>VFQR01000021.1_pt1 | contig 522371 bp, 481 predicted proteins | sample 3512321 | NCBI WGS metagenome assembly VFQR01 (sample SAMN10412374, study PRJNA504923) | tailings metagenome | isolation source: Relicate 3 Philex TSF1 revegetated site | place: Philippines: Tuba, Benguet | collected 2017-08-29
CGGCGGGCAGCACCGCGAAGGGCAGGCCCAAAGCCGCCGCCCCCAAACCCCAGCGGCGAAAACGCCCCCAGCGCGCGCGGCGGCGATAAGCCGCGCGCCTCAAACCGCTGGTTTGGGTTTCCGTCATCGTTACGCCAAGCCCCTGTTTCTCGGGCAATCCGCAGATTTTCTCGATCCTTGCGGCTTCCGGAATAAGATTTACCTATATGTCGGGATTTGTATAGGACTTTAACGAACTCGCTTCGGTCATATTTTAATAATAAAAAACAGTATGTTGGGAGCATTTTTATGAGCGGGGTAGCGTCGAATCCCCGGCTCCCAAAGCACGCTGCATCAGAACGGAATCGACCCAGCGCCCGAATTTGAAGCCTGCGGACTGAAAAACCCCGGCAGGGCGGAATCCCGACCGTCGATGCAGACCGATCGACCCGGCATTCGCGCTGTCGCCGATAACCGCGATCATCTGGCGCCAGGGTCCCGCCTCGCAACGCGCGATCAGGGCGGTCAACAGCGCCGAACCGATCCCCTGCCCGCCGAGGCTCGGCGCCACATAGACCGAATCTTCGACCGTATGGCGATAGGCCGGTCGCGGCCGATAGGCCGTCGCGTAGCAATAGCCGACGACGCGCCCATCGCGGATCGCCACGAGATAGGGCAAGCCCAGCGCCAGCACATTCGCGCGCCGCTGGGCGAGTTCGTCGATCGAGGGCGGTACTTCCTCGAACGACGCCACGCCGTTCAAAACATGATGCGCGTAGATCGCCGCGATCGTGGGAAGATCGTCCGTGCCTGCGTCGCGTATTTCCAAACTTGTCATCGCCGCATGCTCCGCAAAATCGGCCCCGACGCCGATATCGGCGCGCAAACGTCCGTCGAGTTCGGCCAGGGCCGCCCGTTGCCGCAAATAGGAATGGGGCGACGCGGCGAAATAGAGTCCGGCTTCGAACAGCCAGCCGAAGGGCGTCTGGGACTTCGTCATGCCCCAATCTGGCAAGAGCCATTTCATAAAAGAAGATTTGTTTCGTTATGCGGATCATGAGAATTTCTTTGTTATGAAACGCCTCGACCTCGACCTGCTGCGCAGCTTCGCCATCGTCATCGAGCGCGGCAGCTTCACCGCCGCCGCCGAGCGGATGGGCTTGACCCAGCCCGCGATCAGTTTGCAGATCCGCCAGCTTGAAAAGCGCTTGGGCGTCACGCTGATCGAACGCGTCGGCCGCAGGGCCCAACCGACCGCGGCAGGTGCGGAGTTGCTCGCGCACGCGCCGCGCATCGAAACCGCGGTCGACGACGCGCTCGACGCGGTCGCGCGCCACGGCCAAGGTACGATGGGGCGCGTGCGCATCGGCACGGGCGCTACGGCGTGCATCTTTCTGCTGCCGCCATTGCTGGGCGCGTTGCGGCGCAAATTCCCGTCGCTGGAAATCACCGTCGCCACCGGCAACGCCGCCGATATCGTGAAGGCCGTGGAGGACAATCTTCTCGACATCGCGCTGACGACGCTGCCCGTCGCGGGCCGCATGCTCGACATCGTGCCGGTGCTGAAGGACGAGATCGTGGCGGCGGCCCCCAAGGGCTTCCCCTTGCCCGCGCGCGCCAGCGCATCGGCCCTCGCCAAACTGCCCATGTTGCTTTACGAACCCGGCGGCAACACCCGCCGCCTGATCGACACATGGTTCGCGCGCGAAAAGGTGAAGTTCGATCCCGTGCTTTCGCTGGGAAGCACCGAAGCGATCAAGGCGATGGCACAGGAAGGCCTGGGCTGCGCGGTGCTGCCGGCGATGGCGCTGCGCGCACCGCGCGCGGACGAATTCGTGACACGGCCTTTGTCGCCGCGCCTTTCGCGCACGCTCGCGGTCGTCATGCGGCGCGACAAGCGCCTCACGCGCGGCCTGAAAGCCGTGCGCGATGCGTTGCTGGCGCTCAAATCCCGTTAGAACGCCCAGCAGGCGCAGCCGAGCGCGCCCCAGAAGCTTTTCGCGTCGTCCGCCGGGACGGCACCGAACGCCGAGGCATGGGCATGGCCGTGCACGCCGCAGGCATTGGCGCAGCCACAGGCTTGCGTGCGCGCAACTTCACCCGGCGTGGCGCGATAGGACGCACGCTTCTGATAGCCGCCGAATTCGCGCACCGGCGACCAATCGGGCATCGGCGGCGGCAGAACGGGGGCGAGATCGGCGAAATCGCCATCGCCATGCACGGGCCTGCCGCCGAGCAGCGTGAGCACCGACACGATTCCCGCGATCTCGTTCTCGGGCACGGCGAAATAATCGGCGGAGAGCACCGCGAGATCGGCGAGCTGTCCGACTTTGATTTGGCCCTTCTTGCCCTGCTCGTTCGAGAACCAGGTATTCGCTTGCGTCCAGAGCCGTAGCGCTGTGGCGCGGTCCAAGCGATTGGCGGGCGGATAAAGCCGCAGACCGCCGACCGTGCGCCCGGTCGTGAGCCACGAAAGCGAGACCCACGGGTTATAGGACGCGACGCGCGTCGCGTCGGTACCCGCACCGACATTGATACCTTTCGCGAGCATCTTGGCGATCGGCGGTGTCGCCTCGGCTTTCGCCGCACCATAGCGCTCGACGAAATATTCGCCTTGATAGGCCATGCGATGCTGAACCGCGATGCCTCCGCCCAACGCGGCAATACGGTCCATGTTGCGCTCGTCGATCGTTTCGGCGTGATCGAAGAACCAATGCAAGCCGCCGAACGGCACATCCTTCGCCACGCGTTCGAACGCGTCGAGGGCGCGGGAGATCGTCTCGTTGTAGGTCGCGTGCAGACGCCACGGCCAGCGATTGCGCGCAAGCAACCCGACGACCGCTTCCAAATCGCCTTCCATATTCGCGGGCATATCCGGCCGTTCGACGCGGAAATCCTCGAAATCGGCGGCGCTATAGACCAGCATCTCGCCCGCCCCGTTATGGCGATAGAGATCGTCGCCGTCGCCGGGCTTCACGATTTTCGACCAGCCGTCGAAATCGGCGAGTTCGCCCTTCGGCTTCTGGGTGAACAGGTTATAGGCGATGCGCAAGGTGAGCGCGTTCTCGCGATGCAGTTCCTCGACGATCTTGTAATCGTCGGGATAGTTCTGGAACCCGCCGCCCGCGTCGATCACGCCGGTCACGCCCAAGCGATTCATTTCGCGCATGAAATGCCGGGTCGAGTTCTTCTGGTACTCGGCCGGCAGTTTCGGCCCCTTGGCGAGCGTCGCGTAGAGGATCGTCGCGTTGGGTTTGGCGAGCAGCAGACCCGTGGGATTGCCCTTCGCGTCGCGCACGATCTCCCCGCCCGGCGGGTTGGGCGTATCCTTGTCGTAGCCGACGGCGCGCAGCGCCGCCCCGTTGAGCAGCGCGCGGTCGTAGAGATGCAGAATGAAGACCGGCGTATCGGGGGCGGCCGCGTTCAACTCGTCGATCGTCGGCAGACGCTTCTCGGCGAATTGATGTTCGACGAAGCCGCCGACGACGCGGATCCATTGCGGGGCCGGCGTCACCTGCGCCTGGCGCTTCAGCATGCGCATCGCTTCGGCGAGCGAGGCCACGCCGTCCCAGCGCAGCTCCATGTTGTAGTTGAGCCCGCCGCGGATCACATGCATGTGGCTGTCGATCAGCCCGGGGATCGCGCGCCGCCCGCCAAGGTCGATCATCTTGGTCGTCGATCCCGCCAGCGCCATCGCTTCGCGCGCCGCACCGACGAAGGCGAAGCGCCCATCCTTGACCGCGACGGCTTCCGGATCGGGATTGGCGGCGTCGAGCGTGGCGAAGCGGCCGTTATGCAGGATCAGATCGACGGTCATGCTCAACGCGCGGCGACCGGCGGCAGCGTCTCGTGCTTGTCCTTGGCGCGCTGCGGCGCTTTGTGGACCATCGTATAGGCGTAATCGACACCCATGCCGTAGCCGCCCGAATGTTCCTTCACGATCGCCATGACGGCATCGTAGGTGGCGCGGTTCGCCCAGTCGCGCTGCCATTCGAGCAACACCTGCTGCCAGGTCACCGGCACGACGCCGACTTGGATCATGCGCTGCATGGCGTAGTCATGCGCTTCCTTCGACGTGCCGCCCGACGCGTCCGCGACCATATAGATCTCGTATCCGCCTTCCAGCATCGCCGACAGCGCGAAGGTCGTGTTGCACACCTCCGTCCACAGCCCGGCGACGACGACCTTCTTGCGGCCGTTCGCCTTCAGCGCATCGCGGACCTTCTGGTCGTCCCAGGAATTCATCGACGTGCGTTCCAGAAGCTTGGCGTCGGGGGCCGCGTCGAGGATTTCCGGATAGGTGTAGCCGGAGAAAGCCTGCGTTTCGACCGTCGTCAGGATCGTCGGCACGCCGAACACGCGCGCGGACTTCACCAGCGCCACGACATTGTTCTTCATCAACTGGCGGTCCATCGACGTCACGCCGAACGCCATCTGCGGCTGATGGTCGATAACGATGAGTTGCGAATTCTTCGACGTCAGAAGTTCGAGCTTCGGATCGGCCATGGCGCTGTCCTATGGAAGGGGGGATTCGATCGGAGCGGCATTGAAGCGGCACAGTCCGGTCGCGGTCAACCGCTGCCATGAATTTCGGCGGGGCGCCCCCGAAATGATCTAATTCGACAGGCCGGAACGCCTCGACTAACGTCGATGCGACATGACCGACGCCCCAGACGCTTTGAGCTGGTCCACCGCCGCGATCCGCGCGTTGCCCGCTTATCGCCAGCCGCAAACCTTCCACGATTTCGAAAATCCCGGCACGCGGCCGCGCCTTCTGCATCTTAACGAGAACCCGTATCCGCCTTCGCCCATGGCGATGGCGGCGGCGATCGAGGCGATGCACGACGTCAACCGTTATCCCGATATCGGCGGGCGCAAGCTCGCCGAGGCGGTGGGCAAGCATTTCGGCGTCGATCCGTCGCTGGTCATTTTGGGCTGCGGCAGCGACGAACTGATCCATTTCACCACCGTCATCGCGCTGGAAACCGGCGACGAAGCGGTCGTCCCCGCCCCGAGCTTCCCACGCTACGCGCTGTCGGCCAAGCTCGCCGCCGCCAAGCCGGTGCGCGCGCGCATCGACAAGAACGGCGCTTGCGACGTCGACGCCACGCTGCGTTCGATCGGCAACCGCACGAAACTGGTCGTCGCCTGCACGCCCAACCCGCCGTCGGGCGGTATGATGACCGAAGAAGCGCTGAAAGCGCTGATCGATGGCGTGCCCGAGAACGTGCTGCTGCTGCTCGACGAGGCCTATGCCGAGTTCGGCCATCACGCGGGCGGGCCCGATGTGCTGAAGCTGCTGCGCAAGCGCAAAGGCCCGTGGATTTCGACGCGGACGTTCTCCAAGGCCTATGGCCTCGCGGCGATGCGCGTCGGCTACGCGATTTGCGGCGACGCGACCGTGGCCGAAGCCTTGCGCCGCTGCCGTCTGCAATACAACGTGCCCACGCCCAGCCAAGCGGCGGCGGTCGCGGCCCTCGCCGATCAAGCGCATCTCAAAGCCTCGCTCGACAAGATCGCGGTCGAACGCAAGCGGCTGACCGAAGGACTTGTGGCGCTCGGTCTGAAGACGTGGCCCTCCACCGGCAATTTCGTTTCGGTCTCGCTGAACGCCCCCGCCGCGCCGATGATGACGGCGTTGGCGAAGGAAGGAATCCTGGTCCGCGATTGGCGCGATCCGGATTACATGAACGAGCTGCGCATCGGTGTGGGCACGGCGGAAGATACGGACGCCGTGCTCGCCGCCCTCGCCCGCTTGCTGAATGGTGGGGCATGAGCGCGCCACGCGGTTCGGCCATACTCGCGGCCCTGAAGACGGCCGGGATCGAATTCGTCGTCGCCCTGCCCGATATCGTCACCAGTGACGGGTTGCTGTGGCCGCTCGCACGCCAGAACGACATCCGATTGGTGCGCATCTGCAAGGAAGACGAAGGCATCGGCATTTGCGCGGGCCTTGGCTTCGCCGGCAAGCGCTCGATCTTGATGATGCAGCAGACCGGGCTGATGGATTCCGTCAACGCGCTGCGCGCCGTCGGCGTCGAATACGAACAGCCGATCGCGATGCTCGTGGGCTTGCAAGGCAAGGAGCCGGGCGTGTTGCCGTCCAAATCCGGCAAGGTCTCGGTCAGCGCGATCGAGCCGATTTTGGACGCGCTGGGTGTCGATCACGTGCTGATCGAAACGCAAGCCGACGAAGCCAAGATCGCGCCGGCTTTCGAGCGCGCGTTCCAGAATTCGCGGCCCGTTTGCGTGCTGATCGGCACGCCGCCGCTCGCCGACGGAGCCGCGCCATGATGCGCCGCGACGAATGCCTTGCCCTTTTGGCCAAGCGCGTACGCGACGAAGCGATCGTCGCGACCTATCAGGCCGCGTTCGATTGGATGCGCCTCGCCCCGCGCGATTTGAACTACGTCTCGATCGGCGCGATGGGCATCGCCTCGTCGCACGGGCTCGGCCTCGCCTTGGGACGGCCCGACAAGCGCGTGATCGTGCTCGACGGCGATGGCAGCTTGATGATGAATCTGGGCTCGCTCGCCACCGTGGCGGACGCGAACCCGAAGAATTTCGTGCATCTCGTTTGCGTCAACGGCGTCTACGAGGCGAATGGCAGCCATCCGTTGCCCTCGGCCGCGAAGGTCGATTTCGCCGCGATCGCCAAGGGCGCCGGGATCGCCAATACCGGCACGATCGAAACGCTGGCCGAATTCGAGGCCGAACTCGATACGATCCTCGCCGGCGAAGGACCGATCTTCCGCGCGCTGAAAGTCACCGCCGGTGCCCCCAGCAAGCAGGACTACGCCTTCATCCACGGCGCCGAAACGCGCCAACGCTTCAAGGCGGCGTTCACGCGCTAGCGGTCGCCTTCGCTTCGTCCAGCAGCCATTTACGGAACGCCGCGATCTTCGGCTTGTCCAGCATGCGCGCGGGACACACGAAGTAATAGTCGTAGCCGCTGGGCACGCTGATCTCGAAGGGCTTCACCAAGCGCCCGGCCTTCAGATCGTCGATCACCAATGGCCCGCGCCCCAGCGCCACGCCAAGACCTTCGATGGCACCCTGGATCGACATATTCGATTGGCCGAAACGCCGGCCCTTCGACAAATCGATTCCGGTCACGCCCGCCGCGTCCAGCCATGTCGCCCAGCCGGGCTCGCGCCCGCCCAGGCGCAGAATGTCGTCATGCAACAACGGTACGCGCGCAAGATCGGCGGGTTTGCGCAACGCCTTGGGCCCTTGCATCAACTTTGGCGCGCAGACGGGGAACATCTCCTCGCCCAGGATCTTCTCGACATGCAGGCCGGGGTAGTGGCCGAGGCCGTAGCGGATCGCGACATCGGCCTCGTTCGCCGAGAAATCCGCCATCTGGCCGGAAGTGGCGATCTCAAGTTCGATCTGCGGATGAAGTTCGTCGAAGCGGATCAGCCGTGGGAACAGCCATTTGACCGCGAAGCCCGCCAGCGTCGAAACGACCAGACGCGGCCCCGTATCGGCGCGCGTGAGTTCGCGGATCGTGCGCGCGACGATGCCCAGCCCCTCGCGGACGGAGACGGCCAGCGCCTCCCCCTTCACGGTCAGGACAATTCGTCGCGGCTCGCGGTGGAACAGCTCGAAGCCGAGATGATCTTCGAGGCCGTGGACCTGGTGGCTGATGGCGCTTTGGGTCAGGCCAAGCTCTTCCGCCGCCAGCGTAAAGCTCTTGAGCCGGGCCGCCGCTTCGAACGCGCGGAGTGCTGCGATGGGCGGCAAATGAAGCAAGGGGGAGCCGGACATGAATAACACTCAATTGTAGACAGGGGGAATCCGCGAGATAGTCTTACGGATTGGGTATGCAAGAAGCATCCCACATGAACGATTTCGATGGAAGAGCCCCGATGGCCTACGCGAAAGTCAACACGATCTCCCGCGACGACATCCCCGTGATCGACGCCGCCGCCCTGGTTAGCGACGATCCGGCCGTGATCGCCGAAACCGGCAAGGCGATGCGCGAGGCGGCCGAACGGATCGGCTTCTTCTACGTTTCCAATCACGGCGTGCCGCAGGAAATCGTCGACGGCGCCTTCGCCGCCAGCAAGGCGTTTTTCGCGCAGGACGAAGCGACCAAGCGCACCGCGCAGATCAACGAACGCCATCGCGGCTTTCTGGCCGTCGGTCAGGCGAAAATGTATGCCGGCGCCAAGATCGACCTGAAGGAAAGCTTCCTCTGGGGCCTCGAGCTCGACGAGAAGGACCCCGACGTCGCCGCCGGCAAGCCGCTGATGGGCCCGAACAACTGGCCGGCGGCGCCTGCGCATTTGCGCCAAGCCTTCTACGATTATTATCTCGGCATCTGCGCCTGCGGGCAGCGCTTGCTGAAGGGCCTGGCGTCGAGCCTCGGCCGCGATCCCAAATTCTTCGAAAGCGCCTTCGCCAAGCCTTTGGCGCGCGGGTCGGCGATCTACTACCCGCCGCAGCCGCCGGATATGGGTGAGCTGCAATTCGGCGTGGCGCCGCACACCGATTACGGCGGATTGACGCTGCTGGCCCAGGACATGGTCGGCGGGCTGCAGGTGCTGGCTGCCGACGGGCGCTGGGTGACCGCGCACCCGATCCCCGGCACGCTGGTGATCAATGTCGGCGATTTGATGCATCGCTGGACGAACGGGCGCTTCTCGTCGAACCCGCATCGCGTGGTGAACGCGTCGGGCCGCGAGCGCTATTCGATCGCGGTGTTCTTCGATCCGCATCCCGACACGGTGGTCGATCCGCGCGATCTGCTCGACGACAAGGATCAGGCGAAATACCCGGCGATCACTTGCGGCGAGTACATCGTCCAGCGCTTCGACAAGGCGTTCAAGTACCGCCAGGGCGCGTCCTGAGCCACGTCTCAACCCATTCGGCGTAGGAGCGTTCGCAGCGCAGGATCCACTTGTCGCCGTCGCGCGACAGCAGCACGCCGATTTCGCCCAGGCGCGTCCGTCCGGCGAAATCGGCGGGCAGCTTGGCGAAGTCCAACGCGATTCCTTGCGTTAAAACATTTTCTTTAACTTCAAAAGCTTGATAGGCGTCGCTCATGTCGATTGAGAGCGTTCTATCGGGCGCTTTTCCGGCGATCAGCCATTGATCGGGTGCCACCGGAATGGCGCCGGGACCGGGCTTGGCACCCAGCACGAGGGTCAAGACCTCAGACACGCTGGCGCCCTCCGCTGACATCGTAGAAAGCCGGTTTGACCACAATCGCCCCCGCATCCCCGCCCGGCAGCGACACCGAAACGGTTTGGCCCATCAAGGCGCGGCCGTTCTCGAGCAATCCCATGGCGAGCGACCGGCCCAACGCGCCGCTATGGCACGACGCGGTGACATAGCCCCGCCCCCGCGCCGCGTCCGCACGCAGGATCGCCGCCCCTTCGGGCAGCACGAAATCCGGATCGCGCGACAGCAGCCCGACCAGCTGGGGGCGCGGCGCCGTATCCGCGCGGTCGCGTAACAATGCCGCCTTGCCGATGAAGTCCGGCTTGGCGGCATGGACCGCAAAGCCGAGGCCCAGATCGTCCGGCCCCGCGATCCCATCGCCCTCGTGCCCGACCGAGATAAAGCCCTTCTCGATGCGCAGCACGTGATTGGCTTCCGACCCCACCGGCACGGCGCCCGCCATGATCATCCGATCCCACAAGGCGGGGGCTGCCGAATTCGGCAGCAAGATCTCGAACGACAATTCGCCGGTGAAGCCCGCGCGCGCGATCAAGCCGCGCCGGCCGAACAGCTCGATTTCGGCCATCCCCATGAAACCGAGATCGGCGGGCGGTGCGATCCCCGCCTTCGCCAAAGCCTCGCGCGCTTGCGGCCCGCAGACGACGATATCGGCCCATTGTTCGGTCACCGGCACGACATGTACCCGCAAATCGGGTCGCAACATCTGGCGGCAATATTCGAAGCGCTGCAGACACGCATCGGCATTGCCGGTCGTGGTGGTGACGAAATAGCGTTCGGGCGACAGGCGGAACACGATCCCATCGTCGAACAGGCGCCCATCCTCGTGAAGTTGCAGCGCATAACGCCCGCGCCCCGGCGCCAGATCCGATAGCCGCGTCGCATAGACGAAATCGAGGAACGCGGCGGCGTCGGGGCCGATCACCTCGAACTTGCCGAGCGGCGAGGAATCGTAGACGCCGACTTCATTGCGCACGGCGAAGCATTCGCGTGCACACGCGGCGTCGAGATTTTCGCCGTTCTTCGGATAGTAGCCGGGCCGGCGCCAATTGGCGCCGCTTTCGTACATCACGGCACCGGCGCTCACGTGCCTTGCGGTCAGCGTGGTGGTGCGCGACGGCTTCAGCAGCTTGCCCGTGGGCTCGGCCAAGGCCGCGAATTCGGTCGGCACGAAAGGCGGGCGGAAGGTCGTCGTGCCGACCAGATCGGGGGTCACGCCTTTCTCGCGCGCCAAAATCTCCAGCGCGTTCATGTTGGACAGGCGCCCTTGGTCGGGCGCCATGCCGAGCGTGGTGTAGCGCTTCAATAACTCGACGCCGTCATAGCCTTCGCGCGCGGCGAGGCGCACATCGGCGGCGGTAACGTCGGCGCCGAAATCGACGAAAGCCTTGCCGCCCGCCTCGGGCGCTTCCCAGCGCGCCAGCAGATGATCCTGCGGCAGATCGATGCGCGTTTCCGCACCATCATGCACGTCGTCGGGCAAGAACGCCGCGAACTCGCGCGCATAGCGCAGCTTGCCGCCCGCGTGGCTGTGCAGATGAACAAGCGGCGTGAACCCGCCCGCCATCGCGATCACATCGCAGTCAATATCGCGCGCGCCCGATCCGTCGAGCTTCGCGACACGTGCACCTCTTACGGGACAACCGAGCGCGGCGACGACCGCTTCGCCGTCGCGCAGATCGATCACCGCCGGCACGGCGATGCCCATTTCGGTCAACTCGCGCGCGTGGCGATGGCCGCTGTCGTTGTTGGTGAACACGACGACGGACTTCCCCGCCGCCACGCCGTGGTCGCGCGCGTAGCGCCGCACGGCGGAGAGCAGCATCACGCCCGGCCGATCGTTGTCGCGGAAGATCATCGGCCGTTCGACCGTACCCGTCGCCAGGATCGCGCGCGCGGCACGGATTTTCCAGGTCCGCGCTTCGATCATGGCGTTCGGATTGCGCTCGACCGCGACGAACAAGCCGCCCTCGTGGCGCGCGACGACCAGCGTATTGCGCAGCACGGTGACGCCCGAAATCTCGGGCACGTCGCCGTCGTCGATCAGCCAGACGCGCCCGCCCGCTTGCGCCGCTTCGCGCGCAGCTTGCTGGCCCACGATCCCGCCGCCGACGATTAGCGTTTCGCAATGGGCGTAGCGCTTCTCGACGCGCATCGGCGTTGTGTCGATCGGCAGCTTGCCGATCCCGGCCATGCGCTGGATCATCGGCTCGAAAATCGGCCAGAACCGCCCGCCCGGCCCCATGAAGGTCTTGTAGTAGAAGCCGGCGGGCAGCAGCGCGCCAAAGCGATCGGCAAGCGCCCCCAGATCGAAATCGACCGACGGCCAGCAATTCAACGGCCAGGCTTCAAGCCCGGCTTCGACGCGCAAACTCGTCGCCAGCGCGTTGCCTTTGGGCGTGCCGACATGGGCGTTGGGCTCGTGGCGGCCATAGCCGACGATGCCACGCGGCCGGTGATATTTGAAACTCCGCGCGACGACGCGCACGCCCGAAGCCAACAACGCCGCCGCCAAGGGTTCGCCGCGACGTCCCACGAGCTTGCGGCCGCCGAATTCGAATTCGACTTCGTCGCCTGCCGGAATGGGTTTGAGGCGATGACCGCTCATGCGCCGAACTCGTTCGTTGCGGTGTTGCGCGCGAGCTTCAGCCACTGGCGGCAACCATGCTTGTGCCACCAAAGCTCCGTAACCGGGCCTTTGGCGTTGTCGCGGAAATAGATCTCGCGGGGCGTCGTTTCGCCCAGGCACACGAACTCCGCTTGTTCGCGCGGACCGCAATTCGGGCAAGGGACAAGGCGCATGATCGTCAGTCCCTGTTCGAGGCGCCGGCGGTTTCGTAAAGCGGCCGCCCGCGCTCGAAACGCGACAGGGCGAAGCCGCCGATCAAATCGCTGGGCGTATCTTTGGCGATCAAATCGGCGAATTCGCGGCCCGCCGTCGGGATCGCCTTGAACCCGCCCGAGCCCCAGCCGACATCGAGATAAAGCCCGTCGATCGGCGTTTTCGACACGATGGGCGACGTGTCATGGCACAGATCGATCGCGCCCGCCCATTGGCGCAACATGCGCACGCGGCCCAGGATCGGAAACAGCTCGATCAGATGCGCGGTCACGCGTTCGATCGTCGTGAAATCGCCGCGCTGCACATAGGACGGCACGGGATCGGAGCCGCCGCCGATCACCAACTCGCCCTTGTCGCTTTGGCAGAGATAGACCTGCGCGGGCGAATTGACGATGCAGGATAGGATCGGTTTCAACGGCTCCGACACAAAAGCCTGTAATGGAACGGTTTCGATGGGCAAGCGCAAACCCGCTGTCGCGGCGAGCACGCCGGCATGGCCGGAAACGGCCAGCGCCACTTTGTCGGCCGCGATGAAGCCCCGCGCCGTTTCCACGCCCGAAACCTTGCCGCCCATGCGCGCGATCGAGCGCACTTCGCAGTTCTGGACGATATTGACGCCCAGCGCGCTCGCCGCGCGCGCGTAGCCCCAGGCGACGGCGTCGTGGCGCGCGATCCCCGCGGTCGGATGCCAGGTCGCGGCCAACACCGGCAAGCGCTTCTCGCCGTCGAGATCGAGGATGGGCACGCGCCGCTTGGCTTCGGCGGGCGACACGATATCGAACGGCACGCCCGCCAGACGCAGTGTCGATTGGCGGCGCTTTACGTCGCGCAATTTCGCCCAGGTTTGGATCAGGTCGAGCTGCCCGCGCTCGGAAAACATCACGTTGTAGCCGAGCACGCCCGAAAGCTCGCGCCACAGCTTCAAGCCTTCGGCATGAAAGCGGATCGATTCCTCGCGCAGATAATTGGCGCGGATCGTAACGGTGTTGCGCCCCGTATTGCCGCCGCCGAGCCAGCCTTTGTCCAGCACCAGCACGTCGCGCAGCCCGTGGCGCGCGGCGAGGTTATAGGCGGTGGCGAGGCCATGCCCGCCCGCCCCGACGATGATCGCGTCGTAACGGTCCTTCAGCGGGCGTTCACGCCACGCCCGCTTGGCGACGCTTGGACCTTGAAACGCGTGCCGCAACAGATCGGCGAAGGAATAGGCGCCCATGCGGATCAGTTTGCACAAGTGGACGGCGTATCGCCACACGGCCGTTCTCATCCGGCGATGACCCGGCCTCATACGCCACGCCGAATAGCTTGACGCGCCGCGTATGCCGTCTACTCTCGCGTCGAGAGGTTTCCGTCCCCAAATCAGAAGAAGGAGAAATTCGATGAATCGCCGCGATCTCGCCCGCGTGCTCGGCACGGGCGTCGTCGGTGCCGCCGCCTTGACCGTCGCCGGTCAGCAGGCCCAGGCCCAAGCCCCCGCCGCCGCGGGCGGCAAGTCCCGCCTGCACCAGATCCTGGAGCGCGGCACGATGCGCGTCGGTACGACCGGCGACTTCAACCCGATGAGCTTCCGCGACACGTCGACGAACTCGTATCAAGGCTTCGACGTCGAAGCGATGACCCAGCTTGCGACCGATAGCGGCGTGCGCGTCGAATGGGTGCAGACCGAGTGGGCGCAGATCGTCGCCGGCATCGGCGCCAACCGCTTCGACATCTTCTCGGGCGCGTCGGTCACCATGCCGCGCGCGCGCGGGGCGGCGTTCACCCTGCCCTATTTCGAGTTCAGCTCGATCCCGGTCGTCGCGAAATCGGCCGCCGCCAAGTTCAGCACCTGGGAATCGATCAACGCCGAAGGCGTGCGCGTCGCCATCTCGATGGGCACGGCGTTCGAAGACCAAGCCAAGGCGCATTTCCCCAAGGCGCGCCTCGTCTCGGTTCAGGCCCCGGCGACCGGCTTCCAGGAAGTGCTGGCCGGCCGCGCGGATTTGACGCTCACCAGCAACGTCGAAGCCTCGTCGCTGATCCGCCGCTTCGACGCGCTGACGCTGCTGCCCGCCAGCGTCGAGCCGCGCAACCGCCGTCCCGCCGCGTTCATGATGGCGCAGGACGATCCCATTTGGCTGAACTACGTCAACACCTGGGTCACGCTGAAGATGCGCGAAGGTTTCTTCGAAAGGCTGGAGAACAAGTGGCTGCCGAAGGCCTAAACGCCAAGCAAAATCCGAGTTGGGGGAAAGCGCTGGCGGTTTCGGCCGCGGCGCTTTCTCTTTCGGGCTGCGCGCAGAATTCCTATAACTGGGGCTGGTACGTCGTTTCGCCGTTCGATCCGCGCGGCCTCAAGAACATCGCCTTCCTCGCCGAAGGCCTGATCGCGACGATCGGGATATCGCTCGTCGCGATCGTCATTTCGGTCGTGCTGGGGGCGGCGTTGGCCATCGCCGGCATGTCGCGGCACCGGGCGCTACGCCTGTTCAATCGCGGCTATGTCGAAGCCTTCCGCGCCGTGCCGATCCTGGTGCTGCTGCTCTGGGTTTATTACGGCCTGCCGGTCGTGGCGGGCATCCAGTTTTCGGTGATCGTCGCGGGCATCGCCACGCTGGCGATTTCGGACTCGGCGTTCGAGGCGGAGATTTTCCGCGCCGGCATCCAATCCGTCCCGAAGGGCCAAACGGAAGCCGCGTTCAGCGTGGGCCTTTCGCGCTGGCAGACGATGCGACTTGTCGTGCTGCCCCAGGCGATCCGCAAGATCCTGCCGGCGCTGGGCAACCAATTCGTCTATGTGCTGAAGATGAGCTCGCTCATCTCCGTCGTCGGGTTCCAGGAACTCACACGGCGCGCGCAGGAATTGGTGCTGATCGAGTACCGGCCGCTCGAGATCTACACGATGCTGGTACTCGAGTATCTCGTGCTGATCCTGGTCGTCTCGTGGCTCGTGCGGCGCCTGGAAGCGCGGATGGCCGCTGAAACGCGCTAATCGGACACGCGGAAGCGCTCGTATTCCTCGAACAGATCTTCGGCCCCCAAGGCGATAAATTCCTCGCCCGCCGCGCGCGTGGCCAACGCGGAATCGGAAATCACGCGCCCGTCGGGAAAGCGGCGGCGATAATCGGCCGCCTCGTAGTAATTGTCGCCCGCGTGCTCCAGCAGATCGTTGCGCCCATGCGAGGGCGGCGGCGGCAATTGGAACTCCTGGATCGCCTCGGGCCACGCGGCCTGGGTGATCGCGATTTCCGACGGCGTGCCGTGGAAACCTTCGCTCGCCCCGTAAAGCGCCTTGCGGCGCGCATCGACGCGCGGCAATTCCCACCAGCTTTTCAGCTTGCAGCGTACCCGCACATCCTTGTCGCGACCGGTCATCGACAACTCGGCGAAAAATTCCTGAAACGCGGCGCGCACCGGCGCCACGTTGCCGCCATGGCCGTTCAGGAAATAAATGCGCTCGAACCCCGTGCGCGACAGCGACGCGATGTAATCGCGCACCACGGCCATCAAGGTCGACGGGCGCAGCGACATCGATCCCGGGAAGTCGAGATGGAATTGCGACATGCCCACTTGGATCGTCGGCGCGACCAGCACGCCCTTATCGGCACCCATCTTGCGGGCGATCGCTTCAGGGCACAGATGGTCGGTACCGATCAAGCCTTCGGGCCCGTGTTGCTCGGTCGAGCCGATCGGCACCACGATGCCCTTCGAGCGGGACAGATAGTCCCGCACTTTGTGCCATGTCTGGAGTTCGAGGCGCATGCCGCGAGCTTACCTCAAATATGTTCCCAATCGTTGAGCTTGTCGGTGTTGGGCGGCGAAAAGCCCAGCACATCGCCCTGGGTGGTCACGCCCAAACCGTTGAGCAGGCGATTGGAATAATTGAAATAGGCGCAAACCTGATTGGCCTCGAAAATCTCGGCGTCGCTCGCCCCGGCGGTGCGCGCCGCGACGATATCGCTCTCGGCCATGTTCTGCGGCTCGAGCGTCAGTTTGCGCACGTAACGCAGCAGCGCCAGTTCCTTACCGTCGAACATCTTCTCCGGCTGCACGGCGACGAAGGCTTTATAGATCTTCTGCGCCTTCGCCTCGTCCTTCAACAGACGCGTCAATCCGGCGAAGTGATGTGCGACCGAGTAATCGCATTTATTGGCGAGGCTCGTATAGACGCCGAGGCACTCGAGGAACCAGACCGGCAGCGTGTTGCCCGTATGGTGCAACACGCTTTTGTACAGCGCGCTATGCCCTTCCATCGTGTGCGGACGCAGCGAGTGGACCTTCATCACGTTGTCGATCTTGCCGCCCGGCCCCTTCACGCGGTCATAGAGCTCGCGCAGATAGCCGGTCGACTCGTCGTATTGCAGCATTTGGATCCACGCCGTCATCGTCCACTCCGTCGTTTGTTAGAACCAGTGCCGGAATCGCAGCGGATCATAAGGCCGCAAATCGAGTCCGGGATCGCGATCTTCGATCAAAGCCGCCACGATCTTCGCGGTGATCGCGGCCAGCGTCGTGCCCAGATGCGCATGCCCGAAAGCGAAGATCGCCTTGGGGCTGGCGGGCGATCGGCCCAGCACGGGCAAGCCATCGGGCAAAGACGGGCGAAAGCCCATCCAGTAGGTCGCATCGTTCGCGTTCAAGCCGGGCAACAATGCTTTGGCATTGCCGATCAGCCTTTCGGCGCGGCGCATATCGGGCGCGGCCTCCAACCCCGCGAATTCGACCGTGCCCGCCAGGCGAAGCCCCGTGTTCATCGAGGTGACGGCGTATTTGCCCTCCCCGTCGATCATCTGTGCTGGCAGTTCCACGCCTGGCGACGACAAATGCGCGTGATAGCCGCGTTCGACATCCAGCGGCACGCGGGCCCCCAACTTGGTCGCCAGGGTTTGCGAATGCGCACCTAGCGCCAGCACGAACTGCTTGGCGTGGAACAGACCGGTTTCGGTCACCAGCGCGATCCCGTCGCTGATCGGTGCCACATCGACGATTTTCGCGCGTTCGATCCGCCCGCCCTTCGCCAGGAACGCGGCGGCAAGGCCGTCGCAAAGCGCCCCCGGATCGGCGAAGTGCCCGGCGTCCGGCGCATAGACCGCGTGGCGATAATTCGCCGACAACATCGGCGCGAAGCGGCGCAACGAAGCCGAGTCGAATTCCTCCAGCGTCACGCCACGCCGGCGGCGGAACGCGTGCGCGGCTTCAGCCCCGTCCCGGCTCGCTTGGCTCGCATAAACGTAAAGCAGGCCTTGGGCGCGGATCAGGTGATCGACCTGCGCCTCGGAAGAGAATTCGCGCCAATCGGCCATCGAGGTCAACGTCAGCGCCGCGAGCGCCTTCGACATATCCTCCGCACGCCGCGCCGACAGCGCGAAGCGCAGCAGCCAGGGCAACAAGGCGGGCAAATAACCGGGCCGGATCGCCAGCGGCGACAAAGGATCGGTCAGCATCGACGGCACGGCGCGCAATGTCGACCAAGTTGCCAACGGCGCCACCCAGCCCGGCGTGATCCCGCCCGCATTGCCCCAAGAGGTGCCACGCCCCGGCGTTGGGTCGAACAGCACGACCTCGTGCCCGCGCGCGGCCAGGGCGAAGGCGCAGGAAAGCCCGACCACGCCGCCGCCGGCGACCGCGATCGCCGCCCTGCCCGCGCTCATCGGTGCTTGCCCATCCGCGTTTCCAGCCGCGCGAAGGCCAGCGACAGCGACCAGCACAGCAGGAAATAGAGCACGGCGATGATGATCCAGGTTTCGAACAGGCGCGTGGTCGTCGCCGCGACCTCGTTGCCCAGGAACGTCAGATCCTGGATCGAGATCAGCGACACGATCGATGTGTCCTTGACCAATGAAATGAACTGCCCCGCGAGCGGCGGCAGCGTGCGCTGGATCGCCTGCGGCAGCACGATGAGGCGCAGCGTTTGCACGCGCGTCAACGCCATGGCCTTGGCGGCGTCCCACTGGCCGCGTTCGATCGATTGCACACCGCCGCGCACGATCTCGGTCACGTAGGCGCCTTCGAACAACGCCATGCATAGGATCGCCGACAGGATGGCGGGCAGCAATCGCGCGGGGCCGAACAGCATTTCGATCGTCGCGATCGTGGCGGGCGACGCGTTGCGCAACGCCACGTCGATGCCGATCAGCGGGACGATCTGGCTGGTCAGGAAGAAATAGACGACGAAGACGAACACGAGCGGCGGCATATTGCGCACCAGCTCGACATAGGATCCGGCGACCAGCCGGAAGAACAGCGATTGCGAGATGCGCGCAAGGCCCATCACCGCGCCGATGATCGCCGCGCCGATCGCCGACCAGATGGCGATACGGATGGTCGTCCATAGGCCGATCAGGATCAGATTGGGAACCCAGGCTTCCTTCGCTTCGTCGTAGCGCAGGATGAACGGCCAGACCCGCGACCAATTCCAATTGTAGTTAAGGACCGTGTTCGCGCGCCAAATCAGATAGGCGCACGCGGCCGCCACCACGGCCAGAATGACCGCGTCGAGAAGACGAAAGCGCCGCCGGTTTTCGACCGGCGGCGCCATGGTGGCGGTATTCGAACTCACTGGGCCTGCTGGTCGCGCCAATCGCGCGCCTTGAACCAATAGGCCTGACGTTCGGCGAGCCAGCCATCGATCGTCCGGCTTTGGATCCAGTTGTTGAGGAAGTTGAGCGAGTCCGGATCGCCCTTGCGCACGGCCATCGCGTCGGCCTGGCCGACCAGCGGCTCGGCGAAGGGACGGAACAGCGCGTTCGGATTGTCGAGCACGGCGAAGGCCGGCTTCGGCACGGTGCTGATCCAAGCATGCGCGCGATCGTTCGTGACTTCGAGCAGCGCCGGCGCGTCGTCGTCGAACAGACGCAAGGTCGCGTTCGGGAACAGGCGCTGCGCGGTCGTCGCGGCCGAGGTGCCGCGGCGGGCCGACAGCGTGACGTTCGGCTTGTTGAAATCGGCGATCGTCTTGAACGCGCCCGCCATCTTCTTGTTGGCGACGACGTCGACACCCGTCGCCGAATAGGGCGACGTGAAGTTGACGGTCAGGTTGCGCGCCGGGGTGATCGTCATGCCGCCGATGATGAAATCGAACTGGCCGGCGATCAGGGCCGGAATGATGCCGTCCCACGCGGTCGGCACGAGTTCGAGCTTCACGCCCATGTCTTCGGAGAGTTTCCTGGCGACGTCGACTTCGTAGCCGATCAGATCGCCCGACTTGGAACGGAACGCCCACGGCACGAAGGTCGACAAGCCGACGCGCAACGCGCCGCGCTTCTTGATCTCCTCGATGGCGCTGGTCGCGGACAACGCCGCGCGCGCGTCCTGCGCTTTGGACGCCACCGGCGCCATCACCGCCGCGACGGCGATCGCCGTCAGGGCCAATTTCCTTAATCCGAACATGCTCCCCTCCTTTTGTGGGACATGGTTTTCCGTCTCAACTTTTGAGACGGGCTTCGAGAATCCGCACCGCCTGCGACATCGCGACGGTGACGGCGAGATAAAGACCGGCGACGACCAGCCAGATTTCGAACGTCATGAACGTATCGGCGATGACGTTGCGCCCTTCGTTGGTCAGGTCGAACACCGCGATGACCGACACGATCGCCGAATGCTTCACGAGCGAGACGCCGAGCCCCGTCAGCGGCGGCAGCACGATGCGCAATGCTTGGGGCAGCACGACGAAGCGATAGATCTGCGCGGGGCGTAAGCCCATCGCGCGCGCGGCTTCCCATTGCCCCTTGGCGACGGCTTCGATGCCGGCGCGGAAAATCTCCGCCGCGAAGGCGCCTTCGAACACGGCGAGACACAGCACGCCCGTCCAGTAGCGATCGATGCCCAGGATCGGCGACAGGATGAAATAGAAGATGTAGAGCTGCACCAGCAGCGGCGTGTTGCGGATCGCTTCGATATAGACCCGCGACAGGCCTTCGCCGGCGATCGAGTTCGAGCGGCGCAACACCGCGACGATCAAGCCGATGACGACGGTAAGCAGCAGTGCCAAAGCACTGATCTGCAGCGTGACGATCATCCCCTTCAGCAAGGGGCCGAGCCAGATCTCGCCGTCGATTTCGCGATAGAGATAGCGGGGAACGCGCGACCACTGCCAATTATAGCCCATGCCTTGGGCGCCGCGCACCGCGACCCACAGCACGAAAGCGGCGAACAACAGGAACTGCGCCGTCTCGCCCACGCGCCGCCACGGGAACGCGTCGCGCGGTTTGGCGATGGCCCCGCTCATCGCGCCGCCTCGCTGTTCCGTCCGGCCGTTTGTTCCGTGCCGCTCAAATCGCGCCCCCCGACAGCCATCACAGTGAAACTAAAACGCCTTTCCGGCAACCGCTTCGCGCGGGTTTTCCCAGCAATTCTCTCGCCACAAAACCGGCTCATGCGGTCATCGCCGCCCCTCATGGCGCGCCGTATCGCGCTTGCCCGTGTGACGGCAACGGCACATGCTGTGCAAGCCAAATAAACTCCTGCGGCGATTAAAAGCATTTGAACGGAGGCGACGGCGATGAAGGCACGATTTCTCTCGGCGGTAATCCTGGCTGCGGGTTTCTGCGCGCCGATCGCCGACGCGGCCGAACTGCGCATGGGCATGGCGGCAGAGGCGACCTATGTCGATCCGCACGCCCAAGCCATCGGCCCGAACTTCGAGTTGATGCTGCATATCTTCGACACGCTGGCGCGCGTCGGGCCGAACGAGGAAATCCTGCCCGGCATCGCCCAATCCTGGCGCATCGTCGAACCGCCGAATCTTTGGGAGTTCAAGCTCCGCCCGGGATTGAAGTTCCACGACGGCGCGCCGTTGACCGCGCATGACGTGAAATTCTCGATCGAACGCGCCCCCAACGTTCCCGGCGCGCCCTCGACCTATAGCCGGAACTTGCGCAACGTCGATGCGGTCGAGGTCGTCGACGATCTGACCTTGCGCGTGCGCACCAAGCGGCCCGGCCTGTTGCTGCCCGCCAATCTCGCCCAGATCGCGATCGTCGATCGGCGCATCGGCATGGACGCGACGACGCAAAGCTTCGCCACCGGCAAGTCGGCGAATGGCACGGGTCCGTATCGCTTCGTCGAGTTCGTGCCGGGCGAGCGCGTAACGCTCGAGGCCAATCCCGCCTGGGCGGACGGCAAGCCGCGTTGGGATCGCGTGACTCTGCGCTTGCTGCGCAGCCCGGCCGCGCGCCTTGCCGCATTGCTGACCGGTGCGGTCGACGTGATCAACGACGTGCCGCCCGGCGATATCGAAAAGCTGCAACGCGAGGAACGCGTGGCGCTGTCCAACGGGCTGTCGAACCGCGTGATCTTTTGGGCGATGGACGTGGCGCGCGAAACCTCGCCCTTCGTCACGGGCAATGATGGCGGCGCGATCGCCAATCCGATGCGCGATCCGCGCGTGCGCGAAGCGATGGCGCTGGCGGTCGATCGCCCGGCGATCGTTTCGCGGTTGATGGAAGGGGCGGCGGTCGAGGCGAGCCAGATCCCGCTCGAAGGCCATCCGGGCTTCCTCGCCGATCTCAAGAATCCCGCCCCCGACCTCAACAAGGCGCGCGCGCTTATGGCGGCGGCGGGCGTCGCGAACGGTTTCCGCCTGGCGATCCACACGACGAACGGGCGCTATCTCAACGACACGCGCCAAGCGCAGACGATCGCGCAGATGCTGGCGCGGATCGGGATCGAGGCGAGCGTGCAGCCCACCCATATCGGCACGTATTTCAATCAGGCGCGGAACAAGGAATTCTCGTTCCTGATCGTCGGCTGGGGCCACACCTCGACCGATCCGCTGCTGGTGATGCGCGAGACGTTCCATTCGACCGCCGCCAACAACTACGGCAGCTGGATCGATCCGGTATCCGACAAGCTGCTCGACGACGCCGACGTTGAACTCGATCAGGCCAAGCGCGGCCAAATGCTCGCCGAAGTCACCCGCCGCGCGGCGGCGGCGAGCGTGATCCTGCCGTCGCATTACCAAGTGAATTACTGGGCGACGCGCAAGGATCTGCGCTACGTGCCGCGCCGCGACGAAGCGACCGCGGCCGAAAGCGTGGTGCCGCGTTAGGCGAGATATTCCGCCTCGCTGAAATCGCGCGCGAGGCGATAAACGTAATCGCCGCGCGTGACCAGCGTGTTGGCGCGGCGGACCATGATCAGCCCGTCATGCGGGGCGGTCAGTTCGGCCGCCGCGCGCTCGATTTCGCCGATCGGATGGATGCGCGCCACGGGCTGGCCTTTCGTCACGCGCGCGCCCAAGCCCACCAAAGGCTCGAACAAACCGTCGAGCGGGGCCATGACCAGCGATCCCGCCCCCGTCGGTGTGATCAGCTTCGTGTCGTGGAAACGCGCGCGCGGCGGCGCTTCCTTCAGCACGCCGAAATGATGCAGCAGGCGCATCAGGCCTTCGCGGCCGATGGCGAGGGCGTCGATATCGATCGACGCCGCGCCCGGGAATTCGGTTGCGACCATCGGAATGCCCATCCGGTCGCATTGCGCGGACATCGACCGGCTATCCGACGTCGCCATCGCGCAAACCGTGTAAGGCAAGCCGAAAGCGCGCGCCCCGTCCAGCTTGCGCTTGCGCAACGCCGCATCGCCGCCGCCGTGCAGATAGACGCTCGGCACATACATGCCCGTCGTGCCGCCCGAATGCAGATCGGCGGCGGCATTCGTCATCGGCAGGACGACGCTGGTCAGGTAATGCGCGATCGCCGAGGTCGGCCCGCCATCGGCCTCGCCCGGAAAGGCGCGGTTGAGATTGCCTTGATCGAGCGGCGAGACGCGCGAGGCCGCCATCACGGCCGGGAAATTCAACGCGGGCAGCACGATCAACCGGCCTGTGATACGCACGGGGTCGAGATTGCGGATCAGATCGTGCAACAGGATCTGACCTTCGTATTCGTCGCCATGCGTGCCCGATGTCAGCAGCATCGTCGGGCCTTCGCCGTTGGCGATCACCGCCAACGGAATGGGGAGAATACCGAAGGCGTAGCGATCGTCCGAATGGACGAGGCGCAGAAAGCCGAGCTGCTTGCCCTTGCCGGTGTAGTCGATATCCGTCGTCAACCGCGTGCGCGCCTGGGTCATTCACCCCTCCCCGTCGAGGCGCCTACGATGACATTTCGTAAGCCGGCCGTTCAGTCTTTTTTGCGTGCGGCGCCATGAGTTTGCTTGATCCTTGGATGAACCCAAACCGGCTTGCGCCGCTGCCGATCCAAGCGCCTATACTTTGGCACGCGGAGTGCACGCACATGTATGTTCATCCACGACGCGATTTGGAGCCTTCCCGAATTGGATAGCGGTCCCGCCACGCCCGAAAACCGCCTCGCCGTCGGCACCGCGCGCCGCCGGATGGAGGATGCGCGGCTGCTCGCAGGCAAAGGCGCCTATCTCGACGATCTGCCGTCGGCGGATACGCTGCGCGGCGTTGTCGCGCGTTCGCCCTACGCGCACGCCAAGATCGCGCGGATCGACGCGACGGCCGCGCGCGCCATCCCCGGTGTGGCGCTGATTCTGACCGCCGCCGATCTCGACGCCGACGGCATCAAGCCGATCCCCGCCCTCTCCGCGGTCAAGATCGACGGCACGCCGGTGAAGATTACCCCGCCGCCGTTCGAGTTGCTGGCGCGCGATACGGTGCGCCATGTCGGCGATCCGGTCGCGTTTGTGGTCGCAGACACCGAAACGATCGCGATGGAAGCGGTCGAAGCGTTGGAAATCGACTACGAGGAATTGCCGCCCGTTCTGTCGCCCGACGACGACGCGGCCCTGCCCGGCTACGAGATCGCGTTGGGCGACGCGGCGGCCGTCGATGCGGCCTTCGCCGCCGCGCATAAGATCGTCGAGTTGGACGTCGTCAACCAACGCCTCGCCGGCGTGCCGCTGGAACCGCGCAACGCCCAGGGCGAGCCCGAAGGCGAGCGCGTGACGTTGCGTACCGGCACGCAAGCGCCGCATCTGGTGCGCCGCGTGTTGACCGCCGACGTGTTCGGCTGGCCCGAGAAGCAATTGCGCGTGATCGCCCCCGATACCGGCGGCGGCTTCGGCCTGAAAGCGACGGTGATGCGCGAACAGGGCCTGGCCGTGTGGGCGGCGAAGAAACTCGGCCGCAAAGTGCGCTGGATATCGACGCGTAGCGAGGCGTTCCTGTCCGATACCGGCGGGCGCGACATGCGCACGCGCATCGCCGTCGCGTTCGACAAGTACGCGAAGATCCTGGCTTTGCGCGCCGCCGTCAGCGCCAATCTCGGCGCCTATCTTTCCTATTTCGGGCCCGTACCCGCCAATATCGGATTGGTCGGCATGATCGGCGTCTACGCCACACCCGCCGCCCACATCACCTCGCGCGCGCGTTTCACGAACACGGCACCGGTCGACGCCTATCGCGGTGCGGGCCGCCCTGAGTCGATCTACGCGATCGAACGCGCGCTCGACAAAGCCGCGCGCGAGTTCGGGATCGGCCCCGACGAAATCCGCCGGCGCAATGTCGTGCCCTTCGCCGCCCTGCCTTATCGCACGCCGATGGGCACGCGTTACGACAGCGGCGATTTCAAGGGGACGATCGACAAGCTGGTGGCTTTCGCCGATCTCGCGGGGTTCCCTGCGCGCCGCAAGGCAAGCGAATTACATGGCAAGCTTCGTGGCCTCGGTCTCGGCTGCTATATCGAACGCGCGGCGGGCGGTGCGGAAGAAGCCGCGACAGTGATCCTGGATGCCGAGGGCGGCGCCGACGTGCTGCTCGGCACGATGACCCAAGGCCAGGGCCATGTGACGGCCTATACGCAGATCGTCGCGGATCGTCTGGGCCTCGATCCCGCACGTATCCGCATCCATCAAGGCGATACCGACGTGGTGGCGCGCGGTGTCGGCACGTTCGGTTCGCGCTCGCTGCCCGTCGGCGGATCGTCCTTACAACGCGCGATCGACAAGGTCGTCGAGGGTCTCACGCCCTTGGCCGCCGAACTTCTGGAAGCCGCCGCGATCGATATCGAGTTCCGCGACGCCGGTTTCCGCATCGCGGGCACGGATCGCGTGATCGACGTGCCGCGCGTCGCCAAAGCATTCCACGAACGCCGCGAGATGGGCCAGCGTTTGCCCGGCGGACTCGGCGCCGATCTTTCCGCGCAAGGCACGTTCCAGCCGGTCGAGCCGACCTTCCCCAATGGCTGCCATGCCTGCGAGGTCGAGATCGATCCCGATACCGGCGAAGTCGCCGTGGCGCGCTATTCCTGCGTCGACGATTTCGGCAATGAGATCAATCCGCTGCTGGTCGACGGCCAGATGCATGGTGCGCTGGCGCAAGGGATCGGCCAAGCGCTGCTCGAACATTTCGTCCATGACGAAACGACCGGCCAACCGCTGACCGGCTCGTTCATGGATTACGCGATGCCGCGCGCGGCCGATCTGCCGTTCTTCGATCTCGCGCGCAATCCCGACCCGTGCAAAAACAACCCGCTGGGCCTGAAAGGCTGTGCGGAAGCGGGCTGCATCGGCGCCCCGCCGGTCGTGATCTCGGCCGTGCTGGATGCGCTCACCAAGTTCGGCGTGCAACATATCGATATGCCGGCGACCCCCTATCGCGTGTGGAAGGCGATCGACGACGCGCGGCAAACCAAAGGTTCGAATTGATGTCCAGCGTATCGCTCAAAGGCGTTTCGAAGACCTACGCGGGCGTCACCGCCTTGCGCCCGATCGACTTGGAGATACCGCAAGGCGAGTTCCTGACGCTGCTCGGGCCCTCTGGCTGCGGGAAGACGACGACATTGCGTTTGATCGCCGGATTCATCGAACCGAGCACGGGCCGCATCCTGTTCGGCGGCGACGACGTGACCGACTTGCCGCCCCAGAAGCGCGAGATCGGCATGGTCTTCCAGGACTACGCGCTGTTTCCGCATATGACCATCGGCGACAATATCGGCTTCGCGCTTGCCGAGCGTGGCCTGCCAAAAGCCGATATCGCCAAGCGCGTGAAGGAACTTCTCGAGCTTATCCGCCTGCCGAGCGTCGAAAACCGCTATCCCACGCAATTGTCCGGCGGGCAGCAGCAGCGCGTGGCCGTCGCGCGCGCGGTGGCGCATTCGCCGCGCGTGCTGCTGATGGACGAGCCACTCGGTGCGCTCGACCTCAAACTTCGCGAGGCGATGCAGAACGAGATCAGCGCCATCCATCGCACGCTGAAGATCACGACCGTCTACGTGACGCACGACCAGACCGAAGCGATGAGCATGTCGGATCGCATCGCGGTGATGAACGACGGCATTATCGAACAGATGGGCACGGCGAGCGAAATCTACGAACGCCCCGCCACGCGCTTCGTCGCGGACTTCGTCGGGCAGATCAATCTGCTCGACGGGGCCGCGCACGGCACCGAGAACGGCCTGCTGGCCGTGACGGTCGCCGGCACGATTTTGCGCGTACCCGACACGGGCGCTTCGGGCACCGTTTCGATCGGTGTGCGGCCGGAGCAAATGTCCCTGATCGGTGCGGGCGTTCCGGTGCCGGCGGGCCACAACGCCATCGCGGGGATCGTCAAAAGCCGGATGTTCGCCGGCAACCGCATCCGGTTGGAAATCGACGCAGGGACAGCGAAGCCGATCGCCATCGAAGCGCATCCCAACACGCCCACGGTCGAACCCGGGGCCGCGGTGCGCGCCGTGTGGAAACCCGAACATTCCGTTTTGCTGACGCGCTGAAGGAGAAGACGATCATGGGAGCGACGGCTGAGAAAATGGATGCCCGCGCGCGCGGCGTACCGGTCATCGATATCGCGCCCTTCATCGACGGCAGCGACAAGTTGGGTGTAGCGCGCGCCGTCGCCAAAGCCTGCGAGGAAGTCGGCTTCTTCTGCGTCTCCGGCCACGGGATCGACGCGAATCTGACCGACAAGGCTTTCGCCGTGTCGCGCGATTTCTTCGATCAGCCGACCGAAATCAAGATGAAGTCAAAGCCGGTCGGCGAAGTCGCCCCGCGCGGCTATGCGGCGATGGAATCCAAGGGCCTCGGCGCCACGCTGAACCTGAACGTGCCCAAGGATCTGCGCGAGCAATTCATGCTGGGCACGCTGGCGCCGATCGTGCCGCAGTTGAAGAACGTCGAAGCGGCCCAAGGCTGCTACGCGCCCAATGTCTGGCCGGAAACGCCCGCCGACTACAAGCCGATCTTCACCGGGCTCTATCGCGCGTTCGAAAGCCTCGCCGATACGCTGATGCGGATTTTCGCCCTCGGCCTCGATCTGCCGGAAAATTATTTCCGCGACAAGATCGACCATCATTTCAGCGTGCTCGGTTCGAACCATTATCCGCCGTTGGAAGCCCCGCCTTTGCCGGGTCAGTTGCGCACCGGCGAACATACGGATTTCGGCAGCCTGACGATCCTATTGCCGACCGCCGGCCCCGGCGGCTTGCAGGTGAAACTCGCCGACGGCACGTGGAGCGACGTGCAGCCGATCCCCGGCGCGCTGATCATCAATCTCGGCGACATGATGGCGCGCTGGACCAACGATCGCTGGCGCTCGACATTGCATCGCGTGGCGAACCCACCGGACCTGAAAGCCGCGATGAGCCGGCGCCAATCGATCGCCTTCTTCTGCCATCCGAATTACGACGCCGAGATCACGTGCATCGAAAGCTGCACGGGCCCCGGCAATCCGCCGAAATACCCGTCGATCCTGGCGGGCGAACATATGCGCATGAAGATGGTGAAGCGTTGAACCCGATCGGTCCCGTTCTGGCGGCGTGGGCGTCGAAGCTGCGCTTCGAAGACTTGCCCGCCGCCGTCGTCGCCGATTGCAAATACCGGCTGCTCGACACGCTGGGCATCGCCATCGCCGCGATCCCGCTGCCGATCGGCGTGACGATCCGCAAAGCCGCGCACGCACTCGGCGCCGGATCGGAAGCGACGGCCTTGGGCGAAAGCGGCGTGAAATTCTCCGCCGCGACGGCCGCGTTGGTCAACGGCACGCTCGCCCACGCGATGGATTTCGACGACACGCATAACGAATCCGTGATGCACCCGAGTGCGCCGACGGTCGCGGCGGTACTGGCGGCGGGCGAGGCCGCCGGCTCAAGCGGGCGCGAGTTGATCGTCGGCATCGCCATCGGCAACGAACTTGGTTGCCGCTTGGGCCTCGCCGCCCCGGGCGCTTTCCATGGCGTGGGTTTGCACCCGACCAGCGTATTGGGCACACCCGCCGCCGCCGCCGCCGCCGGGCGTTTGTTCGGCCTGACGCCGGAACAGATCGCCTGCGCCTTCGGCGTGACGGCAAGCCAAGGGTCGGGCGTACTCGAAGCCTATGCCGACGGCACGTGGTCGAAAACCTTCCATCCCGGCTGGGCGGCGCATGCCGGCATAATCGCCGCGCGCTTGGCGCAGAACGGCTTCACCGGCCCCGCGACCGCGTTCGACGGGCGCTACGGCTTGTTCCATGCGCTGCTGCCCGCCGACACGAAGTTCGATTTCGATACGACGATCCGCGATCTCGGCAAACATTGGGTGACTTTGCAAACGGCGTACAAGCTGTACCCCTGCGCCCATTCGATCCACGCTTTCATCGAAGGGGCCGCACGCCTCAAAGCCACGCATAAATTCGCCAATGCCGATATCGCGTCGGTGACGCTGACCGTGCCCGAGGGTTTCATCGGCCAGATCGCCGAGCCACGCGCGGCGAAGCTCGCCCCCCGTACGTCCACCCATGCGCGTGCCAGCCTGTTCTACGCGGTCGCCGCGACGCTGACCGACGGCGCATTGACCAACGCGCATTACGAAGGCGAGGCCTATAAGCGCGCCGATATCTTGGGCTTGGCGCAGAAGATCGTTCATGTGCCCGCGAAGATCGACGGTGCCATCAAATTCGACGGCACGGTCGAGATTGCGCTCGCCGACGGGCGAAAACTTTCGACCTATGTCGAGGAAGCCGACGGCACGGGCACGCGGATGCTCACACCTGCGCGCGTCGTCGCCAAGTTCCGCGAGACGGTGAAGGACGTGCTGCCGCCGGCGAAAATCGATCGTCTTATCGCGACGATCGAGAATCTCGAAGCCCTGCCGAATGCGCGCGCGTTGATGGAGATGACCGCGTGATCCGCCTCGTCGCCGAACGATTGACGTCGGAGGCGTTCGCGCCGTTCGGCTTCGTGCGCGAAATCCCGAAAGGCGGTTTGCGCGAAGGCCCCTTCGCGCCCTTCGGCGACGAGCGCCCGAACGCCAAAGTTAACGCGACGCTGATTTCCTGCCCCGCGCGCCAAGGCCCGCGTTCGATCCGCGATATCGAGCGGCATCTGCACGGCTCGCAGTTTTTCATTCCACTCGGCGGCGAACTTTCGCTGGTCGTGTTTCCGGGCGGCGAAGAGCCCGATCTCGCCAAAGGCCGCGCCTTCATTGCGGCGGCGCACCAGGCTTTCGGCTATCACAAGGGCGTGTGGCATGCGGGCGTGGCGGCGGTAGCGCAGGAATCGTCGGTCGCCTCGCTGCTCAGCCGCGACGGCACGAGCGCCGATGTCGACGAACGCAAACTCGCCGAAGCGATCGAAGTGGTGTTCCCATGACCTATCCCCGCGATCTGATCGGCTACGCCAATAGGCGGCCGGACGCGCAATGGCCGAACAAGGCGCGCGTCGCGATCAATATCGTCCTCAATTACGAGGAAGGCTCTGAATACTCGATCCCCGACGGCGATCCGAATTCGGAAACCCAATTGCTGGAAGCCACACCGTCGATGCCGCAGGGCGTGCGCGATCTCAATGCCGAGTCCGTTTACGAGTTCGGCAGCCGCGTGGGCTTCTGGCGCATTCTGCACATCCTCGACGAATACAAACTGCCCGCGACCGTGTTCGGCTGCGCGCTGGCGTTGGAGCGCAACCCGGAAGCCGTCGCCGCGATCAAGGCGGCGGGCTACGACGTTTGCAGCCATGGCTGGCGCTGGATCAAGCATTGGCTGCTCGACGAGGCGACCGAGCGCGAGCATATCAAGCGCGCCGTCGCGTCGCTGAAAGCCTCGTTCGGCGAACGCCCGCTCGGCTGGTATTGCCGCACGGGCCCGTCGGTCAACACGCGCAAGCTGCTGCTCGAAGACGGCGGCTTCGTCTACGACAGCGATTCCTATGCCGACGAGTTGCCCTATTGGAACCACGAATACGGCAAGCCGCATCTCGTGATTCCCTATTCGATCGACACCAACGACACGAAATTCGCCAACCCGGCGGGGTTCGGCAACGGCGAGGAGTTCTTCAGCTATCTCAAGGACAGCTTCGATTGCCTCTATCGCGAGGGCAACGCGATGATGTCGATCGGCGTGCATTTCCGCTTGGCCGGACGGCCGGGCCGCGCCGAAGCCTTCCGTCGTTTCCTCGACTACGCGCGCGGCCACGACCATGTCTGGTTCTGCCGCCGCATCGATATCGCCAAGCATTGGATCGCCAAGCATCCGGCGTCAGGAGCCAATTCATGAGCACCGAAGAAACCCGTTGGGCGCGCGGCCCCTATCGCGGTTACGATGTCCGCTTGCCAGCCGAGCCCGATCTCGAATTGACGCAGGTCGATGCCGGCACGCCGGGCGGCGAATATCATCGCCGCTTCTGGTTCCCCGTGGCGCTCGCCTCGCAGCTCGGCAAGTTCCCCGTGCCGATCCGTATTCTGGGCGAAGATCTGGTCGTGTTCCGCGACGGCGAAGGCCGTGTGGGCCTCGTCCACAAGGCGTGCGCGCATCGGCGCGCGTCGCTCGAATTCGGGCGCATCGAACAGCGCGGCATCCGCTGCTGCTATCACGGCTGGCATTTCGACGTCGACGGCACGATCTTGGAAACGCCCGGCGAACCGCCGACCAGCAATATCTGCAACTCGATCAGCCAGCCCGCCTATCCGACGCGCGAGGTGAAGGGGCTGATCTTCGCCTATATGGGCCCGCCCGATCAGGTGCCGGAGTTCCCGTATTTGGATTCATTCGATCTGCCCGATCACGAGTTGATCCCCTACTCGATCCATTCGCCGTGCAACTGGCTGCAGGAAACCGAGAACGCGATCGATCCGTTCCATTCGGTGTTCCTGCACGGGCGCGTCAACGGCCCGCAATTCCCCGGCCTCGAGCATTTCGTCGAATTGCCGGTCGTGAACTACGTGCAGCGCGACGGCGCCATCGTCTACAGCCATGCGCGGCGCGTCGGCGATCTGGTGATGCTGCGCTTCCACGATTATCTGATGCCGAACCTCGCGCAGAACGGCGGCATGTTCCAGAAATTCGAGGCGCCGCGCTTCTTCGGCCGCACCAGCCTGACCAAATGGGTCGTGCCGATCGACAACACCAACAGCCGGAAATTCGGCTGGCGCCACTTCAACAACAAGGACGAAGTGCTGCGCCTGGGCAATCGCGACGATGTGGGCTGGGAGAAGGTCGATTTCTACGGCCAGACCGCGCATCGCTCGATGGAAAAGCGCCAAAGCGATCCCGGCGATTGGGACGTGTGGGTCAGCCAAGGCCCAATCGCGATCCATTCGCGCGAGTATCTCGGCAAGACCGACGAAGGCATCGCGATGCTGCGCCGAAAGCTGCGCCGCGACATCCGTACCGTCGCGCGCGGCGAGAAGATCGCGCAAATCGCCGGCACGGCGCAGAACCCCTTCCCGACCTATGGCGGCGATACGGTGCTGCGCGTGGCGAAGTCGAACGACGACGAAGGCCTGATGAAGGCACTGCAAAAGCAGGTCGCCGAGATCTATTTCGCCCACGACCATCTGCTGGGCGAGGAACGCAGCGCCAAAATCAAGGCGGCGCTGGGCGAGGCCTTCCCGGACTCGAAGACTTAATCGCGGGTCGAAAATTCCGGCGGATCGAAGGCGCGGACCGGCGGGACCGCGCCTTCGTATTTTTCAACCTCGACCAAGGCAGTCTGCGCGGCGCAGCCTTGCGACAGGCGCGACGCCGGCCGGTCTGCGGTCGCGACATTGGGGTTTCCGTGCACATCGAGCGTGCCAATGACCCCACGTTCCAGCGGATCGTACCAAGCGCCGGTCGCGATCACGACGACGCCCGGCCGCAAACCATCGTCGATCCGGGCACCCGCCAAAAAGCTTCCGCGCGCATTGAACACGCGCACGACATCGCCCGCAACGATACCGCGCGCGGCCGCATCCGCCGGTGATATCGAAATCGGTTCGCGGCCCGAAATCTTGGCAGCGCGGCTGACGCCGCCCGGATCGTACTGGCTGTGCAGCCGCGTCGCGGGTTGATTCGACAGCATGTGCAACGGATAGATGGATGCGGCGCCGAGCCATTCTTCCGGCGCGCGCCAATGCGGATGGCCGGGAAAATCGGCGTAGCCGTAACCGGCGATGGTCTCGGAATAGAGTTCGATCTTTCCCGACGGCGTGGCGAGCTTGGCGCCGATGGGATCGGCGCGGAACGCGTCGAACATCGTGCGCTGGGGCGAGCGCGGCGGCAACTCGACGAAATCGGTTTTCCAGAATTCGTCGAACGCCGGCAGAAACGGATGTACGGCGCGGCATTCGGCATAGAGATGGCGCAGCCATGCGCCCGCATCGCGGCCCTCGGTGAACGCGTCCGCCGTGCCCAGCCGTGCCGCCAGATCGGCGAAGATCGCGTAATCGTCCTGCGCTTCGCCCGCCGGGGCCATCGCGCGCTTCATCGCGATCAGATAGGAATCGTCGTTGGCGCCGCCGATATCGTCGCGCTCCAGCGGCACGGTCGCGGGCAGCACGATATCGCAATGGCGCGCATGCGCCGTCCAAAATTGCTCGTGCACGATCGTCATTTCGGGCCGGCGCCACGCCGCGATCAGGCGATTGAAGTCCTGATGATGATGGAAGACATTGCCGCCCGCCCAATAGACGAGCTTGATGTCGGGATAGCGCCGGCGCGCGCCGTCATAATCGTATTCGCCGCCGGGATTGAGCAGCATATCGGCGATGCGCGCGACAGGAATGAAATCGGCGACGGCGTTCTTGCCTTGCGGCAATGTCGGTCCGGCGAAACCGGTCGAGCGATGGCCCACGCCGTTGATCGCGGCGTAGCCGAAGCCGATCCCGCCGCCCGGCAACCCGATCTGTCCCAGCACGGCCGCAAGGCAGATCGCGGCCCAATAGGGCTGTTCGCCATTCCGGGCGCGCTGCAATGACCAGCTCGCCGCGATCATCGTGCGCGTCGCCGCCATCTCCAGCGCCAATGTGCGAATGCGCGCTGCTGGAACTTCGGAAATCGCCGCCGCCCATTCCGCGCTTTTCGGCACGCCGTCGGTCTCACCGAGCAGATAAGCGATATAGCGCTCGGCCCCTGCGCAATGCGTGGCGAGGAATGCCGCGTCGTGCTTCCCGGCCGCAACGATCTCATAGGCCAAAGCGAGCATCACCGCCGTGTCGCTGCCGGGTCGCAAAGAAAGCCACTCGGCGTCGGCGACCGACACATCCCCGCGCAACGGCGAGATATTGACGAACTTCGTGCCAGATCGCGCCAGGCGCGCGATCCAATCGGCCGCGTCGTGATCGCCGACCCCACCGGAATTGACCTGCGCATTCTTGATCGGCAAGCCGCCGAACGCGACGAACAGCCGGCAGGTGCCTTCGAGCCCGGCCCAGGCGGACGCGTCGCGGTTCAAGACGCCCAGCGGGGCCAAGATCCGCGGCAGAATCACGCGCCCCGCCCCCAGGCTGTAGCTGTCGCGATGCGCGACGTAGCCGCCGAGCGTATTGAGGAACCGATGGATCTGGCTTTGGGCGTGATGGAAACGCCCTGCGCTCGACCAGCCATAGGAGCCGCCATAGATCGCGCCGTTGCCGTACTTGGCGATCGTCGCGCGTAGCGTGTCTGCGACGATATCGAGCGCTTCGTCCCACGGCACTTCGACGAAGGGTTCGGCGCCGCGTCCGTCGCGGCTCGCGGGCCCGTGCTTGAGCCAGCCTTTACGGATCGCCGGCCGGCGCACACGCGCCGGCCCCATGGCGGCCTCGACCATGCCGAGGCCGATGGACGACGGGTTACGGTCGCGCTCGAACGGGGTCAGCGCCGGCACGCCATCGTCCCCTGTACGGGTCCGATAGACGCCCCAATGCGTCGAGGTCAGCGTCACGCGACGGCGCGGCGCGGCAGCGGAACCTTGTCGATCGGCAGATCGCCGAAGCGCAGATAGCCTTCTTCCAGCGTCAATTCCTTGGCGACGATCATGCCGTCGCCTTGGACGCCAAAAGTCGGGTCGAGCATCCGCCGTCCACGTGTACCCGGCGGATCGAAAGTCCAATCCTGGAAACCCAGGATGTAGAAATTCAGCATCACGGCGGGCTTGTCGTCGGCGCAGAACCAATGCGCGTTCTTGGAAACTTCGGTCGTTTCGAAGCGATCGCCGACGCCAAACCAGCGATCGGTGCGCGTGCGCAGCAGGATCGTGTCTGGCCCAAGACGCGCAACGCGGTCCCATTCGCGGGCGTAGACATTGCCGTGCAGCACGACCTGGGTGGAGATCAAGTTGTGATGGGCATGCGGCGGATGGACCTCGTGCGGCTCCAGATACAGTAGCTGCATGGTCCACGACTTCGCCGGCGTGGTCATCTGGTTCAAAACTTGGTCGGTCTTCTCCGCCAGCGCCTTGTCGATGAAGGGCTTCAACTCGGCGACCAGATCGATCGATTGATGAAGGGCGCGGACGCCATCGATGTATTCGTCGGGCGTGATCTCGCGCCGCCCCAGCGCTTGGATCAGCTTATCGGCTTCCGTCCACAGACGGTCGCGATACATGTCGATATCGGGCAGAACCGCGCCCGCGCGCGTGTTCATCTTCACGACCTTGCCCGATGCGGTTTTGATCTCTCCGGCCATGCCCCCGCCCTCCTAGGCGCTCATCACATCGACCAGCATACGCTGGAAATGGTGCACGTTCTTCTCCCAAACCGGCGAGAAGACGACCTTGTCCGCGACCGGCGATTGGCGCGCGATCTGCTGCTGTTCCCAGATCTTCATATCCTGGCTGCGAATACCGCCATAGTCGCGCATCTGTCCGGTTTCGCCAAGCCAGCGCGCCAGCGTCTTCTTGCGCTGTTCGACGAATTCGGGCGCGGTCGCCGCGTCGCCCACAAAGAAGAAACCCATCTTCGACACGGTGCGATCGGCCGCGATCGGGTCGGCGATGACCGAGGCGAGATGATCCGATTGCAGCGTCAGCGTCATGTTCGGGAACACGACACTGGTGCAACGCACGCGCTTCTTGCCTTCGGGGAACGGGATCAACGGCAATTGGCCGGCGGCGGGATAGAAATCCTGATCGCCGCGCCGCTTCAGCGTGACGACGGTGCCGAGCGGGATGGGTTCCGCGATCGGTTCGCCCGTCGCAAGATCCAAATCGTCGGTGATCTTGGTGAAGACGTTCTTGTGAACCCAAACGTGGTGATACGTCTCCCAATTGTCGTTCTGCATTTTCCAATTGCCGCGCCATTCCCAATCCTCGCGATGGGCGATGCGCGTGGCGCCGATATCGGCCCCTTGAATCAAATCCTCGAGCGGGCGGACATGTTCCTCGAAAGGGGCCGCCTTGCCGTCGAGATTGATGAACACCCAGTGATGCCAAACCGCCGTCCGCACGGGCACGAGGCCGAGATCGGACATGTCGAGCCCGGCGCGTTCGTTGCCATTCTTGGTGCCGTCGAAAAACGGCGTCGATTTCAATCGCCCGTCGAGATCATAGGCCCACGCATGATAGGGGCAGGCGAATTGCTTCAAATTCGAGCAGGGCTCCGTCACCATCATGGCGGCGCGGTGCCGGCACACATTGTGGAACACCCGGATCGCGCCGGCTCGGTCGCGCACGAGGATGAGCGGAAGTCCTGCCGCCATGAGCGGGATGGCATCGCCCGGTTTCGGCACGTCGCTGGCGAAGGCCAGGCACATCCAGGTGCGCGCAAATAGGTTTTTCTGTTCCAGCTTAAAGAAATCTTCGCTGGTATAGGCGGCTCCCGGCAGGCCACATGCCTGCGTGATCGGCTTGCGCAACTCGTCCAGCGCCGCCTTGCCCAGGATCCGCTCGATGGCTTCCGCCGCTACCGTCATCGCCCCCTCCATCTTCCCCCGGAAATGTATGCCAATTCCGGACCAAGGCCAGTTAGATTTGGTCCGCGTTTTGCTGGGAAAGCTTCATGAACGGGGCTCGGGCATGAACGGAAATCTCGCATGAAAGCGCGTTTGACATGAAGGCGCGCTGGCACTGGATCCTGCTGCCGTCGCTGCTGCTGTCGCTGGGCTTGCTGCTCGCGTCGCAAATCGCGTTCTTGCGCGGCGGTTTCTTCCGCGATTTGCGCTTGGGCCGGATGGGCACCGACTTCACGCTGGCGAATTACGAGCGCTTTTTCACCGACCCGCTTTATCTCGACTCTCTGCTGCTGACGGTGCGCCTATCGCTGACCGTCGCGTTGCTCACGCTGCTTGTCGGCTTTCCGATCGCCTATGTCCTCGCGCGGCTTAAGTCGCGCTGGACGCTGGTACTGCTCGCCGGGATCATCGCCGCGTCCTTCATCACCATCGTGATCAAGGTCCTCGGCCTCATCATCATCTTTTCCAGCGGCGGCTTCCTCAATCGCTTCCTGATGTGGACCGGCATCGTGTCCTCGCCCATCGCCATCGTCGGCAATCCCGGCGGCGTGGTCATCGGGCTGATGCATTTCACGATGGGGTTCTCGATCCTGCTGCTCTACAGCGTGGTGCAAACGATCCCGCGCTCGCTGGAGGAAGCGGCCGAGATCCACGGTGCGCCGCGCTGGCGCGTCTTCGCGCGCGTGATCCTGCCGCTGAGCCTGCCCGGCCTCGTCGTCACCGGCTTGATCGTTTTCAATCTGTGCATGGGCGCCTTCACCTCGGCGGCGCTGATCGGCGGCGGCAAGGTCTACACCCTGCCCGTGCTGATCCAGCAGACGGTCATCAACCAAACGCGCTACGGCATGGGCGCCACGATCTCCGCGGTTCTCATGCTCGTGACGCTGGCCATCAACGGATTGTCGGTGCTGGCGATGAGCAAACTCGATAAGCGCCGGAGTGCGGTGGCATGATGAACCGTTATCGCGCCCTCGCCCGCGCGCGCGGTGTGGCCTCCGTCACTTGGATCGCCGCCGCCTTCGTGTTTTTGTTCGCGCCCTTGGCCGTCGTCGTCGGCGCATCGTTCGACGGCGGCAACCGCACCTTCCTCAATTTTCCGCCGCAGGAGTTCTCGACGCGCTGGTATTTCCAGATCGCGCCCGACCTGTTCCAGTCGCTGGCACTCGCCATCGGCCTTGGCCTGACGACCGCGTTCCTCGCCTGTATTCTCGGCGTGCCGGCGGCGCTGGGTCTCGTGCGCGCGGAGTTCCGCGGCAAGGCGATCGTCGCCGCGCTGTTCCGGGCGCCCCTGCAAATTCCCGCCGTCGTGATCGGGGTTTCGTTCCTGAAACTCTATTATCTCATCGGCGACGTGTTCGGCCTGCGCTTGGTCGGCACGCTGCCGGGCCTGCTGATCGCGCATCTGTTCTTGGCGACGCCCTATGTGATCGGCTCGGTCGTCGCGGTGTTGCAGCGTTTCAATTTGCGCCTGGAAGAAGCGGCGTTGAGTTTGGGTGCTTCGCGTATGCGCACCTTCCGGCGCGTGACGCTGCCGCTGATCATGCCCGGCGTTTATGCGGGCGCCATGTACGCGTTCCTCGTCTCGTTCGGCGACGTCCCGGTCTCGCTGTTCCTCGGCGGGCCGGGCATGCAGCCTTTCGCGGCGAAGATCTTCAATCTGATGGAATACGACTTCGATCCGTCGCTGCTCGCGATCTCGACCTACATCATCGTCGGCTCGTTCGCCGCGATCTATTTCCTGCAACGCGCCATCGGTCTCGACCAGCTCACGCGCTCGGGCGGCGGCTGACCCTCATCCCCCTTTTCCCCTCCAGGAGGTTTCCATGCGCAAACTCGGCAGACGTTCGTTCCTTGCTGGTGCAACCGCCGCTTCGGCCCTTCTGGCCGCCCCGGCGATCCGCGCGCAGACCCCCAATTTCGCGGGCCAGACGTTGCGCGTCGCCACGTTCGGCGGCGGCTGGGATCGCGCCGTGCACAAATACGCGGGCGTGAAGCTCGAAGCGCTCGGCGCCAAGGTTGAATACGTGACCGCCCCGCCGCGCGACAATCTCGCCAAGCTGATCGCCGCGCGCGGCCAAGCCGCCCCGTTCGACGTGGTCGAGATGGCCGACCTCACCTGGGTCGACACGTACGAGGCGGGCTTCATCCAGAAGATCAATCTCGACAACATCCCGAACCGCAAGGAATTGCTGCCCACCCTCGCCGACGAATGGAAGGTCGCAAGCTGGGCCACGCAGGAAGGCATCGTCTGGCATCCGGAGCGTTTCGCCGCCGCCGGCGTGCCGGGGCCCGAACGTTATCGCGACCTGCTGCATCCCGCCCTCCAGCGCAAGATCGCGATCATCGACATCTCGCAGGCCGGCATCTCGCAATTGCTGGTCGGCGCGTCGATCGACGAAGGCGGCTCGCAGGAGAACATCACCGCCGGTCTCGAATTCGTGCGCAAGGCAAACCCGTTCCAGTTCTGGCGCGTGGGCGCGCAAGCGGTCACGCTGATGAACTCGGGCGATATCATGGCGTCGACGATGCACGCTGGCTTCGCCGTGCAGATGCGCCGCGCCGGTTTGCCGGTCAAGTTCACCCATCCGAAAGTCGGGCCGACAAAGCGCGGCCTGTCGAAGGAAGGCTGGCTCGGCGTCGTCAAGGGCACGCCGGTCGCGCGTGCGGCCGAATTCTTTATCAACGAGTACATTTCCTACGACACGCAATTTGGTCTGGCGACCGAACGCGGCGTGGTGCCGATCAACAACCGCGCGCGCGACGCGCTGGTCAACGATCCGCTGCTGAAGGAGATGTTCTTGCTCTCCGAGGCCGACGTCGCCAACATGGTGTCCGTCGATTTCACCAAGTTCAATCTCGACGACGCGACGCAGCGCTGGTCGCGGATGATCACCAGCGCGAAGTAACCGCGGAGTAAGCATGCGCATCGCGATCGTCGGGGCCGGTTCGATCGGCGGCGCGATCGCGCATGCGCTGGCGCTGACGGGGCACGACCCCGTCGTCGTCGCGCGCGGCGCCACCAAGGCCGCGTTGGCGCGCGACGGTTTCACGGTGACGCGCGCGGGAAGGATCGAGAAATCCGCCCCGCGCGTCGTCGCCGATCCCGCCGCGGCGGGCGTTCAAGACATGGTGATCGGCGCGCTGAAAGCCCATGATTGGCCGGGAGCCGTCGATCTGTTCATGCCATTGATGGGGCCGGACACGCTGTTGCTGCCCGCGATCAACGGGCTGCCATGGTGGTATTTCCAGCGCCAGGGCGGCGCACGCGACGGCGCGATTCTGGAAACCGTCGATCCGGGCGGCATGTTGTCGAAGCGCTTCGATCCGGCGCGCATCGTCGGCACGGTCGTCTACATGGCCGTGTCGCGCCCCGCCCCCGGCCATCTCGCCTGGCCGACCGGCGAAAGGCTGGTGATCGGCGATGTCGCCGCCGGTGCGGGCAACGCGGAACGCGCGGCGATCCCGTTGCGCGCCGCCGGCCTCAATGTCGAGATCGCGTCCGACAGTCGTCACGCGATGTGGACGAAGCTGCTGGGCAATGCCAGCTTCAACCCAATTTCGGTATTGGCGCGCGCGGGCGTGACGGCCATTCTCGACGATCCGCATTGGCGCGCGATGGGCGCGGCCGTGATGCGCGAGATCATGGCGCTATCCGCCGCCGCCGGCTGCGCGGTCGATATCGACGTCGAGGCGCGGCTGGAAGCCATGCGCCGTTTGGGTGATTTCAAATCATCGATGCTGCAGGATTTCGAAGCGGGCCGGAAATTGGAAATCGGTCCGCTGGTCGATGCGCCGCGCGAATTCGGCCGGCTGACCGGCGTCGCCACGCCCGTGCTCGACGAACTCTCGGCGCGGATGAAGGCTTACGCCTAGGCCGATTTCAGGGCTTTTTCAACTTCGCGGACCGTGCCGGCGGCGAGATCCATGATCGCGCGCGTGCCGCCGCGCGCATGATCGGTCCCCTTGCCCGGGAACACCGCGCCGAAGCCGCCGTCGAGGGCGAGCACGGCGAAACCATGGATCGCCGCCCATGCCATGGTCATCTTGGCGACCGAGCGCTCGTTGGGTCCGTTGGCGCCGACGAGCAATTCGGCCATCGCGCCGTAGATGCGCTGATGGCACGCATCGAACGCCGAGCGCAGGCGAATCGACGTGACGTCCACGACATCGGATCGGAACATCAGCTGGAAGCGCGAGCGATTGGCGATCGCGAATTCGATATAGCCCAACGCCGTCTCGCGGAAGCGTTTGGCGGGCGCCCCCGCCGTGCGCAGCGTGCGCCGCTCGATCGTGCGGCCAAGCTCGTCGAACGCTTCGGCGGCGAATTCGGTCAACAAACCCGCTTTATCGACGAAATGATGGGCCGGTGCGGCGTGGGAAACGCCGGCGCGGCGCGCGCATTCGCGCAGCGAGAAGCCTTCCACACCCTCGACCTCGATCAGCGCCAGCGCCGCATCGAGCAGGAGTCGGCGCACATCTTCAGCCTCTGCAAGACTGGGGCGTCCGACCGGGCGCGGTTGCTTCAGCGCTCTCACTTCCGCAGACACTTTTTCCTCTCGAGACACCACTTGGCCACAGAATTTATGCCCAACGCGTGGTCACGTCCAGAATTCCTTTAGCATTTTGCGAATTAGTGATTCGGTTGCATCGCGTGGAAAAAGCGCGCCCGATTCGGCTCACAATTTGCGGGCGACCGACGAAGCGGCCATCTGCGCCTGAGACACGCTCATCGACTGGAACGCCTTCGTCGCTTGCAGCAGCCAGCCCGAACGCTCGAACAGGCTCGCGGGGCCGAGCTGATCGCAAATGCTTTCGAACATGCGTTTGGAGATATCGGCCGCACGGCACAGCACGGCGAATTGTTCGGGCGACCCGCTGCGCACCGTGCCGCGCACGATCTTCAACGGTTCCGACAAGAATTCGCTGACCGCGAGTTCCTTCAAATCGCGCCGATCGTCGGGCAGCGTGTTCAGGATCAAAGCAAGATCCTCTTCGCCGACCCGCACGCCGCCCGCGGCGGACGCGTCGAGCCGCTCGCGCAACGCTTCGGCCAGGTCGCCGGCGATCTTCTCGCCGTCCAGGGCCGATAGTACGATACGCCGCAGTTTGGCCTTGTCGCCGCCGATCGTGGCATAGAGTTTCTCGTGCACCCCGTCGATCGCCCATTCGAGCATTTCGAGCGCGATCACGGCGGGCAGGTCGGGACGCGCCGACAGCGGCGGCTGCATGTCGCCCCACTCCTTGGCGAGTTCGGCGATGCGCACGAAAGTGCGTTCGGAAATGCGCGCGCCGGAATTGGCGAGAAGCGACTTGGCGACTTCCGGTTCGCCGAAGGCCATCACCGCGGCGCTGACCACTTCCTCGACCAATTCGCGCTGCGCGATCGCCAAACGATGGCGGATCGATCCCTTGATCGCGATCTCGATCAAGTCGGTATCCTCGAGCGACTTGCTGCGCAGCAGGATCGGCCAAGCGACGTCGATATCGTCCTCGGCCAAGGCGCGCACGATGCCGCGCGACGCGCGCGAGTCCGCAGCGAGTTCGTCGGCCAGCATCTTGCGCACCGGCTTTTCGACTTCGCGGATGATCGCCTTGACCAGCTCGATCAACAGAATGCTGAAACGCGAGACCTTGTCGGAAACGCCCAGTTCCAAAATCAGCTTGGCGAGGGCGGCGGCGACACCAACATTCGATTGGCTGCGGTCGTTGGAGATCGACGATAGGATCTCCCGCAGCTGGTGCATCAGCCTCTCACTGGTCATCGACCGTATTCCCGGAAGGGCGCCGCCCGTATTCCAATAGATTCAGGGGCTTGTCTAGTTGATTTGCCGCAACGCGACAAGGAATCTTTTCGCCGTCAATTTTGCGAAATGCGAAGCACGACGCATTCATACGCGCGATCGGTCGGATCGGATGACGGACCGGCCGCGTCGCCGCGCCCGGTTCAATAGATGAGATCGTCATCGCCGCCTTTTCCACCTTTTGACAATACAATTTCGTTCCGTGCCGCGAGATCCTTCGCCGTGTTGATCATGGCGCCCTGCGCTTCGATCACGTCGCGCGCGCGGACCGGCCCCAGCGCCTCGATCTCCTCTTTCAAAAGCTTGCCCGCGCGCTCGGACATGTTGGAAAAGAACAGGTCGCGCAGCCCCTCGTTCGCCCCTTTCAAAGCGAGGGCGAGTTTCGACTTATCGACGGCGCGCAGCAATGTTTGCACCCCGCCGGGATCGAGGCGCGAGAGATCCTCGAATTTGAACATCAGCGCGCGAATCCGCTCGGCGGAATCCCGATTGCGTTCCTCCAGTGCCGTGGTGAAACGCGCCTCGGTCGTCCGATCGAGGGCATTGAAGATTTCGGCCATCATTTCGTGCGTGTCGCGACGGTTCTGCTTGGCGATATTCGCCATGAATTCGGTGCGCAGAACGCGCTCGACATCCTCCAAAACCTCTTTTCCCACGCTTTCCATGCGCAGCATGCGCATGACGACTTCCATCGCGAAAGCGTCGGGCATCGTCGCCAGCACGCGCGCCGCATGGTCGGCTTTGATCTTCGACAGCACGACCGCGACGGTCTGCGGGTATTCGTTCTTGAGATAGTTGGAAAGGATCGACTCGTTGACGTTGGCGAGTTTGTCCCACATCGTGCGGCCCATCGGACCGCGGATCTCGTCGAGAATGTCCGATGCGCGCTTCTTGTCGAGGACCTTGCCGAGGAAGCGCTCGGCCGAATCGAACGTGCCGGCGAGCGAGCCCGTCGCCGAAATCTGATCCGCGAACTCGATGACCAGACGTTCGATGATCGACGCGTTGACATTGCCCAGCCCGGCCATGGTCTGGGACAATTCCTTGATCTCGTCGTCGGACATCAGCGCGAATAGCTTGCTCGCGACTTCCTCGCCCAGCGACAGCAGGAGGATCGCTGCTTTCTCCTGCCCCGACAGGGCGCGGTAATCGTCGAGAATGCGCATCGTGCCGGGGCGGATTTGAACGCCGTCAGGATCGAGGAAGGGAATACGCGCGTAGCGCCAAGGACCAATATGGTCGATGAATATGTCCATTGTCAAATTATGGTCGAAAATTTCCGGCCGTGACCGCGTATTGCCGCTCCTCCGTAAAATTTGCGTTCGCGAAATGCAAAAGGCGTCAGCGCGACTCTTGCGCCCGCGCCCAGGCTTCGATGATCGATTTGGCGTCGTCGGCGCGACGGGATTCCGACGCCATGCGGCGCGCTGCCATCGGCAAGCCGACTTGAACGCGCAGCGCGGCCGCATCCATCTCATAGGGGCGCTTGTCTTGGGAGAGATGCGCCAACGCCGCGTCCGATTGTTCGAGGGTCACGGCGTAATAAACGCGCTCCACCCCCGCGATCAGCATCGCCGAGACGCACAAGGCGCAAGGCTCGCACGACGTGTACATCTCGGTGTCCGACAGATCGACCGTCGCGAGATTGCGGCACGCGTCGCGGATCGCCTCGATCTCGCTATGCGAGGTCGGATCGTGGCGCTGGACGGCGTGGTTATAGCCCTCCCCCACAATCTTGCCGTCCTTCACGACCACCGCGCCGAAGGGCTCGCAGCCCTTCTCCGTCAGCGCTTGCGCCGACAATTCGATCGCGCGGGTCATGAAGGCATCGACATACATGGATCAACTCGCCAGCGCTTTCATCTCGGCATAGAGGTCCGCCTTGCCCTCGAAGCCGATACCCGGCAGATCGGGCATCGTGATGTGCCCGTCGATCACCTTCACGCCGTCCGGGAAGCCGCCATAAGGCTGGAACAGATCGGGATAGCTTTCATTCCCGCCGAGGCCGAGGCCCGCCGCGATATTCAGCGACATCTGATGCCCGCCATGCGGCACGCAGCGACTGGGCGACCAGCCATATGTCTTCAGCACTTCCAGCGTGCGCTGATACTCGCACAAGCCATAGGACAGCGCGCAGTCGAATTGCAGCCAATCGCGGTCGGGGCGCATGCCGCCATAGCGGATTAGGTTGCGCGCGTCTTGATGGCTGAACAGGTTTTCGCCCGTCGCCATGGGGCCTGGATAGAACTCGGCCAGCGACGCTTGCACGTGGTAGTCCAACGGATCGCCCGCTTCCTCGTACCAGAACAGCGGATAGTCGCGCAGCATCTTGGCGTAGGCGATGGCGGTTTCGAGGTCGAAGCGCCCATTGGCATCGACCGCGAGCTGGTTCTTGGGCCCGATTTCGTCGAGCACGGCTTCGATGCGGCCGCGATCTTCGGCGATCGACGCCCCGCCGATTTTCATTTTCACGACGTTGTAGCCGCGCTCGAGATAGCCGCGCATTTCCTTGCGCAGCGCCGAATTGTCCTTGCCGGGATAATAATAGCCGCCGGCGGCATAGACGAAGACGCGCGGGTTCGCCGTGCGACCGTGGCGCTCGGCAAGCAAACGGAACAACGGCTTGCCGGCGATCTTGGCGACCGCGTCCCAGATCGCCATGTCGAGCGTGCCGACCGCGACCGAACGCTCACCATGCCCGCCCGGCTTCTCGTTCTTCATCATCGCCGCCCAGGCCTTATCCGGGTCGATATTTTCGCCCGTCGCGTCGAGCAGCGATTTGGGATCGGCTTCCTTCAGCCGGTCGGCGAAACGTTCGCGGATCAACCCGCCTTGGCCGTAGCGCCCGTTCGAATTGAAGCCATAGCCGACGACCGTTTTGCCGTTGCGCTCCACGTTCGTCACGACCGCCACCAAGCTCGACGTCATCTTCGAGAAGTCGATATAGGCGTTGCGGATGGGCGACGCGATCGGCTTGGTGACTTCGCGGACGTCAACGATACGGATGGTCATTCAGGGGGCTCCCGGATAGCGGATAACCCTTATTGCCGGTGTCGGGCGCACGGGGCAAGTTTTCGTGCGGCGGAACGCTTACTTGCGCAGTTCTTCGATCGCTTGGCGGACTTGCGGATCGAGTCCCTGTCCGCCCGCGCCGAGATACGCGACGATCTCGGCCCGCATGCTGGGCGCCCAGAATTTCCTCAAATGCGTCGCGATCTCGACGGGCGCATTTTCGCCCTGATGGGCGAAGAACTTGCCGATCTGATTGGCCATATGAACGAGCTTTTCATGCGACATCGCGCGCCTCGCCGGCAACCACCCGCGCCGCATGGGTGAAGACTTCGAACCCGTCGTCGCGCGCGATCCCGATCAGCGTGATCCCGGCCGCCGCGGCGGTGCGGATCGCCAAGGCCGTCGGCGCCGACACGGCGACGAGCATGGGGGCGCCCATCATCGCGGCTTTCTGCACGAGTTCGACCGAAACGCGGCTGGTGAGAACCACAATCCCCGTCTCGGCCTTGCGACCGGCGCGCGCCAACGCGCCCGCCAGCTTGTCGAGCGCGTTGTGGCGGCCGACATCTTCGCGCAAGGCGACCAAGCCTTCGCCGCGCACCCACAACGCAGCGCCATGTGCGGCGTGGGTCAGGCGATGCAGCGATTGTGCTGCCGGCAAGGCCGCGACCGCCGCAGCTATATCCGCACGCGTCACGCGCGGATCGGCGGTCACGACCGGCGGCGTCTTGGTCGCTTCCTTCAAGCTGTCGATGCCGCACAAGCCGCAACCCGTGGGCCCCGCCATATAACGGCGCCGTTCGACGAAAGCGCCGGCGCGCGGTTCGGCCAGCGCCATGCGCAATTCGATCCCCTCATCCGTCGGGCGGATCTCGATTTCCTCGATCTCGCCGGGCGCCGCGACGATGCCTTCGTTCAGCGAAAAGCCGAGCGCGAAATCCTCGAGATTGGCGGGGCTCGCCATCATGACGGCCTGCGTCACGCGATCATAGGTGAAGGCGATCGCCGTTTCCTCGGGCACCTGTCGCGCACCCTGTCGCCGGGCGTCACCGCGCCACACTTCATTGGAAACGCGATAAGCGGGCTTGAAGGCGTCGCTCATTCCGCCACCTCCGCCGGTTTGGCGATACGCCGCGATTGGTCGGCGTGTTCGCGATAGCGTGTCTGCCAATCGCTGGGTCCGTTGGACGGCATGCATTGCACGGCCGTCACCTTGTATTCGGGGCAGTTGGTCGCCCAATCCGAATAATCGGTCGTCACGACATTGGCTTGCGTGTCCGGGTGGTGGAACGTCGTATAGACCACGCCCGCCGCGACGCGATCGGTGATCAAGGCGCGCAACGCCGTCTCGCCCGCCCGGCTGCGCACGGCGACCCAATCGCCATCGCGGATGCCGCGCTCCTCCGCGTCGTGCGGATTGATTTCCAGCCGGTCTTCCTCGTGCCAAACGACATTCGCCGTGCGGCGCGTCTGGGCGCCGACATTGTATTGGCTGAGGATGCGGCCCGTCGTCAGCAGCAGCGGGAAACGCGGGCCGACGCGCTCGTCCGTCGCGACATACTCCGTGATCATGAAGCGGCCCTTGCCGCGCACGAAACCGCCGATATGCATGACCGGCGTGCCTTCCGGCGCCTTGTCGTTGCAAGGCCACTGGACGGAACCGAGTTCGTCGAGTTTGGCGTAGGACATGCCCTTAAACGTCGGCGTCACGGCCGCGATCTCGTCCATGATCTCGCCGGGATGGGCGTAATCCATCGTGAAGCCCAGCGCCTTGGCGAAGGCAAGCGTTACTTCCCAATCGCCCAGGCCGTTGCGCGGCGCCATCACCTTGCGTACGCGCTGGATGCGCCGCTCGGCATTGGTGAAGGTGCCGTCCTTCTCCAGGAAGGTCGAACCCGGCAGGAAAATATGGGCGTAGTTCGCGGTCTCGTTCAGGAACAGGTCCTGCACGATCACGCATTCCATCGCGGCCAAGCCCGCCGCGACGTGATGCGTGTCGGGATCGGATTGCAGAATATCCTCACCCTGGATGTAGAGCCCCTTGAACGCACCATCCACGGCCGCATCCAACATGTTGGGAATGCGCAGGCCCGGTTCCTTGTCGAGCGTCACGCCCCACAGGGATTCGAACATCGCGCGCGCACCGTTGTCGGAAACATGCCGATAGCCCGACAACTCGTGCGGGAACGAGCCCATGTCGCAGGCCCCCTGCACGTTGTTCTGACCGCGCAACGGATTCACGCCCACGCCGGGGCGGCCGATATTGCCCGTCGCCATCGCCAGATTCGCGATCGCCATGACCGAGGTCGAGCCTTGGCTATGTTCGGTCACGCCCAATCCGTAATAGATCGCGGCGTTGCCGCCGGTCGCGTATAGCCGCGCGGCTTCGCGGATGGTTTCGGCCGCGACGCCCGCGAATTTGGCGACTTCCTCGGGGCTGTTGCGCTCTTCGGCGACAAAGGCGGCCCAGCGATTGAACTCCGCCAGATCGCAATTCGCGCGCACGAACGCTTCGTCCACCAGGCCTTCGGTGACGATCACATGCGCCAACGCCGTCAAGATCGCGACGTTCGTGCCGGGACGCAGCGGCAGATGGTGGGCGGCTTCGACATGCGGCGTGCGCACCAAATCGATGCGGCGCGGATCGATGACGATGAGCTTCGCCCCTTCGCGCAGACGCTTCTTCAAGCGCGAGGCAAAGACCGGATGCCCGTCGGTCGGGTTGGCGCCGATCACGACGACGACATCCGCGTGCTCGACTGAATCGAAATCCTGCGTCCCGGCCGACGTGCCATAGGTCGTCGATAGGCCATAGCCTGTGGGCGAATGGCAAACGCGCGCGCAGGTATCGACATTGTTGTTGCCGAAGCCCGCGCGGACGAGCTTCTGCACCAGATAGGTTTCCTCGTTCGTGCAGCGCGAGGACGTGATGCCGCCCACGGCGTTGCGCCCGTACTTCGCCTGAATGCGCTTGAACTCCGATGCGGCGTAGGCGAGCGCCTCGTCCCAGCTCACCTCGCGCCACGGATCGGTGATCTTGGCGCGGATCATCGGATTCAAAATCCGATCTTTGTGCGTCGCGTAACCCCACGCGAAGCGGCCTTTGACGCAGGAATGACCGCGATTGGCCTTGCCGTCCTTGTACGGCACCATGCGCACGACTTCCTCGCCCCGCATCTCCGCCTTGAACGAACACCCCACGCCGCAATAGGCGCAGGTCGTGACGACGGAATGCTCGGGCTGGCCGATCTCGATGACCGATTTTTCGGTCAGCGTCGCGGTCGGGCAGGCCTGCACGCATGCACCACAGGACACGCAATCCGATTCCAGGAACGTCTCGCCCGCCCCGGCCGAGACGCGCGAGCCGAAGCCGCGCCCTTCGATGGTCAGCGCGAAGGTGCCTTGTGTTTCCTCGCACGCCCGCACGCAGCGCGAGCACGCGATGCATTTGGAGGAGTCGAAGGTGAAATAAGGATTGCTCTCGTCCTTGGCGAGACCAAGATGGTTCTCGCCCTCGTAGCCGTAGCGGACTTCGCGCAATCCCACCGCGCCCGCCATGTCCTGCAATTCGCAATCGCCGTTGGCGGCGCAAGTCAGGCAATCGAGCGGGTGATCGGAGATATAAAGCTCCATCACTCCGCGCCGAAGCTGCTTCAAACGCGGCGTCTGGGTCGAAACGACGAGCCCTTCCGCGACCGGCGTGGTGCAGGAGGCGGGCGTGCCGTTGCGGCCCTGGATTTCGACAAGGCACAGGCGGCACGAACCGAACGCGTCGAGCGTATCCGTGGCGCAGAGCTTCGGGACCTGGATCCCCGCCTCCATCGCCGCGCGCATGATCGACGTGCCCTCGGCCACCTCGATCTTGGTACCGTCGATGGCGAGCGTCACGGTCTTCGCCGAAGCGCTCGGCTTCGTGCCGTAATCGGTTTCGTGGATCAGGCCCATGATCGGTCCTTCACTCGGCGGCGGCGCGCTTGGCGCCCGCGCCGAAATCTTCGGGGAAATGGTGTAGCGCGCTCAGCACCGGATAGGGCGTGAAGCCGCCCAGCGCGCAAAGCGAACCGAATTTCAGCGTCTGGCAGAGATCTTCGAGCAGCGCGGTGTTCGCCGCGCGATCCCGCCCGGCGACGATCTTGTCGATCGTCTCCACGCCGCGCGTCGAGCCGATGCGGCAGGGCGTGCATTTTCCGCAGGATTCATGCGCGCAGAATTCCATGGCAAACCGGGCTTGGGCGGCCATATCGACGCCGTCGTCGAACACGACGATGCCGCCATGGCCGATCAAACCATCGCGCGCGGCGAAGGCTTCGTAATCGAAAGGCGTATCGAACAATGCGCGCGGGAAATAGGCGCCGAGCGGCCCGCCGACCTGCACCGCCCGAACCGGGCGCCCCGTTGCCGTACCGCCGCCGATATCGTCGACCAACTCACCCAACGTCACGCCGAAGGCGGTCTCGTACAGGCCGCCATGTTTGACGTTGCCGGCCAATTGAATGGGCATCGTGCCGCGCGACTTGCCCATCCCGAAATCGCGATAGGCATCGGCGCCGTTCGCCAAAATCCACGGCACGGTCGCGAGCGAGATCACGTTATTGACGACCGTGGGCTTGCCGAACAAGCCGCGATGGGCGGGCAAAGGCGGCTTGGCGCGCACCGTGCCGCGACGGCCCTCCAGGCTTTCGAGCAAAGCCGTTTCCTCGCCGCAGACATAAGCGCCCGCCCCGACACGGATCTCGATATCGAAATCGGTGCCGAGTTGCTTGTTCGCACGCGCGATACGCAAGGCGGCGTCCAGCGTGGCGATCGCGTGCGGATATTCGGAGCGGATATAGACGAAGCCCTTCGTCGCCCCGACCGCGAAGCCGGCGATCGCCATGCCTTCGATCAGCGCGAAGGGATCGCCTTCCATCAGCATGCGGTCGGCGAAAGTGCCGGAATCGCCTTCGTCGGCATTGCAGACGATGTATTTGCGATCGCCTTGGGCTGCGCGCACCGTGTTCCACTTGATGCCGGTCGGGAACCCCGCCCCGCCCCGCCCGCGCAAACCCGATCGCGTCACCGCATCGATCGTCGCTTGCGCGCCCAATCTATGCGCGCGCTCCAGACCTTTGAACGCCACCGGTGCCAAGGGATCGACGAGGCCGCAGCGTTCGAACGTCAAACGCGTTTGGCGCGCGAGGAATGGGATCGCATCCGTCGGGCCGAGCGACTTCGCATGCTGCTTGTCGGCGATCACGGCGTCGAGGATCGACGCGACCTCGTCCGCCTCGACTGGCCCGAACGCGATGCGCCCATGCGGCGTTTCGAGTTCCAGCATCGGCTCAAGCCAGTAAAGCCCGCGCGAACCGGTACGCACGAGTTCGATGGCTAGACCACGCGCTTGCGCCGCCGCGTGCAACGCCTTGACGACGGCATCGGCGCCGACCGCCAAAGTGCCCGCATCGCGCGGCAGGAAAAAACGCAAAGCGCTCATCGCGCGCACCTGTCGATCAGCGTATCGAGCCGCGTTTGCGTAAGGCGCCCATGCAATTCGCCGTCGAGCATCGCCGCCGGAGCGGTCGCGCAAAGACCGAGGCAGAAAACCGGTTCGAGGGTGAGCGCCGCGTCGTGGCCCTTCGCGCGGGCGCTGGCGTGTTCGACCAACGCATCGGCACCGCGCGATTGGCAAGCCTCGGCGCGGCAAACGCGCAGCACATGGCGGCCCGGCTTGGTCGCGCGGAAATCGTGATAGAACGTGACGACGCCGTGGATTTCGGCGCGGCTGAGATTCAGCGCCTTGGCGACCGGCTCGATCGCCGCATCGTCGATATAGCCGAATTCCTTTTGCAGCGCGTGAAGGATGGGCAGCGCCGCCCCGTCCAACGCCTTATGCGCTTCGATGATCGCGTCGGCGCGCGCGTTGTCCCAGGTCATTCGGGGCTCCCTCCCGGCGTGAATCATCCGTCCGGCACCCGAAAAGCGTCAATAAATCAATCCCATGGTGCGATAGCAAAAACCTATCAGCCGATCAGGACGCACCTAGAGTTTGTGCCAATAGCTTGGCCTCCACCACCAGGGCCGCCGTTTGCGGCGTCATCGGTTCGCGATGCGGCACCACAAGGCCGATCGTCGGATGGGTTTCGTCGCCGGTGATCGGGATCGCACGGATCGTCTGCGTCAGCCCCAAAGTCTCGGCGAGCTTGGCCGGCATCACGCTCGCCCAGCGCCCGGTGCGCACATGGGCGAACAGCACGATCATCGAATTCGACTCCAACGTGGGCGGCGTGGGCTCGCCCGCCGCGCGCAGCATGTGATCGACGATGCGGCGGTTCTGCATGTCTTGCGTCAGCAGGCACAGCGGGATCTTGCCGACCTCGGCCCATGTCACCGTTTCGCGATCGCCCAACGGCGCATCGGCCGAGGTGAGCAGCACGTAATGCTCGCGATAAAGCGGCACGGTCTGCACTTTGCCGATCGGTTCGTTATCGACATAGGTGAGGCCGGCATCGATCTCGAGATTTTCGAGCAGGCCCAATATCTCGACGGAGTTGCGCGAGACGATGGTGAAGGTCACTTCCGGGTGGCGCTGGCGGAACGGCGTGGTCAGCGACGCGACCATCGCCAAAGCCGTGGGCACGGCCGCGATCTTCAAATGCCCGGCGAGCCCGTGTTTCAGCGCGCGGATTTCCTGCCGCATCGCGCGGGAATCGCCAACGATGCGCCGCGCCCATTCCAGCACGCGCTCGCCTTCCGGCGTGAAACTGTGGAAACGCGCGCCACGATTGACCAACAACACGCCCAGCGTGTCTTCGAGTTGTTTGATCGCGGCCGAAAATGTCGGCTGGGTCACGCGGCTCGCCTCCGCCGCACGGCCGAAATGCTTCTCCTGCGCCAAGGCGATCAGAAATTCGAGCTTGTCGATCATGCCCCGTTCCGCTTCCGGGCAGGATCGTAGCGCGGCGGCGGCCGCGAAGCCACCGCCGCGCCCGCACGTATCAAGCGGAGATATCGACCTTCTTCGAATTCATCAAATCGGCGAGATAGCTCGACAGATCGGTCGAATCTTCCTCGTCCTCCTCGTCGGTCGAGGATTCGAGCAACTCGGTCAATTCCTCGAGCGCCGATTTGGACGACGATCCCGACGCGCCCTGCGTCCCGCCACCCGGCGGCGGACCACCGGCGCCACCGCCCGGCGGCGGCCCCGAGGGGCGCCCGCCCCCCTGCGGCCCGTTAGCCTTCATGTTCGCCTCGAACTTGTCGAGGGCGGCCGTGATCTTGTCGGCGTCGTCTTGCGTGATCTTTCCGGATTGCACATCCGCCGCGATCTGCTTGTCGAGTGCGGCACGCATCGCCTTGGGATCGGACGGTGCGCCGGTGGTGCTCGACGAACCGGTCGTCGTGCCGGTCGCGGATGTGCTGTCGCTTGTCGAGCTGGACGATTTGCTGTTTTTGGCGAGCGCTGCCGCCAACGCCGTGTTGTAGCTGCTGCTGGCATTCAACGAAGAAACGGACATCGGACACTCCTTGGCGCTTCGGCGCCGTTAAAAAGCAGCGTTCTGCTGCGGATCGAAAAACATCGACTTTAACGAGGGGAATGTCGCATGCCCGCCGGCCACGGCGGTGTAACGAAGCGTGCCGAATTGTGACCCGGGAGTCGTGCCGAACCCATCTAAAATACATCTCGATTCGACATTAGAAAAGAGTATTTATATATTGATATAAAACATATAAATAAAACTCGTCAGGACTAACATGTTAGCCTTGACATGATGCGTCTTGTCACAAATGATCGGCGGCACAGACAAACCAATTTCGTCGGGGGAAACACCATGCGCTATCTCGCCGCCGCGACGCTTCTCGCGTTCGCCATGGGCACGGCCGCCGCTACGGCCGCCGAAACCATCCGCATCTTCGCCAACTCCGCCCACCAAGACGCCTTCACCGGCCGTCCGGGTGCGACCGAAGGCAATCTTCAGGTCGCGTTCGAGAAGGAAACGGGCATCAAGGTCGTGTGGGACACCGTCCCCTGGCCGCAGATGCGCCAGAACTTCCAGCGCGCGATGGCCTCGTCCTCGGGCGCCTACGACGTCGTCATGGTCATCAACGACTGGGCGACCGAGGATACGCTCGCCAAGCTGCTGCCGCTCGAAAGCCTGTCGCCCGCGATCGACGACAAGGACGACATCTTCAAGCCGATGCGCGACATGTTCACGCTCAAAGGCCAGCTCGTCGGCCTGCCGATCCGCTCCAACCCGCAGATCGTGCATTTCAACAAAACGATCTTCACCGAGAAGGGTGTCGCCGAACCGCGCAGCTTCGCCGAATTGATGGACGCTGCCTTGAAAGTCGCGGGCAAGCGCGCCGATGGCGCCAGCGTCTACGGGTTCGGCCTGAAGGTCGCGGCCGACGACGACATGACGCTGGTGTTCAAGGCCTTCGGCGGCGACGTGCTGACCAAGGACTATCGCGTGCTGATCAACAGCCCGCAAAACGCCGCGACGCTGCAAAAGATGAAGCAGCTTTACGACGGCGGCGGCTTGGCGCCGAACTTCGCCACGACCGATACGGTCGCGACGCAAAACCTGATGCGCGAAGGCCTGCTCGGCTTCGTGCTGTTCGGCGACAACTACTATAACCGCTTCAACGATCCGCGCAGCTCGCGCGTCGCGGGCCAGGTCGGCTTCTTCCCGATCCCCGGCGCCCCGGGTGCCGCGGGCCCCGCGAAGGTCGCGTTCTGGGCCGTCGCCCTGCCCGCCAACGGCCCCGCCGCGAACCGCGCCGCCGCGTGGCGCTTCGCGCAGTATTATTCGTCGAAGGCCGCGCAGGTGCAGATGGCGATCAACGGCAACGGTCCGGCGCGCCGCTCGACGCTGGAGAACGAGCGCTTCAAGGCCGACGCGCCTTACGCCGCGGCTTCCGCCGTCGCGCTTGCGAATGCGGTCGAAATCTTCCCCGCGTTCGACGGCACGCCGCAGGTCCAGGCCGTGGTGGCGGAAGAAACGGTGCTGGCGATCACCGGCCGCAAGCCGATCGCCGAAGCCCTGAAGACCGCCGAAGCGCGCATCACGGCGATCGTCGCCGAGAAGCGTCCCGCCCGCTAACGCAACGGTTAGGAACGGCCGCGCCATGTCCGACTATAAAATCGCCCAGGCGGGACTGAAGACCCGCGAGATCGACGTCCTCGTCCTGGGCGGGGGCATGGCCGGCTGTTTCGCCGCGATGGCGGCACGGCGCGACGGCGCCTCCGTCGTGCTGGTGGAGCCGACCAACGCGCTCGGCGGCCAGGGTACCGCCGGCGGTGTCGCCGGGTTCTGCGGCGACAGCGAACGCGTCAACGATCTGTTCGCCGAACTGATCGCAAGACTGCGCAAGAGCGGCCGGATCGATCCCTATGATCCCAACGACGATCGCCGCGCTTACGATCTGGAGATCTGCGCCTTCTATCTCCAGGAAATGGTCGCCGAAAAGGGCGTGGAAGTCTGGCTCCACGCCCGCGCGATCGACGCGCAAGCCACCAACGGCCATGTCGAGAAGGTGCTGGTGTCTTGCGGCGCCACACTGGTCGAGGTGCGCCCGCGCGTGGTGATCGATGCGACCGGCAACGCCACTATCCCCGATATGATCGGGCTCGAGACGCTGCATCTGGGCCCGCGCAAGCAATTGCCGATGAGCCTCTATTTCACGCTGTGGGACACGCATAGGCCGGTCACGCCGTTCCTGCCGGATTCCTGCCCCCGCTTCGACAACGACGACAATCTGCCGATGACGTCGCTGCATTGCTTCGCCGACGGGCGCGTCGAAGTGAAAATGAAAGTCGTCGGCTTCGACGCCGCCGATGGGTTCAGCCTGTCGCAGGCCGAAATCCATGCCCGCCGCCAGATGATGGGCTTGATCTATTATCTGCAAACGCGCGGCTATCGCGGCCGCCATGGCGCCTTCGGGGGCAAGCCGCTGGCCACACACGTCCTCGCTTCCGTCTCGCGCAATATCGGCCAGCGTGAAGGCCGCCGCGTCGTCGGGCGCTACACGATCACCGACGACGATGCGCGCACGGCGCTGCTGCGCGACGACGCGATCGCGGTCGGTACCTATCACCTCGATTATCACTGGACGGATACCGAGAAGCGCGCGGGTACCGGCATCACCGATATGGTCGAGCCCTATCACATCCCGCTGGCCGCGCTGATCCCGGCGGGATCGGACAATATCTTGTGCCCCGGCCGTTCGGTCTCGGGCGAGCAATTGGCGATGAGCTCCTACCGGGTCATGGCGACCTGCGCGCAAACCGGCTTCGGGGCGGGTATCGCCGCCGCCCTCGCCGCGCGCGCCGGGAAATCGCTGACCGAAATCGACACGGGCACGCTGCGCGACCGCATCGTCGCCGGCAAGCAATCGCTCGATCTCGCCGATTACGGGGATTATTTGCGCTGCCTGCGCTTCAGCGACGAAGCATTGCCGCTGCCCGCGCAAAGCGTTCCGCAAGGCGCCAACGCGCCGCGTCGCGATCTCGCTTTGGCGCAAACGCGCGACGGCAATTTCGTCGTGGCGCGTTTGACGACGCCGGCGCGCATTGAGCTTGCCCTGCGCCGCCGCACGAAGTGGAAAAGCTGGGCGGCGCTGACCAGCGACACGCCCCTCGCCGCCATACATCTTGGTGCGGATCTGCGCATCGCCGCCCAAACGATCGATGGCGCCTGGGGCACGCTGGAAGCCGTGCTTCCGCCGCGCGATGCGCAAGCCGCGTCGCCGATCGCCGCCAAGTTCGTGCCCGGCCAAATGACGCAGACCGCCGCGCCGGAATTTCCCGATACCGTCACGCTCGCCGGATTCCAGCGATTGACGGCGGCGCATTGCACGTTGAACGACGGCGAAACGATCCGCCTTGCCTTCTTGGCGGACGGGCTTGTCGCCCTCGCCCGGCAGCGGGGTGCATTGCTGCTGGCCCGCATCGCGGACCAAGCCGATTTGTCGTCGGAACCCGCCTGCTTCGCCACATCGGTCGGCGTGGCGATCGTTTATCGCCTGGCCGATGGATCGACGCGTTTCTGGGAAGGCCCGATCGAGCGCTTCGCCATCCCGCAGGCGCCGCAGCCGACCGCCGCCGACCTCAAAGGCCGGCCTTATAAAGATCATCTGATCCTCGCCGCCTCGTGATCAAAGCGCCGTCCAAAGCCTTGCACGCGTGGGCGCTGGTCGCCCCGCTTTACGCCCTGCTCGCCGCGATCGTGGCGTTGCCGGAAATCGTGGCACTGGCGCTGAGCTTCACCGATTACTCGATCGGCCGCGATCCGCGCTGGATCGGCGAAGTGAATTACATGCGCACGCTGGGCTCCGCCTCGTTCTGGGCGGCGGCCTTGCGCACGCTGATCTTCGTCGCCATCGCCGTGGTGCTCGAGGCCGCGGTCGGCTTGCTGCTCGCCTGCCTGCTGATCCGCCGCATTCCGATGCGCGGGCTTGCCATCGCCTGCCTGATCGCGCCCATCGCGATGAGCCACGCGGTCACGGCGACGATCTGGGCCTATCTGCTCGACTTCAATGTCGGCCCGGTGAACTACGTCACCAATCTGATGGGCTTGGGCCGTATCCCGTGGCTCACCGAAGCGGGCACGGCACTGATCGTCGTGGCGCTGATCGAGTTCTGGGCGGGCATGCCGCATGTGCTGGTCATGCTCTATCCCGTGCGCGCCGCCTTCCCGCGCGAGATCTACGAGGCGAGCGAGATCGACGGCGCCACGCCGTTCCAGCGTTTCCGTTATCTGACCTGGCCGATGATCCGGCCCGCCTTTTTGATCGCCGTCGTGTTCCGCATCATCATCACCTTCCGTGCTTTCGGCGTGGTGTGGATCCTGACCAAAGGCGGTCCGGTGGACGCGTCGGAAATCCTGTCCGTGCATCTCTACAAGATCGGTTTTGTTTATTGGGAGTTCGGCCGCGCCGCATCGATCGCATGGTTGATGCTGCTGCTGACCGCTGTGGTGTCGTCCTGGGCGATGGTGCGGCTCTATCGCGAATCCTTCGCCCCGAAGGAAGCCGCATGAACGACCAAGCCGAACGCGCCACGCCGTGGCAGCTCGCGACGATCGCCTTCTTCGTGTTGCTGGCGATTTTCCCGATCATCGTGGTCGCGGTGTCGTCGTTCAAGCTGCCGCGCGACATCTTCTCCTACAAGCCGATCGTGTTTTTCGAACCCACGTTCGGCAACTACACGGATCTGTTCCGCAACTGGCCAAAATTCACGGATGGCTTGGTCAACTCGCTTGCCGTGACGATCGGCTCAATCGCCCTCGTTCTCGCCGTGTCACTGCCCGCCGCTTGGGCCTTTTCTCGAATGTCCCAGCATGGCGGGGTCGGCAAATCGGCGATGTCGCTCTTTGCCATGAAGATGCTGCCGCCCTTGGTCATCACCGTGCCGCTGTTTCCGATCTTCAGCGCGATCGGCCTCGACGATTCGAAACTTGGCCTGATTCTCGTCTACGCGGCGATGGAGTTCAGTTTGGCCGTCCTGCTGCTGAAAACCATGATCGACGGCATCCCGCGCGAGTTGGAGGAAGCCGCGTTGATCGATGGCTGCACCGGAATCCAGGCGTTCCGGCGCGTGACCTTGCCGCTGCTGCTGCCCGGCATCGTCACGGTCGCGATCTTCACGACGCTGTTCGTGTGGAACGACTATCTATTCGCATTGGTGCTGACGACCGCGCGCTCGGTCACCGCCCCCGTCGTGCTCGCCGACATGCTGGCGAGTATCGGCGAAGGCCGTTCGACCTGGGGCGAGGTTTTCGCCGCCGCGACGGTCCAGCTGCTGCCCGTGCTGATCTTCACCTTCATCGTCCAGCGCAAGATGATGTCGAACGGTGCCGCCGGAGGCCTCAAAGGATGAGCGAGACGCTCGATATCCACGCGCGGCCGCCCTTGCAGCGCGAGCGCGGCTACGACGCGTTCGAGACCGGGCTGATGGAAGGCGCGATCCAGTCCGGCCAGTTCCTGAGCCAGCGCGAGATCGGGGCGCTGACCAATCTGCCCGAACGCGCGACGCGCGAATTGATCGCGCAATTGATCGGCGAAGGCCTGTTGGAGACGGCGCGCCAGCGCGGCTTCAAAGTCGCCAGCGTCGACGTGTCGCTGATCCGCAACGCGTTCCAACTGCGCCGCTTCGTCGAATGCGGCGCCGTGATGGAATTTTGCGTGAGCGCTTCCGACGACGAACTCGCCGCCCATCGCCGCGCGCATGAAGCCGTGCTGGCCGAGGTGACGCCGCAGCCAGACGCCGCGTTCCGCGAGCGCTATTACGCCGTCGATCGCGAGCTTCACGCCGCGATCATCGCCGCCTTGCGCAATCCGCTGATCGAGAACGCCTACCGCGTCAACGCGCTGAAGATCCGCCTGATCCGCCGCACGCAAGTGCGGCCCGAACGCTTCATGGCGCTGACGATCCGCGAGCATCTCGCCATCGTCGCGGCTTGCGCGCGGCGCGATCGCTACGCCGCCGCCGACGCGATGGGTGTGCATATCGACAACACGATGCGCCGCGTGATGGGGCTCGACTGACATGACGGCGCGGTCCTGGTTCGTCACCGGCGGGACCAGCGGCATCGGCCGCGCCTTGGTCGATGCGGCGATCGCGAACGGCGAACGCGCGACCTTCACCGGCCGCAATGTCGGCGCGCCGCCGAGCCCGAACGCGCGGGCTCTGCCGCTCGACCTCGCCGATCCCGCCGCCGTCGCGGCGATGGCGCCGCATCTGGCCGATATCGACGTTTTGGTGAACTGCGCGGGCCAGGGCTTGCTCGGTTCGATCGAGGAAGCGAGCGAGGCCGAAACCGCGCGGCTGTTCGAGATCAATTTCTTCGCCAGCCTCCGATTGATCCGCGCCGCCTTGCCGCATATGCGCGCGCGCCAAAGTGGCTGGATCGTCAATATCGGTTCCATCGCCGCACGCAAGGGTCCGGCGGGTTCGGGGCTTTACGCCGCGACCAAGGCGGCGTTGCGCGCGATGTCCGACGCGCTGGCCGAGGAAGTGCGCCCCTTCGGCATCCGGGTGATGGTCGTCGAGCCCGGCGCGTTCCGAACCGCGATCGCGGGATCCGGCCGAGTGGAAGCGGCACAGCGCTTGCCGATCTACGACGCGACATCCGGCAAACGGCGCGACGCGGTGCGCGCGATCGACGGCACGCAAGCGGGCGATCCCGTCCGCGCGGCCGAGGCGATCCGTGCGGCAATGCTGGCGGAAACGCCGCCGGCGTGCTTGGTGCTCGGCGCGCAGGCCCATACGCGCGCGGTTACGGTCGCGAAAGATGCGCTCGACGAACTTCTGCGCTGGGAAGCGGTGGCCCGCGGCGCGGATTTCCCGCCCGACGGTCATTGACTTGGCTATAAGCGAAACCTAGAGTTCACGGTAGCACTGTGCCGCCGGTCCCCGCGTGTCGGGGCGACGCGAACCGCCTTCGCGCGGTTCCCAACGGCCAAGCTGCGGTTCATCCATAATCGGCCCGGGAGACCGGCGCGCGGCGTCGCCGTATACGGCCGTCGGCGTCGTTTGGGCCATAACATCGGGAGCCAAAGAATGATCTCGACCGATCGCCGTAGTTTATTGATGGGCACCGCCGCTTTGGTCGCCTGCGCGCTGGCGCCGCGTTTCGCCGCCGCGCAAAGCCCCGCCCCGCTTACCCCGCAACCGGGTGCTTGGCGCAAATTCGAAATGACGACGGCGTTGAAGATCGACGCCAAAAACGGCCAGGCCCAGGCCTGGATTCCGCTGCCGAATTTTACGGCGCAGGATTGGTTCCGCCCCGAGGGCAATACCTGGTCGGGCAACGCCAAGGCGACGACCGTCAAGAAAGACGCGAAATATGGCGCGGAGTTCCTACATGTCGAGTGGGATCCGGCGGAGCGCGCCCCGGTCGTTGAGGTCGTCAGCCGTTTCTCGACGCGCGATCGCGCGATCGACCTCGCCAAGCCCACGAACGTGACGCAACTCACGACCGAAGAGCGCACGCTGAACCTCTCGGCGACCGAGTTGATCGCGACAGACGGCATCGTCAAGACGACCGCCGATCGCATCACCGCGGGTAAGACGACCGATATCGCGAAGGCCGAAGCGATCTATCAATGGATCGTCGAGAACACGGCGCGCAATCCGGCGACGCGCGGCTGCGGCGTCGGCAACATCAAGAACATGCTGGAGATCGGCGACCTCACCGGTAAATGCGCCGATTTGAACGCGTTGTTCGTCGGCCTCGCCCGCGCTTCGGGTCTGCCCGCGCGCGACGTCTATGGTCTGCGCGTGGCGCCGTCGGCCTTCGGCTATCGCAGCCTCGGGGCGGGTTCGGCCAACATCACCCGCGCCCAGCATTGCCGTGCCGAAGTGTGGCTGGACGGTTTCGGCTGGACGCCCGTGGACCCCGCCGACGTGCGCAAGGTGATCCTGGAGGAACCGCCGGGCAAGCTCGCCATCGACAACGCGGTCGTCGTTTCCGCGCGCAAGGCGCTGTTCGGCGCGTGGGAGATGAACTGGGCCGCCTATAACGTCGCGCATGACGTGGCGTTGCCCGGTTCCAAGGGGCCGAAGGTCGAATTCCTGATGTATCCGCAGGCCGAACTCGCCGGCGAACGTTTGGATTGCCTCGATCCCGACGCCTTCGCCTATACGATCACCTCGAAGCCGATCACGGCCTGACACGCGTTATGACCGGCGATCGTCCCATCTATTTGGACAATAATGGGACGACGCCGGTCGCTGACGACGTCCTCGCGGCGATGCTGCCCTATTTGCGCGACGAATACGGCAACGCGTCGTCGACGACCGATCTGGGCCGCCGCGCCAAGGCCGCCATCGACAAGGCGCGCGAGCAGGTCGCCGCACTGATCGATGCCGATCCCGCCGATATCGTTTTCACAAGTGGCGGCACGGAAGCGAGCAATCACGCGATTCGTGGCTTCGCGGAGATCGCACCGCCCGCACGGCGCAAGATCGTCACCTCCGCCGTCGAACATCCGGCGACGGAGAATGCCTGCAAGCGCCTGGAACGCGGCGGCTATAGCGTCGTCCGCTTGCCCGTGAATCGCGACGGCGTGGTCGATCTTTCCGTCGCCGCGCGCGAAATCGACGATACGACAGCGCTGGTCACGATTATCCATGCGCAGAACGAGATCGGCACGCTCGAACCCGTCGGCGAACTCGCCGCACTGGCATCGAAATTCAGAATTCCCGTCCACGCCGACGCGTCGCAATCGCTCGGCAAGGTTCCCGTCTCCGTGCGGCAATGGCGCGTCGATGCGCTGACCATCGCGGGCCACAAGCTGTACGCGCCCAAAGGCATCGGCGCGCTCTATCTGCGTCGCGTGCTGAACGTGCCCAATCTGTTCGACGGGGCCGGCCAGGAACAAGGCCGCCGCCCGGGTACGGAGAATGTCGCCTATATCGCCGGGCTGGGCGAAGCCTGCGCGATCGCCGCCAAGCGCCTCGCCGACGATTCCAAACGCCTGGAAGCGTTGCGCGAGCGGTTATGGACACGCCTTTCGGCCGCCGTACCTGGCTTAATTCGCGTCGCCGCCGGCGCGGCGACTTTGCCCAATACGCTGAACGTGCTGTTCCCCGATGCCGTGGGCAACGACATTCTGGCGCACCTGCCCGATGTGTTCGCATCGACCGGGTCCGCCTGCCATGCGGGCGACAGCAAACCGTCGAGCATCATTCTGGCTTTGGGCTATGCGCCCAATGTCGCGTTGGGCGCCGTGCGCTTGACGTCGGGCCGCACGACGACCGAAACGCAGATCGACGCGGCGGCCGATAAGCTCGCCGCCGCGTGGAAATCGTTACGCTAATGCGCCTTTGCAGAAGATCGCGACGCCGAGCGTATCGCGGCGGTTTACGCGCCCGATGATCGCGGCCTGCACATAACCGGCGGCGTGCAGCAACCCGAGCGCTTGCTTCGCTGTCGCCTCGGGCACGGAGGCGAGCAACCCGCCCGAGGTCTGCGGATCGAACAGCAGCGCTTCTTCGATCGCGTCGGGCAAAGCGCCGTCCGCCTCCCGGCGCAGCATCCCGCCCTGCACGGCGTTCTGCGCCGTCAGCGTCGAGCGATAACCCGTTTTGGCGAGATCGAGCGCCCCCGGCAGCAATGGGACCGCGCCCAGATCGAGGCGCACTTCCAAACGGCTGGGGCGCAGCATCTCCATCAAATGCCCGGCGAGACCGAAACCGGTCACGTCGGTCATGGCATTGGCGATAGGGCCGAGGATCGGCAGCGCGTCGGCATTGGAAAGGCGCATCGCCTCGACCGCCGCCGTCGCGACCGAGGCGTGAACGGCGCCGCGCATATCGGCGGCCAAGATCAGCCCCACGCCGATCGGCTTGGTCAAGATCAACACATCGCCCGCGACCAGGCCGGTCTTGGGCTTGAGCGCTTCGGGGGACGCGCGGCCCACGACCGACAGGCCGAAAGCCAGCCCCTCGCCTTCGCCCGAATGGCCGCCGATCAACGCGATGCGTTGCGCATCGAGCACCTTGCGTGCACCCGCCAGCAACGCGACCAGATCGGATTCGACGATGCGGGGCGTGGCGCGCGGTACCGTCGCCAACGCCATAGCGCGCGTGGGGTCGCCGCCCATTGCCAGCACGTCGTTGATCGCATGGAGCGCCGCGATCTCGCCGAACATATAGGGATCGGCGATCATCGCCGATATCTGATCGATCGTTTCGATCTGCGCGATCCCCGGTGCGATCTCCGTCACCGCCGCGTCGTCGCCAAGCCCAACCAGAATTTTATCGCGCGGGCTGGGTGCGGCCGGCAAACGCGACAAGGCGCGCGCCAACGGATCGGGGCCGATCTTGGCCGCACAGCCCGCACAGCGCATGGCGCTGCCCGACGCGATTTCTTCGGCCGAGGCGGGCCGCGCCATGTCGCGCCCGAATTCGGCGAACATCGCCATGAATCGCCGGTCGATCGAATCCTTCCAGCGCCACAGCCGCGCGCCCGCCCAGGCGAAATAGCGCCCGCGCCCCGCGATCGCCTTGCCGTCGCCGGTATTGAGCAAAACCAGAAAATCCGTCTGCGCTTTGTGCGCTTCCAGACTTTCGCCCGTCGCGCGCGCACGGAGATTTTTCGCCAGGATCGGGCCTTGGCGCACGGCGAACACGCCGGCCTTTTCGCGCGGATCGTCGACCCGCGTCGCGCAATCGCCGACGGCGAACACGTCGTCGCGACCCTCGACCTGCAAGGTCGGACCGATGGCGATCGAGCCATCCGGCGCCAGCTTCAGCCCCGTCTTGGCGAGCCAGGACGGGGCGCGTGCGGCGGTCGACACGAGCACGAGATCGGCATCGTGGAAACGCCCGTCTTCGGCACGCACACCTGTCGCCGTCACTTCGATCGCCCGGAAGCCGCTGTGGAACGCGATCGCGTGTCGACGTAGCGCCAGCCTTGCGAGCAGGCGTACGCCCGTGTTGAGCGTGGGCATCAGCTTGGCGCCGCTGAGCAACGCGACTTCCGCATCCGCGATCCCGTCGCGCGCGAGCCGCGCCTTCAAGGCGCAGGCAAGCTCGAACCCCGCCGCCCCGCCGCCGACAATGGCGAAACGCTTGGGGCGCGGATTGGCGCGCAGAGCCGCCTCGAATTTCGCCAGGAAGGTCGAGATCGGCTTGACGAGCAGCGCGTGCTCGGCGGCCCCTTGAATGGCCGATACGTCCGGCGTGATCCCGACATCGATCGACAGTGTGTCGAAATTCAGCGCCGGGCGATCGGCGAAGGCGACGCGCTTCTCGGCGAGATCGATGCCGGTCGCGGGCGCATGGATCAGTCGCGTGCCCGTGGCGCGCGCGAGGCGCCACAAATCGATATGCGTCTCGTCATGCGAATACGTGCCCGCGATATGCCCGGGCAGCATGCCCGAATACGGCGTCAGCAAACGGTCGGTGACGAGAGTAAGCCGCACGCCCGCCGGCCGGTCCATGCCGAAAGCGGTCATCACCTGGACATGCGCATGGCCGCCGCCGACCATGACGATATCGTGCCGGATGATGTCGGCCGACGGCATCATCCTTCGGTCCGATCTTTGTAGCTTTCGGCGTCGATCCAATCCTTGAAGGCAGTCTGCACCGCCTTGCCGGTGACGAGGCCGTCGCGCCAATTCGGTATCGTCGGCCGGACGATCAGCATCCAGCCTTTGCCGAACGCGTCGAGGTTCAGGAATTTCGGTCGGTTGTCGAGCTCGGGATTGGCGGCCACGACGATGCCGGGAAACGCGGCGCGCGCCGCCCCCACCCATTTGCCGCATTCGATCGTAGCGAAAGAGCGGTTCTTCTCGAAATCGCGGCCCACGCGCTTGGGCGTGAAGACCAGCACATCGCCCGCCAGCGAGATCGAAATCGGCGTGAACCCGGCGCGCAACGTGCCGTCGCCCAGATCCTCGTACCAGATCTGGTTGTCGACGTCGTAATGGAGATGCTCGGGATACTCGATGCCGTCGATCGTCGCCATGGCGCGATCCTAATACGTCAATACGCGCCCGTCGCCTTCCATGATCTGCTCGATCATGGCGGCGGCCCCCATCAGGCCTTCGCATTCGGGGATCAGATCGTCCTTGGTGACGCCGAACAGTTCCAGATTGGCCGGGCACGCCCAGAATTTCACGCCGTGCCCATGCGCCTCGCGGATCCAATCGAGCACGCTGCGCGGAGAGTCGGGCCGCGTGCGGAGTTTCTCGGCAACGCCCTTCAGCAGCAATTTGCCCGCTGTCGCCGTACAGACGACATCGACCGGATAGTCCATCGCGGCGGCGACGGACGCATGATAGAACGGCGCCCCGAGTTCTTCCGGATTGCGCGGATCTGTGTTCATCAACACGATCAGGAGGCGGCGCATGACGCCTCCGTCCCGAACACGAACACATCCGTGCCGATCTCGCCGCGATACGTCGCGTCGATCGCCGCGTTCTCCGCATCGGTCAGATCGCCGGGTGCGGCATCTCTATTCAATGCCGCGCAGAGCGCATCCGCGACCGCTTCCATGATCGCGTCCATCGGCGGCAGCGGCGTCAGGAACTCCGACAGCGACGCGACGCGCACGGGGCCGGGCATCACCAGACTTTTGGCGAAAGCCTCGCGATCGAGCGTGGCGACCAGCGTGCCCTGAAGCATCAAGCGCGCGCCCGCGACGAGACCGCTGGAGCCCGAAATCTTCTCGCCGCCCACGCGCACGTCGTGCGGCGATACGTAGTCAGCGCGCACACCCAGTCGCGTGACGGCGGCGGTGATCGCCTTGCCCACGGTCGCCGCAAAGACTTTCGGGTCGCGCCCATCGACGAATAAGTCCCAGGCGAGAATGCCGGGATCCATATAGACGGCCCCGCCGCCTGTCACGCGCCGCGCGATTTCCCACGGGCCCTTGCGCGCGGCATCGGCGAATTTCTGACCGTTGCCGAGCAATACGCAAGGCACGTAGCGATGGAAGCGCAACAGACCTTCGCCGCCGCTCTCGGACAGGGCCGCACTCGCCGCGACGTTCCAGCGCGAGGGCCGCACACCGGTATCGACGATGCGCAAGACTCGGCGCATCAAGCTTCCTCGATTTTGAGGCGCCGTCCCCATTTGTCGAAAAAATTGCCTTCGTTGAGCACGAGACGATCCTCGTCGATCCGCATCTCGAGTGCGCGCAATTGCAAACGCGCGGTCGGATTGTCGAGCGGGCCACCGCCGTCGCGCGCGGTCACCGGGAAGAACGACGCACCCGACCAATCCGCGCCCGCACCGGCGAACATCACGACGATGTCGTTCCACTCGATCTCGTCGCCGATGACGTTGAAATAGGTCGAACACAGCGGCGTGACCGCCTTGGCGTCGATATCGACCAGCACGATCAGCGCGGTGAATTCGCCCGTCTCGGCGAATTCCTGCTTGATCCAGGCTTCGAAATCATTGGCCTTGGATTTCGCCTTAGTAGTCGACACGCGGCGTCTCCGGCATGTTGTTCGCGAACAATTCCCAGAACGACGAGCCGAAGCGCGCTTCGTACCACGCCTCGAACTTGGCGAGTTCGGCTTGGGTCGCTTCGTCGTCGCCGGAGCGCAAAGCCTGCGCGACCGGCACGAAAGCGTCCAGCGCTTCCTTGCGCCCGCCGGCCGCGTTCGGCGCCCAGTCCAAGCGATCGGCAAGCGACAGGCGCGCACTCTCCCCCGCTTGGTCGTCGCGCTCCACGGCGCCGACCACCTCGGCGATGCGGGTCATCAGATTGAGGCGCCGGAACGCGTGGCTGCGCGCGGTTTCGAGGACGGCGATCTTCGCCGCCGCTTCGCGCCGATACGCGTCTTCGCCTTTCGATGCGGCCTCGGCCGCTTGGCGCAACGATGCGAGATAAACGCTCATCGTGCGCCCCCGGAATCTGGCGGAAGAGAATGGGAGTCGAACCCACCTAGGACCGGCTCGCGGCCCCACCCGGGTTTGAAGCCCGGACGCCCCACCGGGGACGAGTCTCTTCCGATTTTAAGCACGTTGGACTTGCCTTCTTCTTGCCCCAGCTTGCGGAACAGATCAAGCCGATGCGGGTTGGGCCGGCGCAAATCGCCCTTGCGCAGCGTAACGCCGTGCCTGTCGAAAAACTCGAGGATCTGGATCGCGACCTTGCGGCCGTTGTCGAGCCGATCGCGCAATTGCGCCGCTGTGAAATTCGCGTCTTTGGCCTGGGCCGAGATGTCGACGCAGATATCAACCATTTCCGATACGGTCTCGCGCGGAAAGAAATGGTCGTGCGCGATCTCGTCGACCTTGCCCATGCGGCCAAGCAATTTGAGCAAACGGCGCACTTCGGTTTCTTGCACGATCAGCAAGCCGGCGATGTCGCGCACGCGCGGCGGGCGAAAGCGCTCCGTTCCCGACAGCAAGGGGGCTATCGAGGCCCACAGCTTTTCGTCGCTCGCGGTCAGCTTGCCTTCATGGGTCGAGAGGCGGACCCAGGCGCCATCGAGCGAGATTTCGCCCGCCTTCGCCATCGTTCGCAATGCGGTCAGGAAGAAGGGCGCCGCGAGCTTGATCTCCATCTGCAAGCGCAGACGCTCGAGCCCGATCCCCGGCAGATCGGGATTGTCCTTGTGATAGGTTTCGAGCGCGCGGCGAATATCCTCGCGCAGCTTCGTCCAATTGGGCGCCGAGATCGCGATTTCGCCGCCCGAGGCCGCGAAGCGGACAACGCCCAGCGTCCGGGCGATCGCATCGGCATGGTCGGCCGCGAGAACGCGGTCGCGCGCGAATGCGCCGAAATCGACGTTAAAGGGCGGCAGCTCCAGCAACGCGGCGAGCGCCTCGCCGGGATCGGCGAGCGACAACGCGTCGAGCTGCGCGCGGCGTTCGGGCGTGCGGCGTTTGCGCGCCGGCGCGCGCAGATCGAGGAAACGGCCGCCGCCGATCGTGCGCTGCGCCGAAACGTCGCGGATGACGAAACGATCGCCCACGGCGGCGGCGATTTTCTGCTCCAACACGAGTTGCACAGGCGCGGTCTTGCCCTGCGCCACGTCTTCGTCGTCGAGCAGCACGATCCGGGCAGGCACCGAAACCGAGGCGTGATGCAGGCGTACCGGCATCCATTGGCCGACGGGCTTGGGCTCGCCGCGCATCACGGTCAATTCAGCGTCGATGCGGTCGGTCGGCGCGTGCAACACACCGTCGAGCACAACGTCACCGCGCGATATCGCGTCCTTGGAAATATCGGCGCCGGTCAGGCCCAAGGCGCAACGGTCGCCCGCGCGGCCTTCCTCCGCCGCACGGTTCTGGGCGTGGATCGAGCGCACGCGTGCGGTCAGGCCCGCCGGGCTGACGACGACCGCGTCGCCGATCTTGACCCGCCCCGACAATACCGTGCCGGTCACGACCGTCCCCGCCCCGGCGAGCGCGAAGCAGCGATCGACGGCCAAACGGAAACGCCCGTCATCGGGCCGGCGCGGGATCGCGGTCGAGGCGTCGAACAATGCCGACTTCAATTCGGCGATCCCTTGCCCGGTGATCGACGACACGGGATGGATCAGCGCGCCCGCCAATAGCGTATCGGCCAGCGCGTTCTCGATCTCGCGCGACACCTCGCCAACGCGATCCTCGGCGACGGCGTCGATCTTGGTCAGCGCGACCAGGCCGCGCTTGATTCCGAGCAATTCGACGATGGCGAGATGCTCGCGCGTTTGCGGCATGATGCCGTCATCGGCCGCGACGACCAGCACGACGAAATCGATGCCGCTCGCCCCGGCCAGCATCGTGTGGACGAGCTTCTCGTGACCCGGCACGTCGACGAAGCCGACGATCTGCCCGTCGGGGGCCGGCAAATAGGCGAAACCGAGTTCGATCGAAATGCCGCGCGTCTTTTCTTCCTTGAGACGGTCGGTGTCCACACCGGTGAGCGTGCGCACCAGCGACGTCTTGCCGTGATCGATATGACCGGCGGTCCCGACGATCATGGCGTCACCGCCGCTTGCGCGGCCTGCAGGAACGGCTCGGCGAGTTTGCTGCCGTTGGCGGCGGCACGCGTGAGCCACGCCAAGGCTTCGGCGGGATCGCGCGCGACGCCCGCCCCCAGATGCAAGGCCGCCCCGTACATCGCCTGCCCGTCCGCGTCGCCGCGCGACGCGGCCTCCCGCCACCAATGGGCGGCGACGGCCGGGTTGCGGTCGACGCCCAGCGCGTTGTGGTGGATCATGCCGATGCGCGTCATCGCAGAAGCAACGCCCTGTTCGGCTGCCTTCTTCGCCCAGCGCAAGGCTTCGACCGGATTGGTCGGCAAATCCTCGCCTTCGAGCAGCAACCAGGACAGCATGTCCTGAGCGAGCGCGTCGCCCGCCTCGGCCGATTTGCGATAGAGATCGGCGGCCTGCGTCACGTCGATGGGCACGAGCTCGCCCCGGAACAGCAGCGTGGCGAGATTGCGCTGCCCGATCGGGTCGCCCGATTGCGCCGAAAGTTCCAGCCATTTGCGCGCCAGTTCGCCGTCGCGTTCCACGCCCATGCCTTCGGCGAAACAAGCGCCGATGTTGTTCTGGGCGCGTGCGACACCGGCATGGGCGAGCGGTCCCCAGATCGCGAGCGCGGTCTGGTAATCCTCGCGATCGGCGGCATCGCGCGCGCGCGCCATCTCCGCCTGAATGTCGAGGGCAGAACTCATGGCAAGGTGAGCTTCGCGAAATTGGCGAGGAAGGCGGGCTCGTCCTCCAGGCAACGGCAATCGAGAATGAGCGCGCCGTCTTCCAACCGGCCGATCACGGGGACCGGCAGCTCACGCAAGGCCGTAGCCAGCGCATCGAGTGGCCGGCCCTTGATCGACAGCCCCGCACTTTTGAGCACCGAAAGCGGCATCGCGCCCGAGCCGACCTGGCTTTCGCAAGTTATCGGCGCCACCGCGAAACGCGCACCCAGAACTTTGCCGATCGGTCCGGCGATGCGCGCGGCGACGGCCTCGATCTCCGCCACCGGGCGTGCGATCAAACGCAAAGTCGGCAGGCGTTCGGCGAGCTTCTCGGGATTGAGATAAAGCCGCAGCGTCGCTTCCAACGCGGCGAGGCGCATCTTATCGACGCGCAAGGCGCGCTTCATCGGGTTACGATTGATCTTCTCGATCAGCGCCTTCTTGCCGACGATGAAACCGGTTTGCGGCCCGCCGAGCAGCTTGTCGCCCGAGAAGGTGACGAGATCCGCCCCTTCCCCGACCGCTTCGGCCACCGTCGGCTCGTGCGCAAGCCCGTAGCCGTCGAGTTCGATCAGCGTGCCCGAGCCCAGATCGTTGAGCATCGGAAGCCCTTGCGCATGCGCGATCTCCGCCACTTCGCGGGGCGGCACTTCCTTGACGAAACCTTGGATGCGGTAGTTGGACGTATGCACCTTCATCAGCAGCGCCGTGCGCTCGCCGATGGCGCCCGCGTAATCCTTCGCATGCGTGCGGTTGGTCGTGCCGATTTCGACCAGCGTGGTGCCCGCGCGCGCCATGATATCGGGCATGCGGAACGCGCCGCCGATTTCGATCAACTCGCCACGCGAGACGATTGTTTCCTTACCTGCGCCGATCGCGTTGAGGCAGAGCAGCACGGCGGCGGCGTTGTTGTTGACGACGGTCGCGTCTTCCGCGCCCGTGAGCTTGCACAGAAGATCGCGCACGATATCGTCGCGCTCGCCGCGCTTGCCGGTCGCAATGTCGTATTCGAGCGCCACGGCCGAACGCATCGCGTTCGTTGCCGCTTCGATCGCCGCTTCGGCCAGCAAGGCGCGGCCGAGATTGGTGTGCAGGATCGTGCCGGTGAGGTTATGCACCGCGCGCAAACGCGGCCGGTCGGCCTTCTCGAGCAACGCCGACGCCGCAATGGCCGCCTCGGCCGCCGAAGCGCCCGCACCCTTCGCGCGGAACGCGGCGATGGAAGCGCGCAACGCATCGACCAGCGCCGTACGCCCGTGCTTGGCGAGAGCGGCCGCAGCCTCGGGCGCTTTCAGCGCCTCGTCCACCGACGGAAGCCGGCGTCGGGGGGAAATGCCGGTGTCCTCGGGGGCCATGTCAGTAGCCGAACAGGAAGGGGTTTACCGCGCCGCGCCGTCGGCCTTCTTCGCGCATCAAAATGTCGAGCGCGAGCGAGGCGACGTCGTCGGCGACCGGATCGACATCGGGATGCTTGATCTGCTGCAGCGCCTTCACATAGCCGCCGCAGGACGCGCAAGCTTCGGCCTTCACCGCGCCGCCGGAGCCGTCGACTTCGTGATATTCGATCCCCTTGGTCTCGCCGCACAGCGTGCATTTGATGCGCACGTAGTTCCACTTCGTCGCGCAATGCGCGCAGACGCAGAACCGACTGCCGTGGGACCCTTGCCAGCCGACAACCATCGTCGACACCGGCGGCCCGCCGCAGGACGGGCATGCACCCGGCCCGATTTCGACGAGATTGTCGGCGTCGAGCGTCGCGGCGAGGCGCGCGAGATGCACCTGCAACGCGGCGGCGACGAAGATATGGTCGGCGAGGAATTCGACCTCCGCCGAATCCGCCAGCATGGAACGGGCGAGTTCCTCGCGCCGCGCATCGTCCGCCGCGGTCAGACGATCCAGCGCGTCGCGCGCGGCCTGCGGCATGTCGAGTTCGCCCGCCGCCGTCAGCAGCCGGGCGAAGGTCGCCTTGAACGTGTCGTCGTAGACGAACGCGTTGCGGTCGAGCGGCGGCATGCCGAAGGACGCGGCACGCGCCAACGCTTCGGCCGCCGGCCGCGCGACGGCGGGCAGATCGCCGATCAGGGCGTTCTGGATATCCGCGATGCCGGCGAGGAAGAGAAGATAGGGCCCGAGCTCGTGCCCGTCCGCCAAGGCCCGGAACCGCGCGGCCCGGGCGGCGAACAGAGCCGCCGGGTCCGGCAGTATCGCGAAAGGCGGTTTCGCCTCCTCCCCGATCGGTACCGAATCGTGAAGAGGATTGCCGCCTTTCGCCATTTCGAGCCCTCAAATTCGGGTCCCCGGGACCGGGGAACCCGTGCGCATACCATACTAGCGCGTGCGCGGGATTTTTCTACTTGCCCGCGCCCGTCGCCTTGCCGGCCACCAATTCGCGCAACCACTTGCGATGATGGCGCCACGCCCAGCCGCCGGTCACCGAGCCGCGCGTCATCGCGCGGATCGTGCCCTTGACCCAGATCGCCGCGTAAACGTGGACGATCCAGACCGAGATGGCGGCGATCGCCGCCAGCGAATGGACCAGGATGGCGTAACGCTTCTGGTCGATCGACGTGTATTGATAGAAATACTCATCCCAAACCACGATGCCGCTGGTGATCAGGATCAAGATCAGCGCCGACATCGACCAGAAAACCAGCTTCTGACCGGCGTTGTACTTGCCGATTTCCGGCATGTTTTCTTCGTTGCCCGCCAGCACGTCGCGAAGTTTGGACATCCACACGTTATCGGTGCGGTTCCAAAGATTCGCGCGCCAGAAGCGGAAGAACAGGCCGAGGAAGCTGAAGAACAACACGACGCCGATCCACGGATGGACGGCGCGCGTCGTCTCCCCGCCGCCGAAGAAGGCGGTCAGGAAGAACAGGCTGGGATGGAACAGCGCGAGACCGGAAAGAGCGAGGAGCACGAGGCTCCCCGCCGTAATCCAGTGATTGACCCGCGCGCCCGCCGAGTAGCGTTGGACCGTCGACGATTTCTCGTTATGGGTCGTGCTCATTCGGCGGCATCCTTCAGTTTCTTCGCGTTCGCCTCGTCCTCTTCCGAGACCTCGTTGGGTCCGGCGACGACGTGGTGCATGAACCCGAACACGGCCATCAAGCCGAGCGCCGCCATGCCCGCGTATTTGACGGTTCCCTTCCACAGGCCGACGATCGGGCTGATCGCCGGATTGTTGGGAAGGTTCGCGTAAATCTGCGGCTTGTCGGCGTGATGCAGCACGTACAGCACATGCGTGCCGCCCACGCCCGGCGGGTCGTAGATGCCCGCGTTCTTGTAGCCGCGCGACTTGAGATCGGTCACGCGGCCCGCGGCGTGTTTGAGCATCGCTTCCTTGGTACCGAACACGATCGCCTGGGTCGGGCAGGATTTGGCGCAAGCCGGCGCCTGACCGACGGACACGCGATCGACGCAAAGCGTGCACTTATACGCCTTGCTGTCGGCCTTCGAGATACGCGGGATGTTGAACGGGCATCCCTTGATGCAGTAGCCGCAACCGATGCAGTTCTCGGAAACGAAATCGACGATCCCGTTCGAGTACTGAACGATGGCGCCCGGCGAGGGACAGGCTTTCAAGCAGCCCGGATCCTCGCAGTGCATGCAGCCGTCCTTGCGGATCAGCCATTCGAGATTGTCGGTCTCCGGATTCACCCACTCGGTGAAACGCATCAGCGTCCAGGAGTTGGCGGTCAAATCGTGGGGGTTTTGGTATTGCCCCACGTTGACGCCGACGTCTTCGCGCAGATTGTTCCATTCGAGGCACGCCGCCTGGCACGCCTTGCACCCGATGCATTTGGATACATCGATGAGCTTGGCGACCTTGATCTGGTGGCGTGCCGCGGGCGGGGTGAAGGTCGTGGCCGACCGGCGGACGATGTCCTGGGATTGAAGCGTTGCCATGATCTTCCCTCCCTAGACCTGAGCGCCGGCGATGGGTTCGACGTCGACAAGGAACGCCTTGTATTCCGGCGTTTCGATGTTCGCGTCGCCCACGAAGGGAGTCAGCATATTCGCGCCGAACCCCTTCTTCGCCGCACCCGTAAAGCCCCAATGGATCGGAATGCCCACGATATGCACCGTCTTCCCGTCGCAGACGAGCGGACGGATGCGTTTCGTGACCACGGCCTTCGCCTTCACGGACCCGCGTTTGGACCACACGCGCACCCAACCGCCCGACGCGATCTTCTTCTCCTTCGCGAGCTCTTCCGAGATCTCGACGAAGAATTCGGGCTGCAGGACGGCGTTGACCCAGACGTGCTTGGTCCAGAAGTGGAAATGCTCGGTGAGACGATAGGAGGTCGCCGCGTACGGGAACTCCTTCGAATCGCCGAACTGTTCCATATCCCCGCGGAACACGCGCGCCACCGGATTGCCCTGGATCTTCGGAGCGATCGGATTGGCGATCGGGGATTCGAACGGCTCGTAGTGCACCGGGAACGGGCCTTCGCGCATCATGCCCCGGGTGAACAGGCGCGACACGCCTTCCGGATTCATGATGAACGGGCCCACATCCTGGGGCTTGGCGGTGGGCGCGATATCGGGAACGTCGAAGCCGCCCCAATTCGTGCCGTTCCACCAGATCAGCTTGCGGCTTTCATCCCACGGTTTGCCGTTGATGTCCGACGAAGCGCGGTTGTAGAGGATCCGCCGGTTGGCCGGCCACGAGAACGCCCATTGCGAATAGGCGCCCGTGTCGCCGGGATCGGCCGTGCCGCGCCGGGCCATCATATTGCCCGCCTCGGTGTAGATGCCGGCATAGATCCAGCAGCCGCACGCCGTCGATCCGTCATCGCGGAGGACGCCGAACGTCGGAACCTGCTTGCCCTTTTCGAGGACCAGCTTCGTCGCGTCGTTCGGATCGGGCACGTTCTCGACGACATAGCCGTTGAGCTCGCGCGCGATTTCCTCCGGCTGCGGATCGTTCGGCAGACGGTAAGGCCAGTGCAGGTTGACGATCGGGTCGGGGAATTTGCCCCCGTCCTTCTTGTACAGCGCCTTCAGCTTCAGATGCAGCTGGGCCATGATCCAGATGTCCGTCTTGGCCTCGCCCGGCGGCTCGGCCGCCGGCCAATGCCACTGGATCCACCGCGACGAATTGGTCAGCGACCCTTCGTCCTCGGCGAAGCAGGTGGTCGGCAGCTGGATCACTTCCGTCTGGATCGACGCCGGATTGACGTCGTTGAACTCGCCGTGGTTCTCCCAGAACCGCGCCGTTTCGGTTTCCAGCGGATCGAAGATGACCAGGAATTTCAGCTTGGACAGCGCCGCCGTGAGCTTCCGCTTGTTCGGGAAGGACATCAGCGGGTTGAAGCCCTGGCAGAAATACCCGTTCATCTTGCCCTGGTGCATCAACTCGAACGCGCGCAGCACGTCGTAGGCCGGCACGTCGAGCTTGGGCAGGTAGTCGTAGGCGAAGTCGTTATCCTTGGTCGCCGCCGCCCCGTACATCGACTTCTGGAAGGACACGAAGAACTTCTTGTAGTTCTGCCAGAAGCTCATCTGTCCCGGCCGCTGGGGCCGGAAGCCGCGGGTCGACATATAGGCGTTGATGTCGGCCTCGCGATCCGTGGGCAGCGTGAGGTAGCCCGGGATTAGGTTCGACATCAGACCGATATCGGTCAGACCTTGGATGTTGGAGTGGCCGCGAAGCGCGTTCATGCCGCCCCCGCGCACGCCGATGTTGCCCAGAATCAACTGCAGCATCGCCATGCCGCGGATGTTCTGGGACCCCTTCGAGTGCTGGGTCCAGCCGAGCGCGTACATCGACGTCATGACCTTATCTTTGGCCGACGTCTCCGCGATCATCTTCGCGACGGCGACGAACTTGTCCTTCGGCGTGCCGCAAATACGCTCGACCATCTCGGGCGTATAGGTCGCGACATGCTTCTTGAGCAGGTTCCACACGCAACGCGGGTTCTGCAGCGTCTCGTCGACGACCGCGAAACCGTCCGCCCCGAACTCGTAGTCCCAGGTCGAGCGGTTGTAGTCGCGGCGCGATTCGTCGTAGCCCGTGAACAGGCCGTCCGAATACTCGAACCCTTCCTTCACGATATACGACGCGTTCGTGAACGATTTCACGTAGTCCCACTGCACCTTGTCGTTCTGGATGCAGTAGTTGATCACGCCCATCAGGAACGCGATGTCGGTTCCCTGGCGGATCGGCGCGTAATAATCGGCCACCGCCGCCGAGCGCGTGAAACGCGGATCGACGACGACGAGCTTCGCACCGCGGTGCGCCTTCGCCTCGGTCACCCATTTGAAACCGCACGGGTGAGCCTCGGCGGCGTTACCGCCCATGATGACGACGAGGTCGGTGTTCTTGATATCGTTCCAACCATTCGTCATCGCGCCACGGCCAAATGTTGGGCCCAAACTGGACACCGTAGGACCGTGTCAAACGCGCGCTTGGTTGTCGAACACCACCATGCCGGCGCTGCGCACGACCTTGTAGGTCGCGAACGCCGTTTCATTCGTCGTTGCGGAAGCGGCCAGGAAGCCGGTGGTCGTCCACCGGTTCACGGTCTGGCCGTCGTTGTTCTTCTCGATGAAGTTCGCGTCGCGGTCGGCCTTCATCAGCTGCGCGATGCGATCCAGCGCGAAGTCCCAGGTCACGCGCTCGAACTTGTCCGAGCCGGGCTTCCGGTACATCGGATATTTCAGGCGCGTTTCCGAATGGACGTAATCGAGAAGGGCGGCACCCTTCGGGCACAACGTGCCGCGATTGACCGGATGGTCGGGGTCGCCTTCGATATGAATGACGGCCGACTTGGCGTTTTTCGAGCCGTCGCCCATCGAATACATGATGATCCCGCACGCTACCGAGCAGTAGGTGCAGGTGTTGCGCGTCTCCGTGGTGCGCGCCAGCTTGAAGGGGCGGACGGCCTGCGCGTAAGCAGACTCCACCTCTCCGAAGCCGAGCGCACCGAGGGCGGTCCCGGCGATACCTGCACCGGTCCTCCCCAGGAAAGCGCGCCTGGAAAGCTGCATGTTCATATGAAGGGTCGAGCCCCTTTTCGATCGCTAGCCCTCAACGAGGGACGCCGGCGGCCGACGCTCCGTGCCTTTTTCGGAAGGCTTTCGGAGAATCCCCGCGATGCCCTAATGGGTAAATTCGAACCGCTCACCTGTCAAGCTGCCGCCGCTTTGGGCAGCGGGATTCTTCGTTCTATTTCTATGACTTATACGCTGCGATGCAGCATAACGGTGCCCGCCGGCGGGCCGTCCGAACATAAATTTTTTGCGCTTAAACGTGATGAATCAGGGGCTTGCTGAGCGATCGTAAAATCACTTGTTAGTTTTCCTAAAGACCTCGACAGACCCCCGCACCGGAAATCCGAATGCCCTCCCGAAAATTTATCATCCAGTCCGACAGCGCGGCCCCGCTATAGTTTTTCCATGACCGCCATCCCCGCCCTCGCCGCCGAAGCGCTCGAGAATCTTCTAGGGAGCGCGCTCGGCGTGGCCAAGGGCGACGATGTCGCCGTGCTGGTCGAACCTGCGGGCGAGCGCCATTACGACCCGCGCGTGACCGCGTGGCTGATCACGGCGATCGAAGCGCGCGGCGCCAAGGCGCGGATCGTCGAGACCGCCCCCGATGCCGATCCCGACGACATGCCGGCGAATGTCTCGCAAGCCCTGACGGCCGCCGACCACGCGATCTTCCTGTCGCGCTTCGGCGATCGCATCCGCTTCAAGGATCTGCCGGGCAAGGCATCGCGCACGATGTGCTATCTGCTCGACGCCGCCGATCTGGAAACGCCCTTTGCGCGCGTGCCCTATGGCTTCCAGAAGGACGCGCATCAAGCGTTCCTGAACGCGATCGCGGGCGCGCGCAAGGCAACGCTCGCCTGCCCGGCGGGTAGCGCGCTGGAGTTCGATTTCGCCGGCGGGCTCGACGTGTCGCGCTTCGCGAATTTCACCGTGTTGAATTTCCCGGTGATGATTTTCCCTGCTTTGTCGGCGCGCGCGGCCAGCGGCACGTTGGCGCTGACCCATGCGCTCACCTCGACCTATACGCATCCTTATCCCGACGACGTGCAGCCGCTTAGCGGCACCGTCGAAGTGACGATCACCAACGGCGCCATCGCCGCGTTCGGCGGCGCGCAAGGCGCGCATGTCGAGAAGCACTTCGCCCGCGTCGGCGCGCATTTCGGCGTCGATCCGCTGACCGTCGATTCCTGGCATGCTGGGATCAATCCCGGCACCGCGTTCCGGGGCAAGGCGCTGGACGATATCCATCGCTGGGCCTCGGTCGCGTTCGGCAGCCCGCGCTACGCGCATTTCCATATGTGCGGGCGCGGCCCCGGCGAGATTTGCGGCCAGGTCTTCGACCCGACGATCGCCTTCGACGGCCGCGAATTCTGGCGCGACGGCGAGTTCGTGTTCCTCGCCGCACCCGAAATGACGCCGATCTACGAACGTCACGGCGTCGATCCCGCGATCTTCGCCGGGAAGGCCGATATCGGCGTGCCGGGGTTGCGCCCCGCCGCCGCGTAACGATCAATTGGCGCCGTCGAGCAGACGGCGCGCGATGATCTGGGCCTGAATCTCGGCGGCCCCTTCGAAAATGCTCAAGATGCGCGCGTCGCACAGCAGGCGCGACACCGGGAATTCCAGCGCGAAACCGTTGCCGCCGTGGATTTGCACCGCGTTATCGGCGTTGGCCCATGCCACGTGCGCGGCCAGCAGCTTCGCCATGCCCGCTTCCAAATCGCAGCGCCGCCCGGAATCCTTCTCGCGCGCGGCGTGATAGGTCAGCGCGCGCGCCGCCAGCAACTCGGCCGCCATCATCGCGATCTTGTCGGCGACGCGCGGGAACGCCGCGATCTTGCGCCCGAACTGCGTACGCGCATTCGCATAGCCGAGCGCTTCGTCCAGCGCCGCCTGCCCCACGCCCACGGCGCGCGCGGCCGTTTGGATGCGCGCGGCTTCGAAGGTGCGCATCAACTGGCGGAAGCCCTCGCCTTCCACGCCGCCGAGCAGATTCTCGGCCTTCACCTCGAACCCATCGAAGGCGATCTCGTATTCCTTCATGCCGCGATAGCCGAGGACTTCGATCTCCGTGCCCGACATGCCCTGCGCGGGAAACGGATCGGCATCGTTCCCGCGCGGCTTTTCGGCCAGCAGCATCGACAAGCCGCGATGATCTTTGCTTGCTGGATCCGTGCGCACCAGCAACGTCATCAGATCGGCGCGCACCGGATGGGTAATCCACGTCTTGTTGCCGTAGACCTTATAGACATCGCCCTCGCGCACCGCGCGCGTGCGGATCGCGGCGAGGTCGGAACCGGTGTCGGGCTCGGTGAACACCGCCGTCGGCAAGATCGCGCCCGACGCGATCCCCGGCAGAAAGCGCTGCTTCTGCGCTTGCGTGCCCGAGCCGAGAATCAGCTCGCCCGCGATTTCGGCGCGCGTGCCGAGCGAGCCCACACCGATATAGCCCCGCGACTGCTCCTCCGACACGACGCACATGGCGACTTTGCCGAGACCGAGCCCGCCATATTCTTCCGGCAACGTCAGTCCGAATACGCCCAGCGCCGCCATCTTCCCGATCGTGTCGAGCGGAATATAGGCGTTGTCGAGATGCCAGCGATGCGCCTTGCCGTCGATCTCGGCGGCATTGAACTTGCGCATCTCCGCGCGCATCGCGCGCAAAGTCTCGTCGAGCGTATCCTGCGCTTCTTGGCCCGCCGCCAAGGCTTGCGCGATGCGCGCGCGCCGTTCGGACGTGTTCGCCTGGGTCAGAAAACTCTCGACCGGCGCCAAGCGCGACGCGATCTGCGCCGCCGTTAAGCCGAGATCGACGGGCCGGACAATCTCGCCCTGGCTCATCGGGATGCCGCCGGCGAGCTGCGCCATGTATTCGCCGAGCAGAACGCAAGCGAGATCGGTTTCGAGTTCGCCGGGCGGTTCAAGCGCCGCGAGATAACGCGCGATCTGTTCGATCGCCGTCGCATAGGTCGCGACCCAAGCGAGGCCATGCGTCGCGCGCTGCGCGGCGTCGAGCGCCGCGCCGCTCAAGCCCTCGACACGCGCCGCGACCGCGCGTTTCGCGTCAGCCAGGATTCCGCCGGCCGCGGCGGCGCAAGCATTGGCGGACGCAATCGTCACTAGGCGTTCTCGGCACCGATCGCGTCGATCACCGCCGCCGTCACCTCGACCGTGCGCGCCTTGCCGCCCAGATCCGGTGTGTGGAAACGCGAATTGGCGGTCACGCGCTCGATCGCCTTCATCAGCCGCGCGGCCGCCGCCGCCTCGCCGATATGTTCGAGCAGCATGACGTTCGACCAGAACGTACCGATCGGATTGGCGATGCCCTTGCCCATGATGTCGAAGGCCGAACCGTGGATCGGCTCGAACATCGACGGGAATTCGCGCTCGGGATTGAGATTGGCCGTCGGCGCGATGCCGAGCGAACCCGCCAACGCCGCGGCGAGATCCGACAGGATGTCCGCGTGAAGATTGGTCGCGACGACGGTATCGACCGTCTCGGGCTTCATCACCATGCGCATGGTCATCGCATCGACCAGCATCTTGTCCCAGGCGACATCCGGGAACTCCGCCGCGATCTCGGCCGCGATCTCGTCCCACATCACCATCGCGTGGCGTTGCGCGTTGGATTTCGTGACGACCGTCAGCTTCTTGCGCGGGCGCGAACGCGCCAGCTTGAACGCGTAGCGCATGATGCGCGCAACGCCTGCGCGCGTGAACATCGCGACGTCGGTCGCGACTTCCAGCGGCGAGCCTTGATGGGCCCGCCCGCCCACGCCCGCGTATTCGCCTTCCGAATTCTCGCGCACGATCACCCAGTCGAGCCGATCGGGGCCGACATCGCGCAAGGGCGATTTGATGCCGGGCAGAATGCGCGTCGGGCGGACATTCGCGTATTGATCGAAGGGCTGACAGATCGCCAGGCGCAAGCCCCACAACGTCACGTGATCGGGAATGTCCGGATGCCCGGCCGAACCGAACAAGATGGCGTCGTGCTTGCGGATCAGATCGCGGCCGTTCTCTGGCATCATGCGGCCGTGGCGCTTGTAGTAATCGCCGCCCCAATCGAAATGATCGACGGCGAAGGCGAATTTGCCGTCGCGCTTGGCGATGGCGGCGAGCACTTCCACGCCCGCCGAAATGACTTCCCCGCCGATACCATCGCCCGGAATCGCCGCGATCTTGTAGGTCTTCATTCGGTTGCTCCGCGTTTCCCCGGAGTCTTATAGCGATAAGCGCGCCGCGCCGCGACGCCTACGCGCGCGGCCGCTCCGCCAACGCCGCCGCCAGAATGAAGCCGCCGATCATCGCGACATTGGTGATGAACTGCGCCATGTCGTGGAAGCGCGCCACGGGATCGTCGATTTCCCAAAAGCGATGCGCGACCACGTTGGCGAGAACGGTGAACACGCTGAGCGCACCCGCCCCCAGCCAGGTATAACGATCGAGGATCACGGCCGCCGACCCGCCGAGCTGCACGACGATGACTGCCGCCGCGAACAACGCCGCCGGCGTCAGGCCGAAATGGGCCATCTCGGCCGTCGCCCCGCCGAAGTCGAGCGCCTTGACCAAGCCGCTCAACCAGAACGGCAGCGTCAGCAGAACGCGGCCGAAGAACGCCATCTGCGGCATCGCCGCGACTTCACGGAAAATTTTCATGTCGCACCTTTAAAGGGAATCGCTTGCGGCTCCCTTTACGACATCTATTTCGTGCTGTCGCGCGCGACGATCGAAAACGGGATCGCGCTCAATTGCGGGGCCGGTTCGCCCCTGATGCGCGCGAGGATATTCCGCCCCGCGATATACCCAATCTCCCGGCCGGGCACATGAACGGTCGTGAGCTTCGGTTCGATCACCGTTGCGATGGCGAGATCGTGAAAACCCGCGATCCCAAGCTCCGTCGGCACGGCGATGCCGCGCCGTTTCGCTTCCTGGATCGCACCGACCGCGTAAATATCGCTGGTGAAGAAGATCGCGTCGGGCTTCTCCGCCAAAACGTCCGGAAGAATTGCCGCACCGTCCTCGACTTGCGGTGCGGCCGGCGCGCCGATGGTGAAGATTTTCAACACGGGCAAGCCAAGTTCCTTGAGCGCGCGCCGGTAGCCGACTTCCCGCCGCCGCGCGCGTTCGTTGGTCCGCGACGGGCCGCTGACGAAGGCGATGCGCTTATAGCCGCGACCCGCAAGCCAGGCCGTCATTTCGTGCGCGGCCTTTTCGTTCGAATAACCGACAACCATATCGATCGGCGTGTTGGTCAGTTCCCACGTTTCAACGACCGGCACGTTCGCGCGCTTCAACAATTCGCGCGCGCGCGGCGAACGCGTGACGCCGGTCAGCAGAAACCCTTCCGGCCGGCGCGAAAGGAATGCCGCGACCAATGCGTCCTCCTCCTCGCTCAGGTAACCCGTCTCGCCCAAGACAAGGTGATAGCCTTCGGGGCGCAAAGCCGCCGACAGGCCGGCGACCGTGTCGGCGAAGATCGCGTGCTGCATCGTGGGGATCAGCGCGGTGATCGTTTTGCCACCGCCGCCCGCCGACAATGCGCCCGCCAATGCGTTGGGCACGTAGCCCGTTCGCTCGATCGCCGCGTGAATGCGCGCGAGCGTATCGGGCGCCACTTTCGCCGGGCTGCGCAAGGCGCGCGATACGGTCATGACGGTGACGCCGGCGAGCTTCGCCACCTCCGCCATGCGGGGAAAGTTCTGCTCGCGCTTCGTCATGCCGGTCAGAACCGCGACGACCAGCGATCGGTGAACAGCGGCAGAAACGCGTCGGGATCGAAGGGATATTGCTTCGCCACGTCCGGCCGGAGCTCACCGATCCCCAGCCCTGGACGGTCGGGCACCAGATAGGTGCCGTTGACCGGTTTGGGCGCGTGTTCGACCAGATCGAAGCGATACGGCACGTCGTATTCGCAAAATGATTCCTGCATGAAGAAATTCGTGGTGCAGGCGTCGAGTTGGACGGCCGCCGCCGTCGCCACCGGCCCGAACGGATTGTGGAACGACACCGGCGCGTAATAGGCGTCGGCCATCGCGGCGATCTTCTTCGATTCCATTATGCCGCCGACATGGATGATGTCGGGCTGCAGCACGTCCACTTCGTGCGTCTCCAGCAGATTGACCATGGCCGCGCGGCTCGTGCAACGCTCCCCCGTCGCCAGACGCGTTTTCATGTTGCGCCCGACGGCGGCGAGCGAGGCCGCGTTTTCGGGATCGCACGGCTCCTCGAACCAGAACAGATCGTAAGGTTCGAGATCGCGCGCGACGGCGATCGCTGCCCCGGGGCTGAAACGGCCATGCGCGTCGATCATCAGATCGACATCGGGCCCCACGCCCGCACGCACCGCTTCGACGATCGCGGCTGCACGCCGGATCGATGCCTTGTCGGGTTCGCGCCCCGCATCTTCGAACGGATCGAACTTCAAGCCGCGATAGCCTTTCGCGGCGGCGGCTTTGGCGGCCGCACCGATTTCCGCCGGCGTCTTACCCACGCCGTACCAGGCATTGGCATAGGCCGGCAGCACGTCATGCACCTTGCCGCCCAGAAGTTCGTAGACCGGGCGGCCGAGCGCTTTGCCCGCGACATCCCACATCGCCATTTCCAACGCCGCGGCCGCGCTGTTGATGATCGGCGAATGCATGAACTCGTTGCGCAACACATCGTGCCAGAGTTTCTCGACGCCGAAGACCGACCGGCCGATCGCATAGCGCGCGGCAAGCTGATCGATCGCCGCCGCCACTGCCTGGGGCTGATATTCGAGCGAGCCTTCGCCGATCCCGCGAATGCCTTCGTCGGTTTCGATCTGGGCGAACACGCAGTTGCGCCAGCGCATGCCGACCACATAAGTCGTGACCTTGGTGATGCGGCAGGCGCGCTTGTCTTGTTTCAAATTCGCGGACATCCATCCCCCTTTTCGCGATCTTCGTCGCGTGGGATCGATGTTACCGATAACATAGATCGATGTTCAAGCCGGCCGCGCGGCACTAGCACTGGTTGGCCGGGCGGCGCCGCACCCCCACCGCTCGCGTCTCGACGAAATATTCACATGATTGCAATGATTTGAGTGTGGCGGGACTTGCGCTTTGCCCCGGCCATACCCATTATATGTGCATCCACCGACCACGGTGGATCGGCCGACTGCGGATGTACCAGCGGCAAGACGGCTCCCTCGCGGGGGCCGTTTTTCGTTGGGGCCTATGCCTTCAACGCCTTCGCGTGAAACGCGATGTGATCGGCGACGAAGCTCTGAATGAACCAATAGGAATGGTCGTAGCCGTCGCGCCGGTTGAGGACGAGTTTTTGTCCCGATGCGGCCGCCGCCTGTTCCAACGCTTCAGGGTGAAGCTGATTGGTCAGGAACTGATCCGACATGCCTTGATCGACCAGGATCGTGTCCGTTCGCGGCGCTTTGCGCATCAACTCGGACGCGTCCCACGCTTTCCACGCCGCGCGGTCGGGGCCGAGATAATTGCCGAACGCCTTCTCGCCCCACGGCACCGAAACGGGATTCGAGATCGGCGCGAAGGCCGACACCGAACGCCAGCGTGCGGCTTCGCGCAAACCGATGGTCAGCGCGCCATGTCCGCCCATCGAATGGCCGGAGATGCCGCGTATACCCGGCAACGCCGGGAAATTTGCTTCGACGATACCGGGCAGTTCGGAATTCACATACGAGAACATCCGATAATGACCGGCCCACGGCTCGGCCGTCGCGTCGAGATAGAACCCCGCCCCCGTGCCGAAATCCCAATCCGCATCCTCGCCCGGCAGGCCGAGACCACGCGGAGACGTATCGCACGCGACGAGCATGATCCCGTGTTCGGCGGCGAAACGCTGCGCGCCCGCCTTGATCATGAACGTCTCTTCGGTGCAGGTGAGGCCCGCGAGGAAATAGAGCGCGGGCACCTTCCCCTTCGCGGCTTGCGGCGGCACGAAGACGGCGAATTTCATCGCCGTCTTCGTCTCGGCCGATTGGTGCTTGTAGTAACCCAGCGTGCCGTCGAAGCAGCGATGGGCGGAGATCGTCTCGATCGCCGACATCAGTAGATCACCACCGAGCGGATCGACTCGCCCTTCGTCATCAGGTCGAAGGCGTCGTTGATCTTTTCGAGCGGCATGGTGTGCGTGATCATGTCGTCGATATTGATCCGCCCGTCCATGTACCAGTCGACGATGTTCGGCACGTCGGTGCGCCCGCGCGCCCCGCCGAAGGCCGAACCCTGCCACACGCGGCCGGTGACGAGCTGGAACGGCCGGGTCGAGATTTCCTGACCGGCGGCGGCCACGCCGATGATCGTCGAAACGCCCCAGCCCTTGTGGCAGCACTCCAACGCTTGGCGCATCAGCGTGGGATTGCCGACGCATTCGAATGTGTAGTCGGCCCCGCCTTTGGTGAGTTCCACCAAATGGCCGACGATATCGCCCTTCACGTCCTTCGGATTGACGAAATGCGTCAGGCCGAATTTGCGCGCGAGCTTCTCGCGGCCCGGATTGATGTCGACGCCGACGATCATCTCGGCACCCACCATCTTGGCGCCTTGGATGACGTTGAGGCCGATGCCGCCCAGGCCGAACACGACGACGCGCGAACCCGGCTGCACGCGCGCGGTGTAGATGACGGCGCCGATGCCGGTCGTCACACCGCAGCCGATATAGCAAACCTTGTCGAACGGCGCGTCGGGGCGGATTTTCGCCAGCGCGATTTCGGGCAGCACGGTGTAGTTCGCGAAGGTCGACGTGCCCATATAGTGATGGATCGTCTTGCCGCGGCAGGAGAAGCGGCTGGAGCCGTCGGGCATCAAGCCCTTGCCCTGCGTCGTGCGGATCGCCTGGCAGAGATTGGTCTTCCGCGACAGGCAGTATTCGCACTGGCGGCATTCGGGCGTGTAGAGCGGAATGACGTGATCGTCCTTCTTCAGGCTCTTCACGCCGGGGCCGACTTCGACCACCACGCCCGCACCCTCGTGCCCCAGAATCGCCGGGAACAGACCTTCGGGATCGGCACCCGACAGCGTGTATTTGTCGGTGTGGCAGATGCCGGTCGCCTTCACCTCGACCAGGACTTCGCCCTCGCGCGGGCCTTCGAGATCGACGGTTTCGATTTCAAGCGGCTTGCCCGCTTCCCAAGCGACGGCGGCGCGAACTTTCATCTCGGCGACTCCCTGATTCGGTAAGGCGACTGCTTTAGCAGAAGCCGTTTGCCCATGTATACGCACACAGCCTATTGACTTCACGCGCCCACCAAGCGCTATATGTTGTCAGGCGACGGTTCCCGCACGGGAACAATAGGGAAGTCCGGTCGTCATTCCGGCGCTGCCCCCGCAACTGTCAGCGGCGAGTTCGGCCGATCGAAACCACTGGGCAACCGGGAAGGTTCGGCTCCGAGCAAAGACCCGCCAAGCCAGGAGACCTGCCGTCGCCGGTAGGTTTGACTTCGGCCGGGGTGCGCCGTCGGGAAGCCGCGATTGCCGCGCACGGAATTCCCGATGCGCGCCTTTGCGTTCCCCCGCCCTTCGGTCCAACGATTGAAGGGCAAGAAGAATGCAAAACCTCCTCGAGATCGGTCCCGGCCGCTTCGTTCGCCATACGCAAGTGATGCCCGCGCGCCCGCAATTGGCGCTGGTGCCGCCGAGCTTGCGCATCGACCGATCGCGCGACGCGCTGCTGACCGAGTTCGGCAAGGACACGCTGAACGATCGTTATCTTCTGCCCGGCGAATCCTATCAGGATTTGTTCGCGCGCGTGGCGCGCCAATACGCCGACGACCCCGCCCACGCGCAGCGGCTCTACGACTATATGTCGAAGCTGTGGTTCATGCCGGCCACACCGATCCTCAGCAATGGCGGTGCCGGGCGCGGCCTGCCGATCTCGTGCTTCCTCAACTCGGTGAACGACTCCCTCGACGGCATCGTCGGCACGTGGAACGAGAACGTGTTCCTCGCGTCGAACGGCGGCGGCATCGGCACCTATTGGGGCGGCGTGCGCTCGATCGGCGAACCGGTGAAGGGCTCGGGCCAGACTTCGGGCATCATTCCGTTCCTGCGCGTGATGGACTCGCTCACGCTGGCGATCTCGCAAGGCTCGCTGCGGCGCGGCTCGGCGGCCGTCTATCTCGACGTGCATCACCCGGAGATCGAGGAGTTCCTCGAAATCCGCAAGCCGTCGGGCGATTTCAACCGCAAGAGCCTCAATCTCCACCACGGCATCAACATCACCGACGAATTCATGATGGCGGTGCGCAACGACGCCGAATTCGGCCTGCGCAGCCCGAAGACGGGCGCCGTTCTGCGTAAAGTGAACGCGCGCTTGATCTGGCAGAAAATTCTGGAACTGCGCTTGCAGACGGGCGAGCCCTATCTGCTGTTCATCGATGCCGTAAACCGCGGCCTTGCGCCCCATCAGCGCGAACTGGGCCTAAAAGTCCGCCAATCGAATCTGTGCAGCGAGATCATGCTGGCGACGGGCACCGACCATCTCGGCAAGGACCGCACGGCCGTGTGCTGCCTGTCCTCGATCAATATCGAGACCTGGGCGGAATGGTCGGTCGAGCCGCGTTTCGTCGAAGACATCATGCGCTTCCTCGACAACGTGTTGCAGGATTTCATCGACAACGCGCCCGGCAGCATGGACCGCGCGCGTTATTCCGCGATGCGCGAGCGTTCGGTGGGCTTGGGCGTCATGGGTTTCCATTCCTTCCTGCAAGCCCAAGGCGTGCCGTTCGAAAGCGCCATGGCCAAGGCGTGGAACATGCGCGTGTTCAAGCATATCCGCGCAGCGGCGGATGCGGCCTCGGTCAAACTCGCGCATGAACGCGGCCCCTGCCCCGACGCCGCCGAGCGCGGCGTGATGGAACGCTTCAGCCATAAAATGGCGATCGCGCCGACGGCGTCGATCAGCATCATCTGCGGCGGCGTGTCCGCGTGCGTCGAACCGATCCCGGCGAATGTCTATACGCACAAGACGCTGTCGGGCTCGACGGCGGTCAAAAACCCGCATCTGCGCCGCGTGCTGGCCTCGAAGGGCCTCGACACCGACGCGGTGTGGAAATCGATCCTGGAACATGAAGGCTCGGTCGCTCACCTCGATGGCCTCACCGACGACGAGAAAGCCGTGTTCCGCACGGCGTTCGAGATCGATCAGCGCTGGGTCGTCGAACTCGCGGGCGATCGCACGCCGTTCATCTGCCAGGGCCAGTCGATCAATCTCTATCTGCCCAGCGACATCGATAAATGGGATTTGATGATGCTGCATTGGACGGCGTGGGAACGCGGGCTCAAGAGCCTCTATTACTGCCGCTCCAAATCCATCCAGCGCGCCGCGATCGCGGGACAGACCGAAACGAAAGTCGAATGCCCGACGCTCTCGGCCAAGACCGATTACGAAGAATGCTTGGCGTGCCAGTGATGGAAAAGATCATGACGAAACCCGGCCTTCTGACGCCCAGCCACAGCTACAAGCCCTTCCGCTATCCCTGGGCCATCGATTACTGGCGCCGCCAGCAGCAGGTCCATTGGATGCCGGAAGAAGTGCCGCTGGGCGAAGACTGCAAGGATTGGGCGGTGAAGCTCACCGACGCCGAGCGCAATCTGCTGACCCAGATTTTCCGCTTCTTCACCCAATCCGACGTCGAGGTGAACGACAACTACATGGAGCGCTATTCGCGCGTCTTCCGGCCGACCGAAATCAAGATGATGTTGGCGGCGTTCTCGAATATCGAAACCGTGCATATCGCCGCCTACGCGCTGCTGCTCGAAACCATCGGCATGCCGGATTCCGAATTCGCCGCCTTCACCGACTACAAGGCGATGAAGGACAAGCACGACTATATGCAGCGTTTCGGCGTGGAGACGGACGCGGATATCGCGCGCACGCTCGCCATGTTCGGCGCCTTCACCGAAGGGCTGCAGCTTTTCGCCAGCTTCGCGATGCTGCTGAACTTTCCCCGCCGCAACAAGATGCGCGGCATGGGGCAGATCGTGTCGTGGTCGGTGCGCGACGAAAGCTTGCATTGCGAAGGCATGATCAAGCTGTTCCACGCTTTCGCCGCCGAAACGCAATGTCTGACGCCGGGCGTGCGCGACGACATCGTCGATTGCTGCAAGACGGTCGTCGGCCTCGAGGATCGCTTCATCGACCTCGCCTTCGAAATGGGCCCGGTCGACGGCATGACGCCGGACGACATCAAACGCTATATCCGCTTCATCGCGGATTGGCGCCTGTCGCAGTTGGGCCTGCCGACGATCTATCGCATCGGCGAGCATCCGCTGCCGTGGCTTTCGGAGATCCTCAACGGCGTCGAACACGCCAATTTCTTCGAAGCGCGCGCGACGGAGTATTCGAAGGGCGCCACCAAGGGCGCTTGGCACGGCGCCGAGGGCGTATGGGCGAATTTCGATAAACGCATGACGGGGCGCTTACCGTCACTTACGGGCTAGTTTCTCCCCCAACAGCGCGAGAACGACGCGCCGCGAATCTTCGCGCGCCGCCGGGTTCTGTCCGGTCGTTGCGCCACCGCTCGGGTTGTTCGAATTGTAGACCCGCGGATTGTGGAAGACTCCCGGACTGGGAGTGTCGAAGCCGTGATGCGCGCCAGGATAGATTTTCATTTCGATCGGTTGTCCCGCGGACTCGCGAAGCATCGCTTCGCACGACGATGCCGGCGTCCAATTGTCTGCCGAGCCGATCAAAATCAGCACCGGCATTGCGGGCTTGAAGCTGCCTGTCGAAGCGATTTTCGGCGTTCGGCTTTGCACTTGCCATGTCCCGTAACTCAACCCGCATTCGGGATAGAACGATATCGCCTGGACAAAACCGGGCTGCGATGGCGCCAACCAGCCGTATTCCTTAATCATGTCCGCATTCGCCGCCGCGAGCGTTGCGACGCCGCCATTCGAGCCGCCCATAACAGCGATGCGTCGGCCGTCGATCCGCGCGTCTGCTTGAGCGGCGCGCAGGGCGACATAGGCGTCGCCGCCGCGCACATACGCTGCCGGCCATTGCGATCCCGGCCGCTCGCAGACACCGCCGCGAAGTCCGCGTGGAACGAAGCTATCCGGCATTACGACCGCGTAACCATTGGCGATTAGAAAACCGGCCCAGTCGCGCGTGATCTGACCGCCGCGATCGCCTTCGATACCCGCGCAATTGTGCAGCAATACGACTGCCGGAAACGGTCCGGCCCCCAGCGGCACACGGATATCGACAGTCGGCTGGATCGTAGCGTACTCGGCCATTCGCGCGTCGTAACGCTCCTGACCGCCACAAGCCGCGAGCAACGGTGCCGCGACGGAAACGGCGGCGAGCATGCGGATGATGTTCGATTTCATGTCGTTCGACCTCGCGGGTTGAAAAATCAACGGAGCGCGGCGATGCGCGTCGCACCGCCGGCATTGTCGCCGACCAGGGCGAACGGCGCCCAGAAGATCGGGTGGGAATAGGCGAACACCGTCCGCCCGCTCTGCGGATCGACGAAGCCCGGCCCGTCGATCATCGCCAGCATCGTCTGGCGCAGCGCCGCCGCGCGGCCCAACGTCGCGTCGGCCGCTTGGCGGGCAAACAGATCGGTCGTCAGCGTGCGTGCGCTCGTCGTCTCGACCGGCCAGTTGGTGACGAGCAACGCGCGCGTGCCCGCATAGAAGAAGGCGCGGCCAAGCCCCGAAACGGCTTCGGCGCCCGCGCCGTCGCCCGTCGCCGTGTTGCACGCCGACAGTACGACCCAATCGGCGTCGAGCTTCAGCCCCAGAATCTCGTCGAGCGTCAGCAGGCCGTCGCCATCGACGCCCGCGACGTCTGGCGCGGACAAGGCGAGTGCGGGCTGCGTCAGCCCGTTGAGATCGCCGGGGACCAGACCGTGCGTGGCGAACATGACAACCTTGCGGTCGCTCAAATCCATCGACGCGACCGCGCGCTCGTTGGCGGCGGCGCCGAGGATTACGTCGGACGTTCCCGCCCCCAACGCCCGCGCCACGCCGCGCAATTCGTCGGCCGTGTCCGGCAGACGCGGCAGAATCGCGAGTTCGGCGCTGTCGATCGTGCGCGTCGCGGGCGCGTTGCGACGCACCAGCGAAGTGCTACGCGTCTGCAAACCTCGCGTCGTCACGGCCGCGACCTGCGTCGCCGCCGTGCTTTGCGCTTCGGCCATCTGGGCGGCGCTAAACCAGGGGTCGCCGAAGCCGACGAAGGGTTTGCGCGCGGTCGATGGGGCCGGCAAGCCGCGCAACGACGCGAGCGACGCGACCGACGGCAACTGCGTCACGTCCGCTTTGCGGATCAGGAACGGCACCGCGCGATAGCCGGAGAACAACGCCGTCCCTTCGCCGTCGAGCACCGGCCGCGCGGGTGCGGTCACCAGCACGCCGAACGGCAGTTGCCCCAACGCCTCGTGCGGCACGACCAACAGCGACGCGGCCCCCGCGAACCCCGCCTCGACCGGGCGCAGGAGATCATCGTAAAGCTTGTGCGCGGTCTCGACGTCAAAAGCGGGAATGTCGCCCAGCACGCTCGCGTTCGGGTCGAGTGCCGCGCGCAATTTCGCGACCGCCGCCGCGATCGCGCCGCGCCCCTTCGCGATACCGGCGAACGCGACCGGTCCCGATTTGCGGACCGCCCAGACGAAGCCGCGTTCCTCGCCGACATAGGTCGCGATCAGCGCTTCGTCGTCGCGCAGCATCGCGCGCACCCGCTCGATCGTCACGGGGCGCGGATCGATCAGCTCGGCATAGTCGGGGAAACGCGTTTCGATTTCCCGCGCGATCGCCTCGCGCGCGACGCGCAACGTCTCGATACGGCCGCGAAGTTCGCGCGCGGCGGCGGCGTCCGGTGCCGCCGACGCCAACATATCCGTCAGCACCGCGCGCAGCGCGCCCAACTGCTTCTGGGTGTCCTGCTCTTCGCGCACCAAGGTCGCGAGCGTCCCGTCCGCGGCGGCGACCCGCGCGGAGGACTGCGCCAGGGCGCGCTGCACGCTGCGCCCGCGGATCGCGTCGGCGAGCCGGAATGATTCGGCCGCCGCGTCGGGCGATTGCGAATCCTCCAGCGCGCCGATCGCGGCTTCGACGACCAGCCGGATCAACGCGTCGCGGTCGGACGCGCCGTCGTCCGCGATTCCGGCACGCAGTGCCCCTTCCAACAACGCGGGCGCCACTTGCGCCAACTCCGCGCGCGCGCCGAGCGCGTCGCCGCCGCGCATGGCTGCGACCGCCGCCAATCCGCGCGCCAGCAGCGTTTCGACATGGTCGGGGCCGAAAAACGTCGCGCCATGCGTCGCGACGCGCCCGAACACCCGCCGCGCCTCGGCCGCATCGCCGGTCTGCAACGCCACGATGCCCCATCCTAAGCCGCGCTCGAACACCAGCTCGCTCAAGGCCGCGTTCGACGCGAGGCGGCGGCGCAGCTCCGCATAGGTTGCGGCCGCACGCGCATAGTCCCGCCGCGCCGTTTGTGCGCCGGCCAGCAGCTGCGCCACGCGCACGAACATCGCAGAATCGGGCGCGATCCCCGGCTTATCGAGCGCGTCGTAGGCCAGCTGCGCCAAGCGTTCGCTATCGGCGAAACGGCCCTGCTCGCGCAGCACATCGGCGAGACCTGCGATCGCCCAGGCTGTTTCCGGCGCATCGCGGCCCCATTTCTCCAGCCGTTCGACGACCACGAGCCGGGCTTCGCTTTCCGCTTCGACCAGCCGACCTTGGCGCGCCAAAACGCGCGACAATTCCTGCCTCGCGTAGAGCCCACTGCCCGTCATCGCATTGGGCGGCAGATTGTTGTTGCGCACGATCGAAGTTTCGTCGCGCACCAGCGCCGCGTTGGCGGCCAACGCGGCGCGCAAATGCCGCTCCGCATCCGCGTAGTTGCCTGAGCCCAGCGCGTACAGCGCATGGGCGCGCGCCGCGGCGAACTCGCTGGACTGACCGACCCAAGCGGCAAAAAAGAAGTTCGACCGCACGCTCGCCAGATTGGCGTCGATCTTCGGGAGTTCACTTTGTGCGGCGGCGAGGTCTCCGAACTGGATATAGGCGGTCAACAGATTGGCGCGCGCCTGAAGTTCCCACGATGCGTTCGGCGACGCTTCGATCCGCTGGCGGCTCAATTCGATCGCTTTGGCGGTATGGCCGCGATTGAGCTCGGCGACCGTCCAAGTTTGAATCCGCCGCGCGCCGATTAGCGCGTCGCCGCCCGCGATGACGCCGGCCTCATAGGCTAGGCGCAAATCGTCGGCGCGTTGCGCAGCACGTCCGAGAAACTCGGCGGCAGCGGCACGGCGGGTGTAATACGCGGCAAGTTCGCCCGCGTCGGCGCGCTCTCGATCCGTCGGCGCCGAGTCCGCGAGCGCTTGCGCTTCGGCTAGCCGCGCCGTATCGGGCCGCTGCGCTTCGATGATCGCGGCGATGTCGTTGACGCTGCGCGGCGGTGTGCGGAAACTCTGCGCTTGGAAGGTCGCGGCCGTACGCCGCGCTTGATCGAGGCTGACGACCGGACGCTCCTCCGGTTGACAGGCGACAAGCGCTCCAAACAAGAAAATGGAGGCGCAAACGACACCAACGCTTCGAGACCCCATATTTCCATCCCCCGACCGCCCGACATTGAACCGTCGTTCGATCTCGCTTGTCCGTTCGACTTACACCATCGTTTGGAACCGAGCATCGCGAGTGTATCTTGCCAAAAACAATTCGTACAACGATCGAGTGATTTTGGCGCAACATGAAGTTTATTACATCCCCCGCCGCATCACGCGTGACGGAGATCACATGTATTGGTTAAAGTCTTCGAGACAATTGTAGAGTCGGAGGAGACGCAGACGATGACGCCAGGCGAGAAGATGCGCAGCTATTTGGCCCAGCCGGGCTTCGTGGTCATGCCCGCGATTTGGGACGGGCTGACCGCCAAGCTGACGGCCAAAAGCGGCTTCAAGACCGCGTTTCTGTCGGGCTCTTGCGTCGCGGCGAGCTGCTTGGGCGGCCCCGATCTCGATCTGATCGGCTTCGGCGAGATGTACGATGCGCTCAACAAAGCGCGCAACGCCGCCCCCGATCTGCTGATCCTCGCCGACGGCGATCACGGCTACGGCAACGCCATGAACGTGCAGCGCACCGTCGCCGCCTATGGCCGCGCCGGGGCCGCCGCCGTGCTGATCGAGGACAAGCTGACGCCGCGCGCCCTCACCGCCGCGGGCAAGCCTTGCTTGCCCTTCGAAGAAGCGCGCATGAAAATCCGCGCCGCCGTCGCCGCCGCGAAGGAAACCGGCATTCTGGTCATGGCGCGCACCGATTGCCGCCCCACACTCGGCATCGACGAAGCCGTCGCGCGCATCGAGATGTACGTGGCCGAAGGGGCCGCGATCACCTTTCTCGACTCACCCGCCGACGAAAACGAAATCCGTCGCGCGGTCGCGGCATCGGGCAAGGCACCGGCTTTCTCGGTGCTCACGCCCGGCCAGCCGCGCGCCGCACCGTCGCAGAAGGACGCCGCCGCGTTGGGCCTGAAGATCGGTACCTATCCGACCGGCATGTTGTCGCCGGCCATCGCAGGTATGCAAGCCGGCCTCGATGCCATCGGTTCGGGTGCCGCCGAAGCGCCGGGCGCTTTGCCGGGCAAGAAGCTGCGCGAAGTGCTGGGCTACGACGCTTACGACGCCCACGCGAAGCAGTTCGTTTCCTAAAGTCGGCGCGCATCGAACGGCGGCAGGAACGCAGGCTCGTACAGCGTTTCCGCCGCCGGCGACGCGGACAGGCCGCCGCGGCTTAGCTCGGACCGTCGAGTGCCGCGCGCAACGCCTTCGCCAATTCGGGCTTGCGATAAGGCTTGCTGAGCAGCGCGAAATTCTCGCCCATCCGCGAACCGTCGTCGATATCCGTATCCGGAAAGCCCGATGTCAGCAGGATACGGATCGACGGCCAACGCTGACGCACCAACCGCGCCAGCGCCAACCCGTCGATCTTGCCCGCCATTACGATGTCGCTGAACAGAAGGTCGATCCGTTCGCCGGATTCGAGGACTTGCAGCGCATCGGCGGCATTCTCGGCCATCAGCACTTTGTAGCCGAACGACGCAAGATCGATGCGCACCAGCCGGCGAATGCCGGGATCGTCCTCGACCGCCAAAATCGTCTCGTTGCCGCCGCTGCTAACGATCTCGGGCGTCGTGTCGGGCGTTTCCAACGCCAGATAATGGCGCGGCAGATAAAGCCGGAACGTCGTGCCGACGCCGACCTCGCTATAGACGTTGATATGCCCGCCCGATTGCTTGATGAAGCCGAAGACCATGCTCAGGCCGAGACCGGAGCCGCGCCCCGCCTCCTTGGTGGTGAAGAACGGGTCGAAGACCTTCTTCATATTCTCGGGCGAAATCCCGTCGCCGGTGTCGCTGACCTGCAGCATCACGTAGTCGCCTTCGACCACGTCGGGATGGCGCATCGCATAGTCGGAATCGAGCCGCCGCCGCGTGGTGACGATCGACAAGCGCCCGCCTTTGGGCATCGCGTCGCGCGCGTTGGTCGCGAGATTGGCGAGAGCCGCTTCGAGCTGCGTGGGATCGACCATCACCGTCCAGGGATCGCGGTCGAGCGTGAGCGATATCTCCACGCGTTCGCCCAGCACGCGACGCAACATCTGCGTCGTCGAGCTGACCGTGCGGTTGATATCGACGGGCCGCGGCTGCAAAGGCTGGCGGCGCGCGAAGGCCAGCATGCTGCGCACCAGATCGGCGCCGCGCAAAGCCGCGTTGTATGCCTCGGTCGCGAAATTATCGACGACCGCGTCGCCCGGACGCTCCTCGCGCAATAGCTGAATATTGCCCATGATGACGAGCAGCAGATTGTTGAAATCATGCGCAAGGCCGCCGGTCAGCTGACCGAGCGCGTCCATCTTCTGCGCCTGGAAAAGCTGATCTTCGGTCTGCTTGGCCTGGGTCACGTCCTCCAGCACGATCAAGCTGCCGTGCAAAACGCGTTCGCCGAACAGCGGTGCGCCGGAAAAGCGCACATGGATCGACTTGCCGTCGCGATCCCGGCAGACGATCGACCGGTTGCGGACGACCAATCCGCCCTCGACCGCTTCGAACAGGCGATCGACCGCCGGCATTTCTTCGTCGGGCGTCAACGCATAGGGTTTGCGCAGAACATCGACCGCGCGATAGCCGAAAATCCGCTCGGCTGCGGTACTCCAAAATTGGATGTTGCGGGCGGTATCGACGAAAATAACCGCGACGGGCAAGGCTTCCAGCGCCGTATCGGTCCATTGCGCCTGGCGGCGCAATTCGTCCTCCACCCGGTTGCGTTCGCCGATCTCGTTCGCCAGCTGGCGGTTGGCATCCGACAACGCGCGCGTACGTGTCGTCACTTCCGTTTCGATCCGCGCGCGCGTGCTGCGTTGATAAACGATGTAGCCGAGTGCGAGCGCCGTCAGCGCCAGAATGGCGGCGAGCGCGAACCAGTGCGCGGACGAGCGCAGCGAATCCCCGAATTCCGCCGGGAAGGCGAACGCCAGCCGCCAGCGATGGTAGTAGTCCCGGATATCCGCGGTGGCTTGTATCGCGTCGGGCGATGGCGCAACGGCGGCGGCCGCGGCGGTGCGGAAACGCTGGCGCGACGGATCCAGCGACGCGACCAATTCGTCTTGCGCCAGGGATTGGCCGCGTCCCAGATAGAAGCGCAACGTTTCCGGGATTTCCGGCGTGCCTTCGATAGCCGCGTTCAGCGCGTCTTCGATCCGCCAATGGCCGATCACGAAGCCGATCAACGCGCCCTGGGCTTGGCCGCCGCTCGTCGCGCCATACACGGGTGCGGCGACGATCCGCTTCGGCGTCGTTCCGCTGACCCCGATCAACTCTATCGCCGGCATCACCACCGGCCCGCCCGCCCGGCGCGCGGCTTCGATCAGACCGGCCAACGCCGGATCCGCCAGTAGATCGCGGCCCGCCGGCACGGTCCACCGGCCGAACGTCTCGATATAAAGCACTGGCAGATACACGTCGCGTGTGCCCGCCGGCATCCCCGACGGATCGACGATATGATAATCCATTAACTCGAACACCGCGCGCGCGCTTTGTTCGACCAGCGGTGCCCATAGCACGCTCGACAATGCGTCGTCGCCCAGCGCCATTTCGCGCACGAACCGCCGGAACTCGCCCGCCGTCGGCCGCGAGTTCGTCCGCAAATACGCCGCCGTCGCCACGATCGGCGCGGTCATCGCATGCAGTTTCGCTTCGATATCGCGCGCGCGCCATTCGACGCGGATCTGGACCGCGCGTTCGATCCGCGCATCATCGACCAAGCGCGCGAGTTGCCATGCGCCGGCGGCGGCCGCGAAGCCGATCGCCAAAGCGATCAACGCGGCGGGGCCGAGCGCGAATACTGCGAACTGCCGCAAAGCGGCGATCATCCGGTCGATGGGCGAGGATTCCACGAACGGTCTCCGGCTGCTCCATCCTTTGGGAGACCACTACTATAACGAGAGTTTGCAGAAACCGGATGCGTCGTTTTAAATCCAAACAATTTTGCAATGCAAACTGCCTGCACTGCGCCGTAGATTTTCTTGTACCGTCCGAAATCGTGAAATCGAGACCGGTGTTCAGTTACCGAAAACGACGGTTTTTGCGCCATCCATCAACACGCGGCGGTCGATATGCCAAGCGATCGCGCGCGACAACACGCGGCGCTCGATGTCCCGCCCCTTGCGCACCAGATCGTCGGGCGTGTCGCGATGGCTGATGCGCTCGACGTCCTGTTCGATGATCGGGCCTTCGTCGAGATCGGCGGTCACGTAATGCGCCGTGGCGCCGATCAGCTTCACGCCGCGCGCATGCGCCTGGTGATAGGGCTTGGCGCCCTTGAATCCCGGCAAGAACGAGTGATGGATGTTGATGCAGCGCCCCGCCAATTTCGCGGCCAGGTCGTTCGACAGCACCTGCATGTAGCGCGCAAGCACGACCAGATCGGTGCCGGTCGACTGCACCAGGCGCCACAGCTCGGCTTCCTGCGCCGCCTTGTTGTCGCGCGTCACCGGCAGATGATGGAACGGAATCCCCGCGAAATCGTGATGCGTATAGGTCTCGCGCGGATGGTTGGCGACGATGCCCGAAATCTCCATCCGCAACTCGCCGATCCGCCAGCGATACAGGATATCGGCCAGGCAATGGTCGAATTTCGAGACCAACAGCATAACCTTGGGCCGTGCCGCGCCCGCGACGATATCGAGCTTCATGTCGAACTTGACCGCGAGCTCGGCCATCGCCGCGCGAAACATGTCGATCGACGCGTCCGGCTTCGCCGCGTCGAACGCGACGCGCATATAGAACCGGTCGGTCTCGGTTGAATCGAACTGGTTCGCTTCGCCGATATTGAAACCGCATTCGAAAAGACGCGTCGATACGGCGGCGACGATGCCCGGACGGTTCGGGCACGCCAAAGTCAGCAGATAGTGTTCGCTCATCTTCGTTCCTGAATGACCAACCCGAAAACAGCGGCGCTGGATTCCAGCCAATGCCAGAACGAGGCCGCGTTGCTACGAAACACGGCGAGGCGCCACGCTTCGCGCTCGCTTCGCCACAGTATCATACCCATATGCGCGACGGTGGTGACGGCGACGGCATCGGGCGCGAACTCGCGCGGATGGAGATCGACGCCGATCCCCTTTTCGAGCGTCGCCACGGCGTCGCGGCCCGAAATTTCCAACACGCCATAGCCGCCGCTTTGGTCGATCACGCTGGCCGACGCCGCGATATCCGGCGCGATCGCGCCGAAAGCGAGCCATTTGCCCGGCCCGATGCCGAGATAGTCGGTGCCGTCACGCGACACGCGCTTTGGCCCATCGGTCAAGCCGGATATCGGTCCGCGCGCGGTCACCGTCGCGATTTGCAGCCCCGTCACTTCGCGAACAGTCACGCCGGGATCGCGCGTATCGCCCGCCGGCTTCAGCAAGCTCGCAAACGCGGTTTCGGCGGACAGAACGATCGGATCAGCCACGAACACGCTCCCCCGCCGGGTCGATAAAGATCGGCGACACGATCTCGGCGACCAGATCGCCGCCGCGCACCGGATCGTAGACGCGGACACGCTGGCCGATGCGCGATGGCCCGCCTTTCAGCAGGCCAAGCCCGATCCACGATTCGACATGGGGCGAATAAATCGCCGAGGTGACGTAGCCTTCGTCGTTCGCGGTCGTCGCCGGCGCACCCAGCGCCAGGAAATGCGCGCCCGCACGCAGACGCTGCGTGGCGTCCACGGGCTTCAAGCCGACGAGCGTCGGCCGATCGGCGGCGATTAAGGCCGGACGCTTGGCCATCGTGCGGCCGATATAATCCTTCTTCGTCGACAGCATTTTGCCGAGCCCCAGATCGCCCGCCGTGGTCTGGCCGCTGATCTCGTTGCCCGCGACATGCCCCTTCTCGACCCGGAGCACGCCCAGCGCTTCCGTGCCATAGGGTGTCGCGCCCGACTTCATCAGCGCGTCGAGCAACGACGCGCCGTACTGCGCTTGCGTCGCGATCTCGTAAGCCAGCTCGCCGGAGAACGAGACGCGGAACAACCGGATCGTCGCGGCGCCGAGTTTCGTTTCGGCGCAGGCAAGATACGGGAACGCCGCATCCGACAAATCGAATGCGTCGCCCAGCAGGTCTTGAAGCAGCGCACGCGACTTCGGCCCCGCGACGGCATATTGCGACCATGCCTCGGTGACGGAAGCGAGTGTCACCCGCAAATCGGGGCGCAGCACCTGATGGCAGAATTCCAGATGCTGCATCGCGCGCGCGGCGTTGGCGGTCGTCGTCGAGACAATGAAGTGTTCCGCCGCCAATCGTGCGGCCGTGCCGTCGTCGAACACGAACCCGTCCTCGCGCAGCATCAATCCGTAGCGCGTGCGCCCGACCGGCAGGGTCGAGAACGTGTTCGCGTAGACGAAGTCGAGAAACGCGCCGGCGTCGGGGCCTTGCACGTCGATCTTGCCGAGCGTGGATACGTCGCATACGCCGACGCTCGCGCGAACGGCGCGCGCTTCGCGCGTGACGGATTCCAGCCAGTCCGTCTCGCCCGGCAACGGAAAATATTGGGGGCGCAGCCATTGGCCCGTCTCGACCATCACGGCACCGTGATCGACGGCCCAGCGATGCCCGGCGAGATGACGATAGGGTCGGAAATGCTTGCCGCGATGTGGGCCCGCCAATGCGCCGATTGCGACGGGCGAATTCGGCGAACGTGCGGCAGGCGTGCCCACCGGCCCCTCGCCCTGCCTCGACAATCGCGCCAGGATCGCGTGGCCGATCACGCCGGACGTCTTTCCCTGATCGGTTGCCATACCCAGCGTGGTGTAGCGCTTGGCGTGTTCGGGCGAACGATAGCCTTCGCGATGCGCCAATTCGATATCCGCGACGGTTACGTCGTGCTGGAAATCGACAAAGGCGTTCTTTGAAGACCCAACATGCCAGCACGCGGTCACGGTCGCGGCTTCGTTGTCGGCGCGCGGCGCGTCGCCCGGCGCTTTCGAAAATCCAAGTTCGGTCGCGGCGGCGACGCCTGCCGCATGGCCGCCGCGCAAAGCCGCGTCTAAGCCGAATTCGCCCGAAGCTGCGCCGACAAGCGTTCCGACACGATTGCTTTCGGCCGCCAAGAATGCCGCGTGGTTCGACGACCAGACCGGCTTGTCGCCCAGATGCGTCGCGATGCCGATGGCGGGATTGAACCCGCCCGCGACGGCGATCAGATCGGCCGCGAGGATTTCACGGCCGCGCGCCGTTTCGACGATCGCCGCGCGCACGCCGTGCCGCCCGCCTTCGCTGCCGACGACGTTTCCCTTGATCATGCGGATGCCGAGCTTGGCGGCTTTCGCCGTCAATTCGGGTGCCGCATCGCCGCGCGGATCGACGATCGTGGTCGCAGCACCGCTCGCCGCGAGGTCGAAAGCCGATGCCCAGCCATCGTCGCTGCTCGCGAACACGACAACCTTATCGGCGAGGCGTACGGCGAAGCGGTTGACGTAGCTGCGCGCGGCGGAGGCTAGCATGATCCCCGGCCGGTCGTTGTCGGCAAAGGCGATGGGCCGTTCGATAGCGCCGGTCGCGATAACCGCCCGTTTCACGATGAAACGCCAATAGCGCTGCCGCAGCGTGAGTGCGGGCGGAACCGGCAGATGATCGGCGACGCGCTCCAGCGCGCCGAATTCGCCGCCGTCATAGGCGCCGAACACTTGCGTGCGGCGGAATATCCGCACCTCCGGCATCGCTTGAAGCTCGTCGATCGCATCGTTTTCCCAATCGAGCGCATCACGGCCGTCAATGACGTGCTTCTCGGACAGCAAACGCCCGCCCAAATGGAAATCGTCCTCACACAAAATGACACGGGCGCCGGCGCGCGCCGCGGCAAGTGCGGCGGAAATCCCGGCGGGCCCCGCCCCGATCACCAGCACATCGGCGAAAGCGGTCGCTGCTTCGTATGTGTCGGGATCGGCTTCGCCGCTGGCGCGGCCCAGACCGGCAGCGCGGCGGATCAGCGGCTCGTAGAGCTTTTCCCAGAACGAAGCCGGCCACATGAAGGTCTTGTAGTAGAACCCGGCCGACAGCAGCGGCGACAGATAGCGATGCGCCGCACGAATGTCCCAGTCGAGGCTCGGCCAGCGATTCTGACTCGCGGCTTCCAGCCCGTCGTAAAGCTCGATCGTGGTCGCTTTGGTGTTGGGCTCGCGCCGCGCGCCGCTGCGCAATTCGACCAGCGCGTTGGGTTCTTCCGGCCCGGCGGTGAACACGCCGCGCGGCCGGTGATATTTGAACGATCGCCCGACCAGCTTGACGCCGTTGGCCAGCAGCGCCGAGGCGAGCGTATCGCCCGCCACACCTTGGTAAGCATAGCCGTCGAACGTGAAGCGGCGCGCATCGGCGCGGTCGATCGCCCCGCCGTGGTCGAGGCGCCGCATCATCGCGCAAGCTCCGCGCCGTCGATGCGATGCGTGCGCGTGTCGCGAATCACCACCAGCCAGGACCGGCAACCCGACGCGTGATACCAGAACTCGCGATGCGCGCCCGCCTTATTGTCGCGCAGATGGACGTATTCGTGGAACGCGGCCGCATCATCCGCCGCCGGGCGCGTAACGGTCGCGTCGCCGAGATAGGAAAACTCCCGCGCGTCGCGTTCGCCGCAATAGGGGCAAGGAATACGCATATCGCCTCAATGCAGATTGGGCTGGGCGCCTTGGCCCTTTTCGTCGATCACCGCCCCGGTCGCGAAGCGATCGAGGCGATAGGCGCTCGCGACCGGATGCGGCACGTCGCGCGCGATCAGATGCGCGAAGCACAATCCGGAAGCCGGCGTGGCTTTGAAGCCGCCATAGCACCAGCCCGCGTTGAGATAGAGCCCATCGATCGGCGTACGGTCGATGATCGGCGAACCGTCCATCGACATATCCATGATGCCGCCCCAGGATCGCAGCAAGCGCAGGCGGCCGATCATCGGCAAAATCGCCATGCCGCCTTCGCACACATCCTCGACCACCGGCAGATTGCCGCGCTGGGCGTAGGAGTTATAGCCGTCGATATCGCCGCCGAAGACCAGCCCGCCCTTGTCGGATTGGCTGACATAGAAATGACCGGCGCCGAAGGTGATGACGCCGTCGATCAACGGCTTCACGCCTTCCGAAACGAAAGCCTGCAATACATGGCTTTCGATCGGCAGGCGCAAACCCGCCAGCGCCGCGACGCGCGAGGAATTGCCCGCGACCGCGAGACCGATTTTGCCCGCCGCAATCCGCCCGCGCGTGGTTTGCACGGCGACGGCGCGGCCAACCGCGTCGCGTTCAATACCAGTTACTTCGCAGTTCTGGATGATATCGACGCCGAAATCGCTCGCCGCGCGCGCGAAACCCCAGGCGACCGCATCGTGGCGCACCGTGCCGCCGCGCCGTTGCAGCAAGCCGCCCTTGATCGGAAAGCGCGCATTGTCGAAATCGAGCTGCGGCACGAGCTTCGCGACGGCGTCGGCGCCGAGCAATTCGGCATCGACGCCTTCCAGGCGCATCGCGTTGCCGCGCCGCGCATAGGCGTCGCGCTGCGCATCGGAATGAAAAAGGTTCAGCACGCCGCGCTGGCTGACCATCGCGTTGAAGTTCAGCGCTTGCTCCAGCCCTTCCCAGAGTTTGAGCGACGTCTCGTAGAACGGAATATTACCCGGCAGCAGATAGTTGGAGCGCACGATCGTGGTGTTGCGCCCGACATTGCCGCCGCCGATCCACCCTTTCTCCAGCACCGCCACGTTGCGAATGCCGAACTCGCGCGCGAGATAGAAGGCGGTCGCGAGTCCATGCCCGCCGCCGCCCACGATCACGACGTCGTAGCCGGGCTTGGGCGCCGCGTCGCGCCAATGCGGCGTCCATTCGCGGTTGCCGGTCAGCGCATGGCGCAGCAGGGAGAGGGCGGAGAATTTCATGCGCGGCTTAGGACTTGTAGATGTCCTTATAGGTCTCGCGCAGGACGTTCTTCTGCACCTTGCCCATGGCGTTGCGCGGCAAATCGTCGACGAAGATCACACGCTTGGGCTGCTTGAACTTGGCAAGCCGATCCGCAAGCGCCGCGACGATCTGCGGTTCGGTCACCGTGGCGCCGGGATTACGCACCACAACAGCCGTGACGCCCTCGCCGAAATCCGCATGCGCGATGCCGATCACCGCACTTTCGAACACGCCCGGAATCGCGTCGATCTCAGCCTCGATCTCCTTCGGGTAGGCGTTGAACCCGCCGGTGATGATCAGATCCTTGCCGCGCCCGACGATATGGACGTAACCCTTGGCGTCGATCTTGCCGAGATCGCCGGTGATGAAGAACCCGTCGGGCCGAAACTCCGACGCCGTCTTCTCCGGCATGTTCCAATAGCCCTTGAACACGTTCGGGCCCTTCACTTCGATCATGCCGATCTCGTCGGGCCCGAGGATTTTGCCCGTCTCCGGATCGGCAACGCGCACGTCCACGCCCGGCAGCGGGAAACCGACGGCGCCGGGCACGCGATCCCCGTCATAGGGGTTCGAGGTGTTCATGTTCGTCTCGGTCATGCCGTAGCGCTCAAGGATCGCGTGACCGGTGCGCGCACTCCACTCGCGATGCGTGTCGGCGAGCAGCGGCGCCGAGCCCGACACGAACAGCCGCATCCCGGCGGTCGCTTCCTTGGTGAGGCCCGGCGCCTGCAGCAAGCGCACATAGAAGGTCGGCACGCCCATCAGCGTGGTGGCCTTCGACATCCGCTTCAGCACGTCGTTGGCGTCGAACTTCGGCAAGAAAATCATCTTGGCGCCGGCGAACAGAATCACGTTCGACGCCACGAACAGCCCGTGCGTGTGATAGATCGGCAGCGCGTGGATCAACGTGTCGGCCGGTGTGAAGCGCCAATAGCCGATCAAAGTCTCGGCGTTCGAGACCAGATTGTCGTGGGTCAACATGGCGCCTTTGGAGCGCCCGGTGGTGCCCGAGGTGTAGAGGATCGCGGCGAGATCGTCGCCCTTGCGGGGCTCGGTCGCGAAATCGCCCGGCAAGGCATCGATCCCGGCGAGCAGAGAGCCCGAACCGTCGGCCCCCAGCGTCGCGACCGTGCCGCCCAGCTTCGCCGCGACGGGTTTTAGCCCCGCCTCGCGCGACGGATCGCAGACGACGATGCGCGGGCCTGCGTCGCCGATGAAATACTCGAGCTCGGCCAGCGTATAGGCGGTGTTCAGCGGCAGGAACACGCCGCCCGCACGCACCGTGGCGAGATAGAGCGCCAGCGCATCGACCGATTTCTCCACCTGCACCGCCACGCGGTCGCCGGTTTGCAGGCCCAGCGCTTTCAGGCGATTGGCGATCCGCGCCGTCCGCGCGCGCAAGGCGCCATAGCTGATCGGCGTGCCATCGGGCAATTCGATCGCGATGCGCGCGGGATCGGCGATGCGGGCTTCGAGACGAGCGAAAAGATTGGCGTTCATAGTCCTACTCTCTAACTTAAAACGGCATTCAGACGAACGGATCGGCGATCGCCACGGATTGGCCGGTGCGCGCGGATTCCTGCGCGGCCATGCCCATCGCCGCGGCCCACCAGCCATCGGCGAGGCTCACCTCCACCTTGCCCTTGCCGCGCACGACATCGGCGAAGCGCTGATGCTGGTAGAAGGTCGAGCCGTTATGGTCGCCCGCCGCGAGCAATTCGGGATCGACCGGCACTTCCAGCGTGCGCGGCCCCGCCGGGTCGCGCGGGCTGACGACAACCTGCGCCACCGGTGCGGGGCCCAAATGCGCGGGCCAGAACCGCCCCGGGCCGGGGACATGGCATTCGATCTTGCCCGCCGGGCCGACGGCGGAAATCTCTTCCTGGTATTTCGAGCCTTCGGCGAACATGCACAGTTCCAGCATCGCGCGCAGGCCCGATTTGAAATCGACGATCGCGTAAGCGTGATCCCAGATATCGGGCGTGCGATTGCCGATCCGCTCGTCGAGATGGTTCACGGCCTGCCCGCCCGAGGCCATCACGCGCACGGGATCGGACCCGGCGATGTGCCGCATCAGATCGAAGAAATGGCAGCATTTCTCGACCAGCGTGCCGCCGGTGCGCTCGTTGAAGCGGTTCCAATCGCCGACCTTCTCCAGGAAGGGATAGCGATGCTCGCGGATCGTCAGCATCTTTACGCCGCCGGTCGCCGCGTTTACGCTTTCGATCAGCCGCGTCACGGGCGGCATGTAGCGATACTCCATCGCCACCCAGATCGGGGCCGTATAGCGCTTGCGCAATTCCGCGACACGGGAAGTATCGGCCGCGCTGGTGAACAAGGGCTTTTCGACGAGGACGGGCAGCGGGCGAATCGCCGCGATCTCCTCCAACTGGCCGAGATGCTTGTCGTTGGGGCTGGCGATCAGCAGGCAGTCGATGTCTTGGCGCCGCACCAACTCGGCAATCGATCCGACGAATTCCACCGTCGGCGCCAGTGCTTTCGAGCGCGCGCGCATCTCGGCATCGGGCTCGAAAATCGCCGCGATTTCCGCGTCTTTCAGCAGGGCGATGTTGCGTAAGTGCTCCTGCCCCATCATCCCGCAACCGATGACTCCGTAGCGCAGCGTGACCATGCCTCTCCCCGATTGCGTCGAACTGACCGTTGACGGAACATGCGCCGTCGGCGCAAAGAATGCGACAGCGAGAATAAAACTTCCATCAGGGAAACGCGTATGACGATCGTTCCGATCACTTCGCCCGACCTCGACGCCGCCGAAATCAGCTGGTTCGCCGCCCTTTGCTCCGACGATTACGCCCAGCTTGGCGTGCCCGACGGGAGCTTACGCTCATCCTGGGAGCATTGCTCGTCGATCGTGAAGGCCGCCGAAGGCTACGGCTTCCGCAACATCCTGTGCCCGTCCTCCTACCAGGTCGGACAGGACACGCTGAGCTTCGTGGCCGCCTGCGCGCCCATCACCAGCAAGATCAACCTGCTCGCCGCCATACGCTGCGGCGAAATGCAGCCGATCATGCTGGCCCGAACGGTCGCGACACTCGACCATATGTTGAAGGGCCGGCTGACACTGAACGTGATCTCGTCCGATTTTCCGGGCGAAGTCGCCGACAGCGCGCTGCGTTATCGCCGCAGCCACGAGGTCGTCCAAATCCTGCGTCAAGCCTGGACGCGCGACACGATCGACCACGACGGCGAGACCTATCAGTTCAAGGGCGTCACCACCGTGCCCGCGAAGCCCTATCAGCAGAATGGCGGGCCGCTGCTCTATTTCGGCGGTTACTCGCCCGACGCGCTGGAACTGTGCGGCGCGCAATGCGACGTTTACTTGATGTGGCCGGAGACCAAGGATCTGCTCGCCAAGCGCATGAAGGACGTGCACGAGCGGGCCGCCGCGCATGGCCGCACGCTCGATTACGGCCTGCGCGTCCACATGATCGTGCGCGATACGGAAAAGGAGGCGCGCGAATACGCCGAATATCTCGTCGCCAAGCTCGACGACGAATACGGCAAGCTGATCCGCGAGCGCGCGCATGACAGCATCAGCCTGGGTGTGGCCCATCAAGCGAAGATCCGCGAACTCGCCGACAAATTCGGCTATGTCGAGCCGCATCTATGGACCGGGATCGGCCGCGCGCGATCGGGTTGCGGCGCCGCCCTCGTCGGGTCCACCGATCAAGTGATGTCGCAACTCGAGGAATACCGGAAGATGGGCATTCGCGCGTTCATCTTCTCGGGCTATCCGCATCTCGACGAGGCGCGGCATTTCGGCACGAAAGTGCTGCCCAATCTCAAAACCTGCTCGCTGCCGCACGAATACGGCCGCGTGCCGGCATCCACGCCCGCCACGCCGCTCGGTACCGGAGTTCGCCGCTAATGCAACGCATCGATCTAACGCCTGGCCTGCAACTCAGCCGCCTCGTCTACGGCATGTGGCGCTTGGGCGACGACACGGACCGATCGCCCAAACACGTTCAGGCGAAGATCGAAGCCTGCTTGGCGCAAGGGATCACGACACTCGACCAAGCCGACATCTACGGCGGCTACACGGCGGAAGCGATTTTGGGCGGCGCGTTCAAGGCAGCGCCGCATCTGCGGGCCAAAGTCGAAATCGTCACCAAATGCGATATCATCGCGCCCGCCGGGCGGCATGCGCATCGCCGAGTCAAGCATTACGACACGAGCGAAGCGCATATTCGCGCCTCGGTCGAAGCCTCCTTGCGCGAAATGGCGATTGAGCGGATCGATTTGCTGCTGATCCATCGCCCCGACCCGCTAATGGACCATGTCGAGACCGGCCGCGCGCTGGACGCGCTGATCGCAGAAGGCAAAATCCGTGCGGCGGGCGTTTCCAATTTCCGCCCCTGGGATTTGAGCCTGCTGCAATCGGCGATGAAGAACCGCCTGGCGACCAACCAGATCGAAGTGAGTCTGCTGGAAACTTCGCCCTTCACCAACGGCGACATCGCCTCGATGCAGGAGCGTTGCATGGCACCGATGGCGTGGTCGCCTTTGGGCGGCGGGCGGATTTACGCGCCCGAACACGCCAAGCTGCGCGAAGCCTTGGCGAAGATCGGCGCGAAAACGGGCATCGACGAAGCGGCGGTCGCCGTCGCGTGGCTGCTGCGCCACCCGTCGCGCCTGATCCCCGTGCTCGGCACCAACAATCTCGCGCGCATCGCCAAGATCGGCGACGCGATGAAGCTCGATATGGATCGCGAGACGTGGTTCGAGCTTTACTCGCTCGCCAACGGGAAGCCGGTGCCCTAAAGGCTTTCGGCGAAAAATCTTAAAACGTCCGCGCGCATGCGCGGCGTTTCGACATGGCCCGTGTTCGGATCGACATGGATGCGCAGCGCGCTTGAGTCGCCATAGGCGAGTTTGAGATCGGCGAGCCCGATATCGATCGCCTCAGGCGGCGTGAGTGGATCCTTCGCCCCCATCGCCGCGTATTGCGGGCGCGGGGCGGCCATTCCAGCGATCTGGCCCGTGCGCATATTCGGCAAGAGGCCGGGCACGGTCATGTAGATGCCGTGAAGATCGTGGCCGTTTTGCCGGACGAGTTCGCCCAGATCGGCGAAACAGCACAGATGCGCGACGGCGGCGATGCGCATATCAAGCGCGCCAAGCCAAAACGCGAGCGTGGCCCCCATCGACAACCCGAACGCACCGATGCGTTTGGCGTCCACGCCATCCTGCGCCGTCAGCACATCCACCGCACCACCGAGATCGTTCAGCATCTCGCCGAACAGCGTCGTACCATTCCACAGATGGCGCTTGGCGGTGGCGGATTCCGGCTCGGTCGCCCGATCGCCGAAACACGGCATATCGAGCGCCAAAGCCACGATCCCGTGCCGCGCGAGATCGGGCGCGTAGGCCCCTCGCAAAGCGGGCCGCCCGTCGAGCAATTCGCGCGCGCCGATATCGTACTTGGCGCCGTGGGCATGGGCGTAGACGATCGCGGGCAAACCACGCCATTCACCGGCGGGCCCGATCACAAAGCCGCGCACGCGCACGCCATCGACGCGTTCGAGGATGAGTTTCTCCGCCCGGAATCCGTCGGCGGGTTCGGGCGTGCGCGACAACGTTTTGAACCGCGACGGCGCGAAGCCGCCGAGCAAACCCGCCAGCACCGTGCGATTGCCGCTCACGCGGCGCCCGCCTTCGTGGTGCGTGCCGCCAGCCGATCGATCAAGCGATGCCGCAGCAATTTGTCGCCGGCGGGGGCACCGGACCACACGTTCTTCAACTGCTCGAAAATCGCGGCGCCGTATTCCGCATAAGGGATATGGACCGACGGCAGCCAGGACGCGATCCAATCGTTGAGCTTGCTGTCGTCCACGCCCGCGATCACGCAATGCCCAGGCACGGCGACGCCATGCTCGTTGGCCAAGCGATAGACGCCATAGGCCATAAGGTCCGAAACGCAGAACACGGCTTTCGGCCAGCCGCCTTTGGCGACTAGCGCTTGGGCGGCGAGATAGCCCGCTTCCAAATGCTGAAGATGCGTCGAGCCCGCGATGCGCACCGCATCGCCCTTATGCCCCGCCGCCGCCATCGCGGCTTGATAGCCTTTCAGGCGATCGGCGATGGCCGACGACGCCAGCGACGTATGTACCGCCGCCGGAATGGCGCCATGTCCCAGCAGATACTCGGTCGCGAGTTTGCCGGCCGCGAAATTGTCGATGCCGACGAACGCCGTGCGCTTCATGCCCGGCGGCGCATGGCGGCCGACCAGCACGATCGGTTCGCCGCGGTCGAGGAACGTCGCCAACATCGGACTCGCGACCGCCGACACGACGATATAGCCCTCGACCGATTGCTCGCGCATCGCGGCGAGGTAGTAGTCCTGCAATTCCGGCTCGTCATGCGTATCGCACATCAGCATGACGTAGCCCGCCGCGCGCAGCGCCGCCTCGGTCGACGACGCGATGGCGCCCATCGCCGGATTGTCGAGATTGGGCACGAGCATCGCGATCACGCGGCTCTCGCCCCGGCGCAAGGCGCGCGCGATTTTGTCGGGCCGGTAATCGAATTCGTCGAGCAGAGCCCGGACCCGCTCGACGGTGCGCGGATTGGCGCGGTTCAAATGGCCGTTGACGATGCGCGAGACGGTCGAAACCGAAACACCGGCCTTTTCGGCGATTGTATTCAGAGAGACGCGGGGCGAATCCGGCTTGCGCGGTCGCTTCTCCATGCCCTCCCCCCTCTTTTTTCGGCGTCATCGCCGGTTTGTCATCGTAGGCAGCTTGACTCTTTCGGCAAACGTTTGCCAAGATAATTCGCAAGGCGACCAATATCGCCGCCAATTCGCCAGCCGGTATTCCCCGGCGGCTGGGAGGACAACGATGAAGATCCAGAAATCAACGCTGGCTTTGTTCGCGACCGCGTCGCTGTTCGCGATGGCGACCGCCGCATCGGCGCAGAGCGTCAATCTGCGTTACCTGTGCTACGCGGACGCGAACGAATGCGACGTCGCGCGCGACCTGCTCGATCGCTTCGAGAAGGCGAACCCGACGATCAAAGTGACGGTCGACAAGGTCGGCTTCGCGGTGATCCGCGAACAGCTCGAGACGCGCCTGCAAGGCGGCGAGGCGCCGGATATGGCGCGCGTCACCAATCTCGGCGGCCTCAACAAATACTATCTCGATCTTCGCCCGCATGTGAACGCGGCGTATTGGGAAAGCAACTTCGCCTCCACCCTGCCCTGGATGCGCGTGGGCGAGAACGACAAGGGTATCTACGGCTTCCTGACGCAAATCACCGTCACGGGCCCGTTCGTCAACAAGACGATGTTCGACCAAGCCGGCGTGAAGATGCCGGGTGCCGGCGCGACTTGGGACGATTGGGCCAAGGCGACGGCCGAAGTCCAGAAGAAGGGCAAGGTTTATGCGGGCATGGTGATGGACCGCACGGGCCATCGCTTCGCGGGCGTGTCGATCAGCTACGGCGCCAAGTATTTCGACGCTAAGGGCGTCCCGTCCAACGTCGTCGACGACGGCTTCAAGGCCGTGTCGGAGCGCATGGTCCAATGGCACAAGGACGGCTTGATGCCACAGGATTTGTGGCCGGGCGCTTCGGGTGCGAAGTGGAAGAACGCCGGCGACATGTTCATCAACAACGACGTCGCGATGGTCATCTCCGGCTCGTGGATGATCCAGCGCTTCCAGTCTGATGTCGGCGACAAGTTCGAGTGGGTCGTGCCGCCGCAGCCTTGCGGTCCGGCGGGCTGCTCGGCGATGCCCGGCGGGGCCGCGATGGTCGCGTTCAAGGCGACCAAGCATCCGGCCGAAGTCGCCAAGGTCATGGAGTTCATGGCGTCCGAGCCGGTGCTGAAGGAATACTACGAGCGCACCGTCCAGATCCCCGCGCATAAGGGGATCGCGGAAAAGGGCCTGAACTACGGCAAGGACGTCGGCCCCGAAACGCAGGCCGCGCTGAAGCAGTTCACCGCGGACTTCCAGAAGATCTCGCCCGTCGCGCACCAGCTGCAAAGCTACCAGCGCAACGTCGCGATCTTCAACGCGACCGTGAACTACGTCGCGCAAGCGATCACCGGCACGCTCACCCTGCCCCAGGCCTACGCCAAGGTGCAGGAGGAGATCGACAACGCCGTGAGCAAGTAAGGCTCCAGCGTTCAACGAGGGCCGGCGGCGTTCCTCCCGCCGCCGGCCTTTTTCTTTACCCGCGCCACGAAGGAAAACGATGCAGGTCCGGCCGCAAGCCGCGCTCGAATGGCTCTGGAAAACCGCCGGCGACGTGCTGGACGGGCCGATGCGGGCATTGCAGCGCCATATCGGCGCGCATCGCATGGCCTATGTTTTCCTGCTACCCAACCTGCTCGTCTTCGGCCTGTTTTCCTTCTGGCCGATGATTTTGAATTTCTACATCGCCTTCACCGGCGGCCAATCGGTCATCCTCGCCGACCGTCCGCTCGTCGGCCTCGACAATTTCCGCGAATTGCTCGCCTGCCCGTCCTATCTCGATCCGCGCACCTGCGGCGTGGCGGGCTATTCCTTCTGGACGGGCTTGTGGAACACGCTGTTCTTCGCGCTGGTCCAGGTGCCGCTGATGATCGTCGTGGCGCTGGCGACGGCGCTGATCCTCAACCGCGACATCCGCGCGCGCGGCTTCTGGCGCGCCGTCTATTTCTATCCGGTGATGCTGTCGCCCGTCGTCGTCGCGGTGATCTGGGACTGGATCCTGAAGCGGCGCGGCATTCTCAACGCCACGCTCGAGAAGACGGTCGAGTTCTGGAATTCAATCGCGCCGACATTCCTGATGATGGCCGATTATCGCGCGATCAACTGGCTGATCGACGCGCGTTCAGGCTGGCCGATGTTCTGGGTGATCTTCGTCTATACCTGGGCGCATCTGGGCTTCTACATGCTGATCCTGCTCGCGGGTCTCCAGGCGATCCCGCGCGATCTCTACGAAGCCGCCCAGATGGACGGCACGTCGAAATCGCGCCAGTTCTGGCGCATCACCCTGCCGTTGCTGATGCCCACGATGATCGTGGTGCTGGTGCTGTCGCTGATCCGCGCCTTTCAGGTCTTCGACGAAGTCTACGTGCTGACCGGCGGCGGCCCCGGCCAAGCGACGAAGATGATGATCCAGCATATCTACGAAAGCGCCTTCATCGGCGACGCCAAGCGCTACGGCATCGCCGCCGCGTCGTCGGTGCTGGTCGCGTTGCTGCTGATGGTGCTGACCTTCCTGCAACTCGCCGTCACGCGCAAAAAGGCGGGCAATTGATGGGCATGGGCGACGTCATCCGCTTTCTGACCCGCACGCGCGGGCGCGGCCGTCTGCATTGGTCCGATTGGCTGACCTACGCCTATCTGATCCTCAGCCTGCTCGTCGTCGTGCTGCCGATCATGTGGATGTTCCTGTCCTCGGTGAAGTCGCCCGCCGCCTTGGTCGAGAACGACCCGCGCATCCTGCCCTATACGCAGTTGTCCGTGCCTTCGCCGACCGGCGGGCGCGATCAGAACGTCTTCGTCCATACGCGCGCTGACGGAACGACCGTCGACGTCGCCTTCGTGGGCCCCCGCGGCATCAACGCGCGCGTTTACGAACTCGGTAAGCCCGACGCGGTACTCGAAGTGCCGCGCAGCAGCCTCGCGCGCAAAGAAGTGGTCGATCCGCGCTGGGAGAACTACACCGAGCCGACACTCGGCTCGACCCAATCGCGCACGTTCAACTTCCTGCGCTATTTTTGGAACTCGACCTTCGTCACCGTCATGGCGACGCTGCTGACGCTGATCGTCAACGCGATGGCCGGTTTCGCGCTGTCGAAATACAAATTCCGCGGCCGCGACGCGATGGCGCTGACGATCGTGGCGACGCTGCTGATCCCGCCGACGGTCATTCTGGTGCCGTTGTTCATGACCGTGTCGTCGCTCGGCATGCTCAATTCGCTGTGGGGTGTGATCATTCCGACGATCGCCACGCCCACGGGCGTATTCCTGCTGCGCCAATACATGCTGACCATTCCCGACGAATTGCTCGAAGCGGCGCGCATGGACGCGGCGTCGGAATGGAAGATTTTCTGGCGCATCATCCTGCCGCTGGCCCTGCCCGCACTGTCGGTGCTGGCGATCCTGTCGGTCATGTGGCGCTGGAACGACTTCATGTGGCCGTTGATCGTGCTGACACAGTCGGAGGTCTTCACCCTCCAACTCGGCCTGTCGACCTTCAAGGGCGAGCTCAACGACAACATGCATTATCTGCTCGCGATGACGGTGCTGACGCTTTTGCCGGTGACGCTGGTGTTCGTCTTCCTGCAAAAGCACATCACGTCGGGCATCGCCAATACGGGGTTGAAGTGATGGCGCGGCTGGAACTCAAGCAGGTCAAAAAAGCCTTCGGCCCGGTCGAGGTCATTCACGGCGTCGACCTCGCGATCGAACATGGCGAATTCGTCGTATTCGTCGGCCCATCGGGCTGCGGCAAATCCACGCTGCTGCGGATGATCGCGGGCCTGGAGGATGTGACCACCGGCGAGATTTCGATCGACGGGCAAAGCGTCAATACCGTGCCCGCCGCCGAACGCGGCCTCGCGATGGTGTTCCAAAGCTACGCGCTCTATCCGCATATGAGCGTGCGCCAAAACCTGTCCTTCGGGCTCGAAAACCTGAAAATGCCGAAGGCCGAGGTCAAGAAACGCGTCGACGAAGCCGCGCGCATGCTGCGCCTCGACGCATTGCTCGACCGGCGCCCCGGGCAATTGTCGGGCGGCCAGCGCCAGCGCGTGGCGATCGGCCGCGCGGTGGTGCGCGAGCCGCGCATCTTCCTGTTCGACGAACCGCTTTCCAATCTCGACGCGGAACTTCGCGTGCAGATGCGCGTGGAGATCGGCAATCTGCATCAGCGCCTGGGCAACACGATGATCTACGTGACCCACGATCAGGTCGAAGCCATGACCATGGCCGACCGGATCGCCGTGTTGCGCGACGGGCGGCTGGAGCAGTTCGGCAAACCGCTCGACCTTTATAACCGCCCGGCCAATCTGTTCGTCGCCGGGTTCATCGGCTCGCCGCGCATGAATTTCCTCGACGGTATTTTCGAGGATAGCGCCGTGCGCCTCAAAAGCGGTGAGCGCGTCGCCGCCGCCTGCCAAGGCGGCAAAGCGGGTCAAGCGGTCAAGCTCGGCGTGCGGCCGGAACATATTTCGCTGAGCGATGGCGCTTCGCCCGACGCGACGTTGTCGGTCACGCTGATCGAACAGCTTGGCGGCGAATCCTATCTGCACGGCACGCTCGCCTCGGGCGAAGCGCTTTCCGTTCGCCTTGGCGGCCAAACCCAAGTCTCGCGCGGCGATAAGGTCGGTCTCGTGCTGGGCACACCGGCCGCGCGCCATGTCTTCGACGCCGCCAGCGGCCTCGTCCTCGCTCCTCTCTGATCCGGAACGATAATGCGTATTTTCCAGAACGTCACGGCGATCGCGCCGCATGCGCACGGCTTCGACGCTTCCCTCGACGACGGCTGGCGCCTGCGCGTGCGCGCGATGGACGACGGGTTGCTGCGCGTCGTCGTCGAACCGGCGAAGGGTTTGCCGGTCGATCGCACCTGGATGATCGCCCCCGAAGGCGATGTACCTTGGGAAGGCCGTTCGCGCGAAGCGACCACGGGTTTCACGCCGCCGAAGATCGAGTTGACGCAAAAAGTCGGCGAAGCCGTGCTGACCGCCGGACTGTTCCGCTTGACGCTGACCTGGGCGCCGTTGCGCCTGGCCGTCGCGCAATGGAAGGACGGCGCCTGGCGCAAATGGTTCGCCGATCGCGCGACCGGCGGTTTCGTGCGCGAAGATCACGGCCGCAAGGTCCGGCATTTCCAGATCCGCAACGCGGGCGATCGGCATTACGGGCTGGGCGACAAATCGGGCCCGGTCGATCGCACCGGGCGGCGCTATCGCGTGTTGCAGCTCGATGCGCTGGGCTATGACGCCGAAATCGGCGATCCGCTCTACAAGCATATCCCCTATATGGCCGTGCAATCGAACGGCGTCGTGGGCGGCATGTTCTACGACAGCCTTGCACCTTCGGTGTTCGACATCGGCGCCGAGCGCTCGAATTATCACGGCATCTATCGTTACGTCGAAGTCGAGGAGCCGGGCCTCGATCTGTGGCTGATCGCAGGGCCCGATCTCGCCGCCGTCACGCGGCGCTTCACGATGCTCACGGGCCGCCCCGCTTTGCCGCCGCGCTGGAGCTTCGGCTTCGCCTTCACGACGATGCACCATGCCGACGACGCGAACGGCCAGAAGGTGATCGCCGCTTTCGCCGAGCGCTGCCGGCAGGAAAAGATCGCGATCAGCGCGATCCATTTCGGCTCCGGCTATTCCAGCAAAGGCAAGCGGCGCTACGTGTTCACCTGGAACAAGGACAAGTTCCCGGACCCGCAAGCCCTGTTCGCGAAGCTGACCGAGCTGGGCTTTCCCACCGTCGCCAATCTGAAGCCGGTGCTGATCGACGATCACCCCGACTACGCCGACGTCGCCAAGGCGGGCGGCTTCATCAAGGACGGCGACGGCAAGCCGGTCGTCGAACAATTCTGGGACGGGATGGGGTCCTATCTCGACTTCACCAATGCCGAGACCGTCGGCTGGTGGCAGCGCCGCTTCGAGAAGCAAGTTCTCGATTACGGATTCACGTCGGGCTGGAACGACAACAACGAATACGAAGTCGGCCGCGAGGATTCCGTCGCGACCGGGTTCGGCAAGCCGCTCGACGCCACGTCGATCCGCCCATTGCATGCGCTGCTGATGACTCGCGCGACGTTCGACGCGACGCAAAGCCGCGATCCCGATCTGCGCCCGTTCACCATCACCCGCGCGGGCCCGGCGGGCATCCAGCGCTATGGCGAGACCTGGACCGGCGACAATTCGACGTCATGGCATACGCTCAAATGGAATCTGCGCAACGCGCTGTCGCTGGCGTTGAGCGGCCAGTCGAATGTCGGCCACGATATCGGCGGATTTACCGGCCCGCGCCCCAGTCCCGAATTGCTGTGCCGCTTCGTCGAGATGATGGCGTTGCATCCGCGCGCGGTGATGAATTCCTGGAAGCCGGACGTGGCGCCCGATTGGACGGCCGCGACGGTGCCGTGGCTCTACCCGGAAATCCTGCCGCAGATCCGCGCGGCGTTGGATCTGCGCACCAGCTTCCTGCCGGTGATCTATACGCTCGCGCACGACTATCACGCGACCGGCGATGCAATGATCCGGCCGTTGTTCCAGGAATTCCCGGACGACGACGCGGCCTATGCGGATCAGGACGCGATGATGCTGGGCTCGGATATTCTGTTCTCGCCCGTCGTCGTCGAAGGTGCGACGACCAAGACGCAATATCTGCCGAAAGGACCGGCGGGCTGGATCGCGTATCGCACCGGCAAGTTCCACGCGGCCGGGACCAACGCGACGGTCGAGGCGCCGTTGGGCCATCCGCCGATCTTCATTCGTGCGGGTGCCGCTTTGGTGCTCGCGGCGTCCACGCCCGACGTGAAGCCGCATGACGCGCCCGCGCGCCGCCTTTATCTCGCCTTGCCGCTCGGTTCCGGCAAAACCACCGGACGCCATTTCGAAGACGATGGCCTGACCTGGGGCTTGCGGCGCGGGGCGGCGATGGATCTTTCTATCGCCGTCGAGTGGACCGCGACGAACGCCGATATTCGCATGACCGCGAAAGGCTGGTCCGCCGGTCAAGCCGGTGATTGGCGCGTCGACGGTGCGGGCGATCGCAAGGTGACTCTAACGATCGCTGGTTAGCGCGTCGGGTACTCGCCCCGGATCGCGTCCGCCAGAAGCTGGACGGCGGGTTTGCGCCGTCCGGATTTCGATATCGCGAGGTGGAAATAGATCCACAGTTCCGGATCGACGATACGGCGCACGGCGAGATCGAGTCCGTCCGCACCGACGAGCAAACCCATCGGCACGATTGCGGCGCCGACACCTTGCGCGATGATCGGACGCACGGCGACGAAATCGTCGATCTCGGCATAAATGTCGAGGCCGATGCCGCGCTCGCGCGCCGCCGCGCGCACGATGCGGCCCAGCGCGTTCTGCGGGCTGTGGACGAACATCGGATACTCGGCCGCGCGCGCGAAGGTGACCGTCTCGCCCTTCTCGTTCGGATCGGGCGCGGTCACCAAATAAAGCGGCGCACGCCCCAAATTCTCGGCGAAGCTGCCCGAGGCCGGGCGTTCGGAATTCATCACGCCGATATCGATCGCCTCGTTGGCGACCCAGTCGATGATCTGCGAACTCGATCCGCCGCGCGCATGCATCTCGACCTTCGGATAGGCGCGCGTGAAGGCCGCGATGATCTTCGGCCCGTAGGGAATGGAGACCGTGCCGGTCCAGCCCAGCCGGATCGCGCCGTCTTTGCCCGTACGCTTCGCGAGAAATTTCTCCTTCGCCCGATCCAGCCCCGCGACATGCGGCTCGATCGCATCGTGGAAGATCTGTCCGTCGCGCGTCAGCGACACACCGCGCCCGTCGCGGCGGAAAAGCCGCGCCGACAATTCGGTTTCGAGCAGCTTCACATCGCGGCTGAGCGAGGGCTGCGCCACGCCCAGGCGATTGGCGGCACCCAGAATGCTGCCCGCCTCGGCGATCGCCAAAAAATGCTTGAGTTGCCGCAGGTTCATCGCGATTTTCCGCGTCGCCGGATATATAATTTTTATATATCTGAATTCGTCTTCCGCGTCTAGTTGGGGGCTCGGCCGGTCCATATTGTCGCGACATCGAAAACGGTCCGCGCGAGTCCAAGCGCGGCCGATGTCTCGGGAGGAACCAGACGAATGTTTCGCAAAAAAGCGATCGCCGCGGCGATGCTGATGGGCTTGGCCTTCGCCCTGCCCGCCCAGGCGCAAAGCGTGCTGCGCGTGAAGGGCGACGGCGATATCAAGCAGCTCGACGCGCTGTTCACCACGTCGTATCCGACGCGCGACATGGCGTATCTCATTTTCGACACGCTGTTCTCGGTCGACGCCAACTACAAGCCGCAGCCGCAGATGGTCGATAAGTGGTCGGTCTCGGACGACCGCAAGACCTATACGTTCACGCTGCGGCCGGGCCTCAAGTTCCACGACGGTGCGCCGGTCACCTCGGCCGATGTCGTCGCCTCGATCGATCGCTGGCTTCAGCGCGACAGCATGGGGATGGAGATCGGCAAGCGCCGCGACTCCCTCACGGCCGTTGACCAATCGACGTTCCGGCTCGTCCTCAAAGAACAGTTCGATCGCGTGATCGAAGGTTTCGGGCGCATGACCGCCTATCCGCTGTTCATCTTGCCGGCGCGCCTGGCCAAAACGCCGCCGACGGAGGAAATCCGCGAGTTCATCGGCTCGGGCCCGTTCAAGCTGGCGGCGTCGGAGTGGGTGCCGGGCGTGCAGCTCGTACTGACCAAGAACGCGGATTACGTGCCGCGCAGCGAAGCGCCTTCGGCGCTCGCCGGCGGTAAGATCGCCAAGGTCGACCGGATCGAGCGCATCACCTTCCGCGACGACATGAGCGCCGTGAACGCACTGCTGGCGGGCGAGATCGACTATGTCAGCTCCGTGCCGCCGGAACTGCTGCCCGTGCTCCAGGCCGATCCGGACATCCAATGGGCGAAGGCGCCGATCCTGGGCAAGAACTTCCAGGTCATCATCAACCACACCCAGCCGCCGTTCAACGACGTGCGGATGCGCCAAGCGCTGCAATATCTGGTCAATCAACAGGACATGATGACCGCGATCTTCGGCAACAGGAAAGACCTGTACGAGATCTGCGGCGCGTTGTTCATGTGCGGCGGCCCCTACGCCACCGATATCGGCAGCGAGCGGTTCCTCAACCCGTCGGTCGACAAGGCGAAGGAGTTGATCAAGGCCGCCGGCTATGACGGCACGCCGATCGTCTATCTGCATCCGATGGACGGCAAGATCCAGCGCGACGGCGGTACGATCCTGGTCGCCGCGATGCGCAAGGCGGGTCTGGTCGTCGAAGATGTGCAGATGGATACGGCGACGATGTTCACCCGCCGCACCAACAAGGGCACGCCCAAAGAAGGCGGCTGGAACGTGTTCATGACCGGCTTCGCGGGCGACGCGTTGATGGACCCGCTGACCAACCCGTTCATGACCGGGGCGTGCGAACGCGCGTGGATCGGCTGGCCGTGCGACACGGAAATGCAGAAGCTGTGGCAGGATTTCCTGCTCGCGGGCAACGACGCCCAGCGCCGCGAAATCGCGGTCAAGCTGCAAGCCAAAGCGAACGAGATCGTCACCTACATCCCGATCGGCCAGTACAACGACATTTCCGCTTGGCGCAAGAACGTGTCGGGCATGGTGCCGGGCCCGATCCTGACGCTGTGGAACGTCCAGAAGACCCGCTAAGTTCGGCGGGATTTTCCGGATACGAGGACTGATTAGTGGCGCGTTTTCTGCTCTGGCGTTTGTTGTCGACGGTGCCGGTCATGTTGACCGTGCTGGTGGTGATCTTCCTGCTGCTGCATATCGGGCCGGGAGATCCCGCCGCCACCTTGGCGGGCGACAACGCGACGCCGGAGCAGATCGCGGGCATCCGCGCCCGGCTCCATCTCGATCAGCCGCTGATCGTCCAGTTCGCGATCTATCTGCGCCAAGTCCTGTCGTTCGATCTCGGCGTTTCCGTCTTTTCCAACCGGCCGGTCACGACGCTGATAATGCAGCGCGCCGAACCGACCTTGATGTTGGCGCTTACCACGACGCTGCTGTCGGTCATCGTCGCCGTTCCCGCCGGCATCTACGCCGCCAAGCGGGTGGGCCGTTTCGGCGACTACGTCGTGATGGGACTTTCCGCCCTCGCCTTTTCCGTGCCCGTTTTCGTGCTCGGTTATCTGCTGATGCAAAGTTTCGCGATTTCGCTGCGCTGGCTGCCGGTGCAGGGTTATCGCCCGCTCTCCGCCGGATTGATGGCGTGCTTGACGAGCCTCACTTTGCCCACGCTGGCGCTGACCTGCCTGTTCGCCGCCTTGGTCGCGCGCATCACCCGCGCCACGATGCTCGACGTGCTGGCGCAGGATTACATCCGCACGGCGCGCGCCAAAGGGGCGGGCCGCTTTCGCATCCTGCTGGTCCATGCGCTCAAGAATATCGGCGTGCCCGTCGTCACGGTCGTCGGCACGTCCTTCGCCGCCTTGCTCGGCGGCGTGGTCGTCACCGAAAGCGTGTTCAACATTCCCGGCGCCGGCCGCTTGACGGTCGAAGCGATCCTGACGCGCGACTATCCCGTCGTGCAGGGCGTGATGCTCGTCTTCGCCGTCATCCTGGTCGGCGTCAATCTGCTGGTCGATTTGAGCTACACGCTGTTCGATCCGCGCATCCGCCACGGCGGCGCGCGATGAAACGCGGCTTCTCCTTCCCGATGGTGTTCGGCGGCACGGTGATCGCCGCCACGCTGCTTTGCGCCCTGCTCGCGCCGATGTTCCTGGGCTATAGCGACGATATCGTGATGACGCGCAGCATGCGGGCCCCCGGCGCGGAATACTGGTTCGGCACCGACAATCTGGGGCGCGATATCTTCGTGCGCACGCTGTCGGGTGCGCGCAATTCGGTCATCGTCGGCATCGGCGTCGCGGGGCTCACCTTGCTGATCGGCACGGCGTTCGGTCTGCTCGCGGGGTATTTCAACCGGCTCGACGGCGCCATCATGCGCATGATGGACGGGCTGATGGCGATCCCCGGCGTGTTGCTGGCGATCGCGCTTGCCGCGATCCTGGGCAGCGGGCTCTACACCGTCGTCATCGCGATCGCCGCCCCCGAAATCCCCCGCACCGCGCGCCTCGTGCGCTCGGTCGTGCTGACGATCCGCGAAATGCCCTTCATCGCCGCCGCGATTTCGGTCGGGTCGAGCACGCCCAAAATCCTGCTACGCCATATCCTGCCCAACGCGATGCCGGCGCTGATGGTGCAGGCGACGTTCGTTTGCGCCTCCGCCATCCTGACCGAGGCGGTGTTGAGCTTCTTGGGCGTGGGCACCTCGCCCGACATCCCGAGCTGGGGCAACGTCATGGCGGGCGGACGGCAGTTCTTCCGCGTGGCCCCCTGGGTCATCCTGTTCCCCGGCATTTTCCTGTCGATCTTCGTGCTGGCGATCAATCTGTTCGGCGACGCGCTGCGCGAACGCGGCGATCCGATGCTGTCGGGACGGCGCGCATGACCGCCCCGCTTCTGGAAGTGCGCGATCTGCGCGTCGCGATGAATCAGGGCCGCACGCAAGTGCTGCGCGGCGTCGACTTCGATTTGGCCGAGGGGCGCACGCTATGCCTGGTCGGCGAGTCCGGCTCGGGCAAAAGCGTGACGGCCGCCGCGCTAATGGATCTGCTGCCGCCGCATGCGCGCATCGACGCCGCGACGATGACGTTGGGCGGCCGCCCCCTCGCCGATATGCGCCGCGCCGAACGCGACATGGCGATGATCTTCCAGGACCCGATGACCTCGCTCAATCCGGTCCTGACGATCGGCTATCAATTGCGCGAGGCATTGCAGCTCAAAGAGAAAGTCTCGAACGACGCCGCGCATGCGCGCGTGCTGGACGTGATGCGCCAAGTCCGCATTCCCGATCCCGCGACGCGCCTCGCCGCCTACCCGCATCAGCTTTCGGGCGGTATGCGCCAGCGCGTGATGATCGCGATGGCGCTGATCCGTCGTCCGCGCTTGCTGATCGCCGACGAGCCGACGACGGCGCTCGACGTGACCGTGCAGGCGCAAATCCTGTGGCTGTTGCAGGAATTGCAGCGCGAGACAGGCACGGCGATCCTGTTCATCACCCACGATCTGGGCGTGGTGGCGGAAATCGCGCACGACGTCGCGGTGATGTATGCGGGCAAGATCGTCGAACGTGGGCCCGTCGGTGAAATTTTTCGCGATCCCGCGCATCCGTATACGGCGGGCTTGATGGCCGCCACGCTCGACCATCGCACGGCGAACGATGCGCGCGGGCAGCGCCTGGTCGAATTGCCCGGCACGGTCCCGGTTGCGGGCGAGGCGATTCCGGGCTGCGCCTTCGCGCCGCGCTGCGCCTACGCCGTCGATGCGTGCACCCAATCGCCGCCCGAATGGCGCCGACTGACCCGCACACATGGCGCGGCTTGCCCCTATTTTCGCGCACCGCAAATGGCGGAGGGCGTCGCGCGATGACCGCCGCCATCCTCGAAGCCGAAAACATCGTCCGCCATTTCCCGGCGGGGGCGTCGACCGTTCACGCGGTCAACGGCGTCTCGCTATCGCTGAACGCGGGCGAAGTCCTCGCGGTCGTCGGCGAAAGCGGCTGCGGGAAATCGACGCTGGGCCGCATCTTGGTGGCGCTGGACCGCCCCACACGGGGTGCCGTACGGATGAACGGCAACGACCTGTCGGCGCTGTCCGGCACGGCCTTGCGCAAGAGCCGTGCGGGCTTCCAGATGATCTTCCAGGATCCCGGCACGTCGCTCAATCCGCGCTGGACGATCGGTCAGTCGTTGCGCGAACCGCTGGAGAATTTCGCCATCGGCACGCGAACGGATCGCGCGGAACGGGTCCGCGATCTACTAAAGCGCGTGGGATTGCGGCCCGAGTTCGCCGAGCGCTATCCGCACGAGCTTTCCGGCGGACAAAAGCAGCGCGTGGCGATCGCGCGGGCACTCGCGGGCAATCCGCGTCTGCTGGTGGCGGACGAGCCCGTCTCCGCGCTCGACGTTTCGGTGCGCGCGCAGGTCATCAATCTTTTGTCGGATCTGATCGCATCGGGCGATCTGGCGCTCGTCTTCATCTCGCACGATATCGGCGTCGTCGCGCATATCAGCACGCGGATCGCGGTCATGTATCTGGGCCGCATCGTCGAAATCGGGCCGACAGCGGACGTGCTGCGCAGCCCCCGCCATCCTTATACGCGCGGGCTGCTCGACGCCGTGCCGGTCCCCGATCCCGAACAACGCCGCACACGCACGCCGTTGACCGGCGATCCGCCGAGCCCCATCGATCTGCCGCCGGGCTGCGCCTTCGTCGCGCGCTGCCCGCACGCGATCGATGCGTGCCGTGCCGCCGTGCCCGAACTTCGCGCCGTCTCGCCGGCGCGTTCCGTCGCCTGTCTCCGCAGCGAAGAGATCTCGACCGATGAACTATGACAAGATCGTCCAGTATCCGCTCGACGTCGAACGCTCGGATTGGACCACCCAGCATTGGGACGACGACGTCCTCGCGGTCATCAAGCAGGCGCGCCGGCGCCGCTTCCAAGGCCGTCCGATCGTGTTTTTCGGCTCGTCGTCGTTCCGCTATTGGATGCGGATGACTGAGGATCTCGGCCGTCTCGACGTGCTCAATCTCGGCTTCGGCGGCGGCACGGTCGAAAGCGCGCTACGCTATTTCGAGCGCTTGTTCGACGGCATCGATCCCGCCAAGATCGTGCTGTATTTCGGCGAGAACGACGTCGCCAACGATGGGCTGACCGCCGCGCAGATCATGATCGGCATGATGCAACTCGTGAAGCGGATCGAGGAACGCTACGGTGCCGTGCCGCTCTACTACGTCTCGATCAAACACAGCCCGAAGCGCTGGCTCTACGGCGAAGAATTCGACCGGCTGAACGACGCGCTGCGCGAGGACGCCGCGCGCGCGAATAACCGCCATTACATCGATCTCACCTCGTGCCTGATCGGCCCGAACGGGCGGCCGATCGGGCGCTACTACGCCGACGATCAAATCCATCTCAACGCCACCGGCTACAATGTGTGGCGCGAGAAACTGGAAGCGACCGACGAACTCTGGCGTTGACCTTTCAGCCGCGCCGCACCGCGCTGATCCGTTTATGCATGTATTCGCCCGCCAGGATCGGCGCATGGCGCGGTTGCTCGCCCGGCGACACCGTGCCGGGCAACGCCGCGACGGGGGCATCGAAATTCGGATGGCAGAAATAGCCGAGCGATAGGCGCGCGCGTTTCGCCGCGTCGCCCGTCGGGTTCTGCACGCGATGGACGGTGCTGACCCAGCGGTCGTTCGTCCATTGCTGCATCAGATCGCCGATATTGATGACATAGGCATCCTTCGGCGGATCGACGGGCACGAATTCGCCGTCGGGCGTTTGCACTTCCAACCCCATGCCGCCTTCCTCGGGCGGCAGCAACACGGTCAAGCTGCCGAAATCCGAATGTGCGCCGGCGCGCAATTGGCCTTCGACCGGCGGCTTGTCCAACGCCGGGTAATGAAGTGCATGGAACGCGGCGAAGTGGTTGTCGATCTTGTCGTTGAAGAAACCGATCGGCAGGTTCAACGCGGCGGCGAAGCAGCGCATGATCTCGCCCGACAGCCGTTCCATTTCGCGGAAATAGGCGGTGAAGACGATCTTCAACCCCTCGGGCTTCGCGGGCCAAATGTTCGGCTTATAGAACGGCGCCGCGTTTTCGTATTGCGCGTATTCGATGCCGGTGACTTCGGGGCGGCCGAAGCTGAGCAGCGTGCGGAAATCGGGCGGCGTTTCCACGCCGCGCGAGCGCGCGAGCGTGTTGGTCTCGGGCGGGGTATAGCCGCGCAGCATCGTGCCCTTGGGCGGGCGCAGCTTTTCCTTCTCGGCCTCGGGCAGCGCGAAGAACTCCCACGACAATCGGCGCACTTCGGCGATCAGATCGGCGGGCACGCCATGGCCGCGGATCACCAGAAAGCCGATCTTGCGGCAGGCCTCGTCGATCGTGCGGCCCAACGCCACGATCGCGGCCGCGTCGCCCGAGCGGATCGGCGCGATATCGACGACGGGGACGGCGCTCATGCTTCGCTTCCTTCCGCTTTCACTTGGGCGACGAACGACGCGAAGCCGCCATCGTCCGGGCCCTGGGCTTCCGCCCCGCCCGAGACCAGCACGGCACCGTGGCCGATCGTCGAACCGATCATCGCGCCATAGGCGGCGCGCGCATGGCGATGCATGGCGATATCGTTGTCGAGATTCATCGCATGCGGCATGCCCCTTATCGTGCCGTTCGCCGGCGCGTCGCCCTTGGAGATCGCGGCGATCAAACGCTTCGACTGATCCGGCGGCAATTGCGGCGCAGCGGCGAATCCGAATTTCGCCAGCGCACCCGCGACCGACGGTGAGTCGAACGGATCGGCGAGCACGGCGTGGGATACGGCATAGGCGGGATCGCCGCCCGCCCCGTTCGCCAGCACGAAAATCTGCTGACCCGGCCCGTCATGCCGCGCCACGACGAAAGCGCGGCTGGCGAAATTCGCATCCTTGCCGTCCACCACTTGCGCCACGCCAAGGGCCGCTTGCTTGCGCACGGCGGGATCGGCGGCCGGGTCTTCGAAATTCGAGGGTGCGCGCACGATTACCAGCCCGATATCGTCGGCGCGCCAATTCGACGCCGCCATCAGATCGGCCAACTGGCGCGCGGTCGCGTCACGATGCTTGGCCGTGCCGTGATCGGCGGGCGCGACCTCGATCCGCGACACGCCCGCAAGCAAACCGCGTTCGCCTGTCGCTTGCCCCTTCGTCCAGATCACGAGATGGGGCGAGACCGGCCCTTCCGATCCGCCCGACACCAGGATCGGCACTTGCTCGGCGACCGCGGCTTCGTCCACGCCCAAACGCTTGGCGAGCATTGTGCGCAGCAATAGGTCGATCCACGGTTTGGTGAAATCGTTGCGCAGACCATTGCCGCGCGTCTTGCACCACAGCCCGACGATGTCGGCGGCGTTGATCGTTCCGCCATCCAGAATTTGGGCAAAGCCCGCGAGGTCGTCGGGGGCACGCATGGGCAGGCGGATCGGGCGTATCGCTGTCGTCTTCATCGATTCCTACTTTGCTGACGAATTAGTCATTTTGTCGACAATAAAGCCCAAGGATTGACCATTAGGGCAAATTGCCGGGAATGTGCTAAAGGGCGGACATGCCTGCCGACACGCTCGCCCCGCGCCCGCTGCAAGCCGCCCTCGTCTCCGCCAAGATCGTCGACGCGGTTTTGGAGGCGATCGCCCATGGGCGTTTGACCGCCGGCACGCGCCTGCGCGAGGAGGAAATCGCCGGGATTTTCGGTGCCAGCCGTGCCGCCGTGCGCGAGGCGTTGAAGGCGTTGGCCGAGCGCGGCGTGGCGGTGCTGCAGCCCAATCGCGGGGCGCGCGTCGCCTCGCCCACCGAGGACGAAGTCACCCAAACCTACGCGGCGCGCGCGCTGATCGAGGGAGCCATGGCCGCCGATCTCGCCCAGCACATCACCGCCGCCGATATCCGCAAACTGCGCGAACATATCGGCGCGCAGCGGCGCACCAACGACAGCGGCGAGAGGCGCGAGCATCTGCGCCTGATGGGCGATTTCCACACGCTGCTCGCCACGCTGCACGGCAATTCGGTCGTCACCGAAACGCTGGAACGCCTGGTCGCGCGCACCAGCTTCATGACCGCGTTGTTCCCGCCGCAAACCCAGATCTGCGCGATCGACGATCATGTCGCGATGGTCGATGCGCTCGCCAAGGGCGACGGCGCGCTGGCGCAGCGTCTGGCATCCAAACACATGATGGACAATCGCGCGCGCCTGCGCGCGGGCGCTTCCGCGCCGACGGCCGATCTGCGCGCGGCGCTGCTTCCCTAATTCACGCATCTTCGGCCGCCCGCGCCCACAAACCTTCGGCGGCCTTCTGCGCGTCCACACGAACGGCGTTCGTATCGGCGAACAACGCTTCGCCGTCGCGCACCACTTGGCGGCCCGCGACCCAGACATGCTGCACGTCGCGCCCATTGGCATCGTGAACCAGCGTGCCCAGCGGGTCGAGCAACGGTGTGAGATGCGCGCGGCGGAAATCCCACGCGACGATATCGGCGGCATAGCCCGGCGCCAAACGGCCGAGCCACGCATCCACACCCAGCGCCTTGGCGCCGTTGCTGGTGGCCATTTCGAAGGCATCTTCGGGCTGCCAATCCTCGGCGACACGGCCCAAATGCACGCGCGCATTGGCCAAGCCCCAGCGCATCTGCTCGGCCATATCCTGCGTCAGGTTGTCGGTGCCGAGCGCGATATTGGCGCCGGCCGCGCGTAGATTCGGCGTGTGCGCAACAGCGCCGCCCGTCGCGTTGCCCTTGGGCACATGGGCAACCGTCGCCCCCGCCGCACCGAAGCGCTTCACGTCGTCTTCGGTCATATGAATGCAGTGCGCGGCGATCAATTCTTCATTGAGCAAGCCCACGCGTTCCAGCAATTGCGTGGGCGTGCAGCCGTCGCGCTTCTGGATTTGCGCGTTCTCGAGCTTCGACTGCGACAGATGCGTCGACACCTTCAAGCCGTTGGCGCGCGCGAATTCGCCCGCCCGGCGCAATAGATCGGCCGAGCAGGTATCGGGCGCATGCGGAATCGCGATGGTGCGGGCGCGCCCGCCAAACGCGCCGTTGAAATCGCGGGTCAGCTTCTCGAGCTCGCCAAGTCGCAGCTTGCCGATCTCGTCCTTATGTTCCCAATCGGACAGATGGACGCGCGAGAAATCGACGTCGTGCAATCGTCCGCACGCCCAAACGCGCATGCCCAGATCGCACATCGCCGGCAGCGTCAATTCGCCATGCACGTAGCTGTCGACCATCGCGGTCGAGCCGGCGAGCAGCGCTTCCAGCGCCCCCAGCCGCGCCAAGGCGACGGAATCCTCGGGTCCGATCTCGTGGCCATGCGGCACGCCGCGCGTATAGGCGGGCGCGAAGCCCATATCGATGGCAATGCCGCGCATCAGGCTGAGGATCGCGTGCGTATGGATGTTGACGAAGCCCGGGGTCAGCAAGCGGCCCGCCAGGCTTTCGATACGCCCGTCATACGCCGGCAGCGTCGCCATCGGCCCCAGATCGACAATCTTGTCGCCGCTGATCGCCAGCCAGCCGCGCGCGATGGGGGCCGCCCCCGGGCTTACAATTGTGGCATCGGTCAGGATCAGGTCGGGTTTCACGGCGTCTCTCCGCTTGGCATACCGCGTGCAAGGATTTTGTCGACAATGCAGTTTACATGCCGACAAAGCGCTTGGCGGCATCCTTTCGACCGACCCCCAACCGGGAGACCCCGATGACCGTTTCGATGAATCGTCGTTCCCTTCTCGCCGCGATGAGTGCCGCGGCCGCAACCTCCGCCGGGCCGGTCTTCGGTCAGGCGCGCGGCGAACAGATCCTCGTCGTCATGTGGGGCGCGCAATGGATCGAAGTCTGCCGCCCGATCGGCGAGGAATGGCTGCGCGCCACCGGCGACCGCGTGCAATGGGAACTCCACGCCGGCGGCGCCATGGGCATCGTCGGCCGCATGCGCCCGCAATTCCCGCGCATCCAGCAGAATCTTGTCGCGGCCTGGGACCCGGTGTTCGACGCGATGATCGAAGCCGATTGGCTCGAACCCGTCAGCGAAACCGAAATGCCCGCGCTGAAGGAAATCCCCGAGATCTTCTTCAAGAAGGATAAGCAGGGCCGCAAGATCACGGTGCCGCTGTCCACGGCCGGCGCGTTCTGGGGCTATCGCACCGATCTGCTCGACAAGCCGCTCGAGAATATCGAGCAGCTGCTCGAGCCGCGCTTCAAGGGCAAGCTGTGCGTGCCCGTTCCCGTCAACCTGTCGGGTCTGTTGATGGTCAGCTTGGCCATCCAACGCGGCGGCAACGAACGCAACATCGAACCCGGCTGGCAGTTCCTGAAGGAGCTCGCCCAGCGCGGCAATATCGGCCGCGTCGTCGCCAACAACAGCGAAATGATCAACGCGATGAGCCAGGGCGATCTGTCGGTCGCCTTCTGGAACACCGGCGGCTGGCAGGCGGTCAGCGAGCGTTTCCCCACACGCCTGCTCACGCGCCTCAACGACAACAAGGGCTTCCTGTTCAACGAAGGCTATGTCGTGATGAAGGGCGACAACCCGGCGAAGATCGCCGCGGCCAAGCGCTTCGCCAACCATTTCGCGACCGCCGAAATCAACACGCGCTACAACATGCCGCTCGGCTCGGGCCCGACCAACGTCAACGCCAAGCCCGCCGACGCGATCAAGGACATCTTCTACAAGCCGGACGAATTGGCGAAATACGCCTACATCCCCGACTACAGCTACATGTCCACCCAGGTCGACGCATGGACGCGCCGTTGGGAAACCGAGATCACGCCGCTCGTCCGCCAAGGATGATGCGTCTTCCGATCGCGGTTTGGCTGATCGTTCCCGGTGCCGCGGCGCTGGTCCTCCTGATGGGGGGACCCGTCGCGGTACTGACGATCGATTCCTTGCGCCCGTATATTCCCGGCAGCATCCGGGCGGGCGACGGGTACACGTTCGCGAACTACATCGAACTCGCGAAGCCCGCCTATTTCAACTACGCCTACGAAACTTTCCGCATCGGACTGATCGTGTCCGCGTTCTCGGTCGCGATGGGCGCACCCTTGGCTTATGTCGCGGTGCGCAGCCGTCGTGCGATCGTGCGCAAAGGCCTGCTGACGCTGCTCGTCGGGCTGCTGGTCATGAGTCTGATCGCGCGGCTTTACGCGATCGAGATGACCTGGGGCACGCATGGGCCGCTCGCCTTCATCGGCGCGTTCGTCAGCGGCCTAGCCCCGCGCAGCCCGCGCTATGCCGAAGTTCTGGTCGCCATCGGCCTGATGCATTTCACCATTCCGATCGTGGCGCTGATGCTGGTCGGCGCTTTCCGCGCGCTGTCGCCGCGCCTGGAGGAGGCCGCCGCCTCACTGGGGGCGACACGTAGCGAGGCGATTCTGACGGTCGTGCTGCCGCTCGCGGCACCCGCGATGGTGTCGGCCTATCTCGTGTCGCTCGCCATGTGCATCAGCAATTTCGTGGCGCCCTTGCTGCTCGGACGCGGCGTGGTCGTGTTCACGACGAACCTCATGTACACGCGCTTCACCGATATTGGGAATTACCAAGCCGGGGCCGCGATCGGCGTGTTCATGCTGATCGCCAGCTTCGCGGTCGTCTACGGCCTTGCCACCATCGCGAAAAAATTTCTACCCGGCGCGGTCGCAACGCGATGAAACCGCTCGACCTGCCTTTGCGTATCGTCACGCTTGCAATCGTCGTCGCGACGGTCGCGTTTCTGCTCGCCCCCTTGCTGGTCGCGTGCCTGTTGTCCTTCGACAATCGCAGCTTCCTGGGCCCCTTCCCGCCCAAGGATTTTTCGCTGCGCTGGTATCGCTCGTTCCTCGACAATCCGTCCTATCTGGATGGGTTCTGGATGAGCGTGCATATCGCGATCATCGCAGGCGCCATCTCCACCGCCATCGGTACGGCGACGGCGCTGGCCTTGGCCGATCCGCGCTTGCCCGGCCGCGACGCCATCGAAGCCGTCTTCCTGTCGCCCAAATTCGTACCGACCGTGGTGATCGGTTTCTCGCTGCTCGTCTTCACCGCCTTCATCGGCATCTACGATCCCTTCGTGCGGCTGGTGATGGGCCATACGATCATCACCATTCCGTTTACGATCCGCGCGGTCTCGGCGAGCCTCGTGGCGCTCAAACGCAGCCATATCGAGGCGGCGATGTCGCTGGGCGCCTCCGAACCGCGCGCGCTCTGGGACGTCGCCGTACCGGCCGCGCGCAGCGGCATCGTCGCGGGCGGGGCCATCGCCTTCGTGCTGTCCTTCGACGAAGTCGCGGTCAGCCTGTTCCTGTCGGATGCGTTCACGCAAACGCTGCCGATCGCGCTCGTCGCCGAGATGCGCGCGAATTTGAATTTGACCATCGCGGCGGTATCGACCGTCTTTCTCGCCGCGACCTTGGCGTTGCTTTTCGTGCTTGACCGCACGCTCGGTATCGAACGGCTCGCCGGCGACGTGGGGGCGCGCGGATGAAACTCGAAGTTCAAAATCTCGTCCGCCGTTTCGGCAACGCGCTGGCGCTGGACGGCGCCAGCCTCGACGCGAATTCCGGCGAGATCGTCGCGTTGCTCGGCCCCTCGGGCTGCGGCAAGACCACGACCTTGCGCATCGTCGCCGGATTCGAGAATTCGGATTCCGGCCATGTGATGCTGGGTGGCGAGGAAATTGGCCGCCTGCCGCCGCATAAGCGCGACATCGGCCTCGTCTTTCAGGACTACGCGCTGTTCCCGCATATGAGCGTGGCCGACAACGTCGCCTACGGCCTCAAGCGGCGCGGCGTGCCGAAGCTCGAACGCAATCTCACCGTCCAGAAAACGCTGGAAACGGTGCGCCTCTCGGGCCTCGAAGCACGCCGGCCCGCGCAGTTGTCCGGCGGCCAGCAGCAGCGCGTGGCGCTGGCCCGCGCACTGGCGATCCGCCCGCGCTTGCTGCTGCTCGACGAGCCCTTGTCCAATCTCGACGCCAAACTGCGCGGCGTGTTGCAGACGGAGCTGCGCGAAATCCTGACCCGCGTGGGTACGACGACGCTGATCGTGACCCACGACCAGGAGGAAGCGATGGCGCTGGCCGATCGGATCGCGGTGATGCGCCACGGCCGCACGCTGCAATTGGGCACGCCGCGCCAAGTCTACGAGAAACCGGCCACGCGCTTTGTGGCCGAATTTCTCGGCAAATCGCTCTGGCTCGAAGGCAAGCTCGACGGCGAGCGTTTCGTCACCGACACGGGCTTCGCATTGCGCTGCGCGCCCGCTTATCTTTCCGCCGCGCGCTATGGCTTGATGCTGCGGCCCGAGGCGTTGAGCGTGAAGCCGCGCTTGGGCGATGGCGACGGTTTCCCTGCGACGGTCAAGTCCGTGCGCTATCGCGGCCACGCCGATCTTCTGGAACTGGATATCGCGGGGCGCTTGACCGTATCGATCGAAGTGCCGCACGGTGCGCCGATCCCCGAGCCGGGGACGCGCGTCGCGATCGGTTTCGATCCGGCGCGCGCTTTGCCCGTTCCCGAAGATACGGACTGACCCTTGCGCATCCTTTTGCTGAACCCGAACACGTCGCAATCGATCACGGATATCCTGGCCGCGGCGGCGATTCCGGCGGCGGCGCAGGGCACCGAGATCGTGCCGATCACCGCCCCGCGCGGTGTCCCTTATATCTCCAGCCGGGCGGAAGCGCAGATCGGCGGCGCGATCGCGCTGGAAATGCTCGCCGAGCGCGCCGGAACCTACGACGCCGCGATCATCGCCGCCTTCGGCGATCCCGGCCTGTTCGCCGCGCGCGAATTATTCGACGTGCCCGTCATCGGCATGTCCGAAGCCGCGATGCTGACCGCCTGCATGCTCGGAAAGCGTTTCTGCATCGTCACCTTCGCCGCCGCCATGGAAGCCTGGTATCGCGAATGCGTCGAGCAGCATGGGCTTGCCCATCGCTGTGCCGGTATTCGCTGCCTCGACGGCGGCTTCCGGTCGATCGACGACGTGCAGGACGAGAAGGAAGCCGCGTTGATCGAGCTTGCGAACAAGTCGGTCGCACTCGACGGGGCGGAAGTCGTCATCCTGGCGGGCGCACCTCTATCGGGCCTCGCCGCCAAAGTCGCGGACCGCGTGAACGTCCCGCTGGTCGATCAAGCCGCCGCCGCCGTCAAACAAGCCGAAGCGCTGGCCACGCTCAAGCCGCGCAAGGCGACCGCTGGCGGCTTTCGTCGCCCAGGCGCCAAACCGAGCTCGGGGCTTGCCGCCGCCCTCGCCGCGCGCATCGCGCACGAGAAATAAAAATCACGCCGCGAGGCTCGGCACCTTCAACTCGCCGACTGCGCCGTCGACATGAAGCTTGGCGCCGGTGAGCGCTTGGAGTTCGTCGAGCGTCATGCTGCCAAGCTTCTCCCGCAGCACGAACTTGCCGCCGGCGATGTCGATGACCGCGAGGCTGGTATAGACGCGCGTGACGCACCCCACCCCGGTCAGCGGCAGCGTGCAGCGTTCGACGAGCTTGGGCTTGCCATCCTTAGTGACGTGCTCGGTGATCACCGCCACGCGCTTGGCGCCGTGGACCAAGTCCATCGCGCCGCCGACCGCCGGCACGCCCTTGGGGCCGGTGCTCCAATTCGCGAGGTCGCCGCTCTGCGCCACCTGATAGGCGCCAAGGATCGCGACATCCAAATGACCGCCGCGCACCATCGCGAAACTGGTCGCGTGATCGAAGAAGGCCGAGCCCGGCTTCAACGTCACGGCCTTCTTGCCGGCGTTGATCAGATCCCAGTCTTCTTCGCCCGCTTTGGGGGCGGGCCCGAAATCCAGAATGCCGTTTTCGGTATGGAAGATCGCTTGGCGGCCCGGCGGCTGATACTGCGCGACCATCTCCGGGAAGCCGATCCCGAGATTGACGTAAGCGCCATCGGCGATGTCCTGCGCCGCGCGCCAGGCGATCTGGGCGTTGGAAAGCTTTTCGGCGGTCATGGGTAGCGCGCCCCCGCGCGGTTCAAATCTTCTTCCTGCGCCGGGTTCGGCACTTCGACGATCTTCTGCACGAAGATGCCGGGTGTGACGACGCTTTCAGGCGCGATCCCGCCGGGCGCGACGAGCTTCGAGACCTGCACGATCGCCGTGGCCGAGGCCATGCACATCAACGGGCCGAAATTACGCGCGGCCGCACGGTAGGTGAGATTGCCGTGCGTGTCGCCGACCTCGGCCTTCACCAACGCGAAATCCGCTTTCAGCCAACGTTCCTGCACGTAAGGCCGCCCGTCGAACTCGGCGACCGGCTTGCCCTTAGCGAGATCGGTGCCGTAGCTCGTGGGCGTATAGAATGCCGGAATCCCCGCCCCGCCCGCGCGGATGCGCTCGGCGAGCGTGCCTTGCGGGACAAGCTCCAGCTCGATCTTGCCCGCAAGGTAACGCTCGGTGAACACGACCGGATCGGCCGAACGCGGGAAGGAGCAGATGAGCTTCGCCACGCAGCCCGCTTCGATCAGCGCGGCGAGGCCGACATGCCCGTTCCCGGCATTGTTGTTGACGACGGTGAGGCCTTTCGGTCCCTTGTCGATCAGCGCATGGATCAGCTCGATCGGCGAGCCGGACCCGCCGAACCCGCCGATCATCACCGACGCGCCGTCACCGATCACCGACACGGCTTCGGCGAGACTTGCGATTGTCTTGTCCAAGGCCGGGGGGCTCCTTGCCGGTCAGATGTCGAAGAAGACGGTCTCGCCGTCGCCTTGCAGACGGATATCGAAACGATAGACCGTCTTGCCGCTTTCCGTCGATCGCGCGCCGATCAGCGTCGCCGCCAAAGCGGGATCGCCCACGGCCTTCAACGTGGGATCGGCGGCGTTGGCGTCCTTCTCGTCCGCGAAATACATCCGCGTGTGGAGATGGATGTTGAGTCCGCGCGCGAACAGCAGCAGCGTGACGAAGGGCGCGTCCGGCGCGCCCGCGACCTTGCCGGGCTTGACCGTTTCGAACCGGTAGAGGCCGGTCTTGAAATCGGTCGCCGCACGGCCCCAGAAGCCGGGCAGCTTGCCTTTGCTGTCGGCCTGCCACAGCTCCAGCACCGCATCGACGACCAGCGAGCCCGCGCCGTCGCGCACCGTGCCTTCGATGAAGATGCGCTCGCCCGCCGCATTGGCGGGTGCCGTGACGTCGAGCTTTTCCTGCGTGCGGACGTTCAGCCCCGCGACCGACGGCAGCGTGCCGATATGCACATAGGGGCCGGCGGTCTGCGACGGGGTTTCGTTCAACGGTTCGATCGTCATGTCAGTTCCCCTCCGGCCGGTTCTCGAAGAAGGTCGAGCGGCGGCCGCGCAGCACGATGTCGAAGCGATAGGTCAGGTGGTCGTACGGCCCCTGGTTTTCGAGGTCGAGCTTCGCGACCAGCATATCGATCGCCGCCGCGTCCGCGATCGTGTTGACGATCGGGCATTTGGCGATCAGCGGGTCGCCTTCGAAATAGAATTGCGTGATTAAGCGCTGCGCGAACGCGGCACCGAAAATCGAGATATGGATATGCGCCGGGCGCCAGTCGGAGCCGTTGTTGCGGAAAGGATACGGGCCGGGCTTGATCGTGCGGAAAGCGTACTTGCCCTCCGCATCGGTGAGCACACGGCCGCAGCCGCCGAAGTTCGGATCGATCGCGGCGAGATAGCCGTCGCGCACATGACGATAGCGTCCGCCCGCATTGGCTTGCCAAATCTCGATCAACGCGCCGGGCACGGGGCGCGCATTCTGATCAAGCACGCGGCCATGGACGACGATACGCTCGCCCACCGCTTCCGCGCCCGTGCCGTAATTCAGGATCAGATCGTGATCGAGCGGATCGAGTTTCGCTTGGCCGAAGACCGGGCTCGCCAAATCGACGGCGGATTGCGGCAGCGACAGCAGCGGCCGTTGCGGATTGCGCAGCACCGTCGATTTGTAGTTCGGCACGATCGGCGCCGGATGCCATTTCCGGTCCCGGCGATAATATTCGGTGTTCGACATCGTTCCCTTACTCTCCCTCCCCGTCGCGCGGACGGGTCAATGCCCGCCCAGACCGCCGACACCGATATGCCGTTCGACGGCGTCGGTGTCGCGGCGCAGATCGTCGCATCGGCCGGACCATACGACCCGGCCGCGTTCCAATACCAGCGCCATTTCGCCGAACTCGAAGGCGAGTTCAAGGCGCTGTTCGACCAATAGAATCGTCATTTCGCCGGTAGCGGCCAGGCGGTCGATCGCCGCCATCACCGCATCGCAAATCACCGGCGCCAAGCCTTCCAGCGGTTCGTCAAGCAGCAGCACACGCGGCTTGCCCAAAATCGTGCGCGCCATCGACAGCATCTGCTGTTCGCCGCCCGACAATTGCGCGCCGAGATTGCGCCGGCGCTGCGCCAGCCGCGGAAACAATTCGTAGGCCTCGTCGATCGCCGCGCGCGGGCGGCTTTTGAGACCCGCGATTAGATTCTCCTCGACCGTCAGCGTGCGGAAGATTTCGCGGGTTTGCGGCACGAGGCCGATCCCGCCCAGGGCGCGCGACGACGGGCCTTGCGCCGACACGCTTTGCCCGTCGATCCGGATATCGCCCGTGAAGCGGCGGCACAGCCCCATGATCGCCGCCATCAGCGTCGACTTGCCCACCCCGTTGCGCCCGAACACGCAAAGCCGTCCGCCCGCCGGCACGGTGAAGGACACGTCCTCCAGCACTTGCGAGCGCGCATAGCCCGCGCCGAGGCCGGCGATCTCAAGCGTCGCGGCTTGCATGGCCGTAGCTCCCCAGATAGGCCGCGCGCACCTGCGCGTCGCGCGCCACATCGGCGGGCGCGCCGTCGAACACGAGTTCGCCCGCCACCAGCACCGCCACGCGCTGGGCGAAGCGCATCACCAGATCCATGTCGTGATCGATCATCAGTACCGCCAGCGTCGGCGGCAAGTTTTCGAGCGCTTGTTCGATGCGCGGCACGTCGGACGACGCGACACCGGCCGCCGGCTCGTCCAGCAGCAGCACCTTGGGCTGGTGCGCCAGCGCGATGGCGAGTTCGACCAAACGCTGCTGGCCATAAGCGATCTCGCCCACTTTGCGGCGCATCGCGTCGCTCAAGCCCAACGCCGCGAGGATTTCATAGGCTTCGTCGTTGGCGGCGGAATCGCCGCCGAACCGTGCCAGGATGCGTGTCGCCTTTCCGGTGCGGCGCAGGATCGTCATCACGACGTGATCGGCCGGCGTCATGTCGGCGAACAGCCGCGTGACTTGGAACGTGCGCACCAGGCCGCGCGTGACGCGGGCGACGGTGTCGAGGCGCGTGATGTCCTCGCCCGCCAGAGCGATGCGCCCCGCATCGGGCGCCAAATGCCCGGTGACGAGATTCACGAACGTCGTCTTCCCCGCCCCGTTGGGCCCGATCAACGCGACGCGATCGCCTTCGACCAAACGCATCGACACGTCGCGATTGACGCTCAAGCCGCCGAAGCTTTTGGTGACGCCGGCGACGTCGAAGACAGCGCTCATCGCCGCATCTCCGATTTACCGCCGAACAAACGGCGTTGGAGGTCGTCGAGCCCGCCCGCGAGGCCGCGCGGGGCGACCAGCACGACGCCGATCATCAACCCGCCGATCACGGTCATCCAATGGAACGGGTTGATCGCGGCGACCATGTGTTCGACCATCATGAAGGCGACCGTGCCGCCGAGTGCGCCGTAAAGCGAGCCCACGCCGCCCAGCGCCAGCATCACCAGCGCGTTGGCCGACAATTCGAACGACACGCCGTCGAGCCCGACGACTTGTGTCGCCAGCATGCCGAGCGCGCCGCCGATACCCGCGATGGCGCCCGAGATCGCGTACATGCGCAGCAGCACCGGGCGGATCGCCACGCCGAGCGATTCGACGCGCACCGGATCTTCCTTCGCCCCCCGGCACAGCATGGCGAAGGGCGAGCGCGCGACGATCGCCAGGATCGCCAAAACGGCGATCAGCAGGAAGATCGCGAACAGATAGGCGCTGCGGCCCCATAGATCGAAGGCGAACACGCCGAAAATCGAAGCCGGCATCATTCCGGCCAAACCGTCGCTGCCGCCGGAATAGGCCGACGCTTTGTTCGCCCCTTCCTGCACGAGTTGGACGAAAGCGATCGACAGCACGAGTTGCGGCAATCCATGCGTGCGCAGCAGCACCGCGCCCATCACGATCCCCGCGACCGCCCCTGCACCCGCGCCGATCATGACCAGCAAGAACGGATCGGTGATCCCGGCGCGCAAACACACGATTCCGGCGGCATAGGCGCCGATCCCGTACAGCGCCGCATGGCCCAAGGTCGCCACACCGCAGAAGCCGACGACCAGATCGAGCGACAGCACCAACAACGCGATTGATACGATGCGCGTCAGCAAAGCGAGGCTGTCGGGGAACAAGTAATAACCGGCGACGCCGCCCGCGAAGACGACGAGAATGCCGTAAGAATCGCGCTTATACGCGGGCCAAAGCCCAAGCGCCGCTTCCGACAACGGGGGGTGGCGCATCGTCATCGCGCGCGTCCCATCAAGCCGTTGGGATAGGCGAAGATCACGACGATGACGCAAAGATAGAAGAAGAAATTGCCGAAATCGGGCACGAGATAACGGCCCGTCACGTCGATGGCGCCGAGCAGCAGGCACGCAAGCAGCGAGCCGACGATCGAGCCCGCGCCGCCGACCGAGACGACCACCAGGAAGGTCACAATATAGCGCAGCGCGTAGAACGGCTCGATCGGCAGGAACTCCGCCCCCACCGCCCCGCCGAACGCCGCCAGCGCCGTCGCGACGACGTAGCAGCCAAGGAAATAGGCGTTCGTGCGCACGCCCAAAGCGCGCGCCATATCCGGCTTCTCGATCGCCGCGCGCAGCTTGACGCCCAGCGTCGTGTATTCGATCGCGATCCACAACGCCGCGACCACGACGATGCCGCTGGCGATGACGAACAGCCGATGGCCCGCGATGCTGCGAAAGCCGATATCGACCGGCGTGGCCAGGATCGGCGGCAGCGGGATCGTTTTCAGCGTCGGGCCCATCAAATAATTGACGATGCCGATGGCGGCGAAGGCGATGCCCACCGTCATCAGCACCTGCATCAATTCGGGCTTGCCGTAAATGCGCCGGTAGAGCAGCGGCTCCAGCGGCAAGGCGATTAGAACCGTGCCGAGAACCGCCAGCGCGATTCCGGCGAAATAGCCGAAGCCCAGCTGCATCGTCGCGTAGGAGGCGAGATAGCCCCCGATCATCGCGAAGGCGCCGTGGGCGAGATTGACCACGCGCATCAAGCCCATCATCAGCGACAAACCGATGCAGATGATGAACAACGCCATCCCGTAGGCGACGGCGTCGACCGCGATGCTGAAGAACGTGATCATATCGTCGTGGTGATCCTCGCACGAAGCCGGGACGGCATCGGCCGCCCCGGCCGCACGCCGTGCTTACTTCGCCAAACCCGGATCGCCTTGTTCGGGGAAGCTCTGGATCTCCTTGTTGATCCACTTGCCCGCGGCATCCTTGGCGACTTCGCGCAGATAGATCGTCTGCGTGATGTGGCGGGTTTCGGCGTCGATCTTCACCGGCCCGCGCGGACTTTCCCACGCCATGCCCTTGACCGCCGCCACGGCCTTGGCCGCTTCCTGCTTGCCGGCGGTCGCTTCGATCATCTTGGCGATGACGCGCATGCCGTCATAGGCGCCGACGGCCGGGAACGACAATTGATTGACGTCGCCCAGCGCTTTGCCCGCCGCCTCGACGAAGGCGCGGTTGACCGCCGAGTCATGCGACACGGCGTAGTGGAAGCCGGTCAGCATGCCCGAAGCCGCCTCGCCCAACGCCGGCAGGTCGGATTCCTGCGTGAGATCGCCGGTCGAGAAGAATCGAATACCCGCCTGGCGCAAACCGGCGTCGTTGAACGCCTTCACGAAACCCAGCGTGGGCGGGCCCGACGGCAGGAAGGCGAACAAGCCTTCCACGCCCGCACCGCGCACGCGCTGCATGATCGGGCTGAACTCGTTCGTGTTCATCGGCATGCGGATCGATTCCGCGACCTGCCCGCCCGCCGCTTCGATCGCCTTCTTGAAGGCGTTCTCGGCGTCGATACCGGGACCGTAGTCGCTGACCACGGTGATGAATTTCTTGGTGCCGCGTTCGATCGCGGCCTTGCCCAGCGGCGTGGTCGTCTGCGCCGTGGTGAACGAAGTGCGCACGACCAGCGGCGACGAATTCATGATCGCCGAGGTCGCGGCGTTGAAGATGACCAGCGGCACGTTCGCTTGTTCGAGCAGCGGCGTGATCGCCAGCGCGTCGGGCGTGAAGTAGACGCCGCCGAGATACTGCACCTTCTCGCGCACGATCAGTTCCTGCGCCAGCGCGCGCGCCTGCTGCGGATTGGCGCCGGGCAAATCGCGATAGACGATCTCGATCGTATGCCCGGCGACGTTCTTGCCGTTCTGCGCGAGATAGGCTTCCACACCCGCTTGGAAATTCTTGCCCTGCAACGCAAACGGGCCCGAATACGGCCCGATGATGCCGACCTTGATCGTGTCGGCCTGCGCCGCACCCGCAGCGCCCGCCGCCAGCATAGCGACCGCGGCGCCGAAGCGCTTCAGCCGCGAGACGATTGTTTTCGACATGGGGGTTCCTCCTTTTTTGTCGTCGTTGGCGCCGGGTGGCCTCAATAGGGCAGCCCGACGTAATTTTCGGCCACCGCCGACGCCGCGTGAGTCGACTGCGCAATGTAGTCGAATTCCGCTCGGCGCACCCGGCGATCGAAGGGCGTTTCACCGGGAAACAAGTGTAAAAGCCCGGTCATCCACCACGAAAAACGCTCGGCCTTCCAAACCCGCGCCAAAGCGCGCGCCGAATAGGCGTCGAGCCCGGCATCGGACCGGTCGAGATAATGCTCGCGCAACGCGTCGAACAGATAGCGCACGTCGCTGGCCGCGAGGTTGAGCCCCTTCGCCCCGGTCGGCGGGACAATATGCGCGGCATCGCCCGCCAGGAACAGGCGGCCGAAGCGCATCGGTTCGGCGACGAAACTGCGCAAGGGCGCAATGCTCTTCTCGATCGAGGGTCCGGATTTGACATGGGCCGCAACATCGGCGGGCACGCGCCGGCGCAATTCGTCGAAGAAGCGGTCATCCGACCAATTTTCGAGCTTCTCGTCGAGCGGCACTTGCACGTAATAGCGGCTGCGCGTGGGCGAGCGCATCGAGCACAGCGCGAAGCCGCGCTCCCCGCTGGCATAGACGAGCTCGTGTGCCGCCGGTGCCGTGTCGACCAGCACGCCGAGCCAGCCGAACGGATAGACGCGCTCGAACTCCTTCAACACGCTTGGCGGTGCCGAGGCGCGCGACACGCCGTGATAACCGTCGCAGCCCGCGATGAAGTCGCAGGTCAGTTCCTTGGCCACACCGTCTTGGACGAAGGCGACGCGCGGGCTGGCGCCATCGAAATCGTGGAGCGTCACGTCTTCGGCTTCGTAGATTGTGATGCCGCCAGCGCGTTTGCGCGCGTCCATCAGATCGGCGGTGACTTCGGTTTGGCCGTAGACGGTGACGGCTTTGCCGCCGGTCAACCCGGCGATGTCGATGCGATGCGACGCTTCGTCGAAGGCGATCGAAAATCCTTCGTGGATCAGGCCATGCTTGGCGAGTCTGTCGCCCGCCCCGGCCTCGTGCAGAAGATCGACCATGCCGCGTTCGAGCACGCCCGCCCGGATGCGCGAGAGCACGTAATCGGCGCTGCGCCGTTCGAGAATGACGTTGTCGATACCTGCAAGCGTCAGCAACTGCCCGAGCAACAGCCCCGAAGGCCCGGCCCCGATGATGGCGACTTGCGTGCGCATGCGATGCCGTGTCCTCCCCGCCGCTTCGATGCGGCCTTGGAACGCATAGTGGTTGTGAATTCGGCTTGACCGCAATGGAGCATTCGATCAGCCTCTTGGACAAATCGAACATAAGGCGGCCCCATGCGCGACCAGGCGATCCCCGCTTTCTGGCTGTACGGCGAACGGCGCGACGACCGTTTCCCGGACGCGCTGCATATCGAAACGCTGGAGCTGCGCAGTGCGGCCTATAACTGGCGGATCCAGCCGCATCGCCATCACGACATGTTCCAGTTCATGCTCGTCGAAAAGGGCGGCGGCGAAACGCGCGTCGATGGGCGCGCGTTTCCGCTGAAGCCGGGCACGGCCGTGTTGCTGCCGCCGTTGACGGTGCATGAATTCAAGTTCCGCGCGGGCAGCGACGGGTTCGTCGCCAGTGCGGCGCGCAATACGATGCTGCGCTTGCTGAAAAACGAACCGGCGGCGGCGGCGATCCTGTCCCAGCCTTCGGTCGCCGCGATCCCGCGCAACGATCCGGCTTTGCGCGATCTGGGCGCCATCATGCGTTCGGCCCTCGCCGAATTCGCCGGCGGCCGGGCCAATCGCGATTTCGCCCTGTCGGCCTATGCCGAGTTGATCGCGATCTGGTTCGCGCGCGCGGTGCGCCGCCATGTCGCCGGCGGCGATCTTGCCCCGGCGCCGCGCGCCGATCTCGTGCGCCGTTTCATCGAGATGGTCGAAGCGTCGTTCCGCACCCATAAACCGCTGACCGACTATGCCCGCGCGCTTGGGGTTTCGACCACGCATCTGACCCGGACTTGCCGCCAGATCGTCGGCCGGTCGGCGACCCAGATCATGCAGGAACGATTGATGATCGAGGCACGCCGCGACCTGGTCTACACGGCGCTATCGATCTCCCAGATCGCCTTCCAGCTCGGCTTCTCGGACCCGGCCTACTTTTCCCGGTTTTTCGCTACCCATGCCGGGACATCGCCGAAAACCTACCGGATGAGCGGCTAGACTCGGCGTCATCGGCTTGGAATCGCGCAGGTTTTACCGTCTGAATTGGCGTTCGAAAGGAACAGATTTTCTGCCGATACACTTTAGGTATTGAAGTTAAGCATTTGATTTTAAATAAATCAAAGAATCCCTCTTTTTCTGTTTCTGAATTTTATCCAATATCCAATCAATGAACAGGGCGGCTATAGAGCAGATCGTCACACGGGGCGGCAGCCGGCATCGGACGGCGACCCAATTCGTCGTCGATTGCCTGCGCGAGGCGATCGCGACCGGCGCTCTGTCCGAGGGTGAAGCCTTGGTGCAAGACGAAATCGCCGCCGCGCTGGGCGTGAGCCGCACGCCGATCCGCGAAGCTCTGCGCCTGCTCGAGGCCGAAGGCTGGATCGATTTCCTGCCCCATCGCGGCGCCGTGGTGTCGACCCTGTCCGCCGACGAGATCCGCCAGATTTTCGAGATCCGCTTCGCGCTCGAATCCCTCGCCTTGCGCCAATCCGTCCCGTTGCTGGTGCCGGCCGATTTCGACCGCCTGGCGGCGATCTTGCGCGCCATGGACGGCGAAACGGATGCGGGCGCATGGCTCGCCTTGCACCGCGAATTCCATATGGGTCTCTACGCCCATGCCAACGAGCGCCTGCGCCGCCTGATCGAAGAGCAGCACGATGCCGTCGAGCGCTATTTGCGCATCGAATTCGTCGCGATGAACACCGCCGCCGACGACAGCGCCGAACACAACGCGATCCTGACCGCGTGCCGCCACGCCGATATCGATGCGGCAATCCGCCTGTTCGAACCGCATATCGTGGGCGGCGGGGCCGATCTCGCCGACGCGCTCGACCGCCGGCGGAAAGGAATGGCGGCATGAGCCTCGACATCGCCCGCTTGCGCGCCGATACGCCCGGCACGGCCGAACTGATCCATTTCAACAACGCGGGCTGCGCTTTGCCGCCGCGCGCCGTCGTCGATGCGATGACGGATTATCTGCGCCTGGAAATGGAGATCGGCGGCTATGAAGCTGCCGCGCGGATGCAAGCGCGGCTGGATCGTCCTTATGCCGCGCTCGCCACGCTGCTGAATGCGCAACCCGACGAAATCGCCGTGCTGGAGAACGCGACGCGCGCCTGGGACATGGCGTTCTACGCCGTGCGGATGGCGCCGGGCGACCGCGTGCTGACGACGCGCACGGAGTATTGCAGCAACTATATCGCCTTCCTGCAGCGCGCCCGGCGCGACGGCATCGAAATCGACGTGGCGCCCAGCCTCGACAACGGCGATGTCGACCTCGCCGCGTTCGAGAATCTGATCGGCCCGCGCACCAAGCTGATCGCGATCACCCATGTCGCGACCAGCGGCGGCCTGGTCAATCCCGCCGCGGCGATCGGTGCGATCGCCAAGCGCGCGAAATTGCCCTATCTGCTCGACGCCTGCCAATCGGTCGGCCAAATGGCGATCGACGTCGAAGCGATCGGCTGCGACATGCTGTCGGCGACGGCGCGCAAATTCCTGCGCGGGCCCCGCGGCATCGGCTTCCTTTACGTGCGCCGCTCGATGCTCGACCTTCTCGATCCGCCGTTCCTCGACGATTTCGCCGCCGATTGGTACGCCGACGGCGATTACCGTCTGCGCGCCGACGCGCGCCGCTTCGAAACGCCGGAATGCAGCTTCGCCGCGAAGGTCGGTTTCGGCGTGGCGCTCGACTACGCGCTTGCTTTGCCGATGGCGGAGATCGAAACGCGCGTCGCGTCGCTCGCCGCCGCGTTGCGCGCGCGCCTTGCCGATGTGCCCGGTGTGACGATCCAGGATCGCGGCACACGGCGCTGCGGCATCGTCACCTTCACCAAGGCGGGCATCCCCGCCCCGGCGCTCAAGGCCAAACTCGCCGAGCGAAAGATCAACGTCACCGTTTCGGTCGCGGAAGCCACGCGCCTCGATCTCATTCCGCGCGGCATCGATAAAATGATCCGCGCCTCGGTCCACTACTACAACACCGAGGACGAGATCGCGCGCTTCGCCGAAGCCGTGGAAGCCATGGCATTGGAGCACGCGCGATGACCGACGCCGCCAAATTGCGCGCTTTGATGGCGTCCTCGCCCTTCCACGACTTTCTCGGGCTCGAGCTAATCGAACTCGATTCTGCCGTACCGTCGGTGACGCTCGGCGCCAAATGGCGGCCGGGCTTCGAGCGCGAACCGGGGTCCAAGCAATGGCATGGCGGCGTACTGGCCGCGGTGATCGACGTCGCCGGCGCTTACGCAGCCTTCGCCAAAACCGGGCGCGGCTTGCCGACGGTCGATCTGCGCATCGACTATATGCGGCCCGCCATCGACACCGATCTGCGCGCCGAAGCGAAGGCGCTGCGCGCCGGCCGCACGCTCGGCACGGTCGATGTGGCGCTGCGCGACAAGAACGGCGCGATCGTCGCCGCCGGGCGCGGCACATACTTCACCCAAACGGTGTCCGCATGACCGTCTTTCTCGATCATATTCTGTGGGGCACGCCCGATCTCGCCGCCGGCGAGAAACTGTTCGAACAGCTTTCGGGCGTCAAACCGGGGCCGGGCGGCATCCACGAAGGCTTCGGCACGCGCAATGCGCTGCTGTCGATGGGCGACCAACTGTTCTTTGAAATTATCGCGCCCGATCCCGCACAAAATTTGAACGGCAATCGCGGCGGCCGTCTGGCAAAACTCGCCGGTCCGGGCCTCACCGCGCTCAGCGTGCGCTCGGACGATCTGCCCGCGATGGAAGCGGCGGCGAAGAAGCTGGGGCTGCCGGTGCGCGGGCCCATTCCCGGCGGGCGCACGCGAACGGATGGCGTGCGGCTCAATTGGGAAATCCTCTATTTCGGCGAAGGACAGGATGCGGACATGATTCCCTTCGCAATCGATTGGAAAGGCTCGCCGCATCCGGCGGGCACCACGCCGGGCGGCATCGGCTTCAAATCGGTCGTCGCCTTGCATCCCGATAGCGAACGTCTGTCGGCGATCTACACGGCGCTTGGCATTCCGGTGCCCGTATTGCGCGGCGATCGCGCCGGCTTCCAAGCCGTGCTGACGAGCCCGCGCGGCGACATCACCTTGACGACGGCAGCCTGACCCATGCGCGCCGTCGTCATCCACGAACATGGCGGGATCGATCGGCTGACCTACACGCCGGATTATCGCGATCCGCCGTTCGGCGAAGGTGACGTGCTGGTGCGCGTGCGCGCCTGCACGCTGAATTATCACGACGTGTTCACCCGGCGCGGCATGCCGGGCATCAAGATTCCGCTGCCGCTGATCATGGGCATCGACGCGGCGGGCGATATCGCCAAAGTCGGGCCGGGCGTGACCGATTTAAAACCGGGCGACCGCGTGCTGATCGATCCGATCAACCGCGTCGAACGCGGCTTCATGGGCGAAACCTTCGACGGCGGTCTCGCCGAACTGGTGCGCGTGCCCGCCCATATGTGCATCCCCCTGCCCGCGTCGATCGGCTATGCCGAGGCGGCGGCTTTGCCCACCGCCTACGGCACTGCGCATCGCATGATTCTGGATCGCGGCAAACTGAAAGCGGGCGAGACGATTCTGATCCTGGGCGCTTCGGGCGGTGTGGGCACATGCTGCGTGCAACTCGCCAAGCGCGCGGGCGCCAAAGTCATCGTCGCCGCGTCGAGCCAGGACAAGCTCGATCGCCTGAAGACGCTTGGGGCCGATATCGGCATCGACTACGCGACGCAGGATTTCGTCGCCGAATGCCATCGCCAATTCGGTCGCGCGCGCGTGGCCAAGAAGGACGAAGGCGGGGTCGACGTCGTGGTGAACTTCACCGGCGGCGATACCTGGACCAAAGCGCTGCGCGTTCTGCGCCGCGACGGACGCATGCTGACTTGCGGCGCCACGGCCGGCTACGACCCCAAAGAAGATATCCGTTACATCTGGACGTTCGAGCTGAACATCGTCGGCTCCAACGGCTGGTCGCGCGAGGACGTCACTGCGCTGCTCGCCATGCTGGGCGACGGCACGTTGGAGCCCGTGCTGCATCCCGAGAGATTCCCGCTGGAACGCGCAGCCGACGCGATGCGCGTGCTGGAGGAACGCAAGAGCTTCGGCAAAGTGGTGATCGAGCCATGACCGCGACGCTCGCGCGCATTGACCGACTTCCGCGTCCGGTCCAATCTTTGCTTGCAACCGTATTCATCTTCATCCCGGGCGCTTGCGCCCACAGAAACGGAGAGCCGCGATGAGAGTCCTCGCCAAAGCCTTCGCCGGGTTCCTCATGCTCGCGGCGGTCGCAACCGCCGCCGACGCGAAGACCCTGCGCATCAACGTGACCGGCGATCCCGCGATGCTGGATCCGATCACCTATTCCGAACTCGTGGCCGGGCGCGTGCTGCGCAACGTCTACGAAGGTTTCACCGATTTCACGCCGGACGGAAAGATCGTCAACGTGCTGGCGGAATCCTGGACCGCCCTGCCGGGCGAGCACGGTTTCCGCTTCAATCTGCGCAAGAACGTGAAGTTCCATTCGGGCCGCGCCTTCACGGCCAAGGACGTGAAATACACGCTCGAGCAGCTTGCCGCACCCGACACCAAGGCGGGCATCGGCGCGGGTTACGTCGCGCGCATCGTCGGCATCGAGGATGTGAAGGGCGGCAAGACCAAGGACCTTTCGGGCGTGAAGATCGTCGACGATCACACGATCGAGATCCGTTTCACCAAGCCCGACGTTCTGTTCCCGATCTATCCGATCTGGTTCATGGATTCCGGCATCGTCGCCGACAAGGGCGCCGATTGGGTGCGCACGGTTTCGGCCGGCACGGGCCCGTTCAAGTTCAAGGAATGGCGCCGCGGCGCCTTCGTCGAAATCGACGCCAACAAGGATTACTGGGGCAACAAGGCGAAGATCGACGCCGTGCGCTTCCTGGTGATCCCCAACGGCGACACGGCGCTGGCGCAGTACGAAGCGGGCGAGCTCGACGTGCTCGACGTTCAGGAAAGCACCATCCGCCGCGTGATGCGCGACGCGAGCAAGGAAAAGGAACGCCAGGTCGTGCCGCGCGCGCAGTCGCGCTTCCTCGCCATGAACCCGTTGGTCTACGCGCCGTTCAAGGACAAGCGCGTGCGCGAAGCGATCTCGCTGACCATCAACCGCGACGGCATGATCCGCGGCTTCTACGACAACGCGGCCTTCCAGCTGCACGGCATCACCACGCCGGGCGTGGCGGGTTATTTCAACGATCTGCCCAAGCCCAAATACGATCCGGAAGCCGCCAAGAAGCTGCTGGCCGAAGCGGGCTATCCGGGCGGCAGGGGCCTGCCGCCGATCGACATCTCGTCCACCGCCGTGTTCAAGGACGAGCTGACCTATTACGCCAACGAGCTGAACCGCACGCTGGGCATGCAGGTCAACGTCAACGTCGTCGAGCGCGCCACGTTCATCCGCGCGATGAACGCGGGTGAGGTCGCGTTCTTCCCCTGGGGCTGGACCTCCGGCTATCCGGACGCGATGTATTACCTCGAGCAGATGTGGCACTCGAAGAGCCCGTATAACCGCGGCCGCTGGTTCAACGCGAAATACGACGCGCTGATCGACGAAGCGACCGCGACGGTCGACGACGCCAAGCGCTTCCAACTCTACCGTCAGGCGGAGATGGTCTACATCGACGATGTGGGTGCCGCCCCGCTGCCGATGGTGGCGGCGATCGCGCTGGTCAAACCGAACGTCACGAACGCGCGCGCCACGCCGTTCGGCTTCGACCGCTTCGTGTTCGCCGAGATCAAGTAAGGTCAGGGAAAGGGGCCGGCCAAGATGCTGCGTTTCGTCGCATGGCGTTTGGCCGGCCTCGTTCCCGTTCTCGGGATCGTGTTGGTGGCGACCTTCCTCGCCACCTACGCCCTGCCGGGCGATCCCGTTCTGGTGATGCTCAGCGACCACTCGTCGAATGTCGAGATGGCGAACCGCCTGCGGGCGGAATACGGGCTCGACCAGCCGCTGTGGAAGCAGTTCTTCAACTACATCGCCGGCGTCGTCGTCGGCGATTTCGGCATGTCCTATCGCTACGTGCGCATCCCGGTCGTCGAGGTGCTGTCCGACGGGATCAAAATCAGCCCGATCCTCGCCCTCGCCGCCTTGGCCGCCGCCGCCGCGATCGGCATCGGGGCGGGTATCCTCGCCGCGATCAAGCGTAATTCCGGCGTCGATACCGCGATCATCCTTATTCTCGTCGCCGGGCTGTCGATCCCGAACTTCGCCTTCGCGACGTTCTTCGTTTACATCTTCTCGATCAAGATGGGCGCCCTCCCCGTGGCGGGCTGGGGCCGGATCGATCAGGCGATCCTGCCCGTCGCGATCCTCGCCATCCCTTCCGCCGCCTATATCGCGCGCCTCACCCGCACTTTCATGCTGGAAGTGCTGGGGCAGGATTACATCCGCACCGCGCGCGCCAAGGGCCTCGCCGAGCGCGTCGTGATCGCGCGCCATGCGCTGCGCAACATCCTCGTGCCGCTGCTCACGTCGATGGGCATCATCTTCGGCGGGCTTATCAGCGGCACGTTCGTCGTCGAGACGATCTTCAATATCCCCGGCCTCGGTCGGCTCGCGATCGATTCCGTCTTCGCGCGCGACTATCCCGTCGCGATGGCGATCGTGATGCTGTTCACCGCTTTCTTCGTGCTCATCAACCTCGCCGTCGACGTCGCCTACGCGATCATCGATCCCCGCATCCGGCAGCGCATGGGGGTGAAATGACCGCCGCAACGCAAACGAACCAGTATCCGCTCGACGGCTGGCGCTTGGTGCTGCGCCGCCTCGGACGCCAGCGCAATGTGCTGATCGGCGGCGCCATCGTGTTCTTCGTCGTCCTCGTGGCGATCTTCGGCCCGTCGTTGATGATGCACTCGCCGGAGGAAACCGATCTTTTCAATCCGTGGTCGCCGCCGACCGCCCAAAACCCGCTCGGCACCGACAAGCTCGGCCGCGATATTTTGAGCCGCCTTGTCTATGGCGCACGCGTTTCGCTGCTGGTCGCGGGCGCGGTGCTGGCGATCACGCTGACCGTCGCCGCCATCCTCGGCATGATCGCGGGTTATATGGGCGGGCGGATCGACGCCTTCCTGATGCGCTTCGTCGATATCATGCTCGCCTTCCCCGAAGTCGTGATCGCCATTCTGATCGCGTCGATGATCGGCTCGGGCGTGCTGACCGTGATCATATCTTTGGCGTTGGTCTGGTGGCCGGGTGTCACGCGCCTCACGCGGTCGTTCGTGCTCGTGATCCGCGAGGAACTTTATATCGACGCCGCGATCGTCGCGGGCACGCCGACCTGGGCGATTTTCCTGCGCCATTTGCTGCCGAACATCGCCGCCCCGCTGCTGGTGCGCGCTTCGGTCGGCGTGGGTTTCATCGTGATGGCGGAAGCGACGCTCTCTTTCCTCGGCCTCGGCATTCAGGAGCCAGTCCCCAGCTGGGGCGGCATGATCCGCGACGGCCTGCCCGCCTTGCGCACCGATCCCTATCTCGCGATTTTCGGCAGCCTGGCGCTGGGCATCACGATCATCGGCTTCAATCTGCTGGGCGACGGCTTGCGCGATGCCCTCGATCCCAAGCTGCAGGGCCGCTGATGGAAACGCCGATCGTCGCCATCGAAGGACTCAGCGTCACTTTCGCCACCGAAAGCGGCAAGCGCGAAGTCTTGCGCGACGTCAGCTTCGCCGTGCCGGCAGGCGAAGTCGTCGGCGTGGTCGGCGAAAGCGGCTCGGGTAAGTCGGTGACCGCGCTGGCCGTCATGGGCCTGCTCGGCGCGCAAGGCGCGATCACGACCGGCCGGATCATGTTCGACGGCCAGGATTTGGCGCGCCTGGATGCCAAAGCGTTCCAGAAGATTCGCGGCAAACGCATCGGCATGATCTTCCAAGAGCCGATGACGAGCCTCAACCCGCTGCTGACCGTCGGCTTCCAAGTCGCCGAGGTGCTGCAAGCGCATCTCGGCATGGACGCAAGTCAAGCGCGCGTCGAAGTCGTCAAATGGTTCGGGCGCGTGGGCATTCCCAACCCGGATCGGCGCTTCGACGAGTTTCCGCACGCATTGTCGGGCGGCATGCGCCAGCGCGTGATGATCGCGATGGCGATGGCCTGCCGCCCCGCCTTGTTGATCGCCGACGAGCCGACGACGGCGCTGGACGTCACGATCCAGGCGCAAATTCTGGCGCTGATGAACGAGCTGCGCCGCGACTACGGCACGTCGATCCTGTTGATCACCCACGATATGGGCGTGATCGCGCGCATGTCGAACCGCGTAGTCGTGATGTATGCAGGCGAGGTCGTCGAGACCGGCAGCGTGCGCGACGTGCTAAAGGCGCCCGAACATCCCTATACGCGCTTGCTGCTGGCGGCGATGCCGACCGCGCGCAAACGCGATACACATCTGCCTTTCATTCCCGGCACGATGCCCGCCCCCGGCAATCTGCCGCGCGGCTGCCGCTTCCATCCGCGCTGCCCCGATGTGCAGCCCGGCTGTTCGCAGGCCGAGCCCGCCTTGATCGAAAGCGCCATGGGCCGTTCGATCCGCTGCCCGATCGCCGTCGGCATAGCGGAGGCCGCACGATGAATCCGATCCTCGAGGTCGAAAATGTCGGCCGCAATTTCGAAAGCCCCGGCCTCAACCCGCTGATCGCGGTCGACGGCGTCAGCTTCAAACTCGCGAGCGGCGAGACGCTGGGCATCGTCGGCGAGTCCGGCTGCGGCAAAAGCACGCTCGCACGCATGGTACTGAAGCTGCTTTCGGTCAGTGCCGGCCGTATCCGCCTGGACGGTGCCGATATCACCGATCTGCCGGAAGCGCAGATGCGGCCCTTGCGGCGCGGCATCCAAGCGGTGTTCCAGGATCCGATGTCGTCGCTTAACCCGCGCATGCGCGTACGCGACATCGTCGCCGAACCGATGCGCGCGGCTGGCATCGACGCCGCGACGCGCGAAGCGCGTGTGCGCGAGATGCTGTCGATCGTCGGCTTGCCGGCGGACGCGGCCGAACGTTATCCGCACGCCTTCTCCGGCGGGCAGCGCCAGCGTATCGCGATCGCCCGCGCGCTGGCTTCGTCGCCCAAACTCGTGGTGTGCGACGAAGCGACCTCGGCGCTGGACGTTTCGGTTCAAGCGCAAGTGTTGAATCTTCTGGGCGAGCTTCGTGCGCGCTACGGCCTGTCGATGCTGTTCATCTCCCATAATCTCGGCGCCGTGCGATACATCGCCGATCGCGTCGCGATCATGTATCTCGGCCGCATCGTCGAGATCGGCCCGGTCGGCGCGATTTTCGACAAGCCGGCGCACCCCTACACCGAAGCGCTGATCGCGGCCGTGCCCGAGCCCGATCCCGATTTGCCCGTACCCGAAGCGCTGCTGGGCGAAATTCCCAACGCGCGCGAGCGGCCCACCGGCTGCCATTTCCATCCGCGTTGCCCGAAAGCCCAAGAGCGCTGCCGCGTCGAAGACCCCGCCTTGGTTGCGGGCAACGACGGCCGTCAGATCCGCTGCCACTTCCCGAACTGAGGGTTCCCATGCCGATCGTCGAACGCACGCATTATTACGCCAAGCCGGGCAAGGCGGCGGAGGTGCTGGCGATCCGCCGACGCGCCTGCGCGGTGCGTCGCGCGATCGGCCTCCCGGCAGGTCGCGTTTTCGTTCGCATCGATGCCGGCGCAGGCCGCGTGCCCGACGTCACTTGGGAATGCGAATTCCCGACCAAGGCGGCGCATCAAGCCGATCTCGACGCGCGCGCGGCGAGCCCCGATTTCGAGGCCGTGCGCAAGACAATGGGCGCGGCGATCGACGGGTTCGATCGCGTGATCGTGGCCGAGGACGACGCGGCTTTGCCCAACGGCATGCGCCCCACATCGCTGTATGCGCTGCCGATCGTGCCGCGCGAGATCAAGTTCAAATCGGACGGGCGCGAACTCGCCGGCTATCTCTATCTGCCGCCGGGCGACGGCCCCTTCCCGTGCATGGTGCTGAACCACGGCAGCGGCATAAATCAAGGCACCCTCGACGTCAGCCGCCCGGGCACGGCCTCGACGTTGATGTCCTGGGGGATCGCCTCGTTCCTGCCGCATCGGCGCGGTTACGGCAATTCGCCCGGCGCCCCGTGGCGCGAGGACGTGAAGGCCGAATTCGGCACCGACGAATACGACGACCAGCTCGCCACGCGCCTCGACCACGAAAGCGACGACGTAATCGCGGCGCTGGCGACCGTCGAAGCCCTGCCGGAGATCCGTAAGGATCACATCGGCGTGATGGGCTCGTCCTTCGGCGGCACGAACACGCTGTTCGCCGCGTCGAAATGCGACCGCTTCCGCTGCGCGATCGACTTCGCGGGGGCGGCGATGAATTGGGACCGCACGCCGCGCTTGCGCGAAACGATGATCGCCGCCGCCAAGAAGGTGACGATGCCGCTGTTCCTGATCCAGGCGGAGAACGATTATTCGATCCGCCCGACCAAGGAAATCGCGGCGGCGCTGGCGGGCAATGGCCGCGTCGTGTGGTCGAAAATCTATCCCGCCTTCGGCTTCCTGCCGTGGGAAGGCCATCTGTTCGAAAGCACGGCCCAGAATTTCTGGGGCCCGGACATCCATCGTTTCCTGGAGCTTTACCTATGACCGACACCAGCCGCGCTTGGATTGAAAATCTGACTTGGCCGGAAGTCGCGGCCAAGATCGAATCCTCGACCGTGCTGATTCCGATCGGTGCACGCGCCAAGGAGCACGGGCCGCATCTGCCGATGCAGACCGATTATCTGGTCGCACGCGCTTTGTGCGACGGTGTGGCGAAATCGCTGCCGGTGCTGATCGCGCCGGTCGTCGATTTCGGTTACTACCCCGCCTTCGTCGAGTATCCCGGCAGCCAGCATTTGCGTCCGGAGACGTTCCAGGCCGTGCTGCACGACATCATCGACGGTCTGATCCGCCACAAGGCGAAGAACATCGTCATCGTGAATACCGGCGTGTCGACCGAAGGCCCCGTGACGATCGTGGTGCGCGAAACGCTGGAACATAAGAACGTGCGCATTCCGGTCGCGCATATCCGCGCGCTGGGTAACGCCACGCGTGGCATGATGAGCCAGAAGCTCGGCGGCCATGCCGACGAGATGGAAGCTTCGCTGATCCTGGCGATCGCGCCCGATCTCGCGCATATCGACCGCGCGGTCGAGGATTACGGCAACGCGCTGACCGAGCCGAAGACCGTATTCTACATTCCCACGATCTTCCGGGGCGACGCCAAGTCGACGCCCGATTACAGCGTGTCGGGGGCGCGCGGCGATCCGCGCGGCGCCACGCTCGAAAAGGGCAAGGCCACACTCGACGCCATGGTCGCCGATCTGGTCGACGGATTGCGCAAGCTCGGCCTATGAATCACGACTACGACGTTATCGTCGTCGGCTTCGGTTTCGCCGGCGGTGTCGCCGCCATCGAAGCGCATGACGCGGGCAAGCGCGTGCTGCTGGTCGAGAAGAACGCGATCCCTGGCGGCATCTCGGTCTGTTCGGCTGGCGGCTTGCGCATCGCCAAGGATGCCAACGACGCGATGAACTATCTCGTCGCCACTAATGGCGACACGACGCCCGAGCCGGTTCTGCAAGTCCTCGCCGACGGAATGATCACGCTCGCCGACTACGCGCGCGCGCTATGTGCCCCCGTCGGCGGCACGATCGGTTTGAAACCCAATTCGGGCAATTATCCCCTGCCCGGCTACAAAACGTTCGGCTTCGCCTATGTCGAAGCGCTCGACGGGTTCGACGTCGCGCGCGATTACGCGCATGTGCGCGGTGCGGTGGAAGGTGCGCGCCTTTTCGAAGTCGTGCGCCGTAATGTCGCCAATCGCAAGATCGACGTAAAACTCGCCACGCGCGTCGACCGCCTGGCGAAGACCGGCGACCGCGTGACCGGGATCGTCGTCGCGGGCAAGACGATTGCGGCGAAATCGGTCGTACTCGCCTGCGGCGGGTTCGAAGCCGATCCCGAGATTCAGCGCCAGCATTGGGTGCTGAAGCCGGTGCTGTCGGCGGCCGTCGATTTCAACACCGGCGACGGCTTGCGCATGGGCCAAGCCGCCGGCGCCGGGCTTTGGCATATGTGGCATTACCACGGCTCCTACGGCCTCAAGCATCCGGACCCGGATTACAAATTCGGCATCCGCGTGAAGCGCCTGCCCGATTGGAACAAAGCCGAAGGCTTGCGCGGCGACGTGACCATGACCTGGATCCTGCTGGATCAAGACGGCCATCGCTTCATGAACGAGTACGAGCCCTATATGCAGGACACAGGGCATCGGCCGTTCGAGCATTACGACACCTCGCGCCAGAATTTCCCGCGTGTGCCCGCGATTATGCTGCTCGATGCGGAAGGCCGTGCGCGCTATCCGATCAGCGCGCCGACCTGGAACGACGCGTCGGTCGCCGCGAAATTCGGTAAGCACACGCCGCGCGATCTGGACGCGGCGATTTTCGCCGAAGACGAGACGCTCGACGCCGCCGCCGCGCGTCACGGGATCGACGCCGCCGCGTTGAAGCGCAGCGTCGATGCCTGGAACGCGGCCTGCGATGCGGGGAATGACGCGGCCTTCGGCCGTCCCGCCGGATCGATGCTGCCGATCCGCAAAGGGCCGTTCTCGACCGCCAAAGTCTGGCCGGTCGTGTCGAACACCCAAGGCGGCTTGCCGCACGATCCCGAGCAGCGCGTGCTCGATCCCTATGGCGCGCCGATCCCGGGGCTTTACGTCGCGGGCGAACTCGGCAGCGTGTTCGGCCATCTCTATCTCTCCGGCGGCAACATCGCCGAAAGCTTCGTCGGCGGGCGCATCGCCGGCCGCAACGCCGCCGTTTAAGGAAACGAAACCATGCCCATCCCGTCGCGCAATCTCGGTCGCTGTTTCGACGCGAAGGCCGCCCCCGACAAGATCGCGATCGTCGAATTGCGCGATCCCGCCAATCCGCGCGCGATCACCTATCGCGAACTCGACGAGAAGTGCAACGCCGTCGCGCGCGGCTTGTTGAAGCGCGGCTACAAGCGCGGCGACCGGATCGGCATTCTGTCGCTCAATCGGCTCGAATATCTCTACGCCTATTTCGGCACGATGCGCGCCGGCCTTGTCTCGGTGCCAATCTCGTTCAAGCTGGGCGCCGACATCGTCAAACACATCTCCGACGACGCGCAATTGAAGGCCGTGTTCCACGACACCGACCGCATTCCGGTCTGCCCGCCGGGTGTAACGCGTATCGGTTACGACGATGGCGGGTTCGACGCGTTGCTCGATCCCGGCCCCTTCGACACGGTCGAGCCTGCGCCCCGCGAACTCGCGATGCTGCTCTATACGTCGGGCTCGACCGGCATGCCCAAGGGCGTTCTGCTGTCGCACGACTCCCAGCGCTGGTCGATGGAAACGGCGGCGAAGCTCTATGGCGAGCGTTCGCACCATCGCTATATCGTCGGCGCGCCGATGTTCCACATGAACGCGACGATCAGCGTCAAAGGCGCTTTGGCATCGGGCGCTTCGATCGTCTTTCTGCCGGCGTTCGACGCGAAAGTCTACGCGCGCGCGATCCAAGACCATCGCGTGACATGGCTCACCTCCGTGCCGACGATGCTCGCCCTCGTCGCCAAGGAAAAAGAGCTACTGGCGACGCTTGATTTTTCCTCCGTCACCAATGTGACGATGGGCTCGGCGCCGCTGACCCAGGCGCTGATCGACAAGATTCAGGCGCTATTCCCCAAGGCGCTGATCAACAACAGCTACGGCACCACCGAAGCGGGCCCCGCGCCGTTCGGCATCCATCCAAACGGGATCCCGCGCCCGTCGCTCGCCTGCGGCTATCCGGTCCCCGGCAGCGAAGCGGAATTGCGCGAAGGGCCGAATGCCGACGAAGGTGTTCTTTATATGCGCAGCCCCATGATGATGGAGGGCTACAACAATCTGCCCGAGAAGACCGGCGCCGTGCTGAAGGACGGTTGGTATCGCTCCGGCGATATTTTCCGTCGCGACAAAGACGGGTTCTTCTACTTCGTCGGCCGCGCGGACGACATGTTCGTGGTCGGCGGCGAAAACGTCTGGCCGGGCGAAGTCGAACGCCTGCTGGAGCGCATGCCGGGTGTGCACCAGGCTTGCGTGGTGCCGGTCCCCGACGACATCAAAGGCGCGATCCCCTTCGCTTTCGTCGTGCCCTCGCCGGGCGCTTCGCCAACCGAAGCGGAGATCAAGCAATTCGCGCTCGCCAACGGCCCGGCCTACGCGCATCCGCGTTTCGTATCTTTCCGGAATGAAATCCCGCTCGCGGCGACGAACAAGCCTGATCGTAAAAAGCTGATCGCCGAGGCCGAGGGCTTGTCGAAGGGCAAGCGGCCGACGCTATGACGATCCGCCTCCCCGACCTTCGCTTGGACGTCGATGGCGCCTATGGCGATGCGAGTTTCGCGACGCGGCTCGCCGCGATCAGCCGCGACATAACGCCCGACAGCTACGGCGAAGGCGCGTTGATCCGCGAATGCGAAGCGAAGCTCGCCAAGGCGCTGGGCAAGGAACGCGCGGTGATCTTCGCGACCGGCACGCTCGCCAATTTTCTGGCGCTCGACCGGCTCTGCGGGCGCGATGCGCGGCGCGTATTGCTGCATCCCGACAGCCATATCTTGAACGATACCGGCGACTCCCTGGTCGCCGGTGCGGGTATTACTCCCATTGTGGCCGCGACGACCGGGCCCGGTTTCGCCGCCAAAGCGTTGACCGATGCGTTGGCGCGCGCGCAGGACGGCAAGGTCCGTCGCACGATCGGCGCCCTCGTCATCGAAACGCCGGTGCGCCGTCGCCACGGCGAAATGTTCCCCGCCGCGCAAATGGAAGCGGTGATCGCCGCCGCGAAGAAGGCGGGCGTCGCGTTGCATTTGGACGGCGCGCGCTTGCCCATCGCATCGGCCGCGCGCGGCATCGCGATGGCGGATTTCGCCGAGCCCTTCGACACGGTCTATTTGTCGCTGTGGAAGATGCTGGGCCTGCCCTTTGGTGCGGTCCTGGCGGGGCCCGCCGCCTTGCTCGACGGCATCGAGCGCGACCGGCGCCTGCATGGCGGAGCCTTGCCGCAATTTTGGCCGATCGCGGCGTTGGTCCTCGCCGAACTCGACAAGCTGGAGCCCAACTGGGCGCGCGCGATGGTTTGGCGCCAGACGTTCGAGCGTGCGCTGACCGAAGCGGGTTTCACGATTCGCCCTTCGGGTGCCGAAACCACCAGTACCTTTTGGCTGGTCACGCCCGGCCCGGCATCCGCGTTCAAAGCCGCGTGCAAGGAAGCCGGTATAATCCTGGGCGAAGCAACAGGCGACGCCGTGCTGCTGCGCGCCAATCCGACATTGCTGGAAATCGATCCCGGCGAATTAGCCAAGCGCCTCGCCGCGATCAAGCTTTAAGCCGCGCGTTTGCGCGCGAGCCTTACGGCGGCCGGAATCGGTTCGACGATCGGCACGGCGAAACGCGGGGCGAGTGCGCGTGCCGCCACCGCCAACGGCCCGCCGCCGATCACGATGGCTTGCGCGCCGTCCTGCGCGATCGACGCTTCGCACGCCGCGCCCAACGCGGCCTCCAACGCCGCCGGATCGGCCATCAGCGCGTGAATGTCGCCCGGCGTGAGCCGCACGCCGGTGAATTGCCCGCCAAGCTTCAGCGATACGGCACGCTTGGCGATCGACTTGCCCAGCAGCGGCGTGGTGGTCGCCACACCGAAGCGCCGCCCGCCTTCGCCGGCCTCCAGCATGCCGGCTTCCGCGATACCCGTGACGGGTACGGCGCAGGATTTGCGCACGGTTTCAAGGGCGGGGTCGCCGAACGCCGCGACGATGGCGCCATCGAAACCCGTGAAATCGAACTCGGCGAACAACGCCTCCACCGCCTCGGCCGCCTTGGCGAGCATCTTCTCGTCCACGATCAAATTCACGCCGAACGCCACCGTCGCCGCGATGATCGTATCGCCGGGTGCGGCTTCGCGGGCGATCGCGGCCATCGCGTCGGTCGTGCGCGTATTGGTGTTGGGATTGACCAGCAAAAACTTCATGGCGCTGAAACGCAGCAAGCGCCATGCCAGCCCGGGCGAAGCCCCTTGTCCGCCGGGTCCGGCTGGCATAGTTTCGCCCGCCCTATACGCGCGATTCCAGGCGTCCCGCTCTCTAAGGATTTGTTTTGACCGACCCCGCCGCCGCACCCGAAGCCGGCGCGCCCCTCCCGCGGCGCACATTCGCGATCATCTCGCACCCCGACGCCGGAAAAACGACGCTGACCGAAAAGCTGCTGCTGTTCGGCGGGGCCTTGCGTCTGGCCGGTCACGTGAAGGCGCGCGGCGAAAGCCGCCGCACGAAATCCGACTGGATGGAGATCGAGCGTTCGCGCGGCATTTCCGTGTCGAGCTCGGTGATGACGTTCGAGCATAACGGCATTCAGTTCAATCTGCTCGATACGCCCGGCCACCAGGATTTCAGCGAAGATACCTATCGCATCCTGACCGCCGTCGATTCCGCCGTGATGGTGATCGACGCGGCCAAGGGCATCGAAGCGCAAACGCTGAAGCTGTTCGAAATCTGCCGCCTGCGCGACGTGCCGATCCTGACCTTCGTCAACAAGATCGACCGCGAAGGCCAAGATCCGTTCGAGCTGCTGGACGAGATCGGCAGCAAGCTCGCCCTCGACGTGTCGCCGGTGCTGTGGCCGGCCGGCATGGGCGGGCTGTTTCGCGGCAGCTACGATCTGTTGCAGCATCGCTTCTACAAGCCGGGCGCGAACGGCGTATTCGCGAGCGAAGAGCAGCTCGACGGTTTCGACGATCCGCGTTTGCCCGAATTGATCGGCGATGTGCGCTTGTCGGAATTCCGCGATCAGGCGGAATTGGCCCTCGCCGGATATCCCGCCCTCGATCTCGAATCCTATCGTGCAGGCCATCTGACGCCGGTGCTGTTCGGCAGCGCCTTGAAGGATTTCGGCGTCGCGCAATTGCTCGATCGCGTGGCGAATTGGGCGCCGAGCCCGCGCCCGCAGCCGGCCGTCCCCGCCGCCGTTATGCCCGACGATGGCGAAGTCTCCGGCTTCGTGTTCAAGGTTCAGGCGAATACCGACCCCAACCATCGCGACCGCGTGGCGTTCATGCGCGTGTGCTCGGGCCGCTTGAAGCGCGGCATGAAGCTCAAACACCCGCGCAGCGGAAAGGCGATCTCCGTCGCCAGCCCGATCTTTTTCTTCGCGCAGGAACGCGAAGTCGCGGACGAAGCCTGGCCCGGCGATATCGTCGGCATTCCCAATCATGGCACGCTGCGCGTGGGCGATACGCTGACCGAAGGCAAGGCGCTGCGCTTCACGGGCTTGCCCAGTTTCGCGCCCGAAATCCTGCGCCGCGTGCGGCTCGACGATCCGATCCGCGCCAAGCAGATGCGCAAGGCGCTGCAGGATCTGGCCGAGGAAGGGGTCACGCGCCTGTTCCGCCCGATGCTGGGGGCGGATTGGATCGTCGGCGTCGTCGGCCAGCTGCAGCTCGACGTGCTGACCTCGCGCCTCAAAAACGAGTACGGCGTGGCGATCCATTTCGAACAAGCGCCGTTCGAAACCGCACGCTGGATTTCGTCGGACGATCCGGTCAAGCTGAAGGCGTTCATCGACGGCAACCGCTTCGCGGTGGCGGAGGACAACGACGAAGCGCCGGTCTTCATGGCGCGCAATTCGTGGGATCTTTCGCGCACGACGACCGATTGGCCGGCGATCCGTTTCAGTTCCACGCACGAGCGCGCCTGATGGCCACCGAACTCATCCTTTATTGCGACGGCACCTATCTGCCCGAAAGCCAAGCGCGGCTTTCGGCGTTCGATTTGGGCGTGCAATTCGGCGATGGCGTCTACGAGGTCGTCTCGGCGTGGAAAGGTTTGATCTTCCGCTTGGAGGATCACCTCGACCGCTTGATCGACACGCTGCATGCCGCACGCATCGACACCGGCCTGTCGCGCGAGGGTTGGCGGGGGATCGTGCGCGAGACGGCGAAGCGCAACGGCCTGACGGACGCCTCGATCAAGATCATCGTCACGCGCGGCCTGCTCGCCCCAGGCAATCCCGACCCGCGCGCGGCGAAACCCAGCGTGCGCGCTTTCGCGACGCCCTACGCGCATCTCGGCACGGCGGAGCAGCGCGCGAATGGCATTCGCGTGCAGATCGGCCATCAGCGCGGCATGGCGCCCGATACGCTCGACCCGCGCTACAAACATACGTCGCGGCTGCAATACCAGCTCGCGAAGATCGAATCGCTCGAAGCCGGCTACGACGATGTCGTGTGGCTGTCGTCGCAAGGCTTCCTGGAGGAAGCGCCGCGTTCGAACCTATTTCTGGTCAAGAACGGCATCTTGCGCACGCCGTCGTTGGGCGTGTTGCATGGCATCACGCGCATGACGTTCTGCGAATTGGCGGCGGAGCTGAATATTCCGGTCGAAACCGGCGCCTTGACCGCGTTCGATCTGTTCGCGGCGGACGAAGCCTTTACCTGCTCGACGTCCGGGGCGGCATTGCCGATCCGCGAAGCGGCCGGCCGTATGATCCGTGGCGGCGCCCCCGGCCCGATCACCCAAAAGCTCAACGCGCTTTATTGGACGAAGCGCGAAGCCGGTTGGCACGGCACGAAAATCGGCTGAGATCTATTCGGCGGCGGCGTAGTCGTCGAGCACGGCGAAGATCGCACCCTCGATCAACGCATCGGGCGTCGCTGGCTGGCCCGACGCACGCAATGCGCCGATTTGCGCCGGGAAATATTGGCTGATCAGCGTTTCGGGGATCGTTGCCACGCGAAGCCGTGCGAGCATATCGCCGACCGCCTTTTCCGCCGCCGGCGTTTGCCAGTAATAGCGGATGCGGTCGCTATAGCTGAAATGCCGGTCGATGCGCTGCTTGGCGGCGTCGCCATGGTAATGGCCGCGCCAATAGCCCGGCTGCGCTTGCATGATCGCTTCCATCGCGTCGGGCAAGGATGCGGCCGGCCGGTCGCGATGCAGGATCGCATCGATCGCGTCGAGCGCGTAAAGCGCCTCGCGCAGCGCAAAGGTCAAGCCCGGCCCGACCTTCAACAACGCGAAACCGTCGCGCACCAAGGCTTGAAGGGCCGCGCGCGATTGATAATCGGTCGAGTGCGCTTCGAACACCAAACGCGGATGCCGATCGAGCACGGCGACCAAATGCTGCGCCTTGGCAGGATCGTAGGCGACGACGTTCTCGATGCCGAACTCCACACCCGGCTGCACGACGATGCCGATCGCGCGTTCGAACGCGCCGCGCAAGCCCGCCTTGGCGAACGCGGCTTCGTGAGCTGCGATGGTGCTTTCGGCCGCCGCGGTCGATGTCGGCGTTAGCGTGTCGATGCGCTCGCGTGCCCCGCCAGGCGGCGGCACTTCGGTGCCGATGACATAGACCGGCGCAGGCAGACCCTGCGCATGCGCGGCTTCCTCCGCCACGGCGGCGAGGCTCGCGGCGCGCGCCGCGATGATCGCTTCCGGCACCGCTTCGCCGTCGTCGGCGCAAGCCATACTGGCGTCGAGATGGATCTTGCGGAACCCGGCGGCGGCATAAGCCGCGACCATCGCGCGCGCCTTATCCATCGCCGCTTCGGCCGGCAGCTTGGTCCACGGGTTCGGGCCCAGATGATCGCCGCCGAGAATCAATCGATCGGCGGGCAAGCCGTTTTCGGCCGCCAACGCCTCGGCGCGGGCACGAAACGCCGCCGGTGTCAGGCCGGTATAGCCGCCGTCCTGGTTCACTTGATTGCACGTCGCTTCCACCAGAACGGGCTTGGACTTTGCCGCACCGTGGCGGAACGCGGCCGTCAGCACCTTTGGATGCGCCGAACAAACCGACGACAAACCTTTGGGTTTGCTGGTTTTTCGGGCTTCGGCGAGAGCCATCAGGACATCGGACATGGCGGTCGGGCCTTCCAAACTTGGCGCGAAATCGACGTTTCGGCCCCTATTTCGATCACGTTGTCACTCGATTTTCATCAAAATAATTCACAAACGATCATCATCATGATTGACCGTGATCAAATCTTCGATCACGCTTCACAAAATTGAAACTTTAACCGCCGTCCCGCAAGCGCCATGCAGCCAGACCGCGATACCGTGATCCGCCAGCACCTTTATACGAAGGGTCAGGCGTCGATTCAGGAACTCGCGGAGGTGGCGCAAGCCTCGCTCGCCACGATCCGCCGCGATCTGCTGCGCCTCGAAGACAAGGGCATGGTCGAGCGCACGCATGGCGGCGCACGCATCGCGGGCAAGGTCGGGCTGGAAGTCGCGTTCGAAGCGCGCGAGTTGCAGAACATCGCTGCCAAAAAAGCCATCGCGCAAGCCGCCTATTCCCGCCTGCAACCGGGTACGAGCGTGATGCTCGACGCCGGATCGACCGTGCTGCAACTCGCGCGGTTGCTGCGCGTCGCCCCGCTGCCGCTCACCGTCTTCACCAACAGCTTGGTCGTGGTGCAGACGCTGAACGGTGTCGAGGATTTGCGGCTGACGCTGCTGGGCGGCCAAGTGCGCCCGGAGAACCATTCGGTCGTCGGGCCGATCGCCGAAGCGACGATCGATCGTTTGTGGTTCGATCAATTGTTCCTGGGGGCGAGCGCGGTCCAGGACGACGGCACGCTGTCCACGCCCGATGCGGCCGAAGCCAGCATCAATCTGCGCATGCTTCAGCGCGCCACGCGACGCTGCATCCTGGCCGACGCGACCAAGTTCGGCCAGACCGCGACCTATGGCGTCGCGAAGCTGGAAGCCGCGACGGACGTGATCTCCGACGCCGCCCTCGACGCGCGCTGGCGCGCGCGTCTCGCCGATTGCGGGTTGGTCGTGACGATCGCCGATGCGCCCGCCGACGAGGCCGCGCATGCTTAACCGCGACGAAGAATTGGTGCTGGGGATCGACGGCGGCGGCACCAAGTCGCTGCTCGCGGCCGCCACGCGCCAGGGTGCTGTCACGGCGCTGCTGCGCGGCCCCGGCGTCAACCCGTTCGACGGCACCGATTGGCGCGAAGCCTTGGGCGAGATTCTAACGCGTGCGTCGGGCTTGCGTCCCGTCGCCGTCGCCGCCGGACTTCCAGGTTATGGCGAGCACGTGGACTTGAACGCGAAGCAGGAAACCGCGATCGCGCAGGCCTTCGCCTGCCCCGCGGCCGTGCATAACGACGTGCAGATGGCTTACGACGGCGCGCTCGGCGACCGACCGGGCACGCTGGCGCTGTCGGGCACCGGATCGATGGCCTGGGCGCAGAACGGCGCCGATATCGTGCGCGTCGGCGGCTGGGGCCACGGTTTCGGCGACGAAGGCAGCGCCTATTGGATCGGCTGGCGCGCCGTCGTGCTGCTGGGCCACGCGCTCGATGGCCGTCTCGACGCACCGGATTTCGCCCGCGCGATGTTGAATCTGATCGGCATCGCCGATCGCCGCGACCCCGACAAGGCGCTGACCGAGTGGTTCTACGCCCTGCCCCATCCGCGCCCGACGATCGCGGCGTTGGCGCAGGGGATCGACGCGATCGCCGCGTCGGGCGATACGACGGCGCGGCGCATTTTCGACGAAGCCGCCGACGAACTCGTTGCCCTTGTGCGTACGGCGCGCAAACGCTGCCCGAATGCGGGCGACGCCTGGAGCTACGCCGGCGGCAGCTTCGCCTCCGCCGCCTTGAGAGCGGCGATGACCGCGCGTTTGGGTGCGCCCGTTACCCCCGCCTTGCCGCCGATCGGCGGTGCGTTATGGCGCGCCGCCAAGATGGCGGGCTGGCCGATCGACGTCGCCTGGATCGCGCGGCTCGCCGCATCGCTCGCCACTTTCAAACCCGCTTCGATCAATCTTCACGCCGTCGACGAAAGATGAGAACGACCATGAACGCCACCGAACGCGTCATCCGCGAGCAGTTCGATTTCTGGCGCCGCGCGCCCAAGGCGGCTTTCACCGCTGAAGCCGGGAAAGCCTACGCGGTCGTCGGTTGTGGCACGTCGGTTCATGTTTCGAAGACCGTCGCCGCGATCATGTGCCATCAGGGTTTCGACGCGCGCGCCGTGACCGGCAACGAATGGACGCGCCGCCCGCACGACGCCATGGCCGCGTCGATCAAGCCCGACGTGCTGGCGTTTTCGCGCAGCGGCGAGTCCAGCGAACTCGTGCGCGCTGCCATCGCAAGCCGTAAGGCCGGTTTGCACGTCACCGGCTTCACCTGCACGATCGACAGCTCGCTCGCGCGTGAGTCGAGCCGCTTCGTCCATGCCCAGACGCATGCCGAAGAGGATATCGTCATGACGAGTGCCGCGAGCCTGCTTCTACTGATGGGCATGCGCTTCGCCGGCCTCAATTTCGATATCGACGCGGCGGCGAAGACGGCCGAAGCGACGATGAAGGCGTTCGACGCCAAGCTCGGCAAGGCGCTCGACGGGCGCTCGCATTTCGTGTTCTTGGGCGGCGGCCCGCTTTACGGCATCGCCTGCGAAGCGGGTTTGAAACTCCAGGAGATGAGCTTGAGCCAGACCGAGGCGCATCATCCGCTGGAATATCGCCACGGGCCCGTCAGCCTGATCGACAAATCCTCGTTCGTCGTGATGCTCTATCATCCCGACACGCTGGCCGAGGAATCGCTGCTGACCGAGGAATTGCGCGCCAAGGGCGCCTTTGTCGTCGGTTTCGGCGGCCCGGGCGATCTGTCGTTCGATCTGCCCGCCGATGCGCTGACGCGCGGGCTTATCGTGCTGCCCGCCCTGCAAATCCTCGGCGAACGCCGCGCCCAAGCGCGCGGCATCGATTCCGCCGTGCCCCGCCATCTTACTAAGGTCGTGCGTACGGCCTGATCTACCGACTAACCAAGCGAACACAACGCCCAAAAAAGAGGAGAACAGTATGAAGGCAATCCGACTGTCCGGCACGCTCGTCGCCGGCGCCATCGCGTTCGCGGCGTTCGCCGCGTCCGCGCAAACCAAGGAAGTCGTCATCTATACCGCCGCCCCGGGCGCGGTCGTCGATGCGTTGACCGACCGCTACGCCAAGGAGACCGGCGTCAAGGTGCAGGTCGTCAAGGCGGGTTCGGGCGATCTGATCCGCCGCGTGCGCGCGGAAAGCGCTTCGCCCAAAGCCGATGTGATCTGGAGCGTGGGCGGCGAACAGCTTGAATCCAACAAGGATCTGCTGGCGGAATTCACGACCGCCGAAGACGCGGCGATCCTGCCCGCCTACAAGATCAGCAAGGCGTGGTCGCCCTATAGCGGCATTCTCGCGGTGTTCTCGGTCAACACCAAAATGCTGAAGCCCGAGCAGTACCCGAAGTCTTGGAAGGACCTCGCCGATCCGCGCTGGAAGGGCAAGATCACGTCGGCCCGCGCCGACGCTTCCGGTTCGGCCTTCCAGCAATACGCGACGGTGCTGACGATCTACGGCAACGAAGGCCCGGCGATCTACAAAGCGATCCTCGACAACATCAACTTCGCCACCAGCTCGGGCGTCGTCAACCGCCTGGTGAACGACGGCGAAGCCGCCGTCGGTATCACGCTGGAAGACGACGCGATGCAGTACAAGAAGAACGGCGGCCCGATCGAGATCGTGATGCCCGGCGACGGCACGTCGACCGTGCCGGACGGTATGGCGCTGATCAAGGGCGCGCCCTCGCCGGAAGAAGGCAAGAAGTTCATGAACTGGGTTCTGTCGAAGCCGGTTCAGGACTACGTCGTCAAGGAAACCAATCGCCGCTCGGCGCGTATCGACACGCCCTTCCCGGGCACGCCGATCACGGCGATCAAGACGATCGACTACGACATTCTGAAGATCGCCGCCCAGCGCGACGAGCTTCTGAAGCAGTGGCGCGCGATGGCGGTGGGTCGCTAAGCGCATCATGCGGATCGAAGCCTTCAGCGAAGCCAAGCGCGCCGACGCCCCCGACACCAACGAGGACGCGTTCCTGATCCTTCCGGGACGCGCCTATGCGGTGATGGACGGCGTCAGCGACCGGATCGGCAGCCGTTACGACGGCGTGCTGGCCGGGCGCTACGCTTCGCAATTGCTGCGGCGGACCCTCGAGGCCTGGCTGACGGGCCCCGCGGCGAAGCTCGACGATCCGTGGGCGGCGGTCGAGATCGCGACCGCCGCGATCCGCGGCACGTATGACCGGCTCGGCCTGACCGACGCCGTGCGCGGCGATTGGAACAGGCAGATGGCTTCGACCCTCACGCTCGTCACGTTCGCCGGCGACACCGCTTATGCGGTGCTCGTCGGCGATAGCGGCCTGCGCATCAACGGCAAGACCGTGTGGCGCGAGGACAAGGATATCGACACGATCTCCTCGATGCTGCGCCGCTTCGCGTGGCCGGTCATCGCGTCGCGCGTCGCCGATCCCGACGAACGCGAACGCCTGTCGCGCAAGGTTTCCTGGGGCGGCACGCGCCATGCCGATGTCGAAGGCGTGATGACGCCCGCGGAGATGGCCGAGGTCGAAGCCAAGGCGCTCGAATTCTGCCGCACCGAACTTTCCCATGTGCCGCGCGCGGAAGCCGAGAAGATGGTCTTCGGCGGAATCGTCCACGGCCAAGGCGGTTTCCAGAACAACGACGACGCCGTTCTGGGCTACGCGTCGCTGAACGGTTTCGAAATCCGCCGCGACAAGATCCGTATCGAAACGCTTCCCGCCGCAGATATCGAAACGCTGGAGCTTTACAGCGACGGCTATTTCGAGCCCGGCGACACGTTCGGAATCGATTCATGGGAAGCGAAGTTCCGCGAAATCGAACGCCGCGACCCGCATAAGATCACCGAAATTCTCGCCCCGCGCGGGTCGCTCGCCGGTCTGTGGACCGACGACCGGACCTATCTCGGGATCCGTCGATGACCGGGGCGTCCGGCCCCATTTTTGCGTACATTCCGGCGCCGCTCCGGGCGCCCAACCGATAGAGTCCGAAACCGCCATGACCGCACTCAGCCTCCGCGCGATCCACAAATCCTACGGACCCGGCATCAAGGTCCTGGACGGTATCGATCTCGAACTCGTCTCGGGCGAGTTCTTCACCCTGCTGGGCCCCAGCGGTTGCGGCAAGACGACCTTGCTGCGCATCGTCGCCGGTTTCCACCAGCAGGATAGCGGCGAAGTGATCGCCGACGGCGTGAAGCTCGATCCGCTGCCCGCGCATAAGCGCGATATCGGCATGGTGTTCCAGGACTACGCGATCTTCCCGCACCTCACGGTCGCGCAGAACGTCGCCTTCGGTTTGAAGGCGCGTAATCTGCCTGCCGACGAAATCGCCAAGCGCGTCGAGGAAAGTCTCAATACTGTGCGCCTCGCCGACTATGGCGACCGATTGCCGTCGGCGTTATCGGGCGGCCAGCAGCAGCGCGTGGGCCTCGCGCGCGCCATGACGATCCGCCCCAAGCTGCTGTTGATGGACGAGCCCTTGTCCAATCTCGACGCCAAGCTGCGCGTCGAGTTGCGCGAGGATATCCGCGAGATCCAGCAGCGTTTGGGCATCACCACGATCTACGTCACGCACGATCAGGAGGAAGCGCTGGCCGTTTCCGACCGGATTTGCGTGATGAATGCGGGCCGTGTGGAACAGCTCGGCACGCCCTACGACATCTATAACCATCCCAAGCGCCGCTTCGCCTCGGCTTTCATCGGCACGATGAATTTCCTGTCGGCCGAACTCACGCAAAGCGGCGCATTGCGCTTGGGCGGCAAGGAATGGGTGCTGCCCGGCAAGGCGGCCCCCGGCCCCGTCGAACTCGCCTTCCGTCCCGAAGCGGTGCGCTTGCGCGCCGCCGGGACCACGGACGGGATTGCGCTGGCCGGCAAGATCCTCAAGACGACCTATCTGGGCCGCGAAGCGATCCATATGGTCGAAACGCCCGAAGGCAATGTGCTGGCGCAGGTCGCGAGCCCCGCGCGCAGCGAGCTCGACAGAGCGACGCAGAACGCCGAGCTTCACCTTCCCGTCGCGGACATCGTGCTGTTCCGCCCCGACGGTTCGCGCGTCGAGTTCGCGCAATGACGCGCCGCGATATCTGGACGCCGGTCCTTATCGCCGCCTGGGCGATCGTTCTCGGCCTGCTCGTCTGGCCGCTCGGCAAGATCCTGCTGTCGAGCTTCGTGGTCGACGGCGAATATACGTTCGCAAACTACACGCTGATCTTCTCCGAGCCACGCTTCCTCAACACGATCGGCAACACGTTCCTGGTCGGCTTCGGCGGCATGATCGGGGCGCTGATCCTGGGCGTGGGCCTTGCCTTCGTCGTGTCGCGCTTCGAAATCCGCGGCCGGACGGCAATCGAAGTGCTGGCGCTGATCGCGATGGTCTCGCCGCCCTTCATCGGCGCCTATTCCTGGATCGTGCTGTTCGGCGCCAACGGGCTCGTGCGCACGTCGCTCGCCAGTATCGGCATCGACATTCCGCCGATCTACGGCACGCCCGGCGTGATCATGGTCTTCGCGCTGAAATTCTTCCCGCAAGTGTTCCTGATCACGGCGGGGGCCTTCGCGGCCGTCAGCCGGTCGCTGGAGGAAGCGGCGGAAAGTCTGGGCGTCTCGCCCACGCGGCGCCTGTTCACAATTACCCTGCCGCTGATCATGCCGGCCATCACGGCGAGCGGCTTGCTCGCCTTCGTCATGTCGATCGCGGATTTCGGCACGCCGCAGATCATCGGGCGCGGCCTTCAGGTGCTAGCGACCCAGGCCTATATCCTTTATTCGGCCGATCTCGGCTCGAACCAGGGCCTCGCCTCGGCGATCAGCTTGATCCTGGTCGGCATCTCGATGGTGTTCGTGCTGTTGCAGCGCTGGATGATGCGCCGCGACATCTATCACAACAGCGGCATGAAACGCGCCGAACGCCGACCGATCGCGGGGCTCAAGAGCCTCTATCTGCATATTGCCGCCTATGGCCTGGTGCTGCTCGGCTCGATCCCCACGATCACGGTGATCTATTATTCCTTCCGCCGCACGCGCGGGCCGGTGTTCCAGGACGGGTTCGGGCTGCAAAGCTACGAGCGCGTACTGCAACGCCTGTCCGATCCCATCGTCAACACCCTGATCTATTCGGCGATCGCCGTCGTCGCGATCGTGGTGGTCGGCACGCTGCTCGGCTATCTGATCACCCGCCGCCGGTCGCTCGCGACCGGGGCACTCGACGGGATTCTGACCGTGCCTTACGTCGTGCCCGGCGTCGTCATGGGCATCGCCTACGCCGCCGCATTCAACGTGGCGCCGCTGGTGCTGACGGGCACGGGTGCCATCATCATCCTGGCGATCTTCATCCGCCGCCTGCCCTATACGGTCAGTTCGGTCGGGGCCGCGTTGCGCCAAATCAGCCCCAACCTCGAACAGGCGGCGATGAGCCTGGGCGTGCCACCGGGCCGCGCCTTCCTGAAGGTGACCGCACCGCTGCTGATCCCGGGCATCGTCGCGGGCGCGATGATGAGCCTCGTCACCGCCATGAACGAGCTCTCATCCTCGCTCGTGCTCTATATCGGGCGGACGATCACCATGCCGGTGCGCATCTATATCGCCGTGATCGACGGCGAATACGGCATCGCGGCGGCGCTGTCGACGATCCTGCTGGCGATGACCATCGTCGCGATCCTGGCGATGTCCTACGCGGCCAAGCGCCAGTACAAAAGCTGACGCCATGCTCGTTCCGCCCGATGCCGCAAGCTGGTGGCTCGCCCCGCGCCGTCTGTTCGACGGCACGGCGTTCCATCACGGTTCGGCTTTGCGCATCGAGAACGGCAAGATCGCGGCGATCGGCAAGGTGACCGGTCCGGCCCCCGTGGTGACGAGCGACTTCATCGCGGCCCCCGGCTATATCGATCTGCAAGTGAATGGTGGCGGCGGCGCCTTGTTCAACAATGCGCCCACACGCGACACGCTGGCGACCATCGGCGCCGCCCATCGCGCGCGCGGCACCACGTCGTGGCTCGCGACCTTCATCACCGATGCGCCCGACCGGCTCGACCAAGCGATCGATGCGGTGATCGCCAATGAAGGTGCGAACGGCGTCGCGGGTATCCATATCGAAGGTCCGCATCTCGCCCCCGAACGGCGCGGGACGCATGCCGCGCAATACTTACGCCCCTTTGACGACCGCACGCTGGCGAGCGTCAAGCGCCTGCACGCGACGAATATCCCGACGATGCTGACCTTGGCGCCCGACCGCGTCGAATCCGGCACGATCCGGAAACTTACCGATCTCGGCGTCGTCGTCTCGGCCGGGCATACGGCGGCGAACGCGGCGCAAATCCGCGCGGCTTTGGACGAAGGCATGCGCTGCTTCACCCATCTGCACAACGCGATGACGCCGATGAATTCGCGGGAGCCCGGCGTGGTCGGCGCCGCCCTGGACAGCGACGCCTATTGCGGCCTGATTGCCGATCTGCATCACGTATCGGCGACCACGCTGCGCGTCAGTCTGCGCGCACGCCCCCGTCCCGATCGGATGTTCCTCATCTCCGACGCTATGTCGACGGTCGGCGGCCCGGATTTCTTCGAACTCTACGGCCAGCGCATCGAAGTGCGCGACGGAAGGCTGGTCAACGCGGAGGGTTCGCTCGCCGGCGCCCATATCGACATGGCGACATCCGTGCGCAACGTCGTTGCGAAACTCGGCGAACCCATCGAACACGCACTCGCTATGGCAACATCGATTCCGGCCACGGCGATGCGCCTCGACGGCAAGATCGGCGCCTTCGCGCCCGGCGCCAAAGCGGATATCGTGCTGCTCGACGACGCGTTTAACGTCCGCGACGTGCTCGCCTAAGGCCGCTTACGGCTTCGGGCCGTGCGCGATCCAGTGCGCGGCGATATCGCGCCGCCGCGCGACCCAAACGCGATCCTTTAGCGCCACAAGATCGTCGAGGAACTTGTCGAGCGCCCAGAACCGCGCCGGGCGACCGATGATGCGCAAATGCAGGCCGACATTCAGCAATCGCGTTTCGCCCTCGTCGCATTCGGCGAGCAGGACCTCGAGCGCGCGGCGCAGATAGGACAGGAACTCGTCGGCCGTGCGGAAGCCCGTCGGGTGATAGAACTTCATGTCGTTCGTGTCGAACGCGTAGGGCACCACCAGAATGGGCTTGGGCCCGCTCGCCTTGTCCCAATAGGGCAGATCGTCGTCGAGCGCGTTCGAATCGTAGAGGAACCCTTCCTCGGCCAGCAAACGGCGCGTAAACGCGCTTTGGCTGGATCGGCACATGAAGCCGACCGGCGTTTCGCCGGTCACCGACGCGATCGTGTCGCGCGCGTGGCGGATCAGCTTGCGCTCGGCCTCCGCGTCGTCGAAATCGAAATGCGCCGCCCAGCGCCAGCCATGCAATGCCGCCTCGTGGCCCGCATCGATGCTCGCCTTGGCGAATTCGGGCAAGCGCTCAACCGCGCGGCCGCACATCATGAAGGTGGTCGCGATCTTGCGCTTTTCGAACGCGCGCAGGAACCGCGGCAAGGCCGCGCGCATGCCGTAGCCGAAGACTTCCTCCAGCGTCAGATCGCGCTTGCCGGGCGGCACGATGCTTTGCACCTCGCCGAAGACTTCGTTCTTCGGGTCGCCGTCGCCGACGGCGAACTCCGCCCCTTCCTCGAAATTGACGTTCAGCGACACCGCCAGCCGCGCGCCGTTCGGCCAGACGATTTTCGGCTTGGCGAAGCCGTAACCCCGCAGATCCCGCACCCGAGCGTTCATACTATTATCGACCACGCCGAATTAGACCAAGGCCCCCAGCCGCGCGCAAGCCGCAAGATGGCCCTGCGCGACCGGGGCAAGTGCTGGAATACCCGTCTTGCATTCCGGCGCCACGTGCTTGCAGCGCGGTGAGAAGGCGCAATCGACGGGCGCTGTCGCCAAATTTGGCGGCGCGCCGGGAATGGCCTCGAGCCGCTTGCCGCGCATCGAGCCGTGCACGGTCGAGGACAGCAATCCTTGCGTATAGGGATGCGAGGGCGAACGGATCACGTCGCGCACCGTGCCGCTTTCGATCACGCGACCGGCATACATCACCGCGATCTTGTCGGAGACTTCGACCGCCACCCCCATATCGTGGGTCACGAAAATGACGCCCATCCCCATCTCGCGCTGCAACTCGCGCAGCAGCAGCAGAATCTGGATCTGCACCGTGGCGTCGAGCGCGGTGGTCGGCTCGTCGGCCAGAAGAAGTTTCGGTTTGCAAGCCAAGGCGAGCGCGATCATCGCGCGCTGGCGCATACCGCCCGACATTTCATGCGGATAGGCGTCGAGACGGCGTTTCGCCGACGGGATGCGCACGCGGTCGAGCATTTCGAGTGCGCGCGCCATGCCCGCCGCCTTGTTCACTTTCTCGTGGCGCATCACCGCTTCGGCGATCTGCTCGCCCACGGTGAAGACGGGATCGAAGGCGAGCATCGGTTCTTGGAAGATCATCGACACGACGCTGCCGCGATAATCGCGCGTCGCCGCATCGTCCATCGCCATCACGTCATGGCCCGCGACTTCGATCTTGCCGGTGATGTGGCTGCGCTTGGGCGGCAACAGGCGCAGCAAGGCGCGCAACGTCACCGACTTGCCCGAGCCGGATTCGCCCAGCAGTCCCATCACTTCGCCCTGCGCGAGCGTGAGGTCCACGCCGTTGACCGCATGGACCGTGCGATCGGCGCTGCGGAACAGCACGCGCAAATCGCGCATCGTGACGAGATCGCCGCTCATGCTTGTGGCGCCATCCGCGACCATGGTGTTTCCCTCTCGTAAGCAGCGCCCAAAGCGAACAGCGTGGCTTCGGCGAAGGGCCGTCCGGCCAGTTGAAAGCCGAGCGGCAATCCCGCTTTATCGAAGCCGCAAGGCACCGACAACGACGGCAAGCCCAGCACGTTGAACGGCCGGCAAAGCCTTGTGAGCGCGGCCAGCAGCGGCCCCATCGCCGGACCGCCGCCGACATCGGTTTCGGCGATCGTCGGCACGGTCCGGTCGCTGACCGGGCAAAGCAGTGCGTCGCATTGGCCGAACACGTCGGCGACGAAGCCCGGGATCGCGGCGGCGCGGTTGCGCAACGCGTCGAGATAGGCGACCGCCGGAATGGCGAGGCCGGTCGACAGGCGCGCGCGCACCTGTTCGGAATATTTCTCGGGCATATCGGCGAGCCAAGCGCGATGCGCGCTGGCCGCTTCGGCCCCCGTGATCATCGTGCCCGCCGCGTTGATCGCGTCGAGATCGGGCATTTTCACGGGCATGAGTTTCACGCCGAGCTTTTCGAACACCTTCGCGACCGCCTCGATCGACGCTGCGACTTGGCCGTCGATATTCTGATCGAAATAGCCTTGCGGCAAACCGAGGCGCATCCCCGAAACGGGTTTGCCGCACGCGGCTTCGTAATCCTCGACCGGCACGCCCGAGGCGGTCGTGTCTTCGGGATCGGCGCCCGCGATGATGCCCAGAATACGCGCGGCATCGGCGACGCTGCGCGTCAATGGCCCGACCGTGTCCATCGACCACGAGAGCGGCATCGCCCCCGCCTTGCTGACGCGGCCCCAAGTCGGCTTGATCCCGACGAGGCCGTTGCAGAACGACGGCATGCGGATCGAACCGCCGGTGTCGGAACCCAACGCCCCATAGACGATCCGCGCCGCGACCGATGCCCCCGAACCCGAGGACGAGCCGCCGGTCATATGCGCTTGGTTCCACGGATTGCGGCAATGGCCGTGATGATAATTATGGCCGGTTGGGCCGAACGCGAACTCGGCCATGTTGAGCGTGCCGAGATCGATCGCACCCGCTTGGTCGAGCCGGGCGAGCGCCGTCGCGGTCGTTTCCGCCTTCCACTCGCGGCGGATGGCCGAGCCGCAACTCGCCACGCGGCCCTTGCGGTAATACATGTCCTTATGCGCGAGCGGCACGCCGTGAAGTTTTCCCTTCGCGGGCGTCGCGTCCGCCCGCTTGGCGGCGGCAAGGGCTTCGTCCGCGCCCAGCGCGATGAAGGCGTTGATCTTCGGCTGCCACGCCTTGGCGCGCGCGATCGCTGCTTGGGTCAATTCGACCGACGAAATCTTCTTGGCCGCGACGGCGGCGGCCGCCTCGACCAGCGTCCAATTCGCCGGATCGCTCATCGCGCCCGCCCTTTATCGAGGGCGGCCGCGTAATGCGCGGGCTCGACGTCGAAATCGACGCGGAACGACGCGATCTTGGCGAGCGGTGCGGCCAGCGACTTGGCCGTCGCTTCCGCCTGTTCCGGCGGCAAAGCGATGCCCAGCGCCTTCGCGGCGGCGGCGACGGATTGCGGATCGAGACTCATGCGGCACTCCCGGCTTTCGAATGGCCCGACGAAGAATCGGCCATATGGCACGCCACACGATGGCCGGGATCGGCCGCCGTCGGCGTGAGTGCCGGTATTTTGGCGCCGCAAACGTCTTCCGCAAAGGGGCAGCGTGTATGGAAGCGGCAGCCCGACGGCGGATTGATCGGGTTGGGCGGATCGCCGGCGATCGGCGCTTCCTGAGTGCGATGGTCCGGATCCATCGACGGCATCGCCGACAGCAGCGCACGCGTATAGGGATGACGCGGATTGTCGTAAAGCTCCTCGACCGGGCCGATCTCGGCCACACGGCCGAGATACATGACCATCACCCGATCGGCCATGTAGCGCACGACGTTGAGGTCGTGGCTGATGAACACATAGGTCAGGCCGAATTCGGATTTCAGATCCTGGAGCAGGTTCAGCACCTGCGCTTCGACCGATTTATCGAGCGCCGAGACGGACTCGTCGAGCAGCACGAGGCGCGGTGCCAGCGCCAACGCCCGCGCGATATTGACGCGCTGGCGCTGACCGCCGGAAAGCTCGTGCGGATAGCGCCGGCCGAAAAGGTTGGGATCGAGCCCGACCTTGCCGAGCAGATCGCGCGCACGGCCGCGCGCCTCGCCATCCGGCAGACCATGCACTTTCGGGCCGAAGGCGATCGAATCTTCGATCGTCAAACGCGGGTTGAGCGAGGCGAAAGAATCCTGGAACACCATCTGCACTTGGCGGCGCAGTTCGGTCAGCGTGATCCCGCCATCGACGGCCCCCAGCGCCTGCCCGTCGAACAATATTTCGCCCGAGTCAGGTTCAATGAGGCGGATCAGCAGTCGCGCGGTCGTCGACTTGCCGCAGCCGGATTCGCCGACGATGCCCAGCGTCTCGCCCTTCGCGACCTCGAAATCGACGCCGTCGACGGCTTGCACCAAGCCCGTCGTGCGCCCCAGCAAGCCGCCGCGGATCGGGAAATGCTTGACCAGGTTCTTGACCGTGAGCAGCGGTTGCGCGGGCCCGCCGAGATCTTCGGAAACTTCGATGCTCATCGTCAGACCTTCACGTCCATCGCCGAGCGCAACGCGTCGGAGAACAGGTTGAAGCAGATCGACACCGCGAAGATCATCGCCCCCGGCAACGCCGCGACATAAGGCTGGGAATAGATCGCGGTGCGCAGCGTGTTGAGCATTAGGCCCCATTCGGCTTCCGGCGGCTTGACGCCCAAGCCCAGGAACGACAGACCCGCCGCCAGGATCATCGACACGGAAACCAGCGACGTGGCGTAGACGAAGACCGGGCCCATCACGTTGCCCAGCACATGGACGCGGATGATCGTCAAAGCGCTGGCGCCAGAGGCGCGCGCCGCATCGACGAAATCGAGCGAGCGGGTTTGCGTCGTCACGCTTTCCGCCACCCGCGCGAGCGGCGGCACGAACACGACGGTCAGCGAAATGATCGAGTTGAGAATGCCCGCCCCGAGCGCGCCGGAAATCGCGATCGCCAGCAGCACCGACGGGAAGGCGTAGAACACGTCGATCGTGCGCATGATCGCCATATTCGTCTTGCCGCCGACGAAGCCTGCGATCACGCCCAGCGCCGTGCCGATGACGAAGGCGTTGAGCACCGGCACGATGCCGATGAACAGCGACAGGCGCCCGCCATAAAGCAGACGAGTCAGCATGTCGCGCCCCAGCTCGTCGGTGCCGAGCGGATAGCCCGGCGTGCCGATCGGCCGCAAACGGCGCAGCATCGCGCCGCGATAAGGGTCCTGCGGCGCGATATAGGGCGCGAAGATCGCGGCCAGCACGATCAGCAACAGAATGGCGAGACAGACCATCGCCAGCTTGTTGCGCATCAGGCGATGGAGAACGCCCGCCCAATAGCCGCGCGAAGCGGTGGCGGGGGCGGTTTGCTTTTGCGCCTTGTCGGCGGTCGCGGCGGCGGCGGTCATGCGCGTTTGATCCGAGGGTCGAGCCAGGTCTGCAGAATGTCGACCAGCAGGTTGAGCGTGACGAAGAACATGGCCAGCACCAGGATCGTGCCCTGGAGCAGCGGCAGATCGCGCTGGAAAATCGCGTTGCCGAGCAGGAAGCCCGTCCCCGGCCAAGCGAACACGGTTTCGATCAGGATCGAGCCGCCGAGCAGATAGCCGAGCTGCAAGCCCATTACCGCAAGTCCGGTGGGGGCCGCGTTCTTCACCACATGCATCAGCACGCCGCGATCGGTGAGGCCCTTGGCCTTCAACGCGTCGACGAATTCCTGGCTGAGAATGTCGGCGACGAGCGCACGCACCGACCGCGCGACGATGCCCAGCGGAATGACCGACATCGTCACGGCGGGCAAAATCAAAAACCGGATATGCGCCCAGTCCCAGGCCCAATCGGCCGATCCGCCCGGCCCGGCCCCGGTCGCGGGCAGCCAGTTGAGCTGCACCGAGAATACGATCACCAGCACCATGCCCATCCAGTAATGCGGCAAGGACACGCCGACGATCGACAGGCCCGAGGCGACGCGGTCGATCCAGGTGTCGCGCCAATAACCGGCGACGAAGCCGAACAACCCGCCCAAGATGAAGCCGATCAGTGCGGCCAGCACGGCGAGCATGAAGGTGTTACCCAGCGCCCGCCACACTTCGGCGGCGACGGGCCGGCCTGTGGCGATCGACACGCCCAAATCGCCCGACAATGCGCGCAGGATCCACAATGCGAATTGCAGCGGCAGCGGCTTGTCGAAGCCGTAGGCGGCGCGCATCTGGTTCTGCAGATCGAGCGACGCGTCGGCCGGCAGCACCGAAACCAGCGGATCGCCGGGTGCGATATGGACCATCAGGAAGCAGACGAGGCTGACCCCGAGGGCGATCGGCACGGCGTAGAGGAGACGCTTGAGAAGATATTGGAGCATCGAGTCCTGACGGGGCGGCCGGCGACGGCCGCCCCGCTCTTAGAGGTTCAGTCCATCGTCACGGGCGAGAAGTCGATGAACCAGCTTTGCGGCTGGATCACGTTCTTGACCTTCGGCGACGTGGCGCGCGGGCCCACGTCGTGCGCGGCCCACAGGAACACCGTCTCGTCGACGATGCGCGCATGCAGCGCGGCCAAGGCCTTGTCGCGTTCCGCCGCCTCGAAGGTCGTACGCGCGACCGACACCAGACGGTCGAATTCGGGGTCGTTGACGAAACCCCAGTTATTCGAGGTCGGCGGCGCCATCTTGCTGTCGACGAAGCGCACGAAGGCGAAGAAAGGGTCCATCGCGGCGAACGTCACGTTGATCGCGTTGGATCCGCGCGCCGTCGCGTCCTTGGCGCCCATACGCCAATTCGTGAACAGCGTGTTCCATTCGATCACATCGAGTTCGACGTCGAAGAAGCAGTCGCGCAGATTCTGCTGGATGAACTCGTTCATCGGCAGCGGCATCATCTGCCCGGACCCCGAAGCGGAGGTCTGGATCTTCACCTTCAGCGGCTTCTGCGCCGAATGCCCGGCGGCGGCCATCAGGCGTTTGGCCTCGTCCGGCGCGTAGCGGATTTTGAACGCCGGATTGCCCCACCACGGATGGCCCGGCGGCACCGAACCGACCGCCGGCACCATCAACCCGGCGAGAAGTTCCTTCATCTCGTCGCGATTGACGCAGAGATTGGCCGCCTGGCGCACTCGCTTGTCGAGCCAGGGCGAGCCTTCCACGAAGCTGAACTGCCACGGCCAGACATGTGGCTGCTGGTTCGCATGCACCGTGAAGCCGCGCTGCCGGATCTGGGCGACGGCGTCGGGGGCCGGCGCTTCGATCCAGTCGAGCTGGCCCGACAGCAGGGCAGCCGTGCGCGCATTGGCCTCCGGCATGGGGACGAGCACCATGCGATCGACTTTCGGCACGCGCGCGGCGTTCCAGTATTCGGCGTTCTTGGCGAGTTCCAGCCGCTCGCGCGGCACGAACCGCGTCATCTTCCACGGGCCCGTGCCCGATGCGTCGGCCGCAAAAGCCTGCCACGCCTGGGCCGAACGCTGTGCGGCGTCGGTCACGCTCGCGGGCACGGCGGCGAGCTTCGCCGCCCAGTGTGCGGGCGACGCCATGAACAGATTGGTCAGATTGATCGGCAGGAAACTGTCGGGCACCGCGGTCGTCAGCTCGACCGTCAGATCGTCGATCTTGCGCGCCGAGCGCAGCGTGGGCATGCGGCTGGCGGTCACGCCGACTTGGCTAGCATCGAAATGCGGCGCCTCCTTCTCCAACACCTTCTGAACGTTCCAGACGACGGCGTCGGCGTTGAACGGCGAACCGTCGTGGAACTTCACGTTCGGCCGCAGCTTGAAGATCCATTTGGTCTTGTCGGCGGCGTCGACGGCCCATTCGGTGGCAAGGCCGGGGATCACGACCGAAGGCTTCTCCGCGCTCGACAGATCCCAGCCGGTCAGGCCGTCATACATCGTCAGGCCCGTGAAGCGGTTGCCTTCGAAGCCCTGATCCGGCTGGCCATGGGTGCGCGGAATATCGGCGGCGGTCATACCGATGCGCAAAACCGTTTGCGCCTGGGCCGCGTCGCCCGAAGCGAGCGCGAAGGCGGCGGCGAAAAGGCCGCCGAAAATTTTCCCTGTTTTCATTTTCCATGTCTCCCTGTCTCGTCGGCGTTACGTTGCGTCGGCGATATCGGCGGCCGCTCGATCGGGGGGATGCGAGACAGCCGTCCGGGAACCGGGGAGACGAACTGCAAGGCAAGTGCCATAAACCGGAAAGGCGAATTAAGCGGATGATTCCGCGGATCGGCACAAGACGCAGCGGTTGAGCGCCTTAAATTTAATCACACCACGCGCCGCCGCCCGCAAAAGTCGCGTCTCCAGCACGGGCACGGAAATTGAAGGACAGCCCCGTTCGCTCAACAAAGGGGGGGCTATGCTCCATTCGAAAATCTTCGCGGCCGCCGGTTTGGCGCTCGCTTTGTCGACCGGCGGCGTCTTCGCGCAAGGCACGTTGCGCATCGGCATGACCGCGTCGGATATTCCGCTGACCACGGGCCAGCCCGACCAGGGCGGCGAAGGTCAGCGCTTCACCGGCTACACGCTCTACGATTCGCTGATCAATTGGGATCTGACCAGCGCCGACAAGCCGTCCGACCTGGTTCCCGGCCTTGCCACGTCTTGGGCGGTCGACGCGACCGACAAGAACAAATGGACCTTCAAAATCCGCGAAGGCGTCAAGTTCCACGACGGATCGACGTTCGACGCCGAAGCCGCGGTCTGGAATTTCGAAAAGCTGCTGAACCAGCAGGCCCCGCAATTCGATCCGCGCCAATCGGCGCAAGGCCGCACGCGTATCCCTGCGGTCGCATCGTATAAGGCGGTCGATAAATACACGCTCGAGATCACGACGAAGTCGCCGGACGCGACCCTGCCCTATCAGCTCGCCTGGATCATGCACTCGAGCCCGGCGCAGTGGGAAAAGGTCGGCAAGTCGTGGGAGAACTTCGCCAAGACGCCGTCCGGCACCGGCCCGTGGAAGCTGAGCAATTTCGTGCCGCGCGAGCGCGCCGAGATGGTGCCCTTCGCCGAGTATTGGGACAAGACGCGCGTGCCCAAGCTCGAAAAGCTGATCCTGATCCCGCTGCCCGAGGCTTCGGCGCGCACGGCGGCTTTGCGCTCGGGTCAGGTCGATTGGATCGAAGCGCCGTCGCCCGACGCGATTCCGTCGTTGAAATCGGCCGGCTTCTCGATCGTCGTCAACGCCTATCCGCATAACTGGACCTGGCATTTGAGCCGCGTCGAAGGCAGCCCGTGGAACGATATCCGTATCCGCAAGGCCGCCAACCTCGCGGTCGATCGCGACGGCATCAAGGAATTGCTGAGCGGCCTGGCGATCCCGGCGCAAGGCTTTTTCCCGCCCGGCCATCAATGGTTCGGCGAGCCGAAGTTCAAGCTGAAGCACGACATCGCCGAAGCGCGCAAGCTGATGACCGAAGCCGGTTACTCGGCGTCGAAGCCGTTGACAACGAAGATCCTAATCGCGCCGTCGGGCTCGGGCCAGATGCAGCCCTTGCCGATGAACGAAGCGGTGCAGCAGGGGCTTGCCGAAGCGTGGATCAAGGTCGATTTCGAAGTCGTCGACTGGAACACGCTGATCAATATCTGGCGGGCGGGCGCCAAGCACGAGACGTCGCGCGGTGCGACGGGGATGAACTACACCTATTTCATCCAGGATCCGTTCACCGGCTTCATCCGCCATCTGCAGGGTAACCTCGCCCCGCCGGCGGGGACCAATTGGGGCTTCTACAATGCCCCCGATATGGACCAGCTGTTCGATCAAGTGCGCAACACCTTCGACAAGGACGGCCAAACCGCCGTCCTCAAGAAGATCCACGAAAAATACGTCGACGACGCGCTGTTCTTGATGGTCACGCACGACGTCAATCCGCGCGCGATGAGCGCCAAGGTGAAGGGCTTCATGCAGGCCCAGAACTGGTTCCAGAACTTCTCGTCGATCAGCATGGCGCCGTGATGGGGACGCCCTAACAAACGCCATCCTTCGAAACGGCAAGGCCCGCATCGCAAGATGCGGGCCTTTTCGTTCAGTCCATGCGCCGGATCACTTCTTAGTGATGTTCCAGTAGACCGGGATCGCGGCATTCAGAATGCCGTCGACGCTGGAGCGCACCCCGCGAACGAGGTGCAACTGCGCCGCCGGCCAGTACGGCACGGTATCCACCGCGCGCAGCTGGATCTGCTTGGCGATCTCGACCTTCTTGGCGTGATCGGGCTCGTTGGAAAACGCCGTGCGCAGCTTCTCGATCTCCTCGTCGCACGGCCAGCCGAACCACGCGCGGTCGCAGTTGGACCGCAAGCCCAGATGCCCGGCCGGGTCCATCATATCGGCCCCCGTCGGGCCCGACATGAACAGCGACCAGCCGCCCTTGCCCACCGGCTCCTTCGACGCGCGCCGGCCCACTAGCGTGCCCCAATCCATCGCCTGCGGCTCGACCTTTAATCCGATCTCGCGCATCAGCTGTGCGGCGACCAGGCTGAACGTGTTGGTCGGCCCGGATTCCGTGGCGTGCAGAATGACGACCGGCGTGCCGTCATAGCCGCTTTCGGCGATCAATTGCTTGGCCTTGCGGATATCCGGCTTCACCCAGCCCGCATCCGTGAAGTAAGGCGAGCTGCACATGAAGAACGACGGACAATCCTTATAAAGCGCCGGATCGTTGACGAAGGCGCGCGCGAACGCTTCCTGGTCGATCATGTAGCGGATCGCCTGGCGGATCTTCGGGTTGTCGAACGGCGGCTGGATCGTGTTCATGCGGAACACCATCTGCATGCCGAGCGAGTCCTGCGCGCGGGTGCGGATATTCGCGTCGTTCTTCAACGCCGGCAGAAAATCCGGCGGCACTTCCTCGAGGATGTCGATTTCGCCCGCGCGCAGCGCGTTGATCGCCGCCTGCGCATCGGGGATGTAGCGCCATTCGACGCGATCGACCTTGGCGAGCTTGGCGCCCGCAAGGCCGCTGGCGGCGTCCGCGCGCGGCACGTAGTTCGGGTTCTTGACGTAGACGACCTTGGAGCCCGGCACCCATTCGTCGCGCTTCATGATGAACGGGCCCGACCCCATCGGATCGGTGATCGCCGTATTCGCGGGTGTGGCCGCGATCGACGCGGGCATGATGAAGGGCACGTTGGAGCTGGGCTTGCCCAGCGCGTCGAGCACGAGGCCCCAGGGCTGCTTCAAGCGCAGCACGACCGTCTTGCCGTCCGACGCTTCGAGCTGCGCCGTCACGGCCTTAAGCTGCTGGCCGAGACCGTCGCGCTCCATCCAGCGGTTCAGCGACGCGACGACGTCGGCCGACGTTACGGCTTTGCCGTCGTGGAACGCCAGCTTGTCGCGCAACACGAAGCGATAGGTCAGCTTGTCGTCGCTGACGGTGAACGTCTCGACCATCTGCGGCTTGACATTCAGATTCTCGTCCAGCGCGAACAGCGTGTCGTAGACCATGTAGCCGTGATTGCGGACCATATAGTCCGACGTGATCACGGGATCGATCTGCTTCAGATCGCCGAACGGCCGCACGCGCAGCACGGTCTCCGCCTGCGCGGCGTTCGCCGCCGCGAAGAGTGCGGCCGAACAGACGGCGAGCGTCAGTTTCCTTGTCCAACTCATCGGTTTCATCCTCCCTGATTGATCGTTGTCGTGTTGTGGCAGGCGACTTCGTGTCCCGGCGCGATCTGACGCATCGGCGGCGATTGCGCGGCGCAGATATCGCTGGCGAGCGGGCAGCGGGCGCGGAAGCGGCAGCCCGAGGGCAGTGCCGCCGCGCTCGGCACCTCGCCCGTCAACGCCGCGCGCTTCTTGCGGAACCGGGGATGCGTCGCGGGGATCGAGGCGATCAGCGCGCGCGTATAAGGATGGGCGGGGGCTTCGAACAATTCGCGCGCCGGCGCGCGTTCGACGATGGCGCCCAGATACATCACCGCGATTTCGTCGGCGATGTAACGCACGACGGCGAGATCGTGGGAGATGAACAGATACGCGACACCGGTTTCACGCTGCACGTCGCGCAGCAGATTGAGGATCTGCGCGCGGATCGAGACGTCGAGGGCGGCGACTGCTTCGTCGGCGACGATCACGGCTGGCGACGACGCCAAAGCGCGCGCGATCCCCAGGCGCTGACGCTGCCCGCCCGAAAGATTGCGCGGCAGCCGGCCCATCATGCCGCGCGGCAGACCGACCTGATCGAAAAGCTGTTCGACACGCCGCGTGCGGCCCGCGGGATCGAGCAACTCGAAATTGACCAGCGGCTCCGCGACGATCTCGGCGGCCGTCATTCGCGCGTTCAGGCACGCGGCGGGGTCTTGAAAGACCATCTGTACGCGCTGGCGGCGCGTGCGCAGCTCCTCGCCGCGCAATTGGGTGAAATCCTCGCCTTCCAGGCGCACGCTACCGGCACTGGGCGCCGTCAGGCGCAGAATCATCCGGCCAATCGTCGTCTTGCCGCAGCCGCTTTCGCCCACGACGCACAGCGTGCGCCCTTTGCCGATCGTGAAGCTGACATCGTCGACCGCGCGGATCGTCCGCTTGGCGCCCAAGCCGAAAAAGCCGCCGCCCAGCGTAAAGGTTTTGGTGAGGCCCACCGCTTCCAGCACGATGCTCATCTCCCCGCACCCCCGAAAGGCGGCGTGCGCCAGCATGCGGCGAAATGCTCCGGCGCGCGGCGGCGGAAATCGGGCAAACGCGTCGCGCAATCGGGCAGCGCATAGGCGCAGCGCTCGGCGAAGGCGCAGCCGTCGACCCAGCGGCCCGGTGCGGGCATGCCGCCCGGAATCTCGATCAAGCGGTCGCCTTCGGCGAAGGTTTGCAAATGGCGGATCGATTGGATCAGCGCGGCCGTATAGGGATGCTCGGGCGCGTCGAACAACGTCGCGACCGGCGCTTGCTCGACCGCGCGGCCTGCGTAAAGCACGAGCACGCGGTCGGCGATTTCCGCCACCACGCCCAGATCATGCGTGATCAGCAGAACGGCCGTACCCAGTTCGCGGCGCAGATCGTCGATCAGCGACAGGACTTGGGCCTGGATCGTCACGTCCAGCGCCGTCGTCGGCTCGTCGGCGATCAGCAAGGCGGGGCGCAGCGCCACCGCCATCGCGATCATCACGCGCTGGCGCATGCCGCCGGAAAGCTGGTGCGGATATTCGCGCGCGCGCCGCTTCGCGTCGGGTACTTGGACGAGATCGAGCAAATCGACCGCTTGGCGTTCCGCATCGCGCGCCGACGTGCCGCGATGCTCGCGGATCGTTTCGGCGATCTGATCGCCGATGCGCTGCACGGGATTGAGCGCGCTCATCGGCTCCTGAAACACCATGGCGATGCGATGGCCGCGCAAGGCGCGCATCCGGTCGGGCGGCAACGCCAGCAAATCCTGGCCTTCGAACATCGCGCGCCCGGCGGTCGGGCGCAGCTTCTTGGGATCGAGCAAGCCCATCAACGCCAGTGCGGTAACGCTTTTGCCGCTGCCGCTTTCGCCGACCAGACAAAGTGCCTCACCCGCCTCGATCCGGAAGCTCAGATCGTGCACCAGCAGCCGCGCGGCATCGCCCGTACTCAGCGAGATTTCTAGGCCCTGAACGTCGAGCAACGGGGCCATCATCGCGCGCTCTCCGGGTCTAGCATGTCGCGCAGTTCGTCGCCGATCACGTTGATGGCGAGAACCAGGATCGTCAGCGCGATCGCCGGGAACACCAATATCCACGGCGCGATCTCGAGATATTGGCGCCCTTCGGCCATCATATTGCCCCAGCTCGCGACGTCGGGCGGCGTGCCGGCCCCCAGGAACGACAGGATCGCTTCCAGGATCATCGCGGCGGCGAACACATAGGTCGCTTGCACCAGCACCGGGCCCGCGACCGAGGGCAGGATGTGGCGTAGCAGAATGGTCGACAAACGCCCGCCGCAGATCGTCGCCGCTTCGACGAACGCCAATTCGCGCAAGACCAGCACGCCCGCGCGCACGGTGCGCGCCATGCGGGGGATTTCCGGCATGCTGATCGCGACCACGATGACGACCGGCCCCGCCCCGATCAGCGCCACCAGCGCGATCGCCAGCAAAATGGCCGGCACGGCCATCACCGCGTCCATCACGCGCATCAGCACCATGTCGAGGGCGCGGATATATCCCGCGAGCAAGCCGATCGACACGCCCGCGAGCGTCGTCAACGCCGCGACGGCAAGGCCCACGCCGAGCGATATCTGCGTGCCCCAAAGCGTGCGCGCGAGGACCGAACGGCCGACATGGTCGGTGCCGAACGGCTCGAGCATCGAGGGCGCGCGCAAGCGGCGCAGCGGATTCAACACCGCCGGATCGACCGGCAGGAACGGCACGACCAGCGCCAGCAGCGCGAACGCCGCGACGACGCCCACGCAGATCAGGAAAAGCGGCCGCCGGCGCAACGCGGCTAGCGCCGAGACGGGCATGTCCGCGTTCGCGAGGGGCATCGAAGCTTCGGGCGTGGCCATCGGTCAGTACCGGATCCGCGGGTCGATCGCGGCGTAGATCAGATCGACGCCAAGATTGACCACGACATAGACGGTCGAGAACAGCAGGATCAGCGCCTGCACGACCGGATAGTCGCGGCGCAGGATAGAGTCCGCCGTCAATCGGCCGAGACCGGGAATGCTGAAAATCGTTTCGGTCACCACCACGCCGCCGAGCAAGGCGGCGAAGCCAATACCGACCACGGTGACGACCGGCACGGCGGCGTTGCGCAGCACGTGGCGTACGAGCACGCGCCGTTCCGCGAGGCCCTTGGCATGGGCGGTGCGCACGTAATCCTCGCGCAGCACTTCCAAGACCGCCGCGCGGGTGACGCGTGCGATCAACGCGATATAGAGGAGCGACAGCGCCAGCGCGGGCAGTGTCAGGCTATGAAGGCACGCCCACAGCCCTTGCGACAGCGGCACATAGCCTTGCACCGGAAACCAGCGCAGTCCCAGCGCGAACGGATAGACGAGCAGATAGGCGACGATGAACACGGGCAGCGAGAAGCCGAGGACCGCCGTGGTCATCGACACGCGCGCGACCCAGCCGCCGGGTTTATAGGCGGCGACGAGACCGAGCGGCACGGCGATCACGACGGCGATGCATACGGTCATCGTCGCCAGCATCAAAGTCGGCTCGATGCGCTGGCCGACAAGCTGGGCCACCGGAATGCCGGAGAACAGCGACTTGCCGAAATCGCCGCTCGCCAAGCGCAGCGCCCAGGCGACGAAACGTTCGGCGAGCGGCCGATCGAGCTGAAGGGCCGCGCGGATTTGCTGGACTTGCTCGGGCGACGCGAAATCGCCGGCGATCACCTGTGCGGGATCGCCCGGGATCATCGTCAAAAGAAAGAAGACGAAGACCGCGACGATGCCGAGCACGGGTATGGCCGAGAGCAACCGGACCGCGACATAGCCCAGCAAGCGATCCTCCTTCGCTTAGTTAATCGTTTTTTTGACTTTATCCGCAGTCGATCGAAACCGGCAAGATGAATCTCACAAGCCGACACAATCACCTGAAAAAACAAGGTTAATCTAAGGCTTCGGAACTTGCCGAAAATCGTTCGACATTCTACAATTTAGAAAATCGTTTTTCTGGAGGAGACTCCGATCGCCGAGTTACCGACAATTCGCGAAGTCGCCCGCCTCGCCGACGTATCCGTCGCGACGGTGTCGAAAGCGCTGAACGGCACGGGTTTCGTCAGCGAGGAACTCCTCGCCCGCGTCGTCGCCGCCGCGAATCAACTCGGCTACGCGCCGCATGCCAGCGCGCGCAGTTTGCGCAGCGGTGCGAGCCGCATTCTCGGCTTGCTCGTCGCCGACATCACCAACCCGTTCTTCCTCACGCTCGTCGATGCGCTGGAGAAGCGCGCGAGCGAGGCCGGCTATTCGGTCATTCTGTGCAACAGCGCCGAAGACCCCGAGCGCGAGCGGCGCAATCTGCAACTGCTGCTGTCGCAACGCGCCGACGGCATGATCCTGGTGCCGACGCGCGACAGTTGGGCCGGGCGGATCGCCGCCCTCACCCGCTTGCCCTTCCCCGCGATCTTGCTGGATCGGCGGCTCGACGGGCTCGATCTCGACTCCGTCACGATCGACAACCGGATGGCGGGCGCGCTGGCGGCCGAGCATCTCCACGCGCTCGGCCACCGCAAAGTCGCGGTCATCATGGGCTCGCCGGAAATGGCGATCGCGCGCCACCGCGTCGACGGATTCCGCGAAGCCTTCGCGCGCCAGGGCGTGCTGCTCGAGGAAAGCTTCGTCGAGAAAATGGCGTTCGACGAAGCCGCCGCCTTCCGCGCGGCCCAACGTCTGATCGCCCGGCCCGACCGGCCGACAGCGATCATCGCGACCAATAATCATTTGGCGCTGGGCATGTTGCGCGCCGTCGCCGATGCGGGGCTGTCGGTGCCGCGCGACCTTTCGGTCATGGCGATCGACGATCTGCCGTGGTTCGACGTTATCCGGCCGCGCGTCAGCGTCGTCGTGCAGCCATCCGAGGCCATGGCCAATCGCTGCATGGAAACGCTGCTCGAACGCGTCCGCTCCACGAATGGCCGCGTGTTGCCCGCCGAACAGATCGTTCTGGAGCCCGCGTTGCTCGTCCGCGATTCGACCGCGCGGCCGATCAGCCCTTGATGCGCAAATAGGTCTCCGCCAACGCTTTGGCGAATTCGGGATCGTTGATCGCGAACGGCAAACGCATCAACTGGCGGTCGCCCGCACTTTTGAAGCGCCGCGCCAACGCATCGAACAACGCGGCATCGGCGGCGGGATCGTGGAATGGCTTGCCCGGCGCATCGATCAGCGACACCCCGCCTTCCGGAATGAGGAACCGCACCGGACCTTCGCAACGGTTCAGGCGTTCCGCGATCCATTCGCCCATTTGCGCGTTTTCCTCCGCCGTCGTGCGCATCAGCGTGACTTGCGGATTATGGACGTAAAGATTGCGGCCTTGGTACTTCGCCGGCACGGTCTCGAGCGGCCCGAAATTGACCATGTCGAGCGCGCCGCACGACCCGACATAGGGAATGCGCGTACGCGCGAAGGCGCCGAACCGGTCGTCGCTGCAAGGAAACACGCCGCCGAACAGATGGTCGCAAACCTCGGTCGTCGTCGCGTCGATCACGCCTTCGAGCAAACCGGAATCGGCCAGCTTTTCCATCGACTGACCGCCGGTCCCCGTCGCATGGAAGACGAGGCAATCGTAATCGGGCGAGAGCAGCCGCTGCAATTCCTGCACGCAGGGCGTGGTGACGCCGAACATCGTCATCCCCAGCGCGGGTTTGGTCTGCGCCGACGCTTCGATCGCGTTCGACGCCATGCCCGCCATCGCATGCGCGGCGTTGGCGAGCACGCGTTCGGAAATACGGTTGAGTCCCTGCACATCGACAACCGAATACATCATCATGATATCGGCGGGACCGACATAGCGCCCGACATCGCCCGACGCGACGGTCGAGACCATGATTTTGGGCACGCCGACCGGCAAAGCGCGCATCCCCGGTGTGGCCAGCGCCGTCCCGCCCGATCCACCGGCGGACAGCATGCCGCCGATATCGTCGCGCGTCGTCACGAAACGCTCGAACGCGACGGTCATCGCCGAGACCGATGCGCCGCGATCGCCGGTGAACACGGCCGAAATCCCTTGGGGATGATGCGCCGCGATTTCCTCCGGCTTGATGTCGGCGGACGATTCCTTGCCCGAAGTCGACAGATCGACCGACAAAGCCGCCACACCCGCACGTTCGAGCAGCGCTTTCATATAGAGAAGCTCGCGCGACTTCGTATCGTAAGTTCCGACGACATAGACGCGGTTCTGCGCAGGCATCGTCTCGTCCTTTCCTTATGCGTCGACGCGGGTGCCGAGCAGGCGTTCCTGCAATTCGCGGTCGGCGGCCAGATCGGCGGCCGGCATTTCGCGCGCGATACCGCCGTTGACGACGATCGCGACGGTCTCGGCCGTCGCGGTCGCCACGCCCAAATTCTGCTCGACCAGCAACACCGCGAGCGAACCGTCGACGGCGAGGCTTTTCAACAGCGCCTCGACCTGCTCGACGATGACCGGAGCAAGGCCTTCGGTCGGCTCGTCCATCACCAGAAGACGCGGGTGGAGCAGCAAGGCGCGGCCGATCGCCAGCATCTGCTGTTCGCCGCCGGAAAGCTGCGTGCCGCCATTGCGCCGCCGCTCGGCGAGGCGCGGAAACGTTTCGTAGACACGCTCGATCGTCCAGCCGCCCGCGGGCGGACGCTTCTGCGCGACCAAGCGCAAATGCTCGTCGACCGTCAGCGACGGCCAAGTACGCCGCCCTTGCGGTACGTAGCCGATGCCCAGATTGGCGATCTTATTGGGCGGCAGGCCGATCAATTCATGCCCCATGAATTTGATCGAGCCGGATGTCGCCGCCTTCAGGCCGATGATCGTCTGGCATAAGGTCGTTTTGCCCATGCCGTTGCGGCCGATCACGCCCAGCACGCCGCGCGACAAGCGCAGCGACACGCCTTGCAGCACATGCGCCCGCCCGTAATGGACCTGAAGATCGGCGATCTCCAGCAGCGGCGATGTCATTTGGCGCCGCCGAAATACTTGCCGTCGATCGTGTCGAACGCCTTGAGGAACACGTTGTTGTGGACCGTCGGGATCAGTTCGACATCGTCGTTGGCGCTGGCGTCCCAGTCGGCGGTCCACACGGCGAAGGTGTGATTGCGGTCGGTGACCGAATAAAGCCGCGCGCCCGCGACGTATTCGAGCCACGGCATCGGGCTTTTGTTGATGCGGTAGGAAAAGCTGCGCGTGCGGTCGCAGACATGCAGCAATTCCTCGTGCAGCAAGCCCTCGCCGAACAGGAATTCGCGCACGCCCGAAACCTGATCCGATCGCTTGCCGTCGAGCATATGCATCTTCGTGATGTCGGAATGCCATTCGCCCATGCCCGCGAAATCGCGCAGGATCGGCCACACGTCCTTCGCGGCCCCCCGGATGACGGTCGAGGCGAATACCTTCGCCGGGCGACGGCCCTTCCAGCGTTTGGCACCCACCGGCGTTTCGGCCTTCGCGACCGCAGTCGCGAGCGAGGCGAGGCCGCCCGCGAACACGTCGCGCGACACGATCGCTTCGTATTTGCCGCGCTCGTTGGCCGGTTCCTCGAACGTCGCTTCCCATTCGACGAAGCTGCGGTCGCCCGCCGTGACCGGGATCACCCGCAGCGTGGCGAGATAATCGGTGACCGGAAATGCCGGCGTTTCGAAATTGTAGCTGAAGCTGCGATCGGCGTCGTTGAGGCTCAGCAGACGCTCGCGCACAAGCGTGCCGTCGTTCAGATGGAAGCTGCGCACGCAGCCGACGACGTCGGACGCGAGCCCGTCCTCGATTTTGCTTTTCGCGATCGCCGGATTCCAATTCGGCAGGCCGTTGAAATCGCGGACGACGCCCCAGACCTTCTCGACGGGCGCATCGATGATCGTGCTGGCATAGGCGCGGGCCATGGTCAGAACTCCACGTTCTTGAAGCGCTTCGTCTGCTCGACGAGCGCGGTTTCGGTCGGCAGACGCTCCATCGACGAAGCGCCGTAGAAGCCGTGACAATTGCGCGTATTGCGCAGCACGAATTGCGCGTCGTCGGGATTCGCGATCGGCCCGCCGTGACACAGCACGATCACGTCCTTGCGCACGCGCTTGGCGGCTTCCGCGCATTCGTCGATCAGCTTGGGGCAATCCTTCAAGGACAGCGAGGTTTCCGCACCGATGGCGCCGCCCGTCGTCAATCCCATATGCGCGACGATAATGTCGGCCCCCGCCTTCGCCATCTCGACCGCTTCGTCGGGGTTGAACACGTAAGGCGTGGTCAGCAGATCCTTCTGGCGCGCGAGGCGGATCATGTCGACCTCGTGGCCGTAGCCCATGCCCGTCTCCTCGAGATTGGCGCGGAACGTGCCGTCGATCAGGCCGACGGTCGGGAAATTCTGCACGCCCGAGAAGCCCAGCGCCGCGAGTTCGTCGAGCAGATGATCCATGATGGCGAAGGGATCGGTGCCGTTGACGCCCGCGAGCACCGGCGTGCGCTTGACGACCGGCAGCACTTCGCGCGCCATATCCTTCACGATGTCGTTGGCGTTGCCGTAGGCGAGAACGCCGGCGAGCGAGCCCCTGCCCGCCATGCGATAGCGGCCGGAATTGTAGATCACGATCAGGTCGATGCCGCCCGCTTCCTCGCATTTGGCGGACAAGCCCGTCCCCGCACCGCCGCCGACGATGGGAATGCGCTTCTTCACCATGGACTGGAACTTCGCGAGGAGTTTCTTGCGTTCGAAGCGGGGCATCGTCGCTGTCCTTCAGTGCTTGCGGCCGCTATGGCCGAGATAAATTTCGTGCACGACCGGATCGTTCTGGATCCGGCCGGGCGTGTCGGAGACCACGACTTCGCCGTCCTTCATCACCGTCACCAGATCGGCGAAGGGCAAGGCGACGTCCATGTCGTGTTCGATCAGCACGATCGTCAGATCGCGCGGCAGATCGCGCAGCAGGCGTAGAAGCTCGGGCCGCTCGACCGGCGAAAGGCCGGCGGCGGGCTCGTCGAGCATCAGAAGTTTCGGCTCGGCGGCGAGCGCCATGCCGACCTCGAGCTGGCGGCGTTGGCCGTGGCTCAAATCGCCGACATTCACGTCCAGCAGATGCGTCAGGCGCACGCGCTCCGCGACGTCGCGCGCTTGGGCGAGATGCGCGTCGGACCGGCCGGGCGCCAGGAAGCTGAAGCGGTTGGGTTTCACCCCCCGCACCGCGACGAAGATATTGTCGCGCACGCTGAGCCCGTCGAACAGCAGCGATTGCTGGTAGGTGCGCCCGATGCCGCGCCGCGCGCGCGTATGCGCGGGCAAATGCGAAATATCCTCGCCGAATAGCTTGATCGTGCCGGCGGTCGGCGGAAAATCGCCGCAGATCGTGTTGAACAACGTCGTCTTGCCCGCCCCGTTGGGGCCGAGCACGGCGCGCCGTTCGCCCACCGTCACGTCGAACGTGACGTCGCGCACGGCCTGCAACGCGCCGAAACGGCGGCCGACATTCTTCAATTCGATCGCGGGTGTTGGTGTCATCTCGTGTTCCCGGCGGCGGATCGGGGCGAAGGCCGATCGCACGGCCTCCGCCCCTTCACCGTTGCCTCGTCCGCGTCAGGATGCGGCGATGCAGCCCGTGTTGTTGCGCGAGGGCGCGCCCAGCGCCAGGAACGCCGGCTCCGGCGTGCCCAGCGTTTGGTTGATCTGGCGGGCGCGTTCGAACGCGACCGTCATCGGCGCGCCGCCGCGTTCCTCGATCTTCGTCAGGAAGATGTCGGAAACCGCCTGGCGGTTATGGTCGAGCGACACGTCCGCCCCGGTCGGCGCCTTGAACTTCTGCGCCGCCAACGCGCGCTGGAACGCGGCCTGGTTGTTGGAGAGGTCGCCGTTGACCTCCTTCAACGCCCGGATCACGCCCATCAAGTTGGTCGAATAGTTGACCGCGTGGATCGACGGCGACGGGAACGCGTTCGGCATGCGCTTGTAGCGCGCGACGAAATCGGTCCACATCGGATCGTCGATCACGTCGGCCATCGGGCCGGACGCCACCATGCCCACCATCAGGCGGCGATGGGGACCGCGCGCCGACAACATGGTCTGGTCGGCCATGATCGAGCCGCCGATGATCGGCAGATTGCCGCCGGCCTGGGCGTATTGCGTCATGAACGCCAGACCATCGGTGCCGCCATGGACGACAACCAGCGCGCCGGACGTGCGCGGGATCTGCGCGATCTGCGAGGCGAAATCCGTGGTGCCCAAGGGCGACCACAGATAATTCACCTTGCCGCCCGCACGGCAGTATTCGAGGCTGAAGCCGAAGACCTGCGCGTAGGGGAACGCGTAGTCGCCCGCGACGACCGTGACTTCCGACACGTTGAGCGTGCGGCGCACGTAGTTGCCGAGCCCCGCCATCCATTGCGTGCCGTCGGTGTTGAAGCGGAAGAAGTTTTTCGACGGATTGCGCAGCGTCGTATCCGAAGCGCCGGACGAGCCGTTGACGATCGTTTTGCCGGTCAGCGTCGCCGAGTAGTCCTTCAGCGCGATGCCTTCGGCACCCGACAGCGGGCCGACGATGATGTCGGCGTTGTCCTGCTCGATCAGCTTACGCGCGCGGGCCAGGGCCACGTCGGCCTGCGCGTTCGAAGATTCGCGCGTCCATTCGATCTTACGCCCGCCGATGGTGAAGTTTTCGGCTTGGAGCAGCATTTCCATCGCGCGATAGGCGTCTTGCCCGCCGGTCGCGAACGGACCTTCGAGCGTCGTGACCGAGCCGAGACGGATCGGCGTGTTCTGGGCGATCGCCGGGGCCTTGATGGCGCCGGTCGCAGCCGCGGTGAGGGCGAGTGCACCCGCCCCTTTGAGAGCCGAACGCCGGGAGAGACGAAGCGACATTGGTTTCCTCCATGGTTTGCGGTTCCGGTTGATCGTGCGCGGCCGGTCCGGAACCTCGTTCCCGCCCGCTTGTACCTTCGCGTCAATCGCGCCGCATGAACGCCCCCACGCGTTTGGCGAGGCCGATCACGCCGTCGGGCGAGAGCAGCACGATGACGAGAAAGACGATTCCGATCAGCGTGTTGAAGCGGTTGCGGTCGTAGATCGACGCCGCGAACGTGTCGAAAAAGGCGAAGATCAGCGAGCCGATGAAGGCGCCGATCGGATGGCCGAGGCCGCCGATCACGCTCATGATCAACACGTTGACCGTGGCGCCCAAGCCGATGGAACCCGGCGAAATCCCGATATTGTAGATCGTCGCCAGCACGCCGCCGCAGCCGGCGATGAACCCCGCCACGCCGAACGCGGCAATGCGATGGAGCGCCACGTTGTAGCCCAACGCCGCCACGCGGCGCGGATTGTCGCGGATCCCTTGCAGCACCAAGCCGAAAGGCGAGCGCACGAGATAGAGCACGCCCGCATAGAGCAGCACGGCGACGGCCAGCGACACATAATAAAGGACATGCGGTTCGCGGAACGGCAGGCCGAAGACCGTCGGCCCCAACACGTTGCGAATCCCTTCATAGCCGTTGAACCAGGCGAGATTGGTTTCGACGAAGCGGAAGAAACCCATCGCCAAAGCCAGCGTGATCATCAGCAGATAGATGTCGCGCGTGCGGACGGAGACGAGGCCGACGAACAGCGCCGCCAGCGTCGCCGCCGCGATCCCCAGCGGGATCGCCGCCGCGTAGGACAAACCGCCGACGATGCTGGGCGCCGCCCCGTCGATCGTGATCGCGACGACGTAACCGGCCACACCCGCAAGGCTCATCTGCGCCAGCGAGACGAGACCGCCATAGGTCGCCAGGAAGATCAGCGACATCGCGATGATGCCGTAGATGATCGCGCGGCCGAAGATGTTGGCGAGCCAGAAGAGCGCCTGATTCTGCGGCATCAGCTCCGGCAATATCGCCGGCAGCAGCAACAGCAGCGCCAGCGTCGCGGCCGACGCCATCCCCACGGGCGTGCGCAGCCAAGCGCTCATCGCAACCGCCCCATGATGCCTTGCGGGCGCAACGCCAGCACGACGACCATGATGACGAAGGTGAGGATCACCGAATAGGTCGGGAACAGCGCCTGGCCGATCTGTTCGGCAAGGCCCACCAGGATCGCGCCGATCGCGGTCCCCATGATCGAACCCATGCCGCCGACGATGACGACGACCAGCGAGATCAACAGGAAGCGCCCATCGACGCCCTGGGCAAGCGGCTGCGCCGTGGCGCCGATCACGCCGCCGAGCCCGGCGAGTGCCGCGCCCAGCGCGAAGACGATGATGTTGATCTTGGGCACATCGACGCCGCAAGCCGACAACATGTCGCGATCGTCGACGCCCGCGCGGATCATCAAGCCGACTTTGGTGCGGTTCAAAAGCAGCCACAGCCCGATGCCGACGACGACGGCGACGCCGATCTGGAACAAGCGGAATGTCGGATAACGGCCGATACCGGGCAATTCGGAAGCGCCGAAAATCGCGTCGGGCGCGAAGAATTGGCGCGGATTGCCGCCGTAATAAGCCAGGATCTGATCGGCGATGATGATCGACAGGCCGATCGTCACCAGCGCTTGGCGCAATTCCTGGCCTTGCATCCAGCCGAGCACCACGCGCTGCATCGCCACACCGACGATCGCCGCGGCGGCCATGCCCATGGCGACCCCGACATACCACGCGTACCAAGCATCGGCGTCGTAAAGCGGCTCCCACAGCGCGTAGCCGACATAGGCGCCGACCATATAGAGCGAGCCATGCGCCATGTTGACCGTGCGCATCAGACCGAAGATCAACGAGAAGCCGCTCGCGACGATGAAATACAACGCCGCCAGAGTCAGGCCGTTCAATATGATCGTCAGGGCGAGTTGCGACGTCACGGGCGCTGCAGATTCCTCTCCACCGTCGCGTCCGAATTCCGGTACATGCCGGGAATCATCACGCGGCGGCGACGGCGACTATTGAACGGGGCGGCATGCCATGCCACGTTGCGCGTGAGGGTTGTTGGGTAATTTCGGGTAATCGGCAAGTAAACAGTTGATATGAAAAAGGAAGAATTTCGGCTGACGACAACCTTTCCGGGACCGGGTGAAACACCGGCGACCGGCTGGGTTGTTTGCCCCGCGATGGCGAAACTGCCGGCGGCGCAAGCGGAAATCCTTGTTCATTTGCCGGTGTGCGATGCGAACGGCGCCGCCCTCGCCGCACTCGACGGCATAGCGAAGCCGAACAAGAACACGCATCTCGCGTTGTTCGCGGGCGATCCGTTTTTACATCTGCCGACCGTTTTTCGCGCGGCCAAGCGGGCGGGTGTCGAAGCGCTCGCGACGTTTCCGTCGGCGCAACTCTTCGACGGCGAAACCGCGCGCGCCATCGCGACCGCCGGCTACGGCCTGAGCGCCGATCTCGCATTCGTGCGCGCGGCGAAGGCGGCGGGCTTTGCCACACTCGCCCTCGCGACCGATCTTGCGGCGGCCAAAGCGTTGCTGGCCGACGGGGCAACGCGCGTCGCCTTGCATCCCGGCCCTGCCACGCCGGACAAGCGCGCGAACAAAGCAGCAGCGGCGGCGATCGACGCGGCGTGCGCTGCGCTGAAAGGTGCCCCCGTTCTGGTCCATCGCGCCGCCGGTTACGACACAGCGCTCGACGCGGCGTGCGCGAAGGCGCGCGGCGTGGTGCTCCCCCTCGGAATTTAGCCGTCGATGCCGTAACGGCGCATCTTGTTGTAGAGCGTCTTGCGCGACAGGCCGAGATACGCCGCCGCCGCCCCGCGCCGGAAGCGATGGCGGCGCAATCCTTCGACGATCCAGCCGCGCTCGTCCTCCGGATCCGCCGGTGCGGGTGCGGCAGCGCCCGCGATCGCGTCTTCGATCGCCGCGGCCGAGATACTTCCACCACGCGTGCGAAGCGCGCAACGTTCCAGCACCGCGCGCAATTCGCGTTGATTGCCGGGCCAGGCGTGGCGCAGCAAAGCGCGATAGGCTTCGGCGTCGAGCGTGGGCGCTTGCCCCGGCAGCGAGGCCAGAACATGGCGCGCGATCAGCGGCACGTCGTCCAATCGATCCCGCAACGACGGTACATCGACGCGCGCGGGCAGGAAACGCGCGAGAAGATCCTCGCGCAACGCGCCTTCCGCCGCCAGCCGCAGCGGATCGGACGACGTCATGCCGATCAGCCGCGCGAGCCCGCGCACCGGCGCCCCGCCGCCGCGCTCGAAATTTCCGCTTTCGAGCCACGCGGCGATACGCAATTGCAGATCCGCCCGCAAGCGTTCGAAACGCTCGACGATCACCGTCGTATCGGCGGCTTCGATCGCGGCGATGCGCCGCTTCTGCCCGTCGTTCGCCTCGCGCCCGAATAGTTTCAACTCGGTTTCGGCCGCATCGGCCCCGCCATCGACGACGATCACCGGTCCGCGCCGTCGCGGTCCCGCCGCGTGGATCGCGCGCGCGGCCAGCGACTTGCCCGACCCCGCCTCGCCGACGATCAGTACCGGCAGATCGTTCGCCGCGACGCGCCCGATCGTCGCCATCAATTCGCGGAACGCCGCCGATTGCCCGACCAACCCGCCGAAGCCCGGCGTGCGCGCCCCACCCGCTTTGTCGGCCAAGGCGCGCTGGCCGACGACCGCCGCCGTCTTGAAAGCCGACGTCGATTGCATCACCGCGAGTTCGAACGGCAAGCGATCGAGCGTCGAACCGCCGACATAGCCGTCGGCGCCGGCTTGCGCGCAGACTTGGTACATCTGCTCGGGCGTCACGATCGGCCCGCCTTCGATGACGCAGATCGTGCCGGGTGCCGCACGCCGGATGCGCCGCACGAGCTGACGCGCGCGCTCGGTCGCTTCGTCGAGCCCGACCCATTCGTCGAATCCCGCCGGGCCACCGGCGTTCCAGCCGAAATTGACGCAGACGATATCGGCCCCGATTTCGATCAGCGCATCGACCTCGTCGCGCGTCTTGGCATAACCGAACGCCGCCAAGCCTTCGCGTTTGGCCGCCTTCAGCAGCGCCACTTCGCGGGCATAGCCGAGCCCCGCCACCTCCAGCGCCGCGCGAAACCGGCCGCTGATATGCGTGACGGTCGGAAAATTGGCCACACCCGCGAAGCCTTCGTCGGCCAGATCGCGCACGAAGGCGCCGATATCGAGCTGCGGATCGAAGGCGCAAGCGCCGAAAAAAACCGGGATCGCGACGCGGCGCAGAATCTCCGCGCGCGCGAAATCGAGCGTGTAGGCGTTGGAATCGGCGAGCGGCAGCATCGAAGCGAGCGACGTGGCGCCGCGCACCCGCAACCGACCCGCATTCAGCGCCAGCAGGAAATCCGCACCGCCGCGTTCGGCCGCGGTCGCGGCACGGCCCACGCCGATCGCCGCGCCGACCAGCAAGCCGCCGTCACGCTTGCGCGGACTGCGCCACGGCCGGCGCTGCGAAGGGTACGTCGCGGGGCGTTCGTCGAACATGGCGCATCGTCGCGCGGAACGATGCGGCCGCGCAAGGGACCGGCCGTGCCGAGGCGCGTTTACAACCGCGCGGCGACGATGGCGCGCAATTTGGCGAGATCGGCCGAGAACAGGCGAATGCCTTCCGACAGTTTCTCGGTCGCCATCGCGTCGTCGTTGAGGCGACGGCGGAATTCCGCCTCGCTCATTTTCGGCGCGGCGGCTTCCGTCGGCTTGGCGGGTGCCGTCAGCTTGCGTGGCAGATCGCCTTCCTGCGCGGCCAATTGGTCGAGCAGCGCGGGGCTGATCGTCAGACGATCGCAGCCGGCCAAAGCTTCGATCTCGCCCGTGTTGCGGAACGAAGCGCCCATCACGACGGTCGCGAAGCCGCGCGCCTTGTAATAGGCGTAGATGTTCCGCACCGAGACGACGCCGGGATCGGTTTCCGCGTCGAACGGGCCCTTGCCCGCCTTGACGTGCCAATCGAGGATGCGCCCGACGAAAGGCGAGATCAAGAACGCGCCCGCTTCGGCGCAAACGATCGCCTGGGCGAGGCTGAAGACGAGCGTCAGATTGCAGTCGATGCCTTCGCGCTGAAGCACTTCAGCGGCGCGCACCCCTTCCCAGGTCGCAGCGAGCTTGATCAGGATGCGCTCGCGGCCGATCCCGCGCGCCTGATAGCCCGCAATCACTTCGCGCGCCTTTTCGACCGACGCCTTCGCATCGAACGATAAATCCGCATCGACCTCGGTCGACACGCGGCCCGGCACGATCTTGGCGAGCTCGGCACCGAAATCGACGGCCAGGCGATCGCACACGGCATGGATCGCCGCATCGCGCGGCAAGGACGATTTCTTGCCCCACGCGATCGCCGCATCGACGATCGCCGACGCCGCCGGATTCTCGACCGCCTTCAGGATCAACGACGGATTGGTCGTGCAATCGACCGGCTTCAGGCGGCGCACCGCGTCGATATCGCCGGTATCGGCGACCACGGTCGACATTTCGCGCAGCTGATCAAGCTTGGATTTTTTGGCTGTCGTCATCGTCTCTCTCTTCCGGAATCGCGCCTTAGCGTCGGAGTCCCATAGCACGTCCGGCCCCGGGTTTCGACCGGGGCCGTTGGGGGCTAGAAGAGGTCGAAATCCACGCCTTCGTCGGCCTGGAGGACATGCGCGTCGTAAAGCTTGTCGTAGCCGCGCCGTTCGATTTTCGCCGGTGCGGGCAGCGCCTTGCGCCGCTTGTCGAGCTCGGCTTCGTCGACCAACAGATCGAGCTTGCGTGCCGCGACACTGAGCTTGATGCGGTCGCCGTTCTTGACCAGCGCCAGCGGCCCGCCCACGGCGGCTTCCGGCGCCACATGCAGTACGATGGCGCCATAGGCCGTGCCCGACATACGCGCATCGGAGATGCGCACCATGTCTTTGATCCCCGCCTTGGCGAGCTTGCGCGGGATCGGCAGATACCCCGCCTCCGGCATCGCGGCCGCACTGCGCGGCCCCGCATTCTGCAACACCAGAATATCGTCGGCCGTCACGTCGAGATCGGGATCGTCGATGCGCTGCGAGAGATCTTCGAGCGACGAGAACACGACCGCCCGCCCCTCATGCTCCAGCAGCTTTTTGTCGGCCGCTGCGCGCTTCACGATGGCACCACGCGGGGCGAGCGAGCCGAACACCGCGACCAAGCCGCCATCGGGATCGACCGGCTCGGCGCGCGGACGGACGATCGTGCGGTTCACCTGATCGGCCAGGGGTGCATCGATCAACTCGCGCAGCGTCTTACCCGACACGGTCGGCACGTCGAGATGCAGGAGATCGCGGATCTCCTTCAGCACCGCCGGCACGCCGCCGCCCGCGTGGAAATCCTCCATATAATTGTCGCCGACGGGTTTGAGGTTCACCAGCACCGGCGTTTCGTCGGAGAGTTGGTTCAATCGGTTGAGATCGACCTTCACGCCCGCGCGGCGCGCGATCGCCGTGAGGTGAATCACCGCGTTGGTCGAGCCGGAGATCGCTAGCAGCACGCGCCAGGCGTTCTCGATCGATTTTTCGGTCACGATATCGCGCGGACGCAGCGTGTTCGTGCCGATCAGCTCGACCGCGCGCTTGCCGCTTTCCTCCGCGTTGCGCAGGCGATCGGCATGCACCGCCGGGATCGCCGCCGAGTTCGGCAGCGACATGCCCAGCGTTTCGGAAATGCAGGCCATCGTCGAGGCCGTCCCCATCACGGCGCAAGTCCCCGCCGTGGTGGCGAGGCGGCCTTCGACGGTCTCGATCTCCGCCGCATCGACGTCGCCCGCGCGATAACGCGCCCAGAAGCGGCGGCAATCGGTGCAAGCGCCCAGACGCTCGCCTTTATGGCGGCCGGTCGACATCGGACCGGCGACGACCTGCACGGCCGGCACGTTCGCCGACAGCGCCGCCATCAGCTGTGCCGGCACGGTCTTGTCGCAGCCGCCCAACAAAACGACCGCATCGATCGGCTGGGCGCGGATCATCTCCTCCGTGTCCATCGCCATCAGATTGCGGAATTTGAGGCTGGTCGGATTGAGAAACACCTCGCCCAGCGAGGTGGTCGGAAACTCGACCGGCAATCCGCCCGCCATCAACACGCCGCGCTTCGTCGCCTCGACCAATTCCGGGAAATGGCGATGGCAGTTGTTGAAGCCGCTAAACGTGTTGGCGATGCCCACGATCGGGCGCGCCAGCGCTTCGCTGGAATAGCCCATCGAGCGCGCGAAGGATCGGCGCAGATACGCCGCGAATTCCGGGTCGCCGTAATTCGTCAGGCCGCCCGCGATGCCGTGCTTCGTGTTCTTCGTCATATCTCTTTCTTAACACCAAAAGCGTTTTGCGTGCACGATGCGAACGCGCTTGCCTTGCGCCAAAGCGGGTCACAATCTGCGGCGTGCAACTTCGCGCGAGGACGGTATCTCGATGACCAGCACCTACAATGCCGACGAACTGATCGCGTTCGCGGCCGGCGTCGCAATCAAATCGGGGCTCGATGCCGACAAGGCGAAGACCGTCGCGGAGATCCTCGTCGACGGCGATTTGATGGGACACACGACCCATGGACTGCAATTGCTCGCCCCTTATCTGGCCGCCGCGAAATCCGGAAAGATGAAGGTGACGGGGGCTCCGGAGATACTCGCCGATCGCGGATCGGCCCTTACGTGGGATGGACATTTCCTGCCCGGCCCTTGGCTCGTCGTGCAAGCGATGGACGCCGCCTTCGCGCGGATCACGACGCATCCGGTCGTCAGCGTGGCGATCCGCCGTGCGCATCATATCGGCTGCCTCGCCGCTTATCTGACGCGCGCGACCGATCGCGGCCTGGTGATGCTGCTGACCTGTTCCGACCCGTCGGTCGCGTCGGTCGCCCCGCATGGCGCGGTCGCGCCGCGCTATACGCCCAATCCATTCGCGGCGGGATTCCCGACCGGCGGCGATCCGGTGCTGATCGATATCAGCGCATCGACCACGACCAACGGCCTGACCGGCCGCATGCACCGCACCGATCCCGCCGCGCGCCTGCCCGGCCCTTGGCTGGTCGGTCCCAACGGAAAGGGCAGCGACGATCCCGCCGTGCTGTTCGGAAAGCCGCCGGGCGCCATCCTGCCGCTTGGCGGGCTCGATCTCGGCCATAAAGGTTTCGCACTGGGTCTGATCGTCGAAGCGCTGACATCCGCGCTGGCGGGTTATGGCCGCGCCGACGGCGAGACCAATTGGGGCGCTTCGGTTTTCCTTCAGATCATCGATCCCAATGCGTTCGGCGGCGGCGACGCGTTCAAGCGCGAGCTTCGCTGGTTCGTCGATTCATGCCGGACGGCACCGGTGGCGCCGGGCAATCCGCCCGTCCGCATTCCCGGCGAACGCGCCCTCGCCTTGCGCAAACGTCAACGCGAAGACGGCGTCGCCTTGCATCCGGAAATCATGCCCGCGCTGGCCAAACTCGCCGCCGAGACCGGCGTCGAATTGCCCAAGCTGCGCGGCGGCTAAACGAACGACGTCATCGCGGCGTTAGCGCTGCGCCGCGATGACCGAGGCGCCTTCCTCGGATGTGCCGGCGACGGCGCGGAACGACGCGAACAATTCCCGCCCCCAGCCATCGGCGTCGCGCGCGGGGTCGAGGATCGCCGGCTCGCGCGCCGAAATGTCGACCAACACCTCCAGCGTGCCCGCTTCGGCGTCGATGCGGATCATGTCGCCATCGCGCAAACGCGCGATCGGCCCGTCCGCCGCCCCTTCGGGCGAAAGATGGATCGCGGCGAGAACCTTGCCTGAAGCGCCCGACATGCGCCCATCGGTTACCAGCGCCACGCGCTGCCCGCGATCCTGCAACACGCCCAAAGGCGGGATCAGCTTGTGGAGTTCCGGCATGCCGTTGGCGCGCGGGCCCTGGAAGCGCACGACCGCGACGAAATCGCCGGTCAACGCGCCCGCCCCGAACGCCGCCAGCAGCTCCGCCTGATCGGCGAACACTTTCGCGGGCGCTTCGATGCGCCGGCGATCCGCCGCGACGGCGGAGATTTTCGTCACCGCGCGGCCGAGATTGCCGGCGAGAATGCGAATGCCGCCCTGCGCGTCGAACGGTTCGCCGATCGCGCGCAAAACGTTGCGGTCGGCGCTGTCGCGCGGCGGCTCGCGCCACGCCAAGCTTCCGTTATCGAGCCAGGGTTCGCGCGCGTAAGCGCCAAGCCCCTCGCCCATCGCCGTCGTCACATCGGCGAACAGCAAGCCGCCGTCGATCAGTTCGCGCATCAGGAAAGCCGTACCGCCCGCCGCCGCGAAATGGTTCACGTCGGCGTTGCCGTTGGGATAGATGCGCGCCAGCAGCGGCACGACGCTCGACAACGCGTCGAAATCGTCCCAATTGAGTTCGATCCCCGCCATGCGCGCCATCGCGATCAGATGGATCGTGTGGTTGGTCGATCCGCCGGTCGCCAGCAGCGCCACGATCGCGTTGACCCAGGCGCGCTCGTCGAGCATTTCGCCGGTACCCTTGGCTTTGGTACGCGCCAGTTCCACCGCGCGGCGCGCCGCGGCGTCGGTAAAGGCTGCGCGCAAGGGCGTGTCCGGATTGGCGAAGGCCGCACCCGCGATATGCAGGCCCATCGCCTCCATCAGCAATTGGTTGGAATTCGCCGTGCCATAGAACGTGCAGGTTCCCGGCCCGTGATAGGCCGCACTTTCCGCCGCCAGCAGCGCCGCGCGATCGACTTTGCCTTCGGCGTGGAGCTGACGGATCTTGCTCTTTTCCGAATTGCCCAGACCCGACGTCATCGGTCCGGCGGGCACGAAGATCGCGGGCAGATGGCCGTAGGACAACGCCCCCATCACCAAGCCGGGCACGATTTTGTCGCAAACGCCTAGGCACAGCACGGCGTCGAAAATATCGTGCGACAGCGCGATGGCGGTCGACATGGCGATCGCATCGCGGCTGAACAGCGACATCTCCATGCCTTTGCGGCCTTGGGTGACGCCGTCGCACATCGCGGGCACGCCGCCCGCGACCTGCGCCACGCCGCCCGCCGCGCGCACCGCCTTCTTGATCGCCTGGGGATAGGTCTCGAACGGCTGATGCGCCGAGAGCATGTCGTTATAGGCCGTGACGATGGCGACGTTGGGCGCATCGCCGGCGACCAGCGCCGCCTTGTCGTCGGCCGGGCACGCGGCCACACCATGCGCCAGATTGGCGCAACCGATCTTCCCGCGCCCCGTACCGGCATCGCGCATGCGCTTCAGTCGCGCCAGATAGGCGGCGCGCGATTTGGCGCTACGGGAAGCGATCGCGGCGGCGGTCGATTCGAGCACGGAATGGAGCTTCATCGTCGTTCCTCATGCCATAAGCGGCCGTCGCGGCCGGTCAAAGCCGTCGCCGCCACTGCCAATACCGATTCTCGGCAACATAGCGCTTCTGCGCTTCGCTGGCACGTTCGCGTATTCGCGTAAGGGCTCGATCGCGCCCTCAGTCGAAGAAGTCGGAATCCCCTTCCATCAGATACTTCTTCGCCTTCGCGGGAATGAGGTTCACACCGAGCCCGGGCCGGTCATAGACGTCGATCAAGCCGTTCTTGACCGGCATCCGGTCGAAGCCTTCGGTGATGTCGTACCAGAACGGCTCGAAGCGCGCGGGATACTCGAAAGCGATCAAATTGTCGGGCAGCGTCGCGCAAACTTGGATCAGCGACGCCAAGCCGAAAATGCCGTTCGCCGTGCCGTGCGGCGCGATCGAGATGCCGTACAGGTCGGCGTATTCGGCGATCCATTTGAGTTCGGCGATGCCGCCGACGTCGCACGGGTCCGGCCCGATCACGTCGACCGCATGGCCGTCGATCAGCGTCTTGAAGTTCTGGCGCAGATAGATTTGCTCGCCGGTATGGATCGGCGTGGTCGTGTGCGGCGTCACCTCGCGATATACGTCCGCGTTCACATACGGAACGTAATCGCCGGTGATCATATCCTCGATCCACAGCAGATGCAGATCCTCGACCGCCTTGGCGAAGCGCAGCGCATCCTGCTTGAGATAACCGGGGCCGGCATCGACCGCGAGGCCGATGCCCTTGCCCAGCGTTTCCTTCGCCGCGCGCACGCACGCGACGAGATGATCGAAGCCCTGCTCGCTCAGCAGCCCCTTATGCGGATAGGGAAACGGCGCGTCGCGTTGCACGGCGCCGTAATGGAAATCCGGGAAGTCGGCGACCATCGAGGAATGGAACGACGTCGGCAGCTTGAACATCGTGAAGCCGCCTTCGAGCGACATCCCGTATTCCGCCCATTTACGATAATCGTCGGGCGTGTGCCCGACCTTCGCCTCGTGCTGATAGAGCGTGCGATAGGTCCGCACCTGATCGCGCACCTTGCCGCCCAGCAGGCGATAGATCGGCAAATTGGCGGCCTTCCCCGCGATATCCCACAGCGCGATCTCGATGGCGCTGACGGCGGCCCCGAACGGTTTGAACCCGCCGCGCACGCGGATGCGCTTCATGATCCGCTCGACATTCACGGGGTCCTGGCCGACCAGCCAGGATTTCAGCTGCAGCACGATCGGCTGCATATAAGGCTTGGGCGTTTCGATCTGGCTCCAACCCGTGATTCCCTCATCCGTCGTGATGCGGATAACTGGGCTGTTCGCGATAACCGCGCATTTGATATCCGTGATCTTCACCGCGTCCTCCGAATACGTTTATCGACCGCGCTCAATCGAAGAACGCGCTGTCTTCCGCCGCCAAATAGGGTTTCGCCCGCTCAGGCACGAGTTCGACGCCCATGCCCGGCCTGTCCCACACCTCGATCATGCCGTTGCGGATGATCGGATTGGGCAAGCCGTCCACGATCTCGTACCACCATTCGGGATCGCCGACCGGGCATTCGAAGGCGATGAAATTATGCGGCAGCGTCGCGCCGACTTGCACGAGCGCCGCGAGACCGAGCAAGCCGTTGCCGGTCCCGTGCGGCGCCATCAGAATGCCGTGCAGATCGGCGTATTCCGCGATCCATTTGAGCTCGGCGATGCCGCCCACGTCGCACGGATCCGGGCCGACGACGCGCACGGCCTGCCGCTCGATCAAATCTTTGAAGTTCTGGCGCAGATAGATTTGCTCGCCGGTATGGATCGGCGTCGACGTCGACTGCGTCAAATCTCGATAGACGTCGGCGTTGACGAACGGCACGTAATCGCCGGTCAGCATATCCTCGAGCCACATCAAATGATGCTTCTCGACCGCGCGGGCAAAGCGGATCGCGTCGGGCAACATCCAGCCGGGCCCACAATCGAGCGCCAGCCCGACCTTGTCGCCCAGCGCTTCCTTCATCGCCGCGACGCAATCGAGCGTATAGGCCATGCCGCGTTCCGTCAGCATTCCGCGATCGAGCCAGCCATGCAGCGAGCTCTTTTCGACTTCGCCGTAGAAATAGCCCGGCTCGTTCTTCATCGGGCTGTGGAACGAAATGCCCTGTTTGACGATCGTGAAGCCTTCGGGCAGCGCCATCATGCGCTTCATTTCGTCGGCGAAATCTTCGGGCCGATGGCGCGCCAACGGCTTGCGATAGGCGCCGTTATAGACGCGCACGCGATCGCGCACCTTCCCGCCCAGCAGCTTGTAGACGGGTACGCCGGCCGCCTTCCCCGCGACATCCCACAGCGCCATTTCGATCGCGCTGATCGCCGCACCATAGGGTTTGAACGCGCCGCGCTGGCGGATGCGCAGCATCGTGCGCTCGACATCCGTCGGATCGGCGCCGAGCAACGGCTCGCGGAACTGCAAAACGAACGGCTTGAGGTAAGGCTTGTACTTCTCGACCTGGCCGAAGCCGCTGATGCCTTGGTCTGTGACGATCCGCACGATCGGGCTTCCGCCGATCACGGCGCATTTCAAATCGACGATCTTCATGTTCTTTGCCTTTTCCCGTCCGCTTACTCGACGACGTTCGCCGCCAGATATTCGCGATTCATTTCGATGCCGAGCCCCGGCGTCTTGTTCAGTTTGAGGCTACCGTTCGAATTGTCGAGCGGCTTGTCGATGAGCAGATCGTATTTCGACAGATTCCACTCCGACGTCTCGAGCTTGTAGAAATTCGGCACCGTCATCATCACTTGCGCGCCGGCGACGACATTGATCGGGCCTGCCGCGTCGTGCGGCGACACGGGGATGTAGAACGCCTCGCATAGCGTCGAGATTTTCTTGAGCTCGCTGATCCCGCCGGTCCACGTGACGTCGGGCATGATGTAATCGGCCAGACGGTTCTCGAGGATCGGCACGAAATCCCATTTCGTGTGCCCGCGCTCGCCCCACGAGATCGGCACATTGACCTTCTCGCGCACTTGCATCAGCGCATCGACGCTTTCGGGCGGGCACGGTTCCTCGAACCAGTCGATCTGCCCCGCTTCCTCCAGCGAATTGCACAAGCGGATCGCCGTGGGCACGTCGAAGCGGCCATGCGCGTCGATCAGGATTTCGACGTCCGGCCCCGCGGTTTCGCGGATCAACGCGGTCAGCTCGGCGGCTTTGCGCTGATCCTTGCGCGTCATGCTGCCGTCGAGATAGCCCTCGCGCTGCTCGCGCGCGCGGCCATCCACATACGGCCCCTGTTGCGGGAACGGATCGAATTTAAGCGCGGTGTGGCCCGACTTCACGATGTCGCGGATCTCGGCGATCACGTTTTCCTTGCTGGTGAATTTCCGCTGATCGGGGTGTGTATAAAGTGCGATCTCGTCGCGCACGGGGCCGCCCAGCAATTCGTAGATCGGCTTGCCGAGAACTTTGCCGCGAATGTCCCACAGCGCGATATCGATCGCGCTGACGCATTCGACCGCCGCCCCGCGGCTGCCCATATAGGTGAAGCTGCGAAACAGCTTGTGCCAGAGGCGTTCGATTTGCGCGGGATCTTCGCCGACCATCATGTCGCTTATCCGCCGCAGCATCGCGGTGAGCGCGCGGTTCGCGATTTTCGTCGTCGTGGTGATCTCGCCCCAGCCGGTGACGCCTTCATCCGTACGGATTTCGACGAACAAAAACTCGCCCCAGTAGGACGCCGCCGACTTGATAAGCCATGGCTCGATTTTGGTGATCTTCATTTTTTGTCGCTCTTGTTCGAGGATCAAAAACGGCCAGCGAGACATCTCCCCTGCCCAGTCGGCCGCGGCGAATGCGTCGATCTTTTCAAAGCCACCCGACAGATTTGCCGTACGATGGCGCGGCATTTCCCCTCAAACCCCTCAAAATCCGACGGGCGCATATCATTTTTTCTGGATATACATTAATACGAAATTGACTCGCAATATGACTTCTGCAACCGTGACGCAAACGGAGCACGAATACAGATGCTCCGAAGCCATGAAAGATAACAAACAACGCCAACGTCTCGTGGGCGGTGGCGAAACAGGAGGAAACGGAAGCATGTCGCAGGTTCACCTCGGCCGCGCCATTCGGCGTGGCGTTTCGATGGCTTCAATCGCGGCGGCACTCGCCGTTTGGGGCCCCGCATCGGCGCAAGCGCCCATCGACCTCAGCAAATGGTCGCCCGAGTATGTGCGCTCGATCGCCGGCACCCAGGATTACGATACGGCCGCCGATTGCGCCAAAGTCACGCCGCGCGATTATCGCGGGCGCGTCACGTTCTGGTATCAGGGCGCATTCGAAGGCGATCCGGATCTTCTGCGCCAGTACTATCGGGACTTCTTCGCGGAGTTCCGGAAGACCTATCCGAACATCCAGCTCGTCGATCAGGCGCTGACCTATAACGACCTGCTGGATAAATTCCGCACGGCGCTGCTCGGCTCCGCCGGCCCGATGGTCGTGCGCCTGCAAATCCTGGGCGGCGTCGAGTTCGCCTCGAAGGGATATCTTCAGGAACTGAAGCCCGAGGATATTGGTCTCAAGACCCAAGATTTCTGGCCCGGCGCCATGAAGTCGAACATGTGGAAGGGAAAGACCTACGGCATCCCGACCAACAACGAGACGATGGCATTGATTTGGAATGCCGATCTCTTCAAGCGCGCCGGGCTCGACCCGGACAAGCCGCCGGAAACCTGGGACGACGTCGTCCGTTATTCGAAGGAGATCAAGGAGAAGACCGGCGCGGCCGGCTACGGCCTGGTTGCCCGCAAAAACGCCGGCAACACGCCCTATCGATTTATGCCGCAGCTTTGGGCCTATGGCGGCGGCGTGTTCGACGAATCCGCCGCGAACCCGAACTATTCGCAGATTCAGATCAATACGGCCGCGAGCAAGCGCGCCTTGCAGGCCTCGTACGATATGTTCGTGCGCGACAAGTCGGTGCCGGTTTCGGCGTTGACCAACCAGCAAGCCGACAACCAGCCGCTGTTCCTGGCCGGCCAGCTCGCGATGATGATCTCGCATCCGTCCGACTACGACGTGATGCACGATCTGCGCAAGAAGGCGACCGGCAGCGACGCCCAGACGGCGCAGGCGGTCATCGACAACATGCGCTACGGCCTGATCCCGAAGGGGCCGGACGGCAAGCGCGCCGTCGTGTTCGGCGGGTCGAACATGCACATCCTGAAGCCCGAATACGTCGACGGCGGCAAGGTCGATCAGCCGGCCGCGAAGGCGCTCGTCTGCTTCTGGACGAGCCCCGAATGGTCGCTGAAGATGGCTTATGCCGGGTCGAACCCCGGCAATCTCAACGGCTTTAAGACCAAGTGGATGAAGGAGCGTCTGGAGAACATCAAGTTCCTCGACGTGACGACATCGATGCTGCCTTACGGCATCCCGTTCCCGACGATCCCGGAAACGCCGGAGATCATGAACATCATCGTTCCCGACATGCTGCAGAACGCGCTGACCGGCACGATGACGGTGGATCAGGCCGCCGAGGACGCCGCCAAGAAGATCCAAAACGTCATGCGCGGCAACAAGCTCTAACGGACATCACCCGCGGGACCGGCGGCGAAAGCCGCCGGTCTTCCGGCGACGCGAACGGACTGGCTTGGCAAACATGTCGATACGTACAAGCGACGCACCGGCGGGCGGAGCACCGGCACGAACGGCGGCGCGCGAACCCGGCGTTCTTCGGCGGACTTGGATTCATCGCGCCGACTATCTCTATGTGCTACCCGCGATCGTGGTGATGCTGATCGTCATCGCGTATCCGGTCTACTACACCATCGATCTGTCGTTCTACAGCACGCCGCCCAGCTTGCAGCTGCGCGACAAAATTTTCATCGGCTTCGAAAATTACAAGACCATTCTCGAAAGCGAAGTGTTCTGGCGGGTAACGCTGAACACCTTCATCTGGACCATCGTCTCGACCGGCTGCGCCTATATCCTTGGATTGGGCTGCGCGCTGTGCCTGCATCAAGCCTTCCCCGGCCGCGCCGTGATGCGCGCCATCCTGATCATTCCTTGGGTCATCAGCGCGGTCGCCGCTTCGTATATCTGGAAGTGGATCTACCATTCCAATTTCGGCGTGATCGGCGCGATTCTGGTCGAACTCGGGATCATGGACCGGCAGCCGAACTTCATCGACAACGTCAACACGGTTCTGGCGTCGCTGATCGTGGTCAATGTGTGGCGCGAATTTCCCTTCGCGATGATCATGCTGGCGGCGGGCCTGCAAACCGTGCCGGACCAGCTGCTGCGCGCGGCGAAGGTCGATGGCGCGGGCGCTTGGCACAGTTTCTGGCACGTGACCTTCCCGCATCTGCGCGGCGTGTCGATCGCCACGATCCTGCTGCTGGCCGTCGCGAACTTCAATTCCTTCATCGTGACCTGGATCATGACCGGCGGCGGCCCGTCCAACGCCTCGCATATCTGGATCACGCATATCTACGAAATCGCATTCGGACGGCAGCGCTGGGGCATTGCGGCCGCCTATTCGGTCATCCTGTTCCTGATCGTCATGTCGCTCGGCTATTTCTACGTGCGCGGCCTGGGCGGCGCCGAGAAGGAAGGCGGCGGATCATGACCGACGCCGTAACACCCCGCTCCCGCGCCGGTATCGATCTCTGGCGCTGGGCCGGCCGCATCTTCCTGACGGTGATGCTGCTGTTCACGCTGCTGCCGATGGTCTGGATGTTGCTGACATCCTTCAAATCGGGCTTCGCGGCGCTGCAATTCCCGCCGCAATGGTGGCCGAAGGAACCCACGCTCGCGAGCTATCGCAAGCTGCTCGACCCCACGAACAGCGTGGGCGCGGATTTCCTGCGCTTCTTCTGGAACAGTCTTTTCGTCTCGACCATGTCGACGATCCTGTCGGTCATCGTCGCCGTCCCGGCCGCCTACGCCTTCTCGCGCTTCGACTTTCCGGGCCGCAAATTCCTGTTCTTCTCGGTCCTGCTGCGCAACATGTTCCCGGCGGTCGTGTTCCTGGTGCCGCTATTCATCCTGATGCGCTTGCTCGGCCTGATGAACACGCACGGGTCGCTGATCTTGACCTACCTCACCTTCGGTCTGCCGCTCGCGATCTGGCTGCTGAAAGGCTTCTACGACAACATCCCCTATCAGCTCGAACAGGCCGCGCGCATCGACGGCGCCTCGCGCTTCCAGGCGTTCCTGCTGATCGTCATGCCGCTGTCAGTGCCGGGCATCATCGCGACGGCGATCTATTCCTTCATCGGGGCGTGGAACGAGTACATCTTCGCCTACACGTTCATCAACCGGAACGATCGCCTGACTCTGCCGATCGGCATTCAGCGCTTCTTCTCCGAAAGCTCGTCCGACTTCCCCGGCCTGATGGCGGCGAGCTTCATGATGAGCGTGCCGGTCGTCGTCCTCTTCCTCATGCTCCAACGCTACTTCGTCCGCGCCCTCACCGAGGGCGCGGTCAAACACTAGAAAGTTCGCCGTATGGCCCATGTAGTTCTGAAGAACCTCGTCAAGACGTATGGCGCCTATACGGCGGTCAACGACGTGTCCCTGACGATCAACGACGGCGAGTTCGTCGCCCTTGTCGGCCCCTCGGGTTGCGGCAAAACGACGACGCTCAATCTCGTCGCGGGTTTGACGTCGCTCACCTCCGGCGACATCGTCATCGGCGATCGCGTCGTCAACGATATCGATCCGAAGAATCGCGATATCGCGATGGTCTTCCAGAATTACGCGCTGTATCCGCAAAAGACCGTCTACGCCAACCTCGCCTTCCCGCTGCAAATGCGCAAATTGGGGCGCGAGGAGATCGACCGCAAGGTCAAGCAAGCGGCGCAGATGCTGGATATGACGCATCTGCTGGAGCGCAAGCCGCGCGAATTGTCCGGCGGCCAGCAGCAGCGCGTGGCGCTGGGCCGTGCGCTGGTGCGCGATCCGGCCGTGTTCCTGATGGACGAGCCGCTGTCCAATCTCGACGCCAAGCTGCGCGTGCAGATGCGCTCCGAAATCAAACGTTTCCACCAGGATTTGAAGGCGACGATCATCTACGTGACGCACGACCAGCTCGAAGCCGTGACGATGGCGGACAAGCTGGCGGTGATGAGCGGCGGCTTCCTCCAGCAATACGACGCGCCCGCCAAGGTCTTCGCGAATCCGGTGAATATGTTCGTCGCGAGCTTCATCGGCAGCCCGGCGATGAGCTTGATCCCGCTGGAGGCGTCGACGCGCGACGGCAACGCCGTGTTGACCGGCGCCGAAGGCTGGACGGTCGCGCTGTCGCCCAAGAATGCGCGCAAGGTACAGCGCGCGACGTCCGGCAAAGTCGTGCTCGGCGCGCGCCATTCGGCGATCAAGCTTTCCACCGTCGCGGTCCCCGGAGCGGTGCCGGCCAAGGCCTATACGGTCGAACCGACCGGCGACGTGACCTTCGTTCAAGCCATGCTGTCCGGCGCGATCGTCAATATCAGCGTGGCGCCGGATGTCGCCGTCGAAGCCGATCAGCCGATCTGGCTGGAATTCGATCAGGAGCGCATGCACCTGTTCGACGGCGCCACGCAAATGGCGCTAAAGGCCGACTGAAGCAGAGAGTTCGAGTATGACCGCGAAGTTGAAGATCACGGCGATCAAGCCCTATCCCGTGTGGGTCGGCATCCGGAACCAGATGCTGGTCAAGATCGAGACCGACCAGGGCGTGTTCGGTTGGGGCGAAAGCGGCTTGAGCGGCCGCGAAAAGGCCGTGGCCGGCGCCATCGAGCATTACCGGGAATTCCTGATCGGCCAGAACCCGATGCAGATCGGCCGGATCTGGCAGGAAACCTATCGCAGCCAGTATTTCGAGGGCGGTCGGGTGCTGCAGGCGGCGATCTCCGCCATCGACATCGCGCTGCACGACATCAAGGGCAAGGTGCTGGGCGTACCGGTCTACGAGTTGCTCGGTGGCAAGCAGCGCGACCGCGTGCCGACCTTCGCCTCGACCGGCGACGAGGCGGAAGGCGATGTCGCGATCGAACGCGCGCGCCAATTGGCGGCCCAAGGCTGGCAGGCGATCCGCTTCTTCCCCGTCGGGCAGAAAAGCCGCGACATTTTCGAGCCGCGCGAGTCGATCGGCCCGACGGCGAAGATGCTCAATAAGGCGCGCGAAACGTTGGGCGGCGATCTCGTGCTCGGAATCGACTATCACCACCGCCTGTCGGTCGCCGAGGCGGCGAGCTTCTGCGCCAAGCTCGGGCGCGACACGCTCGACTTCCTCGAGGAGCCGATCCGCGACGAAACGCCCGAGGCGTATGAGTCGCTACGCACGCTGACCCATGTGCCCTTCGCCATCGGCGAGGAATTCGCCAGCAAATGGCAGTTCCTGCCCTATATCGAGCGCGGCATTCATCAGTTCAACCGGCTCGACGTCTGCAATGTCGGCGGGATTACGGAGGCGATGAAGGTCGCCGGCTGGAGCGAAGCCCACTACGTCGACCTAATGCCGCACAACCCGCTTGGCCCCATCTGCACAGCCGCGACCGTGCATCTGGCGGCGGCGATCCCGAATTTTGCCTGGCTCGAAACGCGCGTGCCCGAAGCCAAGGGCTTCGACAGCGCGGAATACTTCCCCGTGCAGCCGCGGCTCGACCGCGCCGATTATCCGGTCAGCGATCTGCCGGGGCTCGGCGTCGAGGTCAACGAGGCGGCGATCGCCAAGCAAAGCCTGCGCTTCTGGGAAGCACCGCATCTCACGCGACGCGACGGCTCCGTCACGAACTGGTAGCTCCAACTTCCGAGGTCAAAATGACGCGTAGTGCAGACATCGTCCGCCCGCCCAAGGAACTGATCGACGGGCTCAGGAATATCGGGGCGGCGACGGTCGCCGGCACGCTCGGCCATATGGGTTATAAGAACCCGCATATGGTGGGCCCGGTTTCGCAGAACGCCGGCAAATCGATCGTCGGGCCGGCGCTGACCCTGAAATTCATGCCGCAGCGGCCCGATCTGTTCAGCGAAGGCGAATACGCCGATCCCGAAACGCAGCTGCACCGCCACGTGCTCTATCACGTGCAGGAAGGCGATGTGGTGGTCGTGGACGCGCGCGGCGATATGAGCTCGGGCGTGTTCGGCGACATGATGTCGACCTATTTCAAGGGGCGCGGCGGGGCCGGCATCGTCATCGACGGATGCATGCGCGATTGGCCCAACGTGAAGAAGCTCGATCTCGCCTTGTGGCTGCGCGGCTGGACGCCGAATTATCACGTGCAGACGACGATTTTCCCGATGGAAGTCAACGTGCCGATCGCCTGCGGCGGTGTCACCGTGATCCCCGGCGATATCGTGGTCGCGGACGACGACGGCGTGGTGATCGTGCCCGTGTCGATGGCCAAAGCGGTGATCGAAGAGGCGAAGAAGCACGCCGAGTGGGAGGAATTCTCCCGCATAAAGTTGACGCAGGGCGAATCGTTGCAGCGTTACTACCCGCTGCACCCCGACGCGAACGACGAATATCAGGCGTGGCGCAAGCTCAACCCGATCGGGGGCAAGAAGCGCTAACGCAGGTCGATACCCGCTCGAACGCGAAAGCCCGCCGCTTGGTTCGCCAAGGGCGGGCTTTTTGCTGTTTGGAGCGCAAGTGCAAACGTGAAGCGGTTGGCGAATTTTGTATTCAGCCTTGTTCGGCGCTCCGCGACGGAACATTATCGACGGATCGGTCGAATGACCCATCCGTCGAGGGAGATGACTTTGTCCAAGAAGCTGCGCGGCGTGATCGCCGCGATCGTCACGCCGATCGATGCCCATGGCGAGCCCGATTTCGACCGTTTCGCGCGCGTCGCCAAACATCTTCTCGACAATGGTTGCGACGGCTTGAACGTGCTCGGCACGACCGGCGAAGCGACGTCGTTCTCCTTGCGTCAGCGCACCGACCTGATGCGCAAGATCGCGGCCTCGCCGTTGCCTGTCGCGCGCATGATGGTCGGCACGGGGGCCGCCGCCGTCGAGGATGCGGCTGCGTTGTCGCTTCTGGCGGGCCAGCTTGGCTTCGCGGGCGCCCTGCTGCTGCCGCCCTTCTATTACAAAGGCGTGCCGGAAAGCGGCATCGTGCGCTATTTCGACCGCATCGCCGACGCGACGAAGGCGAGCGACGTTCCGCTCTACCTCTATCACTTCCCCGCGCAATCTGGCGTGCCCTACACGCTGGCGCTGATCGAAAAGCTGATCAAGACCTTCGGCGCGCGGATCGCCGGGTTGAAGGATTCGTCCGGCGACATGCCCTATGCGCGTTCGGTCGTGGCGCTGTCGAAATCGCTCGACGTGTTCCCGTCGAACGAAGCCTGCCTGCTCGACGCGCGCAAGGGCGATTTCGCCGGCTGCATCTCGGCGACCGCCAACACCAACGCGCCCTATTGCGGCCGCGCGTTCCGCGACGGCGACGAGACGGCGCATAAAACCGCCGTCGCGATCCGCAAATTGTTCGACGGCAAGCCGCTCGTGCCCGGCGTCAAGGCGCTGACCGCGCATATTCTGGGCGACGACGCGATCGCGAATCTGCTGCCGCCGTTCGATGCGCTAAGCGCCACCGATCGCGACGCCGTGATCGACGGTTATCGCAAGCTGACGGCCTGACGCATCGCGTTCACGCGTTGGGCGGATGGCCGGCGATATTGTTGCCGGTCATCAACGCCGCATAGTGGTCGCTGGCGATCGGGCAAGACAAGGCGCGCAGATAGACGCGCATCAACGCGTCGTGGAACGGCGCCGCGTCTTCCTGCGAGGACACCAGCGTATCGCCAAGCTCGGCATGCGCCGCCTGCATCTCGCGCAGCAGCGCCGTCTCGTCCACCATCGTATTGCGGCCTTCGCGCAGCACGTGGCGGCCATCGACAAACACCTCGCGGATCGCCGCCCCGCGCTCGCCATAGACGATCTGGCGGACGGGATGGTTGAGCGGCGTCAATGTCGTCGCGTCGAGATCGTAGCAGACAAGATCGGCCTTGAAGCCGGGCTCGATCCTGCCGAGCCGATCCGCAAGGCCGAACGCCTTCGCCCCGCCCTCGCAGCCCGCGCGATAGATATCCTCCGCCGTCGGCCAGTTGTCGCTGTCAGGGGAGGCGATCTTCGGGATCACCGCCCCGGTGCCCAGCGTGTTGAGCATGTTGACGCCGTAAAGCAGCCCGCAGCCGTCCGAGCCCATCGAGACGTTGATCCCGGCGTCGAGCAACGCGCGCAGCGGCGCCACGCCCGAGCCCATGATCGCGTTGCTCCACGGGTTGTACTGAACCGATGCGCCCGACCGCGCGATGATCTCGATATCGCGCTTGGACAGCCACGTCGCATGGATCAGAGACGTGTTTTCCTTCAAGAATCCCAAATGGTCGAGATGCGCCACCAGCGATCGGCCGTAGAATTCCTCGGCCGTGATGAGTTGCATGCGCGTTTCCTGGCAATGCGTCATCACCGGCAGATCGAGCTCGTCGGCGAGCTTGCGGCTCGCGACCAGAAATCCGTCGGTGCAGCGATGCGGCGCCGACGGCGACACGAGTGTCGCGACGCGCGCCGATTTGGGATGTTTGCCCTTGGCCGCGAGATCGCGTACGAGCCCCAGAAGCTGGTCGGCGGTCGGCCGCTTCAGCCCGCGAAGTTCGCCGAGCAATGCCGGCGGGAACTCCACCTCGCCGAAGGGATAGGAATCGACCACCGCGCGGTCGATCATCGAGAAGCCGACGAAGGCGCGCGTGCCCGTATCCTCATAGGCCTGGAACGCCGCGTCGATATGTTCGCGCGAGAACAACTGCCCCAGCGACAAATCGTCGACGATCGTCGTCGCACCCGTGCGCAAGGATTCGAGCGCGCCGACGACCGTGCGCAGATACATCTGGCGCGGCGTCAACGCCACCGCCTTGCGCGGGCGGATCAGCGACATCGCGACCTCGGTCGTCAGGTTCTCCAGACAGCCTTTGAGATAATGATCCCACGAATGCATATGGCCGTTGATCAGCCCCGGCATCACCAGCAGCCGCGCGCCATCGACCACGGCCTCGGCCCGGTCGTGCGGAATCGCCCCCGGCGCCTCGATCGCCGTAATCCGGTCGCCGTCGATCAACAGATCGCCGCGTGCCCAGCGATAGGTCTTGCCGCTCGACCGAACCAGCAGCGCATCGGCGATCAAAGTTTTACGAACGGACGTCACGGGACCCTCCCATCAGCGATGGAGGGTGACAGCAAGCACCGTGCCAGCGGCGCCGAAGGGTCAACGCGGCGCGAGTTTCAATCGCATCACGATATCGCGGCCGTGATTGCCAAAGCCTTTGCCGAAAATATTCACGCCGCCGGGGCGCTTGGCTTTTTCCTGGATGCCGACGCGCAGGCGGATCGAGTGATGGTTCGGCAGATCGAGCTTCGACAAACCGATGCTCGAGATGCGCTTGCCGTTGACGAACGTGCCGTCGCGGCTGATCCGCCATTGAGTGAGATCGCCGTATTGCGAGCCTTCCAGCTTCCACCAGCGCGGCGTGAAGCGCCCGCGCCGGTCGCCGTAATCGCCCGGTGCCGTCCACACGCCGACATGGACATGGTTGACCCATAGCGAAATATCGGACGGCCAATTCTTGTTCGTGCCCGGCACTTCGGACGACAGCTCGAGCTCGAACTCCAAAGCCTCGACCGTGCGGTTCATCAGCTTCGCGTTGTTCGGGAACTTGTACTCGACATAGCCGCGCCCGAACCAGATCAACGCCGCCTGCACGCGCGCGGGATCGAGAAACAGGTCGGGCACGTCGAGCACGCCCATGATGCGCTCGGTCGAGCAAATGCCGCAGGGCGCCGAGACCTCGCAACTCGTGTAGAGGCCGAGCGGCATCTCGACCTCGACCACGTTGCTGTCGCGGCTCGGCCGTTCGGGCGCCAATTGAATGACGATCTCGTCGAATCGGGCCCAGCAGATCTTCTGCTGCCCTTTGCTGGCTTTGCCGAGCGAGGTTTCGATGAGCTCGGCATCGGTCAAAATCTGCACGTTGGTCGCGACGGTCGATTGCGGCAGCTCGAGCGCCTCGGCGATCTGGTTAACGTTCAACGGACCGGTACGGCGCAATAGCTGAAGAATGCGCACGCGGATCGGCGAGGCAAGTCCGCGCACGACCGCGAACTGACGCGCGGGATCGACGGCGAGGAAACTATGAGTCGCTTCCCCATCCGCGCCGGCGCCCGCCGCGATATCGGCGGGGCCGCGGCGCGGATCGGACCCGGCGAAGGCGGTGTGACCCGCCCCGCCGGATGTCTCTCCCTTATTTCGACGACTCGAGTCGGATGACATTCCACGAGGCCGGTTTCAGCGTCATCGTTACAGCTCCGTCCGCCACCGTCACGCCTTCGAGGCGCTTGGGCGACACGCGGTCGGGAGCATTCTTGTCGTTGACCGCCGTGAGGCTATCATGCCGCAACTCCTCGGCGACCGCGACCTTCATTCCGCCGAAGCCGCGCATATCGACCTTGACCTGCATTTCGCCCTTCAGGTCGCGGTTGAGCGCGAACAGCGTCAGCGACTTGCCGTCCTCGCCCGCCACCGCCGACAGCTTCAGATACGGCGCCTTGACCGGGTAGTACAGGTCCTGGTCGCCGCGAGGATCGTAATACGACGCGTCGTAGATGTCGCTTTCGATCCGCGTGCGCAGCACGTCGCCGCGGCCATAGCGGCTCATCTGGGCGAAGGGATGGAAGATCGTCTGACGCCAGGCGGGACCGCCCGTTTCGGTCATGATCGGCGCGATCACATTGACGAGCTGCGCCAAGCATGCGGCCTTCACGCGGTCCGCGTGGTTCAGCAGGGAAATACACGCGCCGCCGAACGCCAGCGCGTCGGCCATGTCGTAGATTTCCTCCAGGATTTCCGGCGCCACCGGCCAGCCGGGCTTGATCCGGTTGGCGCGCGGACGGCGCGTGCGATACCAGACGTTCCATTCGTCGAAGGACAGCATGATGCGCTTGGACGACCGGCGCTTGGCCGACACCGCGTCCGCGATCGCCACGACCTCGTCGATGAAGCTGTCCATCAGATCGGGGCTGGCGAGCAAGGCCGCCGTGTCGCCGTTGTAGTTGTTGAGATAGGTGTGCAGCGAGATGAATTCGACATGCTCGAACGTCTCGTCCAGCACCTCGTCTTCCCACTGGCCGTAGGTCGGCATCGTGCGCCCGGACGAGCCGCACGCCGCCAGTTCCAGCGACGGATCGATCCAGCGCATCATCTTCGCCGCTTCGCGCGCGACCGCGCCATATTGGCGGGCGGTCTTGGTTTCCATCTGCCAGGGCCCGTCCATTTCGTTGCCCAAGCACCAGAATTTGATGTCGTGCGGCTTTTCCCAGCCGTGCTTCTTGCGCAGGTCCGAATAATACGTGCCGCCGGGATGGTTGCAGTATTCGACCAGATTGCGCGCCGCGTCGCCGCCGCGCGTGCCCAGATTGACCGCCAGCATCGGCTCGATATTCGCGGCCTTGCACCAATCGACGAATTCGTTGGTGCCGAAGGTGTTCGGCTCGGTCGAGAACCAGGCGAGGTCGAGGCGTGCCGGCCGATCCTTCACCGGCCCCACGCCGTCTTCCCAATTATAGCCCGAGACGAAATTGCCGCCGGGATAGCGCATGATCGTCGGCGCCAATTCGCGCACCAAGGCCAGAACGTCGCCGCGAAAACCGTTCTTGTCCGCGGTCTTGTGGCCGGGCTCGTAGATGCCGCCATAGACGCAACGACCCAGATGTTCGATGAACGCGCCGAACAGGCGGGGATCGGTGCGACCGATCGTGAAGTCGCGGTCGAGTAGAACGGATGCTTTTCTCATGGCGTTTCCCTGACTTGCTTGATGTTGTTTCGATGTCTCTACCGCGCGAACAAAGGACGCTCGCCGGGGGCGAGCGGTTCGAGCACGGATTCCTTCAACGTTTTGGAATAGGGATGCTGGGGATCGGCGAGAATGGTCCGCGCATCGCCGCTTTCCACCACCTTGCCCTTCTGCATGATGATGATGCGGTCGGAAATCGAATACGCGGTCGCCAGATCGTGCGTGATGTAGATGATCGACAGGCCCAGCTCGTCGCGCAGCTTGCGGAACAGATTGACGATCGACGCGCGTAGTGACGCATCGACCATCGACACGGGCTCGTCCGCGATCAGCAGCGACGGGCCGGACGCCAAAGCGCGGGCGATCGCCACGCGCTGCAACTGTCCGCCCGACAATTCGTGCGGATAACGGCCTTTGATTTCGGCAAGCGATAGACCGACTTGGCGCAACGCCTTGTCCGCCCCCGCCTGCATCGCCGCCTCATCCTTGGCGCCGGCGAAACGCTGACACGTCGCGTAGAGATAGCGGTCGAGCCGTTTCAACGGATTGAACGCCTCGAACGGATTTTGAAACACGGGCTGGACCGAAGCCATAAACGCGTGACGGTCCGCGCCATCGCGCAAACCGGCAAGATCGCGTCCTTTGAAACGCGCGGTCCCGCGCGTCGGCGTTTGCAGCGCCAGGATGATCCGCGCCAGCGTGGACTTGCCCGAGCCGGATTCGCCGATGATCGAGAAAATCTCCGGCTTCGCCGTTTCCAGCCGGAAGCTGACGTCGATAACGGCCTCGACCTGCGTGCGGGAGAATAGTCCGCCGCGCGTGAAGGTCTTGGAGACGGAATCGAGTTCGAGCAACGCGTCGGTCATGGCGTGGCCTCCACGCGGTCTTTCTCGAAGCAGGCGACGCGATGATCGGGTGCCACCTGCTCCATCGGCGGAACTTCCACGCGGCAGCGTTCCGTCGCAAAAACGCAGCGCGGATGGAACCGGCAGCCCGAGGGCGGATTGGCGAGGCTGGGCGGCGTTCCTTCCAAGCCGCTGCGCGGCCGGTCGTCGCCGATGCGCGGCAACGAGTGAATCAAATGGCGCGTATAGGGATGGCGCGGCCGTGCGAACACGTCCGGGGTGCGCGCCTCCTCCACCAATCGTCCGGCATACATGATGCCCAGGCGATCGGTCAGATGCGCGTGCACGCCCATATCGTGCGTCACGAACAGCACCGACGACGCCATTTCCCGCTGGATCGAGCGGAACATCGCCAGCACGTCCTTCTGCACCACGACGTCGAGTGCGGTCGTCGGTTCGTCAGCGATGATGAATTGCGGCCGGCAGATCGTGGCGAGCGCGATCGTCACGCGCTGGCGCATGCCGCCCGACAATTCGTGCGGATAGGCTTTCAGCACCGAGGCGGGCAGATTGACGCGCGCCAGATGCGCGACGACCGCCGCTTCGAACCCGGCTTTGTCCAGGCCCATATGGCGGAAGGCGAAATCGAAGAACGACGTGCCGATGCGCCGCACGGGGTTCAGCACGCTCATCGAACCTTGCATGACGTAGGAGAGATGCCGCCAGCGAACGCGCTCGACCAGATCGGCCGGAGCGCGATTCAAGCCCATCGTGCCGTCCATGAAGCTGAACTGGATATCGCCGCCGACGATTTCCAGCGGCGGCCGCATGGCACCCGCGATGGTCTTCACCAGCGTCGACTTGCCCGAGCTTGATTCGCCGGCGAGGCCGTAAATCTCGTCCTTGCGGACTTCGAAGGTGATGCCGTCGACGGCCTTCACTTCCCGGTCGACGCCGAACAGACGCAGGCGATACCAGGCGCGCAGGTCGCGCACCGCGACGACGGGGCCTTCGTCCGTTTCCGGCTTGGCGGCGGGGTTTCGCATGGCGGCGCTCATTCTTTGCGCCCCCCGCCCCGTTCGAGCCTAGATCGCGGATCGATGTACTCGTTCATCGAAATCGCGAGCAGATAGAGGCCGATGAACAGCATCACCACCAGGCCGACCGGGAACGCGATCCACCACCACACGCCGGCAACGACGGCGCTGTGCTGATTGGCCCAATAGATCATCCCGCCCACGCTGGGCCGATTGATATCGGTGAAGCCCAGCACCGCGAGCGTCACCTCCAAGCCGATCGACCAGTTCATATTGTTGAGCGAGGTCGAGAACACGATCGGCAGCACGAAGGGCAAATGCTCGCGCGACAGGATTTCGTGCGTACGCATGCCGGAGAACACGGCCGTCTGCGTGAATTCCCGATGCCGCAGGCTGAGCGCTACGGAACGGATCAGTCGCGCGTCGTAGGACCAGCCCAACAGCGCCGTCAGCACCGCCAGCATCACCCACGACATGTTGTCGCGCATGACGAAGTAGAACAGCACCAGGATCGGGAATAGCGGGATGACGATGAAGGTGTCGTTGATCGACATCAGCACCCGATCGACCCAACCGCCGCGATAGCCGGCGAGCAGACCGATCGACAGCGACAGGATGCGGCTCAAAATCGCGACCAGCAGGCCGAAGGCCAGCGTGTTGCGGATCGAGTAGGTCAGCAGCCAGAACAGATCCTGCCCGCGCGACGTGGTGCCGAACCAATGCGCGCCCGAGGGCGGCACGTCCATCGGCGCCACGAACTGGTCGAGCGGCGGATACGGCGAGACGAAAGACAGCAGCGCCATCGCCACGACCACGCCGGTCATGAGGATGCCGGCGAGGAATTCGCCGTTGTAGCGCAGGAGATCGCGAAGAACGACGAACATGCTCAAGATACCGTGACGCGAGGGTCGATAAGCGGATAGATCAAGTCGATGACCAGCACCGCGAGCGAAACGCCGACGATCGACACCGTCGTGACGCCGAGGACGAGGCTGTAATCGCCGGCGTGAACGCCGTCGACCAGCAGAGAGCCGATGCCCGGATAGCCGAACACGCGTTCGGTGATCAGCGCCCCGGAGAAGACGTGGCCGAGCGAAATCGCGAGACCGGTGACCTGCGGGGCGATGGCGTTGCGCATCACGTAAGCGGTCAGGATGCGCCGCTTCGATACGCCCGCGAGTTCGGCGTAGACGACGTAATCCTCGGTCACGACGTTGGACACGAGGCTGCGCATGCCGACGAACCAGCCGCCCAGCCCGACGAGCAGCAGCGACAGCAGCGGCAGCATCGAATGGCGGACGACCGACAGGATGTATTCGGACGACCAGCCCCGCGTGACGTTCATCTGGGAACCGCCCGAGATCGGCAGGATCGGCCAGAGATAGCCGAACACGATCAGCAGGATGATCGCCGCGATGTAGTACGGCATGGGATGCAGCGCCATCGCGACGATGCCGAAACCTTTGAGGATGCGGCTGCGGCGGTAATAGCCGGCGAGACCGCCCAGCAGATTGCCGATGATCCAGGTGAGAATCGTGGCCACGCCCAGCAGACCGACCGTCCAGGGAATGGCGCGCCCGATCAGCGTCGACACGGGCGACGGAAAGGCGGAGAGCGAAGGTCCGAAATCGGCGACCAGAACGCGGCGCCAGAAATTCAGATACTGCTCGATCGGCGAACCGGTCAGGCCATAGAGCTCGCGCAACGACTGGCGCATCGATTCGATCGCTTCGGGGGCCGTGTGCCCGAAAGCCGTGGCGACGGAAACCGTATGCTCCACCGGATCGATCGGCGTGGCATGCGTGATGATATAGGCGATATTGATGCCGATGAAGACGACCAGCAGAAATTGCAAAAACCGGCCGAAGGCATATCTGGCGTAGGCGCGCATATTCGTGTGCTTTCCCGGGGAACGTGAAGTCCGCCCTTCCGGCCGGCACGCGAACTGCGCATGCCGGCCGGCCGGAGCGGATCGTCGCTTACTGCTTCGGCTTGATCTTCACGAACATGTAGCGGGAGTTACCCCAGTTCGGCACCGGATTGGCGTACGGGTTGTCCGCGGTCGGGAAACCGGTCCAGTAGGTTTCGTCGGCCACGGTGAACACGTTGTACGACATCAGCGGGATCACCGGCATTTCGCGCGTCGCGAGCTTGACGAACTCCTTGCCGAGCTCGATGCCCTTGGGATCGTCGAAGTCGATCCCGCGGATCTGTTCGATGATCTTGTCGAGCTCCGGGTGCGACCAGCGCTGCCAGTTGCGCGAAGGCTGCGATTGCCCCGGGGGCGCGACATAGGCCGAGTGCCAGCTGTCCATGAAGAAGGACAGATCCTGGTGACCGCCCCAGGTCTCGACGCTCCAGCTCAGGATCACGTCGAAATCGCCCGCCGCGCGGCGCGTGAGCAGCGTGCCCGCCGCCACGTCGACGCGCGCGTCGATCCCGAACTGACGCCAGCTTTGCGCGATCATCGAACCCGCACGGGTCATGATCGGACGCGCGTCGCCTTCCACCACCACGCGGATGACGAACGGCGTGCCGTCGGGCTTGAGCCACTGATTACCTTGCTTGCGGAAACCCGCACGCTCCAGCAATTCGGTGGCCGCCTGCGGATCGGGCTTCCACCAGCCGGTGCCGAAGGCCTTCGCGATGTCCTTCGGATCCGACGGGATCTGGTTGCCCATCGACGGACGCAAGCTGTCCGCGATCTGGCGCGCCATCGTCCGGTCATACGGCTTGATCTTGCGCTTGCCGGTGTCGATCTCGAAATCCGCGAGCCAATCCTGCATCGCGAGGTGATACGTCTCCGGATGGCGGCCGGTCGGCGGCACGTGGATCGGCGAGATCGTCGCCGCACCGCGATAGGACGCCATCGAAACGGCCTTGATGTCGACCAGCAGCGTCAACGCCCAACGCACGTCCTTGTTCTTGAACATGTCGAGCTGGGTGTTGAAGATCGCCGACGGCAGCGTGGGATCGGGATGCCCGAACGGGAAACCCTTGAACCACGCCTTCGAGGTCGGGTTCTGGCGCGCGAGCGTGAACATGCCTTCGGGCGCGATGTCGTGGACGACGTCGAGCTCCTTGTTCATCTGCGCGATCACGCGCTTATCCGGCGGACCCGGATCGACGTAAGCGAGGTAGCGCGGCGCGGGCTCGCCGAAGCGGGCCAACGACGTGCGCTGCCAATCCGAGCGGCGCTGCCAGATATACCATTTGCCGTCCGGATCGTGGCTGTGCAGCACATAGGCCGACAGCGAAACCGGCTTCTCGAAAGCGAACTTGTTGGGGTCTTCGGCCTTCTCGAAGATATGCTTGGGCGCGATCCAGATCGCGTTCCAGCGCACGGTGAACAGCGAGTGGAAGCGCGAATTCGGGCGCTTCAACTTGAAGATCACGGTTTCGGCGTCCGGCGTTTCGACCGTTTCCACCGCATTAGCGAGAACGGCGCTCCAGCGCATGCCGGGCGTCTTCACCATCATATCGACGGTGAATTTCACGTCGGCCGAGGTGAACTCGACGCCGTCGCTCCAATAGATACCGCGGCGCAACTTCACACGCATCTCGGTGAAGTTCGCGTTGTAAACGGGCTTCTCCGACGCAAGGGAGTTGTCCCACACGCCGTCGATACCGCTATTCGGATCGATATACCACAGCGTGTCCAACGCGGCCTGCTGCAACCCGTTGGATTGGCTGTTGGCGTTGATCGCCCAGATATTGAACCACGCCGCGTTCTTGACCGTCCCCTCGGGGTTTTCGAGAATCAGGAGTTGATTGCGCGGAATGTCTTTTGGAATGCCTTGGGCGTTCGCGGGCTGAATCAGCCCCCAGAACGTCGAGCCTGCCAAAACGCCGGCGGCAAGCCATCGTGCGGCGGATTTCATGGGATCCTCCCGTATGTTTTCCGCGCGAACGTCGCCCGCGCGTTCTTTTTTCCGATCGCCGATCCTTGCGGAATTGAATCCGCATGCGAATCCTGACGACCGAACGGGATCGTATGGACGCCCTCCGGCGATGACAATTAAAGAACGGGTTTATATCGGAACCTACGATATGAACCCGGATACCGCATCGCGATGTCGCAGGCGCGCGCAAGACTTCTGATAGTGTAGCGCTCGGACGATGTTCGGATTTGCCCTTCTACTTTTCGGAATCGAGCATCGATCGCGCGCATACAAAACGTAAATGGGAGAAGACGATGATCTATCGCGGCGTGTTTCCGGTGGCGCCCACCGTGTTCGATGCGGACGGACGTTTGGACCTGGAAGGCCAAAAGCGCTGCATCGATTTCATGATCGATGCGGGCTCGCACGGAATCTGCATCCTCGCCAATTGGTCCGAACAATTCGCATTGACCGACGCCGAGCGCGAGACCGTGATGGATTGCGTGCTGAAGCACAACGCCGGCCGCGTGCCGATCATCGTGACCACGACGCATTTCTCGTCCGATGCTTGCGCCGAGCGCAGCCGCCGCGCGCAGGATGCGGGTGCATCGATGGTCATGATCATGCCGCCCTATCACGGCGCCACGATCCGCGCCCCCGAGCCCGCGATCTACGATTTCTTCAAGCGCGTGTCGGACGCGATCACGATCCCGATCATGATCCAGGACGCGCCCGTCGCGGGCACGCCGCTGTCGGTGCCCCTGCTCGCCCGTATGGCGCGCGAGATCGCGAATGTCAGCTACTTCAAGATCGAAGTGCCGCAAGCGGCCAACAAGTTGCGCGCGTTGATCGCCGAAGGCGGTGCGCCCATCGTCGGGCCTTGGGACGGCGAGGAAGGCATCACGCTGCTTGCCGATCTCAACGCCGGCGCCACGGGCACGATGCCTGGCGGCGGCTACCCTGACGGCATTCGCGCGATCTTCGATCCGCACGCGGCGGGCGATCGCAAGGCAGCCACGGCGGCTTATGCGCGCTGGCTGCCGCTGATCAATTTCGAGAACCGGCAATGCGGGCTTGCGGCCGCCAAGGTGCTGATGGAAGCGGGCGGCGTGTTCAAGTCGGGCGCCACGCGCCGGCCGCAGGTGCAGATGCACCCGGCGACGCGCGCCGAACTTCTCGAGATCGCGCGCGGTCTCGACCCGCTCGTCCTGCGCTGGGGGAAATAGGGGCAACGCGTTCGCAACTTGGACCGCGAGTCCCGTTCACCCGCGTGAACGGATTGAACGCCGCAACCGTTCACGAGCGTGAACGGTTGCCCGGCGAACGCGCGCTAACTCGCTGATATTTCCGCCATCCGGACTTGGCATGGCGATTGGAATGCGACGGGCATGTTTTCGCCCGTTTGGCTCATTCTGATCGGCACCGCCGCCACCCTCGCCGCGACGCGCATGCCCCGTGCGGCCGCGGCACCGTTCGGTGCGGCCAGCGCCCTCGCCCTGTTCGCGATTGCGCTCGGCTATGTCGGCGCGATCGGCGATGGCGGCGCCGTCGTCGCTCCCTTCTGGTCCGTGCCTTCGCTCGGCATCGCCGGCGGCTTGCGCGTCGATGGATTGTCGCTGGTCTTCCTGCTGCTGATCGCCGGAATTGGCGCGCTGATCTTCATCTACGCGCATGCCTATCTGGCCGGCGATCCGCGCTTGCGCCGTCTTGTCGTGGTGCTGATCCTGTTCATGACCGCGATGGCGGGGGCGGTCACCGCCGACGATATCGTCGTGTTGTTCGTGTTCTGGGAATTGACGAGCCTCGCCTCGTTCTTCCTGGTCGGCTACGACCACGAAAACCCGGCCGCGCGGCGCGCGGCGCTGCAAGCGCTGCTGGTCACCGGTGCGGGCGGGCTGGCCCTGCTCGGCGGCTTGATCCCGATCGCGCTCGCCGCCGAAACGACGCGCTTGTCCGGCATTCTCGCCGCGCGCGAGGCCGTCCTCGCCCATCCCGCCGCGATCCCGGCGATGCTGCTGGTGATCGCGGGTTGCTTCGCCAAATCCGCGCAAGTGCCGCTGCATTTCTGGCTGCCCAACGCGATGGCGGCACCGACACCGGTCAGCGCCTATCTTCACTCGGCGACGATGGTGAAACTCGGCGTCTATCTGCTCGCGCGATTCAACCCGCTCTATCAGGATGAAGCGTTGTGGCAGACGGTTCTCGCCGGATTCGGCATCGCGACAGCCGCCACCGGTATGGCAATGGCCTTCCGCGAGACCGATCTGAAGCGCGTGCTCGCTCAGACGACGGTCGCGGCACTGGGCACGCTGGTGATGCTGATCGGCATCGCGCCCGAGCTTTCGATCGCCGCCGCCGTCACCTTCCTGATCGTCCACGCCTTCTATAAGGCGGCGTTGTTCATGGTCGCGGGCATCGTCGACCACGAAACGGGTCTGCGCGACGCGAGCGCGCTGCGCGGCCTCGCCCGCGCCATGCCGTTGACGGCGCTGGCCGCCACGCTTGCCGCCTTCTCGATGAGCGGCCTGCCGCCTTTCGTCGGCTTCGTCGCGAAGGAACTGATCTACGAAGCCAAGCTCGATCTCGGCCCCGGCGCCGCGGCGCTGCTCGGCCTTGGCTTTCTGGTGAACGCCGCCACGGTCGCCATCGCCGGGATCATGTCCTATCGCCTGTTCTTCGGCGCGCCCACGCCCACGCCCAACAAACCGCACGATCCGCCGGCGGCGATGCTGGCGGGCCCGATCATCCTCGCCGTTCTGGGGCTGATCGCCGGCCTGCTGCCCGCTTTGCTCGGCGGCGCATTCGTCGAGCCCGCCGCCGCCGCGATCCTCGGGCGCCCCGTCGCCGTCCCGCTGAAGCTCTGGCACGGCTTCAATACCGTTTTGCTTCTGAGTGCGGCGACGATCGTCGTCGGCGTGGCGCTGTATCTCGCCTGGGGACCGCTCGTGCCGCGCTTCAAGGCGCTGCGCGTCGTCGACCGCTACGCGCCCGCCGCCGCCTATGAACGCGGTCTTGCGGCACTGATCACCTTCGCGGAGACATGCACGCGCAACATCCAGCACGGCTCGTTGCGCGGCTATCTGCGTACGTTGTTCCTGGTGCTGGCGATCGCGACGCTTGCGACGCTGATTCTGCGCGGCGGTTCGGCGTGGCCGGCGGCCGATAATCTGACGGATCCGCGTTTGCTACTGTTCGCGGCGATGCTGATCGGCGCGATCGCCACCGCCATGGCGCGCACCGCCATCGCCGCCGTGCTGGCGCTCGGCCTTGTCGGGTTCTCGATCGCGTTGATCTTCCTGACCTTCGGCGCGCCCGATGTCGCCTTCACCCAATTCTCGGTCGAGACGCTGATGGTCGCGATCCTGGCGGCGGCGTTGCTGCGCTTGCCCTTGCGCCGGACGGATACGCGCGGCGCCCGCGACAAGCTCGGCGACGCAAGCGTGGCCTTGCTTGTCGGCCTCGCGGTCGCGCTGGTTCTGGCGAGCGTCCTCGCCACACCGTTCGATCCGCGCCTGTCGCTGTGGTTCGGCGAAAATTCCGCCGCCGCCGCGCATGGCCGCAACGTCGTCAACGTCATTCTGGTCGATTTCCGCGCGCTGGACACGCTGGGCGAGATCACCGTGCTGGCCATCGCCGCCTTCGCGGTCGCCGCATTACTGCGCAAAGGAGCGGCGAAATGAGCGCCTCGCTGATCTTGCGCGTCTCGGCGCCGATGTTGCTGTGGCTGCCGCTGGCCGCGTCGCTTTACGTGTTGCTGCGCGGCCATAACGAGCCGGGCGGCGGTTTCATCGGCGGCTTGCTCGCGGGCGTCGGCCTCATTTTTCACGCGATCGCGTTCGGTGCCGCGCCGACGCGCAAGCTGCTGCGTTTGGCCCCAACGAGCTATTGCGCGATCGGCGTGCTGCTCGCCGCCGCGAGCGGGATCCCCGCCTTGCTGGGCGCCGCCGGGCCCTATCTCACGCATCTCTGGTGGTTCCCGGAGATCGGCATCGTGCTGCCGCTGGGCACCACGATTCTGTTCGACGCCGGCGTCTACATCACCGTCGTCGGCACTGTCGCCACGCTGTTCCTGTCGTTGATGGAAGAGGAAACGCTCTGATGGACCCGATCGTCGCCCTTGCCATCGGCGGGCTGGTATCCGTCGGCGTCTATATGTTCCTGGCGCATGATCTGCCGCGCGTGCTGATCGGCTTCGTGTTGTTCGGCTCGGCCGTCAATCTCACGATCTTCGCGAGCGGACGGCTTGGCGCGACCTTGCCGCCCTTCGTGGCGCCCGGTGCGGATGTGCTGGAAGCGGGCACGGCGAACCCGCTGCCCCAAGCGCTGATCCTTACCGCGATCGTGATCGGCTTCGGCTTGACTGTGTTCGCATTGATGCTCGTCGTACGCGCCAACGCAGAGTTCCACAGCGTCGATGCCGCCGATTTGGACGCGGCCGAAACGCCGATCGAAGCGGCGAAGAAACCGGCGCCGCCAAGCGCCCCCGTCGTCAAGAAGGCGGCTTAGGCGATGCTGCTGATCGTCGCCCCCCTGCTGATTCCGCTATGCGCGGCCGCTTTGACCGCGTTGCTGCGCACGCGCATCGCGGCGCAACGCATCGTCGGCGTCGGCGCATCGGCGTCGCTGCTCGCCGCGAGCCTAATGCTGGTCGCGCGCACGGCAGATGGCGCGATCCTGGTCGCGCAAATGGGTGACTGGCCCGCCCCCTTCGGCATCGCGCTGGTCGTCGATGCGTTCTCCGCGATCATGCTGGCGATCGCCGGATTGATGGCGCTGTCCGTGTCGATCTACGCGATGGGGCCGGATGCGGCGGCGCGCGACCGCGCCGGGTTCCAGCCGCTGTTCCACAGTTTGATGCTCGGCGTGTGCGGCGCTTTCGTCGCGGGCGACATATTCAACCTCTATGTCTGGTTCGAGGTGATGCTGATCGCCTCGTTCGGCTTGCTGGTGCTTGACCGCACGCGCGCGCAGATCGACGGCGGATTGCGCTACGTGTTCTTGAACCTGGTCGGAACGACCGTGTTCCTGATGGCGGTCGGGCTGCTGTACGGCCAGCTCGGCACGCTCAATTTCGCCGATCTGGCGCGCGTCGCACCGCAGGCCAAAAACCAAGGCCTGCTCGCGGCGATCGGCGTCATGTTCCTCGTGTCGTTCGGCGCAAAGGCGGCGCTGTTCCCGCTGTTCAACTGGCTGCCCGCCGCCTATCACACCGCGTCGATGCCGGTCGCGGCGATCTTCGCGGGCCTGCTGACCAAGGTCGGCGTCTACGCGATCTTGCGCCTGTTCGCGCTGGTCTACGCGCACGACGTCGCGTTCTTCGGGCCGATCTTCGCCTGGGTCGCCGCGGCGACGATGGTGTTCGGCGTGTTCGGCGCCGCCGCGCATTACGATATCCGCCGCATCCTGTCGTTCCACATCGTCAGCCAGATCGGCTACATGATCATCGGCGTGGCGCTGCTGACCCAGGCCGCGATCGCCGCCGCGATCCTCTATATCGTCCATCACATCGTCGTGAAGGCCAATCTGTTCCTGGTCGCGGGCGCGATACGGCGCGAGAACGGCAGCTTCGCGCTCGGCCGCTGCGGCGGCTTGTGGCGCACGGCGCCCGTGCTCGCGATCGGCTTTCTGATCCCCGCCTTGTCGCTCGCCGGTATTCCGCCGCTATCGGGCTTCTGGGGGAAATACGCCGTCGTGCGCGCGGGCATCGAAGCCGAAGCCTATTGGCTCGCCGGCGTCGCGTTGTTCGTGGGCCTGCTCACGCTCTATTCGATGATCAAAATCTGGAACGAAGCGTTCTGGAAAGCCGCCCCCGAGGCGACGGCACCGATCGCGTGGACGCGCGGCGAACGCATCGCGACTTATTTGCCCATCGCGTTGCTTTGCGCGACGACGATGACGATCGGTCTGTGGACGGAGCCCTTCGCAGCCCTCGCCGAGACCGCCGCCGCTTCTCTGCTCGATCGCGACGCCTATATCGCCGCCGTGCTCGGCAATGCTGGCCAGATCGCGGAGAAGGCGCCATGAGCAAAGCCATCGCCTGGATGCAAGTCGCCCTCGTCTTCGCGGTCGAACTCGTCAAATCGACCTGGGCAACGATCCTCGCCGTGATCGGCCCGCCGGACCGCTTGCGGCCCGCGATCCTCGCCGTGCCGCTCGACGTCAAATCGCCCGGCGGCATCGTGCTGTTCGCCGACATGGTGACGCTGACGCCCGGCACGACCAGTCTCGACGTCTCGCCCGACGGGAAGACGCTCTATGTCCACGCCATCGATGCGCCCGACGGACAAGCGGCGATCGACGGCATGAAAGCCGCGCTCGAGGCGCAGGCGCGCAAGGTGTTGCCATGAGCTTCCTCCAGATCTGCATCGCCCTCGCCTTTTTCATCGTCGGGCTTTCGACCGGCGCCGTCGCGTGGCGCCTGATCCGCGGCCCCTCGACCGCCGATCGCGCGATCGCGACCGATATGCTGGGTCTGCTCGCGATCTGCTTCGCCGCCTTGGTCGCGGCGGCGACGGGCGCGCGCGCCTATCTCGACATCGCCTTCGGTATCGCGCTCATCGGCTTCCTCGCCGCCGTTTCGTTCGGCGGCTTGCTGGAACGCGCCAGCGCCCCGCCGGCGCGGGAGCCCGGCGAATGAGCGCGCTTCTCGAAATCTGGGCGGGGCTCGCGATCCTTATCGGCGCGATCGTCGTCGGTATCGCCGCATTGGGCTTGATCCGGTTGCGCGACCCGTTCATGCGCATGCATGCCGCGACCAAAGCGGGAGTCGTCGGCTCGGGCTTCGTCGTCTACGGTGCCGCCTGGGCGCTCGGCGACGGCGGCGTGGCGCTCGACGCGCTGATCATCGGCACGTTGTGCGTCGTCTTCCTGCTCGTCACCTCGCCCATCGCGTCGCATGCGCTGGGGCGTGCCGCCTATATCTCGGGTGCCCCCATCGCTGCGGCGACGGTCGCCGACGCGCTGCACGGCAATCTGCCCCGCAATCTTTTCGACATCGCCCCGCAACGCACGGCGCGCGGACGTCGCGCGTCCCCATCCCTTCCAGCCGGAGCCACGATCATGAGCGCCCAGGAAATTCGTGCACCGCAGGATTATCCGGCACCGCAATCCGGACGGTTGCGCGTGCTGACATTGTGGCTGGCCGGCGGCGACCATCAGGACGCGGCGAGCGAGTTCGCCCTGGGCCTCGCGCGCGCGCAAGGCGCCAAGCTCACCGCGCTGTCCGCCGTCGATCCCGGCTTCGCCGAGCGCCCGCAAGCCGTACCCGTCGGCGGACTCGCCTGGTCGCAATGGCTGGGCGACCGTTTGCGCCTGCAGCAGCGCGAACGCGCCGCCAAAGCATTGGCCGATTTCGATGCGCGCGCCGCGACGGCGCCGGTCGATGCCGCCGCGCGCCACGCGGAAGGCGCGCTGGAAACGCTGCTGCCGCTGGCTTCGGGCAACGATTTGCTGATCGTCCCGGCGGGGATCGACCGCTTCGGGCGCAAGGCTGACGGAAACGACGAACTCGCCGGAACGCTATCGGCGAACGGTGCGGGTCCCGTGCTGCGGGTCCAACACCATATGCCGGTTCGTCGCGTCGCCTTGCTGCTCGCCGGAACGCCCGCTTGCGCGCGATTGGCCGCGAAGCTTGCGGCGACGGGACTATGGCAAGACGCGAAGATCGCCGTTTTCGCCGCGCGCGACGACGCGCAGAGCATGGCGGGAGTGGAAGCGCAAACGGCGCTGCTGCGCGCGCATGGCTACGACGCCGTCGAGGCCGATCCGATCGCCGCCGATGCGACGCGCGAGGAGATCGACCGGCGCCTTGCCGGCTTCGATGCGGCCGTCATGGCGGCGCTCGCCATCCGCCGATCCGTGCTGGATGCGCTGCGCGAGGATGCGAACGCCCTGCTGGCGGCGCGCGCGGGATTCGTCTTGTTGCCTTGAACCCGGGCCTCAACGACGCCATTCTGGCGGGATGATGCTGGCCGCCCTGCCATTGTCGCTGCGCTTGCCGTTGCTCGCCGCGATTATCGTGTTCGCGGCCGCGACCGGCACCACGCATCTGGCGCTTTATTTCAAGGACCGCGCGGCGGACCGCCAGACCGAAGGCTTGGCGCAAGTCTATCTCGACGGCTTGGCCGCCGCGATCGCCGACGACGCGGCCGGTGGAAACTGGGCCGCCGTCGAGCGGCGCTTCGCCGCCGCGTTCGGCGTTCAGGAAGGCGTCGCCGAGGCGGCACTTCTGGTCCTCGACCGGAACGGCGCCACCCTCGCTTCGGTCGAGCATGGCGCCAATCGGCCGCCGCCCGGACTTGCCGATGCGCGTATTGCCTATGACGAAACCGCGCGGATGTTGTGGGCCGCGCGCGCATTGCCGCCCGACGGCGCCAATTCGCTGGTCGTGGCGCTCGATATCGGATCGTTGCGCGACGCGCAGCGCAACTTGCTGCTCGCGGTCATCGCGCTCGATTTCGCGATCGCCCTGGTTTGCGGCATCGGCGCCTATCTGTTGCTCCGGCGGATCAACCGGACGGCCGACGGCGTGCTGGCGCTGCTGCAATCGGCGGGGACCGGCGCCGTGCGACGCGTGCCGGCGACGCTCGTCGCGGGTGCCGATGCGCGCACGGCCCCGTTGCTCGCCGCCTATAACCGCATGGCCGACGCGTTGACCGAACGCGAGAGGCTCCGCGCCGATATCGCCGAGCGCGGACAGGCGGCGGCGCTGGGCCGCCTCGCCGCGACGATGGCGCACGAGGTGCGCAATCCCCTGGGCGGGCTCGCCACGGCGGTCGCCACGCTGCGGAAATTCGGCGACGATCCGAAGGTGCGCGCGGACTCGCTCGAATTCGTGGCGCGCGGCATCGATACGATCGACGCGATCGTGTCGCGGATCATGAATTTCCACCGCCCCGAGGACGAGCGCCGCCTGACCCGCGCCGATTTCGACGATCTGCGGCTGCTGCTAACGCCCGCCTTGCGCAATCGCGACTTGCGGCTCGATTGGCGCGTGGATATCCCCGACGCGCTGGCGCTGGGCGCTTCGGGCGTCCGCCAGGTATTGCTCAATCTCTTGCTCAATGCCTGCGCCGCGTCGCCCCAGGGTGGAACCGTCGCGTTCGACGCGCAGTCGCGCGACGGCAATCTCCATTGCACGATCGCGGACCAAGGTCCCGGCATGGACGATTCGCGCATCGAACAATTGCTGGGCCGCAATACGTCGTCGCCCGGCGCGCCGCGCTTGGGCCTCGACGCCGTCGTGTCGCTGCTCGGCGATCTGGAAGGCGTCGCGCGCGTCGAACGTGGTACGACGGGGGGAACGACCGTCGCCATCGCCATTCCGTTGCGGGAATCCTAAGTGACAGCCTTGCGCATCTTGCTCGTCGAAGACGATCCGATATTGGGGCCCGCGTTGCTTCAGCGCTTGGCGCTCGAGGGATTCGACGCGCAACTCGCCGCCACGGGGGCGAGTGCGGTCGCCGCCGCAAGCGCGCGTGCGCCCGACATCGTGCTCAGCGACATCCGCTTGCCCGATTTCGACGGCGAGGCGCTGTGGCGCAAACTCGTCGCCGCGATCGGCCCCGTCCCGACCTGGTTCATGACCGCGCATGGCGATATCGCGCAGGCCGTGCGCCTCGTGAAAGGCGGTGCGCGCGACTATTTGACCAAGCCCGTCGACATCGATGCGCTGATCGCCGCACTTGGCGCCGCGCCTGCACCGCGCCGGAGCGAGAGTTTGGGGACCGCACCGGCGATGCGCGTTCTTGAAGCGCAATTGCAAAAGGCGGCGCGCGCCGATCTGCCGGTGTTGCTGAGCGGCGAGACCGGATCGGGCAAGGAAGTCGCGGCGCGTTTTCTGCACGATTCGAGCGCGCGCGCCGCCGCCGCCTTCGTGGCGATCAATTGCGCGGCGATCCCGCGCGATCTCGCCGAAAGCCTGTTGTTCGGGCACGAAAAAGGCGCGTTCACCGGGGCGACCGCACGCCGCCAAGGTGTCGCCGAGGAAGCCGCCGGCGGTACGCTGTTCCTGGACGAGATCGCGGAATTGCCGCTCGATCTTCAGGCGAAGCTCTTGCGCCTCGTCGAAGCGCGCGCGTTCCGTCCGCTTGGCGCCAAGGCGGATATTCCCTTCCGCGCGCGGATCGTCGCGGCCACCCATGCCGATCTTGCCGAGCGGGTGCGCGCGGGCGCGTTCCGCGAAGATCTCTATTTCCGCCTGAACGTGATCGCCCTCGCCGTGCCACCTTTGCGCGCGCGGACCGAAGACGTCGAAATACTGGCGCGCGGGTTTCTGCCCGCGGCGCCACGCAAGGATTTTGCGCCCGACGCGGTCGAAGCGCTGCTGGCACATGATTGGCCCGGTAATGTGCGCGAGTTGCGCAACCGCGTCGAGCGCGCGGCGGCCTTAGGCGACGGCGACACGATCGGCGTCGACGATCTATTTCCCGAAACGACGCTGGATTTCGCGGCACCGCGCGGTGAAATATCGGGCTCACTCGACGACGCCGCGAAAGCCGCGATCAAGGATCGCGTGCGCGACGCGCTGACGAAGACCGGCGGCAACCGCAGCGAAGCCGCGCGCCTGCTCGGCGTGTCGCGCACGACGATCTGGAAATACGCCCGATCCTAGAATATGCGGATCGCGCGCTATACGTCGCCGAGCGCCGCCAGCGCATCGATGGCGCTTTCGGGGCGAACTTGCTTTACGCGGCCTTTGCGCCAGAACAAACGCCGTTCGAACTACACCGGCCGGCGATCGCTCCACATCGACGTGTAGGGCCCCGCCCCTTGTTCGCCGCCGTCGATCGCCAGGATCTGCCCGGTCGTCTGGCCGGAGTTCTCCCCGCAGAGATAGACGATCGCCGCCGCGACTTCGTCGGGCGTCGCCAAACGTGCGGTCGGGATCGAGCGCGCCCGTGCGCGAATCGATGCGTCACCTTTGCGCGCGACATAGGCTTCGGTCGTCACCGCCCCCGGCGCCACGGCGTTGACGGTAACGCCCTTCGGCCCCAACTCGCTTGCCATCGCGCGGGTTAGCGCGATCACCGCCGCCTTGGATACGGCATAAGGGATCACGCCCAGCGGCCCGCCAAGCCCCGCGAGCGACGCCACATTGACGATCCGCCCCCAGCCGCGCGCGACCATCGCGGGCGCCACGGCGACGCTCAATCGCGCAACGGAATGCAGATTGCCGTCGAGCGAGGCGCGGATTTTCGCCGGCAGATCGGGGCCGATCCCGCCCGCATTGCCGATATCGCCCGCGTTGTTGATCAGGATATCGATCGCGAACCCGGCCTTGTCGAGTTCGGCGAGGCCGGCCGCGACGCTCGCTTCGTCGGTCGCATCCATGCGCAAGGCACGCACGCGCTTGCCGCCGCCGAGCTTGGCGACCGCTTCGTCGAGCTTCGCTTGGCGACGGCCGCAAATTGCGACCGCGTTTCCCGCGTCGAGCAGCATCTTGGCGGTCGCGAAGCCGATCCCCTCGCTGCCGCCGGTCACGAGCGCGTTTCTCACGCCGCCACCTTCTCGCGTTTGCCGCTGGCGAGCGAACGATAGGCGGCGTCGAGCGCGCGCATGTCGCGCAAGCCCGCTTCGGCCGGCACGTCCGGTGCCGTGCCATCGAGGATCGCATCGACGAAGCGCCGATGCTGGTTATAGGGGTTTTTCCAATCGCCCATCGCGGGCGGCAACAATTCGGACACGACCAGCCGCTTTCCCGGCTCGCGATATTTGATCGTCTCGCCGTCGAACGCGTTGGTGCCGCGGATCGTCAACGTCGCGTTATCGACGTAGCTTACGAACCCGTCGCTGCCGTGGACCGACATCTGCTCGCCTTTCACGCACCATGACGCCCCGATCACGCCGCGCGCGCCGTTCGCGAAGCGCACCAGCGCGGTCATCAAATCCTCGCCCTCGATATGGTCGCACATCAGATTGCCGCCATCGGCGGCGGCCTCGACGATATCCGAACCCAGCAGCCATTGCCCGAGATTGAGGTAATGCGTGGCGAGCATGGTGAAACACCCGCCGCCGGTCGCGGCCTTGCTGCCGCGCCAGAAATTCGCCGGCGTGTTCGCCCAGACATGGCCCATGCCGTTGGCGAGCTTCGCCTCATAGCCGCCGATGCGGCCCAAAGCGCCGCTTTCGATCATCCGCTTGATGTCGCGCATCAGCGGATGGTCGAGCGAGTTCATGTACATCGCCAAAACGCGCTTGACGCGATGCGACGCGGCGACGAGGTCTTGCGCCTCCCGCACGTCCAGCGTCATCGGCTTTTGCAGCAGAACGTGTTTGCCCGATGCGAGGGCCGCCAGCGTTTGCGCATGATGGAGATTGTTGGGCGTGGAGATCACGATTGCGTCGACGTCCAACGCGATCAACGCGTCGGCGCTGGGCGCAATTTCGCAGCCGAAACGCGCGCGCAGCTCTTCGGCCGGGGCCGCGACCGTGTCGTAAACGGCGACGAGCTTGCTGCGCGGATACTCGCCGTAAAGCGCCGCGTATTTCGACGCGACGCCGCCCACGCCCAGCAGACCGACGCGCAAGACCGTGTCCACCATGGTTAGCGGACCGCCGAGACGGGCTTGTTCTCCATTTTGTCGCCAACGCGGAGAATTTTTTCGGCCCGGTCGAGGATAATCGCGCCGCGATCGAGCAAGCGATTTTGCAGATTGGTGATACCGACCGCGCGCACATCGCCGCCATTGGCGAGCGCCATCGCCGTCGCCGTGCCCGCCGCCTGCCCCATGCCCATACACGTGACGGTCACGCGGCTCGACGCCAGCGCCACGCTGTCCGCCGAGTGACAACGCCCCGCGACCATCAGATTCGACAAGCCCTTCGGGCATAGGGTCCCGAAGGCGATATCGTAAGGCCGCACGACCGTGTGCATGTGGTAACCGGATTGATGCTTGGGATGGCGGTCGAGATACCAAGCGCCCAGCGCCACAACGTCGCTTTGCGGCCGCTCTTCCTCCACATCCGATGCGGTCAGGATTTTGTCGCCGACGATGCGGCGCGTCTCGCGCACGCCCGCGAACGGGCCGGTGCTTGCGAGATAGGCGTCGGCGAAAGCCGGCACTTCGCGCTTGAACGCGTCGAACATCGTCTTGGCGTCCAAGCGGCCCTGGATTTCCGCGCGCGTCAGATCGTTCTGATCGATTCCCGAGCCGGGCGCACGGCACGCATTGACGTAAACATGCGTGTCGTCTTCCAGCCGCCCGATCCACGGACCGCCATAGACTTGCAATTCGCCGCGCGCATGGGCCTTGGCGACGGCCGCACTCGCCTGATCGCGGGTATTCGCGTCGACCTTCACGTTGCCCATGCAGAAATGCAGGCTCATCGGCTGCATCTCGTCGGAAATGTCGAACGCCGCACCGGCATAAGCGGCCGCGTCGGCGTCGCCCGTCGCATCGACGATCGTCTTGGTGTGGATGATGCCCAGCCCCGCCTTGGTCGCGACGATCACGGCTTCGGCGCGATCGCCGTTGCGGATCACGTCGCAGACGCGCGTGTAGTACAGGACCTTGACGCCCGCCTCGCGGAACATGCGGTCGGCTTGACGCTTGAAGGCTTCGATCCCGAAACGGATCTTGCCTTTGTCCGGCGTCTCTTTCATCTCGCGCAATTCGTTGCTGGGGCTGAAGGCGACGTCCATCGCGTCGTCGCGGCCCGCCGCCGCGCGCGCGAATTCGGCGACCACGCCGCCGACGACCGGCAAGCCACTGCGCAGATCGACCCAGCCGTCGAACGACGCGCCGATCACGCCAGTGATGTAGCCGCCCGCGAAGCCGCGATCCTCGACCACCATCACCGAAGCCCCTTCGCGCGCCGCCGCGATCGCCGCGACCGTGCCCGCACAGCCCGCCCCGCAAACCAGCACGTCCACGCGCGCGATCACGTCCAGCGACCGCTCGAATTTATAACCCGACGCCATGATGCGTTCCCCCGCTTATCCTTTGATTCCCGATGCCGTGACGCCGCGCACGAAATAGCGCTGCGCCACGATGAAGACCGCGACGACCGGCAGGATCATCGTGACCGTCGCCGCCATCACCAGATGCCAATTGCTCGCCACGTCGTCGCCGCTGATCAGGCTGTAGAGACCCATCGGCAGCGTGTACATCTTCGAATCGTTCAAATAGAGCAGCGGCGACATGAAGTCGCTCCAGCTTTGCTCGAACGCCAACACCGCCACGACCGCGACGACGGGTTTGGACAGCGGCATGACGATCCGCCACCAGATCTGCAATTCGTTGGCGCCGTCGATGCGCGCGGCCTCCATCAGCGATTTGGGCATGCCCAAGAAGAACTGATGGAACAGGAAGATGAAGAAGGCGTGCGTGCCGAAGAACGACGGCGCGATCAGCGGGTACCAGGTGTTGATCCAGTCGAGTTCCTTAAAGATCAGGAATAGCGGGATCATGCGCACCGCAAACGGGAACATCATCGTCGCGATCATCAGCAGAAACATGATCCGCCGCCCGGGAAAGCGCAGCTGCGCGAAGCCATAGGCGATGAAGGCGCTCGACAGCACGTCGCCCGCGACCGACGCGATCGCGACGACGATGCTGTTGAATACGTAGCGCGCGAAGGGAAAGCTCTCGAACAGGACGAGCTTGTAATTCTCCCACGCCAGCGGCCAGGGGAAGATGCGCGTCGCGTCGTAGACTTGCGGCTGCGTCTTCAACGACGTCGTGCCGAGCAGCACGACCGGCAGCAGCCAGATCGCCGACAGGCCGAACAACACGATGTAACGGCCGATATGCGGCCGCCAGGGCTCGTACGCCGCTTCAGACGCGGTCATAGGTCACCCATTTGTCCGATGTCTTCATGATAAGCGCCGTCAGCGCCAGGATCGCGAGCACGAGGATCGCCGCCATCGCCGAGGCATAGCCCATTTCGATGTATTCGACGCCGCGCCGATAGAGATAGACGACATAGATCAGCGTTTCGTTGGCCGGGCCGCCGCGCGTCAAGATGAATACCGCCGCGAAGGCCTGGAACGACTGAATCACGCCGATGATCAGGTTGAAATAGATCGTCGGCGTCATCATCGGCAGCGTCACATGGCGCATGCGCTGGATCGGGCCGCAGCCGTCGATCTCGGCGGCCTCGTAAAGATCGCGCGGAATTTCCTGCAAGCCGGCCAGGAAGATCATCATCGTATGGCCGACCTGCCAGACGCTGAGCGCGACGATGGCGTAAAGCGCGAAATCGGGATCGCGCAGCCAATTGGGCGGCGACCAGCCGGTCACTTCGCGGATCAAAGGGTTGAGGAAGCCGAGCTGCGGGTTGAGGAACCACAGCCACAGCACCGACGCCGCGACCAACGGCACGACCGACGGCAGATAGAGCGAGACGCGGAACACCGACATGAAGCGCAAGCGCGCGTTGATCAGCATCGCGAAAGCAAGGCCAACGACGATCACCAGGGGCACGCGCACCATCGAATATTCGAGCGTGACCCAGAGCGATTTGATGTAAAGCCTGTCGGAAGTGAACAGACGCTCGTAGTTCTCCCACCCGATCCACATCGGCGCCTGCACGACGTTGTATTCGGTGAAGGAGAGATAGAGCGAGGCGATCATCGGCCCCGCCGAAAAAACCACGAACCCGAAGATCCACGGCGACACGAACAACAAACCCCACAGGGCTTCGCGCCGGCGGTTCGTCATCGTCAGGCGGCTATGCGTACTGGAATTCATATGCTGGAGAACGGCCGGCGCCCCTTCGCGGGAACGCCGGCCTTACCTTTTCGACTCAGTTCGTCTGACGCGCGAGCAAGCGGCGCACGTCGTCGGCCGCGGCCTTGATCGCGGCTTCGGGCGTGGCTTGGCCCAGCAGCGCCGATTCCGACATCTGCTGCAAGCGCGCATGGATCTGCGACCACACGCCGGGGGCGGCATGGCCCTCGACGAGCTCGGCGTTCTGCACGAAGGCCGAAGCGACCGTCGGCGGCAGATCGACCTTGCAGTTGCGCAACGCCGTGTCCGCGCGCTTCTGCTGGCGGAAGAATTCGCACGCACCGGCGTCTTCCATGGCGATGAACTTCAGCAGCTTCCACGCCGCTTCGACGTTCTTCGCCTTGGCCGGAATGCCGTAGCCCGGCACGCCATAGCCGATATAGCGCTGCTTGGCGCCCGGATTCGCCGCGTTCATCGGCGAAACGAACACGCCGACCTTATCGAGCATGTGCGGCGCGTCGTTGGCCATGATGTTGTAGAGGAACGGGCCGTCATGGATCATCGCCATCTTGCCGGTGTAGAAGCTGGTGCGCAGATCCTTCCAGGTCGAGCCGTACTGGCGCAACACGTTGCCCCAGCCGCCGGCGGTACGCTCCGAGAAGCCCGCCATCCATTTCAGCGTGTCCACACCCTGGGGCGAGTCGAATGCGACGCTGCGCCCGTCGGGCGACAGGATCGAACCGCCGTTGCGCGACATCCACTCGACGAAGGGGTTCTCGGAACCCGTCCCCATCGAGCAATTGAGGCAGGTATTGAAGCCGAGTTGCTCGATCGTGGTGCCGCTGCGCTTCGTCGTCTTGGCGGCGGCTTCCTCCAATTCCGCCCAAGTACGGATCGGCTTCTCGGGGTCGAGCCCGGCCTGGCGGAACAGATCCTTGTTGTACCAAACGAGCATCGACGTCGCGACCTTGAACGGAAACTGCAACAGCTTGCCGTTCACGCGCGAGCCTTCGGTCGAGCTCGGAAAGAAAGTGGCGTTGAGATCGATCTTGTCGCGCGCGACGAGATCGTCGAGTGGCATGAACGCGCCGAGCGAGCCCCAGCGCGAGAAATCGCCCGCCTGAGTCATATAGAGATCGGGCACGGCGCCCGAGGCGATACCGGTCAGAAAGCGCTGCGCGGTCGTGTCGCTGCTCAACGTCAGACTTTCGACCTTGATATCCGGATTGCGGCGCTCGAACTCGTCGAGCACGGCGCGCAATTGCGGACGGCGGCTGCCGTCCCAGCCGTTCCAGAACGTGATCGTCGTCTGCGCGGCCGCATCGGCGATCGGCAAACAGACCGCCAGTGCGGCGGCCGCCGCGAGCGTCGCGCGGCGCGTCATCGAACCCTTGTTGTTGGTCATCGCATTATCCTCCCTTTTTCATTCTTCGGTCGTTCCGAGACCGGCCATCGCGGCCGGGTTATGCGTGTCCGCCATCGTTGGCGATGCGCCGGTCGCGCGAATTTTCGAGATGCGCGCGGATGGCGTTGCGCGCCGCATCGCCGTCGCCGGATTTGATCGCGTCATAGACCGCACGATGCTCGTCGAGCGTCAGTTGCAAGCGCTCCGCGCGGCGGCGTTCGCGCGTCACGTCGGCGGTCATGTCGATCCATACGGGGATCGCGACTTCGAGCATCTCGCGCAGCAAACCAAGGCCGGCGGCTTGCGTGACCGCGCGATGGAACTCGACATCGGCGGCCATGGTCGCGCGCCAGTCGACCGCGGCCACGCCCTCCTGCCCCGCATCGAGCGCGGCTTTCATGCGCGAAAGATCGGCTTTGGTACGATTATTGGCGGCAAGGCTCGCGGCCTCCGCCTCCAGAATCGAGCGCACCGCGAACAACTCGCCCACGCGATGGGTATTCATCGTCGCCCAGACGCTGAAAGGCTGGGCCAGCGGGTTTTCGGCCAAGAACGTGCCGCGCCCTTGCTCGATGCGGATCGTGCCGGTCGCCTGCAAGGTCTGCATCGCTTCGCGCACCACGGTGCGGCTGACGCCGAACATATCGGCAAGCTCCGGCTCCGCCGGCAGCCGCGCGCCGGGCGCGATCTTGCGTTCGCGGATAATGCCGATCAACTGGCGGACGACGAAGTCGCGCCGTCCCGTTTCCGCCGGCTTGGCGACCTTGAATCCCGACATATGATTCCTCCCTGAAGAGGCATCATAAGACGTATGATGACTTTGATTCAAGGCCCATTCTGACGGCATTTCTTCGCAACCGCGAGATACCATCGTCATCGGCGCGGAAACGGGCGTCATCACCTTAGAACCGTTCGTATTTTTCGTAGAGATCGGCGAGCGAGGCGTTGTCCTCGATCGCGTCGCGGATTTTATTCTCCTTCTCGCAGACGGCTTCGGCCTTCGCGAGCACCTCGAGGATGAGCGCCTTGGGCACGATCACCGTGCCGTCCTCGTCGCCGAACACGTAGTCGCCGGGATTGACGCGCACGCCGCCGATATTCACCGGACAATCGAAATCCACGATGTTGAACCGCCCGATCGCGTCGCCCGGGATCGTGTGCTTGTGGAAGATTGGGAATCTCGCGCGGCGGATATACGCCGTGTCGCGAATGCCGCCATCGACGATGGCGCCCACGCAACCGCGCTTGGCCGCGCCCGCACTCCACAACTCGCCCCACACGCCGGTCGTTTCGTCGCCCGACGTGTCGTAGCAGGCCACGACATGCGGCACGAAACTGTCGATCACGCGCGGCCCCATGCGCTTGGACTTGTCGCGCGTCGCGTTCTGCATTCCGACGATCGTGAAGGCGGGGCCCGCGATCATCAGCGTGCGGTCGAGCGGCTTGATCGAATGATGGACGTATTGATGGCGAAGTTCATAGCCATCCAAAACGTCACACACGGCGGGCGTGTAGAGGCGCTTGAAGCGCGCGGCGATCGATTCCCAGTCGAGATCGGCAAGTTTGATGGTCATGTCGTTCTCACCACGCCGGGCTTTTGGGATACCAGCCGGGGCGCCCACTATCGGCCAGGCCGGGATTGAGGAAGCGGTCGCTGGCGGCCCCCGACGACGCGAGGGCCGCGTATTTGGCGAGCTTGGCTTCGTCGATCGCGACCCCTAGTCCCGGTCCTTCGGGCGGGCGTACGACGCCGCCCTTCGGTACGATCTTGCCGCCGACGATGATGTCGTCGGCCAGATGCAGGTTCATGCAATCGATCGCGAGCTTGAGATTGGGCATGGCGCTGGCGGCATGGATCATCGCCGCCCAGCCAACGCCAAGTTCGGCGCTCGAATGCATGCCGAGATCGATCCCGGCCGCCTGGCACATCCGATCGACGGCCATCGTCGCGCGCATGCCGCCCCAGTACCAAACATCGCTCAACACGATGTCGATGGCGCCCATCTGGATCGCGGGCTGGAACTCCTCGAACGTCGTCACGCACATATTGGTCGCCATCGGCGTGGTCACCGAACGGCGGACTTGCGCCATACCGGCGGCGTTCCAGCACGGATCCTCGTAGTATTCGAGGCCGATCTTGTCGAGATCGCGCCCGATGCGCACGGCGGTCGCCGGCGTCCAGCAGCCTTGTGGATCGAGACGCAAACGCATATCGCGCCCGAACGTGTCGCGCAGCGCTTCCATCGCGTCGCGATCGACCTCGGGCGCGAAATACCCGCCCTTCAGCTTCAGCGCATTGAAGCCGTAATCGGCGACCTGTTTTTTGGCGAACGCGACCACGGCGGCGACGTTGTGGATCTGCCCCTGCCCTTGCGCGTTGTTGTGGCGATAGAACAGATAGGACGCGACCGGCACTTCGTTATGCACTTTGCCGCCCAGCAACCGGTAGACCGGCTCGTCCAGCGTCTTGCCCGCAAGATCGAGACACGCGATCTCCAGCCCCGCCATCAACGGCTCGGGCTTCTGCCACGGGTAATAGTTCCAGTGCTTGATCCGCCCGATCAGGCGGTTCGTATCCAAGGGATTCTCGCCCTTGAAGATCGCCTCGAACATGCGGAACGTCTCGGCCTTGTAGCGCGCCGCGACTTCGCCGTAGCCGATCTTGCCGTTCTCGCCCACGACCTTGATCAGCACGCGCGGATACGCACCCAGCGAGCCGTAGCAGGTCAGGATCGGCGCCTCCACCGGCACCGTCACCGGGATGCACTCGATCTTCTCGATACGCGTCGAACCCAAGGCGCACTTCCTTCCCGAACCGGCGGCGCGGTTGCTCCGGCGCACGCCCTTCTCAATAGGTCAGACCAATAAAGCGGATTGGTCAACCACGAGTCAAGCGCGTTTACCGCGCCCTCGGTCGAGGCGTGAAAATGCCAGCTAAATAAGGATTAGCGGCGAACCCGGTCCGGCGCCGATTGTGGATTGGTCAGTCCAAACGGCCGACTCAATCGAAGAATCGCTTCTCGGCCCGCTGCATGTAACGGATCATGATCGCGCGCGCGGCCGCCCCGTCGCGCACCTCCAACGCCTCGACGATCTCGCGCCGGTCGGCGATCACCTGCATGCGATGTTCGGGCAGCACGACGCGCGCGCGCAGTTTGAACCACATTTCTCCGCGGCGCAGATCCCACAAATGCCGCACCAACGCCGCCAGCACGGTGTTGCGCGAGGCTTCGGCGAGCGTCACGTGAAAGGCGTAGTCCTCGGCTTCGGCGAGTTCGCCCTTGGCGAATTTCGCCGCCGCTTCGAACACCGCGCGGCGCATCGTATCGATCTGCGCTTTGGTGACGTGTTCGGCCGCGAGGGCGGCGAGTTCGGGCTCCACCAGTTTACGCGCTTCGAACTGTTCGCGCACACCTGGCCCCGCGTCGCCGGCATTCGACCACGGCAGTTTGAAACCTTCGGGCGCCAACGCACGCACGAAGGTGCCGCTGCCGACCAGAACTTCGATCAACCCCGCCGTTTCGAGCGCGATCATCGCCTCGCGCAATGACGGGCGGCTGACGCCGAGTTGCTGCGCGAGTTCGCGTTCGGGCGGCAGCCGATCGCCGGGCTTGAACTTGCGCGCGCGCAAATGCGCCTCGATGCGCGCCGCGATTTCTTCGTAAAGCCGTTTGCGCGGGCCTTCCGGCGGTGTGGCGAATCCGCCCTCGCGCAGCGGCGCCAATTTGGCGGCGTTGAGAGGCTTGCGCGGTTTGGCTGGTTTCAGGGCGATCGAGCGTTTCAAGGGAACGGCGCGGGAATTGGTCAGACCTATCTGCGCACGCTAGTTCCGCCGCCGCGATCCGTCAAGGAACGCGCGCCTTGCCCGGCGATAGCGCTATCCCCGTCATTATGCTGGCCGGGAAGATCGCGGATGATATTCTCGGCCGCCGACGGAGGAACACGATGACCAGCTTGCCGACGAAACATTTCCTGCCCCACACGCTCGCCAAAACCATGCTCACCGCGTGCGAGGAGAAGGCCCGCGCGATGGGCCTCGCCATGACGATCGCCATCGTCGACGACGGCGGTCATCTGATCGCGTTTTCCCGCATGGACGGCGTGCATGCCGGCACGATCGAACTCGCGATCGGCAAGGCGCGCTCGTCGGTCATGTTCAAGCGCCCGACCGCGAAATTCGAAGAATCCGTCGCCGCCGGCACGATCGGGCTGTTGAAGCTGCCCAACGTCCTGCCTTTCGCGGGCGGCGTGCCGCTGCTCGTGGACGGAAGGTTGATCGGCGCCGTCGGCGCAAGCGGTGCCGCCGCCGCGCAAGACGCGCAAGTGGCGGCCGTCGCGCTCGACCTGATCCCGGCTTAGCGCAGCACCTCGATTTTATTCGCCGCGATCAAATCGAAGTCGATTTTGGCGCCGAGGCCCGGTCCTTGCGGTGCGGCAAGGCAGCCCTCGGCGTCGATCTCCAAATCCTCGATCATCGCGTATTTCTGGGCGGCGGCGGGCAACAGCACTTCGAAGTACTGCGTGTTGCGGATCGACAGGGCGGCATGAAGCTGCGCCAGATTATTCAACGAGTTTCCGCCGTGATGGATTTCATAATTCATCCGGAACGCGTCGGCCAACGTCGCCGCCTTCAACACGCCGGTCAGCCCGCCCTTCACCGCTACGTCGCCGCGCAGATAATCCGTCGCCTGCGCGACGATCCAGTTGGCGTAGGAGTGGAAACCGCCGGGCGAATACTCCGTCGCCATCAGCGGGATCGTCAGCTTCTGGCGCAGCTTGGTGTAGTTGTAGATGTCGTCCTCGGCCAGCGGGTCTTCGAACCACAGGAAGCCGAGTTCCTCGACCGCCTTACCCAGCCGAACCGATTCGACGAAATCGTGGATGCCGCCGGTATCGATCATCAGCGGAAAATCGGGGCCGACGGCCTTGCGGATCGCCTTGCAGGCCGCGATCGCGTCTTCGACCAAGCGCGGCGGATGGATTTTGTATCCGCGATAACCGGCCTTCTTCGCCCCTTCCGCCTCGCGGACATATTCGTCGATCGTCGCGTAGGTCGGCGACGACGCGTAGCAGGGGATACGGTCGCGCGACGTTCCCAGCATCCGGCATACCGGCATGCCGGCGATCTTGCCCGCAAGGTCCCACAACGCGACGTCGACCGCGCCGATCGTGCGCATCGTCGTCGCGCGCTGGACCGTGTGCAGATCGGTCCAGATTTTCTCGCGCGCGCAAGGGTCGGCCCCGATCAATTTGGGCTTCAATGTGCGGATCAGCGACACGACATCGAGATAGGCGCCCCGGATCGACGAGCCCAAAAACGAATGACCTTCCAAGCCATCGTTCGTTTTGATCGTAACGAGACCCAGCTCGCTGGTTCCCGTCGTCGCCGGGTTGCGGTCGCTGTAACGCAAGACAGGCACGTCCTTCCAAGTGAAGATCGTGACCGAGACGTCGGTGATCGTCTGATTCGAATTGTGCGAAACCTGCGCGCGGGCGGGAGAATTGACGTTCATCGCGATCTTCTCTTTACGGTTGGAGCGCCCGAGGGCGGATGTTAACGTTCTTGAGGCGGAGATATTTTTCGAGACCGGCGAGACCGCGTTCGCGGCCGATGCCGCTGCGTTTCATGCCGCCGAACGGCGCTTGCACGCCGCCCAGATGCCAGTCGTTGACGTAGATCTGTCCGGCCGAGACGCTGCGCTGGAATTCGAAGGCGCGGCCAAGATCGTTGGTGAAGACGGACGCGCACAACCCGTACTGACCGGCATCGGCCAGCGCGAAGGCTTCATCGGCATCGCTGGCGATTAAAACGGTCAGGACGGGGCCGAAAACCTCCTCGCGCACGATCGGCTGATCGGCATCCGACGCGACCAGGATCGTCGGCGCGTAATAAAGCCCGTCCGGGCAACCGGCGATCTCGGGCCGCGCACCGCCGCCCCGCAACTCCGCGCCCGCCGCGCGCGCCGCGACGACCATGCGCTCGATATGCGCGATCTGGCCCGCACTCGCGATGGCACCGAGATTGCCGTCGCGCAGACCGTGGTCGACGGTTAAGGCGCGCACGCGCGCGATCAACTTGTCGAGCAGCGGTTCGGCGATCTTCTTTTCGAGAATCAACAACGACGGCGCCGAGCAGACTTGGCCCGCATGGGTGAACATCTGCTTCGTGGTCACCGCCGCCGCGGCATCGAGATCGGCATCCGCCAGCACGACCAGCGGCGACTTTCCGCCGAGTTCCACCGCCGCCGGCACGACATTGCGAGCGGCGGCCGCCAAGATGCGCTGCCCGGTCGCCAGCGAGCCGGTGAAGGTGATCTGATCGATGCCCGCATGATGGGTCAAAGCCGCACCGGCTTCGTCGCCCCGCCCAGTCACCGCGTTATAGATTCCGGGCGGCAAGCCCGCCTCGTCGAGCACATCGGCGAGAATCAGCGCCGTCATCGGCGTATGATCCGACGGCTTGGCCACGATCGCGCAACCGGCGGCCAAGGCCGGCGCCACGCCACGCGCGGCGGTGCCGAGCGGAAAGTTCGACGGCAGGATTTGCGCCGACACGCCGATCGCCTCGCGCAACGTGACGCTCATCACATCGCCCGGCTGCGGAATCGTGTCGCCTTCGATCTTGTCGGCGGCCCCGGCGTAGTACTCGAAATAGGCGGCGGCGGCGTTCGCTTCCGCGATGCCGTCCTTCAAGGGCTTGCCGCTGTCGATCGTTTCGATCGGGCCGATCCAGTACGCGTCGCGGCGCAGAATATCGGCCGCGCGCCGCAGGATTCGTCCGCGCTCGGCGGGCGCCATCTTCGCCCAAGCGCCGCGCGAAGCCGTGCGCGCCGCCGCGACCGCCGCGTCGATATCGGCCGCGTCGCCGGCGGGCACATCGACGAATGCTTTACCGGTACCCGGATCGAACGACGGCATCGTCGCCCGCCCCGGCACGCGCTTGCCGCCGATCGCCAGCCCGCGCGCCGCATGCGCGATACGTGCGCGGAGATTTTCGTCGATCATGCGGCGTCCCTCGTCCGGATCGCGTCGGCCAACTTCTCGGCCAGCATGATCGTGGGGATATTCGTGTTGGCGCGCGGCAGCGTGGGCATGATCGACGCATCGACGACGCTCAAGCCCCCCACGCGATGCACGCGCGCCGTCGCGGGATCGACGACCGCTTCGGGGTCGTTCGCCGGCCCCATCTTGCAGGTTCCCGCCGGATGCCAGCCGCCGGTAACGACGCGCCCGACATGGGCGTCGAGTGCCGCATCGTCCGCGAGCAATGATTCGAGCGACGGGCCAGGGGCGAGCACGTTGCGGATCAGCGCGTCACGCAGCACGCCCGGCCCGTCCATGACGAGGGCCGGCGGCCATGTCGCTACGGCATTTATCAGCGTTTCGTTGCGCACCAGACGCGCGAGCTTGCCCAGCGCCGAAGCGAAGGGAATGCGCGTAGCCGCCGCAACCGGCTCGGTCGCGAATATCCGCGCCATCTGTCGAATCGCTTCCTTCAGCCGCGCGCGGTCGCGCGGATCGGAAAGCATTTCGAACCGCACGTCGAGCGTGCCGCCCGTCCCGAGCCGTACGAAACCGCGCGAGAACGGCTTGTTGATCCAGGTGAACAATGTGCCGAGGCGCCGACCCACCGGATGCCAGGCCGATTTCGCGACGACGACCGTATACATGTCCGACGGCGGGCAATCGGCGACGTTGGAGCTGTAGCGCAACGCCATCTGCGAATGCCGGCGCGTCGTTTCGCCCAAGCGCGCCCCGCGCGTGAGATAGGCCGAAAGCGATACCGCCGGATGTTCGAGCAGATTGCGCCCCACCCCCGGCAAATCGATCGCGGGATTCACGCCGGCCTGCGCGATCTCCGCCGCCGGACCGATCCCCGAACGCAGCAACAGACCGGGGCTGTGCAACGCGCCCGCACAAACGATCGTCTCGCGCGCGCGATATTCCCGCTCGCCGGCCACACATCCGGCCACGCGACGCCCCTCGACGATCAGATCGCGGACTTTGACGCCGGTCAGGATCGTCAAATTCGGCCGCGCGCGCGTCGCCGCGTCGAGATAGGCGGTCGCGACGGATACGCGGTCCCGGCCGTCGTTCGAAATCGCCATCGCGAACCAGCCATCGTCGAACACAGCGTTCTGATCGCCGATATCGTCCCAGCCGAGCTGGCGAAGCCCCTCGGCGACGGCGGTCGAAAAGCCGGGCCAGCGCGCACGCGGGACGCGGCTGATTGCGATCGGCCCCATCGCGCCATGCGCTTGGCCGCCATAGTCGAGATCGCGTTCGAGCTTGCGGAAATAAGGGAAGACATGATCCCAATCCCAGCCCGTCGCCCCCGCTTGCGCCCATTCGTCGTAATCGGCGGGCGCGCCGCGATTGGCCTGCTGGCCGTTGATGCTGGACCCGCCGCCCAGCACGCGCGCCTGTTCGTAATGCCGCGCGGCTGTCGAGCCCGCCGCGAAATGGACGTTCAATCGGTCCCATTGATATTGCGGATCGAAGGCGGAGCGAAACGAATAGGCGTCGCGCAGTTCCGGCGGCGGCGCCGTCGGCGAGACATCCGGCCCCGCTTCGATCAGCAGCACGCGGCGATCGGCGCGTTCGCTGAGGCGTGCCGCCAGTACGCCGCCGGCCGATCCGCCGCCGATGATGAGATAATCCCACATCGTAGCGCTCACCCGCGCAGCAGCTTCGGCAGCCACAGCGACAAAGCCGGCACGAAGCTGATCAGCGCCAACGCCACCAGCAACGCGGCGTAATATTGGTTCAGCGCTTTGAACACGGCGGTCGGCTTCACCTTCGCCACCATCGCGGCGATGAAGGTGAGATTGCCGATGGGCGGCGTCAGCGCACCGATGAACAAGTTGAACACCATCAGCACGCCGAAATGCACCGGGTCGATCCCCGCCAACTTGATGATCGGCAGCAGGATCGGCACCAAAATGACCATCGCGGGGGCCGGTTCCAGCGGCAGGCCGACGAGCAATAGCAGCAGGTTGATCGCCAGCAGCAGCAGGAACGGATATTCGATCAGCGGCCCCATCGCGCCGGCCAAGGTCTGCGGCACCTGTTGAACGGTCAGCATCCAGGCGAAGGGCGTCGACGCCGCGATGATCAGCAAGATCGCGGCCGTATCCTCGGCCGTATTGCGCGACATGACCGGCAATTCGTGCGGCGGCAGGCTGCGATAGACGATCGCGGCCACGAAGCCGGCATAGGCGACCGCTACGGCCGCCGCTTCCGTCGCGGTGAAGACGCCCGAGCGGATGCCGACGACGATGATCAACGGCAAGCCCAGCGCCCATAACCCGTCGCGCAATGCGGTTCCGGCGGCGCGAAACGAGAATCCGCCGGCCGTGGGAACCTTGTTGCGTCGCGCGTAGAAATAAACGACCGACATCAGCGAGATCACGAGCACCGCGCCGGGGATCACGCCCGCCAGGAACAAAGCGCCGACCGAGACCGAAGCGAGGCTGCCGTAGATCAGCAGATTGATCGAGGGCGGGATCAGATTGGCGAGGATCGACGACGCCGCCGTCGTCGCGGCCGCGAAAGGCGCGTCGTAACCGTTCTTGCGCATCTCCGGAATCAGTATCTTGCCCAGCGCCGCGCAATCCGCGCTGGACGAGCCCGACATGCCGGCCATGAAGAAGTTCGATACGACGTTCACCTGACCGATACCGCCGCGCAGATGCGCAACCAGCGCATGCGCGATGCCGATGATGCGCCGCGTGACGCCGCCCCGGTTCATCAGCTCGCCCGCGAGCATGAAGAACGGGATCGCGATCAGCAAAAAGGAGTCGATTCCGCCCAGCATGCGCTGCGGCAGAATGTCGAAATTCGCCAGCGGATCGAGCCACAACCCGACGATCGAAGCGCCGATCAGCGAAAACGCCACCGCTACGCCAATGGAGAGAAAGGCGAGCAAGGCGACGACGAGGGCCACGCTGCCCCAAGCGCCTTCGAGCTTCACTTCCGGCCCATAGGCCATAAAGAAATAGAGCGCGAGACCGAGGGCGAAGCAAAGCGCCGCGTGCGCAAGGCCGCGCTTGCCCGCGAAGATGCCGAGGAAATAGCCGCCGATCAGCAAACAGGATGCCGCCATGACGTCGTAAAGCCAGCTCATCGGCAGATCGAAGACCGACGCGGTCGAGACCGTGCGGGCCCCGACCCGCATCGCATGCACGCCCAGCACGACCAGACACAGCACGGTCACGGCGCCCGCGACGATCTCCGCCACGGCGCGGAATGGCGCGGGCAAGCCGCCGAGAATGTCGTCCATCCGCGGATGCTTGTCGTCGCGGCATGCCGTCGCCGAGCCGATCAGCGCAAAGACGATCAACAATAGGCGCGAAAGCTCTTCCGTCCAGGCGAAGGGACTGTCGAACACGTAACGCGTGACGACCTGCAACAATGCGAAGCCGAGCATCGCCGCCATCGTCACATGCAGCAGCGCCACCAGCGCCGCATCGACCCGTCGTCCCATCGCCTGGATGCCGGACATCGCTCTACGCTCCCGCTCAGCCGGCCGCGGCGGCGTTGATGAAATTGCGCAACGCCTCGGTCTTGTTGCGCTGGTGGAACTCGGCATGCACCGGTTCGACCGCCGCGCGGAACGGCGCGAGGTCGGGAGTGGATTCCACCACGCCCGCCGAGATCATCTGACGGACGAGATCGGCTTCGGTCGCGAGCTCGGAAGCGCGCTGCGAAGCTTCGACATCCTTGGCGGCGGCGACGCACACGGCCTGCACGTCGGCCGGCAATGTGGCGAAGCGCTTGCCGGTCGTCAGACCGAAACCGACCATGATATGGCCGGTGACCGCGCGGTTCTTCGCGACCTCGTAGATTTTCGAAGATTGCACGATGCCGTTGGAGCCTTCGAAGCCGTCGATCACGCCCGCTTCCAGCGCCGTATAGATTTCGGGGAACGGCAGCGGCGTGGGGTTCGCGCGCAGCGCGCGGAACGTATCGACGAAGACGCGCGCTTCGGGCGCGCGGATCTTCAGGCCGCGCATATCGTCGAACGACTTGATCGCCTTGTTGCGCGTGTAGACGTGGCGGAATCCGTCGTACCACCAGCCGAGATAGCGATGCCCCGTGCGCGCGGCGAGAAGCTCGTTCAGCGCCGGGGTGAACGGACCGTCGACGACGCGGAAATAGTGCTCGGCGCTGCGCCAGGTGAAGGGCAGATCCATCACCGCGATCTGCGGCAGGAAATTGCCCATGGTCGCGGAGTTCGAATGCGTGAAGTCGAGCTGTCCCGTCTCGATCAGCGTCTGCAACTCGCGATCGACGCCGAGTTGGTTGTTCGGGAACAGTTCGATCGTCGCCTCGCCATTGGTCTTCGTCTGGACGATTTCGATGAAGCGGCGCGCCGCGGTATCGGTCGAATGGCCGACCGGCTGGCTATGGGCATAGCGCAGGCGGACCGGACGGCGCTGCGCGATCGCCGGGGCCGCAAGGAACATGGCCGCGCTTCCGATCAGGACACTGCGGCGCGAAGACTGGATCGACTTCATGGCGTTTCTCCCTTTTTTGACGGCCCCGTCATCTTCTTATTGACCGGGCGCTTGATTGTGCTAAATGTACTTGATTGATGTACTGAAATCGGTGTATCAGGCGCCATGAATGCCGTCAATAATATTGATTGGGCCGTTTTTCGGGCCGATTTGGAAAGTACAAACAGTACATTATTGAGCGATGCGGTCGCTGAATTGCTCCGACGTTTGATCGCCGACGGCATTCTCGTGACGCAAACGCGGCTGCCCAGCACGCGCGATTTGGCGAAGGCATTGGCGGTCAGCCCGGCGACCATCGCCGCCGCCTACTCCGCGCTCGTGGCCAAAGGCGTGCTTCATGCGCATGTCGGGCGCGGCACGTTCGTCAAAGAAGGCAAGCCCGCCCCCGCCACGCCCGCTTTCGTTTCCGACGCCGTCGCCAGCGACGCGGTGTGGCTGCCGCCGCGCAAACCCAGCGCGCGCCAGGAAGTCGTCGGGCGATGGCTCGCCCGCGCACGCCCAGGCGTGGGCGTCAATCTCGTCGGCGGCTACGGCGATTATCGCCTCGCGCCCGCGCAGGAATATTGGAAGACGCTCGAACGCGTCGCGCGCGACGATCGCGAGCATGCGATGCAGTTCTGCCCGCCGCTCGGCCATATCGAAGCGCGCCAAGCGGTCGCCGATTTCGCGCGCACCCGTATGGATATCGCCGCGTCGGTCGACGACGTCTATGTCGGAACCGGCGCGCATAATTTCCTCGATCTCATTCTGCGCTGCTTTCTGGAGCCGGGCGACGTGGTGGCGTGCGAAGCGGCCACGTACTACGGCTCGCTGGATCTTTTCGCTCTCGCCGGCATTCGCGTCGTCGCGATCCCTTCGGACGAGGAAGGGATCCGCCCCGACGGTCTTGCCAACGTGCTGCATGCACACCGTCCCAAGCTCGTCTATCTCACCGGCACGGCGTCGCATCCCCATGGGCGCATGTGGTCGTCCGCACGGCGCGATGCGATCGCCGCCGTGGTGCGCCGCTCGCATGTGCTGGTGGTCGAGGACGGCTCGGTCGCCCAAATGCGCTATGGCGATACCGAAGCCGCGACGCTCAAAAGCGTCGATCGCGCGGGCCAAGTCATCTTCGTGTGCAGCTTCTCGCGCACGATTTTTCCGGGCCTGCGCATCGCCGCCGCGATCGGGGCGCCCGAAATCGGCGCGCGCCTATCCTCGACGCTGCAATCGCATACGCGCCTGCAAGGCGCTTTGCCGCAACTCGCCTTCGCGCGATTCCTGTCGAGCGACGCCTATGCCGCGTCGATGCGCGCGGCGACCGCCATCTATCGCACGCGGCGCGACGCGCTGATCGAAGGTTTGGGCGTCGAGGCCGCCGGAATTGCGCGCCCCGAATGCGGCTTTACGCTCTGGCTCGAATTGCGCGACCGGTTGGACGGCAACGCGTTGTGTCAGCGCCTGTCCGATGCGTCGATCTTCGCCCTTCCCGGCGACGTCTTCGTCGCCTTTCCCGATCGCAATGCCGCCGTCCGCCTCGCCTTCGGGCAGAACGACGCCGATACGTTGCGCGAGACCGGAAAACGCATCGCGGCGGAAATCGCCGCGTTGCGCCGCGTGCCGGAAAATTCTGCCGCGACCTACGCCGCCACGGCGTGAACGCGACCGTCGCCGATTATCCGGTCGACGAACCCACCGAGATGATCGTGTGGCTGGTCACGAAGCAGAACAGCTTCACCACCGGCGCCGAGTTCGACCTGTCGGGCGGCCGCGCGAAATACTGAAACGCCGAAGCGGCAAACGTCGCGTTAAGCCGCCAATATCGGCCCCAAGCATCGATCGCGCGGCAATTCATCGATGGCGATGTCGCGCCCTACGGGTTCATGACATTGCGTCTGCTATACCCGAGCCATCTGGCGGTTGCCGGGCTCGGCCAGTTGGCGGGCGATGTCACGATCGACGGATCGCTCGCCGATCCGCGCATCCGCGCGAGTGAGGGCGGCGCCGGCGCCGCCGCGATACCTCATAGCGAGGCTAAGGGCGGTCGAGGTCAAACGAGCACACTTGGATAGACATTTCGATTTGCCGCCGCGTGCAAACCGGAGGATTATCCCCGCGCGGACGGCCGGTTCGTCCGCCGATGCAACCGACGGCAAACGACAATGATCGCGCTCAATCTCCGCCAGCAGCACATCGCCAACGCAGCCCGCGATAAGGGTTTCGTCACCATCGACGATCTGGTCGTCACACTCGATGTCACGCCGCAGACCGTGCGCCGGGACATCAATTTCCTATGCGAACACGGCATTCTGGCGCGCTTCCATGGCGGGGCCGCGTATCGCTCCAGCGTGGCGAACATGCCTTACGAAACGCGCGCGGGCTCGATGACCGAGGAGAAAGCCGCGATCGCCGCACGCGTGGCGATGGAGATTCCCGACGCGTCCTCCGTGTTCATCGATATCGGCACGACGGCCGAAGCGGTCGCTCAGGCACTGAGAAGCAAATCCAATCTGCGCATCGTCACCAACAATCTCAACGTCGTGCGCTTGCTCGCCGGCAAGGAGGATTTCGAGGTGACGGTGACCGGCGGCGTTTTGCGCCATCGCGACCACGCGATCACCGGTGCCGCCGCGACCGCCTTCGTCGAGCGCTATCGCCTCGACTATTCGATCCTGGGCGTGGTCGCGATCGACGCCACCGGCGCCATTCTCGACTTCCATGCCGACGAGGAGCCGCTGACCCGCGCCGTGATCGGCTGCGGGCGGCAATGCTTCGTGGTCGCGGACAGCAGCAAATTCGGCCGCAACGCGATCGCGCGTGTCGCGCATCTGTCGCAGGTCGCGGCCCTGTTCACCGATGCCGTGCCCGACGGTGTTTGGGCCAAGACGATCAAGGAGTCAGGCGTCCGGCTGGTTCTGCCGAATACCGACTGAAGTTCGAATTCGAACATTTTTGTTTGAAAACGAACTTTTCTACGTTACGATCTCCTCAATTCGGTTCGGAATCGAATATTTCCGGCCATCGGGGGAAACGTATGAAGTGGATCCGCAAGCGCGCACTCGCCGGTGAAATGCTCGGCGGCGCTTGGCTCAGCCTCGCTTCGCCGGTCGCGGCGGAGATCACCTCGCGCAGCGGTTTCGACTGGATCCTGTTCGATCTCGAACATGGCTTCGGCGACAACAACGATCTGCTCCACCAGCTTCAGGCGATCGAAGCGTCGCCCAGTGTCGGCATCGTGCGTGTGCCCGCGATCGACGGCCCGATCTTCAAGCGCGTGCTCGATCTGGGCCCCGCCGGCTTGATGATCCCGAACGTGTCGACCGCCGAAGCCGCCGTCGAACTCGTGCGCCAGGCACGCATTCCCCCGCTGGGCGTGCGCGGAGCCGCGCAATCGACGCGCGCTTCGGGCTACGGCTTCGGCTACGAACGCTATATCGCCGAGGCGAACGCCAATCTGCTGATGGTCGCGCAAATCGAATCACGCGAAGGCGTGGCGAACGCGGAATCGATCGCGGCCGTCGACGGAATCGACGTGTTGTTCGTCGGCCCGTTGGACCTGTCGATCGATATGGGCTTGCCCGCCGAGCGCCCGCGCGGCGAGTTCGCCGACGCCGTGGCGAAAGTGGCGCGAGCCGCGCGCCAACACGGCAAAGCCGCCGGCGTGCTGGTCCGCAACATCGAACAGGCGCGCGACTACGCGGAACTCGGTTTCACCTTCATCGCGATGGGCTCCGACCGCGGCCTCATCGCCAGCGGCATGGTGCGCAACGCCAAGGATTTGGCGGCTTTGCGCGCGCCCACCACCGCGAAGGCGGCTTCCGGCCAATGAAGCAGACACCCGTCATTCTCGCGGTCGATCTGGGAACGCAGAGCCTGCGCTTCTCGATCGTCGCGGCCGACGGGTCGAAGCCGTGGACATGGTCCTGCGCCATTTCCACGCGCACGCAAGGCGATATCAGCGAACAGGATTCCACCGCTTGGGACGAGTCTTTGCGCGAAGGCTTCGCGCAAGCCAAGCGCGCGGGCGCGAAGTTCGATGCGGTCGCGGCCGCGGGTCCGCTCGCCGGCTGGGTGCCGCATGATGCGGACGGCAAGGCTTTAGGCCCGGCGCTGATGTATTTCGACAAGCGCAGTGCCGCCGATCTCGCCGTGGTGGAAGAAGCCGAAGGTCAACGCGCCGACGGTTTGCGCGCGACGATCGCCGATCCGGTCCCGCATCTGCTGCGGTTGCGCCGCGAAAGCCCCGAGATCTATGCGCGCACGCATCGCTTGCTCGACGCGACCGGGCATCTGAATGCGCGATTGACCGGTGGCGTGGCGACGCTCGATATCTATACGGCGCTACGCTTGCCTGCCGCCGATCTCGCGCGCCGCCTCGATATCGACGTGACGAAACTCGGCCGTCCGACGCGCATCGGCGAAACGATCGGCACGCTCGCCCCCGAATTCGGCGCGCCCGTGCCCGTGATCGCCGCGAGTTTCGACAGCAAGACCGCCTATATCGCCAGCGGCATTTCCAAGTCCGGCGAAGCGCTCGATATCTCCGGCACGGTCACATCCTTCGGCGTGGTCGCACCCAAGCGCTTGGTCGATGCGCAACGTCGCGTCTATTCGGTTCCGCTCGACGAAGCCTGGCTCGCGCGCGGCTCAATGGGCGGGACCGGCAGCATCCTCGAATGGGCGCGCGGCGACATGCCGTTCGAGGATTACGAAAAACTCGCGGCAAGCGCGCCACCCGGCGCCAAGGGCGTTACCTTCCTGCCCTTCCATTCGGGCGCACGTGCGCCCCTGTGGAACCCGGCGATGCGCGGCGCGTATCTGGGCCTGTCGCTCGACACGGATCGTGCGGCGATGGCGCGCGCCGTGTTCGAAGGCATGGCGCTCGGCCTCAAGCACGTTGCGGCGGCGATGGCGGAAAGCGGCGTGGCGCTCGATGAGCTTCGGCTCGCCGGCGGGCTCGCGCGCAGCGATCTGCTGGCACGCTTGAAGGCCGATATTCTTGGCCGTCCGGTCGTGCGCTGCGCCGATTACGAATTGACGACGCTCGGCCTCGCCGTCATCGCACATACGGCGATCGGCGCCTTCCCGTCGCGCGTCGCCGCGAGCCGCGTACTCGTGCGCCTTGCCGACCGCATCCATCCCGGGCCCGATGCGGCGACTTACGCCCCCGCTTATCGCCGCTATGTCGCCGCCGTGACCGCGCTCACCCCGGTCTTTGCGGTCAATTCGGTATCTGGATAACGCGATGGCGCGCTATCAGCCCATATTTGAATCAAATCCCTTGACTCAGAATACAAAGAGTCAAAATTATATATTATCTTTCACTTTCAAAGATGATGTCCCGATGCTCGAAGTCCGCAGCGAATTCCCGATCTCCAACGACGAGACCGAGCTCACCGCCTACTCCAAGCTGACCAACGCGCTGTGCCTGGATATCCAGGCCGGGCGCTTCGATCCGGACTCGCGACTGAAAGTGCGCGATCTGGCCGAGCGCTATGGCGTCAGCCCCAGCCCGGTGCGCGAGGCGTTGCAGGTCCTGAACGGGCTGGGTCTGGTCGAGATCGACCCGAACAAGGGTGCGCGCGTGCGCCACCTCTCGCCCGCCGAAGTCGATCAGGCCTGCCAGATCAACCAAGCGCTCGAATCCTTCGCCGCGCGAATGCTCGCCGAAAGCGCCTCGCCCCATCAAATCCGCGTGCTGCGCGAGATCGATGCGCGCCATCAGCAAGCCTATCGCGACGGCGACGTCGAAGGGCTCAGCAATATCGGCCGCGACTTCCATTTCGCGATCTACCGCTTCATCCGCAATCCGTTCGTCACGCGCACGGCGATCGTCCATACGACGCTCGCCTTCGTGAACCGGCGCGAAGTCGGCTTCAGCCAGGCGCGCCTCGACGCGATCTGCGCCGAGCACACCGAAATTCTCGACGCGATCGAAGCCCACGATCCCGACCGCGCCGCCAAACAAGCTTTCGAGCACGCGCGCTCCTGCACCGACGATCTTGTCGATCGCGTGTCGAAGCGCCCGTCCCAACACTGACACGCAAAACGGCGCACGGCCCGAACGGCCGGCGCCCCAAAGGGAGGAACAAACGGATGAAAACCACGATCACGCGCCGCGCGCTTGCGGCCACCACCGCGATCGCGCTGGGACTGCTCGCCGCCTGGAACGCGCCGGCGAACGCGCAAGCCCAGAACCGCGAAGTCACGCTGATGGGCCTCGAAGTCCATCTCAACAATCTGCGTGCCCAAGGCTTCGCGCGCGGCGGCGTGGATACACTGGCCGATTTCGAGCGCGACGTCGCCAAGGTGCGCTTCAATGTCGGCACGACCAACGTGCTGCAGGAAGCGCTGCAACGCATCGGCCTGCTGAATCGTTCGGAAGAAGATCTGATCTTCGTGAACTTCGCCGACGCCAATATCCGCCTGCGCAATTTCCTGCAGCCGCTCAACGATTACGTCACCAAGGAGCCGATCGCCGGTTTCCCGCAAGCCTGGTCGCCCGGCATGGTCGCCGCCTCCACGCTCGGCAATCAGCTTTACATGGTGCCGTTCCGCTGCGGCACGTTCACGCTGTGGTCGAACACCGAGAACGCCAAGACCGCCGGCGTGTCGGGCATCCCCAAGACGCCCGAGGAACTTTACGAGCAAGCCAAGGCCGGCACATTCACCCGCCCGAACGGCGAGAAAGTGTTCGGCTTCGGTCTGCGCGGCGACAAATGGTCGCTGAACGAAGACTACGCCATGGCCGTGCGCATGTTCGGCGGCGACCTGGTGACGCCCGACATGAAGGTCGTGCTGAACGAGGCGGGCTCCGTCAAGGCGGCCGAGATGCTGCGCCGCATGTATGTGGAAGGCATCATCCCGCCGAATTGGGCCACGCTCGACGGATCGTCGCTGATCCAGCTGTTCCGCGAAGGCCGCGTGACGATGGCGTTCGGCGCGTCGAGCTGGGGCGCGCAATTCGAAGGCGGCGAGTCGAAGGTGAAGGGCATCACCATCCCGTCGCACGTGCCGCTTTCGCGCGATTTGTGGACCGACAAGGTGACCTATAGCCCCAGCATCGTCTGGTTCTGGGGCATCGGCATGTTCAAGGGCGCCACCGACAAGGATATCGGCTATCAGCTGATCCGCCACATGATGAAGCCGGATGTGCAGCGCGAAGTGGCCAAGAACGGCAACGGCCCCTGCACCGCCGATCTGTTCGCGGAGATGGCGAAAACCCAGCCGGTGATGAAGCTGGCGCAGGAGATCTTCGCGATCTCGCGCACGCCGCTGCCCGCCCATCCGCGCATGGGCCAGGTCCGCGACCTGATCGGCGAGACGCTGCAGAACATCGTGGTCAACGGCGCGCCGGCGAAAGCCGAGCTCGACAAGGCCGCCGCCCAGATCCGCGGGATGCTCGATTGAGCCACGTGCACGCCAAACCCGCCGCGGGCCGGTATCGCTTCGACGCGAATACCTGGCTCGCGGCGGCCCTACTCGGGCCCGTCGCGATCGTTTTGCTGGCGATCATCGTCGTGCCGTCGATCGACCTGTTCGTCATGTCCTTCACCGACGCGTCGCCGGGCATGGACACCGAATGGGTCGGTCGGAAGAACTATGTCCGCATCCTGTCGAACCCGGACTTTCAGGCCGCGCTGGTCCGCAACGTGATTTTCGTGGTCACGGTCGTGGGCCTCGAAATGCTGATCGGCCTCGGCATCGCGCTGCTGCTGGAAAATCCGCTGCCCTTGCGCGGGCTATGGATGGCGCTGATCGTCGCCCCCTATGCGGTCAGCCCGATCGTCGCGGTCGTGATGTGGAAATACATGCTCGACCCCAATTTCGGCGTCGTGAACTTCATGATGGGCAGCGCTGGATTCCCCACCGTCGCCTGGTTCACCTCCGCCGGCACGTCGATGGCGGGCATCATCGTGATCGCGGTGTGGAAGGAATTCTCCTTCGTCACCATCGTCAGCTTCGCCGCCCTCAAAGCCATTCCCCACGATTTCGTCGAGGCCGCGCGCATCGACGGGGCCGGCTATCCGCAGATCCTGCGGTTCATCAAGCTGCCGATGATCCTGCCCGCACTTTCGATCGTGATGATGTTCCGCATCATCTACACGCTGCGCGAATTCGCGATCGTCCATACGACGACCGGCGGCGGCCCCGGCACGTCGACCGAAATTCTGGCGCTGTACCTCTATAAACAAGCCTTCCGCTATCTGAATTTCGGCGCGGGTGCCGCGACCGGCTGGCTGATGCTGCTGGCCACGCTGCTGCTCGCGGGTTTCCTGGTGCGCCGCACCTATCGCGGCATGTTTACGGAGCGCTACCGGTGAATCTTTTGCTCCGCCTGGGCCGCCGCGGCGTGCTCTTCGCCTTGCTCGGGGTCGCCGTGCTCTGGTCGGCGTTCCCGATCGTCTTTCTGATCATGGGCTCGTTCAAGCCCGGCGCCGAGATCTGGGCCTATCCGCCGTCGCTGGCGTTCGAGCCCACGCTCGCCTCCTATCGCGACTTGCCCACGCTCGCCCCGATGTATCTGCCCAATCTGTGGAACAGCGTCGTGGTGATGGTGGTGACGACGCTCGCCACGCTGGCGTTATCGGTCGGGGCGGCGTTCGTGTTCTCGCGGTTGCGCGCGGGCTGGCTGAAAGGTCCCGCTCTGCTCGTCATCCTCGTGCGCATGTTCCCGCCGATCATCGTTATCATCCCGCTCTATCCGGTCTTCGCCAATCTCGGCTTGCTCGATACGCTGACCCCGCTTGTGTTGGCGGGTATCGCCTTCTCGGTCAGCATTTCGACGCTGCTGCTGAAGACCTTCATCGACGATATCCCGATCGAGCTGGAGGAAGCCGCCCAGATCGACGGCTGCGGACGCGTCGAAGCTTTCGTGCGCGTGACGCTGCCGCTGGTTACACCCGCGATCGGCGCCATCGGCCTGTTCGTCGCGATCACGATCTGGAACGATTATCTGTTCCCGCTCGTCTTCACCTCGACCGAGGCGCGCACAGCACCCGTGGCCATCGCCATCGCGATCAACAATCCCGACGGCGTCAAATGGGGCGCGCTGCTGGCGATGTCGACGATCCATCTCGCTCCCATGCTCGCCCTCGTGATGCTGCTCTATCGCCAACTTGTCACGGTGATGACGGTCGGCGCGGTCAAAGGCTGATTGGAGAACATGACAAACGCAATTCCGCTTTGGGATAAGGCCAGGCCGTTTCCGCCGCCGAACACCACGATCGTTCCGGGCATTCGCTATTCGCTGGTCCATCGCCAGACGCCGGATTTCGAATTCCTGCACGAGCCGCGGCTGGCCCATGACGGCAAGACGCTGTACGTGAATTTCTCCAACGCGCCGAAGCTGGAAAGCGAACCCGCCCAGGTGATGCGCGGACGCCGCAGCACCGACGGCGGCAAGACTTGGTCGGGCATCGAAGTCGTCGCCGGCGGTTTCGCCGACGGCAAGCGCCGCCACGAAACCGCCCCGCTACTGGCGCGCGAAGATGGCGTGTGGGCGCTGGTCGGCCGCTACGATTTCGGCAGCAAAAGCGCCTTGGGCATGGAAATCTGGCGCGAACATCCGGCGACGAAGCAATTCGCGCCGGTGTCCGACGGCATGGTCGCGCCCGATTTCATTCCCTTCGTGTTGCCGCAACGTCTGGCGAATGGCAACTGGATCGTCGGCGGGCATCTGCAAAAGGTCACGCGCGCCGCCGTCGCGATCAGCGAAGGCGATAATCTGCTGCGCTGGCGCGTCGTACCGCTGCAGGACGACATCCATCCCGGCTTCCCGGAAACGGCGCTGGCCGTGCAAGGCAACGACGTGCTGGCGATCGTTCGGCCGGACAAAGCGCCCAACAGTATGGCTTTGGCTTCGATCAGCCGCGACGGCGGGAACAGCTTCTCGAAACTGCTGCCGACAGCACTGCCGATGGAGGAAAGCAAACCCTTCGCCGGTACGCTGTCCAACGGCCGGTCCTATCTCATCTGGAACCACGGCAAAGAGCGGCGCAACGAGCTGTGGATCGCCGTGACGGCACCCGGCACGCTTTATCCGTTCGAGAAAGTCTGGCGCTTGGTCGGCGGCCCGGCTGAGGCGCTGCCCGCCGGCCTTGCCGAGATCGGCGAGACGGCGCCCGCGCATAACTGGGCTTATCCCGAAGCGGTCGAACGCGACGGCACGCTCTATGTCGTGTTCTCGCTGAACAAGCGTCACTGCTACATGGCGGCGCTTCCTGTCGCCGCGCTCACCTGAAAACGAGGACGACGATGGCGAACGACTTCTATCCGCTGTGGGACGAAACCGCGAAACTGCCCGCCCCCGGCAAAGTGCCGTTCCTCGACAGCGTGACCCATTCGATGGTCCATCGCGCGATCGCGGGCGAGCAGCAATTCCTGCACGAAAGCTCGATCGCCGTGCATGACGGCGAATTGGTCGTGTCCTTCGCCAACGACCCGGTCGACGAGAACAGCGCTGAGGGCATCACCCGCGCGCGAAGGTCGAAGGATTTCGGCCTGACCTGGAGTGCGCCCGAGATGGTGGCACCCGGCGTGGACAGGCGCGAATGCGACAACCACGCTTTGCTGCATTCCTATAACGGCGTGTTGCGCTGCTACGCCGCGCGCTGGGCGGGCGGCATTCAGTCGGACGGCAAATGGCATCCGCTGCCGTCAATGCGCGCCGTCCAGTTCGTCTGGGATCCGGCGACGAAGACGTGGCGCGAAACCGGTGTGACGATCCCGAATTTCCTGACCATGCATGGGCCCCAACGCCTGAAAAACGGCGGCTGGATCATCGCGGGCGAGATCGGCTTCGAAACGCCGGCCGCCGCGATCTGCGACGACGACAAGTTCGAGACTTGGCGCGTCGTGCCGATCCAAGCGCCCAAAGTGCTGAAATTCCCCGAGCCGACGATCATCGTCGATGAAGATCGTCTGGTCGCGATCATCCGCAACGAATTCGTGCTCGGTCCGCCGCAAACCCAGGCGCTGGTGTCGGAAAGCTTCGACCACGGCAAGAGCTGGTCGATGGCGAAGCTCGCCAATCTGCCGATGGTCGCGTCGAAGCCCTTCGGCGGGATTCTATCGACCGGCCAGCGCTTCCTGGTGTCGAACTATCCCGAGCCCACCTCGCGGCGCGGGTGCCTCACCATCGCCGTCAGCAAGCCGGGCGAGAAGAAATTCTCGATGCTGCGCACGATCCGCCAGGGCGTTCCGCCCGTGCAGATCCCCGGCCTGTGCAAGGAACCGCAATGGTCCTATCCCTATGCAATCGAGCATCAGGGGACGCTTTACGTCACCTACTCGATCAGCAAGGAGGATTGCGCGATGTCGGCGATCCCGCTGGCGGCGTTGCGCGTCTAAGAAATGCCCGGCCGACCAACATCGAAGCCCGAAGCCGGTTTCCCAGGGCGGGCTTCTTTCTTGGTCGGCGTGGCGGGATTCGAATCCTGAGCGGAATCGTAACTATCGAGCCTGCGTGTCGCTTTAAAGCTTCACAAAACCCGAGTTACCACCGGCGCGCCAGCGGCGCGAATATCTCAAGAAACGCCGGCCTACCGCAGACAAAGCGCAGCTTGTCGTCGAGGGCGATCGCATTCCAATCGAGCGTCGTTTCGACGCCCAGCTCGGCCAGGATCGGTACCATCGCCATCAAATCCCAGGTCGAGATACCGAGACCGAGATAGCCATCGACAGCGCCGGTCGCCACGTCGATCAAACCGGTGACGGCGGAGCCGGTGTTGCGGAAGGTCATCCGCGCATCATCGAGGATGAAGCGCAGCGCTTCGGTCTGTTCCTCCGTTGGGATCGACGGATGGAAGCCGATACTGCACGCCGCCTTCGTGCGATCGAGGTCAGCGCGCTTGGGAAGTGCCTTGCCGTTCAACCGCACGCCCTGCCCCGGCCCGCCGATCATCAGTTGATCGCGCTTGGGAACGTAAACCACGCCGAAACTTGGACGCGTGCCGTCACGCAAGCCGATCGACACCGCCCAATGATCGCTGCCGCGCAGAAAATTGAACGTGCCGTCGATCGGATCGACGATCCAGGCGCGTCCCGTTCGCGACTTCTCGGCCACGCCCTCCTCGCCGAAAATCCCATCGCCGGGAAAAGCCGCGCGCAGGCGTTCGCCGATCAGCTTCTCGACCGCGCGATCGGCTTCCGACACGAGATCGAGATGCCCCTTTGATTCGACCGTCAATGCCGAAAGGCGATCGAAATACTCGGCGGCCAAAGCGCCCGCTTCGCGGATGATGGGTTCGAGAGCGTCGTACATTGATCTAACGAATACCGGCACGCATGAAGCTTTGCACGAATTGACGCTGAAACAGCAAGAACGCGACGAGCAGCGGCGACACCGACAGGATCGTCGCGGCGGTGATCAAGCTCCAATCGACACCTTGCTCGATCGTCGCGAAAATTTGCAAGCCCACCGTGATGGGACGCGTATCGACCGAGTTCGTCACGACCAACGGCCACAGGAAATTGTTCCAATGATAGCTGACGGTGACGAGGCCATAAGCGATGTAGATGGGCTTCGCCACCGGCACGAAAACGCGCAGCAGCACTTGGAACATATTGGCCCCTTCCAGGCGGGCCGCTTCCTCGAGTTCCTTCGGAATGCTTTTGAAGGTTTGCCGGAATAGGAAGATGCCGAAGGCGGAGGCGAGATAGGGCAAGCCCATCGCCAGCACCGTGTCGAGCAGGCCGAGCCGGGCGACGGTCTTGTAGTTCTCGACCAGCAGCGCCTCGGGCATGATCATCAATTGTAGCAGCACGAACATGAACAACACGTCCGAGCCTTTGAACGGGAAGCAGACGAAGGCATAGGCTGCCAGCGTGCAGATCACGAATTGGCAGCACAGGATCAGCGTCACCAGCAGGAATGTGTTGAGGAAATAGCGCGGAAATGGGGCCGCATGCCAAACGCGCGCGAAATTCTCCAGCGTCCACGGCGCCAACAAGTCGAAGCGTACCGCGTAGGACGCCGGATGGAAGGCGGTCCAAAACGCGTAAAGCAGCGGCGACACCCAAAGCAGCGCCAGGATCCAGCCGCCGAACGCGACGATCGATTCGGCGGGCGAAGTACGGCTTTCGATCATCGGTAATGCACCCGCTTGTCGGCGTAGCCGAACTGGAACAGCGCGATTGCGGCAAGGATGGCGAGCAACACCACGGTCAATGCGGCGGCATAGGCCGTGTCCCAGAACGCGAAGCCGTTCTGATAGATATAGAACAGCAGCAGCGTCGTCGCGTTATCGGGTCCGCCTTTGGTCATCGCCACGACGTGATCGACCAAGCGGAACGCGCCGATTACCGCGTTGATCGAAATGAACAGCGTGGTCGGCATCAGCAGCGGGATTTGCACGCGCCACAATGTTTGCCAGAACCCCGCCCCTTCGAGACGCGAGGCCTCGATCAGCGTGGGCGAGATTTGCTGCAAGCCGGCGAGATAGAAGATCATGAAGAAGCCGGCCTCCTTCCACACCGTGATCGCGATCACGGCGGGCAAGGCGGTTTCGACCGAGCCAAGAATATTGTTGCCGCCCATGCCAAACAGGCCGAGGAATTTGTCGATCAAGCCATAGTCGGGCGCGTAGAAGAACAGCCAGATATTGGCGACCGCGACCATCGGCAGCACGGTCGGCGTGAAGAACGCCATCCGCATCAGCCCTTTGCCGCGCAGATTGGCGCTGACCAGCAGCGCCATCGCCAAAGCAAGCGCGATCGAAAACGGAATCGTCGTCAGCGCGTAGATCAGATTGTTGGTCATCGCCTTCCAGAAGATCGGATCGGCGATCATCGTCTCGTAATTCTCGAGCCCCACGAACACCGATGGCCGGCGGCCGCGCGGCGTGCTGTAGAAACTGTTGAGGATCGTGGTGAAGATCGGCTGGTAGGTGAACACCCACAACAGGACCGTCGCCGGCAGCAACAGCAACGCGCTGTAGAGCATCGAGCGATGGCCCGTCATGGACATGTTCACCCTATTCCCAGCCGAGCTTTGGCTTAGCGACGATACGGCCGCAGGATGCGGTCGATCGCGGTTTGCGCTTCCGTCAACGCCTGACGCGGCGTCTTGCTGCCGGTCAACGCGGCCGACAGCGCGTCGTTGAGGATCTTGGTCGTGCGCGCATTCTCATAGGTCGAGAATTCGGGCACCGAGTCCGGAATCTGGTTTTTTGCGACCAGCGCATCCGGCATCTTCGCCGTGTAGTCCTTCAGCACGGGCACGTTCCAAGCGCCGTCGCGCGGCGCCACATAGCCGGTCTGGATCGCCCAATCGGCTTGCAACTCGTCGCTCGTCAGGAACTTCACGAGCTTGAACGCAGCGTCCTTCTGGTCCTGCGGCGCTTTCTTGAAGATGTAGAAATTGCCGCCGCCGAGCACCGAGGCGGGCTTGGGATTGCCCGGATAGGGCGCGAGACCGAACTTGAACGACGCGTTGCGCGCGATGTTGGTCAGGTTGCCGGTGGTCGTCCAGATCATCGCGATGCGCTGTTCCAGGAAGTCCTGCGGCGTCGTGCCCCATTCCTGAATGCCCGGCGGGTGCACGCCTTCCTTGGTGCTGAGATCGACCCAGAACTGCAGCGCGTCGACGACCTTCTGATCGGTGAGATACGTTTCCGTACCTTCGTCGTTCATCAGGCGTCCGCCATTCTGCGCGACCAGCGCGCCGAACAGCCATTGCGACGAGCCGATATTACCGGGAATGCCGACACCCCAGCGCGTAACCTTGCCCGACGCGTCCTTCTGCGTCACGGCCTTGCCCATCGCGACCATCTCCGCCCAGGTCTTCGGCGGTTTGTTGGGATCGAGCCCGGCCGACGCGAAGGCGTCTTTGTTGTAGTAGAGCACGGCGGTCGAGCGCTGGAACGGGATCGACCACAATTTGCCGCCGACCTGCGCGCTTTTCAGATAAGCGGGCATGAACCCGGCGAGCCACGCCTTGTCGGCATCGTTCTTCACGAATTCGCCGACCGGTTCGACCACGTCTTCGTCGATCAGGGTGAAAATGTCGGTCGCGAGCAACACGGCGACGGCCGGCGGCGCGCCGCTTTTCGCCGCGGTCAGCGCCTTGGTCGTCGTGTCGGTGTAGTTGCCCGAATAGACGGCGTTGACCTCGATATCCGGGTTCGCTTCCTTGAACTTGGCGATGTAGCCGTCGACGACCTTGGTCAGCGGGCCGCCGACCTGGATCGGATAGTAGAAATCGAGCGTCGTCTTGGCGGATGCCGGCATCGCGGCCAGCGCGCCCAGCATCGCGGCACCCAGCAGTGCCGTTCTGCGTTTCATGGGGGTCGGGTTCATCGGTTCCTCCTTCGGTTGGTTTTGTCGTTGGCGTCGTGAAAAATCAGGCGCTTTTGCGCAAACCGCTTTGCGCGTCGAAGGCGTGTTCGTTCGCGGCGGACCACGCCAAGCGTACGTGCGCGCCGGTGCTGAGGCCCGGGCGGCCGGGAACGCGGACCATCAATTTCTGCTCGCCGATCCGGCAGGCGACGACGGTGTCGGCGCCGAAATACTCACTGCCCGCCACGACGGCTTCCTGTCCCTCGCCCGCGAATTCGATATGTTCGGGCCGCACGCCCAGAACCAAATCGCCGGACGCGGCGGCGGCCACCGCCAAGCGCCCGTCTTTGGGCGCCGCCGCGACGAGATTCATCGGCGGCGTGCCGATGAAACCCGCCACGAAGGTCGAGGCCGGGTTTTCGTACAACTCGGCCGGCGTGCCGCATTGCTCGACCTTGCCGCTTTTCATCAGGATGACGCGGTCGGCCATGCTCATCGCTTCGGTCTGGTCGTGCGTCACGAACACCATCGTGATGCCCAAACGCTGCTGCAATGTGCGGATCTCGTTGCGCATCTCCGCGCGTAATTTTGCGTCGAGATTGGACAAGGGTTCGTCCAGCAAGCAGACGGGCGCTTCCGAGATGAGCGCACGGCCCAGCGCCACGCGCTGCTGCTGGCCGCCGGATAATTGGCTGGGCTTGCGGCCGAGCAACGCCGTCACGCCCAGCAACGAAGCCGTCTTTTCCAACCGCCGCTCGCGCTCCGCGCGCGACACGCCGCGCACCGACAAGCCGAAGGTGATATTGTCCGCGACGTTCAAATGCGGGAACAGCGCGTAGGATTGGAACACCAGCGCCAGATTGCGCTTGGCCGCCGCGACCTGCGTCACGTCGCGATCGTCGATGAAGATTTGGCCCGACGTCGCTTGATCGAGCCCCGCGATCAAGCGCAGCGTCGTCGATTTGCCGCAGCCGCTGGGGCCCAGCAGCGCCACGAACTCGCCGTCATTCGTTTCGAAATCGATATCGTCGACGGCGCGAAAATCGCCCCACGCCTTCACCAGATTTCGCACGCGGATACGCGCCACGTTTCCCCCTTCATGTCCCCGCCGGTCAGGCGAAGACGAATTTCCGCTTGATGTCGTCGGGCAATTCTTCGGCCGCTTGCGCCGTGCCCGTATCGGTGACGATGTAGTCGACCTCCGACAGCGGCGCGATCACGCACAACGCCGTGCGGTCGAATTTGGAATTGTCGGCGACGACGATCACCGTCTGCGCGATATCGATCATCGCCTGCTGAACGGACCCGACTTGCGGCAGCAGCGTACACAGCAGCGAGCGATTGAGATCGACCGACGACACGCTGAGGATCGCCTTGTCGACGTTGAAGCGGCGGACCATGTCGCAGGCCATCGACCCGCCGGTCGAATGGTTGATGTCGACATATTCGCCGCCGATGAAATGGACGTTGCGCGCCCCGCCTGCGACGAGCGTTGCCAGAACGTCGGTGCCGTTGGTGACGAAGGTCAACGATTGGTTGGACGCGAGTTCGCGCGCGACGGCGAGCGAGGTGGTGCCGCTGTCGATCACCACCGCGTCGCCTTCGACGATCAGTTCGGCCGCCGCCTTGGCGATGCGTTGCTTCTCGGCGGCGTAGGACGTTTCGCGCACGGCCGCAACGGCATCGCGCGTCACCTGATTGATGACCGTCGCCCCGCCATGGGTGCGCTTCAGCAAACCGCGATTTTCAAGCTCGCTCAGATCGCGCCGGATCGTCGCGATCGACACGCCCAGATGCTCGCGCAGGAGCTGGATGTCGGTGAACAGATTGGAGCGCAATAGATCGAGCAAGCGTGCCTGACGCTGCGGTGCCGATCGATATCGCTCAATATCTACGCGTTCCTCGCCCATATCCCGCTCTTTTTGACGATTTTGACTGTTATCACTCACAGTATGAGTGAATACGATCATCGTCAAGTGCGGAAATTGGACTGGCGCGAAGCGAGCACACCGATCGATTGAACTACTTGTTCGCGTTCGATTTTCGTCGCGCGCGCGGCTGCCGTCGGAGTTCGACGATCGCCCGCGCCGGCGCCGGCGCTTACGTCAATGCGATTCCCGTGTCGGCGGCGAACCAGCGCACGCGATCGGGCGACGAAGGCGCCAAACCGACCGCTTCGCGCGCGGCGAAGGGCATGCCGAGCGGTACGAAAGCCGCAACGACGACGGTCCCGACATCAACACGCAGCAGCGTGCGCGAGCCGAGGAACTCGACCGTGCGGATGACGCCCTTGATCGGCGCATTGGCGGGATCGACGGCGACGAGATCTTCCGGTCGCACGCCGGCGACCGCGTCGCGGCCCTCGCCTAAATGCGTGGGCATCGCCACGCCGTCGGCGCGCAACGCGCCGCCGGCGATCTTGCCTTCGAACATATTCATTCCCGGCTCGCCCAGGAAGCGCGCGACGAAGACGTTCGCCGGCCGGTCGTAAAGATCACGCGGGCTGCCGAGCTGTTCGACCTTCCCGCCCGACATGACGACGATCGTGTCGGACAGCGTCATTGCTTCGCCCTGGTCATGCGTCACATAGATCATCGTGGCGCCGAGGCGTTGATGGATGTCCTTCAACTCCGACCGCATCTGCACGCGCAATTGCTGATCGAGATTCGATAGCGGCTCGTCGAGCAGATAGACGGTCGGCGTGCGCACCATCGCGCGGCCCAGCGCCACGCGTTGGCGTTGACCGCCGGAGATTTCGCGCGGCAGTCGCTCGAGCAATGGATCGAGCCCGAGCGCCGACGCCACTTGGCGCACGCGCTCGCGCAATTCGGGCTCGGCCGTGCGCCGCCGGCGCGCGCGCAGCGGGAAGGCGATGTTCTCGAACACCGACAGATGCGGATAAAGCGCGTAGGATTGGAACACCATCGCGATATCGCGTTCCGACGGCGGCAGATGCGTGACATCCCGCCCGCCGATCAGAATACGCCCCTCGCTGGGGCGTTCGAGGCCCGCGATCATGTTGAGCGTCGTGCTTTTGCCGCACCCCGACGGCCCCAGCAACGTGACGAACTGCCCCGGTTTCACGTCGATATCGACGCGTTCCACCGCCGTCACAGCGCCGAAGCGCTTCGCAACCCCGTCGAAGACGACCGATTGTGCCGCTTGCACCATAACGCCTAGCCCTTTACCGAACCTTCGGAGAAGCCGCCGATCAGATAGCGGCGGAACGCGAGAAACAGAACGACCGGCGGGATCGTCGCGATGACGGCTCCAGCCATCAACGCGCCCCAATCGCGGCCGTGGAAACCTTGGAAGAAAATCAGCGCCACCGGCAGCGTGCGCAGCTCCGGCGAGTCGATCATCGTGGTCGAGGTGATGTAATCATTCCAAGCGTAGAGGAAGCCGAACGCCGCCGCCGCGATCAAGGCGGGCTTGGCGCCCGGCAATACGACACGCCAGACGGCTTCGAACCGCGTATAGCCGTCGACCGCCGCCGCGTGTTCGAGCTCGATCGGCACGGACGCGAAATGCGCGCGCGTCATCCACACCGCGAAGGGGATGACATGCGCCGCGTAAAGGATCGGCAACGCCGCCGGCGTGTTGAACAGGCCGAGTTCGACGAACAGAATCTGCGTGGGCAGCAGCAGCGCGTAGCTGGGGATCGCCATCGCCGCCATGAACAGATGCAGCAGCGCGTTCTTGGCACGGAACTCGAACCGCACGAAGGCATAGCCCGCCAGCGTGCCCAAGGCGACGGCGGAGGAAACCGCGATGATCGAATAGATCGCGCTGTTGACGAAGCTCCAATGCACGCCTTCGGCGATCAGTCGCGCGTAATGCTCCAGCGTCGCCGACGACGGGATCAACTTCGGCGGCACGGCGAAAATTTCGTTGTTGCGCTTGATCGAGGTCGAAACCGCCCAGACGATCGGCCCGACGGCGATAATCGCGGCGGCAAGCGCCAAGATCGCCGCAAGAACGCGGGTGACGTAACGCATCGCCCTATTTCCTCCCGCCGCCGAGCAAGCGGACGTAACCGACGATCAGAAACAGATTTATCAGAAACATCACGATCGCAATCGCGTTGCCCTTGCCTTGGTTGAGTTCGACGAAGCCGACCTCGAATAATTGGTAGCCGAGCGTCGTGGTCGAATGGATCGGCCCGCCGGCGGTCAGACCGATGATGATCTGCACCTCGTTGAAATAGCTGATCGTCAACACCGACAGCACGATCAGCAACGATGGGGCGAGCAGCGGAAAGGTGATGCGCCGGAAACGTTCGATCGCCGTCAATCCGTCGACCGACGCGGCGCGATAGAGATCAGCGGGAATCTGCCCCAGACCGGCCGTCAATATGATCGCGGCGAAAGCGAAGGTTCGCCACACGCCCACGGCGATCACCGTCGGCATCGCGAAATCAGGATGCGACAGCAGATTGATCGGCTCGACCCCGAAATGCGCGAGGATGCTGGCGAGCAACCCGCCGGGCGACGGCAGCAGAATCCATTTCCACAGCAGCGCCACGACGATCGGGCTCATCGCCCAGGGCACGAGCAGCACGGTCAGCAGCAACCGCCCCCAAGCGCCCAGCTTGCGAATCCCCATCGCGGCGAGGGTCGCGAGCGGAACGGCGAGCGCCAGCGAGCCGAAGGTGAAGACCAGCGAGCGGCGGATCGCGGCCCAAGTCGCGGGATCGGCGAACAGCTCGGCGTAGTTGCGCCAGCCGATGAAACCGTCGTCGCCGAAGAAGAAGATCGCGCGCAGGCTCGAATAGAATCCGAAAAACGCGGGCAGCACGTTGACGGCGACGACGACGCCCAAGGCCGGCACGACCAGCGCCAGCCCTGCGCGCCGCGCCGCGGCGGCGGGGTCGCTTTCCCCCGCCGCCGGACGTTGCCGTGTCGTTTGGGCGTTCACCACCCCAGCGTCGCTTTCGCTTCGGTCAGGATCGTGCGCGAGGGCGCGTCCGTGCCGATCAGCTTCTGCAACGCGATGTTCAGCGTGGTGAAGATGCGCGTGATGTCCGAAATGCGCTGCGGGAAGGTGAAGGCACCCTGCCCCGCCAGCAGCTTCTGGAACTCGTTCGACACCGCGGCTTCCGGCCGCTGGAAGAACGGATCGGCCAGGACCGAGCGGCGATCGGGCACGAGGCCCGCATCGCGCGCCCAACGCAGCGACGCTTCACGCGAATACAGCGCTTCGAGGAAAGCCACCGCCGTCGCTTTGTTCTGCGATTGTGGCGACAGGCCGACGGTCCAATACGGCCCAAGAAGCACGGCCGGGGGACGTCCGCCGAAGGACGGCCAGGCGGAAACCGCCAATTCCTTGCCGTCATAGCCCGCCGCGATCTGCTGGAATTGCTGGAAGCGCGGAGCGAAAGCCTGCGCCATCGCGAAACGTCCGGCGGCGAACTGGTCCTGAATGTCATCGCCCATCGCGTTGAGCAGCGTATTCGACACCGCCTTGCGCGACACGAGTTGGCGGACGACCTCCGCCGTTTCCAGCGCCTGCGCGCCGGTCAGGTCGATGCGCCCCGTCGCCTCGTCGAAAATGCCGGGGCCGAAGCCGGTCATGATGTTGAGGAAGGCCGACACGCTGTTGTCCGATGTCGGCAGACCGAAGCCGAAGCGCGGCCCCTTGGTCAGGCTCGCCGCGGCGTCGATGAATTTCGGCCATTCCAGCGGCGGCGCGGACAAGCCGATCTCGCGCAAAGCGTCGCGGCGATAGAATACGATCTGCGCGGGCGACGGCCACAACGGCAGCGACACGCGCTTGCCCGCGAACATCGATTTGCGCGCGAACGCTTCGAACAGGTCGGGAATGGCGTCGCGGCGGAACTCCGGCGTCAATTCCTCGTCGAGATTGGCGAGCGCGTTGCGATCGACCACGAGGCTGAGGAACGTGTCGCGCATCCAGATGAGGTCCGGCGCACGGCGCTGCGCGATCGCGGCGACGTAGCGCGTCTCCAATTCCTGGAACGGTTGCGATTCGACGACCACGGTCGTGCCGGGGTGCTTCGCCTGGAAATCGTCGATGATCGATTTCAACACCTTCTCGCGCGGCGAGGAACCCGCCGCGCTCATGAAGGTCCAAACGCGAATTTGGCCCGACGGCGTCTGGCCCAACGCCGTGCGGTTCACGAACGGCGCCGCCAATCCCAGGCCGGCGGCCCCGGCCAGCGCGTGCCGGCGCGTCAATCCCGTCTTCTTCTCGATCATCGCATTTCCTCCGGTTTTTTTGTTTCGCTCGATACGCGATCGATCAAGGACCGATCGCGCTCAACAATCGCGCCCGCCCGTTCAGCAGGTGCCGGCGGACCGCCGATCGCGCGCGATCCGCGTTATGCGCGGCGATCGCGTCGACGATTTCGCCATGTTCGCTGGCGATGATTTCGCGCCGCTCGGCGGGCGACATCACGCGTTTGACTTGGCCCATACGGGCCCATTCGATGACGTGATTGGCCAAAGCCGCGATCGCGTCTTCGAGCTTGCGATTGCGCGACGCCGTGGCGATCGCGCGATGGAAAGCCGCGTCCTCGCGGCTTGCCGCGCCCGCCGACAGCCGTTCCATCAACAATTCCTGCGCGGCGCGCATGCGCGCGACGTCTTCGTCGGTCGCGCGTTCCGCCGCCAGCGACGCGACTTCGCTTTCCAGCGCCAGACGGAATTCGTGCCACTCGATGAGTTCGGGCACCGAGGTGATCGTCGATAGCCGCACGAGTTCGGCCGGCCGGCCTTCGGTCAAGAACGAGCCCGAGCCGCGCCGCGATTGCACGCGACCTTCGGCGCGCAGCCGCGCCAAAGCCTCGCGCACACTCGCGCGCGATAGCCCAAGCTGCGCTTCGAGCTCCGCTTCCGACGGCAAGCGATCGCCGGCGGCAATCTGCCCGCTTTCGATGAATTCGAGCACATGCCGATACGCCTGCTCGGCGCGGCTGAATTGATCGCGGGTTGCCGTTGACATCGACTTCATAGTCAGACTACTATCAAGTTGTCTGACAGATTGTCAAGACGGAAAATCAAACGAGGGACGCGAACGACATGGCCGCAACGACGACCGCACATGGCGATCAAATCGACCAGGTCGAACTTCACGAATTCAAATATACCATCGATAACATTGGAACGGATGTCAGCGGCAATCGCGCCGTGGCGCTCGGCGCCAAGACCGAGTTCAAGGCCTTCGCCCTCGTCATCAGCACCAAGAACGGTGCACGCGGCGAATATGTCAGCGTCCATAGCGGCAAAAGTGGCGTACTTGTCAGTCAGGTTCGTGGACTCGTTCCGTTGATCCTGGGCGCCGATCCGGAAGCGCGCGAAGCCATCTTCAACAAGCTGAAGCGGGCGCATCGCCATTTCATGGCCGTGGGCCATTCGGCGATCGATATCGCGCTGTGGGATTTGGCCGGCAAAGTCGCCAAGCGCCCGGTCTGGCGCCTGCTCGGCGGCTATCGCGACCGCCTGCCCGTCTATGCCAGCACGCTGAATGGCGGGCGCCAGGGCATTCTCGACAGCAAGGAAGCCTATGCCGATTACGCGCGCCATTGCGCCGAACTCGGCTTCAAGGGCTTCAAGATTCACGGCTGGGGCGAAGGCGACCGCAAGGAGGAAGCCGGCGTGATCCTGCATGTCGCCGAGAAACTCGGCGGCCGCATGGAGCTGATGTACGACGCGGCGAGCGAGTTGCACACCTTCGCCGACGCCATCTATGTCGGCAAAGCCTGCGACGAGGCGAAGTATTATTGGTACGAAGATCCGTTCATGGATGCGGGCTGGTCGCCGCACGCCGCGCGTCAGTTGAAGGAACACGTCAAAACGCCGCTGCTGCTGACCGAGCATGTGCGCGGCTTGGAAACGAAAGTGCCGTGGCTCGTTTCCGGTGCCACCGATTTCGTGCGCACCGATCCCGATTACGACATGGGCATCACCGGTGCGATGAAGACGGCGCATCTGGCCGAAGCTTTCGGTCTCGATTGCGAAGTCCACGCCGCCGGTCCCGCGCAACGCCACTGCATGGCCGCGATGCGCAACACCAATTGGTACGAGTTGTCGCTCGTCGCCCCCGGCGTGCGCAATCCCGTGCCGCCGGTCTTCGGCTCGGGCTATAGCGACGAACTCGAAGCGATCGAAGCGGACGGATGCTTCGGCGTGCCCGAAGGCCCCGGCCTCGGCGTCGAATACGATTGGGACTACATCGAAAAGAACCGCGTTTCGTTGCAGACCTTCCGCCGCTAACCGTTATGTCGCAGATGTGGGACTACATCATTGTGGGCGGCGGCTCGGCCGGCTGCGTGCTCGCCAATCGCCTGTCCGCACGCAGCGCCAACAAGGTGCTGCTCGTCGAAGCCGGAATGGATTACGCGCCGGGCCGCGAGCCCGCCGAAATCAGGGACGTCTATCCCTATCGCGCGTCGTTCAATAAGGGCTATCAGTGGCAAGACCTGAAAGTCCGCTTCCAGCCGGTCCCGCATAACCGGCCCGAAGCCTCGCCCTTGCGCCCCTACGGCCAGGCACGGGTCGTCGGCGGCGGGTCGAGCATCAATGGCGAACTCGCCAATCGCGGGACGCCCGACGATTACGACGAATGGGAATCGCTCGGCGCGCGCGGCTGGGGCTGGAACGACGTTCTCCCCTATTTCCGCAAGCTGGAAAACGATCTCGATTTCCAAGGACCGCTGCACGGCGATGCGGGGCCGATCAAGATCAGCCGCGTGATGAACCGCGAATGGCCGGGCTTCACCCGCGCCGCCGCCGACGCCTTCGCTGGCGAGAATTATCGTGATATCGGCGACCAGAACGGCGTGTTCGACGACGGCTGGTTCGCCATGTCGCTGTCGACCAACCGCCATCAGCGCATTTCCGCCGCGATGGGCTATCTCGACGCCGAAGCCCGCGCGCGGCCCAATTTGGCGATCCGGTCCAACACGCGTGTGATGGGCATCGTTATGCGCGACGGTGCGGCGGTCGGGATCAAGCTTGAAGACGGCGACACGATCGACGGGCGCGAGATCATTATCTCGGCGGGCGCCTTGCAATCGCCCGCAATGCTGCTGCGCGCCGGAATCGGCGACGCTAGCGATTTGAAAGCGCTCGGCATCGACGTGATCGCCGATCGTCCCGGCGTGGGCGACAATCTGCAGGAGCACCCGTCGATCGCCATGTCGGCTTGGATCAAGCCGCATGCGCGCATGGGCGCCACCCCGCGCCGCCATGTGCAGATGGCGCTGCGTTATTCCTCCGGCATGCCGGAAATGCCGCCCAACGACATGTTCACCGTCGTGGTCGCGAAATCGGCCTGGCATCCGATCGGCGTGCGGATCGGCACGCTGTTCTCGTGGATCAACAAGCCCTATTCCAGCGGCCGCGTGAAACTGAAATCCGCCTCGCCGAAAGACTACGCCGACGTGGCGTTCGAGCTGCTATCCGATCCGCGCGACTTCATGCGTATGCGCGATTGCGTGCGCCGGATGGCGGGTTTCTTCGCGGCCCCATCGATGCGCGCGGCGGCATCCGCCCCGTTCGTGGCGACCCATGGCACGCTCGCGGCCTTGGTCGGCCAAATCTCGATCCGCAACTGGCTGATGACCGGCATTCCCGCCCTCGCCATGGATATGGTCCCCGCGTTGCGGCAGGTGTTCATCGAACGCATGTTGTCGCAAGATGGCCCACTCGACGACGCATTGAAGGACGAGGAAAAGCTCGACGAATTGGTGCGCAAGCACACGATCGGCGGCTGGCACGCGTCGGGTACGTGCAAAATGGGCGATGCGGCCGACAAGCGCGCGGTCGTCGATCCGCATTCCGCGCGCGTCTACGGCGTACGGGGCCTGCGCGTCGTCGATGCGTCGGTCATGCCGACCGTACCGCGTGCGAATACCAACATCCCCGTCATCATGCTGGCCGAGAAAATCGCCGACGGTATTCTCGCCGCCGACGGAAGACGCGGTTAGAACGCAAGAAACGCTCCAGGAGAGACGAATGAACAAGTATGACGTCGGCGGCAAGGTTGCGATCGTCACGGGCGGCGCCCAAGGGATCGGCGGGGCCGTGGCGAAGCTGCTCGCCGCGAACGGCGCCAAAGTCGCGCTGTGGGACCTCGATACGAAGCTCGCCGGCGAACACGCCGCCGCGATCGGCGGCGGTGCGGTCGCGGTGAAGGCCGATATTTCCGATTGGGGCTCGGTCCAAGCGGCCCTTGCCGAGACCGAGAAGAAGCTTGGGCCCGTGGATATCCTCGTGAACTCGGCCGGCATCGCCGGCATGAACGCGACCGTCGCCGATTATCCGGTCGAGGAATTCGCCAAGATCGTGCAGATCAATCTGCTCGGCACGTTCTACGTCAACAAGGCGGTCGTGCCGGGCATGCAAGCGCGCAAATACGGCCGCATCGTCAATATCGCGTCGATCGCGGGTAAGGAAGGAAATCCCAACGCCTCGGCCTATTCGGCGTCGAAAGCGGGCGTGATCGGCCTGACGAAGTCGCTCGGCAAGGAACTCGCCGGGCTGGATATCGCGGTCAACTGCGTGACGCCGGCCGCCGCGCGCACGCGCATTTTCGACCAGATGCAGCAGACGCATATCGACTACATGCTGTCGAAGATCCCGCGCGGGCGCTTCCTGGAGGTCGACGAATCCGCCGAGATGATCGTGTGGCTCGTCACGAAGCAGAACAGCTTCACCACCGGCGCCGTGTTCGACCTGTCGGGCGGCCGCGCGACTTACTAAAGCGTCGAAGCCCGCCGCTGGTCTCCCAGGGCGGGCTTCTTCGTTCCAGCCGCGCGCAGATCAAAACATCAAATTCGGCAGCGCCAGACTGAACCACGGCACGAAGGTGATGATCAGCAGCGCCAGGATCAGATAGCCGAAGACGAGCCAGAAATACTTCATGAACTCGGCCGACGTGCAGCCGACGATCGAGCTTGCCACGAAGATCAACGTCGCGACCGGCGGCGTCAGCGCCCCCAGCACAAGATTGAAGGTGAGGATCACGCCGAAATGGACGAGATCGACACCCAGCGCCTTCATCACGGGCACCAGGATCGGCGTCAGAATGATCAGCAATGGCGGACCTTCCATCGCCGTGCCGAGGATCAACAGCAGGACGTTGATCAGCAGCAGCAGGACGTATTTGTTGTCCGATAGCGCCAGCAGCCATGCCGACAACGCCTGCGGCATGCGTTCCCAGGCGACCGCATAATTGAGCGCGGCGCTCGACGCCAGAATGATCATGATCAGCGCGGTCAGCAGCGCCGATTCGCGGAAGATCTCCGGCAGGTCGCGCCATCCGATCTCCTTATAGACGAACAGGCTGATGACAAGACAGTAGACGGCGACGAACGCGCCAAGTTCCGTCGGCGTGAAGAAACCGCCGCGCAAACCCACCCACACCAGCACCGGGAACAGCAAAGCCCAGAAGCCGCGTTTGATCGCGCCGATCACGTCGCCCGCCTTCGGGCGCGGGCGCAATGGGATTTGGATGTTGTGGCGCTTCATCACCGACAAATTGGCGGCGAGCAGACATGCGGCAATCAGCAGACCCGGCAGTACGCCCGCGACGAACAACTTGCCGATCGAAACCTCGGCCGCGAGGCCGTAGAGGATCATCATAATGCTGGGCGGAATCATCGGCCCCAGCACGCCCGACACGGCCGCGACCACGGCGGCGAAACCGCGCGGATAGCCTTCCCGCACCATCTGCAGCGACACGGTCTTGGCGAGAATGGCGGTATCGGCCGTGGCCGAGCCCGAGACGGCGCTGATCAGCGTGCCGCCGACGACGCCGACTTGGGCGAGCCCCGCGCGCAGGTGGCCGACTGAGACGACGGCGACGTCGATCAAGCGGCGCGCGATTCCGCCGCGATGCATGATGCTGCCGGCGAGAATGAAGAACGGGATCGCGAGCAGCGGAAACGACACGGTTCCGCTGGCCACGCGCTGTGCGAAGATCGCCTCGGGCAGGCCGGTCGTATGGAAGTAAACGGCGGAAGGCACGAGAATCGCGAACGCGATCGGCATGCCCAGCGCGATCAAAAGGATGATGCCGGCGGCGAGCGCGATCATTCCAGATTCTCCGGCTTGGCGGCGGCGGGTTCAACGGGCTTGCGGCCGGTCGCACGATCGACGGCGTGGATCGCGGAGTGGATGCCCATCAATCCGAAGCCGACGGGGATCGCCATATAGACGAATGTGTAGGGCACGCCGAGCATGTCGATCTCGCGTTCCCACGAAGCGAAGCTGAGCTTGGTGCTGAAATACGTGACGTAAGCGCAACCCGCGACCGTGGCGATATGGAGCGCCGTTTCGAGAGGACGCTTGATCGCCTCGCCCAGCAAAAGCGTGACGCCATCAACGGCGATATTCTGCAATTTGCGTGTGGCGCCGGCGGCACCCACGAAGACCAGCCAGACGAACATGGCGGTCGCGAGTTCGCTGGACCCCGCAAAGGCGACGTTGAGGAAATAGCGGCAGGTCACGTCGACGACGACCAAGACGGTCATCGCGGCCAGCAGAAAAGCCGGCGCGTTGTCTTCGAACCAGCGGACGGCAGCAAACATGGATTCAAATTCCGGAAAAGCGGAAAGCGTCCGCCGCCCCTGCCGGCGCGGCGGACGCCCCCTTCGTTCAAATCAACCGGCCGCGCCCGCGATTGTGCGGACTTGGTCGATCAGACCGGCAGTCCAATCCTTATAGGATTGATACATCGGGACGACCGCCGCGGAATAGGCCGCCACGTTCGCATTCACGAAGCGCACGCCGCTGCGCTCCATCTGGGCGCGGATTTCGCCGATCTTCCCCAATCCTTGCTCGGAGTAGCGATCGCCGCCGGCGGTGAATTCCTCGACCAAGGCCGTCCGATGCGCGGCCGGCAGGCCGTCGAACACGCCCTTGTTCATCATGACGCCCAGCACCTGCTTGACGTGCCCGGTCAACGAAACGTTCGGCGCGGGTTCGTAGAGCTTCGAGGAGAAGATCGACGCCAGCGGGCCTTCGGCCGCGTCGACCACGCCCTGCTGCAACGCGCCGTAGACTTCGGCGAAATCGATCGTCACCGGCGACACGCCCAATTGCTTGAACGAGTCGATGTAAATGGGGATCGGCGCCAAACGGAACTTGACCGCACGCAGGTCGGCGACTTCCGGAAACGGCTTCTTGCCGACGATGTGCCGCTCGCCGAAGAACCAGTTGAACGACAGCATGCGGATGCCGTTGCCTTCGGCGCGCTGCAACCAGCCGCGCGCGAGATCCGACGCGAGCACGCGACGCACCTGATCATAGCTCGTGAAGACGAACGGCGCCGACAGGATGCCGACGTCGCGGCTGGTGTAGTTGGCGAAGTAACCAGAATCGACGATCGTCAGGATCGGCGCGCCGAGCTTCACCTGCTCGTGCACGTCGCGCTCGCTGCCCAGCTGCCCGCCGGGGAAAAGCTGCAACGTCAACTCGCCGTTCGTGCGTCGCGCGACGCGCTCGGCGACTTCGTTCAGGATCGTCACCTGAAGGTCGGCGGCAGCTTGCCCCGTGCCCACGCGCAGCACCGTTCGCGCCTGCGAACGCGACGTCACGAAAGCCGCACCGGCCCCCGCCACCGTCGCCATGAATGCCCGTCTTTTCATCGTTTCCTCCTTTTTGTCGATGCGCGCCCGGCTTCGGGTCTCGCACGTTACGTTGGATTCGCCTCAAACCGTCGCCGCCATCCCGGCGATCGTCTTTTCCGCCAGTTCCGAAACCTGGCGCACCGTTTCGCGAACGGAAATCTCGCCCGCGGTGCACCGCACCGCGATCTTGCCCGCGGCGCGTTCGAACAAACCGAAACCCGCGAAGCGCGGCCGCACGCCGGCGGCGCTCAATGTGGGGCCGACGGCCGCGTAGTAGCCGTTGAAACGGGCATCGAGGATCTTGTCGTCCCACGCCGCCGCAACGCCGGGCTGGCCGTGATTCATGCCGAAGATCTCGATCTGCACGCGCGGATCGATCAGATGGCGGAGATAGGCGCTCGCCGCCGCGACATTCCTCGAATGCGCGGTCAGGCCCACCGCCGCCCCGCCGATCAACGTCCCTGCGCAATATGGCGCCTTCGTGCCGGGGAATGCCCCGAAGCCCAGGCGTTGCGTCCCGAAATCCGCCTCGCCATAGGTCGCGTAACCGTAAGTACCGGGGCAATAGGCGATATCGTCGGCCTGCGTCATCGCATCGTGCAGCCGGATCGAATTCCACTTCTCGCAATCCGGGTGCGCGTAGGGCCGCAACGCCATCAGTCGCTCGAGCGCCGCTTCGAATGCGGCGGAATCGAAGGCCAACGCGGGATTGTCGCCGCGATGCCACGGCGCGCCCGCGTTGTACATGAGACTGCCGGCGAACAGAAAACCGTGATGATCGCCGTTGGCGAGGCCGATCCACAGACCTTTGCGGCGCAACTCGGCCGCCAGCGCCATCACCGCGTCCCATTTCTCGGGCCACGGATAAGGCAGCAAATCGGGACGGCCGATCGCGTGCATCGTAGCGGCATCGACGGGCGCGCCCCACAGCTTGCCCTTCCAGCGATAGGTGTCGAGCGACGGGCCCGCATATTGCGCGGGCGACGCGCCGTTCGGCACGGCGCCGAGAATGTCGTCGAGGGGGGCGAAGATCCCCGCCTGGGCGATCGTACCGATGAACGGATGGTCGAACACGACATAGTCGTAGCCGACGACAGCGTCGCGCAGCGCCTGATGCTCGAACGCTTCCAAGCTGCGCACGTCCCATTCGACCGCGATCGACGGATTCTCCCGCGCGAATGCCGCGGCACTCGCGCGCAGCGGATCGATCGCCCGGCGATGGCCCCAAGTGAGCCCGCGCAGAACGATTCGCGCAGCCCCGGTCACTTCGGTTTCCTTTCGCCGAACAACTTGGCGCCTTCCTTGTCGTTGCCCGCCGCGAAGCACAGCGCCATAAGCTCGTTTTCGATCTGCAAGCCGAGTTCGAGATTGCCGTTCATGCCCGCGCGCACGGCCGCCTTGGTCGTTTGCGTGGCGATGGGCGAGTAGCTCGCGATTTCGCGCGCCAACTCGCGCGCGCGATCCAGTTCCTTGCCCGTCTCGACGACTTCCTCGACCAAACCGATGCGCAGGGCTTCCTGCGCGTCGATACGCTGGCCGGTCAGCAGCACGCGCATCGCCTGGCCGTAACCGATCAAGCGCGGCAGATATTGCGAGGTACCGCCCGCCCCGACCCAGCCGAGGCGGATCTCCGGCGCGCCGAACACGGCGTTGGCGGCGGCGATACGGATATCGGCCGCGACCGCGAGCTCGTGCCCGCCGCCCAGCGCGTAACCGTGCACGCAAGCGATCACCGGCTTGCGGATCGCGCGGATCTGCGTGACGTAATCCACGCGATTCCGCCACGCCCAGAAATCCGGATACTCTTTCAGCGTGTTGATGTCGGTGCCCGCACAGAAGGCGCGCGGACCTTCGCCGCGGAATAGAACGACATGGATATCGTCGGTCTCATTGATCTCCATCGACAGATCGCGCAGCAGACGGAACATGTCGGGCGTCAGCGCGTTGAGCTTTTCCGGCCGGTTCAGCACCAGCTCTCCGACATTGCCGTCGCGTTCGAGATAGATCAGGCCTTTGCTCATTTCACGGCTCCCGCCGCGCGCAACGCGGCGATTTCGGCTTTCGCGAATCCCAAATCGGCCAACACATCGTCGCTGTGCTCGCCCAATCGCGGCGCCGTATCCAGATCGCGCGCCTCTCCCGTATCGATCGCCGGGGCCAGCGTCTTGTAGCGCCCGCCCGCGTGATCGATCTCGGTCACGAAATTCTCGAATTGCGGATGCTTGGCGAGGTCGGCGTAGGTCTGCACCGGATTGACCCAGATGTCGCGCGGCGTCAGCAGGTCGATCAATTCCTGCGTCGTCTTCGCCGCGAAATACGGGGCGACGCGCGCCGCCACAGAATCACGCCATTTGCGCCGCGCGTCGACATCGGCGTGCGCCGGCGCCGCCTCACCCAGCTTCACCATTTCCGGATCGTCGAAGGCTTCGGCGAGTGCCGGGAATTTCGCCTGCGCGATCGCGATGAAGCCGTCCTTCGTGCGGTAGATGCCGTAAGGCGGCTCCATATAGACGCTGGCGAAGGGATAGCCCGAACGCGGCGCCATGCGGCCGGTGTTGAGATAGGTCGAGACCTCTTGGATCTGGATTTCCATCGCCGCTGCGAGCAGCGACACCTTGAACTGTCGGCCGATGCCGGTGCGCTGCGCTTCGATATAACCGGCGAGTGCGGCTTCGCTGGCGAGATGCGAGGCGCAAGTATCGATCATATAGATCGGCGACGGCACGGGCAGCCCGTCGCCCGAGCCGCCGTTGAAGGTGAGGCCCGAGAAGGACTGCACCAGCAAATCCTGCCCCGGGCGATCGACCATCGGACCGGTGTCGCCGTAGCCGCTGATCGACACGTAGACGAGTTTCGGATTGATCTTGTGCGCGCTGGCGTATTCGATGCCGAGTTTGGCCGCGACGCGCGGACGGAAATTCTGGACCAGAATGTCGGAAGTCTCGATCAGCTTGCGGATCGCCGCCGCCGCCTCCGGCTTTTTCAGATCGAGGCAGAGCGAGCGCTTGCCGCGATTGAGCATCAGATAGGCGCTGGATTCGTTGCCGTGCCAGAAGCCGTCGATCGGCCACAGGCGCGAGAAATCGCCCGCCGGCGATTCGACCTTCACCACTTCCGCGCCCAGATCCGACAGGCGCGACGTGGCGAGCGGCCCCGCCATCGCGATCGTCAGATCGAGAACGCGCACACCCTTCAGAACCGCACTTTTCCGCTTCGCTTTGCTCATGGGCAGGTCGTCCCGCTCCCCGATTAAGGTCTCGTTGGCGAGCAATAGATCATATATGATCTATGGATTCAACATGAATTAGCCGGCGCTCCCGCGTTGCGGGTTACACTCGCCGCCGAATCAAGGATCGACGCCGCGCAATGCCCCCTGCCCGCCCGAAGAAAATCACCCCCCCGGTGCCGGATACGCCCGCGCCAGCGGCACCCGAGCCCGCTTTGCCGTTCCGGCGCAACAACCTCGTCGATCTGATCCACGAGGAATTGCGCCGGCGCATCACCGATCGCGTTTTGGTCGCGGATCAGCGTCTGGTGATCGATCAATTGGCGGCGGAGTTCGGCACGAGCTTGATCCCGGTGCGCGAAGCAATGGCGCGCCTACACGCCGAACGCCTGCTGGTGCACGAGGCGAACAAGGGCTATCGCGTCGCACCCGGCCCCGGCACGGACGAGATGCGCAATCTATTCGAAGCGCGCGTGGTGATCGAGGTCGGCGCGCTGCGGCACGGCTTCGCGCGCATCGATCAATCGACGATCGACGAATTGCATCTCGTCAACCAATTGATCGCTAAAGGCCGCTACGGCGTGCAGTTCAAGGACTTCAAAGCGTTCATCGATTTGAACGCGCGCTTCCACGGCATCATCGTCGGGCTGACGGCGAACCCGTTCATCATCGAATCCTACGAACGCCTTGCCTATCACCAGCGCATTTCGCAAACGCTGACCGGCCAAGGCCCTTCAAATATCGACAAGATCGTCGCCGATCACGACGCGGTGGTCGCAGCGTTGCGCAAGCGCGACCGCGAAGCCGCGATGGCGGCGTTGAGCCACCATATCGAATACGGGCTGGAAGACGCGCTGGAACGCGCACGGGAAGCGGTCGCCCAGATCGCCGACAAGCGACGCGTTAAATGACCGCGTCGAGCGGCTCGGCGCCTAAAGCCAAATCGACCTGACCGGTTTTCTCGCCCCAAACCGATTGCGGATCACTTCCACCAAAGTGTCTGTGGCGATTCGACTGGATAACACCGAAGCCCGAAGCCGGTTTCCCCAGGGCGGGATTCTGTGGCTAACTGTCCATATTCAGACTGATCTTTCAGGTCTGCGCTGCTCTCACGTGGTTCGACGCGATCTGTCGCAGTCAACCATTTAACTCGGGAACAATTCGCCGAGTTGCGCCACTTGCGCTTTGGTAAGGTAGCTGAGCGCCTTTGGGCCATTGAGCAGCAGATAGAGCTTGGCGGTCTCCTCGAGTTCCTCGACCGAATAGACCGCGTCGTCGAGCGACTTGCCCGCGACCACCGGCCCGTGATTGGCGAGCAGCACGGCGTTGTGCTTTTCGGCCAAGGCTGCGACCGCGTCGGCGAGCGAACGCTCGCCCGGCGGATAATATGGCACGAGCGGCAGCTTGCCGATGCGCATCACGTAATAGGCGGTGATCGGCGGCAACACGTCGCTGGTATCGTCGTGGCACATGCACGACACCGCGACGCAATGCGTCGAATGCAGATGAACGATCGCTTTCGACGCCGGGCGCTTGCGATACATCGCGAGATGCAAAAACGCCTCTTTCGACGGCTTGTCCCCGCCGACATGCGTGCCTTCATCCGCGACTTTGGAGATGCGCGCGGGATCGAGACGGCCGAGGCACGAATTGGTCGGCGAAATCAGAAATCCGCCATCGATCCGCGCGCTGATATTGCCCGAGCTGCCATGCGCGTAACCGCGCGCGTAAAGGGATTCGCCATGGCGCGCGATCCACTCGCGGATCGTTGATTCGCTGCCGCCCGAATTCTCTGCCATCGCCCTAACCCCTTCCCTTACCGGTCGCGAGGGCGACCAGCGCCGCCGCGAAAAAATCGTCCGCGCCGAAATTGCCGCTTTTGAGCGCCAAGCGATAGGGCGATGCGCCCGCGACGGTCAAGACCGGCACGCCGGGGTCGATCTCCGGCCCCACGCGCATCGTCGAAACGCCCAACGCCGAAACGACGGCGCCCGACGTTTCGCCGCCGCCGATCGCCAAACGCGTGAAGCCCGCGTCGCGCAACGCCACCGCCAGCATGCCGAAGAAGCTTTCGAGCGCTTCGGCCGCGACCGTCGTTCCGTAACGCTGTTGCGCGGCACGCACCACGGCGGGATCGGCGCTCGAATAGATCAGTGGCGACTTATCTTTATTGGCGCGGGCGAAATCGAGCGCCCCGGCGACATCCGTACGCTTTTCGATCACCGCATCGGCGGAAATCGCCAAGGCCGGATGCGACGCGGCATGCGCTTTCACTTGGCGGCGCGACGCTTCCGAGCACGAGCCGCACAAAGCGACGCCCGGCCCCGCGATGACGGGCTCGGGCATCGGTTTCGCCGCCTTGCCGCTTTTGACGAAATTCGCCGCGAGCCCCTTGCCGATGCCTGAGCCGCCGGTCACGAGAACGTCGTCGGCAACCGCTTCGCCCAAAACCAGAAGATCCGCGTCGTCGACCGCATCGGTCACGGCAAAGCCTTGGCCCTTGGCGATCGCGGCGTCGAGCGCCGCGCGCACGGCGGCGGCACCTTTCTTGACGGTTTCGTAGGCGACGAGACCGACCGGCACGGTCGTTTGATACGCCAGCCAGCGGCGAATATCGGAATCGGTCATCGGCGTCAGCGGATGGTTGCGCATGCCCGATTCCGCCAATGGCGTGCCGTTGACGAACAGATTGCCCTGGTAAAGCGTGCGGCCGAGCGACGGCGCCACCGGGCAAACGATCGCGATCTTCGCGTCCAGCCGGGCGCGCAACGCCGCGGCAACCGGGCCGATATTGCCGTCCTTCGTGGAATCGAAGGTCGAGCAATACTTGAACAGGAACTGTTCGCAGCCGGCCGCGATCAGCCATTCCAGCGCCGCCAAAGATTCGCGCACCGCCTCGGCGACGGGAATCGTGCGTGTCTTCAAGGAAACGACCAGCGCGTCGCATTCCGGGGCGGCGCCTTGCGGTATGCCGACCGATTGGACCGTCGACATGAAGCCGCGCACCAGCGTATTCGCGGCGTCGCTCGCGCCGGTGAAATCGTCGGCGATAACTCCCAGCCGCATCGCATCTCCCCCTTATCGGCGCGCGTCAGGCGAGTTCGCGCACGCACTCCCATGTGTTGTCGAGATGGCTTACCACGATCGCCGCCAATCTGTCCGCGTCGCGCGCTTCGAGCGCCGCGATCATCGCCGCGTGCTCGGCGACGGCGCCCGCCCATTTTTCCGGTCCTTCATGACCGACGAAGCGGATACGGCGCAAGCGCGATTGGATGCTTTCATGCGTCGCGGCCAGAAACGCGTTGCCCGACAGCGCCACCAGCCGCGTATGGATGGCCTGATTGCATTTATAGTAGTCGAGCCGGTCGCTGCGCGCGTAATGGCGCATCATTTCGTCGTGCAACGCGCGCAGATCGGCGATTTCGGCGTCGGTTGCGTTCATGCAAGCTTGGCGCGCGGCAAGCGTTTCGAGTGCGGACAGCACTTTCGGCCTACGACATCGTCGGCAAGGGCATCGCCAATCCGGGCGCGGCACGCGCGGCCGTTCTTTTGGCCGCCCGCATGGCGGCCCAGCGCAAAGCCCGGCGCGTGGCCGCCTGAGATTCTTCGAAAACCGCTGTTTTCGCCTTAGGAAAAGCTTTTATTGACTTAGGAAAAGCTTTTCCGTAGCGTCTTTTCATAACGCGGCGGAATCGCCGTTTCGAGGAAACCTGCCGCCTTGCGCACCCCCGTCACCATCCGCAACGTCGCGACCGAAGCCGGTGTCAGCATTTCGACCGTGTCGAAGGCGCTGAACGGCACGGGCCATATCGGGGCGAAAACGCGCGAGCATGTGATCGCGGTCGCCAACCGCTTGGGCTTCCGGCCCAACGACCTCGCGCAAAGCCTGCATCGCGGGCGCAGCTTTTCGGTCGGCATTCTGTCGAACGATATCTACGGCCGCTTCACCCTGCCCATCGTCGGCGGGATCGAGGAAGCGTTGTCCGACAATCGCGTGTCGGTCTTCCTGTGCAACGCGGCCGACGATCTCGAACGGCAGAAGCGCCATCTCGACGCGCTGCTCGCCAAGCGCATCGATGGTTTGATCCTGACCGCGCGCCGCACCGACTATCTCGCTCCGCTCGATATCGCCACACTCGGCATTCCGGTCGTCCATGCTTATGCGCAAAGCGCCGATCCGGGGGCGATCTGCATCCTGCCCGACGACGAAGGCGGCGCTTTCGACGCCACGCGCCATTTGATCGCGCTGGGCCGCAAACGCATCGCCCATGTCGGCGGCCCGCAAAGCTTCGAAGCCACGCGCCTGCGCCAAACGGGCTATCGCGCGGCGTTGACGCAAGCGGGCCTCGCCCCGCCGCCCGACAGCGAGTTGTTCGGCGCGTGGTCGGAAGAATGGGGCCGCGACGCCGCGCACCGCCTGATCGCCGGCAAATCGCAAATGCCCGACGCGATCGTTTGCGGCAGCGACCAGATCGCGCGCGGCATGGCCGACGGCTTGCGCGAAGGCGGCATCGACATGCCCGGACAAATCGCGCTGGTCAGTTTCGACAATTGGGACGTCATCGCCGCGGCGACACGCCCTGCCCTCACCACCGTCGATCCCAATCTCAAGGCGCTTGGTGCGGAAGCCGGTCTCACCTTGCTGTCGCTGATCGAAGGCAAGGACGCGACGCCCGGCATCCGCCGCGTGCCCAGCAAACTCGTCATACGGCGGTCCTGCGGAAGCCCGGACCGAAGTTAACGCGCCGACGAAACCCGAACGCCAAGCAATTCAAATTCAAAAAGGGAGGAAACGATGAAACGCAGAACTTTCCTGGGCGCCGCAATGACGGCGCCGATGCTCTCCACCGCCGCCTGGTCGCAAGAACCGTTGTCGATGTGGGCGCGCAGCGACGTCGCCAACGTCATTCGCCCCTTCGTCGAAGCGTTCAACGCGAAGGGCAAGGCGCAGATCAAGCTCGACATCGTCGTCGCGCGCGAGATGGTGCAGAAATACGCCGCCGCCGCCGCCGCGCGTTCGGCGCCGGATTTCCTGCTGCTCGATTTGATCTACACCCCCGCCTTCGCCAGCGCCGATCAGCTGCAGGATCTGTCGCCCTGGACGAAGGAGATGCCATATTTCGAAAGCCTGTCGCCCGCGCATCGCAAGCTGGGCGAGCTCGACGGCAAGCTCTACGGCCTGCCGTTCTCGGCCGAAGGTTCGGTGCTGGTCTACAACAAGAAGCTGTTCCGCGAAGCCGGCCTCGACCCCGAGAAGCCGCCGAAAAACTGGGGCGAGATCACCGACGCCGCCGTCAAGATCCGCGCGCTGGGCAACGACCGCTACGGCTATTACGTGCCGGGTGCCGGTGCGGCGGCGTTCCGCTTCCTGCCCGTCGTCTGGGCCAATGGCGGCGAAGTGCTCAGCGCCGACGGCAAGAAGGCGACGATCGACTCGCCTCAGCTGCGCGAGGCGATCGGCTTCTATCGCGATTTGTGGGCGAAGAAGGTGATGCCGGAAAGCGTCGTCGCCGATACCGGTCCCGACGCGTTGACCGGCTTCGCGGCCGGCCGCGTGGGCATGACCATCACCGGCGCCTTCGCGATCGGCGTGTTGACTACGCGCTATCCCGATGTCGAATTCGGCGTGACGCCGATCCCCGGCAAGAACGGCGGCTTCGCGTCTTTCGCGGGCGGCGACAACATCGTCGTTTCGCGCGGCACGCGCCGGCTTCCCGCGATCCGCGAGTTCGTCGACTTCGCCTATTCGCTGGAAGGGCAATCGTTGCTGGGCAAATACGGCAGCTTGCCGGTGCGCGGCGACATCGCCGCCGCCGCGTTGAAGGAAAACGATCCGCGCTACTTGACGGTCGCCGAGGCGGTGAACAAGGGCGGGCGCACGCCGCGCTCCACCGTCTACAACGATCTGTTCAACAGCTTGAACGGGCCGTGGGTCACACTGCATCAACGCGCGATCTTCGGCAACGACGTCGACGGCGCGATCGCGCAGGCGCAAGCGACGTTCCAGCGCATCATCAACGACGCCAACTGACGACGACGCATCCCGGACGGCCCAAAGCCGTCCGGGATGCCGTTCTCCGGAGTTCGATATGGCCAGCCCCGCCGCCCCCGCGACGCGCAAGGATACCTGGAAGGACAAACTTCGCCGCAGCTTGCGCGGCGAAGGCGGCGTCGTCGGCCAGGAACGCTGGCTGGGCGTGCTGCTGATCCTGCCCGCGTTGATTCTGCTGACCGCGTTCTTCCTCGTGCCGCTGGTCATGGTCGGGTGGATGTCGCTGCACAACTGGCCGCTGCTCGGCCGTCCGCGCTTCATCGGCTTGCGCAACTACGCGACGATGCTGACCGATACAAGCTTCTGGCACGCGCTGTGGTTCTCGGCCAAATACACGATCGTCGTCACGATCGCGATCTTCGCGGTCGCCTTCCCGCTCGCGTTCTTCGTCGAACGCCCCCGGCCCTTCGTCGGCTTCTTCCGCACGGCGTTCTTCCTGCCGGTCGTGCTCGGCCTCGGCTCGGCGAGCCTCCTTTGGGTCTGGCTGTCCAATGTCGATTTCGGGCTGTTCAGCCCGGCGCTGATGAAACTCGGCCTGATCGACCGGCCGGTTTCGTGGCTGATGCAGCCGACCTCCGCCTTCATCTCGATCATCGTCATGGTCGTGTGGAAGGCGTCGGGCACCAGCATCGTGTTGCTGTTGACCGGGCTTCAGGCGATCCCGCCGGAATTGAAGGAAGCCGCCAGTATCGACGGTGCGCGCGGCTGGCAGCGCTTCCGCTACATCACCTTCCCGCTGATCCGCCGCACCTTCGCGCTGGCCTTGATCCTGTCGGTCACGCATTCGGTGCTGGCCTTCGACCAGTTCTACATCATCACCGCCGGCGGCCCCGACAACTCGATGCTCAGCGCCGTTTACTGGATCATGAACACCTCGTTCGTGTCCTTCAAACTCGGCTATGGCGCCGCACTGTCGATCGCGCTGCTCGCGATCTTGGTCGTGCTCAGCATCGTCCAACTCTATTTGCTGCGCACGAAGGAGGGTCAGTGATGGCCGCAAGCCGCAGAAGCCCGTTCGCGCTCGATTTCGCCCAGCAATGCCTGGGCTTCGTGATCGCGGCTTTGTTCCTCGCCCCGCTGGCGTGGACCGCCTTGTCGTCGCTCAAGCCCGCCGCCGAGGCGGCGTTGCCGCCGCTGCCGCCCTGGCCTTCGCGCATCACCTACGAAACCTATCAATCGCTCGACGGCTTCGGCTCGGGCTTGGTGACGCACACGGCCAACAGCCTGTTCGTGGCCTTGGGCACCGTGGGGCTTTCGGGAATCGTCAGCCTGCTCGCGGGCTACGGCTTCTCGCGCTTCCACTTCCCGCTGAAGAACGTGATCTTCGTGCTGATCATCTCGACCATGATGATCCCGTACCAATCGCTGCTGACGCCGCTGTTCCTGATCCTGTCCTGGATCGGCTTGTCGAACTCGCTGGTCGGCCTCGTCCTCGTCTACGCCACGCTGCAGCTGCCCTTCTCGGTCTTCATGATGCGCAACGCCTTCGAAGCGGTGCCGCGCGAGATCGACGAGGCCGCGCGCATCGACGGCTGCGGCGGTGTGCGCATCCTCACGCGCATCATGCTGCCGCTGGTGGCGCCGGGCATCATCACCGTTTCGATCTTCGCGTTCCTGGCCAGCTGGAACGAATTCCTGGCGGCGTTGATCCTGCTGACCGACAACAAGCTGTTCACGCTGCCGATCCTCGTCACCGCCGTGCGCAGCGGCCAGTTCGGCACCGTCGACTGGGGTGCGGTCCAGGCCGGCGTGACGCTGATGATGATGCCCTGCCTGCTGCTTTTCCTGCTTTTGCAGCGCTACTACATGCGCGGCCTGACGGCCGGCGCGGTGAAGTAACGCAGATCCGATGCACTACAAACAAGGACAACATCCATGACGGCCTCCGCCAGCAAATCGACGATCTCCGCCCTGTTCGCGCAATATCGCCCGCCCGCCGTTCCCGCCGTCGCGATGACCGGGTTCTGGGCCTCGCGCATCCAGGCGGTTCGCGAGAAGACGATCCCGATCCTGCGCGAGCGTTGCGACAAGGCCGGGATGTTCGATCAGATCGATCCGGCGCGTCCGATCCCGGCGATGCGCTTGCCGTTCCACCGCAGCTCGGTCACGTCGCAGATGTACTGGGATTCCGACGTCGCCAAGATGCTGGAGGCCGCCGCCTACGCGCTGTCCGGCAAGCCCGATGCGGCGCTGGAAAAGATGGTCGACGAGATCGTCGATATGTTCGCGCGGCTGCAGCAACCCGACGGCTATCTGTCGAGCTGGTACACCCGCATGCAACCGGGCAAGCGCTGGACCAATCTGCGCGATTGCCACGAGCTTTATTGCGCGGGCCATCTGATCGAAGCGGCGGTCGCTTATTTCCACGCGACCGGCAAGCGCAAATTCATGGACGTCATGGCGCGCTACGCCGACCATATCGGCCGCGAATTCGGCCCGAAGGAAGGTCAGCGCCGCGGCTATTGCGGCCATGAGGAGATCGAGCTGGCGCTCGTCAAGCTCGCGCGCGCCACGGGCGAAGCGCGTTACATGGAACTCTCGCGCTACTTCGTCGACGAGCGCGGGCGCGAGCCGCATTACTTCACCCAGGAAGCGCTGACGCGCGGCGAAAACCCGGCCGAATACTTCCATTCGACCTACGAATACAACCAGTCGCACAAGCCGGTGCGCGAGCAGGACAAGGTCGTCGGCCACGCGGTGCGCGCGATGTATCTCTATTCCGCGATGGCCGATCTCGCGACCGAGTACGGCGACGCGTCGCTGAAAACCACATTGGAGAAGCTTTGGAACGATCTGGTGACGAAAAGCATGTACGTCACCGGCGGGATCGGTCCGTCGGCGCATAACGAAGGCTTCACCGTCGATTACGATCTGCCCAACGAAAGCGCCTATGCCGAGACTTGCGCGGCGATCGGCCTCGCCTTCTGGGCGAACCGGATGCTCGGTCTCGGCCCCGACACGCGCTATGCCGACGTGATGGAACGCGCGATCTATAACGGCATTCTGTCGGGCATGTCGCAGGACGGCAGCCTGTTCTTCTACGAAAACCCGCTCGAAAGCCGGGGCAAACATAATCGCTGGGTGTGGCATCGCTGCCCGTGCTGCCCGCCGAATATCGCAAGGCTCGTCACGTCGATCGGCACTTACGCTTACGGCATCGCCGCCGACGGCGTCGCGATCCATCTCTACGATCAAGGCGAAGCAACCCTCGATGTCGCGGGCGCCCCTCTGCGCCTGCGCCAGACGACGCGCTATCCGTGGGACGGCGCCATCCGCATCGACGTCGATCCGGGGACGTCCCGCGCGCTGAATATCGCGCTGCGCATTCCCGGCTGGTGCCGCAAGGCGACTTTGCGCGTCAACGGCGAAGCGGTCGATCTCAAATCCGTCACCCGCGACGGCTACGCCCATCTGCATCGGACGTGGAAGCCGGGCGACGCGATCGAGCTTTCGCTCGACATGCCGGTGGAGCGCGTCTTCGCCAATCCGGCGATCCGCCAGGATGCGGGCCGCGTCGCGCTGATGCGCGGGCCGCTGCTCTATTGCCTGGAAGGCGCGGACAACAAGCGCCCGCTGAACAACTACGTCCTGCCGGCGAACGCCGCGATCGACGCGAAGTTCGAGGATGGCTTGCTCGGCGGCGTGGTGACGCTGTCGGGTACGGCGCTGGCCGACGATCCCGAAGGCTGGGGCCAAGACTTGTATCGTCAAGCGCCGGTCGCGCGCAAACCAAGCCCAATCAAAGCCGTTCCCTATTACGCCTGGGACAATCGCGACAAGGGCGAGATGCTGGTCTGGCTGCGCGAAGGCTAAGCACGGTCGACCGATCGCAATGACACCGAAGCCCGCCGCTTGGTTTCCCAAGGGCGGGCTTCTTCGTCTCTCGTGATGGTCGCAGCGCCGGGATTTGAATCCCGAGGGGCATCGCCGCGAGCCCAGTCTCTCAAGCCCGCGCAAAATCATTTCATGTCAATGCGAGTGTTCTAATTTTCGAAGCATTCTGAGGTCTTCTACGGAAAATAGAGATCCACCAAAATTCGAACCCGGGACTTTAAGACTGCGGTCTCACTCGCCTCGCGCGCGCATGTGTGCGGGCGCGAGGTCGTTCGATACGGCGTCCGCTTCATATACCGACTACAGAAAATCCAGGCACGGACGTCGCAATCGAGGCGAGGAGGACGCCCAGCGGTTTGCCGGGCGGAAGCGACATCACGGTTCTCCAGCCACCGGCCCCCTGCCCAGCGCCGACAATCGCCTGAAAGATTCCAAGTCGCGATTATTTTATATCCGATGCCATCAGGCGATAGCCGCTCTCGCGGCTGCGCGCATACGCTTTGCTCGCCGCACGGTAAATAGCGGCACGCGCCGTCTCGAACGCGCAGAGATATTGATCGACGGATGCGCCGGGGCTCGCCAAAGCGCCCACATCGACGAAGAAGCGGACCTCGAACATTCCGTCATGACCGACGAAGCAAATGGCGTTCTGCTGTCGATCGAAATGCCGGCTTTCGTTCGGGAATGAGAGCGTCATGACAACCTCGCTGGATCGATCCGGCAGGGCGCGCGTGCGGTGCGCGGCACTTCTCTAGGTTCCGGACGCATCCGGGACGTCGAGCCGGCACGAGAACAACGTCGTCCCGTCGGGATCCTTGATTCGAATCGAGTCCGGCTGCTGGGGCATATTAAGTGTCGCGGCGAGACGCCGCGCATTGGCCACCGCCGTCGGCAGATCGTCCACGCGCATGGTCTCCCGCCCGACGACCGCCTGCGCGCCGTCGGGATCGCGCGTACGACAGAACTCGATCGTCAACTTCATCGCCGCCATCCGGCGGTCCACGAAATCGTCGGCGTCAGACTTTGCCCTTCTGCCGCTGGGTGTTCTCGCTGACGACCCTCTTTACCTGGTCTGTGGATGACCCCGCCTGGATCGGCTTCGGCTTCGTTTGCTTCGGCTTCTTCGCCTCGCGATTGCTGCGCCGTTGACCTTTAGCCATGTTCGTACGTCCTTTCGGGAGTATGCGAATTGCCCGGCCGCGCCCTGCGAAAACGGCGCGCCGGCGAAGCGGTTGACCTTCAAGCGCGCCGGATGTTTTCCACGATCTCGGCCGTCCACACGTTGAACGACGTCATCACATGGGGCCCGAAGGAGTTGACGAGCGGAACGTCCGCGGCGTCGCGGCCGCGCGCGACGACGATCCTGCCGATCCGCGGCTCGTTGTTGCGCGGATCGAACGTGTGCCACGCGCCGTCCAGATAAACTTCGATCCAGGCGCCGAAATCCATCGGCGCCACGACCGGTACGCCGATATCGCCCAAATGCCCGTTGACGTAACGGGCCGGGATGTTGAGGCACCGGCACAACGCGATCGCAAGATGCGCGAAATCCCGGCAGACGCCGACGCGTTCCCGAAAGGCGCCGAACGCGCTGCGTGTCGCATTCGCCTGCATGTAGTCGAAACGAATGTGACGATGGACGAAATCGCAGATGGCCTGCACGCGTCCCCAACCCGGCCGCACGGCGCCGAATTGGTTCCAGGCGATCTGGCTCAGCAGATCCGTTTCGCAGTATCGGCTGCCGGTAAGGTAGATCAGCGCCTCGTTCGGCAGATCCTGCACGCGCGTCTCCGTCGCTTCGGGCGCGTATTGGTCCGGCAGGCCGTCATCCTCGACGACGGCGTCGCCAAAGATCGTCATTTCGCCCGGCGGCGCCACCAACCGATGGCAGATATTCCCGAACGGATCGCGAAACGAAGTGGTGCTCACGTGAGGATTCGTCAGCACGGTGGCGTTGCGGCGAATATCGGCGGCGCGATCGGCGTGGACCGAGAGAAGACAGACCAACGGGGTCGGCGTTTGGCATCGCAAGGTCATTTCATAGCCGCAACGGATCAGCATGCGGACATGCCGGTCAGCCACACCGCGCGGCACGCACTTGCCCGCCGCACGGAACGCGCCACGCAAACGTTCCGTGCCGTTCTTCGCGGGAACGATCGAAATCTACGCCATTCCCGCTTCATGTACGGCCGAGAATGTCGGCGCAGGCGCGCGCGATATCGCCCTTGCGCGCTTCGTTCCCCGGGATCGCGGCGAAGCCGCTCTTCTCCACCGCGTCGCCGCGCGACCAGGTGCTGATCGCGAGCAACTCGGTGACTTTGCGGGCGGCATCGTCTTGGGCCTTGAAGCCACTCACGCAGATCGGCGCCAACGCCGCGATCACGGCTTGGTTGGACGCGTTGCTGGCCAATTGCTGCGACGAGCCTCCGGTAACCCAACCGCCGTACCCGAAGCCGACAATCGCGAGGGCGATCGCGCCGGCGACGGCGCCCCAGACGAACGGCGTCGTCTGCTCGGGAATTTTGAATTTGAACATTTTTTGATCCTCAGCCCGCGATATTTTTCGCGCGCAATACTGAATCGACTGCCCCGCCTCGCAGATTCGTCAACCTATACAAAGCGAAGTAGGTACGGCCGGCGGGAGGCCGTCGCGATGCAATGAGGGATAGATTAAGCCAGCATGGCGTAGGCGTATGGCGTTGGCCGAAAGCCCTCGCCATGAGAAACGCCCGTGAATGTCGCTGTCGGCCGGAAACTGGCCGTTAGGAGCTTCGAAGATCGACCCAAGGATCATTCAGCTCGGAACAGGAAGGCAGCATACAGGAGGTGCGGCCAACTTGATAGCGCCGAATGCTACGCTACCGGATGCCGCCCGGCACCGGCATTGCGTGCCATGAACAACGACCGATCGATCGCGTCGAACGGAACGCCCCAATCGAAGCGGCGAATGATGCGCCATTACCAGCACAAGAGTAGTATCGGCGTTCGCACGCCGTCGCCTCCCGTTCACGCGGGAGCCGCGCAAGCGTTCGTCGATGCCAGCCGTCCTTATTGAAACAAGCGAACGGCGACATACCCGCCCTATCGGCGTCCGATATCGAACCTGCACGGGACTTCGCGCGCGGTCTCGTCGACCGGACAGCAACAACACGCTGGGAAGGATTAAGACATGCGTTATTTGGGAAAGATCATCGGCAAGGGCATTCTCAAACGCGGGAATGCTGCCGATGAACCGATCGGCTACGATCTCGATATATTCTCCCGAATTGACACTGAATGGACTTTCAGCGGCGAAGTCACAGCATCGGCAGATACTTTGCGCGCCGCCTTCAATCACAAAAGCCTGCGCGTCCAGATCGAAGACGGCTCGCAATTCGATCTTTTCTTCGACGAAAAGGCACTCGAGGACGGCAGCGTCGTCGCGCATGTCGCATCACGCGGCGTACCGAATGCAGCGCTACCGGCGGCCGTGTCGTCGATCAAGTAATCCGCCGATACCCCGATCGGCAATGTCGAGAAAGGGGAAACGGCGCCGTTCGGCCGGTGGAGTGGAAGGGCACACCTGATTTTCTAGATCTAGCGCTCGACGTTTGGGTGGTTCCCGCGCGTCCGCATTCTACGAGTTTAGACCGCAATCCCTATTTTGATTCGGCTCCCGCACCAGCATTGATGTCGTTTTCTCCAATCTTCTAAGGCTCGGTCCCGGGTGTCGCGACGAACTTGGTATCGCCCGATCGATACAACATGAAGCGCCGTCGGATCGGCGCGTCGATATCTTGGGCGCTGAAAGCTAATTGAAAGGCGCCCCGCATAGACTGGCGCAAGGCAGAGACAATATCTGCCGGGAACGACAATCGAGAGGAACTCCCATGCGTCGCATTCTCGCGGCTACGGCCGCCACCGTCATTCTCGCCATTACGCCACCGGCCTTCGCGGCGCCGGAGCGGACCGAATGCCTTGCCGGCGCGCAGCCCGGCGGCGGTTTCGATCTGACGTGCCGCCTGGCCGCCAATTCCCTGCTTGCGGCGAAGCTGATTCAGCGCCCGATGACCGTGAGCTATATGGAAGGCGGTGTCGGCGCCGTCGCCTATAACCATGTCGTCGGCACCCGCCCCGGCGATGCCGGCTTGATCGTCGCCGCCTCGACCGGCTCGGCGCTGTTGCTGGCCCAGGGAAAATTCGGGCGCCACGACGAAAACGCGGTGCGTTGGGTCGGCGGTCTCGGCGCGGATTTCGGCGTCATCGCCGTCGCGGCGGATAGCCCTTACAAATCCCTCGGCGAGTTGCTGCAGGCGTTCAAGCAGAACCCCGGGGCCCTGCCGGTTGGCGGCGGCGGCGCCGTCGGCAGCCAGGATTGGATGAAAATCGCCGTTCTCGCCAAAGCGGTGGATGTGGCGCCGCGCGCGATGCGATACGCGGCCCTCGAAGGCGGCGGCGCGGTGATGACGGCACTCCAGGGCGGCCATATCAAGATTGCGTCGGGCGACGCCGGCGAGATGGGCCAGCATCACAAAGCCGGAAAGATCCGCATCCTCGCGGTGATGTCGGAGCAGCGCCTGCCCGGCGATCTCGCAAACGTGCCGACCGCCCGCGAGCAGGGCGTGGATGCGGTTTGGACCGTTTGGCGCGGTTACTATGTCGGCGCCAAAGTCAGCGACGCCGATTTCGCCTGGTGGTCCGATACGCTGACCAAGCTCAGCAAGACGCCGGAATTTGAAGCGGAGCGAACCGCGCGCGGCCTGTTCCCGTTCACCGTGATCGGCAACGACTTCGATAAGCGCGTCAAAGAGGACGTCGCGCGCTTCAAACTTCTCGCGAAAGAAGCCGGCCTCTAAGCGCCGGATCCCGGAGGCGGGGCCGCCAAAGCGGTCCCGCCTTCTCTCAATTGCTGGAGACTCAACGTGCGGAACGAAAACAACCCCGTATCGATGCATATGCGGGTCCCCGGCATGATCCTTCTGGCGTTCGCCATCGCGTACGGCGCCGCCGCGGCACAAATCGAATACAGCTTCTCGTCCGATCCGTGGGGACCGCGCGCCTTTCCGCTGTTCCTCGCCGGCTGTCTCGCCCTTTTGTCGTTGCGCTACATCGCGCGACCGGGCCTCAGCGACGAGCGTCCCGTCGGCGCGCTGCTCGTGCGAGTTCTAACCCTGCTCGCGCTCTGCTTCTTTGGCGCCGCCCTCTATCCGAGCCTCGGCTTCCCGCTCGCGACGTTCCTGATGTGCGCCGGGATCGCGCGCCTGTTCCGCGCGACGCTCGGCCAGTCGTTAACGACCGGCGCCGCCAACGCAGTGGTTTGGTACGCGTTGTTCACTTGGATCTTCGAAGTCCCTCTTCCTCTCGGCTCGTTCTTCGGATTCTGAAACATGTCATTGGATTACCTTTGGACCGGATTCGGCGTCGCTTTGCAGTGGCAGAATCTGCTCTACGGCCTCGCCGGCTGCTTCCTCGGCACGATCGTCGGCGCGCTTCCGGCGATCGGCCCGATCAACGGGATCGCCTTGCTGCTGCCCCTGCTCTACACGCTGGGCGTTCCGGTCGAGAGCACGATGATTCTGCTCGCCGGCATCTACTACGGCGCCGAGTATGGCGGCCGCATTTCGTCGATCCTGTTGAACGTTCCCGGCGACGCCGGCGCGGTGATGACGGCGCTCGACGGGTATCCGATGGCGCGCCAAGGCCGCGCGGCCGAAGCGCTTGCGATCAGCGGCATCTCGTCGTTCGTCGGCGGCATTATCGCGGTCGTCGGCCTTACCTTCTTCGCCCCGATGCTGGGCCGGCTCGCGACGGGTTTCGGCCCGGCCGAGTACTTCGTGCTGATGGTGTTCGCCTTCGCCACGCTGAGTTCGATGGTCGGCGCCGAACCCGTCAAGACGATGATCGGTTGCGTTCTCGGGTTGATGCTCGCCACGATCGGCCTTGACCCGACGTCCGGCGCATATCGATTCACGTTCGACGAGCCCGAGCTTTACGACGGGATCGAGTTCATCATCCTGGTGATCGGCCTGTTCTCGATCAGCGAAGTCCTGTTGCTTCTCGAAAAGGAGTTTCACGGCAAACTCACGCCCGTGAAGGTCGGCAAAGGCTTTCCGAGTTGGAGCGATATGCGCGCTTGCATCGGCTCGACGCTGCGCGCGACCGGTATCGGATTCGTCGTCGGGGTGCTGCCGGGCACGGGCGCGTCGGTCGCCAGCGCGATCTCCTACACCACCGAGAAGCGTCTGCTCGACCGCGGCACGTTCGGCAAGGGCGACATCCGGGGCCTCGCCGCACCGGAAGCGGCGAACAACGCGGCGGCCGGCGGCGCATTTGTCCCCATGCTGACGCTGGGCGTGCCCGGTAGCGGCACGACGGCCGTCATGCTCGGCGCGCTGATGCTCTACAACATCATGCCGGGACCACAGCTCTTCACCGACCGCCCCGAACTCGCGGGCGGTCTGATCGCCTCGATGTATATCGGCAATATCCTGCTGTTGTTGATGAACCTGCCGTTGATCCATGTGTTCGTGCGGATGCTAACGGTGCCGAACTGGGTGCTGATTCCCGGCATCGTCGTTCTCGCCTTCCTGGGCGTGTACAGCGCCTATTCCAGCGTCTTTTCGATTTTCCTCATGCTCGGGATCGGCGTGATCGGTTACTTCGCGCGCAAATTGGAGTTCGATCTGGCGCCGATCATTTTAGGGTTCGTGTTGGGCGACGTGGCGGAAAAAAACTTACGCAACGCGCTGGCCATCAGCGGCGGCGATGCGTCGATCCTTTTCCACAGCGCCATCTCCCAGATCCTCTGGGGCTGCGCGATCCTGATCGTGATGGCGCCGCTGGCGTTGAATTGGTGGCGCCGCCGCGCGGCCGCGCCGTGACGGGCAGCGCCAAGCCCGCGCGTCAGTTGATCAGACCGAAGCGCTCCGCCATCGCGCGATACTCGGCGAGCGCGCCGTCGATATACGCGTCGATTTCCCGACCCGTCTTATCGAAAGGAAGAAGTCCGCTCTGATGACGGGCCCTTCGGAAAGATTCGCTCGCCAGCAACGTATCGAAGCGCCGGACCCAGTGCTCGTAATCTTCCGCCGGAACGTCGGGCCCGAGATAGAATCCCCGCACGATACGCCAGATCACAGGAAAGCCTTGTTCCTTCGCCGTCGGCACGTTGGCGAACTCGCCCTCCAGACGCGCGTCGGCGAGAACGCCAAGTATTCTGATCTTTCCTTCCCGCCACAGATTCCGCACTTCGGACACGTCGCCCGTATAAACATCGACATGGCCGCTCAAAAGCGCCGTCGATGCTTCGCCGCCGCCTTCGAACGATACGTACGGAAACGCCCGATGACCGATATTCGCGGCCCGGAGCAGCGACGCGGCCTTGATCCAATCCTGGCTGCCGATCGTGCCGCCGCCGCCGAAAACAAGACGCCTTGGCGTTCGCCGGACGGCCGCCAGCAATTCACCGATATTGCGAAACGGCGCATCGGCGCGAACGGCGACCATACCATAATCGGCGCCGATCGTGGCGAGCCACCGCACCTCCTTGCCCGTAAACTTACCGAACTTCCCTTGCGCCAAATTCAGCAGCGATCCGCCGGAGAACGCGACCAGCGTGCCGCTCTCGGCGCGGCGCTGCGCGACGATCATGTTATAGGCGACGGCGCCGACGCCGCCCGGCATGTAGGTGATGCGCAAGCCGCCTGTCTCTTCGGCAAGCGCGTGCACCAAACGACAGGTGAGATCGAATCCGCCGCCCTGGCGGGCGGGCACGACGCATTCTTCGTCCGCCGCGGCGGCACGGGTCGCCGTGGCGGCGAAAGCCATCAGAATCAATACCAAGCGTATGGCTTTCACGGCACCTGCTCCCGGCCTTCGTTTTTTGGGATACATTCGATGTCAATATAACTCGACATGGAACGGCGCGGAACGCCCGCGTCAGATCGATGAAGATTCTTTTGGTTGAAGATCACGGCGACTTGGCGCGTTGGCTTGCGAAAGCCCTGCGCGACGCCGAGTTCACGGTCGAGCTCGCATCCAGTGGGCTCGATGCCGACGCGTTGTTGCGCGATCAAAGCTACGCGCTGGTGATCCTTGACTTGACGTTGCCGGATCTGGACGGACTTGACGTTCTGAAGCGGCTGCGCGCACGCGGGGCAACCACGCCAGTCCTGATCCTTACCGCCCGCGGTACGGTCTCCGACCGCGTCCAAGGGCTCAATCTCGGCGCCGACGACTACCTGGCGAAGCCCTTCGAACTCACCGAGCTCGAAGCGCGCGTCAAAGCCTTGATCCGGCGCAGTCAAGGCCATACGGCCGCGCGAACCGTCTACGGCAATCTCGTCTTCGATAGCGGAGCACGCGTTTTTTCCTGCGGCGGCACCGACTTGACGTTGACGCCGCGCGAACGGGCCGTGCTCGAAGCTTTGTTCGCGCGCCCGGGAAAGGCGGTGAGCAAGGAGCGGATGTTCGAAAGCATCTTCGTTTCCGACGCCGACGCCAACACGGATGCGATCGAGATCTACGTCCATCGTCTGCGCCGGAAGCTCGGAGGCAGCGGCGTGCGGATCGTAACGCTGCGCGGGATCGGCTATCTGCTGGAGGCCGACGATGGACGATGACGCGCCCGCCGCCGCGCGGCCGCTCGGCAGCCTGCGCGGACAATTGATGCGATGGCTGCTGCTGCCGCTGGCGGGACTTATCGTCGTCAATACGATCGTGACCTACGGAAACGCATTGACCGCCGTCGACTTCGCCTACGATCGAACATTGCTGGCGACCGCGCGCGCGATATCCGAACGTATTCAAACGCGCGACGGCCGCATCATCGTCGATGTTCCGTATGTCGCGCTCGATATCTTCGAATCGGACTCGCCCGGGCGCCTTTACTACAAAGTCACGGGCATCAACGGCGAAGTCATATCCGGCTACGGGGATTTCCCATCGATGCCCGAAGGCACGCCGCGCTCGGACGCTTATCCGGCGCTGGTTCATTTCTACGACGCCGTCTACGACGGGAATCGCCTGCGCGCGGCGGCGCTGCATCAACCGGTCTACGACGGCGACATCCGCGGTATCGCCCTAATTCAAGTCGGCGAAACGATGGATGCCCGCCACATACTGACGCGCCAGATCATGCTGGATTCCTTTTGGAGCCAGGCGTTCCTCGTCGCGGTGCAAGCGGTTCTCGCGTTGTTCGCATTACGGCTGGCGCTGGGACCGCTTATTCGCTTGCGGCGTGAAGTCGAAAGCCGGGGTCCGGCCGATCTGTCGCGTATCGATCCGACCATCGTTCATCGCGAGGTTCGCCCGCTGATCGGCGCGATCAACCACTATATGGCGATGTCGCGTTCCCTGATCGACAGGCAACGCCGCTTCATCGCCGACGCTTCGCATCAACTGCGCACCCCGCTTACGTTGCTCAAGACGCATTCCGAACTCGCCGCGAGGGCCGTCGACCGACCGGCGCTCGACGAAATCCTCGCTTCGCTGAAAGCGACGACCGATCAAGCGGTCCACCTCTCGAATCAATTATTGAGCCTCGCGCGCGCCGAGCAAGCGGAGCCGGCGAGCGAGTTCGTTTCGGTCGAGCTCGACGCATTGGCGCGGCAAGTCTGCCTCGACCTCGCGCCCAAGGCCGTTGCGAAGGACATCGCGTTGACGCTGGACGTCCCGCCCGGCCCTTCCGCCCGCGTGCACGGCGATCGGATGCTGCTGCGCGAAGCCATGGTCAATCTCGTCGAGAACGCGATCCGCTATGCGCCTTCGGGCGGGCAGATCGTCGTTCGCACACGCCGCGATCCAACGCCGGAATTTGAAGTGGAAGATAATGGTCCGGGCGTGGCACCCGAGGAGCGGGCGCGCGTGATCGAACCGTTTTACAGGGTCCCGAGAAAGGATGAAGTCGGTCCGCCCGGCACAGGGCTGGGCCTCGCCATCGTCACCGACATTTGCCGCTCGCATGGCGCATCGCTTGGACTCGACGCTGGCGAGCGAGGGCGCGGATTGAAGGCGACGATCGTTTTCTCCACATGAGTCGACCTTTGTCATTCGTCAATGAGCACGGCCAAATGTCGGTCCGTGCCGCGTTCGATCAAATGTCCAATCGATAGCGACGTCGAATTCTAGATTTCTCGCGCGCTCAGTTGCGCGGCCGGGCCGACATCGCCAGCGTATATTCGTCCGCTCGGCCTTCATAGGCGATCTCCGCCTTGCTGGCCCAGAAGTTGGTGTAGTGGATCAACGGTATGATCGCTGCCTGATCCATCGCCGCCTTGGTCGCCGCCTGCAACATCTTCTCGCGCGTCGCGTCGTCGACCTCGACCAGCGCCTTACGGATCGTCTCGTCGATCGCGGGATCGGCGAAGCGACCGCGATTATTGGCGCCCAGGCCGCGTTCGCGATCGAAGCTGTGGATCAGCACGCGCAAGGCGGACGACGCCTCGCCGCTGACGGCCGCGTAGCCGATCAGGATGAAGCTGAAATCCGGCACGGCGGAGCGCGTCAGGAAAATGCTCGGCGGCATCGTCTCGACCTTCGTCAGCACGCCGATACGCGTCAGCATCTGCGCGACCGCTTGCGCCGCCGCGATATCGCCGACATAGCGGTTCGTCGGCCCGTGCAGTGTGACGCCGAAACCGTTCGGATAGCCCGCTTCGGCCAACAACTTGCGCGCGGCGTCAAAATCCTGCGTGGCCGGTTTCAAAGCCGGATCGTGACCGAAGACGCCGGGCGGCACCAACTGGGCCGCGGGCGACCCCACACCTTCCAGGACGCGATCGGCCAGCGCCTCGCGCGCGATGGCGAGCGAAAACGCCTTGCGCACGCGCGCATCCTTGAACGGATTGGCGGGCAATGGTTTGCCGTCGAGGTCCGTCGCAAAGGGCGTTTGGTCGCGCGCGGAATCGAGCGACAGGAACAGCAAGCGATTCGACGGCGCCTCCGCCAGGCGAAAGCGGGCATTCCCGCGCAACGGGGCGAGCGATGCGGGCGGCACATTCTCGATAATATCGATGCTGTCGGCCAGCAGCGCCGCGACGCGCGTGGCGTCAGCCGTCAACATGCGGAACTCGACCCGTGCCCAAGGGGCGGCACCGCCCCAGTAGGAATCGTTGCGTTCGAACGTCAAGCGGTCGCCACGCGACCAGCCGGCGAAGCGATACGGCCCCGTCCCGACGGCAAGCTTGCCGGCGGCGAAATCCTCCTGCTTCGTTTCCGCATGCAGCTTCGCCGATAGAATCGCGATCACCGCGAGATCGGTCGGCAAAGTCGGATTCGGTTCGCGCGTCGTGATGCGCACCAGATGCGCGCCGTCGATATCGACCGACGCGATCGAACGCAGATAAGGCGCGAAGGAGGACGGGCTTTTCTCCACCTTGCGCGCGCGGTCGATCGAGAAGGCGACATCCGCCGCCTCGAACGGCGTGCCGTCGTGGAAGCGCACGCCCTGGCGCAGCGTGAATTCCCAAACCGTCGGCGACGTCGCACGCCACGATACGGCCAAACCCGGGGTTAGCCGCTGATCCTTGTCCTGGTGGACAAGCCGGTCGTAGAGATGCCGGCCGATCGCGTTGTTCGGCGAGAACTGATGGTATTGCGGATCAAGCGAGTCCGGTTCGACCGCGAGACCGACACGCAAATTCTGCGCGATGGCGGGCGACGCGAGAACGACGAGTGCCGCCAGAATGGAATTGCGCAAAGCTTTCGAAATCGACATCAATATTCTCCGATCAAGCGATCTGGGTTCGATACATCGTGCGTTCCTCGCCCGGCGGATAACCGCCCGCCGCGCGATGCGCGGTGCAGCGATTGTCCCAAAGGACGAGATCGCCTCGACGCCAGCGATGGCGATAGAGATACGCGTCGGCCGTCGCATGGGCGAAAAGCCGTTGGAGCAGCGCTTCGCCGGCTTCCGGCGAAACGCCCGCGACGCGCACCGTGTTGGTGACGTCGAGATAGAGCGCCTTGGCGCCGGTTTCCGGATGCGTCAGCACCAACGGGTGGATCACGTCCGGCAGTCGCGCGCGCTGCGCCTCGGTCAAGGGCGCTGTGTTGTGCGGATTGCGCCCGCCCCAAGAAAACACGGCCGATGCCGCATCGGCGGCCGCGCGATCTTCCGCCGGCAGATCGGCATAGGCGCGCGCGGTGTCGACGAACAACGTGTCGCCACCGGAGGACGGCAGTACGACGGCATGCAACGCCGTCGCCTTGCAGGGCGAACGCTCGTAGGACTGATCTGTATGCCAGCCCGTCCCGCGCGCAGCGCCTTTCGGATCGACGATGCCGGTCTTCGGATTGCGGTTCGAGATGATCGATACCGGGGGGAACGCCGCGTGGCGATACTGTTCCAGCGCATGTTCGACCAATTGGCCGAACAGCGATGCGGCCTGCGCGAAGGCGCCGACATCGAGGCGCTGATCGCGGAACACAAGAACCTTATGTGCCAGAAACGCGTCATCGACACGCTTCTTATCCGCCGCCGCGATCGGCGCCGAAAGATCGAGCCCTTCGATCGATGCGCCGAAACCGCCCGCTTCGGGTACGATATCGAACGCCGCCATCAGCCGTTCCCCTGCGCCTTCGCCCAGGCTTCAAGAACGGCTCGCGCATCTTCGGCGCGCCGGGATTCCGACGGCATCTTCCGCTCACCGACAGGCAATCCGACCTGCCCGCGCAATTCCGTCGCCGTCATGCGATAGCGGCGCTTGTCCTGCGGCAAATGCTTGAGCGCCGCCCAGGACTGTTCGAGCGACACCGCATAATAGAGGCGCGAAATCCCCGCGATATGCATCGCCGCGACGCAAAGCGAGCACGGCTCGCAGGAGGAATAGAGATCGCAACCGTCGAGATCCTTGGTGCCGAGCTTGCGGCATGCGTCGCGGATCGCCTCGACCTCGCCATGCGAGGTGGGATCGTGGACCGCCAGCGAACGATTGAGTCCTTCGCCGACGATCTTGCCGTCCTTGACCACGATTGCGCCGAAAGGCTCGCAGCCCGGTTGGCCGATGGCACTTTGCGAAACCTCGATCGCGCGCTTCATGAACGCGTCGTCGTACATCTTGCTTCCCTTCCCTAGCCGGCCGCGACGCGCTTCAAGCCGACCGCGCGATCGGCGAGCAGCAGCAGAATCGCCGTCAGCAAGATCAACGCGGTCGAGATCGCGGCGATCGACGGATCCGCCCCTTCGTCGAGATACTGAATCATTTGGATCGGCAACGGGCGTACCCGCACGCTCGCCACGAACAGCGAGATCGAATAATTGTCGAACGACGACAGGAAGCCGAACACCGCGCCGGTGAACATGCCCGGCAGCAGATTGGGCGCCACGATCCGCAGCATGGCGCCGGGATAGGAGAAGCCCAGCGTGCGCGCGGCATCGACGATCGCCGGATCGATCCCGGCGAGCGACGCGGTCAGCGTGCGCATCACGAACGGAATCGCCAGCACCGTATGGCCGATCAGAAGCAGCGTGAAGGAATCCATCACGCCGAACAGGCGTGCCGCCTGCAATAACGCGATCCCTTTCACGATGCCGGGCAGCATCAAGGGCGAGAGCACGAGCAGGCGCACGGCTTCAGACCCCCGGAAACGGCCGAAATGGATCGCCAAGGCCGCCAACGTGCCCAGCACAACGGCCGAGGCCGTGGCGATGCCGGCGACGCGCAACGACACGCCCAGCGCCCGCCAAAATTCGTCGAGCGGCCCAAGGGCGAAATACCAGCGCAGCGACAAGCCGTTCTTGGGCAGATCGAAACCGATCGTCGGCGACAGCGACACCGCGACGACCAACGCCAGCGGGGCGAGCATGAAGATCAGCGCCGCCGCCGCGAGCCCCGCCATGACGATGCCGGTGAAACCTTTGTGCTTCATGCCGGCCGCTCCGCGCGCCCGCTCAGGCGATTGGCGCATGCGACGACACCGAGCGACAACGCCAGCAGGATCGTCGCCGCGACCGCCGCCCCGGCGCCGTCGTTGAGCACGTAGGCGTCATAGGCGCCGCGTGCGAGCACGCGAAACCGATCGCCGATCAGCAGCGTCGGCACGACATAAGCCGAGATCGCCTGCGCCGCGACGATGGAGAAGCCCGCGACGATCCCCGGAAACGCCGTCGGGATGACGACATGGAACAGCGTGAACGCGGGCGAGCAACCGAGCGATGCCGCCGCTTCCTCCAGATCGCGCCCGCGTTCGGCCAGCACGGCAAAGACCGGCAGTACCGCGAAGGGCAGAAACGCGTTCATCGACCCGACGAACAAGGCGGTGCGGGTGAAGATCAGGCGCACGGGCTCATCCACCACACCCATCATCAGCAGCAGCGAATTTACGGGGCCGTTGCTTTTCAGGATCAACGTGATCGCGAAGGCCTTGACGATGATGCTGGTGCACAACGGCAGAAAGGTCAGCACGATCAACGTGACCTGCATCCGCCGTCCGGCGCGCGCGATGGCGTAGCCCAAAGGGAACCCCAATGCGGCGCAAACCAGCGCCGTGACGACGCCGTAGACGAAGGTGTTGAGCACCATCGTCCGGTTGCCTTCCTGGGCGAAGAAGGCGGCGTAGCGCGAAACCGAGACGCCATCGCCATCGAACACCGCCGCGCCCAGCACGACACTTAACGGCACCACGAAGGCGAGGATCAAAAAGACGACCGGCGGGACGGCGAAAAGCGAGACAGCGGCGCGCCCGAACGGATCGAGCCGCCGCCTTTCCTCGCCGAATGTCGCCGCCGCAGCACTCATCGATCAGGCCAATGCCGCGGCGTAGCCCGGCGCGATCTCCGCGCGCCGCTTGCCCCAGAAGGCGGCGTCGAGCGAAACCATCTTGTCCGCCGCGACGACGCCGGGATCGAGCGGCACGTCGCCGCGCACAGGCGAGTCAAAGGTCTTCTCCATCATCACCTTCTGCACGTCGGCATCGAGGAACGCGTCGATGACGGCGCTGGCGAGCGCCGCATGCGGCCCCTTGTTCACCAGTGCGAGGCAATTGGGACTGCCGAACGCGCCTTCGACGGGGTTCGGCAGGTCGATGGGCATGCCCTGGCGCATGCGCGGGAACAGCACCGACGAGAACAGACCGACCACCGCATGCGCTTCGCCCTGCTCAAGCAGCATGATCGCCTGCGGCGACGCGGTGAAGACGTTCAGGATATTCGGCTTCAGCGCGGTCAGCCGTTTGAAACCGGCTTCGATTTCATACTGCGCCTCGGCCAGCGGCTTGCCGGTTTCCGCGTGCGCCGCCGCCGTCAGCATCATCGGCCCTTGGGTCAGCGCGAAGCCGGGGATCAGCAGCTTGCCGCGGAAGCGATCCGTCCACAGCTCCTTCCACGATTGCAGCGGCGGCTTGACCTTGTCGGTGTTCACGCCGATCGAGAAGCGCGCGATCTTCATCTTCACCCACATCTTGTCGTCGCGCAGACTGCCCGGCAGCAATTTCCCGAGATTGGGGACCGAACCCGCATCGAGCGGCGCGATCAATCCTTGATCCATCGCCATCACCATATCGGTGTCCGGCATCCAGGCGATCGAATGCGTCGGCGCGTTGCGCTGCGCGGCCATCGTCTGGAGATGGCGCACCGAGATCGAGCCATCCATGACGATCTTGGCGCCGGTGCGTTTCTCGATGATCGGCTGGACGTCGGTTTCGAACATCTTCGCCTGGGCCGACGGGCCGGCGATGACGATCTCGCGCGCTTGGGCGCGGATCAGCGAGGGCGCGGTCAACGCCGTACCGGCGGCAAGGCCCGAGGCGAGGAAGTGGCGGCGCTTCATGTCGAACTCCTGGGTTGGGATCAGGCCGTTTCGTCGGCCAGGGGGAAAAGCCGGGCGGCGTTCGCCGCCCAGCGGAATCGCATCGACAGGCCCGGCCCGCAGCGATCGGCGGCGGCGGCGTCGATTTCGGCGATCAAACGATCGCCGCCTTGCGTTTCGGCATGCACGAGCGCGCGCGAACCGGAGAACACGACATGGCGGATCGGCGCCGCCAGCCCTTCGCCCTCTTCGGCGAGTTCGATCCGCTCCGGCCGCACGCAAAGCGCCACCTTGGCGCCGCGCACGAAATGCCCCGGCGCGCTTGTCGTGCCCAGCGCCGTCGCCACCTTGCAGATGCCGCCCTCGCAGGACGCGATCTCGCCCGTCAGCACGCTCGATAGCCCGACGAAGTCGTGGACGAAACGCGTGGCGGGCGCGGCATAAAGGGTTCGCGGTGCGGCGAATTGCTCGATCGTGCCCTTGCGCATCACCGCGACGCGGTCGGACACGGCCATCGCCTCGTCCTGATCATGCGTCACGAAGATCGCCGTGATCGCGCGTTCGACCAGCAGGGCACGCAGATCGACCTGCATCGCCTCGCGCAGCTTGCGATCAAGCGCGCTGAACGGTTCGTCGAGCAATAGCAGGCGCGGCGACACGGCCAAGGCGCGCGCCACGGCGACGCGTTGTTGCTGCCCGCCCGACAATTGGCGCACCGGCCGGTCGGCATAATCGGTCATCCGTACGAGGGCGAGCATCTCGCGTACGCGAGACGCGATACCTTCGCCCTTCACGCCTTTGGCTTTGAGACCGATGCCGACATTGCCCGCGACGCTCAAATGCGGGAACAGCGCGTAGTTCTGGAACACCACGCCGATCTCGCGCTTATGCGGCGGCAAGGCGGTGACGTCGATGCCGTCGACTTCGATCCGCCCCGCATCCGTTTCGACGAGCCCCGCGATGGCGCGCAGCAGCGTGGTCTTGCCGCAGCCCGACGGCCCCAGCAGCGACACGATCTCGCCTTTCGCGACGCGCAAATCGACGCCGTCGAGCACGGCGGCGGCACCGTAGCGTTTGCGCAAGGCGGCGATGGACAGATAGCCGTCCGTCGCCGTGCGCAGGGCCGATCCGTCGGGGGACAAGACGGACCTAGCGCGACTGAGTCTGGGTGCGGATCAGCACGCGGCGCTGTTCGGGCGGATAGCCGCCGGCGGCGCGGTGCATCGAACAGCGATTGTCCCAGATCACGAAATCGCCGACCGACCAGTAATGCGCGTACTGGAATTCCGGCCGCGTGTAGTGATCGAAAACGCGCTTCAAAATCGCGTCGCCCGCTTCGATCGACATGCCCTTGATTTCGACCAGATTGCCGGGATCGGCGTAGATCGTCGGCCGCCCGCTTTCGGGGTGGATGGTCAGGATGGGATGCTCCGCATCGACCATTTTCTTCTGCTGATCTTCGGTCAGCTTCATCGCCCCGGCGAATTTGCGCCCCGACCAGCGGAAGATGCCGGTCTTGCCCGCCAATGCGCGGCGCAGATCGGCGGGCAGCATCGCAAAGGCGCGATAGCCGTCGGTGAAATCCGTCGCACCGCCGACCGACGGCATTTCAAGCGCGAGCAGCGCCGTCGTCTTGCCCGGACGCGGATCGTAGCTGCGATCCGTATGCCATTCGCGCGAGCGGTTATAGCCGAGCGGATCGGGCGCACCGTCGGGGCGCACGTTCGTGATGTAGGAAACGCCCTTCACATCCGGATGGTGATACTGATTCAACACATGCTCGACGACTTCGCCGAAGCGGTTGGTGAAATCGTAGAACGCCTTCGGATCGGGCGGCTGGCCGGGAATGACCAGCACCGGCGTTTCCAGGAATTGTTCGTAAATCGCGTCGAACAACGCGTCGTCGACCTTGCCGATATCGACGCCCCGAATACGGGCGACGAAGCCATCGACGATCGGTTCGACGACGAACGGACGGCTCGACGTCGCCGGGGCTGCAAGGGCTGTCATGCGGGCACCTTTTTCATGGCACGGCGGGAAGCGAGCATGCGGTACAGCATGTGCTCGCCCGCCAGGACGGGGGGAAACTCCGGAATCTCGCCGGGCGCGAGACATGTCGGAACGCATTCGACCAACGCGTCGGCGTTGACCTTGAAGAAATAACCCATCGATTGGCGCACGCTGCCCGCCTGCTCGGGCGGCGGATTGGTGACGCGATGGAGCGTCGCCTTCCAACGCCGATTGGTCCAACGCTCCAGCAAATCGCCGAGATTGATGGCGAGCGTCCCGTCGGGCGGGCGCACGTCTTCCCATTCGCCGTCGGGATTCATCACCTGCAACCCGCCGGGCGAGCGATCGGCCGCCAGAATGGTGAAGCCGCCGATATCGGTATGGGCGCCCTGGCGCAGCTGGCCGGGCTTTGGCGGGATCGCCTGGGCGGGGTAATAGCCCCAATTGGCGGTCGAGCCGTGATGGTCGATCTTGTCGGCGAACCAATTCTCCGGCAGCCCGACCGCGAGCGCCAAAACGCGACACATCGTGTCGGCGAGCTTCTCCATCTCGGCGTAAAACCGCTCGAACGTCGCGCGATAGCGGGCGGGCTCGGTCGGCCAGATATTCGCGTGCTCCGACCAATCGATGAAATCTTCGTCCTCGAAATCGGGCAAGCGCAGGCGCACGGGCTTGCGCGGGGTCGTCGGGCCGGCGAGAAACTCTTCCTTCAGATCGCCGTGCTCGACCTTTTCGCGATAGGCGGCGGTGCGGCGCAGTTCCTTGGCGAAATAGCCGCGGAACACTTCGCGCGACGGGGCCGCGAACGGAATTTTCTTTTCGAGCGGCAATTCGAAGAATTCGCGCGCGGTCGCGAAGCATTCCGGCAGCAAATCGTCGGGCAGACCATGCCCTTTGATCAGGAAAAAGCCGTTGGCCTCGCAAGCCGCCGCGACGATCTTCGCGACGTCGGCTTTGGCGACTGGATCGCCCGCGCGAAACGGCGTCAGATCGACGATCGGAAACGGCATGATTCAGACCTTTCGCAGAGCGGGTAAGCGATGCGCGCGCGGCAAGGGCGCGCCGAGACGCGGGCTTTGCGGCACCCAGCGCCGATAATGCGCGTCGAGATAGGGGCGCAAGCGATCGGCCATCGCGGTGGCATCGGCGTTGCGTGCGCGTTTGGACTCGCGCGCCGACGCCGTGGCGAGCGCCTCGGCGCGTTCGAGTTCGGGCACCAGGAAAGCGCCGTCGCGATAGAGAATGCGCCCCTCGACCATCGTCAAACGCACCGCTTCGGCCGTCATGCGCTTGGCGAGAAGTTCGACGTCGCTGGGATCGGGATCGGCATAGATGCCGCGCAAGACGGCAAGATCGACGGCGACAAGATCGGCGCGCCAACCCTCGCGAATCTCACCCGTTTGGGCGAAGCCGCCGGCCTTGGCGCCACCAACCGTCAACGCGCGCAGCCACGCGGCCCCATCGGGGGCCGGCGGCGCTTCCCAGCCGTCACCGCGCGCCAACGCCCAGACGAGCCGCGCCTCACGCCAGATATCCTCGCCGTCGTCGATCGAACGCCCGTCGGTGCCGATGGCGATCTCGATCCCGGCGGCGAGGTAATGCGCGGTCGGCGCCTGCCCGACCGAGAGATTGAGATTGGAGCCCGCACAGCGCACGAGTGTGGCACCCGCCTCGGCCGCGATCGCGACATCGTCTTCGTCCAACCACACGATATGCGCGAGCGATACGCGATCGTGGAGTGCCCCCAAACGGCGCAAGCGCGCCAACACGCCTTCGGGATAAAGCCGGTCGCAGGCGGCGCGCTGCGTCCAGCTTTCCAGGCAATGGTAATGCAGCATCACGCCGCGCTTGGCGGCATCCTGTGCCAGAGCCTCGAACGCCGCGTCGGACAGCCATTGCGGACCCGACGGCCCGTAACCGAGCGACAGGCGATCATGGCCGGACCATTCGGGCCAGAGCTTGTTCATCGCCGCGATCGTCGCTTCGGCATCGGGCGCATAAGGCGGCTTGCGGCGCGAAGCGATCAGGGCGCGCAGATCGTCCGGCAGCGAGCGCTCGAATTCCGCTTCATCCGCTTCGGGATAGACGACATGCGCGCGGTCTTGCGCGCCAAGACAAACGAGGGCACGCAGACCCGCGTCGTCGTAGGCGCGCAGCATCGCATCCGCTTCGCTCGCCAGATCGCCCGTACCGTAAGGCACGTTGCCGTGCACGCAGGCGGTGACGCCCGACGCGATCATCCGCTTGGCGGCGAGCAAGGTCATCGCGTAGGGATCGAGGCGTCCGCGCCCAATGCGCGCATGCAGCGAGGTTTCGAGCCGCTCGTCGGCGAAACCATGCTGGAAATTGGTGATGCCGCGCCCATGCTGATGCGCGTTGACCGCCCCCGGGATCAGCATTTGGCCAGGCAGTTCGATCGCCGCCCCCTGCCCGCGCGGCCTTATCGCGGCGATGCGCCCCGCTTCGACGGCGACCTCCAGCCCCGCCGCGGCGCGGCGTTGCTCCGGCAAAAGAACGAGTTCGGGCGCCAGGATCGTCGTATCGCTCACGACACATCCATCCGGCGCAAGCCGATCGCCCGATCGACGACGAGCAGCATCGTCACCGTCATCGCCAGCAGGATGGTCGAGATCGCCGCGATGGTGGGATCGGCGCCGGTCTCGAGATAGTTCAGGACCTGCACGGGCAGCGTGCGCGCCGTCACGTCGACCAGGAACAGCGAGATCGAGTAATTGTCGAACGACGCGAGAAACGCGAAGGCGCCGCCGCTGACCACGGCCGGGGCGAGATTGGGCAGCATCACTTTGACGATCGCGCCCGGCCAAGTCGACCCCAGCGTGCGCGCGGCGTCGAGCATCGCGTAATCGAACAGATGCAGCGACGCCAGCAGCGTGCGCGTGATGTAGGGCGTGGTGATCGCGACATGGGCGAGGACGAGGCTCAGCGCCGCGTCGCGCAGATCGATCGTGCGGAAGGCTTGCAGGAAGGCGATGCCGAGCACGAGGCCCGGCAGCATCAACGGTGCGGTCAGCAAATTGGCGAGGATCGCGGCCCCCGGCACGGCACGGGTCGAAATCGCGATCGCCGCCGGCACCGCCAGCAGGACCGCGACCCCCGTCGCGACGCCCGCGATCCACGCCGAGGTCGAGAGCGCTTCCCAGAAGCTCGTCTGCCGCCCGAGGCGCTGATACCAGCGCAGCGAGAAGCCGTCCCAGGGCAGATCGAAAATCGCCGAAGGCGAGAACGAAACAAGGGCCGTCACCACAATAGGTGCGAGCAAGAAGACCGCGACGACCGCGATCCAAACCCGGCCGAGACCGACGATGGCGGCGTTCATCGGGTACTCCCCGTCCGACTGACGCGCGCGGCGAACAGCACCATGCCCGAACACATGGCCAGCAACACCAGCGCCAGCACGGTGCCCTTGGCGAGATCGTTGGTGACCAGAAACGCGTGCGCGATCGCCTTCGACAGCACCTTGTGCCGCTCGCCGATCAGCAGCGTCGGCATCACATAGGCCGACGCGACCAACGCGAACACCATCGCGAAACCGGCGAACACGCCGGGCAGGCTCAGCGGCAGCGTGACGCGCAGGAACCGATCGAACGGCCCGCTGCGTAACGTCGCGGCCGCGTCGCCCAAAGCCGGATCGATGCGGCGCAGCGCCGCGTAGATCGGCAGGATCATGAAGGGCAGCATCATATTCGCGGTGCCGAGATAGAGGCCCGGCACGGTGAACAACATGCGGATCGGCGCGTCGATGATGCCGAGCATTTGCAGCGTCATGTTCACCACACCGGTCGTGCGGAACAGGATGGTGATGCCGAAGGTCTTGACGATCGCGCTCGCGGTCAGCGGCAGCAGCGTGACGATCATGCCCACGGCCTGCGCCCAGCCCGGCAAGCGGATCAGCGCCAGCGCGAAGGGATAGGCGATGGCAAGACAGATCAGCGTGACCGACGTCGAATAGAGCAGCGTGTTGCCGATAACGCCGAGATAGTAAGGATCGCCCAGCACGTCGACGAAGGTGGCGATCGACGCCGCCTCGCCGCCGAACAATCCCGTGCCGAACAACCCCGAAACGATCAGGAAGACGACCGGCACGACGAAGCCGATCGTCATCCAGATCGCGGCGGGTAGCGCCAGCCAAATGCCGGGGGACGCGCGCACGGCCATGGGGTCAACCGCGCGCGCGTCCGTCTTGCGACGAGATCAAATCGCGATCTCCCGGTCGAAGCGCGCCATCCATGCGTTGCGATGTTGCGCGACGAAGCCCCAGTCGATGACCGTCAGCGTCTTCGGATCTGCGACACCCGGCGGCAGCGTCACCGACGGGTTGGTCGGCGAGTCGTAGAGCTTCTCCGCCCATACCGTCTGGAAGGGAACGTCGAGGCATTCGTTGATGAACGCGTCGGCGAGTTCGGGCTGCGGCGCCTTGGCGATCTTGGCGATGCCCGACGGCATGGCGAAGGAGCCTTCCTTCGGATGGCCGAGATCGATCGGCGCCCCGTCGCGCTTGCGGAACAACGTGTAGGACGAGAACATCCCCGCCCCCAGCGTCGCCTCGCCGGTTTCGAGCAAATTCGCGACCTGCGCCGAACCGTTATAGACGAGCAGCAAATTCGGCTTGATCGTCGCGAGCTTCTTGAACGCGGCGTCGGTGTCGAATTGCGCTTCGGCGATCGGCTTGCCGGTTTCCAGATGCGCCGCCGCCGCCAGGATGAACGGAATCTGCGTGGCGCGCACCGACGGGATCATCACCTTCTTGGCGTAGGCGGGATCCCACAACGTCGCCCAGGACGGCGTGCCGTTGGGCGCGTCCTTGGTGTTGTAGGCGATCGACGCGCGCGGCCATTTATAGGACAACCACCAGCCGTCGCGCACGATCGCGTTGGGGACGATCTTCGACATGTTGGGGACGTTGGCCGGGTTCAGCTTCTCGATCAGGCCTTCGTCCTGGGCGAGGATCATCACCGGATCGTCCATCAGCACGACCGAGAATTGCGGCCGGTCCTTGACCGCCTGCATCTTCTTCAAGTTCTCGAGCGAGCTGGAGCCGTCGTAGAGAACGCGGCAATCGTATTTCTTCTCGAAAGCCGGAAACACATGTTCGCGCATCACGTCGGTCTGGCCGGCGGGACCGCCGACGATCAGATCGCGACGGCGCGACTGGCCCAAGGCGGGTGCTGCGAGCGCGGCCGTACCGGCGGCGGCAAGCGTCAGAAATCGGCGACGATCGGTACGAAGGATGGATCGGGTCATGGGGAGGAGCTCCGTCAACGTTGATCAGGCGGCGGCGTCGGTCTTCGGGCGGGTGCGCATCATCTTCGCGCGGATGTAATCGCCCGCTTTGACCGGGGGGTATTTCGCGGGATTGCCGGGGCCCGCGCAGTTCGGCAGGCAGGCGATCTCCGCATCGACATGCGGCTTCTGGAAGAAGCACAGCGAAAAACGCGGCGTGGTGCGCGCGATCTCGCGCGGCGGATTGTCGACGCGATGCAGCGTCGAGACCCAGCGGTCGTTCGACCATTGCGCCATCAAATCGCCGAGATTGATCGCGACCGCCCCTTCGGGCGCCTCGACGCCGCGCCATACGCCGTCGCGCCCGCGAATTTCGAGCCCGTGGGTCGAACCGTCCTGCACGACCACGGTCAGCGACGTCGAATCCGTGTGGGCGGGAATGCGCATCTGGCCGGGCTCGGGCGCCACTTCCTGCGCCGGATAATGAACCCAGGTGCAGGTGCTGGCATGACCGTCGAAGAACGGCGCGAAGTAATCCTGCTTTAGGCCCAGCGCCATCGCGCAAGCGCCGTTGAGCGTGCGCGCCAGCCCATCGACCGCGCGATAGAATCCCTCGAAAATCTTGCGGAATCCGATGGGCGCGCCTTCCGGTTCGTCCGGCCAGATATTCGGCGCATACATCCCTTCGAAACCGGCAGGGGCCGGCTTACGATCCGGCGCGTCGAACTCGAGCGCCGAGATCATGAAGGCTTCCTTGTAGTCGGCGACCTTCGAACCTTCGGGCCCCGCCTCGCGATAGCGCGTGCCCATTTTCTCGTAGCCGCGGAATACGTCGGAGCGCTTGGGTGTGGCCGCCAGCTTCGTCGCCATGTCCTGCGCGAAATATTCCCGCGCGAGACCGAACGAGTCCTTGAACAGCGATTTTGGAATGCCGTGGCCGGTCACGACCATGAAGCCGATGTCGCGGCAGACTTCGTCGATACGCGCGGCGGTCGTCGCCATGCCCTTCGCGTCACCCGCCAAAAATGGCGCGATATCGATCAGCGGCAGCTGCACGAAACCCCTCCGTCACGTTGCGTACAGGGGTGTTCAGCAACGCGCGTGCCATCGCGCGTCGGCCTCCGCAAATCGCCGTGATTTCGATTGAATCCCGGTTTCGCGCCGCCGGCCTTGTCCGGCCGCCGAAACCGCACTGGCCGCGCCGCAGGCATGTTGTCTACAAATTCACCAACTGTATACGATCTTGAAAATTGCAGACCGTTCGCGTATTTGGATTGCGAACAACGGGAGACGCTTTGCGATGGCCGAGACCGAGTTCGAATCCGACGCATCGGGATCTTTGCGCCCGGTCGCCGCACGTATCGTGCGCGTCGTGATGGACGCCGTGCTCGATCGCGCTTTGCCGCCGGGGATCAAACTGGGCGAAGAAGGCATCGCGCGCCAATTCGACACCAGCCGCGCCACGGTGCGCGTGGCGTTGCAGCATCTGGCGCAGCTCGGCATCGTGACGATCGAGCCCAATCGCGGCGCGTTCCTGACGCGACCCAGCGCGCGCCTCGCCGCCGATCTCTATAGCGCGCGCCGCACGATCGAATCCCAGATCGTCGTCGATGCGGCGCAACACTGCACCGCCGCCGATATGCGCGACATGCTGGCCCATATCGACGCGCAGGAAGCCGCGGCGAAGGCGCGCGATAGCCGCGAGCTGGTGCGCCTGCGCGGCGATTTCCATTTGCTGATCGCGCGCGTGGGCGCCAATGCCGTGCTTTACGACATGCTGGCGCGCACGCTGCCGCGCTGCGCGTTGGTGCGCGCGCAAAGCGAGCACGATCCCTTCTCCGACCGGCCGGTCGAGGAGCATCGCCGCTTGGCGAGTCTCATCGCCAAGGGACAAGCCGACAAAGCCGTGGCGCTGATGCGCGCGCATTTGACGATCAACGAGCGGCAATTGCGCTTCCCGGAGCCGGCCGAAGAATCGGCCGATATCATCGCGTTGCTGGCGCCTTATGCGCGCGCGCCGCAGGATAAAAAGCGCTACGGCGCGGCATAGGGTTTGCAGACATTCGGGGGATGAACGGTCTTTCCCCCCTTGCGCTCGCCGGCGAACTCAGCGTCCGTGCGCTCGAAAAATCCTTCGGCGCGGCGCGCGTGCTCGACGGCGTCGATCTCGACGTCGCGGCCGGCGAATTCGTGTCTCTGCTCGGCCCCTCGGGCTGCGGTAAAACCACGTTGCTGCGTATCGTCGCGGGCCTCGTCCTGCCCGATCGCGGTCGCGTGACCCTCGCGGGCGCCGACATCACCGACCTGCCACCGCATAAACGCGATGTCGGCGTGGTGTTTCAAAACTACGCCTTGTTCCCGCATCTCGACGTGGCGGGCAACGTCGCTTACGGCTTGCGCGCGCAGCGCCGGCCGGAGGCGGAGATCAAACGCATCGTCGAGCGGATGCTCGCCCTCGTGCATCTTTCCGATTTCGCCGGAAGGTCGGTGCGCGGTCTGTCCGGCGGCCAGCAGCAACGCGTGGCGGTGGCGCGTGCACTCGCGGTCGAACCCAAATTGCTGTTGCTCGACGAGCCGTTCAGCGCGCTCGACCGCAAACTGCGCGAGGCGATGCAGATCGATCTACGCCGCCTGCTGCGCGACGTCGGCACGACCGCGATCTTCGTCACCCACGACCAGGACGAAGCGTTGGTCATGTCCGACCGTATCGCGGTGATGAACGAGGGCCGTTTCGAACAGATCGACGCGCCCGCCGCCCTCTACGACAAACCCAAGACGGCCTTCGCGCTCGATTTCGTCGGCCGTTCGACGCGGCTTTCGGGCAAGGTCGCGGCGGCCGCGAACGGCGCGCTGGAGATCGATACGGCGATCGGCCGCCTGCGCGCGCCCGGCAATTTCCTGCCCGGCTCGCCCGTCGTGGTCGGCATTCGGCCGGAGAAGATCGGCTTCCGGCCCGTCACCGGCCCAGCCAATGCAATACGCGCGCGCGTGTCGGAAATCGTCTTCCAAGGCTCGCTGCTGACCGTGCATTTCCGCACGGGCGACGGCGATCGCGTATTGCTCGAAGCGCCGCACGGCACCGCGACGCCCTTCGGCGTGGGCGAAGAAGCCACGCTGCATCTACGCGAAGCCGATACGCTGGTTTTCCCGGCGGCCTAGCGTTTCGCGGCGGCTTCAATGCGGGGCACGGAGGCGGGCAAATCGCGCGTGTACTCGTGCTTCGGCGCAGTAAAAATTCGTTCCGGCAAGCGATTTCGACCAGACGGCCCAAATATATGACGCCGACTTCATGCGCGATTTGGCTCACGACTGCCAAGCTGTGGCGAATGAACAGATAGGTGAGTCGACGTTCGCGCTGAAGGTCGCGCAGCAGGTTCGAAGTCTGCGAGTGGACCGATATGTCGAGCGCCGAACTCGGCTCGTCGCACACCAAGGACTCCGGCTCGCAAATCAAAGCTCGTGCGATCGAGAAGTTCGTCCACGCGCCGGCACGGATCGAGGCTCGACGACGAACGATAAAGATACTAGTTTCCCTTTAACACCAAAGCCCGAAGCTGGCTTCCCAGGGCGGGCTTCTTCGTCTCTCGATCACGTTGACCACCGCTTTCCGTAGCGAACCGGCCAAGTTCCTCGCCGGGCAAATGCGGGCGGACGAACTCGTCGTACCGATCACCGAGTAAAGCGAAACCCGTCAGTCTGACGTATCGAATCAAGCAACGCGCTTGCTTCCATATCCAAATGGAACGCAACGTCCGAATGACGCTGCAGGGCGCTGGCGGGACAATCCAAACGCGGCGGCGGCCGCAGGGCTTGAGCGACGGCCTCGGCCTTTCCGGCACCGTTCGCGATCAGAACGATCCGGCGCGCATCCAGGATCGTGCCGATTCCCATCGTAAGGCCCCGGCTCGGCGCCGGCACGGGCGAAAAATCTGCCGCTGCGCGCATGACGGTGTCGGCCGTCAGCGTCACGGCGCGCGTGCGCGAGTCATGCGGCGCGCCGGGCTCGTTATAGGCGATATGCCCGTTATGGCCGAGACCGAGTATCTGCAATTCGATCCCGCCCGAAGCGGCGATCCGCGCCTCGTAACCCGCCGCTTCCGCATCCAGATCCCGCGCCATGCCGTCGGGCATAAAGCAGCGCGCCGGATCGGCGTCGACCAAATCGAACAACGTTTCGCGCATGAAGCGCCGGAACGATTTTGGATGGTCTGCGGGCACGCCGACATGGTCGTCGAGATTGAAGATCGTCGCCCGCGCGAAAGACACAAGTCCCTCGCGATACATACGCGCCAGCGCCGCGTTGAAGGGACGCATCGTTCCGCCGGTCGCGAGGCCGAGAACGAGATCGGGATTCGCGCGCAGCGCGTCGGCGACTTGCCGCGCCGCGGTATCCGCCGCTTCGATCGCGGTGGCGTGTTTGAAAATCGCGATCATGTCAAACCGCCATGCCGGCGCGTATCGCCTCGGCGAGCGCGCAGCTCGCCGCCCCCGCGATCGCGGCGCGCGCGCCAAGCGCGCTAACCGCGAATTTCGGTGCGAACGGATGCTCGGCGCCGATCCGCGAAAGCTGCGCCGCGATCTCCGGCTGCAAGCCAATGCCGCCCGCGAGCACGACGAGTTCGGGATCGATGATCGCGCGCACCGCGCTCAAAGCCAAAAACAAATTCCGCGCGGCGTCGGCGATCGTCGATTTCGCGCGGGCGTCGCCGGCGCGCGCGCGCAAAAACAAACCTTCGACGTTCTCGACGTCGTCCAGCCCCCGCATACGCGCGGCGCGCACGAGCCCGGCACTGCCGATCGCGGTTTCCAGCGGCCCCAGCCGATAGTTCGCGGCATCGAACGGATCGGCGCCGATCGGCATATGCGCGATCTCGCCCGCGAAACCGGCGGCGCCGCGCACCAGCGCGCCGTTCAATACCAAGCCGAGCCCCACACCCGTGCCGAACGCGACCAGCGCGAAGTTCGGAACGCCCCGCGCGGCGCCGGCCGCGTGTTCGCCCAGCGCCGCCATGTTGACGTCGTTTTCGATCCGGACGGGAATTCCCAAACGTTCGCGCAGCGCGCCGGCGACGTCGAACGCATCGAACCCCGCAATGTTCGGCGCCATCGCGATACGTCCGGTCCGGGGATGCGCCGCCCCCGGCGTGCCGACGGCGGCGGCGGCAATATCGGCGGCGGCCAGCCCCGCCTTCGCGCGCAACGCGTCGCACAACGTGCCGATCTGCGCGATGACGGCATGGCCGCCGCGCCGATCGGTCGCTTCGACGGCCTCGTCCAGAATGCGGCCCGTCTCGTCGGCCAATGCGGCGTGAAGTTTGGTGCCGCCAAGGTCGATGGCAAATAAGCGCACGGCACGGTCCGTCCGACGCAATTCGCCGTTCGTCATAACCGTCGCGTAGCCAGCATGTGTCAGCGCCGCCGCTAGGGCGCGCAACTTGTCCGTTGTGGCACCAGCGCGCGACACGAGCGCGTTGAGACCGATTGCATCGCCCGTCTTGCTGTCTTGAAGTGCGGCCCGCGCCAGATCGGGCACGAGCATATCGAAGTCGAAATGCGAAAAAGCCATAACAATACCGTCTACGAACAAGAGTGGGCCGGCCGCCCGAAGGCGGCCGGCCCGGACGCCGCCTCAGCTCTTGTAGTGGTCGTCGATCATCTTCTGCTCGGCTTCGCCCATCTGCCGGACGGCCGCCAGCGGGTCCTGGTTCTGCAGCAGGATGCGATCGAGCATGTCCTGGAACAGCTGACCTTGCGCTTCCTCGGCCACGAAATCCGTGGTGTGCGCGGTCTTCAACCCGGAGATCATCGGGCCCGTCAGCGGATCGGCGAGATTGGCGGGCGTGAGCGCCGAATCGCGCTTGGCCGGCAACTCGCCGGTCTTCTCGAACCACAATTGCATCGACGCGTCGTTGGTGACGAACGCGAGGAACTTCAGCGCGGCTTCCTTCTTGGCGCCGGTCGCGTTCGCGGCGAGACCGTTGACCCAGTAGGACGAGTAGTTGCCGCCCACGCCCTTATGCGTCGGCAGTTCGGCGACACCCCATTCGAAGCCGCGCGCGTTGCGGAAGGTGCCGAGGCGGAACGAGCCGTCGACATGCTGCGCCGCGCGGCCCGCCCGGAACGCCGCTTGGCTTTCCGACAGGAAACCCGCCTGCGCCACGCGATGCTTGCGCTGCAAATCGGTGTACCAGGCCATGGCCGCGGCACCCGCTTCGTTGGCGTATGTCACCTTCCGGAAATCGTCGGAATAAGGCTTGCCGCCGTGCTGGCGCACCAGCACTTCGCGCCACCAATGGTAATCCTGCGACGGGATGCCGATCGTGGCACCGGCCTGGGTCAAGTTGCCGCTGCCGTCGCGCTTGGTCGACGCGAGCGCGAAGCGCACATATTCGTCCAGCGTGCCGGCCGGCTTGTCGCCGAGCCCGGATTCCTGGAGCAGTTTCTTGTTGTAGAACATGCCGAGGCTGCGCACCGCCGTCGGCAACGCCCAATAGCCGTCGGATGTTTTCATCAGCTGCACGACGTCGAAATAGTCGCGATCGACGGTCGCGGGATTGAACATATCGGCCGGCAGCGGCTGGATCAGCTTCGCCTTGGCGTATTCGCGCATCCAGCCGAAGAACAGCTGCATCACCGTCGGGCCTTCGCCCGCGGGAACGGCCGCCGCCGTCTTCGTGCGATATTGCGCGTACGGGAAGTGCGTATGCTTCACCTTCACGCCGGGATTGGCGGCTTCGAAGCGCTTGATCAACTCGTCCATCGCTTCGACGCGTTCTTTGAAGAAGTACTGCCAGTATTCGATCTCGACCGCTTGCGCGCGCAGCACGGCGGGTGCGGCGAGCGTGAACGCGGCGGCCGCACTGCCGAGCGCGAAGGCGCGGCGCGTCGGCGCCAATTCGAACTTGTTTCGATTATCGGTCATGCTTTTTCTCCCTGTTTGATGTAGGCGTGGATAGGTTCCGGCCGCAAGGCCGGATTTCGAAGGGTGCGCAAAAGGAACGACGGCGATGGTGCGACTTGAACTCGACGGATGGACCGCGTTGAGCTTGAACGATGTTTCCCCGGCACCAGCCGCGTGGAGCCACGCCTTTCCCGACAACGTGCCCGAGCCCGGCGATCAAGCGATGGCGCGCTACGCGCCCGACAATGTGTTCCGCACGCGCTTCACGGTCGTGGCGCTGCGCCGCGGCGACGACGTCGCATTGATCGACGCCGGCCTCGGGCCGGGACCGAGCGCCTATTTCGGCGGGCTGCAAGGCGGCCTCGATCGTCTGCTCGCCGCCAACGGCATCGCGCGCGAGGCCGTGACGTGCATGGCGTTCACGCATTTCCATCTCGATCATGTCGGCTGGGCCAGCGTCGACGGGGAAGCCTGCTTTCCCAACGCGGTCTACGCCGCGCCGGCGGCCGAACTCGCGCATTGGGCGAAGGCGGGGGCCGCCGCCGCCAAGGCGCATCACGTCGACGCGTTCGAACGCCACGTCGCGCCCTTGCTCGCCCAAGGCCGGATCGCGGCGATCCAAGACGGCGGTTCGCCGCAAGGCTGGCCGGAGCTGAGCTTCCGCGCCGCCTATGGCCACACGCCCGGCCATTCGGCGGTCGTGCTCGCCGCACGCCAGCCGCTGGTCGTCGTGGGCGACAGCTGGCACAGCCCCGTGCAGATCGAACATCCCGAATGGTGCCATCGCGCCGACACCGACAAGCAAGCGTCGATCCGTTCGCGCCGCGCGTTGGCGGATTGGGCGGCAGCGACCAATGCGATCGTCGCCGCCGGACATTTTCCGCCGGGCTTGGAGTTCGGGCGCATCGTCGTTGCGGCGGACGGCGCGCATCGCTTCGTCCCGCTCGACGAAAAACTCTAGAACCGCGCTCACGACGCCATCTCCATCGCGCCGACGCGCCGGCGGGCGGCTTGCGGCTGGGGCGTGAGCGCGTGGAACAGCGGCAGCGTCGCGCCCCCCAGCGCCGACACCACCCGGCCCGATCGGCCGAGCAGCAATCGCGGATGGCGCCGCCCGGCGCGCGCGCTGACGCTCGGCAACAATTCGATCCGCGACAGCAGCGCCCGCAATTCGGCGGGCGGCAGCGAACCGCCCAGCACGATCGCGTCGGGATCGAGCAGGTTTTCGATATTGGCGATGGCGACGCGCAACGCCGCGACCGCGCGATCGCGCCAGCGCGCGACCTTCGCGGCGTTCGCGGCGAACAAGGCGTCGGCATCGACGTCGCCCGGCGCCCCCAGCGCGCGGCGCAAAGCGTCGAGCGACGCGACGGCTTCAAGCTCGATCACGCCGCCGGGCCGGTCGGGATCGGGCACGAGCATCCGCCCGACCTCGCCCGCATTGCCGAAGGCGCCCATCGCGGGATGGTCCTCGACGAACACGCCCGCGCCCACGCCTTCGCCGAGATAGAGATAGACGAAATGGCGAAGATCGCGCGCCGCACCGTCCAGATGTTCGCCGACGGCCGCCGCCGTCGCGTCGTTGCCGACGAAAACCGGCATGTCGAGTGCGGCGGCGAAATCCTCGCGGAACGTCGAGCGCGACCATGCGGGCATGGAAAGCGCATCACGCGTCACGTTCTCGACGTCGCCGAACGGCCCCGGGATCACGATTCCCGCGCCAAACACGCGCCGGCGATCGATCCCGGTCTTCGCGACCAGCCGGGCAATGCGCTTCTTGAGATGCGGCAACGCTTTCGCCGGCGTGTCGGTCGGACATGGCTCGCTGATCTCGGCGCGCACATGTCCCTTCAAATCGGCGAGCACGATGTTGAGGCGGCCGGGTTCCACCTGGACCCCGACGGCGAATCCGCCTTCGGGATCGAGGGCCAAATCGATCGGCGGCTGGCCCCGCGCCGCGGGCCGGCGCCCGATTTCGCGCACCAGGCCGTCCGCCATCAACTCGTCGACCAGCAGCGTGACCATTTGCGGCGACAAGCCGATCGCCGCCGCCAAATCGGCCCGGCTCGCCGCATCGACGCGCCACAACGCATCGACGATCAACCGGCGCTGATGACCGCGCCGGTCGAAGGGCGCCAGCCCCGACAAAAGCTCCAAACCCGATCCCGCCAAGCGATCCTCGCGATCATGGCGCCACGCGCGCGCCCTGGGAATTCCGCTTGCATGATGGCGAGGTCTTCATATTAAATCAATGGGACGGATTTAATCGCCGCAACAAGCGGCAGATGCGGGATGCGGATGGGCGATTTTCTGACGATCGAGCGCAAGCTCGCCATCCAGGCCTGGATATTCCTGGCGGTGCCGATCGTGTTTTTCGGCGTGATCCGCTTCTATCCCGCGTTCGAATCCTTCGCGATCGCGTTCACCGAATGGAATCTTCTGTCGCCGCCGCGCTATGCGGGGCTGTCGAATTTCAGCCGGATGCTGAACGATCCGGTGTTCTGGATCGCGTTCAAGAACACCTTCATCTATCTCGCGGTCGGCGCGCCCGTCAGCCTGGTGATCGCCTTCGTCGTCGCCTACTACCTGGATCAGGTGCGCTTCGCCCACGGGCTGATCCGTGCTTGCTATTTCATTCCCCATCTCACCTCGACCGTGGCGATGGCGTGGGTGTGGCGCTGGTTCTATCAGCCGCCGCCGGTCGGGCTGTTCAACAACCTGCTGAACGCCGTCGGCTTCGACACCCAGCCCTTCCTGCGCTCCACGTTCCAGGCCCTGCCCGCCGCCCTCGCCCCGGCGATCTGGGCGGGACTCGGCTTCCAGATCGTGCTGTTCATGGCCGGCTTGCGCGCCATTCCGTCGAGCTATTACGAAGCGGCGCGCATCGATGGTGCTGGCCGCTGGATGGTGTTGCGCGAAATCACGCTGCCGCTGCTACGCCCGACGATCGTATTCCTGGTCGTCATTTCGTCGATCGGGTTCCTGCGCATCTTCGACACGGTCTACAACATGACCGACAACGGCGCCGGTGGTCCGCTCAACAGCACAAAACCGCTGGTGCTGTATATCTACGAGACCGCGTTCCGGTCCTATCAGATGGGCTATGCGGCCGCGCAGACGATCATCTTGTTCCTGATCCTGCTGGTCATCAGCTTGATCCAGCTGCGCTTGATGCGCACGAGGACAAGCTGATGGCCGGCCCCGGGATATCGTTGTTCGACGCCGAGCGCCCCTGGCGCGTGGCGCTGGCCGAGCGCCCCGGATTGGTCGCCGCGTGGACGCTGCTGGCGATCGGCGCGATCGTGATGATGACGCCGCTCGCCTACATGATCGGCACATCGTTCAAGGCGCCGCACGAGGTCTACGAGATCAACCTGATCCCGCACGAGCCGACTTTCGAAAACTACGTCTTCATATTCGAGAAAACGCGCTTCGGCCTGTGGTTCGTCAATTCGGTCGTCACCAGCGCGCTCGTTACGATTTCGGTTCTCTTCTTCGACGCGCTGATCGGCTACACGCTGGCGAAGTTCGAATTCCGCGGCCGCGAATTCGTATTCATCGCCATTCTCAGCACGCTGATGATCCCGACCGAAATGCTGATCGTGCCGTGGTACGTGATGGCGAAGAATTTCGGCTGGCTCAACAGCTATTGGGGAATCATGTTCCCCGGATTGATGACCGGCTTCGGCGTGTTTTTGATGCGCCAATTCTTCATGGGCGTGCCCGACGATTACATCCACGCCGCGCGCATCGACGGCCTCAGCGAATTCAAAATCTGGTGGAAGGTCGCGCTGCCGCTGGTTACCCCCGCGCTGTCGGCGCTCGGCATATTCACGTTCCTCGGCAATTGGACCGCGTTTTTGTGGCCGCTGATCGTCACCAACGACCGCGCGCTTTACACGCTGCCCGTCGGGCTCGCCTCGTTCTCGGGCGAAAACCTCACCGACTGGGAACTCGTCATGGCGGGCGCCACGATCGCGACCTTGCCCACGCTCGTCGTCTTCATCGTTTTCCAGCGCTACATCATCCGCGGCGTCGTGCTGGCCGGATTGAAAGGTTGAACATGGCCGCTTTGCCCCCGAGTTCGAAACCCGTCGAAGGCAACGACGATCGCTTCCCCGCCCCCGCTTTCGCGCGCGCGGTGCTCGCCCCGGCGTTCGGGCTGAGCCAGGCCCATCATCTCGGCCATTTGATGACGATGCATCGCGCCCATGGCGTGATGCTGCACGAGCAAGGCCTGTTGAGCGCCGAGGACATCGCGAATTTGCTGCGCGCGCTCGCCGCCATCGAAGCCGATTTGGCGTCGCGCAAAGAACCCGTCGTCTATACCGGCGAGCACGAGGATCTGTTTTTTTACATCGAGCGCGAATTGGCGCGCCATGTCGGCGTCGACACCGCCGCACGCCTGCATACCGGCCGCTCGCGCAACGATATCGATCACACGCTGTTCAAGATGGCGCTGAAGGAGCGCCTCGACGCGCTCGTCGCCCAATTGACCGGCTTGATCGAGACGCTGATCGAACGCTCGGTGCGCGACGCGCGCACGATCATCCTCGCCTATACCCATGGCCAACCGGCGCAGCCCTCGACCTACGGCCATTATCTGGGCGCGATCATCGAAACCTTGCTGCGCGACGCCGAACGTCTGGAGCAAGCGCGCCAAACCGCCGATCTTTGCACCATGGGTGCGGCCGCGATCACCACGACGGGCTTTCCGCTGAATCGCGCCCGCGTGGCCGAATTGCTCGGCTTCGCGGACATACTGCCGAATTCCTATGGCTGCATCGCGTCGGCAGACTACACGTCGCAGGTTTACGCCGCGATCAAGCTGATGGCGCTCAATCTCGGCCGCTTCGCCCAGGATATGGCGTTCTGGACGTCGTTCGAGGTCGGGCAATTGCGCTTCTCGGACGGCTTCGTCCAGATCAGCTCGATCATGCCCCAGAAGCGCAACCCGGTGCCGGTCGAGCATATGCGCCTGATGGCGTCGCTGACCGCCGGGCGCTGCGAAGCGGTATTGACCGCCCTGCACAACACGCCCTTCACCGACATGAACGACAACGAGCACGAAGTGCACAGCCAAGGCTACGAAGCCTTCGCGATGGCCGCGCGCGTTCTCGACCTGATGCAAGGTGTCGCCGCCAGCGCCACGATCGACGAAGCCCGCGCGCGCGCCAATATCGCGCGCTCCTTCGCGACGATCACCGAACTCGCCGATACGCTGGTGCGCGAGGAAGGCATTCCCTTCGGCCGTGCGCATCACGTCGCGGCCCAGCTCGCGCGCGCGATGAAGCAAAGCGGCGACGATCTGGGTACGGTCACTTATTCGACCTTCGCCGCCGCCTTCGCGGAGACCTGCGGCCGCGCGCCGAAACTGAGCGAGGCGCGTTTCCGCGAAGCCGCATCGCCGGAGAACTTCATCGCGGTCCGCAAACTGCCCGGCGGCCCCGCCCCCGAGGCGCTCGCCGAAGCCGCCACCCGCCATCGCGCCGGAGCCAAGCGCTTGCGCGACCGATTGGCGGCGCATGCGGCGGCGGCGAAGGCCGCGCGCGACAAGCTCGCCGCGCGGATCGGGGGCTGAGCGATGGCCAGCCTCTTCTTACAAGGATTGGTCAAGCGTTACGGCCAGACCGAGGTCGTGCACGGCATCGACCTCGACGTCGCCGACGGCGAATTCATCGTGCTGGTCGGACCGTCGGGTTGCGGCAAGTCGACCACGCTGCGCATGATCGCGGGGTTGGAGAGCGTCACGGCGGGCACGCTGCGCATCGGCGACAAGGTGGTGAACAGGCTGGAGCCCAAGGATCGCGACATCGCGATGGTGTTCCAGAACTACGCGCTTTATCCGCATATGAGCGTGTTCAAGAACATCGCGTTCGGCCTGCTGGCGGCCAAACGCCCGAAGGACGAGATCGAAACCAAGGTGAAGCGCGCGGCCGAGATGCTGGGGCTGACCGCCTATCTCGAGCGCCGCCCGAGCGAATTGTCCGGCGGGCAGCGCCAGCGCGTGGCGATGGGCCGCGCGATCGTGCGCGATCCGTCGGTGTTCCTGTTCGACGAGCCGCTCTCAAATCTCGATGCGCAGCTACGCGGTCAGGTTCGCACCGAAATCAAGCGCCTGCATCAAACGCTGCGCACGACCACGATCTACGTGACGCACGATCAGGTCGAAGCGATGACCCTCGCCGACCGGATCGTCATCATGCGCGACGGGCGGATCGAACAGGTCGGCACGCCGCTGGACGTGTTCCATACGCCGGCCAGCATATTCGTCGCCGGTTTCATCGGCACGCCGACGATGAATTTCATGACCCTGCCCGTCGCGCGCGACGGCGCCGCGTGTGCGCTGCGACTGGGCGACGGCGCCGTCATTCCCGTTTCGTCGGCTGCCGCCGGAACGCGCGAGCGCGTCGTCGCGGGCATCCGGCCCGACGATCTGCGCGTCGAAATGGCCGGTCCGGGCGCCGCCTTGCGGCCGGACGAAGTGCGCTTCGAGGGAACCGTGATCATCGCCGAACCGCTGGGATCCGCGACGCAGGTCACGTTGCGCGCCCATGGTCATGAACTGGTCGGCATGGCCGATGGCCGCCTTTTGCCGGCCAGCGGCGAGACCGTCGCCGTCACCGTCGACACAGCGCTCGCGCATTTCTTCGACCCCGACGGCGCGCGCCTACGCGGCTGATTTCCGCTTACAAGACACGCGGGCTGGCCGGACCGCGCGTGTTGGCCACGTAAATAGCCGAGGCCCGAAGCTGGTTGCCCAGGGCGGGCTTCTTCGTCACGCGTGATGGTGGTCGACGTAGCGGGTTCGTTTCCCGTGACGCATCGCCTCGCGCCCAGCGCCCCAGACCGAATAAAATTCGGTTATTTCAATATCGTTTAAAGACGAATCGAGGCGTTGGAGGTCTTTCGAGAAAAATATGAGCGTCTAAAGTTTTCTAGCTAGCACTCGGCAATGAGCGGTTCCTTCGAGGACGCATGCCTCCCGCGATAGGCGTAAACGCAATATTGACCCGCCCTTCGACACTCAGACCGCTTGTTCCAATCCCCTGCGGCGCGTCATGCCCAAGGCGATCTGACGTCACGACGCGATCAGCGTCGATGGCTCGATCGTCTTGAAGAATCCGTCGACATTGCGCCCGTCGCTCGCCAGCGGCAGGATCAGCCGCACGTAGCGGAAGCGCTTGCCCTCGATCGTTACGTAGTCGCGCCGCGCGAGGCTTGGCTCGCGCGTCGTCGCCGCGCGTTCCAGCCCGGCATAGACGATTTGCGCGTCCTCGTCGTTGAAATAGCCGCGCAGATTCCGTCCGACCGTCTCGAAATCCGCGCGCTCGCCGACATAGTTGCCGACCATGCGCACCCGCGCGTCGCGCCGCTCGGGCAGATAATCGAGCAGCATCGTATAAGGCTTGACCGCCGCCGGGACGTCTTCGGCGGGCAGCGCCGCCGGCAACTCGCCGTCGCGACAGGCCTGCCGCCAGAGTCTGACGCATTCGGCGAGGGCCGGATACGATCCCAGTTCGGCGAGATCGAGATCGCGATGCCGATCCTCCGGGATCGGCGCCATGGAGATCGTGTCGGTCATGGGAACTCGCTTTGCATCGGCGGCTCAAGCATCGAAGGCGTGATGGCCGGGACGCGCCGCCGGCGGCGTCCATTCGAAATCGGCCGATTTGAATTTGCCGTAGCGCCGGATCGCCATCGTCGCGATCTTCTCGAGCCCGAGCGCCGACGCGCCGTCGGGCCGCGCCGTTTCCGCGTTCCACAGCGCCACGAGCGGCTCGATATCCAAGGCGAAGGCGCGCAACGACGCGACGATCGGATTGAGCCGGCGGCGGAACGCGGGCACCGCCCGGCAGGCGGCACGCAGATCGGCGGCCTGCGCATCTGCGCGCATGGCGAAATCGGACGCCCATAAAGCGGGGGCCCGCAGCGCCACGGCCCCCGCGCGCGTGGTTTCCGATACCGAGCGCATGCCGCGTTCCGCCCCCGCTTTCGCGAGCCCGCCGAGCACGCGCTGCGCCGCGACGACGGCACGGCACAGCCATTCGACCCGCGCGACGTCGCGCGTCAACTCGGCCATCGCGGCGGCATCGGGCGCCGCCCCCGCCGCATTCGCGCGGACGGCGCGCTCCAGATCGCGCAGCATCTCCGCCGGATCGTCGCACCCCGCGAATGGCGAAGCCCCCAATGCGCGGCCCAGCTTCAGCGCGGCGCGGCACAAGTATGGCGGTCGCGGCGTCCAAGACGGCGTCGCGTCGCGTGTTTCCGACGGAATCGGATCGCCGGGCGCGATCGCCCGGCTGAATCGCAGCGCCGCCTCGATTCTATTCAACAGATCGAGATCGGGGTGCCGATCGGGGATCGCGTAATTCGCCGCGACTTGGCGCAGCGGCACGGCCGCGCGCACCCCACCGAGATCGAAAGTCAATGTCGGCAGGCGGTCGTCATCGCGCACGAACTTCAAATCCGGGCGCGTCAGCGCCGGATGCGTGAAGTCGAAGCGCGCCGGGGTCGCGCGCATCGGCATCGCCGCGGGTTCGATGATGGCTTCGTTCGTGCCCATAGCGAGCTCGATACGCCGGTCCCGTATCGCCGGATCATTCGATCCGGATCCGGCCCGCCGGACGCAGGCCGCCCGTATTCACCGTCACGACCACGCCTTCCGCCGAGGCCGGCGAAACGCCCGTCAAAGCGGCGATATTCACTTGATGCGTCACGATGACGAGCGCCCCCGGACCGCGCCATTCTTCCAACACGCGCAAGGCTGCGGCGGTTTGGCGCAGACGTTCCTCGCGCCGATCGAAGAAAGAGTCGAATGCCGGTTCTTGGACCGGACGCCCCGGAAAGGCGAGCGCTGCCGTATCGACCGCGCGGCACCAGCGCGACGTCAATACGCGGCCGACTTGGATTTCACGCGCGGCGAATTCCCGCCCGATGGCGCGCGCCTGATCGCGTCCGGCCGCGTCGAGATTGCGTTGTGTCGTACAATCGCCGATCCGCATGCCGGGCGGATCGCCCACGCCGGGCGCGTTCGCATGGCGGAACAGCACGATCGCACCCGCACGAAGGGCGCGCCACGGATCGTCATCGGCGAATGACGGCGGCGTTAGGGCCATTCCGGCCGCACCGAGAAGAACGACGCGCCGCGGGACGCATGATCCCATGCGCCTACTCCTTCACGCGCGGGGCCGCACGCCCGTCGTCGACGCCGCCGCCGATAGGAAGTTTGCCGGGCATTCCAAATTCCGTATCCGATATCGGGACAGCGGAAACTGGATCGCCGCTGCGGGAAATCAAGCCGCGACATCGCCCCGCAATCGCGAGCGCGATGTCGGATACCGCTGCTATTTACCGCAAGACGCTGGCTTTACCCGCATTAAGCGGCGCCGCGCTCGACGAATTCATAAGCGAGAAGTTCGGCGCGCGGCGTATCGCCGCGCCAGAGTTCGCCGAGAACGCCGACAATCGCCTCGCCAAAGCCGCGATAGGGCACGCGCACCGAGGCGAGCCACGGCGCGACCCAGTCGTTCAAAGGATTGTCGTCGAAGCCGATCAGCCGCACGTCGCGCGGCACGGAAAGTTTCGCTTCCCGCAACCGGCGCTGCACGCCGTAGGCGATCAGGTCGGACGCGCAGAAGATTCCTTTCGGCGGCGGTCCCGACAATAGCGCCGCCGCGCCCTCATAGCCGATCTCGAGATGGTCGACGCCCGGGGCCGTCGCGGAATCCCCCGGCGCAAGTTCACGGCCGAGCTTCGCGAGTTCCCGCTTGAAGCCGGCGACACGGTCGGCCGTGGCCGAGGACGATAGCGGACCATGGACGAGCGTCAGCCTCCCCTTCGGCACGGCCCGCGCCAAGGCCCGCGCCACGTCCCGTCCCGCAGCGCGATTGTCGATGCCCACGAAAGCCGCTTTGCCCGGGATGGGACAGCGGCGATTGACGAACAGCGTGGGGATCGGCCCCGTCAGCGCCGCGCGCAGACCATCGCTCGCGACGGCGGCGAGCAGCACGTAGGCACGCACGGCCTGGGCCCGCATCTCGAGCAGATATTCGTCCTGCAGATCGGCGCGATCATGCGTATCGCACAGCACCATCGCGAGTCCGGCGTCGCGCAGCGCCGTCTCGATCGATGCGGCGATCGCCGCCATCGTCGGGTTGGCGAGATTGGCCGCGAATACCGCGACCAACCGGCTATGCCCCTTACGCAGCGCTTGGCCCGCACCGGTCGGCCGGTAGCCGGTCTCGGCGATGGCTTTGCGCACGCGTTCGACGGTCTCGGGCGACGCCTTTTTCGCGATGCCGTTGACGATCCGCGACACCGTCGCAATCGACACGCCCGCGCGCTTGGCGACGTCGCCGATGGAGACGTTACGCGTCATTTTTTCTCCCGCTTGAGAATCCGAGCGCCTGGACGTATACTGCATGGGTAAACGTTTTCCCATTTTGATCTAATTTCGGGAAACGGACAAAAGGGAGGAACCCATGCGTCTCGCGCAATTCCTGGGCGCCGCGGCCGTCGCGGCCACCGCCGCCCTGGCCGGGCCCGGCGCCGTCAAGGCCCAGCAGCTCGTCATCTGGCACGATCTCGGCGACAATGGCGTGGCGTGGTTCGAGCGCGCGGGCGCCGAATTCGCCAAAACCAAGCCCGGCGTCAGCGTCCGCTCGATCTCTTATCCGACCGATCAATGGTTCGGCCGGGTGATCTCGGCGATCAACACCAATACCGCGCCCGATCTGATCTTCAACAACTACGAGCGCGTCATCCGCATCCAGACCCAGACCAAGAAGGTCATGGATCTGCGCGCCACGTTGAACCAAGTGGCCGACAAAGGCTTCCTGAGCGAAGACGATCTGCGCGTCGCCACCTTCGACAACGCCATGATCATCCTGCCCGTCCAGCGCGTGCAGATGGCCTTCGGCATGCGTCAAAGCTGGCTGACGAAGACCGGCGAAACGTTCCCGCAAACCTGGGACGACGTGAAGCGCATCGCGGCGAAGTTCCGCGACAACGATCCGGACGGCAACGGCCGCGCCGATACGTTCGGCCTCGCGCTGCAGGCCGCCAAGCCGCGCGACCTGGTCCATATGCTGGATCTGTTCACGTTCGGCTCGGGCCTGCGTCATACGCTGATCGATCCGCAAGGCCAGATCACGATCGACCGCCCCGAGCACGCCCAAGTGCTGGAGGAGTTCCTCAAGACCTACTCCCAGTACAAATTCGTGGCGCCCGACACGATCAACCACTCGTTCAACGAGATGTATCAAGTCATCCTCGGCGGACGTGGCGGCATGTTCCGCGTCGGCGATTGGAACGTGCGCGGCTGGGACGGCGCCAACGCGCTGAACGGCGATTTCGTATCGGGCCCCTGGCCCGCTTTCGGCGGCCGGCCCAACTCGGTCGTGATCGGCGGCATGCGCGGCGTGGCGGTGCCCGACAACTCCCCCAACAAGGCGCTTGCGCTGGAGTTCGCGAAGTTCCTGCTGGGCAAGGAAGCGCAGCAGGCCTCGCTCGAATTGGTCGGCGCGGCGGCGCGCAAGGATCTGAACGTCGATGCGTTGTCGCCGCGCCAGCAATTCTTCGCCCGCGCCAACCACCGCCTCGCCGCCTATGATTTCCCGGAATCGGTCCACACCTTCTATCCGGAACTCGAAGCGGCCTTCCATCGCAAGCTGCTGGCCGGCATCGCCAACCCGCCGGCCGATTGGAAGCCCTTCATCGCCGAAACGGCGCGCGAGATGCGCGAGCTCGCCGCCAAGCTGAAAAACTGATCCAATCGTCGAGGACCGGCCGGCGGGATCGCCCCGCCGGCCGGATATTCGAAGCTTCAAAAATGGCCCTCGCCGCGACCATCGACCTCGCTTGGCGCAACCGCGTCTTCTACCTGTTCGCGGCCCCTTTCGCGGCGCTGACGGCGGTGTTCGGCCTGTGGCCGATCGCGCTGTCGATCCAGGTTTCGTTCACCGCATCGGGCACGGCGCTAAGCGCTGCGCCGGCTTATGTCGGATTCGCCAACTACGCGACCGTTCTGGCCGATCCGCTCTTCCTCGCGTCGATGGCGCGCACGCTTCTCTATACCGCTCTTGCCGTCGTCGCCAATCTCGCCTTCGCCCTGGCGATGGCGATGCTGATCGACAGCCCGCGCCTCAAAGCCGGCACGATGTTCTTCCGCTTGGCGCTGTTCCTGCCGGTCGTCACCCCCGACGTGGCGGGCTACGTCGTCTGGCGCTGGCTGTTCGACCGCAGCTTCGGCGCGATCAACGCGGCGCTCGGCGAACTGGGCCTGCCCGAATTCGGCGGCATTGCCAGCGTGGACACCGTCACGACCGCGATCCTGATCGCCGAACTCTGGCATCACGCCGGTTTCTACATGACGATCTTCCTCGCCAATCTCGCCATGCGCGACCGCGCCTTGGAGGAAGCCGCGGCGATCGACGGCGCTTCCGCATGGCAAACATGGCGGCATGTGATTTTGCCGCAATTGCGCCCGGCGATCGTCGTCAATCTCGTCTACGCGACGATCCAGTTCCTGAAAACCTTCACCGTCGTCGTGGTGATGACCAAAGGCGGCCCCGCCGACCGGACGAATTTCGTCAGCTATTACGCCTATCAATTGTTCGACCAGGCGCGCTACGGCGAGGCGACGGCGATGGCGAGCATATTGTTCGCCTGCGTGATCGCCCTGTCGCTGGGCGCCTTCCGTCTCGTCGACCGGGAGGCGCCGCGATGAACCATCATTTGCGCTCGAGCGTCACGACCGCCGCCCTCTACGCGATCGCGATTCCGGTCAGCCTTGCGTTCCTTTATCCCTATTGGTGGATGTGTCTCGGCATGTTCCGCAACGCCCGGCGGGTGCTGGGCGATCCGTTGCGGCTCTGGCCCGAGCAATTCGACATGTCGGTGTTCGCCGAAATCGCGCGGATCGGCGGCGTCGATCTGTGGGTCTATGTTTTCAATTCCTTCGCGATCACGACGGCGTCGACGATACTGGGCGTCGCCGTGACCGCGATGGGCGCCTACGCGCTGTGCCGGCGGCCCGATCTGCCGGGCTTCCGCTGGCTGCGCTTCGGCTTCTTGCTGACGATCATGTACCCCTATATGTTGCTGGTGATCCCGGTTTATATCGTCGTGTTCAAACTGGGCTTGCTCGGCTCCTACGCCGGTATCGTGCTGTTCCTGGCGCTGGGTCCGATCCAGTTCTTCCTGTTCGACCGCTTCTTCCGCACGCTGCCGCGCGAAGTGATCGAGGCCGGCATTTGCGACGGCGCATCGGAAGCGCAGATCCTGTTCCGGATCATTCTGCCGATGGCCAAACCCGTTCTGGCGACCGTCGCGTTGATCACCTTCCTGATCAACTGGTCGCAATGGTTTCCGATTTTGGTGATTTCGCGCTCGCCCGACACCTTCACGCTGCCGGTCGCATTGCTGTCGATGAACGGCGAGCTCGGCGCCAGTTTCCGGGCGATCATGGCGCTGGCCTTCGTGACCACGCTGCCCGTGGCGATCGCATTCGTGCTGGCGCAGCGGCGCGTGATGGAGGGGATGGCGGCGGGGGCGGTCAAGGGATGAACGACGAAAGCGGAACCGATATGCGTCTTACGGCGTTACGCGCGCGGATCGAAGACGCGCGCGCGAAGACGATGGCGTGGCTGTCCGCGATGCGCGCACCCGGCCATTCGGCGGGCGTGTTGCGCATCTCCGCCGAACACGACGAAAGCGCTTGGCCGGGCGTGCTGTTGCCGGGAACCTATAACGGCGTGATGTGCGCCGATTTGATCGGTGCATTGCCGTCGATCGGAATCGGGACCGCGGATGCGCGCACGGCGCTCGTCGTGTGGCTCGAATCGTTCCGCCGGCCGGACGGCGTGTTCCGCATTCCCGAAATGCGCGATTCGGACGTGTTCAAAAAGCCCGATCGCGACGAGACATGGCGCTATATCGACTTCCATGTCAGCAACTACGCGCTTGGCGCGATCGAAGTTCTCGATCCCGACCGTAAACCGGTCCTCGATTTCGTCCGCCCCTATCTCGATCCGCTGCGGCTGAAAGCCTGGCTCGCGGATCGCGATCTGCGCGATCCCTGGCAAGAAGGAAACAACATCGTCAATCTCGCCGGGTTCCTGCTCGCGATCGAGCGTCACGGCGACGCGACCGATCGCGCCGCGGTCGCCAAGGCGCTCGATATTCTGTTCGACTGGCACGACCGCTTGCAGGAGCCGACGACCGGGTTCTGGGGCATCGGACAACACGAATCGCCGCTGCGGCTGCTCCACGCCATGGCGGGCTCGATGCACAATTATCATCTTTGGTACGCGCGCGGCCGCAGCTTGCCGTATTTCGACAAGGCCGTCGCCTATTGCCTGGGATTGCCGGCACGCGTCGATAGCGCTTGCATCGATGTCGATATCGTTGATGTGCTGATCCACGGGCTTCGCGCGGGCGTGGCGCCGGCCGCGCGGACCCGCGAATGGCTGATGCAAATCGTCGAGGCGATCCTCGACGACCAAAATCCCGATGGGGGCTTCGCCGATATCCGCACCGGCACGCGCCATCAGGACGGCTGGGTGCGCGGCTATGCCGAGCCGCAAGGCCTGTCGAACACGTTCGCGACGTGGTTCCGCTGGATCGCGATCGCGATGGCGGCGGAGATTCTGTTGCCCGATCTTCGACGCTGGCGTTTTCGCCGGTCGATCGGGATCGGTTATCGCGCACCGCCGCCATGACCGCCGACGATCCTTTCGCCCATTTGCACGACGAGGACTACGCGAACGCGTTTTCGCGCGACTGGACGGGGGCGGACACGCTGTTCGACCCCGCTGGCCGTGGCGGAACCAGCCTCGACGGCACGTGGACGATGACGCTCGATCCGTTCGACGAAGGCTTGCGCCAGCGCTGGTTCGAGTTGGACGACACGCCGCCCGAGCGCTGGACCGTCCCGCGCGATTACGATATCGGCGGCGGCGATCGCGTGCCCGTCCCGTCCTGCTGGAATCTGCTGAAGCCAGAGTGGAAATACTACGAGGGTGCGGTCTGGTACGCGCGCGATTTCGATCATGCGGGCGCAAACCCCGGACGACGGTCCATTCTGCATTTCGGGGCGGCGAACTATGCCGCGCGCGTGTTCCTGAACGGACAATTCCTCGGCGCGCATCGCGGCGGGTCGACGCCCTTCTCGCTCGATGCGACCAACGCGCTGCGCCCCGGCGCCAATCGCCTGATGGTCCATGTCGAGAACCGCCGCCGCGACGATCGCGTGCCGATGTCGCATTTCGACTGGTTCAACTATGGCGGCCTGCATCGCGGCGTGGCGCTGTTCGACCTGCCCGAGCGGCATATCCGGCGCTTCCGGATCGCTTGGCGCGATGGTGTTATCCGCGTGGAGGCCGATTGCGGCGGCGAATCGCCGCGCCTGCGGATCCCCGAACTCGGCATCGACGCCATTCTCAAGGACGGCCGCGGCGCAGCCGCGGCGACGCCCGAATTGTGGTCGCCCGAACGGCCGAAGCGCTACGATGTCGAACTTTCGCTGGGCGACGATACCTGCCGCGAGCGCGTCGGCTTTCGCGAGATCCGCGTCGATGGCACGCGTATCTTGCTGAACGGCGCGCCGATCCGCCTGAAGGGCGCTTGCGTCCATGAGGACGACATAGTCTCGGGCCGATGCAGCGACGACGCGGATATCGCGCGGCGCCTCGCGCATATCAAGGAACTCGGCGGCAATTTTCTGCGCTTGTCGCACTACCCGCACGATCCGCGCGTGGCACGCATGGCCGACGAAGCCGGCGTGCTGCTGTGGGCCGAGATTCCGGTCTATTGGGCGATCGACTTCGCCAACCCCGAAACTTATGCCGACGCCGAGAACCAGTTGCGCGAGCTGATCGCCCGCGACATCAATCGCGCGAGCGTGATCCTGTGGGGTGTGGGCAACGAGAATGCCGATACCGACTCGCGGCTGTCATTCATGTCGCGGCTTGCGGCGACGGCCAAGCGTGACGACCCCACCCGCCTCGTCTCGGCCGCCTGCCTCGTCAATCGCCGGGAGTTTCGCATCGAGGATCGCCTCGCGGATGCGCTCGACGTCATCGGCCTCAACGAGTATTTCGGCTGGTACGAGCCGGATATCCGCGATCTTTCGCGGCTTCTGGCGAATTCCGCGCCCGGCAAACCCGTGATCGTCAGCGAGACGGGCGCCGATGCGGTCGCGGGCTTGCGCGCCAATGACGGCCGCTTGTTCACGGAGGACAAGCAAGCCCGATTCTACGCCGATCAGATCGCCACGCTTCGCCGCTGCGACTACATCCAAGGCCTCGCCGCGTGGCTGCTTTACGATTTTCGTTCCGAACGGCGGCAGACGCGCTTTCAGCGCGGCTGGAACCGCAAAGGCCTGATCGCAGAAGATAAGGCGACGAAGAAGCTTGCCTTCAGCGCGTTACGCGACGCTTGGCGCGACTGGTGATGGCGGCGCGGCCGGTAATTTCCGGCCGCGCCGCCGTTGCGTTCAAAACCGGTAGCCGATCATGAGCCCCGTCGAGAATTGATTCGCGTCGCCGCGATCCTTGACCAGCGGACTGTCGGCCGCGTCACCCAGCAGGCGCTTGTAGCCGGCGCGGCCGATAAGGCTCCAATTCTCCGTCAGCTTGTAATCAAGATCGAGCGTCAGGCCGGCGTCCTTGAAGCCGCCTTCGGGGCGATACTCGCGCAATCCGCTGCGCGCCGATTGCGCGCCGGTCACGCCGAAGAACGTCTGGACGTAGTTGTCGTCCGCCCAAGTCGTGAAGATTTCGCTGCGCAGACTGATCCGCGGGGTGAATGCGAAACGGTGGCCCGCCGAAACTTTGGCCGTGAGTCCGTCATGGCTGTCGCCGACGTCGCGGAACACGCTCAATCCCGCCGACCAGGCGCCGACCGCGTAGTTCATGAAGCCGCCGATCTCGACGCTACCGTCGATGTCGCCCATCCCGCGCAGATCGTCGCTGTCGTCCTCGTCGCGGCCGAGTTGGTAACGGACCAAGGGACCGACTTGAAATTTGGAGCCGCCGGTCGCGTCGCGCCATGTGAAGGCGTTGACCCCCAGCATCGGCCCCTGCAAAAACACCAGGTCGCGGTAATTGACCGACAAAAGCGGCAACGGCGTGACCGTGTATTTGCTGCTTCCCTCGAATTCCGGCTGGTAGAGCGCGCCGGCGCCGATACGGATGTCCCAGTCTTTTCCAGAATCGGCGGCGACCGGCGGCGCCGAACGCGGCGCGGCCGGCTGCTGGGCAGAAACGGCGAGGGGCGCGCCGGTCAGGAGAAAAGCGGTTAGCAGGGCACGATAGGCAACGATCGATTTCATCGGAGGGGTGCTCGCATTCTGGTTGTCGGGAAACCTCGATACGACGCACCCTACCCGACCGCCCTCGGCGGGCTGTGTCGGCCCGATTTCGATATGTTTCAGAAGTTTGCAGCGCCGGTTCTTGGCGGCCCAGGACTGTTATAGTTAAGGGCAATTACGAGGGCCCGAAACGTGACGAAGTTCACCACCATCAACGTGCTGATCGTCGACGACGACCAGCGCATCCGCGCCATGCTCGCACGCTTTTTGACCGATCACGGCCTCAAAGTCAGTCAGGCCGGTGATGGAAAGCAGATGCTCGAAATTTGCGAGTCGTCGCGCATCGACGTGATCGTGCTCGACATCATGATGCCCGGCGAGGACGGCCTGTCATTGTGCCGGCGCATGCGCGCGCGAAGCGCGGTGCCGATCATACTGCTGACGGCGATGAGCGGCGATACCGACCGGATCATCGGACTCGAGATCGGCGCCGACGACTACGTCGTGAAGCCGTTCAATCCGCGCGAGTTGCTGGCGCGGATCCGCGCCGTGACGCGACGGCTCAACGCCGCCAGCATCGACGCACAACGTCCCGTCGCCCCGGTCTACGAATTCGCAGGCTGGCAACTCAACGCCAGCCGGCGCACGCTGACCTCGCCGGCCGGGGAATTGACCGACCTCACGAGCGGCGAGTTCGATCTGTTGCTGGCCTTCGTCGAGCATCCGCAACGCGCCCTGAACCGCGATCAATTGCTGGACCTCGCCCACGGCCGCATCAACCAATCCTACGACCGCAGCATCGACGTCCAGGTCAGCCGCCTTCGGCGCAAGATCGAGGTCGACCCGCAGGACCCGGTCTTCATCAAGACGATCCGCAACGAAGGGTATTTCTTTACGGCGCCGGTTTCGCTGAGTCAGGAGAATGCCGCGTGAGCGTCCGATGAGAATCCCGCTCTGGTCGAAAATGCGTCTGGCGCTGCGGATCGCGCTGGTGGTCGTCGGCAGCCTCATCGTCGCCATGTTTTCCGACAAGGCGATGAATTTCTTCGTCACGCCGCCCGAGGTGATCTTTTTCCAACGGGATTGGCTGGTCGATTCGCTGCGCGACATCCGCGACGACATCGTTGCGACGCCGAACGACGCGCGCGCGGCGATCCTGCGGAATCTACCATCGGCCAAATGGCTGGACGCGACGCTCCATGATTCCGCGCCGGAATCGGCCGATCTGCGCGAGGGCGGCGAACTCACGCAGCTTCATCGGCAAATCGCAACGGCACTCGGCCTGGCGCCGGGCGATGTCGTGATCTCGGCGGACAAGGTCCTCAATCCCGCGCGATCCGTCCACCCGATCGCCGTCGTTCTCCCCGAGCTGCCGGCAGTCATACACGACGTTCCAAGCGCGTTCCGCACCCATACGCTCAGCAACGATTTGCGGATCGCCTTGCGCATCGATGCCGCACAATGGATTCTCGTGACGCCGCGAAGCGACGGGAACGAAGACATGCGAATGGCGCGCAACGTTGCGCTGCCGCTGCTCGTGCTGCTGATCATCGCCCTGCTGTCGATCTGGATCGCGCGCGGCGTCGCCCGCCCGCTCGACGATCTCGCGGCGGCGGCCGAGAAGCTCGGCCGCGACCGCGAACTCAGCCTGGTCGGCAAGTTCAACGCCCCCGAGTTGCAAGCGATCGGCGAGACTTTCAACGCGATGCAGTTCCGCTTGAAGCAATTCCTCGACGATCGCCTGCAAATGATTGCGGCAATCAGCCACGATCTGCGCACGCCGCTCACGCGACTGCGGCTCTTCGCCGAGTATCTCGGCGACCAGGAACAGCGCCGCCAGGTCCTGTCGGATATCGACGATATGGAAGCGATGATGCGCGCGACGCTGACTTTCGCCGGCAACGAGTTGCAGGACGAAGCGCGCGGTGCCATCGATTTGGCCGCCATGTTGATCAGCCTGTGCGACACCGCCGCGGATGCGGGATGCCGTGTCGTCTATGACGGGCCCGATCATGCAAGCCTCGTCGGACGGCCGGTTGCGATCCGACGGGCCTTCGCCAATCTGATCGACAACGGCTGCAAGTTCGCCGACACGGTTCAAGTCTCGCTGCGAGACGACGCCGATACGATTGTCGTGGAAGTCGCCGACGACGGGCCGGGGATTCCGGCCAACAAGCGCGAAGCCGCATTTCGCCCCTTCACCCGACTCGAAACGTCGCGCAACCGCGAGACTGGCGGCACCGGGCTCGGCTTGACCATCGCGCGCGACGTCGTCCTGGCGCATCGCGGCGAAATCCGGCTCGACGCCGCCGCGACCGGCGGCTTGCTCGTGTCGGTGCGGTTACCCAAGGCGACATGACCGGCGGCGAATTCGGAAATCGATGACGCCGATCGGTGTCGAGCATGATTCCCGACAGACGGCCGGACGGTCCGGATAGAGGGCGCTACAAGGCTGGAACCGACGACAAGCTGATTGAGTGTTAGCTGGGATGTCGTACGGCAAATCCGTAAACGCCGAAGCCAAAGCTGGTTTCCCAGGGTCGGCTTCTTCGTCTCTCATCGTGATGGTCGGCGCGGCGGGATTCGAACCCCGCACGAGCATAGCTCGCGCGCCCAGCCTCTCGGAACGCATCGAATTCGCCCTTTTCGATGTTGGCTTCCGCCATGTCGAGGCGATTTGCGGAAAACAAGTGACTGATCTTGAGCGGCCGTTTCTACAAGTCAGCCCAAGTTCCGGCCGGCGTGCGGCGGAAGAATTCGAACAGCTTCATGATCTCGGCGACGTCGTCGAGCGAACCTTTGGCGATCTTGCGGCCGTCGAGAACCGCATCGCAGAGATGCAGGATCTCGGGCACATAGCCGAGGAAGAACATGTTGTTGTTGTAGAGCTGGCCCAGCGAGTTTTCCGGCTCCCAATGCAACGGCGCGCATTCGTCGGGCTGGATGAAGCTCGCCGCACGGCCATAAGTCGGCAGCGCCGCGCGCCGGTAATAGGTCAGCTTCGTGCCGTTGTCGACGACGGCATTGGCGCCCTCGCCCACCGCTTCGACACGTTCGAACGGACTCGCCCCCGAAGATCCGGCCGCGAAATGCGCCGTGCCGATCGCACCGCTGGCGTAGCGGAAGGTCAGTACGCTGCCGCCGTTATGCGGCTCCCACTCGTAACTCGCGCGCGCGATTTTCCCGCCGAGGAAGTTGAGGATCGCGGCGGGATGATAGATATGGTCGAGGAAGCTTTGCATTGCGACCAGATCGCCGCGCTTGTCAGGCGGCGGCAAGGCCTGCGGATAGCGCAAATAGAGCGACGACAATCGGCCGAATGCCGGCGACGCGACGATCTCGCCCAATTTCTCGATCGCGGGAAAGAAGACCTTCTTGATGCCCGTCATCACCTGCCGATCGGCGGCCTTCGCGCGCGCGGCGAGGTCGCGCACCTCGTCGAGGCTCGCGGCCGTCGGCTTCTCCATCCACACATGGGCGCCCGCCGCCAACGCGTCCTTGGCGATATCGGTCGCCTGGACGCGCCCGTCCTTGTGATACGCGGTGACGACGAACACGATCTCCGGCTTTTCGCGTGCGAACATCTCGCGATGGTCAGCATAGGCGCGTTCGCCGCCGAACAGCTTGGCGTAGGCTTGCGCGCGATCGAGCGCGATATCCGACACCGCCGCCAAATCGACGGGCGCGTAGCGTAAGGCGGGATAGACGTTACGGAACGAATGGCCGCCGGCGCCGACAAAGCACGCCTTCAAGCGGCGTTCGTATTCGAACTGATACTTGATCTGACGGATGTGATGCGTGCGGTCGTTCATGATCAGCCTTTGAGCGCGCCTTGGGTAAGCCCTTCGGCGAAACGCCGCTGGGTCAGGATGTACAGAAGGACGACGGGCAGGAAGGAAATCACCGTGCCCGCGAAGACGAGCCGATGCTCGGTCGAGTACGTACTGGCGAAGCGCACGAGGCCGAGCGGCAGCGTCTGCGATTCGGGCGAAATCAGAACGACCAGCGGCAAAAAGAAATCGTTCCAGGTCGACAACGCGCTGATGACGACCAAAGCGAGGATCGCGGGCCGTGCGACGGGCAGAAGGATACGCGTCAGGATCGCGAAATGCGTCGCGCCGTCGATCTTCGCCGCCTCGATCAGCTCGTTGGGAATGCCGCGGAAGAAACTCCGCATCAGGAAAATGCCGAACGGAATGCCGTTGCCCACCTGGGCGAGGCTGATGCCCGCCAGCGTATTGAGCAGGCCGAGCCCGGCGAGAACCTTGTAAAGCGGCACCACGATCGCCTGCACGGGCACGGTCAGTCCGAGCAGGATGAGGTAGAACACGAAATCGCCGCCGGGCACGCGCATCTTCGCGAAGGCGTAGCCGGCCGGCGCGCAAACCAATAGGGTGAGCAGCACGACCATGACGACGTTGGCGGCGCTGTTGATCACCAGCTTGCCGAAACCGCCGATGTTCCACGCATCGGCGTAGTTCTGGTAGAGCAGCGCGTCCGGCAGCGCGAAGGGACCGGACATCGCGATCTCCATCTCGCTTTTGAAGCTGGACAGCACCAGCCACAAGAACGGCGCCAGCACGAACAGCAACGGCACGGCAAGGCCGAGCGCCACGGGCCATTCGCGGCGTTTCATCGCAGCTTCTCCCGCCAGCGATTGAACGCGATGGTGATGCCCATCGCGATCAGGCTGAGCACGACGCACAAAGCCGCCGCGCGGCCATGCTCCTGGAACTGGAAGGCGAGTTTGACGATGTAAGTCGTGAGTATTTCGCTGCGGTAGAACGGCCCGCCTTGGGTCATGACCCAGATCGTCGCGAAGCCTTTGAGCCCGTTGATGAGCGCGAGCGACACCACGAATGTCATCACTTCGCGCAAGCCCGGCAGCGTGACATGCACGAATTTCTGCCATGGTCCGGCGCCGTCGATCTCGGCCGCTTCGTAGAGCGCCGTGTCGATGTTCTGCAGCCCGGCGATGAACAGCAGCATATATATGCCGAAGCCCTGCCACGAGCTGGCGATATTGACCGAGAAGATCACCAAGGCGGGGTCCGACAGCCAGCCGAGTTTGAACCAGCCCAACCCCACCGCATCGAGCGCCGCGTTCAAAAGGCCGAAATAGGGGTCGTAGATCTTCGCCCAAATCACGCCGACCACGGCCAGCGACACGACATGCGGCAGGAAATAGGCGGTCCGATAGAAAACATGGGTGCGCGTCAATCGCGCGATCGCGACCGCCAAGGCCAGCCCGGCGCCGCCCGCCAGCAACACGTGCAAAACCAGCCACTGCGCGGTTTGGAGCAATACGCGCAGAATGGTCGCGTCCGAAGCCAGCGAAACGAAGTTCTCGACCCCGACGAAATTCGCGGCGCTGTTGAGGCCCTTCGCGTCGGTCAAGGCAAGGCGCAACGTATCGATCGTCGGATAAAGCGAGAAAGCGCCGTAGATCAGCAGCGCCGGCCCGATGAACAGAAACGGCGCCAAGACGCCGTCGCGCGCAGGACGTTTACGGACCATCCGTTTACCGTTTCCGCTCCCCGCCGGACCGGCGGCGTCCGTCGCGAAACGGACGCCGCCCGCCGTCATATCCGCCGACGCGCTCACCGGCGCGGCGCGCGTTCGGCTTGCGCCTGGATGCCGGCCATCGCGTCGCGTGCGTTGACCTGGCCGCCGACCAGCCCGGTGATCGCATGAAGATACGCCTCCACGACGTTGCCGGGAATATAGACGCTAGGGTTGTAGCCCACGCCCTTGTTCGCCGTGTCGAAGATCGTCTTCAGCACCGGCGTCGAGGGCGACAGCCCCGGCAGCGCCTGCGGGAAGACCATCCAGTTGCTGGCATGCGACGCGCGCTTCACCATCACCTCTTGCGAGACGATATAGTCGAGCCAGCGCAGCGCCAGATCCTTCTGCTTGGAGTTGGCGGAGATCATCCAGCTCCAGCCCACGCCGCCGGTCGGGAGGGACTCGCCCTGCCCCGCGTCGACCGGCACCGTCATGAAGCCGGCATTGTCGAGATTGTAGCCGGCCCGCCGCGCGTTCGAGGTGAACCAGGGACCGGCGAACATGAACGCCGCGCGTTTCGTGAAGAACAGACGTGCGGCACCGTCCAGGTCAAGTGCCACCATATCCTTGGCGAGCGCGCCGCGATCGACGAGATCGATCAGACGCTGCGCCGATCCGACGATCGCCGGATCGGTCCAGGGCCGGCGGCCGGCGAGAACTTCGCCCACCGACTTTTGCCCGGCGGTCACCTGCATCAGATTGCCGAACAGATGGCCGCCGCTCGCGTTGTTGCGCGGGCCGACGACCAGCGGTTGGAGCCCCGCCTTCTTCGCCTCGTCGAACAGCGCCAGCAATTCGGCGTAGGTCTTCGGCGCTTGCCAGCCGCGCTGGGCGAACACGTCCTTGTGATACCAAAGCCCGATGACGTCGAGCCCATCGGGGAACTCGTAGATCTCGCCCGCGAAATGGGTCTTCAGCTCGTCGTAAAGCCAGCCGTGGAGCCGCGATTTCCAGCCGCGCTGTTCGTAATAGGCGGTCAACGGCACGACGAGCTTCGCCTCGGCCACCACGCCCACACGGCCGATGCCGGAATTCGTCAAGATCACGTCCGGTCCGGCGTCGGACTGGATCGCGGCCTGCACGGCGCCGTTGGTGATCGTGCCGGTCGGCTGCATGTATTGCACCGTCACGCCCGGATTGCGCTTCTCGAAATCCGCCTTGATCTCGTTCCACAGCTTCGCGATCTCGGGATCGTTGAGCTGTTCGGGGCCCCACATACGCAAAGTCTGCGCGTGCGCCGCGCCCGCGATCCCGGCCGCCATCAAGGCAGCCGCGATCCATCCGGCGGTGCGTCGCACCGCCTTACCGGTCTTGAACATCGTTCCCTCCCAGGTTTTTGTTTCGTCGCTTGGCGATCGATTGCGGCCGTTCAGTCGACTCCCGCTTCGTGCATCACGATGCGCCGGTCGCCGGTCGGATAGCCCACGACCATGCGGGCCGTGACCTTGCCGGTGTTGCGGGCGTCGTGCAGCACGTTGCTGGAGATATGGAGGACATCGCCCGGCTTGAGGACGACGGACTCCGCGCCGATCGAGTGCTCGAGTTCGCCCTCGATCAGATAGAGAATTTCGTCGCTGTTCGGATGGTGATGCTTGGGGTTCTTCTGCCCCGGCTCGATCTCGACATAACCGAACGTGATTCCCGTGGTCGGAAATGTTTCGCGATTGACCAGCCACTGGATCGATCCCCAGTCATGGATGGCGGCCTGATCGCGCGAAACGCGGTTCGTGTGACGGACGGCATTGGACATTCGAAAGCTCCTCGTTCGGTAATCAGGTTTCGGCGCCAACGGGCTCGGGGCCCGGTGCGGCCGCGAGCGCCGTCAGAACGGCGTCGCGGACGTCGGCGATATGCTCGCGCATCAGCGCTTCCGCGCGCGCGGCATCGCCCGCCCGGAAGGATGCGAGAATCTGGTCGCGTTCCCACGCCGCGCGCTCGACGAAGGCGGGGTCGCGATTGGCGATCACGCGGCAAAGCTGGATCTGCAGTTTGAGACGTGCGAGCGAGTCAACAAGCGCGTGATTGCCCGACAATTCGGCGATGCGTTCATGGAACGCGCGATCGTGAGTCGCGTAGGCGGCCATGTCGCCCGCCGCCATTGCCGCCACACTTTGATCCAAAACCCGGACGAACCATTCGATGTCACCGGCGGTCAGGCGCGGCACCGCCAAGCGCACCGCGAACCCCTCCAGCTCCTGGCGCAGATCGTAAAGATCTTTGACCTCGGCATAGGTCAAGCGGCGGACGAAGAAGCCGCGATACGGCCGCACCTCGATCAGACCGTCCTTGGCGAGCGCGCCGATCGCCTCGCGGAACGGCGTGCGGCTCGACGCCAGACGCGCGATCAGCAGCTTCTCGTCGAGGGCGGCCCCCGGCTCGAGTTCGCCCGACATGATCAATCGGACGATCTCCTCATAAGTGCGCTCGCGCAGGGTCAAATGGCGTCCGTCGTTCATCGGCGAATGGCTCCGTCAGAAGGTCTCTCGTCCCTCTGTATAAATATGCAATATACTATTTGGAAGGAGTATGCAATATATTTTGAAGCAAAGAGACCGAATGGGAGGCGCCCAATGAAGGTTTATGTCGTCGGAACCTGCGATACGAAGGAACAGGAGCTCATTTTCGCCAAATCCATCATCGAAGCGGCCGGCGTTCCCGCCGTACTTGTTGATGTCGGCACGAGAGCGGAAGCGAAGGCGGCGGACTTCTCCGCCGCCCAAGTCGCGGCCTTTCACCCGGATGGTCCCGGCGCCGTTTTGGGCAAGAACGATCGCGGGGTCGCCGTCGCCGCAATGGGCTTGGCCCTCGCCGCCTTTCTGAAATCGCGGAACGACATCGGCGCCGTCCTCGGCCTCGGCGGCACCGGCAATACGACCTTGGTGACCGGCGCGATGCGCGAATTGCCGATCGGCGTTCCCAAACTGATGGTCTCGACCGTCGCCTCGGGCAATACGGCGCCCTATGTCGGCCCCACCGATATGGCGATGATGTATTCAGTGGTCGATATCGCGGGGCTGAACCCGATCAGCGAGCGCGTCATCGCCAACGCCGCGCGCGCCGTCGCGGGCATGGTCAAATTCGCGGGCCCGCTTGCGCGCGCCGCCAAACCCGGCATCGGCATGACGATGTTCGGCGTGACGACGCCGTGCGTGACCGAGATCCGCAAGCTGATCGGCGGCGATTACGAATGCTACGTCTTTCACGCGACGGGCACCGGCGGCCAATCGATGGAAAAGCTCGCCGATTCCGGCCTGGTCGAAGGCTTGATCGACGCGACGACGACCGAGGTTCCCGACTTCCTGTTCGGCGGCGTCTTCCCCTGCACCGCCGATCGCTTCGGCGCGGTCGCGCGCACGCGCTTGCCCTATGTCGGATCGGTCGGCGCGGTCGACATGGTGAATTGGGGGGCGCGCGATACGGTGCCCGTCCGCTTCGCGGATCGAAAGCTGCACGTCCACAACGCGAGCGTCACGCTGATGCGCACGACGCCGGACGAGAACCGGCAGATCGGCGCCTGGATCGCATCGCGCCTCAACAAATGCGACGGGCCGGTCCGCTTCGTGCTGCCGCTGGGCGGCGTGTCGATGATCGACGCGCCCGGCCAACCCTTCCACGATCCCGCCGCCGACGAAGCGCTGTTCGCCGCGATCGAGTCCACGCTCGTCCAAACGCCCAACCGCAAACTGGTCAAGCTGCCGCTGCACATCAACGACCCGGCCTTCGCGGCCGCCTTGGTCACGAATTATCGCGACATCGCCAAACGCTGAACGACACCGAACAGGAAACCGCCATGCCCCGTATCGAACGCCGCGTCATTCTTGAACGTCTGCGCACCCGCATCGCCGAAGGCAAGCCCATCATCGGCGGCGGCGCCGGCACGGGTCTCTCCGCCAAATGCGAGGAGGCCGGCGGCATCGACCTGATCGTGATCTACAATTCCGGCCGCTATCGCATGGCGGGGCGCGGCTCGTTGGCGGGTTTGCTCGCCTATGGCAACGCGAACGACATCGTCGTCGATATGGCGCGCGAAGTGCTTCCCGTCGTGCGCGATACGCCGGTTCTTGCCGGCGTCAACGGAACCGATCCCTTCGTCGATATGGACGTGTTCCTCGCGGAACTGAAGCGCATCGGCTTTTCGGGCGTGCAGAACTTTCCGACCGTCGGGCTGATCGACGGGACGTTCCGCGCCAATCTCGAGGAAACCGGCATGGGGTTCGGCTTGGAGATCGACATGATCGCGCGCGCCCGCAAGCTCGATCTGCTGACGACGCCCTATGTGTTTTCGGCGGACGACGCGGCGGCGATGGCCAAAGCGGGTGCCGATATCATCGTTTGCCATTTCGGCTTGACGACCGGCGGCAGCATCGGCGCCGAAACGGCCCGAACGCTCGACGATTGCGTGGGCGAACTCGATCTATGGGCGGAAGCCGCGATGCGCGTGCGCAAGGACACGATCGTGCTGTGCCACGGCGGACCGGTCGCCGAGCCGGACGACGCGCGATATGTGTTGTCGCGCGCCAAGCTCTGCCACGGCTTCTATGGCGCGAGTTCGATGGAACGCCTGCCGACCGAACGCGCGATCCGGGCCCAGACCGAAGCCTTCAAAGCGGCGACACACCGCGCCGCTGGTTGAGATTAAACACGTGGCCAAAGCGTCGAAGCCCGAAGCTGGTTTCCCAGAGCGGGCTTCTTCGTCTCTCGAATAATGATCGGCGCTGCGGGATTCGAATCCTGAGCGGTATCGCCGCGAACCCAACCTTCAGACTGTGTGGAATTCCGCTATCTCAATATTGGTTTCCGCATTTACGACGCATTCTGAGGCCTCTTGTGGAAAATGGGGCATATGATTTTCGGCCGCAACTCAACATTCAGACCATTCTCTCGCGTCTATTCTGCCCCGGGTTTGGGAGATGCCGAGCTTAGGCTCCATTCCGAGCCTGAAGGCACGATATAGATCAGAGATCAGCTCGATGCTCGATGCTCGATCTTGATTTTGAAGCGTTCTGATTTGCGGCCGTTATGCGAACCGAGAGGCGATTTTCTCGGCGATCATCAGTGTCGGTAGATTGGTGTTCGTCCGCACGATGCGCGGCATGATTGAAGCGTCGGCTACCGTCAGGCCACGGACACCGATCACAGCACCGCTTGCGTCGACGACCGCATCGGGATCGTCCGCAGCCCCCATCCGGCACGTGCCCGACGGGTGCCACGACGTGCCGACGATCTGGCGGATATAGGATTCGGTCGTCGCGGCGTCGCGCAGAATGTCTGCAAGCGACGCGCCGTCGGTGATGACATTGCGGATCACGAAACGCCGCAATGTCGCCGAAGCGTCCATCGCGATTGCGCCGACACTTCCCAGCAGCGCGTTGAAGGCGGTGGGCTTGCTCAGTTTCTCGATCAACGGCGACAGGCGCGACGGGAATACGTCCGACACCACGCCGGGATGCATCATCCCATCCAGAATATGCGCGACCAAGCGGAAGCCTTCGACGAGGCGGCGCGAATCGCGTGGATCGGACATGCCGTTGAAATCGATGATCGGATCGACGCCCGGATCGGCGGCAGCAAGCGTGAGTTGGCCGCGCGAAGACGGCAGGCACAGATAGGTGCGCAGCGAGCAGATGCGCTCGCCCACATCGTGCCACATCGAGCGTGCACCTCCCGACAGCACCATGTCCGACGGCTCGCAGCCCAGCACCCCGGAGCTGTAGCGCAGATAGGTCGATACGCCGCGCGACGGCTTCACGCCCCGCGCTTTGGGATCGACATAGGCCGAAATCGAAACGATCGGATGGTCCTGAAGATTGCGCCCCACGCCAGGTCGATGCGCGCGGATGTCGATCCCGTGCCGCGCCAATTCGGCTTGATCCCCGATCCCCGACAGCATCAGCAATTGCGGCGAGCGGATAGCCCCCGCGCTCAGAATCACGTGATCGGCGTCGATCCGCCGCGTTTCGCCGTCACGGCGAAACTCGATTCCGGCGGCGCGACCGTTTTCGATCGCGACGCGCAATACACGGGCGTTCGCAACAATCGATAGATTGGGCCGCGCACGGACCGCGTCGGTCAGATAGGCACGCGAGGCGGAATGACGCAGCTGTCCGTCATTGCTGAACGGCAGCGCGCCATACCCATCGCCGAACGGGCCGTTGAGATCGTCGAGGCGCTTATGGCCGAGCTGTGACCATGCACGCATATAGGCAAGCGTCGCCGCATCCCAGGTCTCGGGCGGCGCGCGCCTGATCTTGATCGGTCCCGCGTCGCCGTGCAGCGGTCCGCCGAAATCAAGATCGGTTTCGAGCTTGCGGAAGAACGGCAGAACCGAATCCCAGCCCCAACCTTTGGCGCCCGCGACCGCCCAATGATCGTAGTCGGCGGGCGCGCCCCGTAGCGCAATCTGGCCGTTGATCGTCGATCCACCGCCCAGCAGCATGCCTTGCTTGAACGCATGCTCGGGTCCGCCGGCGGCGTGGCGCGCGCGCAGCCCCGGCCAGAAATAGGCCGGATCGACAAAGGCACGCCCGCCATAGGTATCGGTCAGGTCTGGGCGACGCTCGGGATCGAGATCGGGCCCCGCCTCGACCAGCACGATGCGCCGGCGCGGGTCTTCGGAAAGCCGGGCGGCGAGCACGCTGCCCGCCGCCCCGCCGCCGACGATCACGAAATCGACGCGGCTAGCACCGTGTGCTGCGTCCATCGTGTTAATGCGTGCCGGACAGAATCGCCCCTTGCGCGGCGAGGCCTTCGCGCAACTGGCGCACCGGCACGCTGCGGATATTGCCCGGATCGTTGCCGCGCAGGCTGATCACCGCCCCCAAGCCCGCCGCTTCGCCCTGCGCCATGCAAGGCCCCATGACGCGCGCAGAGCCGTGGCCTTCGCGATCGGCCGACATGCAACGCCCGGCGATATAGACGTTCTTCAAGCTCTTGGTCAGCAGCATGTCGTAGGGCATGTCGTAGGATCCGCCGTGCTTCACCGGGATGCGGACTTGCTTGATGCCGTCCTGATGGATGTCGATATGGTGGGAGCCCTTGCCGATCGCGTCGTCGCGCTTGCGCGCATTCAGCACGTCGTCGCCGGTCAGCACATAGTCGCCGACGATGCGGCGCGTTTCACGAATGCCCAGGCGATGCGCCAGACCCGAGAAATGCGCGTTCTCGAAGCCGGGCACGCGCTTGCGCATGAACGCCACGCAATTCCACACCTGATCGACCAAGCCGTTGAACGCCTCCGACAGTTTCACCGTATCGGTCGCATCGATATTGGCGATTCGCGTCGTGTTGATCGACACCTCGCCGCGTTCCGCCGATACCGGGATAATGCCGATCAAGGCGGTCTCGTACTTCAGATCGCCGTTACGGATACCGTCTTGAATCAGCGGGCCGTTGCCTTTGACGAACACGGCCGGATGCCCTTGTTCGCGAAGCTTCTCGGCGCATTGGCGCGGCGTCAGATCCGCGCCCATCCATTCGCTTTCGCCGACGGCGAGGTTCTCCGGCGCTTCGACGCAGAAATCGAGCAAGCGCTTGGAATCGACGCCCGACATGCGGAACAACATCGTCAGCGGCTGGAACTCGCCCTTGTCGTTGGAGATCATCGCCTCGGCGCCCGCCATCATCGCGACATCGCCATCACCCGAGCAGTCGATGAACACCTTGGCGGAAACGAGCGTACGCTGGCGCTTGTTGAGCACGACCACGCCGCGCACTTCGCCATTGTCCATCACCACGTCTTCGGCGAAGGAGTACATCCACACATGCACGCCGTGGCGGCGCACGACATTGGCGACGGCGATCTTCATGATCTCCGGATCGATGCACACGTACCAGATCAGGCGCCAATCCTTGATCGGCCCGATATAGCCGCCCAGTCGTTCGTGCTCGTCCAGAATCTCCTTCAGCACGCCGCCGACGATCCATTCGCCGCGCGCGTTCAATGCGCCGTCAACCGGCAGGCCGGTGATTAGCTCGCCGCCGATCATCGAGCCCGCTTCGAGCAGCAGCGTCTTGGCACCGTTCTTGGCGGCACTGATCGCCGCGGCGACGCCCGCACAACCGCCGCCCACGACGACGACGTCATATTCCGCGTGATGGAGTTTCTGAGCCATAGGGGTAACGTCTCTCCTTGGTATGGAACGATCAGGCCGCGCCGTGATGGCGGGCGATTCCGGTTTCAGCGTCGAACAAGTGAATGCGCGCGGGATCGAAGGCGAGCGACACAGCCTCCCCCTCGCGCGCCGTGAATTCGCGCGGATCGGCGCGCGCAACGATCTCGGCGCCCTCGGCGAGGCGCACGGTCAAAAACAGATCCGGTCCGGCAAGCTCGGCGAGTGCCACCGTTCCGCGCAGATCGCCCTTGTCGCGGCCGGGCGCGATCGCCTCGGCGCGCACGCCCATCCTAAGCTTTCCGCCGCCGAGCACGGCTGCCGACGGATGGAGCGCAACGGAACCGCCCGCGCACACGAAACGCGGGACGCCGCCTTGAACGCCGAGCTCGCCGTCGAGGAAGTTCATCTCGCGATCGCCGACGAAGTTCGCGACGAAGGCATTGGCAGGCCGGTCGTAGATCTCGGCGGGCGGAGCGACCTGCTGCAGCTTGCCGTGATTGAAGATCGCGATGCGCGACGACAGCGTCATCGCCTCCGACTGATCGTGCGTCACATAGACGATGGTCGAGCCGAGCTGGGCGTGCAGCGCCTTGAGATCCCGGCGCATGCGGATGCGCAAGCGCGCGTCGAGATTGGACAGCGGCTCGTCCAGCAGGAACACTTTGGGGTCGCGTACCATCGCGCGGCCCAGCGCCACACGCTGCTGCTGGCCGCCCGAAATCTCGCGCGGATAGCGCGCGAGCAGCGCGCCGATACCCAGCGCCTGCGCGACCGCCTCGACCTTGCGACGGATTTCGCCGGCGTCGGGCTTGGGTTTGCGCGCCTCCAGCGGGAAGGCAATGTTCTCCATCACCGTGAGATGCGGATAGAGCGCGTAGTTCTGGAACACCATCGCCAGATCGCGCTTTTCGGGCGGGAGCGCCGTTACGTCGCGTCCGGCGATCTCGATCTTGCCGCCGTCAGCGTCGATCAAGCCCGCGAGCAAGCCTAGTGTCGTCGACTTGCCCGAGCCCGACGGGCCCAGCAGCGACAGGAACTCGCCCTCCGCCACGTCGAGATCGAGACCCGCCAACGCAACGACGGGGCCGTAGTTTTTGGAGACGCCGCTGAAACGTACAGCCGACATGGCTCAACCCTTCACGCCGCCGCCGGTCAAGCCGGAGACGAAATGCCGCTGGAGAAACACGAAGATCGCGACGATGGGCACGATCGAGACGATGGACGCCGCCAAAAGCGGGCCCCATTCCCGGCCGTAGAAGCCGAGATAGAAATAGATCGCCACAGGGAAGGTTCGCGCGGTCTCACTCGACGTCATCGTCACCGCAACGACGAAGTCGTTCCAAGCGAAGACCAGCACGAACAAACCCGCCGCGACCAAGCCGGGTTTCGAAAGCGGCAGCACGACCTTGAACAGGGTGCGCGTCGGCGAGCAGCCATCGACGCGCGCGGCGTTCTCCACCTCCACCGGCAGCGATAGGAAATATCCGTAGAGCATCCACACGACGACCGGCAGCTGGTAGGCCGAATAGAGCAACACGAGCCCCAGGCGCGTATCGGCGAGACCGGTGGCGCTGAGGAGCGTGAATGTGGGCACGAGCAACGAGGCGATCGGGATCGACATGACCGCAACGGTCGAGACCATCAACGTGTCGCGGCCGGGAAATCGGAAGCGCGCGATCGCATATCCGGCAAGCGCTCCCAGCGCTAACGTCAGGAGGACGCTTGCGGCCGAGACGGCGATACTGTTGGCGATGAAATAGGCTGCGTTGTCGGCGAAGATACGCACGTAATGCTCAAGCGTCGGATTCTCGGGCAGTAGGCGCGGCGGAAACTCGACGATCTTATCGGTCGGCTTCAGCGACGACAGAAAACCCCACAGGATCGGCAGCAGCGCGAACAATCCGATCAGCGCGTTGACCGCGAGGCGTGCCGCCTTACGGCGCAAAGCATGCGCGAAAACGTCGGTCATTATCAGAGCCTCCCCGCGCGGCGAAACAACAGAAGCAGCATCGCGACCAGCGCCAGATTGGCGAGGAACACCAGGATCGCCAGCGCGTTGGCCGGGCCCAGAATGTGGTCCTGGAAGCCGAGGCGGAACATGCGCAGCACCACCACCTCGGTTGAATTGCCCGGCCCGCCGCCCGTTAAGATCAGTGGAAACGTCAGGATGTTGACGAAATGGATCAACAGCCGGACGACCGTGATCAGGATGGGGATACGCAGCAGCGGCAGCGTGATACGGCGGAAGCGCATCCACGCATCGGCGCCGTCCACGCGCGCGGCCAGATGCAGAGATGGCGGTATGCTTTTAAGGCCGGCGAGCAACATGATCATCGCGAAAGCCGCATCGCGCCACATCGCGTTGAACACCAGCGCCGCCATCGCGGATTTGGGATTGGCGAGGATCGATACATCGCCCATGCCTAAAGGCCCAAGGGCGAGTTGCGACAATCCCGCTTCCTGGGAGAAGAGCCATTTGAGAAGCATTGAGCCGACGAGCATCGCGATCATGTAGGGTACGAGCACGATCGCGCGCATCAGTGTGGCCGAACGTCCGTCGCGCTCCAGCCACAACGCCAAGGCGAATCCCAATGCGAAGGTCAATATCAGCGAAAAGAAGGCGAAGATCGCCGTCGCAGCGAGGCTTCCCAGAACCTCGGGCGAGGTGACGACGCGCGCATAGTTGTCCCAGCCGACGAAGGATCGGATCTGGAAGAAACGGACATTGTGAAGGCTGTACCAGAAGCCGACCAGAAGCGGCCCGATCACCAAGCCAGCCTCCAGTGCCACCGCCGGCGCAATCAGCCGATACGGCACCCAAAATTCGGCGCGACGCGTTTCCATTGACCCAATCCCGTGGGACGGCGGCGGACGACACCCGAAGACGCCGCCCGCGACCGGCCTTTACTGACGTTCCTGTGTCGTGCGTTCGGCGATCTTCAGCGCGTCGGCGGCGCTGCGCTGTCCCAGCACGAGTTGTTGCGTGGCGAGATTGAAGTCAGCCAAGGTGCGCGACCAATTGCAGCGGCCGGGCATCATGAAGCCGTTCGTCGAGAACTCGTTGGCGACGAGGCGCAGCGGCGCATTCGCGGGTTCGGCCATCCGCGGATTCGCGGCGAGGCTTTTGAGCATCGGCACCTGACCGCCCGGCGACTGCCACAGCGCCATCGCGTCGGCATTTGTCATGTGATCGATGAACGCCGCCGCTTGCCGCAGACGTGGCGAGTTACGCCAAGCGACCGCGAACCAGCCTGTAATGACGGCCGGGCCGCCCTTCTGTGCGTTCCAACCCGGAATGCCGACTTGGGCAAGATCGTCCTTGTTCCAGCCCGCCGCCGTGCGCTGTATCTGTTCAAAACGGCTATTGGCGATGATCATCATCCCGTAGCGCCCGGCAGCGAACTGATCGATCGCATCGTCCGACGTCATCGCAACGGCCTCGCGCGGCGTGACGCGGTGCTTGGTGATGAGATCGGCCTGCCAGGTAAGGGCACGCTCGGCCTCCGGCGTCGCGATGCGCGCCTTGCAGTCGTCGGTGAATATGCCGTTCTGCCCGCCGATCGCCGCGAGCACTGCCGGCGTCGCCGAGAAACGTTCGCTGGCGAGGCCGAGGCCAAGGCCCCAAATATCCGGCTGACCGTCGCCATTCGTATCCTTGGTCATGCGCTTGGCGGCTTCGAGAACGCCGTCCCAGGTCTTCAGGCTGTCAGGCGTCAAGCCCGTTTGCGCCAGAAGATCGCGCCGGTACATCAGCGTCCAAGTGATCGCCATCAGCGGCATGGCGAGCACCTTGCCCCCGACGGTCACGGCCTGCAGGGCCGCGGGTACGGCCAAATCGTCGCGCCGCTGCGCCGACCACGTATCGACCACCAGCGGCTTCAGATCGGCGGCCGCGTCGGTGTTGAGGATCAGACCGAGATTTTCGGCATTGACCCAGCCGATATCCGGCGCGTTGCGCGTGTTGTGGCCGAGCACGAATTTCTCTGCGAGCGTCGTCCACACCTGCGGCTCGACGCGGATCTTCACGTTCGGATTTTTCGCCTCGAACGATTCAATCATTTGTTTGAGCGCGGATTCCCGCCCGCCCGGTTTGGCGGGATCGAGGAACGTCCACATCGTCACCGTCGCCGGCGTCTGCGCCGCGGCGTTGCGCCAGATCGCAGGTACCGCCAGCGCACCTGCTCCGGCCAACGCGACGCGCCTCGTCACTTGGATGGTCATCGCTTCCTCCGTTATCGCGCGTTCGACGCGCTTGGTCAGATTTTGGTGTCGAAATAGAGCTTCTCGACCCGATCGAAATGGCGCCGCATTTCCTTGCGCGCCTTCGCCGGATCCTGCGCCGCCAGCGCGGATATCAGGCGCTCGCGGAATTCCAGACCGTCGCGCCAGCTTTGGGAGTTTTCGACGTGGCGTCGTAGCAAATCCCACATCTCGCCTTGGCGCAGACGCCAAAGCTCTTTGACGGCCCCCGCCAGGATCGAGTTGCCCGCGATTTCGGCCAAGCGCGCGTGGAAATAGCGATGCTCCTCCGACGGCGACTTGCCGGCCTCGATCAACTTGCGCATGCGCGCAACGCAATCGCGAAGGTCTTCGATCTCAGATGTCGAGGCGCGGCGCGCCGCCATCTCAGCGATGGTCGTTTCGATCGCACGGCGCGCCTCGAATTGTTCGAGCGTGCCCGGCCCCAAATCCTTCGACGTCTCCAGCGGAAACACCGGCTTGCCACCGGAGGCGTCGCGCACATAGGTGCCGTCGCCGATCCGCGTTTCGATCAGGCCAGCGGCTTCCAGCGCGATCAGCGCCTCGCGGATCGACGGACGGCTGACGCCGACTTGTTCGGCCAATTCGCGCTCGGCCGGCAACCGTGTGCCCGGCGCGAAACTGCCGTCGCGGATCAGCGCTTCGACCTGCTCGGCGATCTGTTCGTAAAGCCGTTTGGGCCGAACGACGGCGAGACGGCTGAGCGTTGCTTTGGGGGTCGGTTTCATCGACCCAAGAGAAATCACATCTTGGCCTTACCTGTCAAGCGGCCTTACCAATTTTTCAAAGCAAGGTGATCGCAGCCTTTTTGAAAGGTTCATGCACTGCCGCGCGCGATCACCGAAAAACCGAGATCGAGCTTCGCCGGGCGGCCGGTACGACCTTCGACGCGGTCAAGAATCATCTTCGCTGCGCATACGCCGATTTCACGTGCACTGACCTGGATCGTGGTCAACGGCGGCACAAGTTCGGCGCCGATGGGCAGATTCGAAAATCCCATCACCGCCATCTTGTTGGGCACCGCAAGGCCCAAACGCTGGCACGCGAACACAGCGCCCGACGCGATCATGTCGTTACTGCAAAAGACGGCGCGCAGATTGGGCCGCTCGGCCAACAGCGTGCGCAAGCCCTCCCCGCCCGCGACGACCGACGAAGGCGCCGGCGAATGGATGCGATAGGCCGACGGCGGCGGCGCCCCCGCCGCGATCGCCGCTTGCGAGAAACCCTCCCAGCGCGATTGAGAACGCTGATCCATACCGCCGATGAAGCCAAGCTCGCGATAGCCTCGACCGATCAAGTAACGGGCGGCGGCGGCGGCGGCGGCTTCGTTGGAAAAGCCGACCATCATATCGAGCGGCTTATCCGCCATCTCCCATGTCTCGACGGTCGGCACGCCGCTTTGTTTGATTTTAGCACGCAAGGCGCGGTCCCTGATCTGGCCGGTTACCACTAACCCATCGATCTTGCGGCCGAGAAACGCCTCGATCAGCGCATGCTCGTCGCCGTCGCGATACCAGCTTTGGCCGAGCAGCAATTGATAGCCGCGACTTGCGAGCTCGTGCCCCAGCCCGTCGATCGTTTCGGAGAAAATCGCGTTGGTCAAAACCGGCACCACAGCCGCGACGATCCGCGAGCGACCGGCCGCAAGGCTACCCGCCGTCAGATCGCGGACGTAATTGAGCCGGCGCGCCTCGGCGAAGATCGCTTCGCGCGTTTCGGGATCGACGCGGTCGGGCTGGCTGAAGGCGCGCGAAACCGTGGAAATGGAGACGTTCGCCGCGCGCGCGACGTCCTCCATTTTATAGTTTTTCGCTTTGATGCGCGCTTGGGGCATTGGATCGACCTACCTCGCTTTTACGATATTAAGCGGCCCCGCTGCCATCCCGCCACACAACAACGCGCTTGACCGCGAGGTCGCGACGTGGCATTTGACGCAAAACTTGTGCAAGCGCTTTCATTTTGGAGGAACACGCGTGACCGCCACCGCGAAATCGGATCTGACGGCCAGCCAGTTGGTGCGCGCGATGCGCGCCAGCGACCCGGTTCTGAGCCGCTTCAATCCGCTGGATCGCATCCTGTTCGTGAACGATTTCGACACCGGCTCCAACGGTTGGGCGGAATTGTCGGGCAATCACGACAACAATCTCGACAATCTGCGCGCCCGCGCGCGCGATCTGCGCCCGCCGCAGCTTTCCTCCCTCACCTTTTTCGATACCGGCACGCATGGCTCGATCGACGGGACCTATGCGTTGAAGCTCGCCACGCGCGCAAAGCTCAATCACATGAGCCAAGCGATCAAGCGCTTTACCTACGTTAAGCGCGGGTTGGTGCAGTTCGAGATGTACTTCACCTTCAAGGCCGAGACTGTGTTCAACCAGCCCGAAGCGGGCGAGCGCGCATGGGACGGAAATTTCCATCCCTCGGCCGCGCAGTTCGGCTCGTTCACGCTCAGCAACGACGTTGGCGAAGGCGAAAAGGGCGAGCGCTATCACTGCGCGCTGCGCTACGTGAATGCCGATCACACCGGCAAGCTCGTCCAAAGCTGGTTCTACAAAACCTCGGTGCAGCCCACGACGATGATGGAACGCACGGGCATGGCCAAATCGCCGGACGATTATCACGTCTGCCATCCCGACGATTGGAAGCCGGTGCCCAACGGGCACCAGCCGCTTTGCTACAACGAGATTCCGACCAAATCGAACTGGCACTATCTGCGCTGGGTGTTCGACACCGAACGCCGCCGCAATACCGAATTGCAGGTCAACGATCTGACGATGGATCTGCGCGACCTGCCCGTGCCGCTCTACGACCATCCCTATTGGGGCTGCGAGCGGCTGCTGAATTTCTGCCTCGATGTGCGCACGCATAGCGAAGTGCGCAACTTCCTATGGGTCGACTCGGTCGTCGCCTCGGTGGATTGGTAAATCATATGACGACGATGCGACGCTTCTTCACCGCCGTTCTCGAACAGGGCAATTCCTTCGAGGGCGACTTTCAAACCGATCCTTACGAAACCGGCTGGGCGTCGGAGGCGCGCTGGTTCGTGCGCGTGCTCGACAATGGCGGCAAGGCGACGCGCATCGCCTTTCAGACCGAATTGTCGCCCGACGGTATCGTCTGGGTCGCCGACGAATCAGCGCCCGTCGAACTCGCGATCCCGGCGCAGCCGCTGGTCACGTTCCTGCGCAAGGATTTCGGCAATTGGCTGCGCCTCAACGCCAAAATCTCGGGCAACGAACGCCCGGTCAAACTCGTCGTCTATCTCGCATTGAAGGAATGAACCGGTCCGAAGGACCAGAAGGAATGGGAGGATACGATATGGCTAAGACCATCATGACGCGCCGCCAGGCGCTGGCGACCACGGCGGCGGGAATCGGGCTTCTCGCCGCCCCGGCGATCGCGCAGGAACGCACGCTGACCATCCTGTCGCACAAGGTGCATGAGAATGTCGCGCGCGGCGCCGTCGCGGGCACCACGGGCGGCGACATCGCCGGCGAATGGGCAGCGCGGAACGGCGTGAAGCTCAACTGGATCACCGCCGATATCGACCCGATCCATGATCGTCTGCAACGCGAACTCGCCTTGCGCCAATCGTCGATCGACGTGGCGCTGATCATCAACAAATACGCCACGCCGCGTTTGAGCCGCCTGCTCGAACCGCTCGACCCTTGGCAGCAGCGCGCAGGCATCGCCGATTTCGCCGGCATTCCGTCGAAGCTGCTCGACGCCGTGCGCATCGACGGCAATCTATTCGCCGTCCCCTATCGCCACGCGACGACGGGCATGCATTACAACGAATCGCTATTGGCCGAGCGCGGGCTTTCGGGCGCGCCGACTAGCATCGAGCAATTCATCGATTACGCGCGCAAGCTGACCTTCACCCGTTCCGACGGCACTAAGGTCAACGGCTTGTCGGTGCCCGCCGGTGCCGGGCCGTTCGCCGTTCTGTCCCTGCTCTCGGCGTTCGGCGCCGAAATCTACGACGCCAACCTCAACGTCAAGGCCGACGGTCCGGGCATGGTCGAAGGTCTCAAGACCATGAACCAATTGTTCCGAGAAGGTGTGCTGCCGTCGAACTATGCCACGCTGTCGATCGACGAAGTCATCACCTCGATGCAGTTGGGTCAATCGGCGATGTCGTGCGATCCGTTCGCGCGCTTCACGTCGCATAACGATCCGCGCCGTTCGAAATACCCCGGCCAGATCAAGGTGGCGCCGATCCCCGCGAAGGGTGGCGGCTTCGTCGCAATGACGGAAATTTGGGCCTTCACCGTACCCAAGAATGCGCAGCAGAAGGAATTGTCCTGGAGCTTCGTGCGCGAATTGTCGTCGCCCGCGAACACGATCCGCGCGGCGCTGAATGGCAACGGCCCGGTGCGCCCGGCGGCGTATTCGGACCCACGCCTGCAACAGAACCTACCCTACACGAAGGAAGAGGCGATCGCGATCGCCAACGCGGCGACGCTGCCCTCGACCTTCGACGCCTCGGCGCAGGCCAGCACCGTGTTCATGGAGGAATCGCAGGCCGCCGTTATTGGCTTGAAGACGCCCGAGCGCGCGGCGGCCGATATGCGCCGGCGCGTCGAAGCCTTGATCAAGCGTTGACGGATCGGCGGTGCTGGTATCCCCGGCACCGCCGCCCCGCTAAAGGAAGACATGCCGAATCGTTTCGCAGCCCTGCCTTTTCTTGCTCCCGTTCACCTGCTGTTGTTCGGGGTGATCGCGCTGCCGTCGCTTTACGTCTTCTGGCTAAGCCTCAACGAATCGAGCTACGGCACTGATCTCGTCTTCGTCGGGTTCGAGAATTACCGCACGATCCTGACCGATCCGTATTTCTGGCGTGCGGCGTGGAACACCTTCGTCGTCGTCAACGTCATCGTCTATGCCGAATTGCTGCTGGGTTTGGCCCTCGCACTCGCCTTCGCGCGCAAGATCCCGTTCAAACCGCTGGTCTTCGCGATGATCCTCGTGCCCTACGCCGTGTCCGAAGTCGTCGGCGTTCTGGTGTGGAAGATCCTGCTCAATCCCAATTTCGGCCTGATTGGTCGCACCCTTGCCGATCTGGGCTTGGGGCTTAATTGGAGCTCCTCGCCCAGCCAAGGCCTCGCCGTCGCCGCTTTGATCGGCGTCTGGCACCATCTACCCTTCACCTTCCTGCTGCTCTATGCGGGCGTGTTATCGATCCCTCAATCGCTGTACGAGGCCGCGCGCATCGACGGCGCGGGTTCGTGGCAGATGTTCTGGCGCGTGACACTGCCGCTGCTGGTCCCTGCGATCCTGATCACGCTCATCTTCCGCTTGGTCTTCGCCTTCCGCATGTTCTCGGAGATCTGGCTGCTGACCAAGGGGGGCCCGGCGCGCCTCACCGAAGTGCTGGCCGTCTATCTCTACCAAGGTGCTTTCCGCTATGCCGATTTCGGTGCGGCCTCGGCGACCGGCTGGATGATGGTGATCGGCTCGCTCGCCGTCGCATCGATCTATTTGTTCGAGATCCACAAGCGCATGGTGAAGGGCGATGCTTAAGCTCCTGTCCCGTGCGGCCAAGATTTCGGGTATGGCGCTGTTTATGCTGTGGTCCGTCGGGCCGGTGCTATTCATCGTCGTCTCGTCGTTGAAGCAGCCGATCGATATTTTCGTCTACCCGCCGCAGTTCCTATTCACGCCGACGTTCGAGAACTACATCTCGCTGTGGACGTCATGGCCCGCCTTTTTCGAAACGATGGGCAACAGCCTCATCGTGTCGTTTGGCGCTACAGCATTAGCATCCGCCGTCAGCTTCCTGGCGGGCTACGCCTATTCGCGTTTCTCGGGCACGTGGCTCGCGGCCAGCGCGTTCTACATGATCGCGATCCGCCTGCTGCCGCCGATCGTGGTCACGCTGCCGCTGTTCCCGGTCGTCGACTTCCTGGGCATGAGCGACACCCACGCCACGCTGATCGTGCTTTACGCCGCATTCTGGGTGTCGCTTTTCACGATGATCATGAAGACCTTCATCGACGAAGTGCCGCGTGAGCTTGACGAAGCTGCCTTCGTCGATGGCGCCACGCGTTTCCAGACGTTGTGGCGCGTCATTCTGCCGCTGGCCGTGCAAGGCACGATGGCGGGCGCCATCTTCGTGTTCGTGTTCTCGTGGAACGAGTATCTTTTCGCGCTGATCTTCACGACCAACGCGGCGAAAACCACACCGCTGGTCATCAGCGAAGTGATGGATGCGATCTACGGCACCGATTGGGGCGTGTTGTTCGCGGGCGTGACGGTGCAGATCGCGCCGGTCGTCGCCCTCGTGACCTTCGCCCAGCGCTTGTTGATCGCCGGGCTCACCGCCGGATCGGTGAAGGGATAAATATGATCGACCAACCGCCCGTCACGCCGCCCAAGGCGATTTTTCCCGATCTGCGCGGGCGCGCGGCCCTCGTCACCGGCGGGGCGATGGGGATCGGTCTTGCCATCGTCGCCCGCCTTGCTCAGCAAGGCGTCAAAGTCGGTTTCCTCGATCTCGACGCCAATGGCGGTCAATCCGCCGCCGCCGCGATCGCCAAAGCCTACGACATTGACGCCCCCGCCTTCGAAGCCTGCGACCTGATCGACATCAAGGCGACGCGCGCCGCCATCGCCAAACTCGCCGAACGCATCGGGCCGTTTTCGATCCTGATCAACAATGCGGGCAACGACGACCGCCACACGATCGAAGGCGTCGAACCAGAATATTTCGACGCGCGCATCGCGGTCAATCTGCGCCATCAATTCTTCGCGGCCCAAGCCGTGATCCCCGGCATGAAAGAAAACGGTGGCGGGTCGATCGTCAATGTCGGCTCCCACGCTTGGTATCTCGGCGCGCCCGGCATGCCGGTCTATCTGATGGCGAAGGCCGGCGTGGCCGGTCTCACGCGCGCACTTGCCCGCGAACTCGGGCCTTCGGGCATTCGCGTCAATCAGGTCGTGCCCGGTTGGGTGCTGACCGAACGCCAGCGAAAATTATGGCTGACCGAGGAAGCCGATGCGCGCCGCCGGTCCGGCCAATGCCTCGACCGCGAATTGGACGCCGACGATATCGCATCGATGGTGCTGTTCCTGGCGTCGGATGCCGCGTGCATGTGCACGAACCAGACCTATTTCGTCGATGGCGGACGGAACTGAAGCTTACGACTATGTCGTCGTCGGCGCCGGAGCGGCGGGCAGCGTCGTCGCCGCGCGTCTGGCCGAGCGCGGTGCTTCGGTCGCGATCGTCGAAGCGGGTGGGCCCGACAGGAGTATTCTGTTCCATATCCCCGCCGGATTCGCGCGACTGATCAAAGACAAACGATACAACTGGGGCGACGAAGCGGGCCCCGAGCCGTCGTTGAACGGCCGGAAAATTACCTGGCCGCGCGGCAAGGTGTTGGGTGGATCGGGCAGCATCAACGGGCTCGTTTTCTTGCGCGGCTGGGCGGGTGATTTCGACCATTGGCACGATCTGGGTGCCACAGGCTGGGGCTATGCCGATGTGCTGCCCTATTTCAAACGCCTCGAAACGCTGCTCGCCAAGGATTACGATCCGGAACTTCATGGCTATGACGGGCCCGTCGCCGTGTCGCGCATCGAAACGCCATCGCGCGTCGCGCAAGCTTTCGTCGCCGCCGCGATCGAATGCGGCTATCCGCATAATCCGGATTTCAACGGGCGTGATCTGCTGGGTGCGGGATTGCATTTCCTGAATACGCGCAACGGTCTGCGCAGTACCACCGCGCGCGGACATCTGTTGCCCGCCTTGCGCCGCCATCCGAATTTGAACCTGCTATTACGCCACCATGTCGAGCGGATCGAATTCGACGGCAATCGTGCGGCCGGGATCGTCGTGCGACGCGACGATGGCACACGTGCGGCGCTGAAGGCGCGCCGCGAAGTGATCTTGTGTGCGGGTGCGATCAACACGCCGCATCTGCTGCAGCTCTCCGGTATCGGTAACGGCGAAACGCTGCGCGCGGCCGGGATCGAGACGCGCCACCATCTGCCGGGTGTCGGCGAAAACTTACAGGACCATGTGCTGGCGCGCTTCGCGTTCAAATCGCGTGAACGCGGCACATTGAACGACCGGGTGCGCAGTCCGTTCGGCCTTGCCAAGATCGGCCTGGATTACATCTTCAAGCGCCAAGGTCCATTGGCGATCTCGGCGGCCGAGGCGAGCCTGTTCGTTTCGACCGATGACGTCGATCGTGGCCCCGACATTCAGTTCCAAGTCGCGAATTTCAGTATGGACGGCTATGGTGGCGGCCTGCACCCCTTCCCCGGCTTCGTCTATTCCGCGACGATCTGCCGCCCGTCGAGTTCGGGTCATGTCTTCGCACGCACACCAGATCCGCGCGACCGGCCGGCAATCCTGGCGAATTATCTATCGGCACCGGACGATATCGACACGCTGCTGGCCGGGTTCCGCGTGGGCCGAAAACTCGCGCAAGCCCGGGCAATGTCGGCGTTGATCGAAAGCGAATTACGCCCCGGTCGGTTGAGCGACGACGAACTCGTCGCCTATTTTCGCGAAACGGCGACGACCGTTTTCCATCCTTGCGGCTCGTGCCGCATGGGCCGGGACGATGGTGCCGTGGTCGATCCGAAATTGCATGTGCGCGGGCTTCAGGGCTTGCGTATCGCCGATGCGAGTGTGATGCCGTCGATTCCATCGACGAATATCCACGCCGCATCGATCATGATCGCGGAAAAAGCCGCCGATCTCGTCATCAGCCCCACCAATAGCCGCTGAAAAACTAACGAATAGCTTGGTACCCGGCCGCCCCATGTCGTGCGAAACGGCATGAATCTTTTCTGCGCTGATCGAACGCCGAAGCCCGAAGCTGGTTTCCCAGGGCGGGCTTCTTCGTCTCTCATCGTGATGGTCGGAGCAGCGGGATCCGAATCCTGAGGGGCATCGCTCGACCAAGACGTTGCCGATCCCGACGCGGTGAGCGCGGCGCTGCGCAAGCGCGATCGTGCGGCCGCGATGGCGGCAATATCGACATGCTTGATATTTAGAACGGATGTCCCGTATACGGGACATATGGCAAAATCGAAAGCGGCCCCTATCACCAATCGCGAGCGCGGCATCGAACGCGTATTCCACCTTTTCGCGCATCTTCACGAACGGCGCGGGCCGATCCGCATCGCAGATCTACCCAAGGCGATCGGCGCCCCCCGCTCCACCGCCTATACGCTGGTGCGCATGCTGACCAATGCCGGGCTGCTGGAAAGCGTCGATGGCGGCAGCACCGTCTATTTCGGCAAGCTGATGCATATCTACGGGCAGGATTACGTTCGCGAGAACGATCTTGTCCGCCGCGGCCAGGAAGCGGCCGAGCGTCTGGCGCGCGAAACCGGCGAGACGACGGAGCTGTGCATGCTCCATCACGATCGCCAAGCGATCATCCATACGAGCCAGGGCACACGCCCCTTCCGCGTGACGTCGGAAGTCGGCGCCCGGATCCCGATTCCATGGACCGCCTCGGGGCGTTTCCTGCTGTCGCATCTCTCTGACGACGAAGTGCACGACCTGTTGAAATCCGAGGATTTCGTGCTGCCCGACGGGCGCAAGACGACGCTCGACGATTTCCTGCGCGACCGGCGCAAGGCCGAGCGCGACGGAATCTGCGTGACCAAGGGGCTCATCACCGCGTTCACGCAATGCCTGGCGGCCCCCGTGCGCCGCGAAGGCAGGGTCGTCGCGACCTTGTGCTTCGTCGTGCCGATCGACGTCGATGAGCCGCGGCTCGACGATCTCAAGACCATGTTGAAGGCCGACGCGAACAAGCTGTCGCTGCCCACGCGCGCCTGAATTTCCATACGGATCGCCGGACGGATTAACGCGCTCACATAGGTAAGCGCGAAGGGCCTTGCTTTTCCCGTGTGGCTTGGACATTATCTTGTATAAGAAACTACTGTCTCGTATACAAGACAACCGATATCATCCATGACCGAACAAGCAACGCCCGCCCGCCTCTCCGTCGCCGATATTCGCGAACGCATCGCGCGCCTGCAGCGCCTGGATATTGCGCTCAAGAACACGCCGCTTGAAGAGGCGAAAAATCTTTCGAGGATTCTCGGCGGGCCGCGCATTTTCGTGAAACGCGACGATTTGACCGGCGTGGCGCTGGGCGGCAATAAGCTGCGCAATCTCGAATTCCGCCTCGCTCATGCGATGAAGGACGCACCCGATACGGTCATCGTCGGGCTCGATCTGCAATCGAACTCCGCGCGCCAGACGGTCGGCGCCTGCAACAAACTCGGCCTCAAAACCATTCTGGTGCTCGAAGGCAAGCGCCCGAACATGGTGCAGGGCAATCTGCTGGTGGATTACCTGCTCGGCGCCGACGTACATTTCGCGCATGATCGTCACGAGCAGCGCCGCCTGCTCGACTCCCTTGCCGACGATGTGCGCAAGGCCGGCGGACGCCCGCATATCCTGAACGACAATCCGATGTTCGACGTCGCCTCCGCCGTCGCCTATCTGGAAACGACGCTCGAGATCGTCGATCAATTGGCCGCCCTCGGCCTGAAACCGAATTGCTTCTATATGTCGTCGAGCGGCAAGGGCCAAGCCGGCATGGTACTGGCGCAAAAGCTGCTGGACGTACCTTTCGTCATGCACGGCGTGACGGCGACGGACGAATTCCACATCCCTTCGCGCACCGCCGCGATCGCCAACGAGACGAGCAAGGCGATCGATCTAGGGATCGAGATCGCGGAAAGCGATATCGTCAATTTCGACGGCTTCGTCGGCAAAGCCTATGGCGTGCCCAGCGAAGCGGGCAACGAAGCCGTGCGCCTCTTCGCGCGCGCGGAGGGCATCGTCCTCGATCCGATCTACACCGGCAAGGCGGCCGCCGGGCTGATCGCCCATGTCCGCGAAGGCCGCTTCGCAAAGGACGATGTGGTCGTGTTCGTCCACACCGGCGGCACGCCGGCGATCTTCACCTGGAATTCGCTTTGGGCCTGATCGACGGCCCGTCCATCAACCAAAATCGATCAAGGAGAGGCAATATGAAACGCAGGCAATTCCTCGCCGCCGGTGCGGCGGCGATCGCGAGCGGCACGGGCTTCAGCTTGCGCGCGCAAGCCCAAGCCGCGTCCGGCACGATCACCTTCGGCCAAAGCACGGCGATCCTGACGCTGGATCCCGCGCGCGGCGCCTTCACCGCCTATCCGGGTGGCTACGAGGCGGCGCTCGCGATTTTCGACCGCCTGCTCGATTTCGACGCCGATATGAAGATCGTGCCGCAGCTCGCCACCGGCTACACGATGAGCGCCGATCTCAAATCCTGCGAATTGAAGCTGCGCGCGGGCGTGAAGTTCCACGACGGCACGTCCTGCGACGCCGCCGCCGTGAAGCTCAACCTCGAGCGCATGATGGACAAGCAGCGCAACCCGACCAACCGGCCGCTGTGGGATCCGATCGTCGTGATCGAGACGCCGGATGCGGCCACGGTCGTCATCAAGACCAGCACGCCCTTCGCGCAACTGCCGAACACGCTGGCCCATGGTTCAGGTGCCATCGTCTCCCCCGCCGCGTTGGAGAAATTCGGCGATACGGGGATCGCGCAGAACCCGATCGGCGCCGGCCCCTATAAGGTCGGATCGTTCAAGCCGGGCCAGGAACTGACGCTGGAAGCCTTCGACGGCTACTGGGGCGGCAAGCCGGGCGCCAATTCGATCGTGTTCCGCTTCATCGCCGAACCCGCGACGCGCATTAACGCGCTGACGACCGGCGCCGTCCAAGTCATCGACAATGTGCCCGTCCAGCTCGTGCAGCAGATCCAGCGCACCCCGAACGCGGAGATCGTCCGCCGCCCGGGCCTGCGCCCGATGGGCCTCGCCTTCAATCTGACGCGCGGTCCCCTCACCGACATTCGCGTGCGCCAGGCGATCAACCTCGCCGTGCCCGTCGCCACGATCGCCGAACGCGTGTTCTTCGGCTTCGCCAAGGCGCCGGACTCGCCTCTCGCCTTCGACACGATCGGCTACAAGAAGATCGCGCCGATGGCGTTCGACCAAGCGAAGGCCAAGGAACTGCTCGCCGCCGCCGGCTACAAGCCGGGGGCCGACGGCACGCTCGCCAAGGATGGCGCGAAGCTCGAACTTTCCTTCTTCGTGCCGGACGGGTTGTTCCCCGGCGACGTGCCGGTGGCCGAGATCATCGCCGCATCGCTGAAGCAGGTCGGCATCGCCACCGCGATCAACAAGATCGAACGCGGCGCCTATTGGGACCATCTGCGCCAGGACAAGGCCAATCTCAAATGGGATATGGCGATGTTCGGCTTCAATCCGTCCAACGCGTCGGGGACCTATCACCTCGCCTCGCTGTTCAAGTCGAACAAGAACGACGACGACAAGCCGGACGTGTGGAATATCGGCCGTTACAAGAACGCCAAGGTCGACGAGTTGCTGACCACCGCCGACAGCGCGCCGACCGATGCCGCGCGCATGGTGGCGTTGGGCGAAGCGCAAACGCTGATCTGGAACGACGCGCCCTATCTGTGGCTCCAGATCAACGAAAACGTCAGCGCGGTCCGCAAGGGCCTTGCCGGCGTCTCGGTCATGCCGATCGTCTTCACGTCGCTGCGCGGCGTGAAGGCCTGATCCGGTAAGCGCGGGATAAGGAACAGATGCTCCGTTTCCTGATCCGGCGCTTTGCGACCGTGCCGTTGGTCGCACTCGGCGTGGTCACGATCCTGTTCGTGATCTTCAAATCCGTGCCCGGCGACGAGGCTTCCCTCGTCGCCGGTGCTACGGCCACGCAGGCGGAGATTGAAGCGATTCGCATACAGCTCGGCCTCGACCGGCCGATTTTCCTTCAGTATCTCTCGCATCTCGCCGGTCTCGTGCAGGGCGATCTCGGCTATTCCTCGACCTTCCGCGGCAATCCCTTGCCGCATATCGCGGCGCGTATTCCCGCGACGGTCTACCTCACCGTGACATCCATCCTGATGATGGTCGCGATCGGCATTCCCGCCGGCGTGCTGGCCGCCGCCTATCGCAATCGCTTGCCCGATCTCGCGATCTCGTTCACGGTCGTCGGCCTTCTGGCCGTCCCGAATTTCTGGCTCGGCATGGTGCTGATCGCCGTGCTGTCCGTGTCGCTCGGATTGCTGCCGAGTTTCGGCGATGCGGGTTTCTCATCGATCGTCATTCCCACGCTCGCCTTGGCGGCGCGCTTGATCGCCCTGGTCGCGCGCATGACGCGCGGCGTGGTGATCGAGGAACTGCGCAAAGACTATATCCGCACGGCGCGCGCCAAGGGCCTGGGCAAAAGCGCCGTGCTGGTGCGCCATGTGCTGCGGAACGTGATGATTCCGACCGTCACGGTCATCGGCTTGCAAGCGGGCTATCTGCTCGGCGGCGCCGTCGTAATCGAACGACTCTGCGCGTGGCCCGGGATCGGCGAATTGCTGCTGACCGGCATTTCGGTGCGCGACTACACGCTCGTCCAGGGCATCACGCTCATCTTCGTGGTGGGCTTCATGCTCATCAACATCGCGGTCGAAGTGCTCTACCGCTTCATCAACCCGAAGCTCCGCTATGCCTGAGCCCGCCGCAATCCGTATCCCGCGCCGCGCGCGGGCCGCGCCGAATTATCATCTCTGGTTCGGCGCCAGCCTGCTGGGCGTTTTCGGCGCCGTGGCGATCTTCGGCGCCGCGATCGCACCTTACGATCCCAACGCGCAGGATCTGTTCGCGTTGCTGGAACCGCCGTCGGCCGCGCATTGGCTGGGCACCGACAATGTCGGGCGCGATATCCTGTCGCGGCTGATCGTCGGCACGCGCTACACGCTGAGCGTCGCAATCGCTTCCGTCTTCTTCGCCGGGCTTGGCGGCATCGCGCTCGGCGCGGTCGCGGGGTATTTCGGCGGGACGGTCGACCGCATCGTGACCGGCATTATCGATCTGCTGCTGACCGTGCCGAATATCGTACTCGCCATCGCGATCGCGTCGGTGGCGGGGGCCAGTGCGACGGGCCTCACCATCGCCATTACCGCAAGCTTCATCCCCCCGCTCGCGCGCCTCGTGCGCGGCCGCGTGGCGGAAATCGCGGCGGAGGATTTCGTCGCGGCCTGCGTCAATGTTGGCATGAGCCATACGCGAATCCTTCTGCGCCATGTCTTGCCCAACGCGGCGACCGTGATCGTCATCGAACTCAGCCTCAACGCCGGCCAAGCCGTGCTGATCGGCTCGGCGCTGGGCTTTCTCGGCCTCGGCGTTCAGCCGCCCGCCCCCGAATGGGGCACGATGCTGGGGGCGAGCCGCGAATATCTCCAGATCGCGCTGCATATCGTGCTGGCGCCCGGCATTGCCATTTCGCTGCTCGTCCTCGCCTTCAACATGTTCGGCGACGGCTTGCGCGACTATTTCGACCCGAATACCCGCGCTTGAGGATTCCGATGAAACACCGCGTCATCGACTGTCACGCCCATTTCTTTCCGCCGGCCGCCGGCGCGTCGGGTTTTCCCGACGCCGCGACGCACTTGCTGCACCAGCAACGCGCGATGCATTTGCACGGCAACCAGCCGTATCGGCGCAAACGTGACGACACGATCGTCAGCGAGCGGCCGCTTTGGGATCCCAAAGACCCGTCGCCGACGGGCCGCCGCGACGCCAATTTCCGTGTCGGCCGATACGGTCGTTTCGAATGGACCGCGAACGGCGACGACCAATACGTCCAGTTCCTGCCGCCAGAGATGGACGATCTGTCGACGACGCCCGAAAAGCTGATCGCGATGATGGATTACGCGGGCGTCGGCGCGGCGTTCCTGCAGAACGATCACATCTACGGCAATCTCGGCGAGGATTTCGCCGCGGCGACCAAGGCCTATCCCGGCCGCTTCGTCTTCTCGGCGCAGATCGAGGAAGCCTTCGCGTATCGGGACGACGAACTCGCGCGCCTCGATCACCAGATCGCGAAACTGGGCGCCGGCGCCGTCTATTTCACCACGACCGGCATGTTCCGCAGCGGCTACAAGCCGATGCATTCCGACAAAATCTACGATCCGTTCTGGCGCGCGATCGAGAAAAGCGGCGTGCCGGTCAGCTGGGTGCAATCGGCGAATTCGCCGGTCGGCACCTACGAAGACGAGATGAACCATCTCGAAACCATCGTCGAACGCTTCCCCGGCATCCGCCATGTGCTGGTGCACGGCGTGCCGACCGGGCTCTATGCCGACGACAAGGACAGACTGAACATCCCGGCGGTCATCAAGCGACTGATCGCCAGCGGCAAGGTCTTCTCCGAAATCCTCTACCCGATCGGTTGGGGCGGGAAGATGGAATACCCCTACCCGCGCGCGCATACGCATATCCGCCAAATGATCGATCTGTTCGGCGCCGACCGCTTCATGTGGGGCTCGGACATGCCCAACGTCGCGCGCTATTGCACCTACGCGCAGTCGCTGAACTACTTCACCAAGTACAGCGACTATCTGAGCGACGCCGAGCGCGACGGCATCCTTTACGGTAATGCGCTGAAGATCTATCCGGCCTTCGCGAAGCTCGAAGGCGCCGCCGGATGAAGCCCGTCCTCGCCGTCGAGCGCTTGACGGTCAACCTCGCCACCCCCACGCGCGCCTTCGACGCCTTGTCGGAGGTGAGCTTCGAGGTGCGCGCGCGCGAGGTCCTGGCGCTCGTGGGCGAGTCCGGCTGCGGCAAGAGCATGACGGCGATGGCCATCATGCGCCTGCTGCCCGAACCGGCGGCCGAAATCGTGGGCGGCCATATCCGCTTCGGCGGAATCGACCTTGCGACGGCCGACGAAGCCGCATTGCGCGGCATTCGCGGCAACCGCATCGGCCTGATCTTCCAAGAGCCGATGACATCGCTGAATCCGTCGATGCGCGTGGGCCCGCAAGTTGCCGAAGCCTTGCGTCTGCACAAAGGCCTGGATGCCGCCGACGCGCGGCGCGCGGTCGAGGAACTCTTCGCGCAAGTGCGTATCCCCGATCCCAAGCGCCGTTACGACGATTATCCGCATCAAATGTCCGGCGGCATGCGCCAGCGCGTCGTGATCGCCCTTGCCCTGGCTTGCCGCCCGGATCTGCTGATCGCCGACGAGCCAACGACGGCGCTGGATGTGACCACGCAAGCGCAAATCCTGGATACGATCCGCGCGCTGCAGGCCGAAACGGGCACGGCGATGATCCTGATCACCCACGATCTCGCCGTCGTCGCCGAAACCGCGGATCGCGTCGCGGTCATGTATGCGGGCCGTATCGTCGAGGAAGCCTCCGCAGAAGAATTGTTCGCCGCCCCGTGCCATCCTTATACGCAAGGCCTGATGGGCTCGATTCCCGAGGTCGTCGCCCCCGAAGATCTCGATTCCGAATCGCGCCTGCCGGAGATCGCGGGCATGGTCCCCGCCTTGTGGGACTTGCCGCCGGGCTGCGCATTCGCCCCTCGCTGCAAATATCGCGACGGCAAATGCGACGCGGCGCGCCCGCCGCTCGAACCCACAATCGACGGACGGCGTGTGGCTTGCTGGCATCCGGCGAGGCCGGCATGACAGCCCTTCTCGACGTCCAAGGCATCACCAAGAGATTCGCGGTCACGGGGCCGAGCGGGGCGACGATCGGCACCGTCCATGCCGTCGATCGCGTGAGTTTCTCGCTCGCCCCCGGCGAAACGCTGGGGCTGGTCGGCGAGTCCGGCTGCGGCAAGTCGACCATCGGCAAGATGATCGTGCGCCTATTGGAACCGAACGAGGGCACGATCGTTCTGGAAAATCGGGACATCACACACGCATCCCACAACGCGATGCGACCGCTGCGCCGGCGAGTGCAGATGATCTTCCAGGATCCCTACGCCTCGCTCGACCCACGCCAGCGCGCGGGCGCGATCATCGAGGAGCCGTTGATCGTTCACGGGATCGGCGACCGCGACGAACGGCGCGCGCGCGTCGCGGAATTGTTCAAACGCGTGGGATTGCGCCCCGACCAAATGGACAATCTGCCGGCCAAGTTCTCCGGCGGGCAGCGCCAACGCCTGGCGATCGCGCGCGCGCTTGCGCTCAATCCCGCTTTGATCGTCGCGGACGAACCGGTCTCCGCCCTCGACGTGTCGATCCAGGCGCAGGTGATCAATCTGCTGCGCGACATCCAGCGGGAATTGGGACTCGCCTATCTGTTCGTCGCACATGATCTTGGCGTTGTTCAGCATATCAGCCGCCGCGTCGCGGTGATGTATTTGGGCCGCATCGTGGAGATCGGCACGACCGAAGCGATCTTCGGCGATCCGCGCCATCCATATACGGCGATGTTGCTGGCCTCGGTACCCAAGCTCGACATCGCACGCAAAACCGCGCGACCACCGACCCCAAAAGGCGAGATACCGAGTCCGCTCTCGCCGCCCTCCGGCTGCGCCTTCCATCCGCGCTGCGCGCTGGCGACCGATCGCTGCCGCGTCGAACGCCCGGAACTCGAAACCAAACGATCCGGCGCGCAAGCCGCCTGCCACAACGCCGACTGACCAGGAACACAGCAATGACCGCCTTGAACATCGTCTCCCCGGCTGAACGGCTGCGCAAACTGGGCATCGTTCTGCCCGCGCCGCCGCCGCCGATCGCCAATTTCGTGCCGTGCGTGCAGGAAGGCGCGCTGCTGTTCCTGTCGGGCCAAGGGCCGGTCGACGCCAACGGCGACAAGCATACCGGCAAGGTCGGCGGCGGCGTGTCGATCGACGACGCCTACGCGCATGCGCGGCTGACGGCGATCAATCTTCTGGCGGTGATGCAGGCGGAGCTTGGCGATCTTGGCTGTGTGAAACGCATCGTGAAGGTTCTCGGCATGGTCAATGCCGTGCCCGACTTCGCCGAACATCCGCGAGTCATCAATGGCTGTTCGGATCTGTTCTTCGACGTGTTCGGCGAGGCCGGACGTCACGCGCGCTCCGCCGTCGGCATGGGCTCGTTGCCCGGCAACATCACGGTCGAGATCGAAGCGATCGTCGCCGTCCGATAAATCTAAACGCCGAAGCCCGCCACTCGGTTCTCCGGAGGCGGGCTTTTCTTTGCGCGTGGAAAGGCCATCGCCTGCAGAAAATGGCCCGGCGATTTATGAAATCATAAAATAACTTCTTATTTTCATATGATTAGGTGGATATCCTCATCTTCCCGAATCATCTTGCATACAAGTACGCATTTAGCTATGACTCGCCTCGTTCGGGAGGCGAACGCCACATGGCGCAACTGCGATTGGCCAGCGACACGACGACATTGCCGGCGGGCGAATCCGCCTACCGGGTGATTCGTCAGGCGATCCTCGATCTGGGTTTCGAGCCCGGCGCCGCTCTTTCCGAAAACGCGCTCGCCGCACAGCTGGGCACCAGCCGCACGCCGATCCGCGAAGCGTTGCAGCGTTTGGCGCGCGAAGGCCTGATCTTCGTCCTGCCCCAGCGCGGCACGATCGTGGCGCCGCTCGACTTCGAAACCTTCCGCGCCGCCTATTTCGTGCGCGCGTCGCTGGAATCCTGCGCCGCCGCCGAAGCCGCGCGTATCTCGGGCAAGGCGGCACAGGACGAGCTCGAAGACAGTCTCGCGCGCCAGCGCGTCATCCTCGCGGATTGGGACGAAGGCCGGTTCTGGGACGAGAACAACCGCTTCCACCAAATCATCCTGCGCCATGCCGGCGTGCCCAGCGTGTGGCAGGTCGTTCAGGATTCGAAATTCCATCTCGACCGGATGCGCCGCGCCCACCTCGATCTCGGTCCCGATTATCGCTTCGAGACGGTCGTCGCCGAACATGCCGCGATCACCGACGCGATCGTGCGCGGCGATGTCGCCGCCGCCAGCGGCGGCATGCACGAGCACATCGCAAAGGTCCTGCCGCGCGTCGAATTGTTGAAAGCCGCGCGCCCCGAATTGTTCGAGGCCGAAAAGCCGCTGACCCAAATCGTCGACGCGGAAGTGACGCCGCGCCGCCGCAACCTATCCAACAACGCCGCCGGAAAACCGGGCGGCACTTAATCGGGAGTAACGTCCATGTCGAAGTTTCTTGGAAACGCCGCGACGGGCATCGCGGCGAACGGTCCCTCGCGCCGTCAGATCATCCTGGGCGGTGCGGCGATGCTCGCGGCGGGATCCCTGCCCGCCTTCGCGCAAGATCGCAACGCGCCCGAAAGCCTGAAGCGCGGCGGCGGCACCACGCTGCGACTGCGCGCGTGGGAGCGTTATCCCGCCGCCGATATTCCCGGCCTCAACCGCTATCTCGACGGCAAGGCCGGCACATCGGTCGAATGGGTCAGCGCGCCCTTCGCACGTTACCGCGATCGCATGGTCGCCGAATTCATCGCCGGCACGCCGCTCGATATCGTCCAGATCCCGGAAACCGAACTCGCCGCGTGGTCGGATAGCGGCTGGCTCGCCCCGCTCGACGGCATGCAGGGCCTCGCCCAGATCATGCAGGCGGCCACGCCCGCCTCAGTCGAAGCGACCAAGGGCGTGGACGGCAAGACCTACGCGCTGCCCTATCTCAGCGACTCCTTCGGCTTCGCCTACGACGTCGAAACGCTGAACAAGGCGGGCTTCGCGCGCCCCGCGCGCAGCCTGGACGAGTTGCGCACCCAGATGGAGGCAATCAAGAAAGCCGGCCTCGACGATTTCCCGCTCAGCCTTGCGATGAAGAAGCAGCCCGGAAATTTCTGGAGCCTGTGGGCCACGCTTTATGCTTCGGGCGGCGATCTGTTCGCGCCCGACAACGAACCCGTGTTCGACAAGCCCGGTCATCCGTTGCAGGCGATCCTCGAATGGTACGTCGCCGCGATCAACGATTGGAAAATCGTCGGCCCGGAGGATCTGCAACGCGATTGGGGCGCTTCGCGCACCGGCATTCGCACCGGCATCGTCAAATGCGGCTACATGGCGCAATACGCGCTGGCCGAATTCAACGTATGGCCGGATTCGAAGGTCGCGGGCCGCATCCGCATGGCGCTGGTCCCGGGGCTCGACGCCAATATCCGCAACGCGGTCAGCTACGCGCATAGCGTGGGCATCGCCGCCGCATCGAAGAACAAACCGGCCGCGTGGGATGCGCTGCGCTTCTACGCCGGCCCCGATGCGTCGGGTGTGTTCTCGCTGCCGCGCGAACGCCTGATTGCCGAAGGCGGCCGCAGCCCCTTCCCCGCGCTCTATCAAGACCCGGCGGTGCAGGACCTCGTGCGCAAGATGACCGGCGGCGACATGGACGAGTTCCTGAAACTGTCCAGCACCGCCAAGCAAAAGCAGGGCATCAAGGCGGTGTGGTTCCCCGAATGGGAGGATTTCTGGATGACGCAGATCCAGGAAGTTCTGACCAAGCGCCAAGACGTCCGCACGGCGATCCGCCGCACGGCCGACGAAGCGCGCCGCCTGCGCAAAGCCTGACACGAACGGAAACGACACGATGAACGACACCGGTACGATGGGCGCCCCGCAATCGCGGGGCGCCGACACGCGGCTCTACACGGCGAACGATCTCGCTTCGGCGGTGCGCGAAGGTATCCGCGCGGCCGATCCCAAACTGAGCCGCTTCAATCCGCTGCCGCGCATCCTGTTCCACGACGATTTCGATTACGGCGTGCAGGGCTGGTGCGAGTTGATCGGGAACCATAACGGCGATCTCGACACCGTCCGCCCGGTTCTGTCCGACACGCGCCCGCCGCAGATCTCCACCTGCAGCTTCTTCGATATCGGCACGCATGGCCCGCTCAGCGGCAATTACGCGCTGAAACTCGCCACGCGCGCCAAGCCCGGCCATATGGCGCTCGCCATCAAACGCGCGACGTTCCAGAAGCCGGGCCTCGTCCAGCTCGAAACCTATTTCACGATCAAATCCGAGGCGTGGATCGGGGCGCGCGAAGGCAAGCACGACGGCAATATCGACCCGAGCGTTTCCGATTTCGGCGAGTTCTGTATCGGCAACGACGTATGTGACCGCGAATTCGGCCGGCGCTATCACTGCGCCCTGCGCTATGTGAACGCCGATGCGGACGGCAATCTGCAGCGCCGCTGGTTCTACAAAACCTCGGTGCAGACGACGACGAAGATGGAAGTCTCGGGCAGCCCGGCGGTCAGCGACTATCACGTGGCGCACCCGAACGATTGGGCGCCGGTGCCGAACGGCGAACATAACCTCTGCTACAACGAGGTGCCGACGAAGATCAATTGGCACTATCTGCGCTACCAGTTCGACACCGAAGCCGGGCGCAACGTCGAGCTTCAGGTGAACGACAAGATCATGGATCTGCGCGACGTGCCCGTACCGCGCTTCCCGCACGGTTATTGGGGCTTGGAGCGGTTGCTGAACTTCTCCATCGACGTGCGCACGCATCGCCCGGTGCGCAATTTCCTGTTCCTCAACACCTGTCTCGTCTCCGTCGATTGGTGAAATCCATGCTGCCCCGCGCCTTCACCGCCGTCATCGAACGCAACGTTACTTTCGACGGCGCGTTCACGACCGAACCCTACGAAACCGCCTGGGCCGGCGACGCGCGCTGGTTCGTCCACGTGTTGGACGCCACGCCCGGCGCCGAGATCGAATTCGGCGCGCAAGTCTCGCCCGAAAGCCTGACCTGGTGCGATCACGAAAGCCGCAAAGCCACGATCAAGGGCAAGGGCATGGCGAGCATCGCCGTCGATCTGCCCGGGCCCTGGCAGCGCTTGAGCGGCACGGTCCTCAACGGATCGGTCAAAGTCATCATGTATCTGTCGTTGCGCGGCTGAGGACGACCATGGCGACCGCCGCCACTCCGCAGCCCAAGCGCAACTGGCGCGCCCCGCGCGAGGAACAGCCGTTTCTGTTCTTCCTGATGAACACGCCGGCGGCGCTGATCCTGCTTGGCCTCGTCCTCTATCCGATCGTCTATTCGCTGTATCTGTCCCTGCACAGCTACAATCTGCGCCAACCTGGCCGTTTCCGATTCGTCGGTCTCGACAACTACACGAACATCCTGGGCAGCGAGCAGTTCTGGACCGCGGCGCAGGTGACCGTGCTGTTCAGCGTCGGCTCCATCGCGCTGACATTGACGCTCGGCACGCTGCTCGCCCTGCTGCTGAACGAGAAATTCCCCGGCCGTTCGATCCTGCGCGCCGTGATGCTAATTCCCTGGGCCATTCCGCCGGTCGTCAACGGCCTGATCTGGCAATGGATTCTGGAGGGCCGTTATGGCCTTGCCAACGGCGTGCTGGTGTCGCTTGGGATTTTCGACACACCGCATGCTTGGCTCAGCGACTACACAACCGCCCTGCCCGTGCTGATCGTGGCGCAGGTGTGGAACCATGTGCCTTTCGTCGCCATCGTCGTGCTGGCGGCCCTCCAGACGGTCCCTGAGGAACTTCACGAAGCCGCGCGCATCGATGGGGCGAATGTGTTCCAACGCTTCCGCCACATCACCTTTCCGTGGCTGAGCCACGCGCTGCTGCTGGTGCTGATCACGCAGACGATGGTGGCCTTGCGCACCTTCGATATCATTTACGTCCTGACCGGCGGCGGCCCGGGCAAGAGCACCACCGTGCTCGCCTGGCTCACCTACGTCACCACGTTCAACTTCCTCGATTTCGGGCGGGGCAGCGCCTACGCCTATATCCTGGCGCTGACGACGTTGGCGCTGTCGATCGTCTATATCCGCGTGTTGTGGAAGCGCGGGGAGTTGGCGCGATGATCACCGCCCGCCAACGCGTGCTGCGTCAAGCCTTCTTGATGCTCAGCGCCCTCGCCTTCTTCACCTTCATCTTCGCGCCGATCTACTGGATGACGGCGACGAGCTTTATGACGGAAAAGGAAATGCTGGCGATCCCGCCCCATTTCTTCCCCAGCGAGCCGACGCTGCGGAACTATCAAACCGTGCTGGGCATCGGCGATCCGGAATTCCTTGCCTTCGCCCGGAACCGCGCGCCCGCCGTGTTCGACATTTTTCCGGCGCTGAAAAACAGCCTGATCGTCGCCATCGTCGTGGCGATCATCAATCTACTGGTCGGCATTCCAGCGGCTTACGCTTTCGCGCGCATCACCTATCGCCGCGCTTTACCGGTGCTGACCATCTATCTCGCCACGCGCATGTTGCCGCCGATCATGCTGGTCGTGCCGATGTTCCTGATCATGCGCAATCTGGGACTGATCGACACGCCCTTCGCGCTGGTGATGGCCTATTGCGTGTTCACACTGCCCTTCACCGTGTGGCTGCTCCAGGCCTATTTCAAGACGATCCCGGCCGAGCTGGAGGATTCCGCCTTCATCGACGGCGCCACGCGCTGGCAGATCGTGCGCCATGTGCTGCTGCCGCTGGCGGTCCCCGGCTGCACTTGTGCGGCCATCCTCGCCTTCATGGCGTCGTGGAGCGAATTCCTGTTCGCAGTCGTGTTCTCCAAAACCGCCGCGAGCAAAACGCTGCCGGTCGTGGCGGCGAGCTTCGTCGATACCGCCTCGATCCAGTTCGACTATGTGATGACCGCGGGCGTCATCACCGCCTTGCCGCCGTTCCTGTTGGCGCTGCTGTTCCAGCGCTGGATCGTCAACGGCCTGTCCGCCGGCGCGCTCAAAGGCTGATCGATGCTCGCGCTGCCGCGCTTGGGGTTGGGGATGGCGGCACCCGCCACGCTCGGGCCCGACACGCCGGACGACGCGGTCGTGGCTTTGGTGAAACGCGCCCACGCGCGCGGTATCGAATGGTTCGATACGTCCCCGCTCTATGGTTCGGGCCGATCCGAAGACCTGCTGGGCCGTGCTCTGAGCGAATCACCCGTGCGCCTCTCGACCAAAGCCGGTTACGTGCTGACCGCCCCCTGGGGCACAAATGCGCCGGGCGAGGCGCGCCGACAGGATTTCGGCACAAGCGCGATCGACGCCAGCGTCGCCGCGAGTTTGAAGCGCCTGGGCCGCACGCGCATCGATCTCGTCCTGCTGCATGACCCGGACAAGCATCTCGATGCGGCGGTCGATCAAGCGTTCCCCGCCTTGCAACGCCTGAAGGATCAAGGCGTCATCGGCGCCATCGGCGTGGGCGTCAATCGCGCGGAGACCGCCTTGGCGCTGCTGGCGCGCATCCCCCTCGACGCCGTACTGATCGCCGGTCGTTTGACGCTTTTGGATTGGAGCGCCGCGTTCGAGTTGCTGCCCGCTTGCCGTGCGATGAACGTCGCGATCATCGCGGCGGGCGTGCTCAATTCCGGCATTCTCGGCGGCCATGCGAAGTTCCATTACGGGCCGCCGCCGCCCGAAACGCTGGCGCGGACTGCTCTACTCGCCGAAATCTGCGCCGATCACGGCACCAGCCTGAAAGCCGCCGCGTTCCACTACCCCGCGCGTCACGCGGGCGTATCGATGACGTTGATCGGCGCACGCACGGCCGCCGAACTCGACGAAACGCTCGATCTTCTCGAAACGCGCTTGCCCGAGGGGGTGTGGCGCGATCTTGAAAATGCGGGCGTGGGTCGATGATCGTCGATAGCCATTGCCATAGCTGGCGACGCGGCGACGGGTTCCCCGTGCGCATCCGCACGCGCATCGCTGCCCTTAACACCGACTTTCCCTTCCCGCCCGCCGGCTTCGCACAGGCGGGCGTCGATAAGGCCGTGCTGGTCAGCGCCGCGCAATCGCCCGACGAGACCGAGGCATTGTTCGCGCTGGCGGATGCGAACCCCATTACGGTCCTGGCGGTGATCGGCTTCCTCGATCCGTTCGCATCGGATTTCGCGACGCGCTTGGCCGCATGGCGGCGACGCCCAGTCTTCAGGGGTCTGCGCCTGCCGCTGGTTGTATTCGACGATCCCGCCTGGATCGAAACGCCGCCGGTGCTGAAGGCGCTCGATGCACTGAACGATGCCGGATTGATCGCCGAGTTCCTGGCGGAGGCCCAGCATCTCGATGCAGTCCACCGCGTACTGACCGCGCGGCCGAATCTCGCTGCGATCATCGATCACGCCGCCAATCCGCCGGCGAGACGCGGGCCCGATTTCGACGCCTGGCGCGAGAAGATCGCGCTGATCGCACGTGACACGGACGCGATCTGCAAATTCGGCGATCTGCGCAACGGCGGTGCCGCACCTCCCGCCGACGACGTGGCGGTCGAGATCGTCGGTCATGTCGCGCGGCATTTTGGGAATAGGCGACTGATCGCCGGATCGAATTGGCCGGTCGCCGGCGTGGACGGCGATCCCTATGGGGCCGCCTTCGTGCGCTTGCGGTCCTTCGCCCGCGCGACGGGTCTCGACGAACCTGCCTTGTTCGCGAACAACGCCTTGCGATTTTTCGGGAGGACGACATGAAAGCCATCCGCATCGAAACCAAGGACCAGGTGTGCCTGGTCGATACTCCCCGACCCGAGCCGCGCGATGGCGACGTACTGCTGAAGGTCCGGCATGTCGGCCTGTGCGGCAGCGACCTCGCCAATTATCGCGGCCTCAATCCGCTGGCGAGCTATCCGCGTATTCCCGGCCATGAGATCGGCGGGGAGATCGCCGCCATCGGCACGAACGTGCCCAGCGCCTATACCTGCGGCAAGCGCGCAATCGTCGTACCCTATACGAGCTGCGGCAAATGCAGCTCGTGCCGCCAGGGCCGCGTTAACGCGTGCCGCGACAACCGCACGCTCGGCGTTCAACAGGAAGGCGGCTTGGCCGACTATATCGTCCTTCCGCACGCAAAGCTGCTCCTGAACGACACGCTCCCGGCGGCGCATCTCGCTCTCGTCGAGCCTCTTTCGGTCGGCTTTCATGCGGCACGGCGCGGCCGCGTGACGGAGAAAGATATCGTCGTCGTACTGGGGACCGGCATGATCGGGCTTGGCGTCGTCGCGGGTGCGGCCGCACGCGGCGCCACAGTCATCGCGGTCGACGTGACGGCGGAGAAAGCCGAAGCCGCCCTCGCCCTCGGCGCCGCGCACGCCATCGCCAGCGCCGATGTGACGCAAGCCGTCGCCGATCTGACCGGCGGCCATGGGGCCGACGTGGTGATCGAAGCGGTCGGCACGCCGGAGACGTTCACCCAGGCCGTCGATCTCGTCTGCTATTGCGGGCGCGTCGTCTATGTCGGCTATGCGAAGGAGCCGGTCGCCTACAAGACGCAGATTTTTAATCTGAAGGAGCTCGACATCCTCGGCTCGCGGAACGCGCTACCCGAGGACTTCGCCGCGACGATCCCCTATCTCGAAAAACTCGGCGCCAAGGCCGACAAGCTTATCACCAAACGTTTCTCGATCGACAACGCGGCTGAGGCGTTTCCTTATTGGCTCGAGCATCGCGACGCGACGACGAAAATTCTCATCGAGTGCTGAGGGTGTCATATCACGCGCGTGACTTCATGCGCTTCGACCGCAATACGCCGAAGCCCGCCGCGTTAAAAACGCGATGGGCTTCTTTCTTGATCGGAGCGGCGGGATTCAAATCCCGTGACGCATCGCGTCGCGCCCAGTCCCTCAGACCGTGTGGAATTCCGCTATTTCAATATTGGTTTCCGCATTTACGAAGCATTCTGAGGCCATTTGTGGAAAATATTCAGCGCAACAGCATCGTTGATTTTGGGACCGGTACGATGGGTACCGTCATTGGCCTGAGAAAAAATAAGGTCACTGCGTAGCGAAATCCGGAACCTCCGGCCACGGGTTTCCGAAATTCGACATTACGCACGGCAATGGTACTTGTGGCAGCGGGCTATTTTAGGGCCGTGCCGCGCGCATCCGGAACAACGGCCAGAGCAGCATCGCGATCGCGATGGCGACGAAGGCGAGCGCGATCGGCCGATCGAGGATCGCCCAGAACGTACCGCCCGACGCCATCAAGCCGGTGCGCAGCTGTTCTTCGGCCAGCGGTGCGAGCACCATGCCCACCACGAAGGGCGCGATGGGCACGCGCGCGTATTCCATCGCGTAGCCGATCAGGCCGAAGCCGAGCATCACCCACACGTCGAAGACGCGCGATCCGCCGGTGAAGGCGCCGAGTACGCAGATCGCGAAGACCATCGGGAAGATCCAGGCGCGCTCCAGCACCATCAGCCAGGCGAAGATCATCACGCCGCCGGTCATGAAGATGAACATCAGCACATGGCTGAGCAGATGCGCGCCGACAATCGCGTTCACGATCTCCGGATTATGCGTATAGAGCATCGGTCCCGGCGCGAGATTGTGGACCATCAGCGCGCCGAGCAGCACGGAGTCCGCCAGCCCGCCGGGAATGCCCAGCGCCAGCAGCGGAATGAGCGTGCCGCCGGTCGTCGCATTGTTGGCGCTTTCGGCGGCGACGATCGCTTCCTCGCTGCCCTTGCCGAATTTCTCCGGCTCGTTCGACGCCGCGCGCGCGGTCGTATAGGCGACGATCGACGCGATCGTGGCGCCCACGCCGGGCAGAATGCCCATCGCGATGCCGATCAGCGAGGAACGGACCATGTTGAAGCCGTGGCGCACGTAGTCGCGCGCCGAAATAAGAATGCCGCGCATATTGGCGCGCACGCGCTCGCCCGCCTGCTCGTCGATATTGACCGTATCCGACAATAATTGGCTGATCGCGAAAATACCGAGGATCACCGGCAGCAATTCGAAGCCGGAGGACATCTCGACCCAGCCGAAGGTGAAACGCTGGGCGCCCGACGATGAATCGAGCCCCGGCATCGCCACCAGCATGCCGAACAGCGCCGAGATGATGCCCTTGATCAGCGAGCCGCGGCTCAGCGATGCGATCAAAGTCAGCGCCAGGCAGACGATGGCGAAATATTCCCACGGCCCGAACACGACCGCGACGCGCGCGAGCGGCGGTGCGAGCATCACGAGCGCCACCCACGACAAGGCGCCGCCGACGATCGACGCGGCATTGCCCAAGCCCAGCGCGCGCCCCGGATGCCCGGCCTTCGCCAACGGGAACCCGTCCATCGTGGTCATGATCGCGTTGGGCTCGCCGGGAATGCGCATCAACGTCGCGGTGATCAAGCCGCCGCTGACCGCGCCCACGAAAGCCGCGATCAACAGAACGACCGCATCGATGCTCGCCATCGTGAAGGTGAAAGGCAGGATCAAAACCAGCAGCGTGCCCGCATTGATGCCGGGCAGCACGCCGATGACGATGCCCAGAAATACGCCCCCGCACATCAACAACAGCAGCGAGGGTTGCAGCAGATGAAGAAACGCGTCGATCATGGCATGGGCAATCGCAACAAGGTGCCGAAGACGTAGTCGAGGAACGCCGCGCCGACGATCGCGATCGCCAAAGCGATCCCGGCCGAACGCGGATCGCGCGGCGACATGGCGATGCCCAACGCGGCCAGCAGTGCCGCCGTCGCCCACATATAATTGCCGGGCCAGATTTGCAGCATCGCCGTGTACGCCGTCACGGCAAGGAAACTGAACACAGCCAACCACGGACGTGGCGGTGCCGTTTGATCGGCTTGATTGACGCCGACGATCAGCGACGTTTCCGCCGCCCCGATGCGTTTGCCGGCGAGCGTCATGACCAGCGCCACGACGCCCAAGATCGCCAGCAAGCCCGCGATCGCCATCGGGAACGAGCCCGCCCCCAACGGATCGAAGCGTGACGCGGGCAGTTTGCGCGCTTCGACGAAGAACAGCGCGCCGATGGCGATCGTCACCACCGCGAACGCGAGATCGGCGTGGCGCGCCTTGCGCGCATCGTGCATCGAATTCTTCCCGCGTCAGCCGCCCAAAGCGGGTCCGAGCGGCTGAACGATCCGGTCGATCTGTTCGACGCGCGCCTTGGCGCGACCGGCATCGAGATGCACGGCATCGACGCCTTGCTTGGCGAGCGCTTCCTTCAGCGCGTCGTCGGTCATCGCCTTGCCGATCGCGTCGGAGAGGCGCTTGACGATGTCGGCGGGCGTGCCCTTGGGCGCGAACCACCATGTATCGACCGAGATATCGGTCGCGAGGCCGAGTTCCTTGGTCGTCGGCACATCGGGCCACAGACGGCTGCGATCGGCGCCAACAACGGCGATCGCCTTCACGCCGGTCCCCTGGAAGCCGAGATATTCCTGCGGGCTGACGAAGGTGTAGCCGGTATGACCGCCGAGGACGGAGGCAAGACGCTTGGGCCCGTCGCCGACGTTGACCACGCGCGCCTTGAAGCCGGCGTCGTTGGCGAGCGACAGCGCCGCGATATGCACCGCACCGCCGATCGAATTGGCTTCCGTGATCTCGCCGGGCTTGGCTTTCGCCGCCGCGATCAACGACCGCAGATCCTTGTAGGGCCCTTCGGTCGCCGCGACGACCAGGAAGCGCGTGCTGCCGGTCTGGCCCAGTGCCTCGAACGCCTCGACGCCGAACGGCAAACGGCCGACGGCCTTCAAGCCCGGCAGACCCAGGTGATAGACGAGCAACTCATGTCCGTCGGGGGCGGCTTCCTTGACGCGCGTCGCCGCGACCGGTCCGGCCGAATTGTTGATGACGACGAAGGGCCGCGAGAACGCGCCCTGCTCCTCGATCTTCTTCAGCACCAAGCGCGCGACCGTATCGGTCGCCGAGCCCGGCCCCGCCGGCACGACGACCTGGATCGGCTTGGCCGGAAAATTCTGCGCATTCGCGGGCGCGGCAAGCGCCATCGCGACGGCGAGAACGGAAACAATGCTGCGGATCGATGTCATCGCGCGCTACCCCCGGATCGTGGCGGCGCCGGTATCCGGCCTCCGCCGTTCTTTTGGTTCATATATATGAACTACAGTTCCACAACCGTAGCGTGGCGTTCGGACGCGTGTCAAGATCGGCCCGCATCTTGACAGAACATCGCCGCCTCGCCACGATCCGAACTTCGGTTCATATATACGAACTATAGCGGGAGGAACGATGGCGCGGCGCCTTGGCGATCGGCCCAATATTCTGTGGATCTTCGCCGACGAACTGCGCGCCGACGCGCTGGGCTGTTATGGCGGCGGACTTGGCCCCACGCACACGCCGAATATCGACCGACTCGCCGCCGCGGGCACGCTGTTCCGAAATCATTTCTGCAACTCGACCGTTTGCGTTTCGTCGCGCACATCGATTCTGACCGCCACGCCGCCGCAGGAAAACGGCGTGCACGGCAACGAGGGCGCTTGGGCGTCCTTCCCCCTCCCCGTGCGGCTCGACACGTTTCCCGAATTCTTCGCGCGCCATGGCTGGCGCACGGCCACGCTGGGCAAAAGCCATGTGCCGAAGGACTACAAGCCCTGGCAGGCCGAAAACCACGACGGTGCGAGCATGCACGGCTTCGGGCTCGACACCGATCCCGCCGGGCGCGCGCCGATTGTCCCTCAAGGGATTCCCTCGCCCGTCGGCGGCGTGTTCCCGGATCGCGCGTTCTTCCCGCCCGAAGCCGTGACGATCAACGCGATCGACTGGCTCGACGCGGCGGGCGATCAGCCTTTCCTGCTGCGCGTCTCATATCTGCAGCCGCACACGCCCGTCCTGCCGCCCGCGCGCTTCCGCAAGATGTTTCGCGCGGAGGACTATCCCGGCCACGACATCCCGCGCGCCGATCAAAGCGCGTTCGACGACGCTTTCGCCGCGATGGTCGGCGGCCGCGAACTGACGCACGAACAAATGCGCCGCGCGCAGGCCGATTATCACGCGCTCGTCGCATGGCTCGACGTGCAGATCGGGATGGTCCTCGCCAAGCTCGATATGATGGGGTTGCGTGAGAACACGATCGTCGTGCTCGATGCCGATCACGGCGCGTCGTTGGGCGAGAACGGCTTGCTCAGCAAGATCGTCTTCGCCCCCCAGTCGCAACGTGTACCACGCATTGTCTCGTGGCCTGGCAACGTACCCGCCGGCGCCGTGCGCGAGGATATTGCGCAGAGCATGGATCTCGCGCGCACGCTGTGTCATTTCGCCGGGTTGACGCCGCCCGACGGGTTTCGCGGCCGCGCCTTATTCAGCGATCACGCACCCGACGCGATCTTCGCGAGTGTCGGCAGCGGCGCGAAAACCTCGCGCGCCTCGGCCGCGTCGAACAAAGGTATATGGCGCAGCGGTGCCGGCTGGCCGCGCCGCGGCTGCATCCGCACCGATCGCTGGCGCCTCGACATGAATATCCGCATCGACGGTGGCACGGTTCCGCCGGGCGAGAAGGATATCTTCCTCGCCGATTGGCGCGCCGATCCGCACGAGCGGCGCAATTTCGCCGCAGATCCCGCCCACGCAGCGGTTCGCGCGGATCTCGAATCGCAACTCACGAGCTTCGTGGCGCGGTCGCTGGAACCCGATTTCATCCCCGTCTTCTCAACGGCGGAGTCGCCGGAATTCCTGCCGCCGCGCATCGCGAAATCCTGAAACGAAAGAAACACGCATGACGACGAAGAAAATTCGCGCCTCGGTCATCGGCGCCGGCTGGTACGGCGCGCAGAACCACATCCCCACGCTCAAAGCGCGGCCGGAAGTCATCCTTGACGGCGTATCGCGCCTGGGCGCCGAAGAACTCGCGCGCGTGCGCGATCATTTCGGCTTCGCCTTCGCGTCGGAGGATTATCGCGACGTGCTGGCGCGCAAGCCGGAAATCGTCGTCGTTTCCTCGCCGCATCATCTGCATTACGAGCACGCCAGTGCGGCGATCGAGATCGGCGCGCATGTGCTGTGCGAAAAGCCGATGACCCTCGATCCCGCGCAGGCCTGGGATCTGGTCGATCGCGCGCGCAAGCGCGGCGTGCAGTTGCTGATCGTCAACGGCTATCAATATCTGCCGCATCTGCCCGAGCTGCGCAAAATGATCGCCGACGGTGCAATCGGCCCGATCGAGCATGCGATGGTCAGCTTCATTTCCGCGACGCGCGACGTGTTCCACGGCGATCGCGGATTGAACAGCTGGCAGACGACCTTCTTCCGGCCCGAGCGCGCGACCTGGCAAGACCCCGCCAAGGGCGGCGGCTTCGCCTGGGGGCAGATGTCGCACGCCGTGCCGCTGTTGCTGTGGCTGACCGGCTTGGCGCCGGAAGAAGTCTCCGCCCACGCTTTCGGGCGCGAAGTGGTTGATCTCGCCGTATCGGGCAGCGTGAAATTCAAGGGCGGTGCGGTCGGCAGTCTGTCGGGGGCCGCCGCGATGCCGCAAGGCAATCGCGGCTTGATGCGCATCTTCCTGGCGGGGCGCGAAGGCATGCTGACCGCCGAGTTCGATCGCGATTGGTGCGAGATCCGCCGCGACGACGGCACGGTGCGCAAGCTCTCCATCGCCGACGGCGAATGGATCTATCACGGGCGCGGGCCCGTCGAGGCTTTGGTCGATCTCGCCTTGGGCGGCGACGCGTCGCTCAACCGTTCGCCCGGCGAAACCGGCGCGACGGCGACCGGCGTGATCGCTTCGTTGCTCGCTTCGGCGGCCGATGGCGGCAAACCCAAGCCGATCGGCCGGGCGGAGGCGCCGCGATGACCGCGCTGATCGCCGCCGACGATTCGGAACTCGAGACCTTCGGCTTCGCCCTGCGCGTACGCGAAGGCAAGGAAGCCGAATATCTGCGCCGCCACGACGAGCTTTGGCCGGAAATGAAAACCGCCCTGCTGGCAGCGGGCATTCTGCATTACGAGATTTGGCTGCACGCGCCCACGCGGTTGTTGTTCGCGCATCAGATCCGCAAGCGCGGCCAGGGCCCCACGCCGGAAGGCGAAGCCGTGATGGCACGCTGGCGCGTCCACATGGCCGACGTGCTGGAGATGGAGGGCGAGTTTCCCTACCGCGAAACCTTGTCGCGGCAATTCCGCCTGATCGCTCAGTCCAGCGCGAAGGGCAGTTTGTAGCGCTTGCAATGATGCAGATCCTCGATCGCTGCCCGCGCCGCCGCCGGATTCGTCAAGCGCGCGAGCTTGGGATCGGGAGCCGGCCCGCCCGCCCGCGTGCCGATCTCGACGCAGGCTTTGGCGAGTGCGGCCAACGCCGCCGCCAAACCATCGACCGAAGCACGCAAGGTCGGCACGGAAATACTGAGCGCCAATTGCGCGGGCCCGGCACCCGTGCGAATGGGCCCGGCGACGCAGAACACGCCATGCGTATATTCCGCGTTGTCGATGCCGAAGCCGCGCGCGCGCGTGGCGGCCAGTTCGCCCAGCAGCGCCTTGAAACTGGTCAGCGTGTTTTCGGTCATGCGCGGCAGACCGGATTCGGCGAACAACGCTTTCACCTCCGCGTCCGGCAATTCGGCGAGCAGCGTTTTGCCCAGTCCGGTCGCGTGCGCCATGAGCCGCCCGCCGACATCCGATTGCAGGCGCAGCGGATGCGTGCTGTCGACCTTCGCGATATAGACGTTCTCGTTGCCGTCGAGACGCGCGAGCTGGATCGTTTCGTTGATCCCCGCCACCACGTCGCGCATCACCGATTCGGCGTGGCGCAGCAATTCGTGCTGGCGCGCATAGGCCTGCCCCGCCTCCCACACCCGCATGCCCAGGCGCCAGCGCCGGCTGGCATCGTCGAGTTCGAGATAGCCGCGCGACGCGGCCGATTCGAGCAGCGCGAACAAACTGCTTTTCGGAATGCCCAACGCCGTTTGCAGATCGGGAAAAGTCATTCCGTCGCGCGTGCCGCCGATCGCTTCGATCAAATCGAAAACGCGATCGGCCGATTTGACCGGCTTGTCGGAAGCGGCGGCACCTTGACCCTTGGGCGGCATTGCCATATTCTTTCTGAACTATGGTTCACAGATATGAACCATTCTATAACCGGCCGGCGGTCATGGCAATGGTGCCGTGATAACGCCCGGTCCGCTCTCCCGGGAGGAGACCGATGCTCGACCTAAGAAAGACGCGCGCGCGCTGGCGGATGACCGCCGCCGCCGTTCTGGCGCTGGCGGCGGGAACCGCCGCGGCGCAGAGCGTGCCCGACGTACCGCGCAACCGCACGCTCATCACGCAAGGCTGGGATTTCTACAACCAGGTTCCGGCGACAACGAACTTCAACCCCTATGCCGGCGTGCTGCTGCATCAGCGCAACAGCCTGCATTACACGGTGTACGAACAGCTGTTCTACACCAACCACGTCGCCAACGAGATCGTGCCCTGGCTCGCGACCGGCTGGACGCAAAGTGCCGACAACCGCGAAGTGACGATTAAGCTGCGCGAAGGCGCCACGTGGAGCGACGGGAAGCCGTTCACCGCCGACGACGTTGTCTTCACCTTCAACATGCTGATCGCGTCGGCGCCCGATCTGGTCCAATCCTCGGCGATCAAGGAATGGGTCGCGTCGGCGGCGGCCACCGATCCGCTGACGGTCGTCGTGAAGCTTAACAAGCCCGGTCCGCGCTGGGCGCAGGATTATCTCGCCACCGGCCAAGCCGGCCGCTTCGTCGTGGTGCCCAAGCATATTTGGGAAGGCCAGGATCCGAAGACCTTCGCCAATTTCGACCTCGCCAAAGGTTGGCCGGTCGGCACGGGGCCCTACAAGCTGGTGAAGAGCGACGCGAACTCCCTGTTCTACGACCGCCGCGACAGCTGGTGGGCCGTACAGCGCGGCGTGGCGAAGGAGATGCCGCAGGTTCAGCGCGTCATCTATATCCCCGCGACCGAACAGGCGATGCCGCAGCTTTATGCCAGCGGTCAGGTCGATATGGGCCGTTCGATCCAACCCGGCACGTTCGAGGCGATCCGCAACCAGAACCGCGGATTGCGCGCTTGGAACGAGAACGGGCCGATCTGGGGTGGTGCGGACGGTTGCACTTTCGCCATCCGTATCAATACGCAGAAGGCGCCTTTCAACGACGTGGCGATCCGCCGCGCGTTGAACTTCTCGATCGACCGCAAGCAGTTGATCGATCTGGCGCTGGAAGGCTCGGTCCTGCCCGCGTCGCTGCCGATGTCGTCGTTCCAGGGGCTCACGTCTTATTTGCCCAAGCTCAAGGACATGCTCGACGCCGACCGCATCGATCGCCTCGATCTCGCCGAAGTCGCCAAGCTGATGACCTCGCGCGGCTACAAGAAGGGCGCCAACGGCTTCTGGGCCAAGCCCGACGGTTCGGCTTGGCAGATCGCGCTGTCGACCGTGCAGGGCGATCCGCAAGGCCCGGTGCTGACCCAGCAGCTGCGCAACGCCGGGTTCGATGTCGTCAACAACGCCCAGCAGCGCACCGCTTTGTCGGAAGCCACGACGGTCGGCAATTTCGACCTGTCGCACGGCACGCATTGCGGCAGCCTTTACGATCCCTGGCAGACGCTGGAACACTTCCACACGAAGTATTCCGCCAAGCCCGGCGAGAAGGTCCGCGATCAGCGCGCGCCCACGCGCTACGAGAACCCGGAATACGACGCGATCATCGACAAACTTGAAGCGATGAAGCCGTCGTCCAACGATCCGGCCTATGTCGAGCTGGTGCGCCAAGCGACGGCGATCTATATGCGCGACATTCCGGAAATCACGCTGGCCGAGGAGTTCCATACGCTGGCGTTCAACTACACCTACTGGACCGGCTGGCCCAACGCGAAGGAGCCGTACGTGGCGCCGTTCCCGCCATGGGAAGGCTTCGCGCTGGTCATCCATCGCCTGCGCCCGACGCGCTGACGCCCCTGCGCGTTGCGTAACGGAGCGGGGATGCCGGCGACGGCATCCCCGCTTCCCTCCCTCTCCATTTCCCGCTCTCCCCGGTCAGCCCCATGCCCAAGCATCCGACGATCGTCGAAATCAAAGCCTTCGCCATCAAGAACGAGATGGTGGGCGCGACCTATATGGAGAGCTTCAACCGCACGCCGACCAAAGCGCGCCGCGCGCCCTGGACCAAGGACCAGGAAGTCGCCGGCCCGATGTCGCGCTATCCGCGCTTCAAGCGCATGCGCACGCTGTGGCGCCCGAATTTTCCGTCCGTCGCGTGTATCGTGCGCGCATCCGACGGCAGCTGGGGCTTCGGCGTGTCGCGCTACGGTCAGCCGGTCATCGATATCATCAACGATCACCTCGCCCCGCTGCTGATCGGCGAGAACGCCTTCGCCATCGACCGGCTGTGGGACATGATGATGCGCGCCGCCTCGCCCTACAGCGCCGCCGGTATCGCTTCCTATGCGATCAGCGCTGTCGATCTCGCCTTGTGGGATCTCAAAGGCAAGATCCTCGATGTGCCCGTCTACGAGCTCGCCGGCGGTCCGGCGCGCGAGCGTCAATTCTGCTACGCCACCGGCAACGATACCGATTGGCATATGGAACTCGGCTTCAAGGCGACCAAACTCGCCTGCCCTTATGGCGTGGCCGACGGTCTGGACGCGATCAACCGTAACGAGGACCTCGTCGCCAAAACGCGCGAGCAGATCGGCCGCGACGTCGAGCTGATGCTCGATTGCTGGATGGCCTACGACGTCGAGTTCGGCGTGCGCATGGCCGAAAGGCTGCGGCCCTACGGCCTCAAATGGATCGAAGATTGCCTGACGCCGGAAGACCTGCTGTCGCACGAAGCCTTGCGCGCGCGCCTGCCCTGGCAGACGCTGGCGACCGGCGAGCATTGGTACGTGCCGCAGACTTTCGCCTACGCCGCCGCCAAACGTGTCGCCGATATTTTCCAGCCCGACATCGCTTGGGCTTGCGGCTTCACCGGCTGCATGCGAATCGCGCATCTGGCCGAAGCCGCCGGCATTCCGGTGATCCTGCACGCGGGCATGAATACGCCCTACGGACAGCATTTCTCCTTCGCGATGCCCAATGTCCAATGGGGCGAGTATTTCGTCGGCGGCGGCCCCGGCGTTCCGCTGATCGAGACGATCGTGTTCCCCGGCATGCGCGTCCCCGAGAACGGCTGGCTGGTGCCCAACGACGCCCCCGGTTTCGGTCTGGAATTGACCGACGCCGTGCTCGACCGCCTGCGCGTCTGACCCCCGACGAACATCCGCCAAGGCTCGATTCATGTATCTCGACTACGTGATCCGGCGTTTTTCGATCACGCTGCTGGTCTTCGTGCTGGCGGTGTCGATCAATTTCGCCCTGCCCCGGTTAACCCCCGGCGATCCTGTCGAGCAGCAGCTCAACCAGTTGATTTCGACGTCCAGCGGGTCGATCGGCGACGTGAAGGCGATCGTCGAAAGCTATCGCGCGCGATTCGGGCTGGATCAGCCGGTGTGGCGGCAGTACCTCGACTATTGGGGCATGGTACTGCGCCTCGATTTGGGCTTCTCGCTGGCCAACTATCCCGAGCGCGTGGGCGAGAGTATCGCCGCCGCGATGCCCTGGACGCTGGGCTTGCTCGGCATGGCGACGCTGCTCAGCTTCGCCGTCGGCACGTTGATGGGCGGGATGCTCGCTTGGCCACGCGCCCCGCGTTGGATCGGCTGGTTCGCCGCCCCGTTCCTTGTCCTGTCGGCGATCCCGTACTTCTTGATCGGCGTCGTGCTGTTGTTCGTCGGCGCAATCGTCTATCGCATCTTCCCCGCCGGCGGCGGTTTCCCGTTCGACATGACGCCGGGTTTCGACGGCGCCACGATCCTGGGTATCGCTTGGCACGCGACATTGCCCGCCTTGTCGATCATCCTCGCCCAGATCGGCGCCTGGGCGATCGGCATGCGCGGCATGATCGTGTCCGTGCTGGGCGAGGATTACATCATGCTCGCCGAAGCCAAGGGTCTTTCCCAGCGGCGCATCTTCCTTTGGTACGCGGTGCGCAACGCGCTGCTGCCGCAACTGACCAAGCTCGCCCTCACGCTCGGCCATCTCGTCTCGGGCGCCATTCTGGTCGAGGTGATCTTCTCCTATCCGGGCATGGGCTACCGGCTCTATCAGGCGATCCAGAGCAAGGATTTCTTCGTGATCCAAGGGATCGTGCTGATCCTGTCGATGTCGATCGCGCTGACGATGTTCATCCTCGACCTTATCTATCCGCTGATCGATCCGCGGATCACCAATAAGCGGAGCTGACGATGGGGCCGGACTTCGCCAAGTTGTTCCGCGGCAACGTGCCGCTCGCCGCCGGGCTCGCGATCCTGGGATTGCTGGCGCTGGCCGCGTTGCTGATGCCGATGCTTGTCGATCAAACCCTCGCCCAAGTAGGCGCGGTCGCCCCGCGCCGCCCGCCTTCCGCGACGCATTGGTTCGGCACCGACGCGCAAGGCCGCGACGTTTTTACCGTGATGGCGCTCGCCACGCCGCAAACGCTGAAGATCGGTCTGGTCGCCGGCCTCATCAGCCTCACCGTCGGCGTGACGCTGGGACTGATCGCGGGCTTCATGGGCGGCTGGATCGACGCGGCGATCCGCACCGCTTCGGACGTGATGATGACGATTCCCAGCGTCGCGATCCTCGTCCTCGTCGCGGCCAATGTGCGCTCGATGACCGTCGATCTGATGGCGGTGATCGTCGCGGGCCTGTCGTGGATGGTGGCGGCACGCGCGATCCGCGCGCAAACGATGTCGGTACGCGAACGCGGCTATGTGCAGGTGGCGCGGCTCAGCGGGCTCGGCGGCTTGCGCCTCGTCTTCATCGAAGTTCTGCCCAACCTTCTGCCCTATATCGCGGCGAGCTTCGTGATCGCCGTCGGCCAGGCGATGCTGGCGACGATCGGGCTGGAAGCGTTGGGTCTCGGGCCCCAGACCGAACTCACGCTCGGCATGACGATCTTCTGGGCGCAGTTCTACGGCGCCATCATTCGCGGCATGTGGTGGTGGTGGGGCCCGCCGATCTTCGCGCTGGCGTTGATCTTCGTCGGCTTGCTGCTGACCTCCGCCGGCATGGACCGGGTCGCCAACAAGCGATTGGGTGGGCTATGAGCGCGCCGATCCTCGAGATCGAGAATCTCTCGGTCCGCTATCGCACGCCCAAAGGCCCCGCCTTTGCGGTGGACAGCATCGGCTTCAATCTGATGCCGCGCGAACGCTTCGGTCTGGTCGGCGAAAGCGGCTCGGGAAAATCGACGACCGTGCTTGCCTTGATGCGTATGATCCGCCCGCCGGGCGAGATCACCGCGCAACACATGCGCCTCGACGGACGCGACATACTGGCGCTGTCGACCGAGGAGCTGCGCCGCACGCGCTTCGCGCGCATGTCGCTGGTGCCGCAAGGGGCGATGAGCTCGCTCAACCCCGTGCTAACCATCGGCGCGCAATTCGCCGATCTGTTCGCGGCGCACGCGCAGAAATCCGACGCCGCGCGCATCGCCAAGCTGCTGGCGCGCGTGGGCTTGCCGGCCCATGTCGCCAACCGCTTCCCCCACGAATTGTCAGGCGGGATGAAGCAGCGCGTGTGCATCGCGCTGGCGATCGCGCTGACCCCCGCCGTGATCCTGGCGGACGAGCCGACCTCCGCGCTCGACGTCGTCGTACAGAAGCAGGTTCTGGCGACGTTGGGCCGCGTGCAGCAGGAAATCGGCGCGGCGATCATTCTGATCGGCCACGATATGGCGCTGATGGCGCATTTCGTCGATCGGATCGGCGTGATGTATGCGGGTCGCTTGGTCGAGACCGGACCGGTCCGGTCGGTCTTCGCAGCCCCCAAACATCCCTATACGAAAATGCTGATCGGCGCCTTGCCGTCGCTGACCGAGAAGCGCGCTTTCCAGGGCATTCCCGGCGTGCCGCCATCCTTGACCGACCGGCCGCCGGGCTGCCCGTTCCAAACGCGCTGCCCGGCGGCGCAAGAACGCTGCCGTATCGAAGCGCCCGCCTTGCGCGAAGTCGGCGCCGCGCACGAAGCCGCCTGCCACTTCACGGAGGCCGCATGAACGCGCAGCGTAAAGACGGCCGCCTGGAAGCGAATGCCGCGAGCGTCGTGTTCCATTCGGGCTTCGGCGGCCGCAATTCGAAAACGGCGCTGAAGGACGCGTCGCTCGCCATCGGCGGCGACAAGCCCGGCATCGTCGCGGTCGTGGGCGAAAGCGGCAGCGGCAAGACGACGCTGACGCATCTTCTGCTCGGCTTCCGTTCGCCCACCGCCGGCAGCGTTTCCTATCGCGGCGTCGACGTCGCGCATATGAACGCCGAGCAGCGCAAAACGTTCCGGCGCGAAGTCCAGGCCGTTTTCCAGGATCCGTTCGAAGCGTTCAATCCCTTCTACAAGATCGATCACGCGCTGTTCACCCCGCTATCGGTGTTCGGCATCGTGAGCGACGCGGCCCAAGCGCGCGCGAAGATCGAGAAGGCGCTGGAAACGGTGGGCTTACGCCCCGGCGAAACGCTGGGAAAATACCCGCATCAACTTTCCGGCGGCCAGCGTCAGCGCATCATGATCGCGCGCGCTTTGCTGCTCGACCCGCATATTATTCTGGCGGACGAGCCCGTATCGATGGTCGACGCTTCGTTGCGCTCGACCATCCTGCAAACGTTACTGCGGCTGAAGGATGAGGCCGGCATTTCCCTCGTTTACGTCACCCACGATCTGACGACCGCCTATCAGGTCGCCGACCGGGTCGTCGTGCTTTATGCGGGTTCGATCGTCGAAAGCGGCGACACGCAAAGCGTGATCGGTGCGCCGCGCCATCCCTATACGCGCGCATTGATCGACGCCATCCCCTCGCCCGATCCCGACGTGCCGTGGAATCTCGACGACGTCGATACCGAAGAACGGGGCACGGGCTTTCCCGCGACCGGTTGCGCCTTCGCGCCGCGTTGCCCGCATGCGACGGCCGAATGCACGAAGGCCGAGCCGCCGCTCGCGGCTCTCGACGACGGGCGCCTCGTGCGCTGCATCCGGCCGCTGGTGCGCGCATGATCGTCGACGCGCATTGCCATGTTTGGGAACGCTGGCCCTATCAGCCGCCGGTGCCCGATTCCGAAACCCGCGCGCGCGCCGAGCAATTGCTGTTCGAGATGGATCAGAACGGCGTGTCGAAAGCCGTGCTAATCGCGGCGGCCATCGGCGACAATCCGGATTCCAACGGCTATGTCGCGCGCGTCGCGTCCGCGCATCCCGGCCGCTTCGTCCCGTTCTTCGATATCGATTCCCGCTGGACGAAGCAGTATCGAACCGCCGGCGCCGCCGACCGCCTCGCGGCGGCGGCGGAGAAGCACGCGTTGAAAGGCTTCACCTATTATCCGACCGAGGACGACGACGGGACGTTCCTCGCATCGCCGGAAGGACGGCGCTTCTTCGCGGAAGCCCAGGCACGCAAGCTGATCGCCAGCCTGTCGGTGATGCCCGCCCAAATGCCGGCCGTCGCTGCGTTGGCCGAAGCGTTCCCGAAGCTCGATATTCTGTGCCATCACCTCGCCCATCTGGGGCCGCGCAGCGCGGCGACGCAGAACGCGATGGCGCTCGTGCTCGCGACGGCGCAGTTCCCGAACGTACATATCAAGATCTCGGGCTTCGGCAATGTCGCTTCGTCCGATATGGATTATCCCTATCAAGGGCTCACCGGCATCGTGCGCGTGCTGCACGAGCATTTCGGCGCGTGGCGCCTGCTCTGGGGCTCGGATTGGCCGGTGTCGCGCCGGCACATGACTTACAAACAGACGCTCGACATGGTGCGCCGCCATTGCGGCCTGCTCGACGCGTCGATCGACATCATTTTGGGACCGGCAATGGAGCGCCTTCTTCAGGCGCGCTGAACTTATGAATTCGGGGGAAATGACGGATGAACAAGTATGACGTCGGCGGCAAGGTTGCGATCGTCACGGGCGGCGCGCAGGGGATCGGCGGCGCGGTGGCAAAACTGCTCGCCGCGAACGGCGCCAAAGTCGCGCTGTGGGACCTCGATACGAAGCTCGCCGGCGAACACGCCGCCGCGATCGGCGGCGGTGCGGTCGCGGTGAAGGCCGATATTTCCGATTGGGGCTCGGTCCAAGCGGCCCTTGCCGAGACCGAGAAGAAGCTTGGGCCCGTGGATATCCTCGTGAACTCGGCCGGCATCGCCGGCATGAACGCGACCGTCGCCGATTATCCGGTCGAGGAATTCGCCAAGATCGTGCAGATCAATCTGCTCGGCACGTTCTACGTCAACAAGGCGGTCGTGCCGGGCATGCAAGCGCGCAAATACGGCCGCATCGTCAATATCGCGTCGATCGCGGGTAAGGAAGGAAATCCCAACGCCTCGGCCTATTCGGCGTCGAAAGCGGGCGTGATCGGCCTGACGAAGTCGCTCGGCAAGGAACTCGCCGGGCTGGATATCGCGGTCAACTGCGTGACGCCGGCCGCCGCGCGCACGCGCATTTTCGACCAGATGCAGCAGACGCATATCGACTACATGCTGTCGAAGATCCCGCGCGGGCGCTTCCTGGAGGTCGACGAATCCGCCGAGATGATCGTGTGGCTCGTCACGAAGCAGAACAGCTTCACCACCGGCGCCGTGTTCGACCTGTCGGGCGGCCGCGCGACATACTGAAACGCCGAAGCCCGCCGCTGGATTCCCAGGGCGGGCTTCTTCGTCTCTCATCGTGATGGTCGGCGCGGCGGGATTCGAACCCTGAGGGGCGTCGCCGCGAACCCAGTCCCCCTGACCGCATAAAATCATTCTATATCAATGTTAGTTTCTAAATGATCGAGGCATTTTGCAGCCTTTTGTGAAAATGAGTTCGCCCATATCGAAAGGCGTGATGCGTTGTTGGATTATTCGCATTGGATCGCCGCCGAACGTCGTCGATCCGAATAGTGGATCATCCTGTGACAATCGGCGGCGACCGTAGCGGCAAGCGGCGTCAATTCAGTGCGGAGCACCGCAAGCCACAACAGACGTCGGTCTACCGCGACCGCTTCTCGACCTCGCGCGCGGTGGCGTAGCTTTCGGCGACGGCGGCGTAGTTCGGCGCCGCCAAGCCGTAAAGCTTCGCCAGTTCGGCGGCTTCCGGACGATTCCAGGTGCGATGCATTTCCGAGAGGACGGCGTTCGCCGATACCGGAATCACGCCCGCCTGCGCAATCCGCGCGAGGGTGATGCGCGATGCCATTTCGCTGGGATCGCCCGATGCGTCCATCACCGTATAGACTTTGAAGCCCGCCGCTTTCGCGTCGAGCGCCGGGAACATGACGCAAACGCTCGTCCATACGCCGGCCATGATCAACGTCTTTCGGCCGGTTGCGCGCACGGCATTCACGAAGTCGTCATTGTCCCATGCGTTGACCTCGCCCTTTCGGGGGACGTACACGGCGTGCGGCGCCAGTTGATGAATCTCCGGCATCAAGGGACCGTTCGGTCCATTGGGCTCCGACGCCGTCGTGATGACGGGGATCTTCAACAATGTCGCGATACGGGCGAGCAAAGCCGTGTTCGCGCGCAACTCGGCGATGCCGATGTCCTTGACGGTTTGAAACAGCCCCGTCTGATGATCGAGCAGCAGGAAGACGGCATCCGACGGATCCAACAATGCAGCACCGCCGCCCGACGGCAAAACGCTGGATTGCGACGGCCGTGCGGGCGCTTGAGCGTCCGCCGCTTTCAAGGGCATGGCGATCGCGGCGACCGCGGCAGCGAGGACGAGGAACTTCTTCAACATGGTGATGCCTTTCTTTCAGGAGGGTTTGACGAAGTTGATTGCGTGTTCGGCGCGAAACGGCACAACACAACGGCGGTGTCGCGTTATCCGTCGATACCCAACGCCTTAGCGACGCCTGCACCGTATTCGGGGTCGGCCTCGGTGCAGTTCGCAATGTGGCGGCGCTGGATATCCTTGCTTGCCCCGCCGAGCGAGCGCGCGGTGTTGTCGAAAAGCGCCTGGCGCTGCGTTGGCGTCATCGACCGGAACAGATTTCCCGGCTGCTCCCAATGATCATCGGCGACGCGATGATCGTAATGATCGGCATAGCCGTCGAGGGCGAGCTTGGGTTCCTTGGCCGATGGCGTGTCGCACCATTCGTCGCTGCTGTTCGGGAAATACGGCGTCGTGGCGCCGAGATTGCCGTCGACGCGCATCGCCCCGTCGCGATGGAACGAATGGAACGGGCATTTCGGCGCATTGACCGGGATCTGGTTGAAGTTCACCCCCAGGCGATAGCGCTGCGCGTCGCCGTAGGAAAACAGCCGCGCTTGCAACATCCGATCGGGCGAGAAGCCGATCCCCGGCACGATATTCGCGGGCGAGAAAGCCGCCTGTTCCACCTCGGCGAACACGTTCTCGGGATTCCGGTTCAGCTCGAGTTCGCCGACTTCGATCAGCGGAAACTCGGCGTGCGGCCATACCTTCGTCAGATCGAAGGGATCGTGACGATGCGATCGCGCTTGGGCCTCGCTCATCACCTGGATCGCCAGCGTCCAGCGCGGAAAATCGCACGCCTCGATGCTCTCGAACAAATCGCGCTGATGCGTCTCCCGGTCGCTGCCGATCGCCGCGGCGGATTGGGCGTCGGTCAGATTCTCGATCCCTTGCTTGCTGCGGAAATGGAATTTGACCCAGACGCGAGCGCCGGCTTCGTTCACCATGCTGAAGGTGTGGCTGCCGAAGCCGTGCATATGCCGATAGCTGCGCGGGATGCCGCGATCGGACATAACGATTGTGACTTGGTGCAGCGCCTCGGGCAGCAGCGTCCAGAAATCCCAGTTATTGCGCGCGCTGCGCATTCCGGTGCGCGGGTCGCGTTTAACCGCGTGGTTCAGATCGGGGAAGCGCAGCGGATCGCGGAAGAAGAACACCGGCGTGTTGTTGCCGACGATGTCCCAGTTGCCTTCCTCGGTATAGAACTTCACCGCGAAGCCGCGGATGTCGCGCTCGGCGTCGGCGGCCCCGCGCTCGCCCGCCACGGTGGAAAAGCGCACGAAGACCGGCGTTTTCTTGCCCACGGCCGCGAAGATTTTCGCGCGCGTGTAGCGCGTGATGTCGTTCGTTACCGTGAACGTTCCGTAGGCGCCGGATCCCTTCGCATGCATCCGCCTTTCGGGAATGACCTCGCGATCGAAATGCGCCAGCTTCTCGATCAGCCAGACATCTTCGAGCAAGGCGGGGCCACGCTTGCCCGCGGTCCGGATATTCAGATTGTCGGCGACCGGCGCACCGGCCGCGTGGGTCAAAGGCGGCTTTCTCATCGGGCGATCTCCCGTTCGAGGGCATGCGCGCCGTAGCGCGCGGCGGCGCGATCTTTGGAAAGATGCGGGGTCAGAGCCTGACGCGCGCGCTCGAGCTCGTCCCAGAGATTGCGCGCGTCGAGCGACGGGATCGTCACGGTCTCACCGAGATCGAACCCGGCGAGTGCTGCGTCGACCATCTCGCCGGCGTCCATCATCATCGAGACCGGGATGACGCCGATATCGACGCCCGCACGGCCGAAAAGCTCGGTGCGGGTGAAACCCGGCAGAACGGCTTGGACACGCACGCCCTGCGGCTCGACTTCGGCCGCCAGAGCTTGCGAAAACCCGAGCACGAACGCCTTGGCGCCGACATAGCTCGCGTTGAACCGTTCCTGCATCAACGCCACGACCGACGCGATGTTGACGATGGCGCCGCGTCGACGCGACGCGAAGGATCCGGCGGCCGCGACGGACAGCGTATGCAAGGCGTCGACGTTGAGCCGGACGAGACGGTCGAGCGCGCGAGGATCCACGTCGAGAACTTTGCCGGACGGTCCGAGCCCGGCGCAATTCACCAGCATTGCGATGTCGCGATCGGTGCGTAGCCTTTCGGCGAGCGCGTCGATTTCATCTGGCGCGTCCAGGTCCGCACGCCACGGCGTCGCGGCGATGGCATGTGCGCGTTGCAAGCGCTCGGCGAGCGCCTCGAGGCGCGCCTTGTCGCGGGCGACGAGCACGACATCGTAGCCGCGACGCGCCAGCCGATCGGCGTAGATCGCGCCGATACCGGACGATGCGCCGGTGACGACGGCGGTTCCTTTCGCGAAGTCTGATCCGTTCATGGCGGACTCCCGTCTTTCGAAAATTGCGAGAAGAAAGAAGCGCCGGGTCGCTTGCCGGACCCGGCGCTTGCGTCGTCAGCCGCGGAAGAACGCGAGCAGATCGGCGTTGATCACGTCGGGATGCGTCGCGCACATCCCGTGATCGAAGCCCTTGTAGGTCTTAAGCGTGCCCTTCTTGAGCAGCTTGGCCGACAGCGGCGCCGAGTTCTGGTAAGGCACGATCTGGTCGTCGTCGCCGTGCATGACCAGAACCGGCACGTCGATCGCCTTCAGGTCCTCCGTGAAATCGGTCTCCGAGAAGGCCTTGATGCAGTCGTAATGCGCCTTGGCGCCGCCCATCATTCCCTGCCGCCACCAATTGTCGATCACGCCTTGCGAGATCTTGGCGCCGGGCCGGTTGTAGCCGTAGAACGGACCGGCGGGCACGTCGTAGTAGAACTGCGCGCGGTTCGCGATCAAGGCGGCGCGGAAGCCGTCGAAGACCTCCAGCGGAATGCCGGTCGGCAGCTTGGCCGACTTGACCATCACCGGCGGCACGGCGCCGATGATGACCGCCTTCGACACGCGGCCGGGTTTGGCGCGGGCGACGTAGCGCACGACTTCGCCGCCGCCGGTCGAATGGCCGACATGAATGGCACCGCGCAGATCCAGCTTATCGGTCATCGCCGCGACATCGGCGGCGTAGGTATCCATCTCGTTGCCCGTCCAGGTCTGGGTCGACCGGCCATGGCCGCGGCGATCATGCGCGATCACCCGGAACCCCTGCCCCAGGAAGTACATCATCTGGTTGTCCCAATCGTCGGCCGACAGCGGCCAGCCGTGATGGAACACGATGGCTTGGGCGTCGCGCGGACCCCAATCCTTGTAGAAAATCTCGACGCCTTCGGCGACGGTGACGGTGCTCATGATCTGCTCTCCTTGCGTGGCTGCACCGGCCGAGGCCGGCAGGATGGGGGTCAGGGCGACCGAAAGACCGAGGGCCGAGAGGGCGACACCCCCCGCGAGAACGTCGCGACGAGAGACGGCGCCATCGGACGAAACCTGAGGCTGTTCGATGAAATCCGCGCTGCGATTGCCCATTTTTTGGTCCTCCGGAAAAGTGGTTTCGTCGGAGGAAAGAATGCGCGCGGACCGCGCCGAACGCTCGTTAAGGGGTGTAAATCGGCGTAGCGTGTCGAAAACTCTCCGGAACATTACCTAAACTTGTTAATCTGCGGCCCGCACCCTGGGTTATCGGTCTGCGTGGGGACGGACGTTGTCGCAAAGCTTGTCGTTCGGAGATTTTCAGCTCTTGCCGGAGCGGCGCCTGCTGTTGCGCGACGGCCGCCCGGTAAGGCTTGGAAGCCGTGCGCTCGACCTTCTGGTCGCCCTGGTCACCCGGCCTGGCGAAGTCGTCGCGAAAGACGAACTGATCGCGCGGACGTGGCCTGGATTGCATGTCGACGAGGGCAATCTTCGCGTGCATGTCGGCGCATTGCGCAAGGCGCTTGGCGACGATCAGGCCAGCAGCCGTTTTATCGCCAACGTGCCCGGTCGCGGCTATTGCTTCGTCGCGCCGATCGACGATGGCGGAACGGCGACGGTCGCCGAGCCGGCGCCGGTCGCCGGCAATCTGCCGGTCCCTATCGCGCGTGTTTTCGGGCGGGAGGACGTCGTCGCGGCGATCGGCGGCCAATTGGCGCGCCAGCGCCTAATTACGATCGTCGGCCCCGGCGGCATCGGCAAGACGACGGTTGCGGTCGCGGTGGCCGAACGCGCCGCGCGGCCCGATGGCGTCGTCTTCGTCGATCTCTCCGCCGTCGCGGACTCCGCCGCCGTGCCCGGCGCGCTGGCGACTTTGCTAGGTCTCACCGACCGTGTGGAGAATCTCGCCGAGAATCTCGTCGCGCGTCTGCGCGGCCGCGATATGATTCTCGTTCTCGACAACTGCGAACATGTCATCGACGGCGCGGCGCGGCTCGCCGAAGTGTTGCTCGCCCGTGTGCCATCGCTCGTCATTTTGGCGACGAGCCGCGAACCGCTGCGCGCGTCGGGCGAATGGGTGCGTCGATTGCGCCCACTCGACGTGCCGCCACCGGACGTCGTGCGCGCGCAAGACGCCATGGCCTACGCGTCCGTCGAACTATTCGTCGAGCGCGCGTCGGCCTGTCTCGGCGGCTATTCGCTGGAGGATGGCGACGCGCCTTCGGTCGCGGAAATCTGCCGGCGTCTCGACGGAATCGCGCTGGCGATCGAACTCGCCGCCGGACAGCTCGACACGATCGGGATCAATCGCTTGGCGGCGTCGCTCGACGATTGCTTTCGCGTCCTCGCGCGCGGCCGGCGAACCGCCTTGCCGCGACACCAAACCTTGCGCGCCACGCTCGATTGGAGCTTCCGCATACTCGGCGATTCCGCGCGAAACTTGCTGCGCCGACTGGCGGTGTTCAACGGCGCGTTTACCGTGCCCGTCGCCTGCGCCGTGCTGCGGCACCCCGGCGGCGAAGGCGCTTTGAGCGACGCCTTGGCGGATCTCGTCGCGAAATCCCTGCTTTCGGTGGAGTTGGGAGAGACAGAAGCGCGCTACAGGCTGCTCGAAACCACGCGGGCGTACGCGCAGGAGAAATTGATCGAGTCCGGCGAAGCGGGCGAATTGCGCCGGCGCCATGCCGAGCAATATCGAGCCGTCTTCGAACGCGCAGAATCGGAATGGGAGACGATGCCAACGCCCGATTGGCTCGCGGCCTATGCCGGACATGTCGACAATCTTCGCGCGGCCCTCGACTGGGCGTTCTCGCCGGAAGGCGACGCCGGATTGGGCGTCGCCATCACCGTGGCGGCGATCCCATTCTGGTTCGCGCAGGTGCAACTGGACGAATGCCACGCGCGCGTCCAACGCGCGTTGACCCATCTCGACGCGCATCCGGGCGCCGACGAACGTCGACGGATGAAGCTATTTGGCGCCCTCGGCTGGCCGCAAATGCGCGCGATCGCCGGTCAGCCCTCCGGCGCGCTCGCTTGGCGCCGGACATTGGACCTCGCGGAGCGGCTCGGCGACACGGATTATCAAGCCCGGGCGTTGTTGGCGCTATGGGCCGATCGTGCGAACGCCGGCGAACCGCGTGCGGCGCTCGAATTCGCCGAGCGATTCGGCGCGCTTGCGACCCGACACGGCGATGCCGCCGAGATCGGCATCGCCGATCGAATGCGCGCGCGGGCGCAGTTGTTTCTGGGGCAAATCGACACGGCCCACGCCAATATTTCGCGCATGCTGGCGCATTACGTCGCGCCTGTGAATCGTTCCCACACCGTGCGCTACCAATACGATCAGCGCGCCGCCGCACGCATCACATTCGCGCGCGTGCTTTGGATGCAAGGCCATGTCGATCAGGCGATGCGCGAAGTCGAGGCGAACATCGCCCAGATCGCCGAAGCCCGTCATGACCTTACCTTGGCGTATATTTTGGCGGACGCGGCTTGCGCTATCGCCCTGTTGAACGGCGATTTCGAACGCGTCGAGCAGTATATCGACAAGTTGAAACGGGTGACGCGAACGCATTCGCTCGACGTTTGGAACACGTACGCCGACTGGTTCGCCGGCGAGTCGATGATTCGGCGCGGCCGTGTCGTGCCGGGGTTGACCCTGCTGGAATCCGCGCTCCAACGGTTACGGCGGGCCAATTTCGTGCTCTTCGAAACCGATATGGTCCTCGCGCAGGCCTTGGGCCTCGGCCAAAGCGGCAGGCCGATGGAGGCCTTGAGCATTCTCGACGCGGCGCTCGAACGTTGCGCGCGGACCGGCGAGGGCCTGGCCGTGCCCGAGCTGCATCGCATGCGCGGAGAGACATTACTGCTTGCGCCCGGCGAAACGTCGGTCGCTCTCGCGGAGAAGGCATATCAAACGGCGCTACGATGCGCACGCGAAATGCGCGCGCCGTGCTGGGAGCTGCGCGCCGCGACGTCGCTTGCGGATTTATGGCGGCGCCAAAATCGGCGCGACGACGCGCGCGCCCTTCTCGCGCCGATCGACGCGCGGTTCACCGAAGGTGCAAGCAGCGATCAACGCATCGCGGCACGACGCGTACTTGAATCTCTCGGCTGAACGGGCATCGTTTCAGCGAAAGCCGGTTTCGCCGCGCGGATTTGCGATCCAAAACGTCGAAGCCTGCCGCTGGTTTCCCAGGGCGGGCTTCTTCGTCTCTCTCGAATAGCGGTCGGAGCGGCGGGATTCGAACCCACGCCCCCAGACCGCATAAAAACATTCTATATCAATGTTGTTTTCCACATTATCAGGGCGTTTTGAGCCTTCTTGAGAAAAATGGGAACGTCCATTTCTCTTTCGTCGGCAATTGGCATTCAGGCGTTTGTCTTGTATGCGCAAAGCACAAACTAACAAGAACGCTATCCGTCCTCCGGAGTCTCACTCCTGCAATTGGTTCGAATCCCTTAATAACGATTAGTCGAAACCGAAACGTCGATAGTCCGACGAACGAGAGCGATCGAACTGCAATACCAAGCCTTCTCGAAGGAACAGCGAAGGCGACTGCGGAGCCTCGGCGCGCCAGTCCTGCGACGCCGTTGCAATAAACGGCCCGACGCATGCGCCAGCGACTTCAGCGCCGCCGGAACGCATCGGCGAAATCGGAATCTGCTCTAGGCCGCCTTGGCGCGCCTTGCGGAGCCCATGCGGCAGGCAATGCGGAAGGCCTGACGCGTGGCCTCGGGGTTGGCGATACCCTGGCCGGCGATCTCGTAGGCCGTGCCGTGGGCCGGCGTGCAGATCGGGATCGGCAGGCCACCGAGCACCGTCACGCCCTTGTCGAAGCCCATCAGCTTGATGGCGATTTGCCCCTGGTCGTGGAACATGCTGAGCACGGCGTCGAACTTGCCGTCACGCGCCCGCAGATAGACCGTATCCGACGGGAACGGCCCCTCGACGGCAAGTTGCATCGCTTTGGCCTTCTCGACCGCGGGCGCGATCACATCGATCTCCTCGCGCCCGAAATTGCCGCCGTCGCCGGCATGCGGGTTGAGCGCCGCCACGGCGATGCGCGGCCGGGCAAAGCCCGCCGCCTGCATCGCGTTATGTGTCAGGCGCAGCGCCTCGAGGATACGGTCCACGGTGATCAGCGAACTCACCTTGACCAGCGGCACATGCGAGGTGACGCGCGCGTTCCAGATCTTCTCCAGCACGTTGAACTCGCCGTAAGTGCCCTTATGCGCGAGCACGTCGGCGGCGAGTTGCAGCTCGTCCTCGTAAGGGTTGCCGGCGAGGCGCAGGGCCGTCTTGTTGAACGGCGTGAAGCACAGCGCATCGACGAGGCCGCGCTTGGCCAGGTCGAGACCGTGCTTGAAATTGGTCATGGCGAAACCGCCGCCTTCCGCCGAGGCCTTCTGCAGCGTGATGGCGGCGGGATCGAGGTGGCCGAGATCGAGAAACACGGGCTGGCCCAAAGCGAGCCGCGCATCCTCGGCACGCTTCACCACCGGCAGATTCAGCGAGACCTTGGCGATCCTCTCGCCTTCGGAAAGGACGCGGCGGTCACCGATCACCAGGATGGCGGCCTGATCCGCCGTCTCCGGCATGGCGAGCAGCCGGGCCATCAGCTCCGGGCTAATGCCGCAGGGATCGCCCATTACCAGACCGACACGCGCAGTCAGAACGTCGCTCATGTTTCCTCCGTATGACGCCCTTTATGCCTCAGACGGCCGGGATAAGTCATCCTGAATGTTGCATTCAGAATTTAGAAAGGGCAAAGTTTGGATCGCGACGCCTCAATGGCGCGCTGAAAAAAAGGGAGAAACGCCGTGACATCGATGAAATCGCTCATGCCGATGCTCGCCGCCTGTGCGGTTGCCATCGGCACCCTGACCATGGCCGGCACTGGCTCAGCACAAACCGTTCTGCGCTATGCCCATGTCGGCGCAGAAGGTGAGTCGCAGACCCGCTACGCCACCGAGCTAGCGGCGCTGGTCAAGCAAAAGACGGAAGGCCGCGTCGACATCCGCGTGTTCCCCGGCTCACAGCTCGGCAACCTCAGCGAGATGGTCAACGGGGTGCGCATCGGCTCGATCGCCATGGCACATCATGACTTCGCCTCCCTCGACCGCATCGTCGAGGATGTCGGCGTGTTCAATTCGCCGTTCATCTACCGCGACGCCGGTCACGCGATGAAGGCGACCGATGCCAAAACCTCGCCGGTGCTGCAGGACATCAACAAGCAGCTCGTCGAAAAGGGCGGCATGCGCATCGTCGGCAATTTCTATCGCGGGGCGCGCCAGCTCTCGGCCAAGTTCCCGGTGAAGAGCCCCGACGATCTCAAGGGCCGCAAGATCCGTGGCGTGCCCATCAAGCTGTGGAACACCATGCTCGGCGGCATGGGCGCCATCCCCACGCCCGTCGAGATCACCGAGCTCATGACGGCGCTGTCCACCGGCGTGGTCGACGGGCAGGAGAACCCGCTCAACAACATCATCGCCCAGCGCTTCTACGAGGTGCAGCCCTTCATCATGATGACCAGCCATATGGAATCGGTGCTGGCTCTGTTCATCAACGAAGCCGTCTGGCAGCGCCTGCCGGCGCGCGACCGCGGCCTGTTCGAGGAAGCGGCCACCGAGATGGCGGCGCGCTCGCTGCAATGGGCGGAGGAAGGCGTGAAGAAGGATCAGGACTTCCTGCGCTCCAAAAACGTGACCATCATCGAGGCCAAGGACGGCCTCAACATCAACGCGTTCCGCACCGCCGTCGGCGCGCAGATGGCGAAGGACTTCCCTAACTGGACAGGCCACATCCAGAAGATCCAGGCCATCCAGTAACGCAGGCCGCAGAGCCGCTCGTCATGCCGGCCCTCGCCGGCATGACGAGCGGCCGGATCCGCCGCCCGCGAGACCGTTTATAATTCTCTGTTTCACGAGCTCCGCCATGATCCTCCACTACATCCGAAGCGCCTGCGTCGTGATCGGCTGCTTCGCGCTGGCCGCCATCGTCGTGCTGCCTGCCAGCCAGATCGTGCTGCGCGAGTTCGGCGCGCCCTTCGTCGGTATGGAGGAATTGGCGCGCTACTTCATGATCGTCGTCACCTTCGTCGGCATCCCGCTGGTCAACCGCGAAGGCGGCCATATCCGCATGGACGAAATTCACGGCATCATCCCGCTCTCGGCTTCGCAGGTTCTGCGGGTGATTGTCGCCATTGTCTCCGGCACCGCCTTCGGCGTCGTGGTCGTCGCCATCTACGCGTCGGTGCGCATTACCATGGGCAGCTCGACGCCGACCCTCGGCATCCCGTTCTGGCTGTTCAACGCACCGGCCATATTCGGGCTGGCGCTGGGCGCTCTCGAATTCGTCCTGCAGGCCTGGCGGGTCGCCCGTGGCCGGGACGACGCCGCCGCACCGCGGATCGTCTAAGAGGCCGCCATGGACGCCACCGTTCTCGTCATCGCGACCTTCGTCCTACTCTTCGTCTTCGGGTTCCCGGTGGTCATCGCCGTGCTGGTGCCCTCGATCATCTATGTGCTGTGGGAGGGCATCCCGCTGGCCATGGTCGGCCAGCGCACGGTCTACGCTCTCGACTCCTTCCCGCTGATGGCGGTACCGATCTTCATCTTCGTCGGTGCCCTGATGAACTCGTCGGGCATCACCACGCGTATCTACAAATTCGCCGATACGGCGTTCGGCCGCCTGCCCGGCGGCCTCGCCCAAGTCAACGTCGCCGGCAGCCTGATCTTCTCCGGCATGTCGGGCGCCGCTCTGGCCGATGTCGGCGGCCTTGGCCGGGTCGAGATCAAAGCGATGAAGGAGCACGGCTTCAAGCCGGCCTACGCCTCGGCCCTCACCTGCGCCACGGCCATCGTCGGCCCGATCTTTCCGCCGAGCATCCCGCTGATCATCTACGCCTCCGTCGCCAGCGTCTCGAGCGTACAGCTTCTGCTCGCCGGCATCGGCCCGGCGCTGATCTGCGTCCTCATGCTCTCGATCACCGTGGCCATCGTCGGCATCATCCAAAATCATCCGCGTGCCGCGCGCTGGCCGACGATCGGCGAGGTATGGCGCGACTTCGTCCCCGCCTCTCCCGCTCTGTTCACGCCGGTGCTGCTGATCGGCGGTATGCTGCTCGGCTATTTCACGCCCACCGAGGCCGCGGCGGTCACCGTCGTCTACATCCTCGTGATCAGCGCCTGCTACGGCGAGTTCGACCTGCACCACATATATCTGGCCGCCGTCGACACCATCAAAAGCACGGCGGCGATCATGGCCATCGTCGCGGTCGCCGCGATGTTCGGCTGGATCCTCGCGGTCGAGCAGGTGCCGCAATGGTTCAGCGGCTGGATCACCGGCATCAGCAGCGACCCACTGGTCCTGTTGTTGATCCTCAACGTCATTCTGCTGATCGCCGGCATGTTCATCGACAGCACCACGGCGACGCTGCTCCTCGTTCCCATCCTCTGCCCGCCCATCGTCGCCGCCGGCGTCGATCCAATTCAGCTCGGCCTGATCTTCATCTTTAACCTGATGATCGGCCTGGTGACGCCGCCCATGGGCCTGTCGCTTTTCCTGATGAGCGACATCGCCAAGGTGCCGATGCGCGATATCCTCAAGGCGATGATCCCCTTCTATCCGCCCCTGTTGCTGACGCTGGCCATCATTACGCTGGTGCCTGAGGTCTCGCTGTGGGTTCCCAATCTTTTGAAGTAGCGTAGGGATGATGGCCAGCCACCCCGAGTCCCTGCCGACCGCCGAGATCGTGCCCATACGGCGTGCGAGCCTGCACGACGAGGTGGTCAGCCGGGTGCGCGATATGATCGTCGAGGGCCAGTTCAGCTTCGGCACCCGCATCCACGAAGGCCGGCTCTGCGAGCAGCTCGGCATCTCGCGTACGCCGCTGCGTGAGGCGCTCAAGGTGCTCGCCACCGAGGGCCTGGTCGACCTCTCGCCCAACCGCGGCGCGATCGTGCGCGAGGTGACGCCCAAGGACATGCGCGACATGCTGCGCGTCCTGGGCCAGCTCGAGGCCCTGGCGGGCGAGCTCGCCTGCGCCAATGCCAGCGAGGCCGATATCGCCGCCATCCACGAGATGCACCAGCGGATGATGGAGCACTACACGGCCCGCAACCGCATGGAGTATTTCAAGCTCAACCAGGCGATCCACAGCGCCTTCGTGCGCCTGGCCGACAACCCGACCCTGCAGACGATGCATGAGACCCTGCAGGCGCGCATCAAACGCATCCGCTACCTCGGCAACGATCACGACACGCAGTGGCATGACGCGGCCGACGACCACGAAAAGATGATCGCCGCCCTGCTCAAGCGCGACGGCCCGGCCCTCGGCCGCGTGCTGCGCTTCCATCTCGAGCGCACCTGGGAACGGGTGCGCAACGTGCTGGGTGTCGGTGAGCTCTAGAATGACACGCGCCACGGAGAGAATCCTATGACGGCACAGCCCGCGATCGGCTTCATCGGTCTTGGCCTGATGGGTCAGGGCTTCACTCGGCGCCTAGCGGAGAGCGGCTTCAAGGTTACCGGCTACGACATCGCCGCCGAAAAGGTGAAGGCCGCCGCCGCCCATGGTGTCGCACCGGCCGCCTCACCCGCCGCCGTGGCCGCGGCCAGCGATATCGTGCTTGTCTGCGTCACCTCGACGAATGCGGTACGGGAAGCAGTGTTCGGCAGCGGCGGAATCGTCGAGGCCTCCGGTACAGGCAAGGTGCTCGTCGATCACTCGACCACCGAGGTCGAGGCCACGAAGCAATTCGCCGCCGACCTGTTGAAGCGCTCGGGCATGAAATGGGTGGATGCGCCGGTGTCCGGCGGCCCGGGGGCCGCCGCATCCGGCTCGCTCGCAATCATGGCCGGCGGCGACGCCGAAGCCATCAGGCAGGTCGAGCCGGTGATGGCAAAACTCGCGGCGAAATTCACGCCTATGGGCGACGTAGGCGCCGGTCAGATCACCAAGCTGATCAACCAGGTGCTGGTGTTGACCAACTACTGCGTAATCGCCGAAGCCATAAGGCTGGGCGAGAAATGCGGCATCGATGTCGCGAAGATTCCGGAGGCGCTGGCCACCGGTCATGCCGGCAGTAACCTTCTCAAGGACGTGACGCCGCGGCTGGTCGGCCGAGACTTCGCGCCGCGCGGCTATGTCCGCCAAGTGCTCAAGGACCTCGACATGGTCCATGATCTCGCCAAGGAGGTGAAGGCACCCACCCCCATGGCCTCCCAGGCCGCGTCGCTCTTCCGCCTGATGGTCGCCCGCGGCCACAGCGAGCTCGATGCATGCGCGGTTATGCGCCTCTATCTCGACGAACCCGTCTGATCCGCGTATGTCAGGCTTCGAAATCGTCGACGCGCACCAGCATTTCTGGGACCTCGACGGCCCCCTGCACTACCCGTGGCTCGAGGATGCGCCGCTGGCGACGTTCCGATACGGCGACTACGCCGCCATCCGCCGCTCCTATCTGCCGCACGACTTTCGCCGCGACACGGCCCGCCAGAACGTTATCGCAAGCGTGCACATGGAAGCCGAGGTCCGGCACGATCAGGAAGTCGCCGAGACGCGCTGGATCCACGATATCGCCGAGCGCCACGGCCTACCGGCCGCCTGCATCGGTCACGCCCGTTTCGAGACGGAGGACATCGCGGCGGTGCTCAAGGGACATGCCGCCTATCCGCTCATGCGCGCCATCCGCCAAAAGCCGGCGGCTTCGCGCTCGGCGAAGGAGATCGTCAGAGGCGCACCCGGCTCCATGGGCGACCCGATCTGGCGACGCGGCTATGCGCGCCTCGCCGATCACGGGCTGCACTACGAGTTGCAGACGCCCTACTGGCATCTTCACGAAGCGGCCGAGTTGGCGCGCGCCTTCCCGGATATTCGCATCCTGCTCAACCACACCGGTGTGCCCCACGATCGCAGTGCCGCGGGTATCGCGGCCTGGCGTGAAGGGTTGGCTGCCTTCGCCGCCGAACCGAACACGCGGATCAAGATTTCCGGCATCGGCGAGGTAGGGCAGACTTGGACCGTCGCCTCCAACCGCCCCGTCGTGCTGACCGCCATCGAGCTCTTTGGCGTCGACCGCTGCCTCTTCGCCAGCAATTTCCCGGTCGACAGCCTCTGCAGCAGCTACGATACGATCTTCGACGGCTTCAAGGAGATCGTCGCCCACCTGCCGGAAGCCGACCAGCGGAAGCTGTTCCGCGATAACGCGCTTCGCGAGTACCGGATCCGTCTCTAGACGGACTTGTGCGCGTCACGACCGCTGTTCGCCGTCAGCGCCGATGGTGGGCGAAGCCGGGCTCAAACCTACGACCCGCTGATTAAGAGCCGTCTAGCCGCGTTGATATTTCTTGGGTTTTCCGCCGCAGAAACCCCATAGAGCCCCATTGAATCCCAAGGCAGATTCGCGGGGCGACGGAAAATTCTGGCCAAATCGAAGCGTCACTCACATCTTGAATTTGAGATGGATGTTTTTCTCGCGTGTATAGCCGAGAAGTTCCTCGAACGCCTCTTCCTTGCCGAAGCCGGATTGCTTGAAGCCGCCGAAAGGCATCCCGATCTCGTGCGTGCTGACGTCGTTGATCCAGACATAGCCAGCTTCCATGCGCGACGCGATGCGATGGCCGCGATCGATATCCTTCGTCCATACCGCCGCCGTCAAACCGACGTCGAGCGCGTTGACGCGTGCGAGCACATCGGCTTCGTCGCGCCAGGTAAGCAGGCTGAGGATCGGGCCGAACACTTCCTCGCGCGCCAAACGCATATCGTCGGTCACGCCGGCGAACACGGTCGGCTCGACGAAGTATCCCTTGGCGAAGTCGCCATCGCGCAGCGCCTTGCCGCCCGCGATCAGGCGCGCCCCTTCCGCTTTGCCGATGGTGATGTAGTCCATTGTCTTGTCGAATTGCTGAACGGTCGAAAGACTGCCGACCGTCGCGTCGGGATCCATCGGCATGCCGACTTTCAAATCGGCCATCGCTTCGGGCAATGCCGCTTCGACCTTTGCCGCGATCGCTTCGTGCAGATAGACGCGGCTGAGCGAGCCGCAGGATTGTCCCGCGACCGACGTGAAGTTCATCCCCCGCACCATCGCGGCCGCGACGGCCTTGGGATCGGCGTCGTCGCAGGCGATGAAGGCGTTCTTGCCGCCGAGTTCGAGCGTCAGGCTTTTGAGCGTGTCCGCCGCCGCGCGCATCACCGCGCGTCCGGCCGCGATGCTGCCGATCAGCGCCACCTTCGAAACGTCGCGATGGGCGACGAGGGCGGCCCCCACTTCGCGCCCGCCGGTCACGAAATTGAGCACGCCCGGCGGGAACAACGGCCCGAGCAGTTCGGCGATGCGGATTGCTGAGATCGGCGTTTGCTCGGCGGGCTTAACCACGACGCAATTGCCGGCGGCTAGCGGTGCGGCGACACGCCCGCAAACGAAAAGCGTGGGGTGATTGAACGCGGCGATGCGCGCGACGACGCCGAACGGTTCCTTGGCCGTGTAGTTCAGCACGCCGGGCCCGAGCGGCAGCGTATGCCCCTTCAGTTCCAGAATGAGCCCGGCGAAGTAGTCGAAATAATCGGCCGTCAGCATCACGTCGTAACGCATGCCCTTGGCGGGATTGCCGCTGTCGAGCGCGTCGATCAGCGTCAATTCGTCGGCATTCGCGCGCACGATTCGGCCCGCTTCGCGCAGCAATTCGGCGCGCTGGCGGGCGGGCATATCGCGCCACGCCGGGAACGCGGCCTTGGCCGCGGCAACCGCGCGATCCACGTCGGTCGCGTCGCCTTCCGCGACGATGCCCAAAGCCTGACCGGTGGCCGGGCTGACGATCTCCATCTCGCGGCCGGAATTGGCGCGCTGCCAAGCGCCGCCGTAAAAGACATGGCTGCGGCCGCGCAGAATCGGCTCGAATTTCGGCGCTGCGGACATCGGCGTACCCTCCCGTGAATTGCTGTCGTCAGCCGCGCGGTGCGCGGCCCATGGGCGCGTAGGCCCAGTCACGACCGGCGACGTCGCGCGCGTGGAAATCCGCGATCTCGTTCGCCATTGCCAGCGTCATGCCGATCTCGTCGTCACCGCGCATCAAAGCCGCGCGACGGGATTCCGGCACGTCGAACGCCCAGCTGCGGTTGCCGTGCAGCACCAGCTTGCGGTCGAGATCGACGGTAAATTCGGGATTGGTCGCCGCTATTTCCGCCATTTCGGCGATCGCGTCCGCCGCGACGATGCCGGGCAACACGCCGTTGCGGAATGCGTTCTCGTAGAAGATATCGGCGAAAGACGGTGCCAGCACCACGCGGATACCGAAGCGTTGCAGCGCCCAGACGGCGGCTTCGCGCGAACTGCCGCAGCCGAAATTATTGCCGGCCAGCACGATCTTCGCTTGGCGGAACGGCGCTTGGTTCAGCACGAAATCCGGCTTCTCGTTGCCCGCATCGTCGAAGCGCCAAGCGGCGAATAGTCCCTGCGCCAGATCGGCGCTTTGCGAGCGCAGATACGATCCGGGAATGATGATGTCGGTGTTGACGTTCGTCTTCAGGATCGGCGCCGCGGCGCCGGTCACGCTGGCCATCGGCGTCATGCCATCTCCTTGCGGATATCGACGATCCGCCCGGCGATCGCCGCCGCCGCGACCATGGCGGGGCTCGCGAGGTGCGTGCGCGCGCGCGGACCCTGACGGCCTTCGAAATTGCGGTTCGAGGTCGCGATACAACGTTGACCCGGCGCCACGACGTCGCCGTTGATGCTGAGGCACATCGAGCAGCCGGCCGCGCGCCATTGGAATCCGGCATCGGCGAACACGCGGTCGAGCCCCAGCGCTTCGGCTTGGCGCTTCACCTCGGTCGAACCCGGGACCACCAAGGCGCGTACGCCGTCGGCCACGCGCCGGCCACGCACGAGTTCCGCCGCCGCCTTCAGATCGGACAAGCGGCCATTGGTGCACGAGCCGATGAACGCGACATCGATCGGCAGGCCTTCCATCTTCTGCCCCGGCGCCAAGCCCATATAGCCGATCGCGGCGGCGACGAGACCGCGCCGCCCCGTATCGGAATACGCGCCGGGATCGGGCACCGCGCCGTCGACGCCGACCACATCTTGCTGCGTCGTCCCCCAGGTGATCTGCGGCGCCACATCGCGCGCGTCGATCGTCGCGGATTTATCGAACGCGGCGCCATCTTCGGTCGCGAGCGTGCGCCAATGACGCACGGCCGCATCCCATTGCGCGCCACGCGGCGCGTAGTCGCGCCCGTCGAGATAGGCGAAGGTCACGTCGTCCGGCGCGATAACGCCAAGACGCGCGCCCAGTTCGATCGAAAGGTTGCAGACGGTCAAGCGCGCTTCGGCCGCGAGGGCGCGGATCGCGGGCCCCGCATACTCGATCGCATGGCCCGTTCCGGCGTCGATACCAAGTTTGCCGATCGTGTGCAGAATAAGATCCTTGGCGCTCACGCCCGGCGCCAACGCGCCGTCGAACCAGATGCGCATTGTCTTGGGCCGGCGCAACGCCAAGGTCTGCGTCGCGAGAATATGTTCGACCTCGCTCGTCCCCACGCCGATCCCCAGCGCGCCCAAGCCGCCGACGGTCGAGGTGTGGCTGTCGCCGCAAGCCAAGATACAGCCGGGCAATGCCAGCCCAAGCTCCGGCGAGATGACGTGGACGATGCCCTGCCGCCGGTCTTCGACGCCGAACAGCGGAATGCCGTGCGCCGCCGCGTTGCGGCGCATCAGGCCGAGCAATTCCCGGCCCGGCGGAAACGTCGTTTCGGTGCGTGCGGGATCGGTCGACAGAATATGATCTTGCGTCGCGACGTGCAGCTCGGGATGGCGCACGGGAATGCCCCGCCGCGCCAGACCTTCGAAGGCGGTGGCGCAGGTCGTTTCCTGCAACACATGGCGATCGACGAACAACAGATCGCGCCCATCGTCCAGCCGTTTGACCAAACGGCTCGTCCAGATTTTTTCGAACAGCGTTCTTGTCATTTGAGACGCGGCAATACCTAGCGTTTCTCCACCCTGACCGCGATTTCTGTCAGATGTGCGCGCGCCGCTCACACCAGAAAAAGGCCCGTCGCATGAAACGTTCTCAACCGAGTTCCGGCAGTTTTTCCGGCGCCGCAGTGCGAGTGCCGGCTTGAGCCTCCTCGACTTCCCGGAACACCCATTCCTCGAAGAATTTCACGCCCGCACGATCGCGCGAGCGGCGCGGATAGACGATAAAATACGCATCGTCGGTCTTCACCGAGTGCTTGAACGGGCGTACGAGCTTGCCCGCGCGCAGCTCGTCTTCGACCAGGGCGATCTGCGCCATCGCGATGCCCAGATTGTCGATCGCGGCCTGATAGGCGAGCGCGGAGTTCTCGAATTTTAGGCCGTCGTCGCCGTCGATCTCCGGCGCGCCCGCGGTTTCGAGCCAGCTCGACCAATCGTTCGGCCGGTGAAGCGAGCACAATAGCGTCCAGCCCTTCAGATCGCGCGGATGGCGCAGCGGTGGCGAGGCTTTCAGCAAAGCCGGGCTGCAAACCGGCGTCAGTTCCTCGCCGAACAATCGCTTGCTGATAAGCCCATCGGGCGGTTGAGCGCCCGAATAGATGGCGATGTCGATTTCCTCGCGGCTGAAATCGACCATCCGGTGCGACGTGGTGATCTGCACGTCGCGCCGCTCGTGAAAGGCGTGCAACCGCGCCAAACGCGGCACCAGCCAGCGAATCGCGAAGGTCGGCGGCAGCTTGATCCGCAACATCGGCGACGCGGGCTCGCCCGCAACCTGATCCAGCCCCGCCTGCAACAGATCGAAGGCCTCGCGCAGGTGCCGGAACAACACATCGCCCTTCGGCGTCAGCGCGATGGCGCGATGGTAACGAAAGAACAGCTTCGTCCCCAACGCATTCTCGAGCGTCGTGACATGATGGCTGAGGGCACCCTGGGTGACGCAAAGCTCCGCCGCCGCCTTGGTGAAGCTCAAATGCCGCGCCGCCGCCTCGAACGCACGCATCGCCTTGAGATGTTCAAGTCTACGCATGCGAGCATTCTCCCCGGTCACGCCCGCGCGTGCAGACGCCGGTCGAGCGCCAATAGAAGGCTGCTGCCGAGTGCGGCCACGACCGTGACGATCAGCGCGATCGCCATGATGATATCGACCTGATGTAGACCGATCGCGCGCATCAGCAAATTGCCGAGCCCGCGTTGCGAGGCGAACATTTCACCGTAGAGCGTGCCGATCAGCGTCAGCGAAAAGCCGATACGCACGCCCGTGACGATCTCGGGCAGGGCTGCGGGAATCAGCACTTTCGTCGCCATGTCGGCGGGCCCGTATTGCAGCACGCGGCCCGACTTGATCAGCACCGGCTTGATGTTGCGCACGGCATTGAGCGTGAACAGCGCGATCGGAATGATCCCGTGGATCGCGCCGAAGGCGACCTTCGCCGACATGCCGAGACCGAAAAGCAGCAGCAGGATGGGATAGAGCGTGAGCTTGGGGATCGAATACACCGTGACCAGCATCGGTTCGAAAATCTGTCCGGCGACCTTGCCCGCCCCCAGCACCAGCCCCGTCGTCAACCCGACCCCGATCGAAATCGCGACCGCCATCGTGCAAGCCAGCGCGGTTTCGGCGAGATCGGGCCAATAGCGCTCGTTTGCCAGGAACGCGGCCGTGAACCGCAACGTCTGCAAGGGCGAACGCGTCGCGATATCGCCGGTCGCCATATAAAGCGCCTGCCAACCGACGAACAGCGTACCGAGAAGAATCAGCGCGCCGCGCCATTCCTTGAGGAATTTCGTCATAGCAGGCCCCGCCGGGAGAGGATCACCCTCTCCCAATAGCTGATCGATAGGTTCAACGTGATCGCCACGATCACCACCAGCAGGATCAGCGGGTACATGACCGAGTTCGTGAAATTGTTGTAGGCGAAGGAGATCTCGAAACCGAGGCCGTCCGACGACATGATGAACTCGGACCCGACGATGCCGATCAATGAGTAAGCGACCGCGAATTTGACGCCCGTCAGCATGTAGGGCATCGCGTAGGGTAGCGTCACGCGGAACGCGGTTTCGGCGGGCGAATATTGCAGCACGCGCGCCGTCTTGCTCAGCACTGCCGGCACGCGATCGAGCCCGTGCAGCGTGTTGGTGATGACCGCGATCACGCCCAGCATGAAGGCGATCAGGATTTTCGGCAGATCGCCGACGCCGAACAGAATGATGAGAACCGGATAGAAGGCGAGAACGGGAATCGCATAATAGGTCGCGAAGAGCGGCTCCAGCGCCTCGCGCGCTACCTTGCGGCGATGCACGATCAACGCGAAGGTCACGCCGATCGACACCGCCATCGAAAAGGCGATCGCCGCATTGCCGAGCGTCGTGGCGATAGCGCCATTGAAGCGGCCGCTTACCATGATGCGGTAGAAGTCGCGCAATATCTCGGACGGCGGCTGCATCGTGAAGCGCACGATGATGCCCACACGGCACAGCGCTTCCAGCAGCAGAAAAACGGCAACCAGCACGCCGATCCGCAGAAGGGAAAGCCGCTTCACGGCTTCGCCCCCGCAAGGCCGATCGCCTTTTGCGATTCGCCGCGCAGCGTCTTCCACAGATGGGACGTGATGCGCCCGAACTCCGGCCGCTCCACGACTTCGGAGGTACGCTCGCGCTCCCAGCCCGTCTCGACGATTTCGATCAGCTTGCCCGGACGCGACGACATGATGCCGATGCGGTCGGACAGCATCGCCGCCTCGTCGAGCGCGTGGGTGATCAGAAACACCGTCGTATTGGTGCGCCGCCACAGCTTCAAGAGCTCGTCGCCCATCAGCAGACGCGTCTGCTGATCGAGCGCACCGAACGGCTCGTCGAGCAAGATCAGGCGCGGCGCCATGACCATCGTCCGCGCGATGCACACGCGCTGGCGCATGCCGCCCGAAAGCTGGGCGGGATAGGCTTTACGGAAATCCTTCAGCCCCATCAGGTCGAGCGCGCCGTCGATGCGCTTGGCGCGCTCTTCCTGACTGAGGGCCGATTTGTGCAGACCCACTTCGATGTTCGAAGCGACGTCCATCCAGGGGAAGCAAGCGTCCTCCTGGAATACGACGCCAACGCCGTCCGGCACGCGGCCGTTCACCGGCTTGCCTTCGAAGCTCAGCTCGCCTTGCGTCGGCGTGCTGATGCCGGCGATGAGTTCCAGCAGGCTCGACTTGCCGCAGCCGGACGGGCCGACCACGGTGAAGAACTCGCCTGATTTCAACTCCAGATCCACCGGACCGAGGGCGTGGACGTCGCCCCCGCCCCCGGCCCGGTTGAAGACCTTCGTTACGCCGCGGATCGTGATGTCTGCACGTTTCACTGCGTCATTCCGCCTTAGTTCATTTCACGGATATCGGCCGGCAAGTACCGGGTGTCGATGATCGACTTCAGATCGACGTTACCCGAAATGGCGCCGACCGATTGCTGGGCCTTGACCATGCGGTCCAGGCCCGCAAAGTGGATGCGGCCTTCGCCCCAATAGGGGATGCCGTTGGTGCGCGAGGTGACGAGGTTCTTCACCGTCGCGCGTGCCACGTTGCGGTCGATATTGTAGTGCTTGGCCACGATATCGCCAGCTTCTTCGGGATTGGCTTCCATGAACTTGACGGCGTTGCGGCGCGCGCGGATCACGGCTTCCACGAACTTCTTTTGAGGTTCGCTGATGCTGGAGAGCGCGACGGCGACGACGTTGGACAGCGGCGGCAGCACTTCGCTGGCCTTGGCGAGGCCGCGATACTTATCGGCGTACTGCGACCACAGCGGCTCGGTCATCGGCGTCATGTCGATCGTGCCGACTTCAAGCGCGGTCAAGCTTTCGCCGAAGCCGCCCGTGCGGACCAGATTGATGTCCTTCATGGTCAGGCCCGCACCTTCCAGCAGCAGGCCCAGCAGCGCCACGCTGGTCGAGCGCGGATTGTTGAAGCCCACCTTGGCGCCTTTCAGATCGGCGGCGGTCTTGATCGGCGAGTTGTTCTTCACGAACCAAGTGAACTCGGCCACCGTCTGGACGTTCTCGGCGATGATTTTAAGATCGAGGCCTTCCTGGATCGCGCCGATCGCGGCGGCCGGATTGATTTCGGCGTAGGGCGCGTTCGCGGCCATCATGTTGCGCAAAGTCGTGCCGCCGCCGGCCGAGGTGATGATCTCGGAGACCTGGATACCTTCGGCGTCGAACATCTTCTTTTCGACGGCGATGGCGAAGGGCATCCCGTTGGCCGACACGCCGTAATTCGTGGCGACGATCTTGAACTGGGCGTTCGCCGTGCCGCTCAGGGCGAACAAGCTCGCGGCCCCCAGCACGGCGCCGAACACGGCGCCGGTCTTGCTTGCGAAGAATTTCATTGGGTTTTCTCCTCCTGGTTTGTTTTTCGACTTGTTAACGGCCTACTCGCCGCTTCGCCCTTGCGGGGTGAAACCGGTTTCGATGTCCATCCAGCGCGCGAGTTCGACGGCGCCGTCGAGCGAGGCGCGAATTTCCGCCGCCCCCGTCAGGCGTTCCATTTCGCGCTCGCCCCGGCTGAAAGCGCGCAGATCGCCCAGCGCCTTCTCGACCGCGCCGACGACGCGCAAAATCAAACTGGTGGGATAGGAAATCTGCGCAAAGCCCATGGCGCCGAGTTCGGCGGGCGTGAGCCACGGCGTATCCATGCCTTCGAACATCGCGGCGAGCAGTGTGGCACCGCGCAGCGTGCGGCCGACGCGTTCCAATTCTTCGACCTTGCGCAGGCCCGCGACGAACACGCCGTCCACGCCCAACGACAGGAAACGTTCGGCGCGGCGCAAGGCCTCGTCGAGACCGACCGCGCCATAGGCATCCGTCCGGCCGATGATCACCGTCTCGCGCGACGCGCGGGTTTGCAGCGCCACGCGCAGCTTCGCCTCGATCACCGCGTCGTCGGCAACGGCGAGGGATTTCTCCGCACGCTGGCGTTTCACGTCGCGTAGCTGGTCTTCGATCAGCATGCCGCCAACGCCGATCGCTTCGTATTCCATCACGGTCTTGGCCACGGCCTTCACGTCGCCATAGCCGTCGTCGGCGTCGGCCATGAAGGGCAGATCGGTCGCGGCGGCGAGTTCGCGCATGCCGTCGATCATGTCGCGCAGGCCGATCAGCCCGACATCGGGCAGGCCGTAGCGTGCGGCGAGCAGCGTCGATCCGCCGACATTGAACGCCTTGAAACCGGCGCGCTTGATCAGCCGCGCGGTCAGCGCGTCATGGGCCAAGGGCGTGACGAGCGGCTTTTCGGCCGCCCAAGCGGTGCGGAAGCTCGGACGTTTCATCGTTCAGCCTTTCGCGCCGCGATCGGGGCCGGCCGAGCCGGCACCGGGCAAAGCGCTTTCGCTCAGGGTGGTCATAGCGCGGGTCGTGTTGGGGTCGTAGCCGGGCTGCACGCGCACATCGAGCACGACGGTCTTGCCCTTGCGGAACAGCGCGACCGCTTCGCGCATCGCGCTGCGCAATTCGTCTTGCGTGCGGATCGGGCCGATGCCTTCGGCACCCTGCCCTCGCGCGACCATGGCGAGGTCGATGTCGGGATCGGCGATGCGCTGGCCGATCCATTTGTTGCCGACCACGCGGCCGCGCGCGCGCGCCATGCGTTCCTGGTGCAGTTCGTCGTTGAAGAACGAACGATTATTGGCGACGACGACGATCAGCGGGATCCGGTAATGGACCGCCGACCAGATCGCCTGGCAGCCCATCATGTAGTCGCCATCGCCGAAAATCGACAGCGCGATGCGGTCCGTCGATTTGAGCGCGAGGGCCGCTCCCACGGCGATACCGGGGCCGGAACCCAAACCCGCGCCGCCATCGATGCCGAGATAATCGAGCGGATGCGCCACTTTCCAAAGATGCCCGGCCCACGAGAACGGTCCGCGGATCAGGCAGCTTTCCTGGCCCTTCACCGCTTCGCGCGCGGCGGCGGCGAGTTCGGGAATGGTGATAAGGCCCGTGTCGCTGGGCTGATCCTCGGGCGTCACCGTCGGCCCCGCCTCGCCCTTCGCCTGCGGCCACTGCGAGGCCGAGACTTTGGCGGGAAGCGCCGCGAGCAGCGCAGCCACGACCGGATCGGGCTCGTTCAGCAGATTGATATCGACCGGGGCAAGACCCTGGTGATCCATGCTCCAGCCGTTATGGATCTGCACATCGACCGAGACTTGAACGATCTTGGCCGGCGGCGCCTTGTCGCCGAACGCGGTTTTCAGCGTGCCGGCGAGATCGATCCAGTCGAGGCTGAGGATCGCGTCGGCCTGACGGATCACCTCCAACGAACGGGGCACCGGGAAGGTGCCCGCCGGGGCGGCATGCAAACGATGCGCGGACGGGAACGACGCGGCGGTCTTGAGGTCGGTCACGACCAGCGCGCCGAGCTTTTCCGCCAGCGCGACGCGCGCGGCCCAAGACGGTTCGCTGCGGCCCACGCGGCCCATCAGAATCACCGGATGACGCGCACCGGAAAGCAGCTTTGCGGCTGCGGCAACGAGATCGGCATGCGGTGCTGCCGGTGCGGGCGGCTGGAACCGCGCCACGTCGGGGATCGCCGGCAATGCGTCGATTTTCGATTCCTGCAAACCGGCGTCGAGATTGATGTAGGTCGGCCCGCAAGGTGCTGTGCGCGCGATCATCGTCGCGCGCAGCATCGCTTCGACGATCGCGCCGACCGATGCGGGCTGATCGTCCCATTTCGTGTAGGGGCGCACCAACGCCCCCTGGTCGCGGGCGGTGTGGATCCAATCGATCCAGGGGCGGCGCTTGGTCGCATCGACCGGACCGGTGGCGCCCAGAACCAGCATCGGCACGCGATCGCACCACGCGTTGAAAATGGCCATGGTCGCGTGCATCAGGCCAACATTGCTGTGCACGATGGCACCCATCGGCCGCTCGGTGACCTTCGCCCAGCCATGCGCGATAGCGATGGCGTGTTCCTCGTGCAGGCACAGCAGCATCTGTGGATCGGCGTTACCCGCGTGATTCACCAGGCTGTCGTGCAAGCCCCGAAAGCTGGCGCCCGGGTTCAGCGCCACGAACGGAATGTCGAGTTTGCGCAGCAAGTCGGCCACCACATCGCTGGCCCAGAACCCGGCCGATCCCGACGGCTCGGGACGCTCCAGCGCCGCCGTCGGATCAACGAAATTCACGCCGGTTGCCTTCTGCGACACGCTTTCCTCCTGTTACGGCCGGCGCCACGATCACGGCGCCGGAGTGACGTCTCCGCCGCCAATGCGGCGCGCTTCACGGCTACGGACGAAGCGGACGGATCCCTCGGAAAGTCCCCGAAATACCGCCAAAACTTTGATTTCAGGCACTCGAATGAAGTTCGCACGACGCGCGTGCGCGCTCCTCCCGATCGATTTTTTGCGATCGCTCGACGGCGATCATCGACCCTTAGCTATCGTCGTTCGCGCGATCCGGACAATCTGTTTTTTTTCATTTGGCATTACTTTTATGGATGCGACACGATCGGATATTCCGCATCGGTCCTGGTATGCCGACTTACGATCCGACCGATGCTGGCCGCTTTCGCGCGCGCAGCATCGCCCGCGCAGCGACACATCCTTATGTATGACAACGGCAATTTGCGGGCCTAGCGCAGGCCGACCAGCATTTTGAGTTCGGCGACCGCTGCGTCGGGCGTCGTGTAGACATGGGCGTGCGCAACGTTGGCCGCCGCGCGCGCCATCGAGAACTGCCCGAGCACGATCGCATCCACCGGCGGCAACGCCGCCGCAGCCACGGCAATGGCACGGTCATGCGCGGCTCCGTCGCCCTTCTCCAGCGCTTGCAACGCGCCTTCGACCAGACGCGCTTCGAGCTGCAGCCCCTCGCCCGCCGCCGCGCGCAGTTCCGCCGACAACGGCGCCAACGAACCCACGAACGTCACCAGCAAGCCGATACGCTTGCCATGCCGCAGCGCCGCGCGGAACGCGCTTTCGTTGGGCTTCAGCACCGGGATCGGCAGATCGGCTTTCACAGCCTCGATCGCCTTGCCGAAGGCCGAGCAGGTGAACAGAATGCCGTCCGCTCCTTCGTCATGCGCATAACGGCCCAGGCGTACGAAGCGCTTAATCATCGCATCGTCCAGACGGCCGTGGCGCGCGAGATCGGCGGACAGTGAGTCGTCCAGCAGATTGCAAACCTGCGCATCGGGCCAGCCGCGTTCCATCGCCGCACGCGCCGGCGCCACGGATTCGCGCAAAGCGTGGATCAGGAAAATACGCGCCATCGCCCCTCGCTAACCGCGGGCCCCTTCGTATTGCGGTCCGCGCGCGGCACCCGCGTAGCGCAATTGCGCCTGCCAATCGAGCATCCGCGCGTGATACGCGACCGCCTCGGCGTCGAAATCGGCGCGCGGGATCGGTTCGTGCTCAAAATGCCCGTATCTATCGATGCCGCGCACCAGCGTTGCGCTGTCCCGCGCGCCCGACACTTGACGCAGATGCGTGGGTATATAGCGCACGGTGAAGCCGATCCGCGGCGCCGTACCGGTATTCGCCTTCGAGCCGTGAATGATGCGCACATGATGCAGCGACATCTCGCCCGGCTTCAGGACGATATCGAGCGCATCCGCCTCGTTCACCTCGACGGCGACTTCCTGGCCGCGGCTCAACATGTTGCCTTCGCCGAACGTGTCGGCATGGGGCAATTGATCGCGCGTGTGGCTGCCGGGCACGACGCGCATGCAGCCATTCGATGGGCTCGACGGCGTGAACGCGATCCAGGCGCTGACGACGTCGGGCGACGAAAGACCCCAATATGTCGAATCCTGATGCCAGGATACGAAGCCACCATCGCCGGGTTTCTTGGCGAAGAACCCGGATTGCCAGACCAGGATATCCGGCCCGATCAGATCGGCGACGGGATCGAGGATCGCCGGATCGCGGATCAGATCGTTGAGCCAACGCATCAAAAGATGCGGCTTTTCGTTATGGCGCTTCAGCAGCTTGCCGCCGTCGCGTTCCTCGGCCGCCGCGAATTTGGCGGCGTAACCGTCCATAGCGCTTTCGGGAAAGCAGCGGATCGGAAAGATCACGCCGTCGCGTGCGAAACCTTCGATCTGCGCGTGCGACAGGCGCGCGGGCTTCGCGTTCATGGATCTCTCCCCCGTCAGGTGGCGGACATATACTTGCGCGTGCCGAAGAAACGCGGCCACAACAGCATCAGCAGCAACGCCGCCGCGAAGATCAGCAGACCCAGCGCGATCGGGCGTTCGACGAAGATCATGTAGTCGCCGCCCGATTGGATCAGCGCCTTGCGGAAATTCGTCTCCATCAGTTTGCCGAGCACGAAGCCGAGCAGCAGCGGCGCGGGCTCGAATCCGTAGCGGTAGAGAACCACGCCGACGACGCCGAAGAAGATCGTGAGATAGACGTCGATCACGCTGTTGTTGACCGTGTACACGCCGATCACCGTGAACACGAGGATGCCGACATAGATCGCGCGATACGGGATGCGCAGCAGCGTGATCCAGAGGCGGATCAGCGGCAGGTTGATGATCAGCAACATGATGTTGCCGACCAGCATCGAAATCACGAGGCCCCAGAACACCGAGGCGTTGAGCGTGAGCAGATGCGGACCCGGCTGGATGCCGTGGATCGTCAGCGCGCCCATCATCATCGCCATCAGCGCGTTGGCGGGTATGCCGAGCGTGAGCATCGGAATGAAGTTGGTCTGCGCGGCGGCGTTGTTGGCGCTCTCGGGGCCCGCCACGCCTTCCACGGCGCCCTTGCCGAAACGCGAGGGATCGCGCGCGATCTTCTTTTCGACGATATACGACGCGAAGGACGCGAGGCCGGCGCCGCCGCCGGGCAGAATGCCCAAAATCGATCCGATGACCGTGCCGCGGATCGACGCGGGCACGGCGCGCTTCACGTCGTCGCGCGTCGGCATCCAGCGGCCGATCACCGACAGCTTGCCGAGCTTACCGTCGGTCTTGCACAACTCGCGCACGACATCGGCGATACCGAAGAGTCCGACGGCGACGGGCACAAAATCCAATCCGTCGGCGAGATTGGGCAGACCGAACGTGAAACGCCAGATCGCCGTGTCGATATCGATGCCGACCAAACCGATCATGATGCCGACCGCGACCATGGCGATCGCCTTCAAGGGCGAGCCTTGTGCCAGCACCACCGCGCCGATCAGCCCCAGCAGCATCAAGGCGAAATACTCCGGCGCGCCGAAGCTGGCGCCGATATAGGCGAGCGGCACCGCCAGTGCTGCGGTCAGAATGATTCCGACGACGCCTGCGAAGAACGAGCCGACGGCCGACACGACCAAAGCGGGGCCCGCGCGCCCTTGCTTGGCCATCGGATGGCCGTCAAGACAAGTGACGATCGACGACGTCTCGCCGGGAATGTTCAGCAAAATCGCGGTCGTCGAACCGCCGTACTGGGCGCCGTAATAGATGCCGGCGATCATGATCAGCCCTTCGGCGGGCGCGAGCTGATAGGTCAGCGGAATCAGCATCGCGATCGTCGAAACGGGGCCAACGCCCGGCAGCACGCCGATCAACGTGCCGACCAGCACGCCCAGGAAGCAATACATCAGACCGTTGATGGTCAGCGCGACCGAGGCGCCGAGCGCCAGATGCTCCAACATTTCCAAAGGTCAGGCCTTCCCGATCAGCGGCACGGAGATTTGGACGAGGTACCACATCGACAACGCCATCGCCTGCATCGCGACGACGAGCAGAACGACTTCCCAGAACTTCCGGCCAGGGATCGCGAAAGCGGATATGACGACCAGCAACACGAGGGCCGGTAACAGGCCCACAATGTTCAGCGTCAAGCCGAAGACGATATAGGACGCGGCGATGGTGATGATCGGGCGCGCCTTCAGGCGCTCCTCCGGCGCGTCGCGCGGACCGGTCTTCAGAAGATCGCCGATGATCAGAACGCCGCCGAAAAAAGCGATGATGACGCACAGCGCGCGCGGGAAATAGCCCGGCCCCATCTCGCTGGCGTTGCCGACCGGATAGCCCCGCGCAACCCACATGATGAAGACCGAAAACAGGATCATCGCGATCCCGCAGAACATATCTTCGTGCCGGTGATACTTGCGTAAGGCGTGGATCATGTGCGTCGCGTCCGATCGTGATTGCCCGCCGCCATACTTAATGCGGCTGGGCCTCGAGCGGCAAGGCCGCCCCCATTCGAAGGGAGCGGCCCGCCATTCGATGCGCCGGGATCAAGCCGTCATTCGACGGTAATGCCCGAGTTCTTGAAATTGGTGCGCCAGCGGTCGATTTCCGCCGCGTTCCACTTCTTCGCATCCTCGATCGTCGGCGAGATGTAGGGGATCATCTGGTTGGAACGGAAACGTTCCTTCACTTCGGGGATCTCCTGCGCCTTGTTGATCGCCTCGTGCAGCTTGGCGAGCACGGCCGGCGGCGTTTTGGACGGCGCGAACAGGGCGCCCCAGTAATTGGCGTTGAGCTCCGGCATGCCCAGTTCCTTCATCGTCGGCGTATCGGGGAAGTCCGGCAGGCGGGCATCCGTCGTGATGATGATCGGACGGATCTGGCCGGCGGCCACCATCGGACGCGTTTGGATGATGTTCAGCGAGCAGAAATGCAGATCGCCGTTGATCAGGTCCGGCGCGGTCTGTCCGGTCGGATACGGCACGTGGGTGAAGCGCACGCCTTGCTTCTGCTGGAAGATCGCCATTTCGATATGCAGCGCGGTGCCGACGCCGGTGGAGCAGTAGCGGATCCTGCCGGGGTTCGCTTTGGCGTAGTCGATCAGTTCCTTGAAGTTCGTCACGTCGAAGTTCTTCGTCGTCGTGACGTACACGGCCGGCACGTCGGCGACGCGGCCGACGACGGTCACGTCGCGGTCGTAATCGATCGTGAAGCGTTTCGGGTGCACGGCGACGACGGCGCCGTTGACCATGCCGCTGCCCATCATCAGCGTGTAACCATCGGGGGCGGCCTTCGCCATTTCCTCGATCGAGATGATGCCGAGCCCGCCCGGCTTGTTGTCGATCACGACCGGCTGACCCAGAACCTTCTGCATGCCTTCGCCGATGATGCGCGCGGTCGTATCTGTGGCGCCGCCGGCGGCGAACGGGATGACGATGCGGATCGGCTTGGTCGGGAATTCCTGCGCGACGGCGCCGGCGGCGCCGAACGCCGCAAGGCCCAACGCGGCCAAAGCGACTGTCAATTTTTTCATAACGATTCCTCCCTCGGGGTTTTTGCAGTGGGGGTTTGCCGGATTAGGGCTCCGGTCAGGTGGCGATACGGCGTTCGGACGCCGCTTCCTTGGCGGCGGCGAAGAAACGCCGCGCGGTGGATTTCTGCATTTCGTAGATCGAGCCTTCGCTGTCGGCGGGCGGCAGCGGCAGGCGCACGGGAACTTGCGTCATGCGCGGCTCGACCGACGTTCTACCAGCGACCATCATCGAATCGTAATCGGCCAGCGTGCCGGGGAAGCCGAGCAGCGGCCACGCGTCCGCCGCGCGATACATCATCAGGAACAGGCGGCGTTCGCGGCCGGATTCGTTGGCGGCCGAACCATGCACCGTGCGGACGTGATGGATCGTGATCGATCCCGCCTTGCCGGTCAGCGGCACGGCCTTGGAAAGATCGATCCCGCATTGGCGAGGATCGATCGCGCCGCAGAAGCGGCCGTTCTCGTGATGATCGTGGATCGGCCCTTTATGCGAGCCGGGGATCATCAGCATCGGGCCGTTATCCGGTTCGCAATCGTCGATCATCACGCCGACGGCGGCGAGGTCGTCGTTGGTGTGCGGATAGAACGCCCAATCCTGATGCCACTGCACCGGCGCGCCGAAGCCGGCCGATTTCATGTTCAGTTTGCTGTAATCGAAACGGATATCCGGGCCCCACAAATCGGCGAGCGCGCCGATCACGCCGGGATGCGTCACCAAACGGCCGAAGGCCTCGTCGTGGCGATGGGGTGTCTTGATCCGGCGCACGCGCGGGTTTTCCGGCGTATGGGAATCTTCGAGATCGTAGATGTCGTCATGCGTCGTGACATTGCGCGCACCCGCCATGAACGCGTCGACGCCGACCCGCATACGCGCCACTTCCGCCGGAGAAAGCACGTTCTCCAGAACCAGGTAGCCGTCACGATTGTATGCATCGATCTGCGACTTTGCGAGCATCGTTTTCCGTTTTTCCGTCGCTCCGGCAGCCCCATCCGGCCCTTCGGCCGGTCGTTTCGGGCGCCGACGCGTCGCTCCCTTCGACACGTTCATCCCTGCGATTCTCTTAAGGGAATCGCCTCGGCTTGCCCAATCAGTAAAAAAGATTGGCCGCAGAACGATTCATGATGATGGCGGCCGATTTGGCAGGGCAGACGCCATTGGACTAGTATCGCCGGCCCCCTTTCGAAACCACGACGAACATCAGGGCGCCCCCCGCCATGTCGCAAAGCATCCGAGACATCCGCGTCTTCGTCGCGGCGTACGAAGAACGCTCCTTTACGGCCGCCGCGGCGCGCGAACACGCCACCCAATCCGGCGTGTCGCAGCATATCCGCAAGCTGGAAGAACGCTTTGGTACGCGGCTCTTCGCGCGCACCGCGGGCAGCGTCGTGCCGACAGCGGCAGGCGATGTCTATTACCGCAGCTGTCTGGAAGTCTTGCGCGCCTATAACGCATCCAAGGAAACGATGCGCCCGTTCAGCGGTGCGGCCGACGGCGAGGTCGTGATCGGCCTGATGCCGACGATGACGCGCTGCGCGCTTGCCCCAGCACTGGAGCGTTTCATCGCGTTGCATCCCAACGTGTCGGTGCAGGTGGTCGAAGCCTATAGCGGCGTGCTGACCGAACAGGTGCGCGCAGGCACGCTCGCCTTCGCCGTGGTACCCGCCTTCGCCGGGGGTGCGGGCTTACGCCAACGCCTGTTCGCGCGGACGCGCGAAGTGTTGGTCGCGCGCGCCACCGACAAGCGCGAACATCTCGCCCCCGTTCGCCTCGCAGATCTGCCGCCGATGAAACTGGTGCTGCCCAAGCCGCAGAACTCGCGGCGCAAGACCGTCGAGACCTACATCACGTCCAACGGCGTGCGCGTCGATCGGATGATCGAACTCGACGCGATGATGGGCACGCTCGATTTCGTCGCGACGACGGATTGGGTGACGGTGCTGCCCGGCGTGATGATGGCGAGCGACGTCGATCCGCGCCGCTTCACCGTGAACCCGTTGGACGAGCCGCCGCTCTGGCTCGATCTCGTCCAGATCGAATCGGCGCATCACGCGCTCACGCCGATGGCGCAGGCCTTCTCGGAAATCCTGTCGGAGGAGACGACGCGCCTCAATCAGCCATGGAGCGAACAAGCCGCCATGGCGCGCGCGGCGGTGGAAGCGCCGCCGACGAAACTCAAGTCGTCTTATGGCCGACGCCGTCGATGACGCCCTTGACCGACACCGCTTCGACGTCGTCCAGCATCTTCGTGCCGTGCGGCACGTTCGGCAGGAAATGCGCGGCCTGACCCGGCCCGATGATCGTTTCCTCGCCTTCGGTGAAAACCTTCATCCGGCCCTTGAGCACGTAGACGATCTGCTCCTGATCGTGGGAGTGGATTTCAGCACCCTGCCCGGCCTTAAAGCTCAAAATGCCGAATTCGACTTGGCTGCCGGTGATGAGGCGGCCCAGCGCCGTCGAATGTTTCGGCGTGACCAGTTCCTGCGGAACGTCCTGCAGCGTGTAGAACGGCATCGTTTCTCTCCCGGGCGATATCCTCGATAAATTTATACGCGCCGCCGCTTTTCCCCGCATTATCGTTGATAATCGGGGTGAGTAGTTCGTTTGATTTGGGGCGCAAATCGCTTCTTGCCATAAACGGCGCCGGACCAACGAACACGCAAAATACGCGGAGGAAAACTTGTTCACGCTCGACGGCAAGGTCGCCATCGTCACCGGCGGCACGCAAGGCTTGGGCGGCGCCTACACAGCCGTTTTCGTCAAGCTGGGGGCGATGGTCGTGATCGGCGACGTACGCGACGACGAAGGGGCCGAAGCCGCCGAACGTTACAACGCGCTCGCTGGGGGCAAACGCGTCGTCTATCGCCATCTCGACGTGACCGATTCCGCGCAATGGCAGCGCATCGCCGATACGGCGGAATCCGAGTTCGGCAAATTGACCACGCTCGTGAACAACGCGGGCGTGCCCGGCCGCGACGGAATCGAAGCGACGACGGAAGCGAGCTGGGCCGGCACGATCAACGTGGACCTCAAGGGCACGTGGCTCGGCATGAAGCACTGCATCCCGGCGATGCGCCGGGCGGGCGGCGGCTCGATCGTCAACACCTCGTCGACATCGGGCCTCGTCGGCACGGGACGGGGCGCGCCCTATTGCAGCGCCAAGGGCGGCATCCATGCGCTGACCAAAACGGCCGCCGCGCAATACGGGCTCGAGAAAATCCGCGTCAATTCGATCCATCCGGGCTTGGTCGACACGCCGCGCAACAAGAACATCTCCGACGCATGGCGCAAGGAGATGCTGCGCGACACGCCGCTGGGCCGCATGGCGGACCCGGCGGAGATCGCCAACGCCGTCGCGTTCCTCGCTTCCGATGCCGCGTCGTTCATGACCGGCTCGGCGATGATCGTCGATGGCGGGATGACCGCGATCTAGCGGGTGGTCAATCCGCCATCGACCAGGACGTTCGATCCGGTCATAAACGCAGCCATGTCGCTGGCGCAGAAAAACACGACGCGCGCGACCTCGTCGGCCTCCGCCGCACGGCCCATCGGGAAGGACGCGCGCAGCGTCTTTTCCATCGCCGCGACCGTATCGCCATCGCTGTCCTTGCTGCGCGCGGCTTCGCGCATTTCGGCGACACCTGGCGTTTCGGCCATCGACGGTGTGACGCACAACACGCGAATGCCGTGTTTGACCAGTTCCATCGACGAGGAGCGCGTCAGGCCCAGCACGCCGGCCTTGGCCGCACTGTAAGCCCCCAAGCTGACGCGCCCGCGCACCCCTGCAACCGACGCGATATTGACGATCACGCGGCCGGGACGCCCCGCACCCGCGATCATGCGCTTGGCGGCGGCACGGCTGCCGAAAAACACCCCGCGCAGATTGACATCGTACATCGCTGTCCAATCTTCGTCGGTTGTTTCGACCAGCGGCTCGCCCCGGAACACGCCCGCGTTGTTGATCCAGATGTCGAGCGCGCCGAGATCCTTCAGCGCCTTGTCGGCCAGCGCTTCAACCGAGTCGACCGCGCGAACGTCCAACTCGGCGCCGATCACCTTGGCGCCGTATTGCTTGGAGAGCTCGGCGGCCGCTTGTTTGGCGCCGTCGGCGTTGCGATCGCCGATCAATACCGAAGCGCCGGCCTCGGCCAGACGCGCGGCGGTGCAATAGCCGATACCGCGCGCGGCCCCGGTGACGACGGCGACGCGACCCTTCAACGATAGAAGCTCGGAGATCTTGGGGACGGACATAGCGGTTCTCACTTCTTCGCGAAGAGTTTTTCCATCGACGCGTAGGCGCGCTTGGCGACCGTCGCCGCGTCGAAGGTACGATACGTGGCGTTGAAGACCTCGACCGCGAAATGGCCGCGATAACCCGTGGCGAGCACGCGATCGACATATTCGCGCACCGGCTTCACGCCTTCGCCCGGGAACAGGCGGTAGTTCCGCAACTGCTCGCGAATCGGCAGATTCGATTGCGCGAAATCGTTGATCTCGGCGAGGAAGATCTTGTCGCCGGGAATTTCGTTGATCGCGTCGAGCGGATGGCCGGGCAGGAAGATATGTGCGGTGTCGAGCACCATACCGACATGGCTGTGATCGACTTCCTTGATCAGCTTCCAGCCCAGGCGGTAATCGTTGATCCATTCGCTGAAGCACATCGGCTCGTAGCCGATGCGGATTCCTTCGGCCTTGGCGAGATCGCCCAGCGCCCGGATCGACGCGACCGCCCCCTTCCAATCGGTCTTGTCGGCGGGCGACATGGTGGAGCCGAGGACGAGCATGTCCCCGCCCACCAGCTTGATCTGGCCGATTTGCTGGCGCGCGATGTCGAGCTTGCGGCGCTGGACGTCGGCGGGCATGCCCTCCAGATCGCGCAGCAGCTGATAGGCCGACAGCTTCATGCCGCTGTTGTTGAAGGCCATGATCGATCCGTCGGGATCGTCGAATAGCGGGAACAGATCGCTGTGCCACAGCGTGGCGGCGGGAAAGCCCGCCCCCTTCATCGCGGCGACGCGGTCGACGAAGGACCCGGCGAGCGTACCCGAATTGATGGACCAAAGATGATCGGTCATGACGTCTCCTTGTTGTTCGTTATCGGCGATCAGGCGGCGGTATAGCCGCCATCGACCACCAGCCCGGTTCCCGTGACGAAGGTCGCGAGATCCGAGGCGAGAAAGACATAGGCGCCGGCGATCTCGTCGGCGCTGCCCAAACGCTTCATCGGCGTCAGTTGCAGGAAGCGCGTTTGCGCGGCCGCGTCGAGCCCCGCCGCGAGCGACGGATCGACCGGCCCCGGCAACACGGCATTGATGCGGATCCCTTGCGTCGCATATTCGATCGACGCGGTACGCGTCAGCATCAGCACGCCCGCCATCGCCCCATGATAGGCGGCGGAATGCCCGCTGCCGACCATCGCGGCGGTCGAGGATGTATTGATGACCGCACCGCCGCTCGATTTGCGGATCGCGGGGATCGCGGCTTTCATGCCGAGCCAGGCGCCGCGCAGATCGGCGTCGATCGTGCCGTCCCACTCGGCTTCGCTGGTTTGTTCGACGCCCGCACGGCCCGGGTCCGGTGCCGTATTGACCAGCGTGGTCAAGCCACCGAATTCGGCAATCGCGAGATCGACAAGCCGCGCCCAGGAATCCGGGTCGCGCGGATCGAGCGCGCCGGCACGCAAACGCGACGATTTTTCACCCGTGTATGCGCCGCCCGCGACGACATTGGCGCCGTGGGTCAGGAACGCGGCCACGATCGCCGCACCCAGCGCGCCATCGGCGCCGGCGACGATCGCCGTCTTGCCTGCCAGAAGTCCCGTCATCGGCGTTCCCTTGATACGTCTTTTTATCGCGCGGCTATTTCAGCCGCGCCAGAAAATCGGCGATGACGCGGTCGAAAGCGACCGCATTCTCGACATTGGCGATATGCGCGGCGGCGGGGAGCAACGCGAATTCCGCCCCCTTCACGGCCTGCGCCATATCGCGCATCGCATCGGGCGGGGCGGCCAGATCGTCGGCACCGACGACGAACAGGCAGGGCAGCGCGATCTTCGGCAAGTCCTTGCGATAGTCGAGCGCCATCAAGGCGGCCGCGCAGCCGCGATAGCCTTCGACCGGCGTCGTGCGGATCGTCTCGGCCAATTGCGCGGCGATCTCGGGATGCTGCGTGCGAAACGCAGCACCCAGCCAACGCTCGATCGTGCCCGACGCGATCGCTTCCATGCCGCCCTTCTCGATGGCGGCGATGCGGTCGCGCCAGCCTTGCACATAAGGCGGCGGCGCATCGGCGCGCGCATCGCAGCAGATCAAGGCCGACAGGCGATCGGGATGGGCCAAGGCCATCCCCAGCCCGGTCATGCCGCCCAGCGACAAACCCATGAATACAGCCTTCGCCACGCCGTGATGCTCCATCACGGCGACGGCATCGGCGACCAGATCGGCGAAACTATAGGGGGCTTTCGGCACGCCGCTGGCACCATGCCCGCGCGTGTCGTAACGCAAAACATGGTGCGTGCGCGTCAGCAGCGGGATTTGGGTGTCCCACATGCGGTGATCGGCCGCCAGGCTGTTCGACAGCACGATCCAGGGTGCGGCCGGATTGGCGGCACGGTCGATGCGCGTCGCCAGCGCGAACCCGTCGCGGGCGACCGCGATCATGCGACGCGCGTCTTGTGCTCGGCGCTGTCGATCTTGGGCAGCACCTTCTCGGCCAGCAGCACCATCGAATTGCGGCCGAGATCGCGGTCGAGCCAATCCTTGCCCGCGTAAAGCAGCGTACCGAAATCGCCCACTTCCTCGCGAAAGGCGAGCAATTCCTCGGCGACCTTCGACGGCGAGCCGTGGATGATGAGCTTCTCGCACACGCTATCGGTCGTCACTTCGTCGTCGGGCTGGTCGCGATGGGTTTTGAACAATTCCGCGCGGCCGTTCTTCTTCAGCTTGGTGACGAGCTGATTGTAGTAGAAGCGATACGGGCTGTTCGGCCCCAGCGCATAATCGCGCGCGGTCTTGTCGTCCTTGGCGACGAACACGCTTTTCGCCACGCGCCAATTGGCCGGATCGACGCGCCGCCCGGCGCGCTCGCAGCCCTCGACATAGCGCGGCCAATGCGTCTTCACCCAATTGGGCATCAGGAAGTTCGCCGAAATCGGCTCCCAGCCGCGCGCGGCGGCTTCGGTGACGCCCTTCGAGAACGGCGCCACGGCCGTCACGACGATTTCGGGATGCGGGCGTTGCAACGGGCGCGGCACATAACCTTGGCCGATCTCCGTCATCAGCGTGCGCGACGTCGAGATATTCCAATATTTGCCCGCGAGCTCGTAAGGGGCGGCCTGCGACCACAAGGCGAGCACGTGGTTGATGCATTCCAGGAACATCTCGTTGCGATTTGCGCCGAGATTTCCGAACGCCTCCGCATCCGACAGAAGGCCGCCGGGGCTGATACCGAAGATGAAGCGCCCGTCGAGCAGATGATCGAGCATCGCGATCTGCGCCGCCACACCCACCGGATGCGAATTGGGCAGATTGACGGTGCCCGTACCCAGCTTGATGCGCTTGGTTTCGCTGGCGAGGCTGGCGAGGAACATCGCCGACGAGGTAATGTTCTCCGACAGATCGGTCGCGTGTTCGCCCGCATAGGCTTCGACGAAGCCAAGCTCGTCCGCGAGCAGAAACGCCTCGCGGTCTTCCCGGAGACTTTGCCGCCAATCCTTGTCGAGCGGATGGATCGGCATGGTGAAGAAACCGAGCTTCATGCGGGGCGCGCCTCAACGTTCTTGTTCGCCGCTATCTTTGGCAGCGAACCGCGCGGCTGCGAAATCATCAGTTCTGAATGTGCGCATCACGTTTTTTACTGGCCGATTCCCGCCTTCGGCTTTGAAGGCGCGCGGCGCACCGGTGTATGTTGGCCGCAATCACGATCGACGAAACGAGGAAACGATGCCCAAGACCGCGACCGCGCCGGCGAACATGACGCCGCGCAAGCCGCCGCCCGCCCAGAAGGCCGGCAAAGGCAAATATCTGTTCAAGATGGCGAACCTCAAAAGCGTCGAGGCCGGCCCCGAATATTCGACCGCGCATGGAGCGGTCGTCGAAGGCGAACGCTTTATGTTCGGCTTGCTGCGCATGCCCAAGGGCACGGGTGCTGCGGCGCATCACCATCCGAACGAGCAATGGGTCTATATCATCGATGGCGAGCTTGCTTTCGAAGTGGACGGCAAGAAGGGCGTCGCGCGCCCCGGCTCGCTGCTTTATTTCCCACCCAACGCGGTGCATTCGACATTGGCCGCCCCCGATCGCGACGTCGTGTTCCTGACCGGCAAGGATTTGAGCCACGGTCTGTGGGGCAAGCCAGTCGATGCGAAGGCCGGACCCCGTCGCGCAAAGCCCGCTGCCCGCACCAAAACGTCCGCGCGCCGCAAGCGTTGATCGCGATGCGTCTTAAAAACAAAGTCGCGATCGTCACCGGGGCCGCGCACGGCATCGGTGCCGCCATCGTGCGCGCCTTCGCGCGCGAAGGCGCCAAGCTCGTCGTCGGCGACATTCTGGACGACGAAGGCAACGCGCTGGTCGCTTCGGTGAACAAGGAAGCGGGCGCGGATATCGCCACGTATATGCGCTTCGACGTGACGCAAGCAGCACATTGGAACGACGCCGTTTCGCTCGCCGAAAGCCGCTTCGGCAAGCTCGACCTTCTGGTGAACAACGCCGGCGTTCCCGGCCGCCCCGGCGTGGAAGACACGACCGAGGAAATCTGGAACCGCACGATGGATGTCGACTTGAAAGGCACGTGGCTGGGTATGAAAGCGTGCATGCCGGCGTTCCGGCGCGCGGGATCCGGTGCTGTCGTCAACACGTGCTCGAACTACGCACTCGTCGCGTCGGGTCGTGCCACCGTCTATCACAGCGCCAAAGGCGGCGTTCTCAGTCTGACGCGCGCGGCGGCCGTTGAGTATGCGCGCCAGAAAATCCGCGTCAACGCGGTGCTGCCCGGCGTTGTCGCGACACCGCGCAACGCCACCCTGCCCGCCGATTGGGCCAAGACGCTGATCGATCAGACGCCGCTGGGCCGCATCGCCCAGCCGGACGAGATCGCGCCTGCTTATGTCTTCCTCGCTTCCGACGAAGCGTCGTTCGTCACCGGTACGTCGCTGGTCGTCGACGGCGGCTATACGTCGATCTAGGTCCCGCACGACATGGAAAAGACCGAAATCCGCGACGGCATGCGCATCACCTGGGACGCGCCCATCACGATGGACGATGGCTTGGTGGTTCGCGCCGATATCTTCCGCCCGATCGCGCCCGGCCGCTATCCCGCGATCCTGACCTACGGTCCCTACGCCAAGGGCCTCGCCTTCCAGGAAGGCTATCCGACCGCATGGAATCTGCTGGCAAGCCAGCATCCCGCCGCGTTGGAAGGATCGAGCAATCTTTATCAAAGCTGGGAATTGGTCGATCCGGAGCGCTGGGTCCCGGACGGTTACGTGTGCGTGCGCGTCGATTCGCGCGGGGCCGGCCGTTCGCCCGGCTTCCTCGATCCGTGGTGCCCGCGCGAGACGCAGGATTTCTACGAGTGCATCGAATGGTGCGCGCGCCAGGATTGGTCGAACGGCAAGGTCGGCCTCAACGGTATTTCCTATTACGCGATCAACGCCTGGCAGGTCGCCGCGTTGCAGCCCCCGCACCTTACCGCCATGTGCGTATGGGAAGGTGCCGCCGATTTCTACCGCGACATGACCCATCACGGCGGCATTTTGTCGACCTTCTTCGCCAATTGGTACGACATGCAGGTGAAGACCGTGCAGCATGGCGTAGGCGAACGCGGCAAGCGCAGCCGCGCCAATGGCGAACTCGCCTGCGGCCCCGAAACGCTGTCGGACGCCGAGCTTGCCGCCAATCGCGCGAAATTCGGTGAGGATGTTCTCGCCCATCGCTTCGACGACGAATATCACCGCGCGCGCACGCCCGATTGGGACAAGGTGGTCACGCCTTTCTTGTCGGCCGCGAGCTGGGCGGGCCAGGGCATGCATCCGCGCGGCAATTTCGAAGGTTTCATGCGCGCCAAAGCGCCGCAGAAATGGCTCGAAATCCACGGGCTGGAGCACTGGACTCATTTCTACACGCCCTATGGCGTGGCGTTGCAGAAGAAATTCTTCGGCTATTTCCTGAAAGGCGAGCAGAACGGCTGGGACAAGGAACCGCGCGTACTAATGCAGGTGCGCCGCCCCGGCGAGCACTTCACGCCGCGCGGCGAAAACGAATGGCCGATCGCGCGCACGCAATGGACGCGCCTGCATCTCGATCCCGCAACGATGTCGCTGACCGAAGCCGTGCCGGCCGCGAAGGGCAAGATCAGCTACGCCACGATGGGCGATGGGCTGACCTTCATGCTGCCCGCCTTCGACGAAGAAGTGGAGATCGCGGGCCCGTCCTCGGCCAAAATCTTCGTCTCCTCGCTCACGAACGACGCCGACATCTTCATAGTGCTGCGCGTCTTCGATCCCAAGGGCAAGGAAGTCGTGTTCTCTGGCACGGTCGATCCGCACACGCCGATCGGCCAAGGCTGGCTGCGCGCTTCGCGCCGCAAGCTCGATCCGAAATTGTCGCTGCCCTACCGCCCCTATCACACGCATGACGAGGACCAGAAACTGGTTCCGGGTCAGGTCTACGAGCTCGACGTCGAAATCTGGCCGACCGGCATCGTCGTGCCGCCGGGCTATCGCATCGGCTTGACGGTGCGCGGCAAGGACTACGAATGGGACGGGCCGGGCGTGCGCAATTCCAGCTTCAAGAACGATCTGCGCGGTTGCGGCCCGTTTCTGCACAACGATCCGACCGACCGGCCGCCGGCGGTTTTCGACACGACATTGACCTTGCACACCGGGCCCGGCACGGCATCGAGCGTGCTGCTGCCCTTCATTCCCAAGAAAGCGTGAACGCATGACTTCCGTTGCACTGATCGGTCTGGGTTGGTGGGGCAAGATCATGGCGAGATTGATCGCCGAAAGCCCCAAACTGCGCCTCGTGCGCGCGGTCGATATCGATCTGGCCGGCGAAGCGATCGTGCGTCCGCTCGGCGCCGCGTTCTCGACGAACTATGCCGACGCGCTTACCGATCCCGCTGTGCAGGCGGTCATTCTGTGCACGCCGCACGCCCAGCATCGCGAGCAGATCTTGGCGGCCGTCGCGGCCGGCAAGCATGTGTTCTGCGAAAAGCCGCTGGCGCTGACCCGCACGCATGCGGTCGAATGCGTCACCGCGTGCCGGAACGCCAAGCTGGTGCTCGGCATCGGGCATGAACGCCGCTTCGAACCGCCGATTTTGGAGCTGCGCAAGCTGCTGAACGACGGCACGCTGGGCACGCCGTTGCAGATCGAAGCGAATTTCAGCCAGGACAAATTTCTGAGCCTGCCCGCCGATAATTGGCGCCTGTCGGCCGATAATGCGCCCGCCGGGCCGATGACGGCGACGGGCATCCATCTGCTCGATCTTTCGGTGAGCTTGCTCGGCCCCGCGCGCCGCGTGGTGGCGAATGTCGCCCAGCTCGGCAGCCAATTGCGCAACGGCGACACGCTGGGCGTGATGGTCAATTTCGCCAGCGGTGCGAATGCCCTGATCAGCGCGATGCTGGCCACACCGTTCGTCGGGCGCTTCGCGCTTTACGGCAACAAAGGCTGGGCGGAGATCGTCGACAAGGCACATCCCGAAGCCTCGGAAGGCTGGACGATGACGACCTGCCTGCGCGGCGAAAAGCGCGTGTCGCGCGATTTCGCCGCCGCACCGGCGGTGCTGGTCAATCTCGAAGCCTTCGCCGACGCGGTCGCCGGCAAGGCGCCCTATCCCGTCACCGATGCCGAACTGACCGGCACGATCGCGGCCCTCGAAGCCGTGTTCGCCTCGGCGCGCAACGGCGGCACGGTCGAAACGGTCGCGGGCTGATCGCGATGGGCGAAGCCGATCCCGCCGTTTCGATCGACGCGTTCCGGGCGGGCATGTCGCGCCTGGGTGCTGCGGTCAATATCGTCACCACCGACGGCCCTTCGGGTAAGCATGGCATCACCGCCTCGGCCGTGTGCAGTGTGACCGACACACCGCCCACGCTGCTGGTCTGCGTCAACCGCAGTTCCAGCGCGCATGACGTGATCGTCGGCAACGGCGCCTTATGCGTGAACGTGTTGGGCCAAGGGCACGAAGATCTGGCGATGCGCTTCGGCAAGCCGGGTATCGCACCCGAGGAACGCTTCACGACCGATGCCTGGACGACGCTGGTGACGGGCGCCCCGCTATTGAAAAGCGCCACGGCGGGTTTCGATTGCCGGGTGATCGAACGCCATTCGGTCGGCACGCATAGCGTGGTGATCGCGCGCGTGGTGGGCATCGCCAAGGCCGATCTCGGTCAAAGCCTGATCTATTTCGATCGCAGCTTCCATGCATTGCCGCCGCGCGCCGCCGCCCCTCGCGCATAGAGGCGGACGAAACGTTCCAATGAAAATGGCCCCGGTCGGTAACCGGGGCCTTTATTCGTCGGGGCCGATGGTGGGCGAAGTCGGGCTCGAACCTACGACCCGCTGATTAAGAGTCAGCGGGCAGTCGGAGTTGTCGCCAGAGCTCAATCATGGCCTTTTGCGACGGCGGCACAGCTAACGCTCCGACGGAAAAGTCACTTCGAAAGACTCTCAGTCCTCCGGATTTAGGCCCGTAAAGGTGCTGATCAAACTTTCTGAAGTCCGCGAGCCCTACAACGGCCGTGGCCTTCTTGACAGGTCGCTCCTGTAGCTCCGGATTCGATCGAAATCACAAAGTCGGCGCCTCGGTTGCCGGTCACGACAACACCGCTATACTCGACCGATGCGCGCCGTCAGCCGAATCCTCGCGATCCTCCGAGCCCTTGGTCCACGTACGCCCCAACTCAGCCTCACCGAGATCGCCGAACGCGCGCATCTCGATCTCGGCACAACGCGGCGCATGCTCGCAGCGCTCGCCGCCGAAGGCATGATCGCGCGCGATCCGCATACGAAACTCTATCGCCTCGATCTGGGACTGCTCGAACTTGCGGGTGGCGTCGTCGAATACGATGACCTGCGCGCCCAAGCGCAAGCGGCCGTCGATGCCGTCGCGCGGGAAACCGGCGCCACATCGTTCTTCGGTGTCTATCGCGACGGCGAAGCCTTGTGCTTTGCGCGCGCCGAAGGCGCCGCGATCGTATTGCTACGCTGGTGGACGCTCGGCGGCCGCATGCCGCTGAACTGCGGTGCGGCACCTCGCACGCTGCTGGCGCATCAATCGCAGAGCGAGATCGATCGCGTGCTGGCCGGCCCGATGATCGGATTGACGCCGCGCAGCGAGAAATCGCCCGCGCGATTGCGCCGCGAACTCGTCGCGATCCGGCGCCAAGGTTACGCGCATGCCGTCGACGACGTGGTCCTGGGCGTCGCGGGCCTCGCGGTGCCCGTACTCGATCGGAAGGGCAAGCTGCGCGGCGCGCTCGCGATCGCCGGTCTGACGCCGCATTTCGCTTCGAGCGCGCGTAAGGAACTTCTCGCGACGTTGCGGCGCCATGCCGAGGCCATGCGCAAACGCGCCTGAAGACGACGACTGTCATTCAATGACAGTGACTTTGATAGTTGACCGTCGCGATTCCTGTGTCATGTTTCTTGCATCGTCCTGCCGGTCGATATCGCTCGCGGCTGGCGTCGCTCGATCGCCCCCGCCCCGCTTGCCGCAACGGGGCCGTCATACAAAAGGAGTCCCCGCGCATGTTCCCGACCGTGCCGTTCGGCCGCCGCAGCTTCGGCGCCGCCGTATTCCTGACGGCCGCGGCGCTCGCCGCGCCCGTGCAGGCCCAGGATCGCGTCACGCTCCAGTTGGATTGGATCCCGACGGGCGAATACGCGATCTATTACAACGCGATCGACAACGGCTTTTTCCGCGAGCAGCGCCTGGAAGTGACGATCAATCGCGGCCAGGGTTCCGGCGACACGATCCGTCGCGTGGCTGCCGGCACGGCCGAGTTCGGCGTCGCCGACATTGCGACCGTGATGACCGCGCGTCAGCGCAGCGCGGACAGCCGCGTGAAGGCCGTAATGCCGGTCTACACCAAGCCGCCGCATTCCTTGTTCGTCGTCAAGGGATCGGGGATCACCAATTTCAAGGGTCTGGAAGGCAAACGCGTGGGCACGACGCCCGGCAACAGCCATCAGATCTATCTGCCGCTGCTCGCCGCCGCGAATAATTTCGACCCCAACAAGATCAATTGGGTGACGACCGATCCGGGCGCCATGGGCGCCATGCTGATCAACGGTCAGCTCGACGCCGCACCGTTCTTCCAGACGCACCAGTATTTCCAGAACAAGCAGGCGCAGCGCTTCAATCGCGAGATCGAGGCTATTCCCTACGCCAATTTCGGGCTGGATGCTTATGCGTCCACCATCATCGCGTCGGATACGATGATCGAGCGCAACCCCGATCTCATCAAGCGCTTCCTCGCCGCGCTGCAAAAGTCGTTCGTCTGGGCGCGCGACAACCAGCAAGCCGCCGCGGTTATCCACAACAAGCACCATCCCCAAATCGACGTCGACGACGCGCTGGGGTCGCTGCGCACGGGCCTCACCTTCGTGTTCAACGACGTCACGACGCGCGATCGCCTGGGCCAGTTTTCGGCCGAACGCCTGCGGCTGACCTATGATCTGGTCGCACGCACGCAGCAACTCGACGCGAATATCGACCCGGGTAGTTTCGTGGCGACGGGCCTGGCCCCCGCGTCCGGCTCCTGACGCGATAGGCGGGCGCGCTTGATCGAAATCGACCGGGTCGACCAGGTCTTCCGCGCCCGCGACGGGGCCGGCGTCGTCGCGTTGCGCGACGTTTCGCTGCGCGTCGAGGCGAACAGTTTCGTCTGCATCGTCGGACCGTCGGGCTGCGGCAAGTCCACGCTACTGCGGCTGATCGCCGGTTTGATCCCGTGCACGCGTGGAACGATCGCGGTGTCCGGGCGGCGCGTGGACGGCCCGCGCGAAGAAGTGGGTTTCGTGTTCCAGAAACCCACGCTTCTGCCTTGGGCCAGCGTTCTCGACAACGTGCTGATGCCCTTGAAGCTGATGGGGCGCTCGACCGAAGGCCCGCGCGGCCGCGCGATGGAGCTCCTCGACATGGCCGGCCTCGCCGGTTTCGAGCATAAACTGCCCGGCGAATTGTCTGGCGGCATGCAGCAGCGCGCCGCGATCTGCCGGGCGTTGATCCACGATCCGCCGATCCTGCTGATGGACGAGCCGTTCGGCGCGCTTGACGCGCTGACGCGCGAGGAAATGTCGCTCGAATTGCTGCGCATCTGGACGGAGCGGCGCAAGACGATCGTCTTCGTCACCCATTCGATCAGCGAAGCGGTGCTGCTCGCCGACCAGGTGGTGGTGATGTCCGCCCGGCCGGGCCGGATCGACCGGGTGATCGACGTGAACGTGCCCCGCCCGCGCAGCTTCGACCAGCAAGGCGATCCAGAATTTCAGCGCGTCTCCCATGCCGTGCGCGAACTGATCTACGCGAACCGCAAAGTGGCCGCCGATGCGCCCTGACGACGATCGTGGCGAACCCGAATTGCCGCCGGGCCCCACGGCGGCCAAGCGCGCGTTGCGCACGGCCACACCATGGCTGGCGGTCGTGGGGTTATTCGTGCTGTGGGAAGTCGCCGTTCGTGCTTTCCGCATTCCCGACTATCTGTTGCCGGCGCCGCTGGAAATCTGGTCGCAGACCTGGGCGCTGAAAGCCTCGGTCGCCGCGCACACGCTCGCGACGCTCGAGACCATTCTTTATGGCTTCGTTTTGGCGGCGGTCATCAGCTTGCCCTTGGCGGTGCTCGTGACCGCCTCGCCCGCGATCGCGTCGGCGGTCTATCCGCTGCTGGTGATCGTCCATTCGATCCCCAAAGTGGCGCTGGCGCCCGTGCTGGTCGTCGCCTTGGGGGCGAACGAATTGCCGCGTATCGCGATCACGTTCCTCGTCTGCTTCTTTCCGCTGGTGATTTCCATCGCGGCCGGGTTGCTGGCGGTGCCCAGCGAATACGTGGAACTGTGCCGCGCCTGCCGCGCGTCGCGCGCGCGCGAGCTGTGGCGCGTGCGCCTGCCCTACGCCGTACCGTTCATCTTCAGCGGCCTGAAGGTCGCGATCACGCTCGCCGTGGTCGGCGCGGTGGTCGGGGAGTTCGTCGCGTCCGAAAAAGGGCTCGGCTATCTGATCCAATCCTCCACCGCCTTTTTCAAGACGCCGCTCGCCTTCGGCGCGATCGTGATCCTGGCGATCATCGGCATCGCGCTGTTCCAGGCCGTGGTCGCGATCGAACGCGCCTTCTTCCCCTGGGCCGTGTCCGACGACCGGTTCCGCGAATAACAAAAGCGTCCGCACGAGGAGCCCCGAGATATGACCAAGACCTATATTTCCGCCGATTGGATCCTGCCGATGGCGGGCGACAAATTCGCGATCGCCGATGGCGCGATCGTTTTCGAGAACGACAAGATCGTCGCGGTCGGCAAGGCCAAGGATCTCGCCCGGCACAAGGAGACGGCCACAACCGTGCGCGACCTGACCGGCTATGCGGTGATGCCGGGCCTCGTCAACACGCATACCCATGTCGCGGGCGCGATCACCAAGGCGATGACGGAAGACGTGTCCGGCTATGGCGGCGCCTTCAAAGTGGCGTTACCGCTGCACGAGCACTACGTGCGCCAAGAGGACGTCTATCTTCCCGGCCTGCTGCATGCGGTCGAAATGCTGCGCACGGGCACCACGACGATCAACGAATGCTGGTGGCACCAGCCGGAATCCGCAAAGGTCATCCGTGACGCCGGCATTCGCGGCGTGGTCGCGGCCGAGATCCGGGAGATGGATTCCTCCGAAGCCGGCTTCGGCAATATGGAGCGCAACTGGAACCGGCGCATGGCCGACGAAGGGATCGAGGAGGCGATCGATCTCATCGAGAACTGGCACGGCAAGGCCGACGGGCGCATCACCTGCCGCGTGGCGCCGGACGGCCCCGATCGCTGCACGCCCAAACTGCTGGTGGAGCTGAAGGAACTTGGCGACAAATACGGCGTCGGCTTGCACGCGCATACCGCCTCGATCCCCGGCGAAGCGGAGTTCATGCTCCACAATTACGGCAAGCGCACGATCCACTTCCTCAACGATCTGGGCCTGCTCGGGCCCGGCTATGTCGGCGCGCATTGCGCATTCGTCGACGACAGCGAGATCGAAGTGATGCGCGAAACCGGCATGCATATGGCGCACACCGCTTATCTGGTCGCCAAGCGCGGCTACTACCCGCCGATGGAGAAAATCTACAAGGCGGGCGTATCGGTCGCCCTGGGTTCCGATTGGCTGTCCAACGACATGTGGAAGGTGATGCGCTTTGCGGCGCTGATCCCGCGCATCCTCAGCAACAATGTCGGCATCCGTTCGGGCAAAGACGTACTGCGTATGGCCACGATCGGCGGCGCCCAGGCGCTGGGTATGGCGGACGAGATCGGCTCGCTGGAAGCCGGCAAGAAGGCCGATATCATCGCGATCGACATGCGCGCGGCCTGGTTCCATCCCTTCCGCGACGAGGATCTTGCGGCCAATCTCGTGTTCAACGGCAACTCGACCGACGTGCGCGAGGTCTATGTGAACGGCAAGCACGTCGTCGCCGACGGTCAAATGAAGGATATCGACGAACGCAAGCTGATCGGCGAAGCGCGCGCGGTCGCCAAATCGGTTTGGGACCGCGCAGCGCCGCTGTTCGCGCGCTGAGCGGGGACGCGCGATGACGACCGCCGCCTCCGTCCCCGTCGTCGACGTCTCGGGTCTCGCGTCGCCGGACGTCGAAGTCCGCCGCCGCACCGGCAAGGAAATTCGTCGGATCTACGAGGATCTCGGATTTCTCTACATCGCCGGCCACGGCGTGCCGCAGGCGATGATCGACGGCGCCTTCGCGGCCAGCCGGCGATTCCACGCGCTGCCGCTCGAATCGAAGATGGCGCTGAAGATCAACGCGGCGCATCGCGGCTATATGGGCATGGCGACGTCGACGATCGTCACCTCATCTGTCGCCAAGGTCACGCGGCCCAATCTCAGCGAGTCGCTGATGCTGCTCCACGAACTCGCGCCGGACGATCCCGACGTGCTGGCGGGCAAGCCCTTGCAGGGGCCCAATCAATGGCCGGCCGAGCTGCCCGAGTTCCGCGGCGAGATGCTGGCTTATATGGCGGCGCTTGAAGCCTTAGCACGCCGTTTCACCGGCGCCATCGCGCTCGCCTTCGATCAGTCGGAGGATTGGTTCGCACCCCATTTCCGCAAGCCGACGACTTGGCTGCGGCTGCTGCATTACCCGCCGCAGCCGCCCGACGACGACGCGCAGTTCGGCTCGGCGCCGCACACCGATTACGGGTTTCTGACGTTTCTCGCGCAGGACTCGACCGGCGGTCTGGAAGTGCGCGGCAACGACGGCGCTTGGATTCCGGCACCGCCCATTCCCGGCACGTTCGTCGTCAACGTCGCCGATATCCTGATGCGCTGGACCGACGGCATCCTGCGCTCGACGCCGCACCGCGTGCGCAATCTTTCGGGAAAAGATCGGTACTCGCTGCCGTATTTCTATGATCCGTCGATGGACAGCGTCGTCGAACGCATGCCGGGCCTCAACGCTGACACGGCCCCACGTTGGTCCGCCGTCCACTTCGGCGAATACGTGATGGAACGGCTTGATAAGAACTACGCGTACCGCATCAAGGGAAACGCGGGCAACGGAGCTCCGTAGCTACTCGTTTTGCCAATTTCGTTTCATCATTGGCTTAGGCATGCCCGTCATCAGCATAATCTGGACGCTTTGAGTCGTTTTGTAGAAAAAATGAGAACAAGGCCTTGAAAGACGAAACTCGATAAGTCGTCGCCTTAATGGCTTCATTCTTTAGTCGGAGCGGCGGGATTCGAATCCCGTGCGGCATCGCCGCGAGCCCAGTCCCCAGTCCTTATAAAATCGTTTTATATCAATGATAACTTCCACAATTGCGAGGCGTTTTGTAGCTTATTGTAGAAAATGAGATCGCCTCTTTTTCAGCGGCTGAGCGGCGGCCGAATTCTCGACGCGTAAACCGAGTGTCAATTAAGCGCGCATTTACCGCACGATCAGGATCGGCCGCCGTCGACCGACAAAATCTGACCGGTAACCCACGCGGCCTGTTCGCTCGCCAGGAACGTCACGGCGTTCGCGATATCCTGCGCGGCACCCAGGCGGCGCGTATGGATGCTTTGCACCAGCCGCGCTTGGCCTTCGGCGCCGTAAGCTTCCCATTGCCGCTCGGTCGCCGGGTTCGAGCGCACGAAGCCCGGCGCCACGGAGTTGGCCGTGATGCCGAACGGTCCAAGGTCTTGGCTCAATTGTTTGGTTAGGCCAACCAGCGCGTGCTTGGCCGCCGTATAGGCTTGGATACCGGTTAGGCTCGGGCGCAAGCCCGCGCCGGAGGAGATCGTAACGATCCGCCCCCAACCCTTCGCGCGCATCGGCACGGATGCGGCCTGCGCGAGCCAAAACTGCGCATCGACATTGGCTTCGAAGATCGCACGCCAGCCGGCCTCGTCGACCTTATCGATCGGCCCGCCGACTTGACCACGTACGCCGCCGGCGGCCCCGACCAGAATATCGACCTGACCAATCTTGGCGATCAGATCGTGGCAGGCCGCCCGGCCGCCGAGATCGGCGCGATGCGCCGTATAGGCAACCGGATCGGCCCAATCGATCGCGGCGATATCGGCAAGATGGAGCTTGGCCCCCGCCGCGTGCAGCGTTTCGGCGATGGCACGGCCAATCCCCTGCGCCGCCCCCGTCACCAAGGCGGTCTTGCCGTCGAACCGGATCAGCATAGGGCGAGCAACTCCGCGAAGGTTTCGTAAGCCATCGGCTTCTTGCCGTCCTCGATCGCGTGGATCAGCTCGACCAGCTTGGCGAGGACGGGGGTATCTACGCCCACCTCGCGCGCCAATTCGACGATGATGCCGATCTGCGGATCGATCTCGGTCTTGCGTTTGCGCACCGCCAGATCGCGATAGATGCCCGAGTGAGTCTTGGCCGTGTAGCGATTATGCTCGGCCAATCGCGCGATCGTCGCTTGAGCGCGATCAAGGGCCGCTTCCGGCATGAAATCGGCGGGATCGAAGCCGTTGAACCCGACGGGCGCGATCTTGCGCGCGCGGGCGGCGGCCATGACTTCACGTCCCAATGCGACGAAGACCGGCGTGCGACGCGGATCTTCGAAATTCGCGGTCATGCTGTCCATGGTCAGCGCCGTCGCGAACAGCATGGCGCCGTAGGCGAGCTTGCCCCACAAATAGCCCCAAATATTGTCCGTCAGCACGGCGTCGGGCTCGAAGCCTTTCAGCAATTCGAACATCGCTTGCGTGCGCGGGCCGTTCTTGCCGTCGATTTCGCCGACCACGACGGCCGCCCGGTTACCGAACAGGATTTCGCCCGGCCCATGCCAATCGGCGCCGAAATTGACGAAGCAACCCATCGTGCGCGAAGCGCCCGCGCGCTTGGCGATGGCGATTTCGTTGAGGCCGTTCTGCGCCGACAGGATATAGCCGTCGGGGGCCAAATGCGGCAGCAGCTTGTCCAGCGCCGCTTCGGTCGCTTGCGCCTTCACCGCCAGCACGATGCGCGAATAGGTGCCCTTCAATTCGTCCGGCGTGGCGGCGGGCACGACGATCGTGAAATCCTCGATCGGCCCGAAGATATGAAGCCCGCGCGTGCGGCAGGTTTCGACATGCGCCTTCTCGATATCGACGAGCAGCACGTCGTGCCCCGCGCGCTTCCAATAGGCGCCGAGCGTGCCGCCGATGGCGCCCGCCCCCCAAATCAGGATCGGATCGCTTTTCATGCCGTCTCCGCGAATTCTTCGGCGTGCGTGGCGACGACCAAGCGGCCGTCATCCGCGATCCAGCCGCGCGCCATACCCAGCGTGTTGTAGGGCGCGTAAACATGGCCCTTCGCGTCGATGGCCGCGAAGCCCGCCCCGATGCCGTGACTTTTCAGCACGTCGAACACCAATGCGTCGACGGATTCTTTGAACGCATGCTTGCCGTAATCCATCCGTGCGGCGATGTCGTAGGCCGCTGCGTTGCGGATGAAGAACTCGCCCTGCCCCGTGCCCGAGACGGCGACCACGCCGTTGCGCGCATAAGTGCCCGCCCCGACGATGGGGGTATCGCCGACGCGGCCGACCGGCTTGTTGTTGAAGCCGCCGGTCGAGGTCGCGGCGGCGAGATTGCCTGCGCGATCCAGCGCTACAGCCCCCACCGTGCCGTGACGCTCGGCTTCGCTGGCCGCCTTCAGCGTGCCCGACGCCGCGCGGCGTTTGAGCGAGGCGAGCGCGTCCAAGCGGCGCTGGGTCGTGAAATAGGAATTCTCGACGATCGCCAAACCTTGACGCTTGGCGAATTCGTCGGCGGCATCGCCCGCGATCAGCACGCAGTCGCTGCGCTCCATCACCGCGCGCGCGGCCTTGATCGGATTGCGGATGCGCTTGACGGTGCAAACCGCCCCCGCGCCCTTCGTGGCGCCGTCCATGATCGACGCGTCGAGCTCGTGCGTCGCATCCGCCGTCAACGCGGCGCCATGCCCGGCGTTGAAATGGGGACTGTCCTCCATCACCACGACGGCCGCCTCGACCGCATCGAGCGCCTTTCCGCCTTTCGACAACACGGCCCAGGCGGCGCGCAACGACGCGGCCAGGTGCGCACGCGTTTCGGCCCATTCGGCCAGCGTCAGCAGCGACTTATCCAGCGTGCCGCAGCCGCCATGGATGCAAATGCCGATCGGACCGGCCATACCGTTTCACTCCATACAATAAAAGCCGGGCCCGTCCCGCCCCACAAAGGCGAAACGGGCCCGGTCGTAGTGGCTTAGTTAGCGGGCTTGATGTCCATCGCCAGCGTGTCTTCGTCGACGCGCGGGGCGATCTTCACCTTGGCCTTCTGCATCGCCCAGGCAGAACCGACCGCGACGATCGGCAGACGCTGACGATCCTCCAGCACGATCGCGTTGACTTCGGCGAGTTGCGCGCGGCGCTTCGCTTCATCCAGTTCCACCGCCGCGTCCTGCAGCAGCTTGTCGGCGCGCGGGTTCTTGTAACCGAGCACGTTGAAGGCCCCCATGCGCACCGACGCGTCGTTCGAATGGATCAGCGACGACAGCGTGTAATGCGCCTCGCCCGTCAGCGTGCCCCAGCCCGACATCGAGGCCGAGAATTCGCCGCGCGTGCGCGCCGGGAAGAACGCAGCGGCCGGCGTGGCGGCGGCGGTCGCGTCGATACCCACGGCGGCGAGCATCTGCGCGATCGACGTGCCGACGGCGCTGTCGCCCGGCAGGCGGTCGTTCGTGAACGCGAAGCGCATGCGGAACCCGTTCGGGAATCCCGCTTCGGCCAGCAGGCGGCGCGACGCCGCCGGATCGTAGACGCGCTCGGGCAGCGTGGTGTTGAAGCCGAAGATCGACGGCGTCACCAGCTGGTTGACCGGCTTGCCAAGCCCTTCCATCGCGATCTCGGCCAGCGCCTTGCGGTCGATCGCCAAATCGATCGCTTGGCGCACGCGCAAGTCGCGCAGCGGGTTGGCGGGCAGCGGCGAACCGTCCTTGGCGGAAAGCTGCCCGGCGGGCGGCGTCTCGCGCATGTCGAGTTCGGCGTTGAACACGTAGACCGTGTCGACCGTCGTCACTTCGAGCCGCGTGTCGCGGCGCAACGTCGCGAGATCGGTCGCTGGAACGCGCGTGATCAGGTCGAGCTGGCCCGCGCGAAGCTGCGCCACGCGCGCGGCATCGTTCGGGATCTCGCGGCGGACATGCCGCGCCCAGGGCTCCTTCGGGCCCCAGTAAGCGTCGTTGCGGTCGAGCACCAGATCGCCGCGCGGGCTCCACGACACGTATTTATAGGGGCCCGTGCCGATCGCGGCCTTGCCGGTGTTGAACGCTTCGTTCGCCGTTTCCTTCGTCAGGCCCGCCGCCGCGCGATGCGACACGATGAATAGGCGGATGAAGTCGTTGGGCAGGATCGGCGCCGGGCCGTCGGTAATGATATGCACCGTATGCGGATCGACGATCTTCACTTCCTTCACGCGGCGCACATAGATCGTCGTCGGGTTCGGGCCCGCGACGACCGGGATGCGTTCGATCGAGAACTTCACGTCCTCGGCCGTGAAATCCGAACCGTCGTGGAATTTGACGCCGCGGCGCAGCTTGAACTCCCACGTCGTCGGATCGACCACGCGCCAGCTTTCGGCGAGGCGCGGCTGCACCTCCAGCCCGCTGCCCGACCAGGTCAGCGTGTCAAACACGTGCTTCAGCGCTTCGGCGTGCGAGCCGGTCGCGGTGAAATGCGGATCGATCGAATCCGGACCGCCGCGAACACCGATGGTGAGCGTCTGCGCCGCCGCGTTGCCCGCGGCAAGCGCCATACCCAGGGCCGCGAGACGGGCCCATTTGGCGAGGTTGGACATGGTGGACTCCTTTTTAAGGCGATGGGGTTTCATGCGATGATCGTGGGCCAGTTGCTTTGATTGAGGATGACCTTGTCGAGCAGCTTCTTGAGCGTGCGGCGTTCGGCCGGACTCAACGACGACGCCATCGCCGCTTCGTGGGCGACGAGGGCCGGAATGGTGATCTCCGCCATCTGCCGGCCGCGCGGCGTCAGCGTCAGGATCAAACGCCGGCGATCCTTGGGATCGGCGCGGCGCGTGATCATCTTGCGTTGCATCAGCCCGGCCACGCCCCGGCTCAACGTGTTCTTGGGCCGCGCCGTCGATGCGACGATATCGTCGGCGGTGATGCCGTCCTTCAGTGCCAGCGCGTACAGCACCACATGTTCGGGCGCGGTCAGCCCATGCACCGCCTCGACCCAGTCGTAGACCGGCTGGTTGAAATGATGGGCGACGAAATTGACGCGGAAGGACAGCCAGCAGGGATTTTCCCACAGCTTCGCGGCGAGCATCGGATGAAGTCCCGACGCCTGCTTCGCCTTCCCCGTCCCCTTGTTTTTCGCCGTTCGCGCCGGCTTCGCGGTCATGGAACCTCGCTCAGGAACGAACTTAGCTTGACGCACCGCAACAGGCGCCGTCAAGATACTGGTTCCAGCCGGAACCAATTTTTCTTTTGGGGAGCGTTTAGAAAATGCGCGTCGTCGACATGAACTGGATGCAGCTCGAAGCGCGGGCGAAGGCCGACGATCGCGCCGTGCTGCCGATCGGGTCGATCGAACAGCACGCTTATTTGAGCCTGGGCGTGGACGCGATCCTGGCCGAGCGCATGGCGATCGAGGCGGCCGCCCCGGTCGGCACCCCGGTCTACCCGGTGCTAAGCTACGGATTGACCCCGAATTTCGTCGATTATCCCGGCACGGTCACGCTGCGCCTGACGACGCTGATCGCCCTGGTCCAGGACGTACTGGAAGGGATCGCGCGCGCCGGCTTCAAGCGCATCGTGATCGTCAACGGGCATGGCGGCAACGACCCCGCCAAGGGCGCGGTCCTGGAGTGGCTCGACCGCCATCGCGGCTGCCAAGTTAAGTGGCATAATTGGTGGAACGCGCCGAAAACTTGGGCGAAGGTAAAAGCGATCGATCCCGTCGCCTCGCACGCATCCTGGATGGAGAACTTCCCCTGGACGCGCATCGGCAATGTCGCGATGCCCTCGACGCAAAAGCCGATGGTCGATCTCGCCCGCCTGCCCCAATTCGATCCGGGCGAGAAGAAGCGCCTGCTCGGCGACGGCAATTTCGGCGGCTATTATCAGCGCGAGGACACGGACATGCTCGCCCTTTGGGAAACGGGCGTGGACGAAACGCGCGAAGCCATTCTCGGCGGCTGGGGCTGAGGGACGGCGCGAAAGACGGAAATGCTCGGTTTCGTCATCCAACGCTTTCTGCAAGCCGTCGCGGTGATGCTCGTCATCTCCGCGCTGGTCTTCGTCGGCGTTTACGGCATCGGCAATCCGATCGACGTCATCATTTCGCCGGACGCGACGCAGCAAATCCGCGAAGCGGCGATCCGCGCCTACGGCCTCGATCAGCCGCTGTGGGTTCAATATCGCGATTTCCTGCTGCGTCTGCTCAGCGGCGATTTCGGCCGCTCGTTCATCTTCAACATGCCGGTGCTGGAGCTGATCTTCTCGCGACTGCCGGCGACGCTCGAACTCACCCTCGCCGCCGTGATCGGCGCCACGCTGCTCGGCGTGCCGCTCGGCATGTATGCCGGCTACAAGCCCGATTCCGCCTTCGCGCGGATCGTGATGACCGTGTCGGTGCTCGGCTTTTCGGTGCCGACCTTCTGGATCGGCCTCGTTCTTATCTTCGCTTTCGCCGTGCAGCTCGGCTGGCTGCCGGCGGGCGGGCGCGGCTCCACCGCGATGCTGTTCGGCGTCGAATGGAGCTTCCTCACGCGCGAGGGCCTTACGCACTTGCTGCTGCCCGCGTTGAACTTGTCGCTGTTCAAATTCGCGATGATGGTGCGTCTGGCGCGCGCGGGCACGCGCGAAGCGATCCTGGGCGACGTCGTGCGTTTCGCGCGCGCGGCGGGCGAAAGCGAATTGACGATTCTGCGCCGCCATGTGCTGCGCTTGATCGCGATCCCGATCGTTACCGTGTTCGGGCTCGAGTTCGGCTCCACCCTCGCCTTCGCCGTGGTGACGGAGACGATCTTCTCCTGGCCCGGCGTGGGCAAGCTCATCATCGACAGCATTTCGTTGCTCGACCGGCCGGTAATGGTGGCCTATCTGATGCTGGTCGCCTTCCTGTTCATCATGATCAATTTCCTGGTCGATATCGCCTACGCGGCGCTCGATCCGCGTTTGCGCATGGGCGCGAAACGATGAGCGAAATATCGCCCGTCGCCCGCTTTTGGGCGGAGTTCCGCGCCAACCGCATCGCGGTCGCCGCACTCGCCGTTGTCGCCGCAATCGTGCTGCTTGCCGTGTTCGCCCCGCTCTATGTGCCGCAGAACCCGTACGACCTCGCCAATCTCGTGTTGATGGATGCGCGTCGGCCGCCCGGCTATGTCGGGTCGAAGGGCTTCACCCATTGGCTGGGCACCGACGCGCAAGGGCGCGACCTGCTCTCCGCGATCCTTTACGGGTTGCGCGTCTCGCTCAAGGTCGGGCTCGCCGCGGGGGCCGTCGCCTTCGTGTTGGGCGCGACACTGGGCGCGCTCGCCGCCTTCATGGGCGGCAAGATCGAGATCCTGATCATGCGGATCGTCGATCTGCAGCTTTCCTTCCCGGCGATCTTGCTGGCACTCGTTCTCGTGGCGCTGCTGGGTCAAGGCCAATGGCAATTGATCGCGGCCCTCGTCACCGCGCAATACGCGTATTTCGCGCGCACGGCGCATGGCGCGGCAACGGCCGAGCGCGCCAAGGATTACGTGGCGGCGGCATTGTCCACACCATTGTCGTCGGCACGCGTCGTGTTCCGCCACATCCTGCCCAACTGCCTGCCGCCGCTGATCGTCGTCGCGACGGTGCAGGTCGCGAACTCGATCGCGCTCGAAGCCACGCTCTCCTTCCTCGGCCTTGGCCTGCCGGTGACGGAGCCGTCGCTGGGCATGCTGATCGCCAACGGCTTCCAAGTGCTGCTCTCGGGCCGCTATTGGATCTCGATCTATCCCGGCGTCGCGCTGATCGTGTTGATCGTCGCGATCAATCTGGTCGGGGATCAAGTGCGCGACCAGTTGAACCCGAGGCTGCGGCGATGAGCGCGTTGCTGGAAATCCGCGATCTCGCGACGCATTTCGCGGCCGCCACCGGCGCCGTCAAAGCCGTGGACGGCGTGTCGTTCGACGTCCATGCGGGCGAGATCGTCGGCTTGGTCGGTGAGTCCGGCTCCGGCAAGACGATCACGGGATTCTCGATCCTCGGCTTGATCGATGCGCCCGGGCGCATCGTTGCGGGCTCGATCAAGCTCGAAGGGCGCGAGCTCGTCGGCTTGCCGCAAAGCGAGTTGCGCAAGCTGCGCGGCAAGCGCATCGCCATGGTGTTTCAGGATCCGTCGACCGCGCTCAATCCCGTTCTGTCGATCGGCGAGCAGATGCGTATGGCCTTGGCCGCGCATGAAAGCGTGAGTCGCGCCGCGGCCGACGCGCGCGCGCGCGATTTGTTGGCGCGCGTCGGCATTCCCGAGCCCGCGAAGCGGCTCGACGCCTTTCCGCATCAGCTTTCGGGCGGCATGCGCCAGCGCGTGGCGATCGCGATCGCATTGCTCAATCGCCCGTCGCTGATCGTGTGCGATGAGCCGACGACGGCGCTCGACGTGTCGATCCAAGCGCAGATCCTGGCGGAGATGCGCGATCTGGCGCGCGATTTCGGCACGGCGCTGATCTGGATTAGCCACGATCTTGCGACCGTATCCGTCCTCGCCAGCCGTTTGATCGTCATGTATGCGGGGCGCATCGTCGAAGACGGTCCGATCGGCGCGATCCTGCAGGTCCCCCGCCATCCCTATACGCGCGGGCTGCTCGACTCTCTGCCGTCGATGGCCGCCCCCGGCCAAGAACTGCGCCAGATTCCGGGCAGCATGCCCTCGCTCGCCAATCTGCCGCCGGGCTGCGCCTTCGCCCCGCGCTGCGTGTATGCCGATTCGGCTTGCACGGTCGCACCGCCCACGCAGCGCGACGGCGAACGCGGCTGGCGCTGCCATCATCCGTTGGTCGCGGTGCCGGTATGAACGCGCTGATCGAAACCCGCGCCGTCGCCAGACGCTTCCGCGAAGCGCCAAGCTTGGGCGAGCGGATCGCGCGTCTGGTCGGGGCCGGCGGCGACGATCGCGCGGTGCATGCGGTCGACGGCATTTCGCTGTCGGTCGCCAAGGGCGAAGTGCTGGGCCTCGTCGGCGAATCCGGCTGCGGCAAGTCCACGCTCGGCCGGATGATCGCGGGTATTCTGCCGCCCAGCGAAGGAGCGGCATTGATCGACGGCGTCCCCGCGATGAGCGGCGGCGCGCGCCCCGTGAAGACCACCACGCGCGTGCAGATGGTGTTCCAGGACCCCTTCGCTTCGCTCGACCCGCGCATGCGCATCGGCGACATCATCGCCGAAGGACCGGTCGCCAACGGCCAGATCAAGCAAAGCGAGGCGGCGGCCGACGTGGCGCGCTGGCTTGCGATGGTCGGGCTCGATCCATCGGCGGCCCAGCGCTATCCGCACCAATTCTCCGGCGGGCAACGCCAGCGCATCGCGATCGCGCGGGCATTGGCGATGCGCCCCGACGCGCTCATCTGCGACGAACCCGTCGCCTCGCTCGACGTGTCGATCCAAGCGCAGATCGTCAATCTGTTCCTGAAATTGCGCCGCGAATTGGGGCTGACGATGATCTTCATCAGCCACGATCTGTCGCTGGTCCGGCATGTCAGCGATCGCGTCGCGATCATGTATTTGGGCCGCATCGTCGAAATCGGAAATTCGCGCGAGATTTTCGCCGCGCCGCGCCATCCCTATACGCGCGCGCTGCTCGACAGCGCGCCCGCCTTGCGCCTCGACGGCGAGGACGCCGCCGGGTTCAAACCGATCCGGGGCGAGTTGCCCTCGCCCATGGATCCGCCACCGGGCTGCCATTTCCATGCGCGCTGCCCTTATGCGGACGCGACATGCCGCAGCATCGCGCCCGTCTTGGAGGGCGGCGTCGCCTGCCATCATCCGCTGAAGGAAGTTCCGTCATGACCGAACCGTGGCAATGGGAAGAAGCCGAGTGGCGCAAGCGCGTGGCGAAAGTCCGCGCCGGACGCCGCCTGATGCCCAAGACCTGGCCCGGCGGGGCGCGCTGCGCCGTCGCACTTTCCTTCGATAGCGACCACGAAACGAACGAGCTGCGCGACGGCGGCGTGTCGATCGGGCGCATGTCGTGGGGCGAATACGGCGTGCGCCAAGGCGTGCCGCGTATTCTTTCCACACTCGCCAAGGCAAGCGTGCCCGCGACCTTCTTCGTGCCCGCCGTCGCCGCCCTGCTGCATCCCGAGGAACAGCAGCGCGTGATCGGCGAAGGCCACGAGATCGGTCTGCATGGCTGGATTCACGAGCTCAATTCCAACCTGCCCGAAGCGGTCGAGCGCGATCTGCATTTTCGGTCGGCCGATACGCTGGAAAAGCTGCTCGGCAAGCGCGCCGTCGGCATGCGCACGCCGTCTTGGGATTTTTCGCCCGCGACGCTGAAAATCCAGCGCGAGATGGGCTTGCTCTACGATTCCTCGCTGATGGCCGACGACGATCCCTACGAGTTGATCGAAGATGGCGAGCCGACCGGCATCGTCGAGCTGCCGGTCGAATGGATCCGCGACGATGCGCCTTATTTCAATATGAACCGTTTCGCGGCCTTGCGGCCCTATACGCCGCCGCCCGCCGTGCTCGATATTTTCCGGCGCGAATTCGACCGCGCCTGGGAAGAAGGCGGATTGTTCCTGCTGACCATGCATCCGCATGTGATCGGCTACCGGTCGCGGATCTTCATCCTTGAGGAACTGATCGCCCATATGAAGGCGAAAGGCGGCTGCTGGTTCGCCACGCACGAACAGGTCGCGCGCGCGTGCAAGGCCGCCTGATGCCATCCTGCTGATTCGAATGTTTCTACATACAGAATCATCGAGAAACGCGTCGCGTCCAACAATACTCGTCTTCGTCGCGTAGGCTAGGTCAGCTATCGTGCGTCATTATGCTAGGTCCGTGACGAGCACAACGCCGAAGCCCGCCGCTGGTTTCCCAGGGCGGGCTTCTTCGTCTCTCGTGTGATGGTCGGAGCGGCGGGATTCGAACCCACGACCCCCAGTCCCCCAGGCCGTATGGAATTCAATTATTTCAATATTATTTTCCACAATATGGAAGCATTTTGAGGCCTTTTGTGGAAAATGAAACCAACCGGCTCGCTGGAGTCATCGTTCGACGTTGAGGCGATTTCTCTGTGCAAATGCAACGCGCGTTGTGACCGCAAACGCTATTCGGATTCAGCCTCCGCGCCAGCTTCCATTTCATTTGCCTGGCGCCGTATATGATCACGGCCCACTATTCAACCGCCGCCCGGCCGGAATACCCGACACTGCGTTGGATCGGTCGCAATCGATGGTCCGCCCGCGAGTTCGATGCAGTACGGGATCGCAGGGATGACGGCATTTAGGCAAGTGGTGATTGCCGCCGGCCGTCCCGGGAGATTGACGATCAACGCCGCTCCACGAAGCCCTGCGATCTGCCGCGACAAAATTGCCGTCGGTACTTCGGCCAAACTCGCCGTGCGCATCGCCTCGCCGAAGCCAGGCAAAAGCCTATCGCAGACATCCGCCGTCGCCTCCGGCGTCACATCGCGCGGAGACGGTCCGGTTCCGCCCGTCGTCAACACCAAGGCACAGCGCATGTCGTCGATCAGCCGCGTCAACGCTTGCGCGATCGTCACGCGATCGTCGGGGATGAGGACCCGATGCGGTGTCCATGGCGAGGCGAGGACGCGCCCGACATATGCTTCGATCGCCGGACCGCCCTTGTCTTTATATGTTCCCGCCGATGCGCGATCTGAGCAGGTCACGATTCCGATCGGCACCGGCGCCGCCATGCTCAAGCCCCGAACCGCGCAAAGAGAACGTTGTTCTCAAGATGGATATGCTCCATCAGATCGGCTTCCAGCTTGCGCGTCCCGGTATAGAGCGCACGCCAGGAATTGCAGGCGCCGTCCGGCGGCACATGATCGCCCGTCAACCGCGCCAGTTCGCGCAATTGCGCGCCATGCGCGTCGTGTTCGGCGCGCATAACCGAGATCGGCATTCCGATCATCGGATTTCCGCCCGCCCGCAGCATCGGGAACAACACACCCTCTTCCTTCGCCATATGCGCGCCGAGCTCGTGCTCCATTTCGGTCAACAGATCGGCAAGGCCGGCCGGAACTTCGGGCCGATCCGCATGCACGCGTTCGACGCGCCGCGCCAGCGTAATCAACTCGGGAAGTTCCCGGCGATGCGTTTCGTGATAGCGCGTGACGATATGCGCGATCAGGCCACCGGTCGTCCCCGGCAAGTCCGCCGGCCCGGCGACGAGGGACCGCAACGAATCTTCGATCTCCGCCAGGGGCACGGCGCGCTTGGCCGCCGCATCGGCGAGCGACACGCCGCCGCCGCAGCAAAAGTCAAGCTTGTGACGGCGGAATATAGCCGAAGCGCCCGGCAATTCGGCCGCGATCGCGCCGATCTGCCGGTCGGCGAAGCGGGTCGTTTCGATGCTTTCCATTGGATCTCTCCTTCGCCGGCGCACCGGCCTTAATTGGTATTTCGAAAGCCAGTTAACGTTCGCGCCCTATACTGGTATTGTCAATGCCAATTGGAGGCTTCCGACGTGCGACTTCTCGCCTCGACCGATTTCGCTTTAAGAATTCTGCTGCGGCTCGTCGCCGCACCTGATCGCCGGCTGGATACGCCAGGCCTCGCGCTGGCGACGGGCGTGCCGCGCAACCATGTCCACAAAATCGTTCAAAGCCTTGCCGCCGCTGGGTATGTCCGGACGACGCGGGGCAGCGGCGGCGGCGTGACCCTGCTTCGTTCGCCTGCGCAAATCCCGATCGGCGCAATCGTGCGCCACTTCGAAGCCGAGCAAGCCCTGGTCGAATGCGACAGGGCAGATGGCGGCGCGTGCCCGCTGATGCCGGACTGCGCGCTGCGTGGAATCCTCGGCCGCGCGCGCGGCGTGTTTCTCGCGGCACTCGATACGACGAGCCTCGCCGACTGCGCGCCCGCAGTCACTAACAGCAATCGGAACATCCCGGCGCTGCCGTCGCCCCGAACGCGGCGAAAGCCTGCCGGCGCTTCGCGCTGATCGGCTCGGCCGGATGATCGACGCGCGCATCGATCGGCGGCAAACGGTCGCGATCTGCAGCCGAGGATAGATGCGGTCCTAGATCGCGCAAGAAACCATCATGGATAGCGTAGATCCAGCCATGCAGGTTGAGAGGTCTCCCCGACGCCCAGGCGCGTTCGACAATCGGCGTGGCAGCGAGCCGACGCACCTGCATCTCGACATTGATCTCGCAAAGCCGATCGAGCCGAAGGTCCGGATTGACGATCGCGTCGAACTTCTCGCGGTGTCCGCGATATAACGTCGATAGGGGCTGAAGCCAGTGATCGAGCATCGCGCCGATCTCGCCGGACATCGCCCGTCGGACACCGCCGCAGCCATAATGGCCGCAAACGACGATGTGTTCGACGCCGAGTTGGTCAACGGCGAATTCCAGAACCGACAGGATGTTCATGTCGCTGGTATGGACGAAGTTCGCGATATTGCGATGAACGAAGACTTCGCCCGGATCGAGATCGAGCACGTCGTTCGCCGTGACGCGGGAGTCGGAACAGCCGATCCATAGGTAGTTGGGCGTCTGCTGCTCCGCGAGCCGGCGGAAAAAATCCGGATCGTCATGCGTCTTGCGCGCCGCCCACGCCACGTTCCTGTCAAACAGATGATCGAGCGTACGCGCCATACTATTCTCCGAAATAGCCCTGTCGAGCCGCGCCGCCGGTTCCATCACCGCCGCGACGCGCCGTCATCCTGGCCGCCAGCCGCGCCAGATCGCCCGGCGTCAAGCGTTTGCGCGCGAGTGGCAAAACAAGCGCATTCTCCCACTCGATGTGCCGCCGCATGGCGCCGACGAACGTCGCGACAAACGAGGCAAAGCCCGCGTCGGGAATGGCTTGGCTCGCGCATTTCCGCAGGCCGACGACGACGGCGAAGGACAGGTCGCGCGCCCGCGCCCGCTCGCCCTCCACCAGTCCCAGTATCCGCTCCACGCCGTCCGCAGTACGGCAGCGCGCACGCAACATCGGGAAAAGCGTCTCCTCCTCCTCGGCGAGATGAAGCGCCGCGTCGCCCAGCAAGAACGCCAGCAAAAGGCGCGCCGCAGCGGCGCGGCGCGCGACGCGTCGATCGGACGCCAGCCGCTCGAGATGTGCAAGAAACGCGCGAAACCGGTAGTGCTCCACCTCTAGAAAGTCGAGCGGCGCCGACAGCAAGCGCAGATCGGCAGGTTCGATCACCGGATCGCGCGGCGACCGCATAACCATGCCTATTCCGGAGCGACGCCGGCGCGCGCCGCAAGGTCGCGAAGATAGCGCGAAACGGCCTCGCGATAGGCCTTGTCCTCGATCTGCCTTGCGATGCGTGCACGCACGGCCGCATAGGGCAAAGGACGGCCCGACGCGCGTTGATCCACTCGAGCGACATGAAACCCATACCGCGTCGGGATCGGCGCGGCACAGAGCTCGCCCTCGTCGAGCGCGAACAGATAGGTCTCGAATTCCGGCACCGTCGTGCCGCGCGAGACTTGCCCCAGCGAGCCGCCATTCGCACCCGACGGACAAGCGGAGCTTTCCCGCGCGATCGCCTCGAAGCGGCCGGGATTCGCTTCGATTTCCTTCAAAGCGGCTTGCGCTTGCTCGAAAGCCCGCGCGCGCGCATCTTTATCGTCCGGCGCCGCCGCAAACAAGATATGCCGCGCCTCGAGAAGATCGGGACTGCGATAGTTCTCGGGATTAGCGTCAAACCAAGAGCGGCACGCTGTCTCGTCCGCCGCCGGCACCGTAACCTCGGCCTCGAGCACCGCTTCGATCGCGTCGGCGATCTCGCTTTCGGAAGGCTTCTCGACCTTCAGAAGGCCGAGATCGCGTGCGCGATCGACAAGCAATCCGCGGATCATCAAGCTGCGTTCGGCCGCGGCGCGCGCGGCGTCCAGCGATGGAGCGGGCGCGTACTGCATCTCCGCCGCGATGTCGCGTTCTTCAAGCATGGCGCCCGCCTCCCCGACGACGAACGATCTGATAGCTCCGGAACAAATATCCCACGGGCGCGCTCCAGATATGCACCAGCCGCGAGAACGGAAAGACGAGGAACATCGTGAAGCCAAGCACCAAATGCAGCCGGTAAGGCCATGCGAGATCGGCAAGCGCTTGCGCTTCGCCGCCCCGCAGCGTCACGATCCGCTGTACGTAGTCGGAAAGGATCAGCATCACCGAACCATCCGGGTGTTGCAGCGAGTAAGGGATCGTCACCATACCGAGCGTCAACTGCACCCAGAGCAGCATGACGATCGCGACGTCCATTACCGAACTCGTGGCGCGGATACGCGGATCGGTCAAGCGGCGATGGATCAGCAGCGACAAGCCGATCCAGCAGAGCGTGCCGAACACACCACCCGCCACGATCGCCAGCAACTGCTTGGCCTCAACGCTCAATCCCAATGAGGTGTAGACCTCATGCGGCGTCAATAGCCCGACGAAATGTCCCGCGAAGATCGCGAGTATGCCGACATGGAAAAGATTCGATCCCCAGCGAAGCTGGCGTGCCCGCAACATCTGGCTGGAGCCGGAGCGCCAAGAGTATTGCTCGCGATCGAATCTGATCCAACTTCCGATCAGAAAGACGCTGACGCATATATAGGGATAGATCTCGAACAGGAATTTTTGGATCCAGAGCATCGGTCTCCCCCCTCAACCCGCGTTCATTCGCGCGACCCATTCGGTCGCCTTACCGCATGCCGCCGCGCCGGCCGCCGCCTCGCCGGGGCCGAAACGGACTTCCGCTTCGGCCCAGTCGCGATCAATCTCGTCCAGCGTCGGATCGCGGTCGGGCAAACCATCGTCGGCGGGCGCTTGGCTATCGCCCGCCAACTCGCGCACGACGGCGATCAGCCCGGCATAGGGCGAACCGCGCTTGCCAAGCCGCAATTGGATCGGTGCCAGCAGCGGCGCCAGATCGGCCAGCAGCCGCCGCGCATCGGCTGGATCGATCTGCGCCGCGAATTCCAGAATGACCGGCAGATAGTCGGGCAGTTCCTCGGCGGACAAGGCGAAGCCGGCTTTGCGGTAATGCTCGATCAGATCGACCATCGCCGGGCCCCGGTCGCGCGAGTCGCCATGGACATGCTCGAACAGATGAAGCGACAACGACCGGATGCGATCGAACAACGCGACCCAGCGTTCCTGCAACGTCAGCAAGTCGCGATCCGCGAGCATCGCGATCGCCGCATCGACGCGCGCCAGCGCCGCCGGGCCTAGAACGCCATCTTCGACGATCGCCGCCCTTATCTCCGGCAGAGCGCCCCGCATCGCGGCGGAGGGATAGTCGATCAACGCGGAGAGTGCTTTGTATGTCCGCATGGTTCAGCCCTCCGCCGGCGCGCGCGATTTGCGCTTGCCGAACAAGGAAACGTCGTTCGGCCCCTCCGAACAGCCGTTGCCGAAGGTGAAGCCGCAGGACGAACGCAGATCGTAGGCGTTCTCGGCGTACTCACGATGCGTCGACGGGATGACGAAGCGGTCCTCGTAGTTCGCGATCGCGAGGATCTTGTACATGTCCTCGACCATCGCCGCATCCATGCCGACTTTCGCTAGAACGCCATCCGCCTCGCGCGCCTCCACATGGCGCGCGCGCATGAAGGCGCGCATCGCCAACATCCGTTCGAGCGCATGCGCGACAGGCGCCTCGTCGCCCGCCGTCAGCAGATTGGCGAGGTAGCGCAGCGGAATACGCAAGGACCGCACGTCGGGAATACCGCCGTCGTCCTCGATCTTGCCGGCATCCGAAGCCGCCTGGATCGGCGACAGCGGCGGGATGTACCAGACCATCGGCAAGGTCCGGTATTCCGGATGCAGCGGGAACGCGATCTTCCAGTCGATCGCCATCTTGTAGACCGGCGATTTCCGCGCCGATTCAAGCCAAGCTTCCGGTATTCCCTCCTTGCGCGCCGATTCGATCACGGCGGGATCGTGCGGATCGAGGAACACGTCGAGCTGCGCGCCGTAGAGGTCCTTGTCGTCCGGCGCCGAAGCCGCCGCCTCGATCCGGTCGGCGTCGTAGAGCATGACGCCGAGATAGCGGATGCGGCCGACGCAAGTTTCCGAACAAACCGTCGGTTCGCCGACCTCGAGGCGCGGATAGCAGAGAATGCACTTCTCGGCTTTTCCGCTCTGCCAATTGTAATAGATTTTCTTGTAGGGGCAGGCCGACACGCACATGCGCCAGCCGCGGCATTTGTCCTGATCGACCAGGACGATCCCGTCTTCTTCGCGCTTGTAGATCGATCCCGACGGGCACGCCGCGACGCAAGCCGGATTGAGGCAGTGTTCGCACAGCCGCGGCAGATAGAACATGAAGGTGTTCTCGAACTGACCGTGGATCTCCTTCTGCACGCCTTCGAAATTCGCATCGCGCGAGCGTTTGGCGAATTCGGTGCCGAGGATCTCTTCCCAATTCGGCCCCCACTCGATCTTCTCCATCCGCCGTCCGTCGATCAACGAGCGCGGCCGCGCGGTCGGAAACGCCTCCATCTCGGGCGCGGACTGCAGATGGTCGTAATCGAAGGTGAACGGCTCGTAGTAGTCGTCGATCTCCGGCAGGTTCGGATTGGCGAAAAGCTGCGCCAAGATCCGCCATTTGCCGCCCAGGCGCGGCCGGATCTTTCCGTTTGCCTGCCGGACCCAGCCCCCCTTCCACCGGTTTTGATTCTCCCACTCTTTGGGATAACCGATGCCCGGTTTGGTTTCGACGTTGTTGAACCACGCGTACTCGACGCCTTCGCGCGACGTCCAGACGTTTTTGCACGTCACGGAACACGTGTGGCAGCCGATGCACTTATCGAGGTTCAGAACCATCGCGATTTGAGCGCGGACTTTCATCGGGGGATCTCCTTGCCGGTCACTCGGCCACGGCCGGCGCGGGCCGGTCGAGCCAGTCCACATTCGCCATCTTGCGCACGATCACGAATTCATCGCGGTTCGTACCGATGGTGCCGTGATAGTTGAAACCATAGCTTTGCTGCGCGTAGCCGCCGATCATATGCGTCGGCTTGGGGCAGGTGCGCGTGACAGAGTTATGGATGCCGCCGCGCGCGCGCGTCAGCTCCGATCCCGGCACGTTCACGATCTTCTCCTGCGCGTGGTACATCAGGATCATGCCGACGGCGACGCGCTGCGATACGACCGCACGCGCCACCAGCGCGCCGTTGGCGTTGAACGCCTCGATCCAGTCGTTGTCCTCGACGCCGATCGACTTCGCGTCGATCTCCGACAGCCAGACGATCGGCCCGCCGCGCGACAAGGTCAGCATCAGCAGATTGTCCGTATAGGTCGAGTGGATGCCCCATTTCTGATGGGGCGTGATGAAGTTCAGGGCGATCTCGCGATTTCCGTTGGGCCGCTTTTCGAGCAATGGCGTCACCGTCTTGGTGTCGATCGGCGGTTTGTAGACGCAGAAACCTTCGCCGAAAGCCAGCATCCAAGGATGGTCCTGATAGAGCTGCTGGCGGCCGGTCAGGGTGCGCCACGGGATCAACTCGTGGACGTTGGTCCAGCCGGCGTTGTAGCTGATGTGCTCGCTTTCGATCCCGGACCATGTTGGCGCGGAAATGATCTTCCGCGGCTGGGCCTGGATGTCGCGGAAACGGATTTTCTCGTCCTCGCGCGGCCGTGCGAGATGCGCGTGATCGCGCCCGGTCGCTTGGCTCAACGCCTCCCATGCTTTGACGGCCACTTGCCCGTTGGTTTCGGGAGCAAGCGCCAGCACGACCTCGGCCGCGTCGATATCGCTGTCGATCTTAGCGAGGCCTTTCGTCGGCCCCTCCTCCGCGACCGTGCCGTTGAGATGCTTCAGGAACTCGACCTCGTCGCCGGTCTTCCACGCGATGCCTTTGACGCCGTTGCCGAGTTTGTCGAGCAACGGCCCCAACGCCGTGAAGCGGCGATAGAGATTGGGGTAATCGCGTTCGACCGTAGCGACGGCAGCCATCGTCTTGCCGGGTACCGGCTCGGTCTCGCCCTTCTTCCATTCCTTCGGCGCGAAGGGCTGGGCGAGTTCGCCGGGCGTGTCGTGCTGCAACGGCAGCAGGACGACGTCCTTCTCGACGCCCAAATGGCCGGGCGCGAGTTCCGAAACCTTCTTGGCGAAACCTTTGAATATCTCCCAGTCGCTGCGCGCTTCCCAGGCCGGATCCACCGCCGCCGACAGCGGATGGATGAACGGATGCATATCTGAAGTATTGAGATCGTGTTTTTCGTACCAAGTCGCGGTCGGCAGCACGATGTCGGAGTAGACGCACGTCGTGGACATCCGGAAATCGAGCGTGACCAACAGGTCGAGCTTGCCCTCCGGCGCGACCGGATGCCACGCGACCTCCTGCGGCTTCTCGCTGCCTTCTTCGCCCAGATCCTTGCCGAGAACGCCGTGCTGCGTGCCGAGCAGATGTTTGAGGAAATACTCGTGTCCCTTGCCGCTGGAGCCGAGCAGGTTCGAGCGCCAGACGAACATGTTGCGCGGCCAGTTCGCCGGCGAGTCCGGGTCCTCGCACGACATCCGCAGCGAGCCATCCTTCAAACTCTTGGCGACATAGGCGGGCGCTTCCATCCCGGCGGCGGCGGCGTCCCGCGCGACGGCGAGCGGGTTGCGGTCCAACTGCGGCGCCGAGGGCAGCCAGCCCATCCGCTCGGCCCGGACGTTGAAGTCGATCAACGCGCCGTCAAATCCTTCCGGCGCCAGCGGCGATAGGATCTCGTCGATGTCGAGCTTCTCGTATCGCCACTGATCGGTATGCGCGTAGAAGAACGACGTCGAGTTCATCTGACGCGGCGGCCGCGCCCAGTCGAGCGCGAAAGCGAGCGGCAACCAGCCCGATTGCGGGCGCAACTTTTCCTGGCCGACGTAGTGCGACCAGCCGCCGCCGGGCTGGCCCACGCAGCCGCACATAACCAGCATGTTGATCAGGCCGCGATAGTTCATATCGGCGTGATACCAGTGGTTCAGCGCCGCGCCGACGATGACCATCGACTTGCCTTTGGTCTTCGCCGCGTTGTCGGCGAAGCCGCGTGCCACGGCGACGATCCGATCGCGCGGCACGCCGCAGATCTTCTCCGCCCAAGCCGGCGTGTAGGGATGGTCGTCGTCGTAGCTTTTCGCCGCCTCCCCGCCCAAGCCGCGATCGACGCCGTAATTGGCGGCGAACAGATCGAACACCGTCGCGACCAAGGCCTCGCCGTCTTTCAACGAGATGCGCTTGGCGGGAAGGTTGCGTGCGATCGTGCGGCCATGCGCCGAACCCTTGAAATGGGGCGAGCGCGGCATGTCTTCGGCGGCGAAATAAGGAAACTCGACGGTGACCGTCTCGCCGCTTCCGATCAGACTAAGCGCCGGACGGGTTTCCGCTCCCGATGCCGCATCGCGGCCTTCGAGATTCCACTTTCCCTTTTCGCCCCAGCGGAAACCGATCGATCCCGTCGGCACATAACAGCTGCCGTCGGTCTCTCGCAGCGCGACGGGCTTCCAGTCGGGGTTATTTGCTTCGCCCAGCCCGCCGTCGAAATCCGACGCACGCACGAACCGATCGGCGACCAGCTTGCCGTCGCGCGCGACGAGCTTCACCAGCATGGGGAAATCGGAATAGCGCGTCACGTAGTCGCGGAAATAGAGATCCTGCTTGTCGAGATGGAACTCCTTCAGGATCACATGACCGAACGCCATCGCGAGCGCCGCATCGGTGCCTTGCTTGGGATGCAGCCAGATGTCGGCGAATTTCGACGCCTCGGAGTAGTCGGGCGTAACGACGACGGCCTTGGCGCCCTTATACCGGACCTCGGTGAAGAAATGCGCGTCGGGCGTGCGCGTCTGCGGAACGTTGGAGCCCCAGAGGATGAGATAGGTCGAGTTGTACCAATCGGCGCTTTCCGGCACGTCGGTCTGTTCGCCCCACGTCTGCGGCGAAGCCGGCGGCAAGTCACAATACCAGTCGTAGAAGCTCATACAGACGCCGCCGAGCAACGACAGATAGCGCGAGCCCGCCGCATAGCTGACCATCGACATCGCGGGGATCGGCGAGAAGCCGATGATGCGATCCGGCCCCCAAGTTTTCGCGGTATGAATATTCGCCGCCGCGACGATCTCGTTCGCCTCGTCCCAGGCGGCTCGAACGAAGCCGCCTTTGCCGCGGCTGCCGCGTATTTGGGCCATCTTCGCGGGATCGTCCGCGATCGATTTCCACGCCAAGACCGGATCGCTATGCTCGGTTTTCGCCTTGCGCCACAATCGGATCAAACGCCCCCGGATCAGCGGGCGCTTCACGCGGTTGGCGCTGTAGAGATACCAGGAATACGACGCACCGCGCGAGCAGCCGCGCGGCTCATGGTTCGGCATGTCCGGCCGCGTGCGCGGATAATCCGTCTGCTGCGTCTCCCACGTCACGATGCCGCCCTTGACGTAGATCTTCCACGAGCACGAGCCCGTGCAGTTGGCGCCGTGGGTCGAGCGCACGATCCGGTCGTGGGCCCAGCGATTGCGATAGCCCTCCTCCCATTCGCGCTTCTCGTTCGTGACGGTGCCGTGACCGCCGCTGAAGGATTCGACGTTGCGCGACAGAAAATTCAGGCGGTCGAGGAATTGGCTCATGTTCCGCTCCCTTTCACTTCGCGGCCAGGCCGCGTTCGATCTCGTACAGAAGGCCGCCGCGACGGGTGTAGAACCACCAGGTCACGGCGATGCAGCTCACGTAGAACGCGAGGAACCCGTAGAGCGCCCATTCGGCGCCGCCGGTCAGCGCCAGCGAACTGCCGAAGGACTTCGGAATGAAGAACGCGCCGTAGGCCGCGATCGCCGAGCTGAAGCCGATGATCGCAGCACCTTCTTTCTCGGCGGCGCGCGTGCGTGCCTCGGCCGACATTCCCGGCTCGAGCCGCGCGACTTCCTTGCGCATAATCGCGGGGATCATCTGGAAGGTGGATGCATTGCCCACGCCCGACGCAAAAAACAGGAACAAAAAGCCCGCGAAGAAGACCGGGAAGCTTTTCTCGTCGATCGCGTGCAAAACCGCCAAGACGCCGAAGCCCATGGCGATGAAGGTCCAGAACGTGATGCGCCCGCCCCCAAGCCGGTCGCTGGCCTTCCCGGCGACAACGCGGCTGACCGCGCCGACCAGCGGCCCAAGGAACGCGTATTGCAGCGCGTTGATCTCGGGGAACAGGATCTTGGTCAGCAACGGGAATGCCGCCGAGAAGCCGATGAACGAGCCGAATGTGCCGGTATAGAGCCAGCACATGATCCAGTTATGCGTGCGGCGGAAAATCACGGCTTGATCGGCGAAGCTCGCCCGCATGCTGGCGATATCGTTCATTCCGAACCACGCCGCGATCGCCGAGGCCGCGATGAACGGCACGAACACATAGCCGGCATTCTGCAGCCAGAGGGTCGATTTGACGCCGCCCACCGTCGCCGTCTGCGGATCGCCACCCAGCCAGCCGAACACGCCCGTCGTGATCGCGATCGGCACGACGAATTGCACGACGCTGACGCCGAGATTGCCGAGCCCCGCATTGATGGCCAGCGCGTTGCCCTTCTCCGCCTTCGGAAAGAAGAAGGAGATATTCGCCATCGACGAGGCGAAGTTGCCGCCGCCGAAGCCGCAGAGCAGCGCGAGGACAAGGAAGATCCAGTACGGCGTATCGGGGTCCTGAACCGCCATGCCCATGCCAAGTGCGGGCAGCATCAGCGACCATGTCGCCAGCGTCGTCCACATCCGGCCGCCGAAGATTGCGGGCATAAAGCTGTAGAAGATGCGCAATGTGGCGCCGGACACGCCAGGAAGTGAGGCGAGCCAGAAAAGCTGTTCGGTCGTGAACGCGAATCCGACGCTGGGCAAGCGTGCCACGACGACCGACCAGACCATCCACACCGCGAACGAAAGCAGCAAGCACGGAACCGAGATCCACAGATTGCGGCGCGCGATCGCACGGCCCGTCTCCGACCAGAATGCTCGGTCTTCGGGCCGCCAATCCTGCAACGCGCCCGTCCCCGCCAAGGCGCCTTCCTGCGCGGGGCCGTGCAACGGCGCCATTTCCGGCAGTTCGGGCAGTTTACGTGCGGGGATGCCGGCATCGGCGGCCGCACGTTCCATCTGGCGCACGGCGACGTGCATCCAGACGAGCGCTACGGCGACGATCGCGAACAGCAGCCAGAAGCAGCTTTGCCAGACGCCGGTCAAATCGTTGAGCGCGCCGAACGCGATCGGCAATACGAAGCCGCCCAGACCGCCGACCAGACCGACGACACCGCCGACCGCACCGACGCGATCGGGGTAGTAGACGGGAATGTGCTTGTAGACCGCCGCCTTGCCCAGGCTCATGAAGAAGCCGAGCACGAACGCGACCGCCATAAATCCGACGACGCCCATATGCGTCGAGAACTCGACCGGCCCGCGGATGCCTTCGATGACATAGTGCGTCGGCGGATAGGAGAGGACGAAGGTGCAGACCACCGACACCATGAACGTCCAGTACATCACGCGCCGCGCGCCGAATTTGTCGGACAGATGCCCGCCATAGGCGCGGAAGATCGACGCCGGGATCGAGTAGACCGCGCCGATCATGCCCGCCGTGGCGATGTCGAGTCCGTAGACCCCGATCAGATAGCGCGGCAACCACAGCGCCAGCGCGACGAATGCGCCGAACACGAAGAAATAGTAGAGCGAGAAGCGCCAGACTTGGATGTTCTTCAGCGGCTCCATCATCGCCGATAACGGCTCAGGCTTGCGGCCCTCCGCGCGGCGGCGCGCGAGATCGGGATCGTCCTTCGTCGTCAGAAAGAAGATCACGGCCATGACCGCCAAGCCGATCGCCCAGACGATTGCGACCGTTTTCCAGCCATAGGCCACCATCACGACCGGCGCCGCGAATTTCGTCACCGCCGCGCCGACATTGCCGGCACCGAATATGCCAAGCGCGGTGCCCTGCTGGGATTTCGGAAACCACTTCGCCACGTAGGCGACGCCGACCGAGAACGATCCGCCCGCGATCCCCACACCCAGCGCCGCGATCAAGAAGGTCGTGTAGTCATAGGCGTAGGTCAGCAGGAACGTCATGACCGCCGCCGATAGCATCACCAGGGCATAGACCGCCCGGCCGCCATACTGGTCGGCCCAGATGCCAAGGATTAGACGGATCAGTGATCCTGTAAGAATCGGCGTTCCGACGAGCAATCCGAACTGCGTGTCGGAAAGACCGAGGTCTTTCTTAATCTGAATGCCAATGATGGCGAAGATCGTCCAAACCGCAAAGCATGCGGTAAAAGCCAGCGTGCTCATCCACAATGCGGCTTGTTGCCCGGCGGGCTTTTCGGCGGTAACGATCATGGCTCCCCCTCGCGCGGATGCGCGATCCATGACGCGGATGATTGAGGGCGAGACGTCGTACGCGGTTGATCCAAGTCAACGTCGGACAGGCGCCAACAACATAAAGTCGAGAGAACAAGACCTTCGGCAAGCCGTCACTTGACGAAAGTCAATTCCCATCGGGCCAAGGGGCGACAATGAAGCCGACCGACCGAGACGCTCTTACCGCCATACCACTGTTCCGCGACGCGTCGCGGGAAATCGCCGAACGGCTCGCGATCGGCGCCTTCGTCCAGACATTACCCAAAGGCACGCTGCTATTCGATCAAGGACAAGACGCCGAGTTTCTGCATGTCATTCTCGAAGGCCGGTGCGGCCTGATCGGCAATCGATCGGACGGCGAGGAATGTGTCGTCGAGATCATGCATGCCGGCGATTGCTTTATCCTGCCCGCCATCCTTCTCGAGGCGCCATATTTGATGGGCGCGCGCGTTCTGGAGAGCTCGCGCATCGCGATGATTCCCGCCGAGACCCTGCGCCGCGCTTTCGCCAAGGAGCCACAATTGATGCGCGCGGCTGCGCTGCAGCTCGCGCGCTACTGGCGGGTGCTCGTTCGGCAGATCAAGGACCTGAAACTGCGCTCGACGGCCGAACGCGTCGGCGCCCATCTTTGCGGGCTGAGCGGCGACGCGCAAAGCGGACCTATCGGTCTCGACATCCGCGACGAGTATCGCGCTATCGCCGGGCGCCTTGGCATGAGTCCTGAGACATGGTCGCGCGCACTCAAACAGCTCGAACCTGAGGGCGTGGTCGCGAAGGGTAAGCGCATCCAGATCGAAGACATCGCGCGCCTCCGAACATATTCACGCTTCGATGATCTGCGCTGATGAATGCCGCGCTCAGAACGCCGAAGCCCGCCGCTGGTTTTCCAGGGCGGGCTTCTTTCTTGGTCGGAGCGGCGGGCTTCGAATCCTGAGCGGCATTGCCGTGAACCCAGTCCCCCAGGCCGTATAAAATCATTCTATATCAATGATAGTTTCCACATTTACGAGGCATTTTGAGGCCTTTTGGGGAAAATACGACATAGTAAATGCCGAGTATCGCATGGCAACAATTTGGAATACTCCGCAAGTAGCGGATCAATTTTAGACTGGATAATATTTTCAGCTTTTGACGCTGCCGGCAGTAAGGCCGGCGATCAGGAAGCGCTGAAGCGCCAGGACGACAACGACGACGGGCACCAGCTGGATCGTCGCCGCCGCGAAGACGGCGCCCCACTTGACCCCTTCGGCTGTGCTCAGCATCTCACCGATCACCACCGGTGCCGTGCGTGCCTCTGTCGTCGTGAAGATCATCGCGAAGACATATTCGTTCCACGCGAAGACGACGACGAAAAGCGTCAGCGCCACCAGGCCTTGGGCGCACAGCGGCAGGATCACGATGCGCAGCGTCTGCCACAATGTTGCGCCGTCGATCGCCGCCGCCTCCTCGAGCTCGATGGGGATCTGCGCGACGAACGAGCGCATCATCCAGGCGCCGAGGCTGACGTAGAACGCCGCGTAGAGAAGCACCAGAACCAGGTGCGTATCGTTGAGCGCTAGCCGGTTGAAAACCGGGAAAAGCGGCACGGTGACGACGATCGGCGGCAGCATGCGCACGACAATCATAAACAAAGCGGAGGCTTTGTAGCCAGCCGCTTTCGCCCGCGCGAAGACGTAGCCTGCACCGAACGACGCGAGCAACGTCACCAGCACCGCGAACACAGTGACGATCAAGCTATTCACCAATCCGGTGAAGAACTCCGGATTGAACCGAGCGAGCATCCGGTAGTTGTCGAAGGTCGGCACGAAGAACAGCCGGAAGGGAATTTCGAAGATATCCTTCGGTTCCTTGAACGACGACAGGGCCACGACGGCGATCGGACCGACGCTCCATGCGAGCACGGCGAACAGCGCCATAGAGCGCGCCAGCGCCGAAAAACGGCTGCGCTTATGCATCGCGCCGCACCTCGCGCGCCATACGGATCAGATAGGGTGTGGCGATCGCCAGCGACAACAGCAACATGCATACGCCGGCGGCCGATGCGGAGCCGAAATTCCGATACTGGAACGTCTCGCGATACAGATAGATCGCGAGCACTTCGGTCAATCGCGCCGGACCGCCGCGAGTCAGCAGCCAGACTTCGCCGAACAAGCGGATGGCGAATATGTACCGGAACAGGATTGCGACGAGGATCGCCGGCATGATGATCGGCACCTCGACGCGCCAGAAGCTCTGCCAGCGCCCGGCACCGTCGATCGACGCGGCCTCTAGCGTATCTTTCGGTACAGCCAGCAGCGCCGCATAGAGAATCAGAAACGTGAACGGCATGTGGTGCCAGATCGCAATGGTGCCCGACAATGTGAGGGCGGCCCACGGCTCGAAATCCCAGGGCAGCGGTGGCAATCCGGAGCGATCGATAAGCCGCGTGAGCAAGCCGAACTCTGGCTCCATCATGAATCGCCACATCACGATCCCACTGCTCTCGGTGATGATGTAAGGCAACAGGATCGCGGCGATCACGATTTTGCGTCCGCTGCGAATGCCGCGTACGAGCACGGCAACGCCGAGCCCCAGCGCAAGCTCGGCATAGACGATGGCATTAACGACGACGATCGTGTTCCACGACGCGCGCCAAAACGCGCGATCCGCGATCAGCCCCCAATAATTCGCCAAGCCCACGAATTCCGGATCGACGCCGAAGGTCGATTTCTGGAAGCTCAGCCAAAAAATATAGATCGCCGGCACGGCAAGGAAGCCGAGCAACAACAGCACGGCGGGCAGCAGCAGCAGTACATAGGCGCCGTGCCGGTTATCCGAGCGATAACTCGCCTTCCGATCCGTCGCGGCGATCATCGAAACGACGCGTTTGGCGCAAAATGGCATCTTTGATTCGTTCGTCTCACGTCGCTCCCCTCGGCGTGCGCGGCAGATGTATTTGTGTAGATCGCATGATCTTGATTGTCAACGTTGTAATTTTGAATTATAGCCTTGTAAGTTCATACGGCCGGTGTGTTCCGGCCCATTTGTTTTCATGGGAGAACGAGACGATGTCTGAAGTTGTGGTGGTCGGCGGCGGAACCAGCGGATTTGCCGCCGCGATCGCGGCCGCACGCGCGGGCGCGCATGCGACCTTGCTCGAACAATCGAGCTATCTGGGCGGCACCATGACGGGCGGACTCGTTCCCGGGATCGTTTCGCTGCGCCATCAACCCTGGCGCGATCAGGAAACGCTGGTCGAGATGGAGACGTCCTATTCCGGCGATCAGGTCGTGCAAGGCATCGCGCAGGAGATGATCGATCGCCTCGTCGCCGCAGGCGGCGCCTATGGCGAAAAAGGCAAAGCCACGATCCGCGTCGCGTTCGATCCGGAGATCATGAAGGTCGTCATCGACAAGATGTGCCGCGAAGCGGGCGTGTCGATCGAGTACAACACCAAGGTGACGGCCATCATGCGCGACGGCAATCGCGTGACGGGCATCAAGGCGAATTACGGCAACGAGATCGCCGCCGATGTCGTCATCGACGCGACCGGCGACGGTCATGTCGCTTGGCTGGCGGGTGCACGCTACGAGCAAGGCGAGAACGGCGACCCGACCTATGTGCAGCCGATCACGCTCTACTTCCTGATGGGCGGCGTGGATCTCGCCAAGACCGTCGACTACGCCTGCAGCGGCCGGGAGGAATTCTCCGAAGGCTATATGCGCAAACTGAAGATGCTGTTCGCTGAAGGCAAACCGCTGACGATTCCGGGCTTCCCGCGCTTGCGCGAAGCCGCGGCGCAGGCGGGCGACTATCCGACCGCCTTCGGATCGACCACGCTCAATCCGCGCGCGCACAACAACATCCTGCGTCCGATCTTCCGCAACGGCCGCGTCGTCAGCGACACGACCATGCACAACGTCGACATGGCCTACAAGGTCGACGCGACCGATAACAAAACGCTGAGCGAAGCGATCGGCTCGATGCGCGACTTCACGCTGAAGATCGGCGAGTTCTACAAGAAATACGTCCCGGGCTACGAAAACTCCTTCGTGCTGCAGATCGCCGACAATGTCGGTGTGCGCGAAACGCGGCGTATCGTCGGCGAGTATATGCTGACGGGCGAGGACGTGCTGGACGCGCGCAGCTTCGCCGATAGCATCGGCTATTGCGGCGCCACCGTCGACGTACATAGCATCGACGGCAGCAACACGACCCGCATGTCGGCGATCCGGGGCGGGCGTCTCTACCAGATCCCCTACCGCATCTTGGTGCCGGAATCAGTCGACGGGTTGCTGGTCGCCGGCCGTTGTGTCTCCGCTGATCGCGTGGCGTGCGGCTCCGTGCGCCAGCAGGCCGGGTGCATCGTCACTGGGCAGGCGGCGGGCGTCGCCGCCGCGATTGCCGCGGACCGCAAGATTCAGGCGCGCAAAGTGCCGATCGGCGATCTGCAAGCCGCGTTGACCGCGCAAGGCGCGAAGATCTGACGCGCACGCTGGAGCCTTCACGCGTGAAGCACAAGATCGGGTTTGCCCTCGACTTGCCGACGGAGGGGCGGCGGCATATTGCTGCCGCCTGCCCGCCCGATTTCGAAGTCGAATTCCTGGATCCGGGTTTTACGGCGCCCGAACGTCTCCACGCGCTCGAAGCACTCGTTGTCGGTACGCAGCCGGTACCCGAGGCCTTGCTCGACGCGGCTCCGCGCCTGCGCCTGATCCAGCGTTGGGGGACGGGTCGCGACAATATCGATGTCCCCGCCGTCGAGCGGCGCGGTGTCGCGACGGCGGAACTACCCGGCGCCAATACGCGTAGTGTCTCCGAATTCCTTTTGCTTGCGATACTTTCGGCGCTGCGCCATCTGCCGGATATCGCCGTCGCCTGGTCACGCGGCACCTGGTTGACGGCGCGTCCAGGATTGCCGCATCGCCGATTGACGGACAAGACCATCGGGCTGCTCGGATTCGGTGCAATCGGCCGCGACCTCACGAACTTGCTGGCACCGTTCGACGTGCGAGTCACATTCCACGATCTGCGCAGACCCGACGGCGTCTCCGACGCGATACGCGGCCCTCTGTCGATCGACGAAGTCATGGCAAGCGCGGATATCGTTTGCGTGTCGCTCCCGTCCAATGCCGGGACGCGCGGTGCCATCGATGCAGCACGGATCGCCCGCATGAAGCACGGCGCTGTTCTCGTGTCGATCGCGCGTGCGGATGTGGTGGATGAGCGTGCCGCGCGCGACGCCGTACGCAATGGTCGTCTCGCGGCCGCAAGTTTCGACAATTTCACCGTGGAGCCACTGCCCGAAGCGGCGATCGCCCATCAACAGGGTATACTGGCCACCCCCCATATCGGCGGCGCGTCGATCGAAGGATTCGAGGCGTTGACCGCCGTCTGTTTCGCGAGCATTGCCGCGAAATTGAAGAACCCCACTTAAGGCGAAAACGGCGGCGGACGCATAAGGCGCCCGCCGCTTTATGCTTCAACCCGCCAGCAGCGGAACGACGCGGTTCTTCGTGTCGGTCAACGCCGCTTGCGGCTCCTTACGGCCGAGCAGAGCAAGGCCGACTTCCTCCATCAATGCATCCATCGCGCGTTGTGCGTTGGGGAAGCTCGGCGTGATCAAGCGCGCCGACGCCAGCGCTTCGCGTTCAGCCGACGCGTAGGGCAGTAGCTTCTGCACGCGCGCGTCGTCATAGGCCGAGGGCCGGACCGGACCGTTGCCGTTCAACGTCGCAAGGATCGTGCTTTCCGGCGCGCTGAGATGCTTGAGCAAGCTCCATGAGAGCGCCTTGTTCTTGGCGTTGCGCGGGATCGCCATCGCCCACATCGACGTCTTCGCCGGCATCGGATTGCCGTCGAAGCCCTTGGGCAACGACACGGGCAGAATGCGGCCTGGATACTTGCTCGCCTTCGGATCGTTGAAGGTCTGGAAGCGTCCGAACGGCCCGTTCGTCATCGCGGCGCGCCCCTGCTGCATGGCGCTGATAACGTCCTCGTTCTTGAAGTTCATCGTGTTGCGCGGCAGCACGTTCTTGCGCATGAAATCGCGCAGCAACGTCACGGCGCGCACCGCGGCGGGCTGGTCGATCACGACCTTCATGTCCGCGGTGATGAAGTCACCGCCGAAGCCGCGAATCCAATCCATGAGACAGCCGATATCCTCCATGATGAGGGCAAGGCCGTTGACCCGCGTGCCATCGCCGCGCTCGAAGCTCAGCTTTTCCGCGCTCGAGATCGCTTCCTCGATCGTCTTGGGCGGTCCGGCGATCCCGCGTTCGGCGAAGATATCGGCGTTGTAATGCAGACCGTGCGTCGCATGCCGGAACGGCATGGCGCGCAGCACGCCGTCATAGAGATGGGTCGCGAGCAACGCTTTGGGAATTTCGTCGAACGCTGCGATCGGATCGCGCGCCTGCCATTCGCCCAAATCCTCAAACAATTTGGCCGATTGCGGCGAGATGAGACCGTTGAGCACGAAAGCGAGGCTGATGCTACTTTCGCCAAGGCTCGCTTCGCGCAGCGCGCGCTCGTTGGTCGCTTCGACGCCGAATGTCAGCCATTCCAGCGTCGCGTTGTTCGCAGCACACCACGGCGCGGTCACGTCGCCGCCAAGCCCGGTCGTCGCCGCGTTTCGATGAACGGCGTGCGACACGATCGAAATCTTTTCCGTCGCCTTGACGCGGAAACTCGCGATGCTCGCAGCCCCTGCCGCCCCGATAAGGGCGTTACGCCTCGTCAGCATTCTATCCTCCCGTTTTTGCGTTTTGTTTTCGTCGATCGGCCCGACGCGGCCGGCGCCGTCACATCTTCGGCAGATCGATCTGCAGCTTCTGCATGAGCGCCTGGCGATTCAGGACTTCGTCGCGCGCGGCAAGGATGTGCCGCTGCATTTCGACCCGCGCACGCGCCGAATCGCCCGCTTCGATCGCGGTGAAGATCGCCACGTGTTCGCGATGGATCCGCCAAAGATGGGCTTCGTTGTTGCTGCGGTCCGACGTCACAAGATCGAAGGGATTCCGGCCGATGAAATTCGGCATGATCTCCAGCGTGCGGACATAGAATGGATTTCGCGTCAGCTGCGCGACCGAGCGATGGAAAGCGAAATTCGCGTCCGACAGCAGCAGATACTGGCCTTGGCGCAGCATCTCCTCCGCCCCGGCCAGAACCTTGGCCATTTCCGCCACGTCGTCCGCGCCGCGCCGCTCGGCGGCCAAACCCGCTGTCGCCGCTTCGACGTCGATGCGATACTCGTAATAGCGCAGCAGATCCGCGACGGTGCGGATCGTGGGTAGCGTCGTGGCGCTGGGCGTCATGCCCCGGATGACGAACGATCCCGCCCCCTTCTGCGAGCGGATGATCCCTTCGTCGCGCAAACGCGCCAGCGCTTCGCGCACCACCGGCCGCGAAACGCCGAAGCGGCGCGCGAGTTCAGATTCCGGCGGCAGCTTCACGTCTTTGGGAAACTCGCCGCGGCGGATCAGACGCTCGATCTGCTCGTAGACGGCACTCGCCAATCGGCCGGAAAGCGCCGCATCGTCGGGCGGAAGATCGTCCAGCGTGTTCGTCATGCGTGCGCTCCGCGACTGCTTGGGACCGAGACCTAAGTTAACGCGCCCCCTAAAAATGTCAACGTTGTAATTTATAATTTGAAGATGTAAATCGATTTCCGGGAAATCAATGCGTTAGCGGGACAGCCGGTGAACAACTCTGATCGATACGATTTTCTGGTCGTTGGCGGCGGGTCGGCTGGTTGCGTCGTCGCCAATCGACTTTCCGCAAACGGGCGATATCGCGTTTGCCTGCTCGAGGCCGGCCCCGATACGCTGCCCGAATCGGTGCCGGAAACGATCTCCAGCGCGCAGTACCTCCCCGATTATTTCGATCCGAGCCGGTATTGGACCGATCTCACCGTATTCCGAGGCCCGATCGGCAATCGCTCCATGGCCGAGATCGCCGCCGAGATGCAGCCAATGCGTTACGAGCAAGCGCGCGTCATGGGCGGCGGATCGAGCGTCAACGGTCAGATCGCGTTGCGTGGCATTCCTGCGGATTACGACGAATGGGCGCAGATGGGGGCCGATGGTTGGAACTGGCGCGAATGCCTTCCCTATTTCCGCAAGCTCGAACGCGACATGGATTTCACCGGCCCGCTGCATGGCAGCGAAGGGCCGTTTCCGATCCGCCGAACCTTTCCAAAGGATTGGGGCGGCTTCGCCTTGGCATTCCGCGATGCGCTAGCCGATGCGGGCGTCGCCTATCACGACGACGCCAATGCGGAGCCCGGCGACGGTTGCTTCCCGTTCCCGCGCAACAATATCTATGGGCGGCGCGTGACGACGGCGGTCGCGTATCTCGACAACGCCGCGCGCTTGCGGCCCAACTTGACCGTCGTCGCCGATGCGGCCGTGGCACGCATCGAATTCGACGGGCGCCGCGCCGTCGCCGTTCACGCGCAAATCGCTGGCGCGCCGCGCCGGATCGAAGCGCGGGAGATCATCGTTTCCGCCGGCGCCATCCATTCCCCCGCCCTGCTGCTACGCTCCGGCGTTGGCTCGGCCGAGGAACTCAAAGCGCTTGGCATCGTGCCCGTGGCCGATCTGCCGGGTGTCGGCGGCAATCTGCAGGATCATCCGCTTGTCGGGATCGGCGTCCACTTGAGGCCCGAAGGCCGGATGAATCCGCGGCACCAAAATCCGTTTTTGATCTATGCGCGCTTCAGTTCGCATCTTGCCGACTGCCCAGCGCAAGACATGAAGATCTCGGTCGCGAACCGCTTCGATCCCAGCGCCATCGGCGATCAGTTCGCGGTCGTACGCGTCGGGCCCGACAAAGCGTTCTCGCGCGGCTACGTGAAACTGCGCAGCGCCGATGCGTGCGACGAACCGTTCGTCGCGTTCAATCTGCTCGGCGACGGGCGCGACCGTCAGCGCATGCGCGACGGCGTGCGCTTCGTCCACAGAATCCTGACGAGCGACCACGTCCGGCGCGTTAGCCATCAAGTCTTCGCCGGCGCCTATACCGATTTGCTGCGTACATTGCGATCCGCCGGACCGATCGGCGATGCGATCCTGACGCTCGGCGCCGGTGCGCTCGACGCCAGCGCGCTAGCCCGCCGTTCGCTCATGCGCCTTGCGTTTCCTCAGGGCGACGACATTCACGCGATGGCGACGGACGACGCGATGCTCGACGATTGGATCGCGCGAACGGTGCTCGGCAACTGGCACGCCTGCGGCACGTGCCGCATGGGTGCGGCCGGCGACCGCTTAGCGGTCGTCGATCCCGCGGGCCGCGTGCGCGGGATCGAGGGCTTGCGCGTCGCCGACGCCTCGATCATGCCGACCGTGCCGCGCGCGAATACGAACGTATCGACGATCATGATCGGCGAGAAGATCGCCGATCATATCCTTGCGGATCGCGCCTGATCAGCGCGGATAGATCTCGGCGACCACGTCTTCGATCCAGACCTGCGGCAAGGTCGGCAGACGGATCAGCTGGACCCGCAATGCGCGACCATCGAATTCGAGGATGACGGCGCCGAGAACTGCCGCCCCCGGCAAATGGGACTGCGCATCCCTCACCGTGAAGGATGTCGATGGGCACCAAACATATTGCGTGCCGCCGATCGTCGCATGGCGTTCGCGATGCAAATGCCCGCTGCAAACCAAGCCGATATCGAAGCGCTCCGTCAAAGCTTCCAGACGTGCGCGAGGTTCCGGCACCACCGACCAATAGCCGTTATCCGGATCGTCGAAGTCATGGATGAACAGCGGCTGGTGGCAGAACCAGGCGATCCTGCGCGATCCTGCTTCCGCCATGCGTGCCGCAAGCCAGGTATATTGCGCCTCTTCCTCGGGCATGGAACTGCCCAGGAGCATCGTGTTGAAGCCGATCAGACGCCAATCTTCGGCGTCGAGAAACCATCGATCGGCGCCGAAATAACGGCGCCAACGCGCGAGCCGCACATCGTCGACGGTCTGTCGAGCGTTGCACGACATGCCGATATCGTGATTGCCGGGAACGGCCCGAAACGGCGCCGCCAAGGCACCGGCAAGCTGCGCACAGAACTCGAAATCGGCCTCATTGTCCGCACCGTCCAACGTGAGGTCGCCACAATGATGAACCGCATCCGGCCGTTGCGCATCGATCCACTCGCGCAACGGCGCCCAATTACGTGCGAAACGCGCACGGTCGCGCCCGATATGGGTATCGGAAATCTGGACCACGCGAAACAAGTCGCGGTGCCTCGGCCCGTTACGTGGTTTCCAACGCAGCCGCCGGCGTTTTCCCGACCGCCGGATAATCGACGATCTCGATCGGCGCTTGCGGATTGACGACGTTGTCGAAATCGACGACCGCGCCCTGCGCGATCAGCGTTTCGCGCAGATGCTGGAAGTTCATTTCCGACATGCTGTAGCCGTGACCGACCGCGAGTGCGGCGGCCGTTCCCGCACCCTGCCCCATCGCCATGCAGGTCGCCATCACGCGCACCGAACCGAATCCGGGACCGTCGGCGCTAAGGCAACGGCCCGCCGTCACGAGATTGATGCTGCCCTGCGGCACCAAACAGCGGAGCGGGACATTGTATTCCTGACGCGGCACGACGAGCCCGTCTTGTTCGTTGCTGCTGCTGGAATGGATGTCGATGACATGGGCCCCCTTGGCGATCGTGTCGGGGAACGCCTTGGGGACGAGAATGTCGTCCTTCTGAAGCTGGTAGAGACCCACGATGTGATAGGATTCACGCACGCCGGTTTGAATGCCCGACTTCGCCAACCAGCAATTCCTGAATTCCGGAAATTCACGGCGCAATACGTCGATCATCAAATGCAGGTTTTCGCGCAGACTGCATTCCGTGCGCGTGAACCATTCCGGATCGCTCGCATCGGTCGCCTCTCGGAGCAAATTGATGCTCACCATGCCGTCATGGAAAAACTTGTTGATCCAAGGGCCGCCGAAGATCGGGATCTCGTTGCGCGCGTTGAGCTCAAGCAACCGGTTGCGGATGACCGCCGAAACAGGAAGCATCCCTTCAACTGCGTCACGGAACAAATAGTCGAGCGCGTCGGTATCCACACCGCCGAGCTGGAACCACAACGTCGCCGGCTGCAGCACATCGCCCTTCACGGTCGGGAAGCCGGCCGCGCGCACGAGATCGGCGTCGCCGGTGCAGTCGATAAACACGCGCGCCGCATAGGCCACGCGGCCGGATTTGTTTTGCACGACGACATGCGTGACACGGCCATCCGCCATTACGCAATCCGAGAACCAGGAGTGATAGAGCAGCGTCACCCCGCTTTCGAGCAACAGGCGCTGCGCGGCGAGTTTGAGGATCTCGTCGTTCACCGGGAAGTTGCCGCTTTCCAACGCCACGTTGGCGCCGTCGAGATCGGCCGCCTTCTTCAGCAGTTCGAACGGAATTCCCCCAATATGCTGTTTGCCGAAATGGCGGAACTCGCTGATCGGCGTGACCAAAGCGCTCGTCGACATGCCGCCGACGAAACCATAGCGCTCGATCAGCAGCGTCTTGGCGCCGTTGCGCGCCGCCGCGACGGCCGCGATAAGCCCGGCGGGCCCGCCGCCGCAAACGACGACGTCGAAATGGCCGGCTACGCGAACGTCCCTGGCGGGCTCTCGAATTGTCGTCGAATGTTCAGACGCCATGCTTCTCGCTGCCCCATGACAATAACGATAATGTATCGTGTCATGTCACAACATGAGGCGTCAATTATGTTTATAATTTACTGATTTTATTGCTATATACTCCTGAATCGTCAAAGCGATCACGGCTCGAGCGCAAGACATTAAAAATAACGATAATGAATTTTCGTTACTTTCAGCGAAGGCGCAGCGCGCCCGCGATCAACGCGTCGTCGATGCGCGGATGACGAGTTCGGGAACGATACGCTCGGTGACGACCGGGCCCTCGGCCAGCCCCTGGATTCGGTCGAGCAGCCGACGTGTCGCGCGGCTTGCGACCTCTTGAAACGGAAGCAGCAGCGTGGAAAGCGGCGGCTCCATAAAGCGCGTGAACGGGTGATTGCCCCATCCCATCACCAGCACGTCGTCGGGCACGCGAATGCCGCGATCGCGCAGCGCGCGATAAAGACCCAGCGCGTAATAGTCGTCGCCGACGACGAACGCGTCGGGCCGGCGCCCGCGATCGAGGAAATCGCTCGCCACGCGATAGGCGTCGTCGGCGTGCCACGATTGGGAAACGCGAAACGATCGCGGCGGCGGCACGAGTGCCAGATTCTGCCGTGGATCGAATGGCAGGCCGTGGCGTTCAAGAGACTTCCGGAACCCATCCAAGCGTAGCCGAATCGTGGAGAACGGCATGTCCTCGTCGATCAGGACGACGTCCTTGGCCCCCAGCGACAAGACGGCGTCGGTCGTCAGACGAATACCCGCTTCGTTGTCGGTCGAATAGAAATCGACACCGAGTTCCGGCAATTCGCGGCTCACCAACACCAGCGGGATACCCGCCTTGATGACCGGCGCCCAGGCGTTCGAACGCTCCTGCACGGGGGCGGCGATCAATCCGTCCAATCCCGCTTGGAGCGCGCGATCGATCGCCTCGCGCTCCCGTTCCGCGGATTCGTAGGACAAGAGCAGTGCGACCGTGTAGCCCGCCTCGCGCGCACGCAATTCGACCTCGCTGATGAGATCGGAGAAAAATGGATTCGAGATGTTCGAGACGATGACGCCGATCGTCTTGCGCGAACCGAGCACGAGCGAGCGCGCATGGACATTGGGAACGTAGCCGAGCCGCTCCGCTTCGGCCTTGATCAACGCCCGCGTCGTCGGATTGACGCCCGGCCGATCGTTGAGCGCGCGCGAGACGGTGTTCGGCGTAAGCCCGACGACGTCAGCGACATCCTGAAGTGTGGTCGGCCGGCGGCCGGTCGCTGCATTCGTCATCTTCCGGACTCCTCGACTGGTAGCGCAATTCCGAATCTAACGGCGGCCACACGCCCGACCAACACAACGCGCAACCGCATCTCGACAATACATTATCGTTATCTATAAATTGGCTTTGTTTGCGTCCACCATCAATCCAACATCAGCAGATAAGCAATAATAAAATCAATAAAATCAATGAATAAATAAATGCATATTGACGCTCGATACGCGTCATGCAGAATTACATTAGCGATATTGTTATGGGATCTATCCGGCGGGACGCGAACCGGTTCGACTGTAGGCCCGGGCACGAACCGATCACCAAAGGCAAAATCCAAGGGAGGAAGTGGAATGAAATTCGTCATCGCTGCCGTCACGGCCGCGGCCGTAATCGCCGTCTCGGCGCCCGGCATTGCACAGAACACGCCGATCAACGTGCTGGGGCACAGGGTCCATCAGATCGTGTCGACCGGCGCCACGCCTGGCACGACCGGCGGCGACATCACCGCCGAATGGCAGGCCGCCAACGGCACCATCAATTGGATCACGGCCGATGTGACGCCCTTGCATGATCGCATCCGCCGCGAAATGACGCTGCCGTCGGGCAATATCGACGCGGCCTTCTTCCTTAATCGTTACGCTTCGCCCAAGGTCTTCGAGCAGCTCGAGTCGCTCGACGCCTTCCAAGCCGCGAAGCCGATTCAGGATTTCGCCGGACTGAGCAAGGGCATGCTGGAAGGCATGACCTATAACGGCAAGCTCTACGGCATTCCCTTCCGGCACAGCACGACGGCGCTGGTCTATAACGAGACGCTGCTCAAAGAAGCGGGCTTCAACGGTCCGCCGAAGACCTATGCCGAACTTGTCGATATGGCGAAGAAGCTTCATCGCACCGACAAGAACGGCCAGAAGGTCTATGGTTTGTCGCAGGTCGGCGATTCGCCAGAATTCCTGCTCAGCCTGATGCTGGCGAGCGGCAAGCAATTGCTCGATCTCGACTATAAGCTCAACGCCAACACGCCCGAATTCATTACGGCGCTGAAGACGCTCAAGGACCTCTACGACAACGGCGGTCTCATCGACAATTACCTCAGCACGCCGCTGGACTCGCTGATCTCCGACATGCAGAACGGCCGCGCGGTGATGAGCTTGAGCCCCTTCAACCGCGAAATCGGGCTGAACGACGCGAAGCTGTCGCGCTATCCGGGCTCGTTCAAGGTTACGTCGGTGCCGATGGGCACGAACGGCGTTCTGCGCGCCCAGACCGAGGTCTGGTATCTCGTGATCCCAAAGAACTCGAAGCAGAAGGATCGCGCGTGGGATCTTATCCGCACGCTCTCGGCCCCCGAAGCGACGATCCGCGAGACCTTGAACGGCAATGGCGCCACGCGGCCCGCAGCCTATCAGGACCCGCGCGTACAAGCGGTTCTTCCCTCGGCCGCCGAGCAGGCCCGCTCAGTCGCGTCCGCGAGCCTCGCTCTGCCGGGTTTCGACGAGACCACGCGCGCCCAAGCGATTTTGAGCGAAGAGGCCGACTCGTTCCTGCTCGGCCAGCAGACGGCGGAAAAGGCGGCGGCCAATATTCAGCGCCGCATCGAACCGTTGCTGCCCAAAAAGCAGTAATCTACCGGGGCCCGGCGAAACACCGCCGGGCCCTCTCCTTCCCGGCGTCGAGCGACGCGACCGATCGGCAGAGCCATGCGCCGCTTTTCCTTCTTCCATCTTCTGCTGCTGACCCCCGCGCAATCGCTTACGACGCTGATGCTCGCGAGCCCGGCGGTCTACGTCCTATGGCTCAGCTTCACGACCTCCAATTACGGCCTCGATCCGCAATTCGTCGGCTTCGCGAACTACGAGAACGTCCTGACGGATCGCCATTTTTGGACGGCGGCCAAGAACACGTTTCTAATCGTCAACATCGTCGTCTACGTCGAACTCGTCCTGGCGCTCGGTATGGCCTTGCTGGTCGCAAGCCTCGGCCGGTGGCGGATGATCCTTTTCGCCGTGATCCTCGTGCCCTACGGCATCAGCGAGGTCGTCGGCGTGCTGTCTTGGCGCTTCCTCGCCGATCCCAATATCGGCCTGCTCGCCAATGCCTTTCGCGCCTTCGGCGGCAGTTTCAATTGGTCACGCAACGTCTCCGACGCCTTGATGCTGATCTGCACGATCAGCATCTGGCACCATCTGCCGTTCACCTTCGTCATCCTCTATGCGGCGGTGATTTCGGTGCCGCGTGAGCTTTACGAAGCCGCGCGCATCGATGGCGCCACCGCCTTGCAATCGTTCTGGAACGTCACCCTGCCCTTGATCATGCCGGCGGCGGTACTGGCCATTCTGTTCCGCTACGTCTTCGCTTTCCGCATGTTCAGCGAAGTGTGGCTCGTCACCGCCGGCGGCCCCGTCCGGATGACCGAGGTGTTGGGCACCTATCTCTATCGCGTCGGCTTCAGATTTTCGGATTTTGGCGCCGCGGCCGCGACCGGCTGGCTGATGGTCATCGCCTCGCTGGTGCTGGCGTCGTTCTATCTGCGGACCATGTACCGGGCTTCGTTCGCCAATGACTAGAATTTTGAAGTTCGCCGGCAAGGCGATCCTGATTTGCATGATCGTCGTATGGTCGATCTTTCCGGTCGCCTATGTCGTGCTCAATTCCTTCAAATTTCAGCGCGACATCTTCGCCTTCCCGCCCAGCGCATTTTTCACGCCGACTTTAGACAACTATGCCGATCTGCTGAGCAAGTACCCTGATTTCTTCGGCTTCGTCGCCAACAGCTTGTTCATCGCGGCTCTCGCGACGCTGCTGTCGGTCTTTGCGGCCGCGTGCGCGGGCTATGTCTATTCGCGCTTTCGTTCCACGGCCCTGTCGGCCTCGGCGTTCTATCTCGTCGCAGTTCGCTTGCTGCCGCCCCTCGTCATCACGATCCCACTCTTCCCTTGGGTCAATCAGCTCGGCCTCGCCGACAGCCATTTGATCCTAATCCTGCTCTACGCGACCTTCTGGGTGCCGCTAAACGTGCTGATCATGAAAGAATTCATCGATCAAATTCCCAAGGAACTGGACGAGTCCGCCACAGTCGATGGCGCCAGCGAAGGGCAGATTTTGCGCTATGTCGTGGCACCGCTCGCCAAGCAAGGGATGGTCGCCTGCGCGGTGTTCGTCTTCGTCTTCGCCTGGAACGAATATGTCTACGCCTTCATCTTCACGATCCAGAACGCCAAGACGACCCCGCTCATCCTCAGCGAGCTGATGGACTCGGTCACCGGCACCAATTACGGCATCTTGTTCGCCGCCGCGACCGTCCAGCTCGTGCCCATCCTGATTGTCGTCTTGGCGTTGCAGCGTTTCTTGGTTGCCGGCTTGACGGCGGGCGCCGTCAAAGGATGAGCGTCCTCGTTTGCGGCGAGGCGATCGTCGATCTGTTCGTCGATGTCGCGGATGGCGCGTTGCACGCGAAACCAGTGCTCGGCGGCTCGCCCTTCAACGTCGCGATCGGCCTTGCGCGGCTCGACGTGCCGACCTCGTTTTTCGGCGGCCTGTCGTCCGATGCATTCGGCGCTGCAATCCGCGCGCGGCTTCTCGCCGAGAGGATCGACATAAGTCATGCCGTCGCCACCGATCGCCTGACCACGATCAGCGTCGTCGGTACGGATGCGGGCGGCCGCCCCGCTTATGCGTTTCACGGCGAAGGAAAAGCCGATCGTGGCGTCGGGATCGCCGATTTACCCGCGGCGCTGGACGACGATATCCGCGCCCTCGTCATGGGCTCCTACACGCTCGCGGTCGAGCCCGTCGCGGCGGCTCATCTTGCCCTCGCGCGGCGCGAAGCGGGCCGGCGCTTGATCTCGATCGATCCCAATCTGCGGCCGACGGTGACGCCCGATATCGAACGCTGGCGGCAACAATTTGCGGCATTCGTGCCTAGCGCCGGCATCATTAAGGCCAGCGACGAAGATCTCGGCATCGCTTTCCCCGGCATCGCCCATCGCGATCTCGTCGAGAATTGGTTCGCCGCCGGAATCGCCCTCTGCGTCATCACCCATGGCGCCGACGGCGCCGTCGCATGGCGGCCGGGTCGAGAACCGATTATCGTCGGCGGGCGTACCGTCGAACTGGTCGATACGGTCGGCGCCGGCGACAGCTTTCACGCGGCGCTGCTCGCGCGCTTGGAGTGCATCGATGCCTTGTCGCGCCACGCGATCGACGCCCTCGACGACACGCAATTGTCCGACGCTTTGGTCTTCGCCGTGACCGCATCCGCGATAACATGTACGCGTCTCGGCGCCGATCCGCCGCGCATGCCGGAGATCAGGATGTTTTCAGCATGAAACCGATCGAGCTTAATCGTGGCACACTTGCGTCGCTTGACGCCGTCGCGGAAATCCCCCGCTTCGCGCCCGCAAGTGTCACCGCCGGCATCGCGCATTTCGGGCTCGGCGGATTCCATCGCGCACATATGGCGCGCTACACGCACGAATTAATGGAACAGGACCCGGCGGCGCTGCGCTGGGGCATTCTCGGTTGCCTGCTGATGCCGGGCGACCGTCGCATGCGCGACAGTCTCGCGCCGCAGGATAATCTCTACACGCTGATCGAACGCGAAGGCGACGACGAACGTGTGCGTATCATCGGGTCGCTCGCCGGCCTGATCGATGCGACGGTTTCGAGCGAACCGCTTCTGGCGCGGCTCGACGATCCAGCGATCCGCATCGTCAGCCTGACGGTCACGGAGCATGGCTATTGCCTGAACGCCGCGAGCAAGCGCCTCGATCCCGAACATCCGCTGATCCGCGCCGATCTGGAAACACCCGAGACACCGCGCAGTGCTATCGGCGCGATCGTCGAAATGCTCCGCCGGCGCAAGCTCGCCGGCAAGGCGCCGCCCACCTTGCTGAGCTGCGACAATGTCCAACATAACGGCCAGGTGCTGCGCGCAGCCGCTTTGGCCTTGGCCAGCTTGCGCGACGAGAAGTTGGCCGCTTGGATCGAGCGGGAAGTCGCCTTTCCCTCGACGATGGTCGATCGGATTACGCCCGTCACGTCGCCGGCGGATATCGAGTATCTCGCGGCATGCCATGGCATCGCCGATCGCTGGCCCGTCATTGCCGAAAGCTTCAGCCAATGGGTGATCGAGGATCGCTTCCCGCAAGGCCGGCCGGCCTGGGAGGATGTCGGCGCGCAATTCGTCACGGACGTTGCACCCTACGAGTTCATGAAGCTGCGTCTTCTGAATGCCAGCCATCTTGCGGTTTCCGGGCTTGGCCAGTTGGCCGGCTATGTCACGATCGACGAATCGCTTGCCGATGCGCGTATCCGCGGCGTGATGGCTGCCCTCATGGAGCGCGAGACCGGGCCGACCTTGCCGGCAATTCCGGGCGTCGATCTTGGCGCCTATAAGGCGCGACTGATCCAGCGCTTTGCCAATCCCGCGATTCGCGACACGGTCCAACGCGTCAACACCGATGCGCCGATCAACTATCTGCTCGATCCGATCCGCGACCGCTTGCGGACCGGCGGCGATATCACCTTCCTGTCGCTGGCGCTGGCCGCGTGGCTGCGCCGTGTGCGCGGCACCGACGGACGTGAAAATGCACTGACCGTCACGCATCCCCACGCCGCCCTGCTGCGCGAAAAAGCGATCGAGGGCGGTACCGATCCAAGGCCGCTACTGTCGATCGAAACGCTATTCGGCGATCTCGGGCAAAACCCGGCCTTAATCGCGGCGACGCAGCGCTGGCTCGCCTCGCTTTACGACAACGGCATTGAAGCGACCCTGGACAAGGCCGCCGCAACAGCGCCGCAAGAACGGAACTGAGGCGCTCTGCGTCTCTTTAAGGCACGATACAATCCCCTCAAACGCCGAAGCCCGAAGCTGGTTTCCCAGGGCGGGCTTCTTCGTCTCTCTCGAGTAGTGGTTGGAGCGGCCCCCAGTCCCCCAGACCGTATAGAATACAATTATATCAATATCGTTTTCCACAATATCGAAGCATTTTGAGGCCTTTTGTGGAAACTGACGCAGCGGAGCGTCAGCTTCTCAATTCAAACGTCCGGATGTGGAATCGCCCACGAAGCCATCCTACGAGCACGACGATCCCGAGTCTTTCCAACGCTTCACGATCCCGCTCTCGACACCGAAAAGATCGAGCGCGCGGCCGACCGTGTGATCGACGATATCGTCGAGGGTCTGCGGCCGATTGTAGAAAGCCGGCACAGGCGGCAAGATGACGGCGCCGATTTCCGTCGCCTGCGTCATCGCGCGCAAATGCCCCAGATGCAGCGGCGCCTCGCGCGCCAGCAAAACCACGCGGCGGCGCTCCTTGAGTTGCACGTCGGCCGCGCGCGTCAACAGACCGCCGGTGTTGCCGTAGGCGATTTCGGACAGCGAACGCATCGAACACGGCGCCACGATCATGCCGAGCGTGCGGAACGATCCCGAGGAGATCGCCGCACCAAGATCGGCCGCCGAATGCACGACATCCGCCATTTCGCAGACGTCCTTCAAGGAGTGGTCGGTTTCGCAGGCGATCGTCTGCGCCGCCGTTTTGGTGACGACGAGGTGCGTTTCCAATCCTGCGGCGCGCGCCACCTGCAGCAAGCGAATGCCGTAGATCGCGCCCGATGCGCCCGAAATGCCGACGATCAACCGTTGCGTCATCGCACCCTTTCCTATTCCGCGCGTTGCGCGCGCGCCCAATCGCGGGCGGCACGCAAACAGGCGGCGATATAGGCGCGCGCTTTGGCGGCGCGGCCCGGATCGAGTTTATATGGCGCCTGCTCCACCATATAGGTCCGCCATGTCATTTCCAGTTGAATGGCATGAACCCGCGCCGCCGGCTTGCCGTAGGTCCGCGTGATGTAGCCGCCGATAAAACGATCGTCCCAAACGGCGCCGAAAGCGTCTTCCGAGTTCGCGGCGCTGGACACCGCCGCCACGAGCGACGCGCATGCCGCTTGGCCTTTGGCGGTGCCAAAATTCATATCGCTCAGCACGCCGTCGAAGAAACGCGGCACGACGCTGCGGATCGAATGCCCATCCCACAACACCACCGCGCCGTATTTCGCCGTCAGGCGATCGAGTTCGTCGCGCAGCAGCGTATGATAGGGCCGCCAATAGCGCGCGACGCGCCGCGCGATCGCGTCCGCATCCGGGACATGGCCCGGCGCATAGATCGGCTGGTGCGCGAATGTCGTGGTCGGCACGAGCTCCGTCACACTCTTTCCCGGATAAAGCGAAACGTCGTCGGGCGCGCGATTGAGATCGACGACATAGCGCGAATGCGTTGCCGTCAACAATCCGATGCCGAGCGCCGGCGCGACATCGTAAAGCGCATCCACGAACCAATCCGTATCCTCGACTCGCAGCGCCGCCGGTGTCATCGTGGATGCGATTTCTGCGGGAATATGCGTGCCCGCATGCGGCACGCTCACCAAAACCGGCGCGTCGCCGGACGTGAATTTATAGAGCGGTTCCATCGACCCCAACCATATACCCTATACTGGTATATAACACTTATTGACGACGGCGGGAATATCTGACCTAATTGCCCTCGACATACATAAGCAGGGCAGTGCGGCACGTGACCTCGATCACAAAAAATGCCGACGACGGAACAGGAGCGCGCGCGCTGTATCGCGAGGCGGTCACGACCCTCGTGCCGTATAATGCCGGCTTGGGGGTGGAGGAAATCCGCCGCCTCTATGCGCCGCCGCGCATCGCCAAGCTCGGCAGCAACGAGAATCCGTATGGCCCCAGCCCGCGCGTGCGCGCCGCTTTGGCGGAAGCGGCTTCGCTCGAACATTATCCCGATCCGAATTGCCGGGATCTGCGTGAAGATATCGCGCGCTCGCTGGGCGTCGCCACCGATCGCCTGATCTTCGGCAACGGATCGGAAGACATTCTCGCCTTCGCCTGCCGCTGCTTCATCAATCCGGGCGACGAGGTCGTGCTTTCCTCCCCCACCTTCTCCGTCTATCGAGATAACGCGATCGTGATGGGGGCGACGGTCATCGACGTACCGCGCAAGGCCGATCTTTCGCTCGACGCCGCCGCAACGATCGCCGCCCTGACGGCGCGCACGAAGCTCCTGTTTTTGTGCAATCCGAACAATCCGACCGGCAACGCCATTCCGGCGGCGGAATTCGAAGCCATCTGCGCCGCCGCCCATCCAGACACGGTAATCGTCGCCGACGAGGCCTATTACGAATACGCGCGCGGCGGCGACTACCCCGAGAGCATTCCGATGCTCGACCGGATGGGCAAACGCTATCTTGCCCTGCGGACTTTCTCGAAGGCCTATGGACTTGCGGGGCTGCGCGTCGGCTATGGCGTCGCGTCCGAATCCGCTTTCGCGCGGCATCTCGATCTCGTACGCACGGCGTTCAACGTCAATCGCCTCGCCCAAATCGCCGCGCGTGCCGCGTGGTCCGATCAAGCGGCGGTCGCCAAATCCGTTTCCGCCACGCTCGCGGAGCGCGATCGCGTCGCCCGCGTGCTGACGGCGATGGGCCACGAACCGGCGCCAAGCCGGGCGAATTTCCTGTTCTTCGATGCCAAGCGTCCGGCCGCCGCCATGGCCCAAGCGCTGCTTCGCCACGGGGTGATCGTCAAACCGTGGGGCGGGAATTTCGCGACATGGCTACGCGTCAGCATCGGCCATGCGGAAGATAACGACCAGTTTCTCGCGGCGTTCGAAAACGCCGCGCGCGCCACGGCCCCGTCCGATACCGCCGCGTGAATTAAACCGACCACCCGATCAGGCAAGGAGGAAGGAAAATGCGCATACAGGGAAGCCTTTCCGTCGCCTTCGCAGCAGCTTTCGCGTGCCAGATGTCCGGTACCGCCGCCGCGCAGACGACGATCACCATGAACGCCACGGAGCTCGGCCCCATGAAGGCCGTGTTCGAGCCGCATCTGCCGAAATTCGAACGCGAGAACAACGTGCGCGTCAACATCGTCGCGGGGCTCGGCGCGCCGACGGTGACGATGGCACGCAACAAGGAGGTCGATGTTCTGATCACCGACCCGGTCTACTCCTATCAAATGCAGAAGGAGAAGCTGCTGGTTCCGCTCGACAAGTCGAAGATCCCCAACATGGCGGATCTTTACCCCGTCGCGGCGATGGATCCCTATCAGGTCGGCTTGTTCTACGGCAGTTTCGGCGTTTGCTACCTGCCCGGCCGCACGGGTCCGATCGAGAACTGGTCCGATCTGTGGCGCAACGATCTGAAAGGCCGCGTCAGCATCCGCAGCTATCGCGTCGATTCGATCAGCCTGCTGGTGACGATGGCCAAGTTGAACGGCGGCGACGAACGCAAGCCCGATGCCGGGTTCAAGAAGATGGCCGAGCTGGCACCCAGCGTCGCCAAATACTACGAGAATTGGGGCGATCTCTCGACGCTGTTCCGCACCGGCCAGGTCTGGGCCTCGACCTGCACCAATGGCCGCGCCAACTGGCTCGCGACCGACCAGAACCTGCCGGTCAAGTTCGTCAATCCGAAGCCGGGCGGGTTTGCGTTGATCGGCACGCTGCAAGTCGTCGCCGGGCGTCCCAACACGGAATTGTCGATGAAGCTCGTCAACTTCCTGCTGAGCCCCGAGATCGCGGCAAACCTCGCCAAGATCATGAACTACGGCACGGCCAATTCGAAAGCCGTGCTCGAGCCCGAAATTGCCGCGCGCGTGCCGCACGGCAAGGATGCGATCGAAAGCCTGATCAACGTCGATTGGGAATATATCGACGCCAATAACCGCGCCTGGGAAGAGCGCTGGAACAAGGAAGTCGCCTTCCGCTGAAGCGCCACCTCGCGATCGCGGCCGGCGCGTTCCCCATGATGCGCCGGCCGTGAGCCTTCCCCGATACGCTTTTGCAGTCACTGGATCAGCCCGATGTCCGACTCCTTCGTCTCCGTCCGCAATCTCGAGAAACGATACGGCCCCGTCCGTGTCCTGAAAGGCGTGTCGCTCGACATCAAGCGCAACCAGTTCGTATCGCTTCTCGGGCATAGCGGCTGCGGAAAGACGACGACATTGCGTATCGTTCTGGGATTTCTGAAGGCCGATAGCGGCTCGATCCATATCGACGGCCAGGACATGACCAATGTCTCGCCGCGCCATCGCGGTATCGGCATGGTGTTCCAAAGCTACGCACTGTGGCCGCATATGAGTGTGTTCGAGAACGTCGCGTTCGGCTTGCGCGTGCGCAAACTACCGGAAGCGGAGATCGCCACACGCGTCACCTCCGCCATCGAACGTTTGCATCTCGGCGGCCTTGCCCAGCGTACACCGCGCGAATTGTCCGGCGGCCAGCAGCAGCGCGTGGCGCTCGCCCGCGCGCTGGTCATCAATCCCCCGCTGTTGTTGCTCGACGAACCGCTCAGCAATCTGGATCGTCAGCTGCGCGAAGACATGCGCTTGGAGTTGAAGCATCTTCAGCGCAGCATCGCCCAAACGACCATCTACGTCACCCACGACCAGGACGAGGCGCTATCGCTGTCCGATCAGGTCGTCGTCATGAATCTCGGCCAGATCGAACAGCACGGCTCCCCGCACGAAATTTACTTCGAGCCGCGCACAGAGTTCGTCGCGCGCTTCATCGGCAAGGCGACGTTCCTGGACGTGGGGCTCGACGGTGCGGGCGCCGACGGAACCGCACGGCTGCGCACGACAGACGGCATGGAAGTCAGCGTGCCGAAGCTGCGTCGCATCGAGGCTTTCGCGCGCGGCGACCGCGCCCTTCTGGCCGTCCGGCCGGAAGAAGTGGCCCTCGCTTCGTCCGGCGAATCCGGCGCGATGCGGGCGCGTATCGTGGAGTTTTTGTTCCTGGGCAATGTCTATCGCTACCAACTGATGCTCGACAATGGCGGCGACGTATTCCTCGACAGCCGCACCCCGCTGGGTGGCGGCGAGTTCGTTCATGTCCGCTTCGATGGCGGCTGCCTTGTCCCCAAGGCGGTGCAATGACCGCCCCCACCCCGATTATCGCCGCACCGCCCCGGCGCTTTTTGCCGGCGATAAGGCCGCATTGGCTGCTGCTTCTGCCGTCCGCGCTTATCCTGATCGGACTGTTCGGCTTTCCGCTCGCGTGGCTCGCCCAGTTCAGCGTCACGCCCCCCGGACAGCAGCCGGTCTTCCTCGGCCCTATGAGCGCGGAGAATTACACGCGTTTCCTGGGCGACGTCTTCTATCTCGAGCGCATCCTGTGGACGACGGTACGCGTATCGCTGCTGTCCTGCCTTCTCGCCGTATTGATCGGGTATCCGCTCGCCTTTTTCGTGGCGCAGACGCGCAATCAGAAGTTCAAGGCGGCGCTCATCGCGGCGATCGTCTGCCCGTTATGGCTCAACACCGTCATCCGCGTTTTCGGCATCATGTTGCTGCTGTTCGACAACGGACCGGTCGTGGGATTGGCGCAGTATATCGGCCTGCCCGCCTTGCAGCTTCTCTATAACGAGACGGGGGTCGTCATCGGTCTCACCTATCTCGCCATTCCCTTCTTCGTCATCGCGATGATCGGTGTGATCGAGCAGATCGACCAACGCCAAGTCGAAGCCGCCTATTCCCTGGGCGCGAGCGGCCCCTACGTCTTCCGCCGTGTCATCTTTCCGGCGACCCTGCCGGGCGTGCTCAGCGGTTTCGTGCTGATCTTCTGCATTTCGATCGCATCCTTCGCCATTCCGCAGCTTCTGGGCGGCGGCAAAGTGCCCATGCTGGGCATGCTGATCTATCGGACCGCCAACGTCTCCGGCAACGTCGCCTTCGCGTCGGCGATGAGCTTCATCCTGCTCGGCGCGACGCTGATCTCCCTCGCCGTCGTGACGCTGGCGCTCAACCGCGCCGCCGGAGGACGCTAACCATGTACGCCGATTCCGGCTTCCGCAGCCCCGCCCGCATCGCACTCGCCATCTTCGGCCTGTTCTGGATCGCGGTGATGATCGCACCGATCGTCGTGATCGTCGCGTCGTCGTTCAATCCCCGGCATATCGTCTTCCCGCCGGAAGGCTTTACGCTGGATTGGTACAAGCGCGCTTTCGCCGCCGACAATTTCGTCCGCGCGTTCTTTCTCAGCATCCAGATCGGCATCGTCGCGGCCGCTGTGTCGGCGGGCGTGGCGCTGTGCGCCGCCATGGCGATCGTGCGCTACCCCTTCCGCGGCAAAGGTGTCGTCACGCAGTTTTTGATGTCGCCGCTGCTGATCCCCACGGTCGTCATCGGGCTTGCGATCTATCAGGCGGCGATCACGGTCGGTATTGGCCGCTCGTTCCTGGCGCTGACCATCGGGCACATCATCATCACGCTGCCCTTCCCGTTGCGCACCATCATGGCCAATCTTCAGAACACCGATCCCTCGCTGGAGGAAGCGGCGATCATGCTGGGCGAGCACCCGGTGCGCGCCTTCTTCAAGATCACCTTCCCCCAAGTGCGCATGGGCGTGGCGGGCGGCGCGCTACTCAGCTTCATCGTGTCCTGGAACAATTATCCGCTGTCGATCTTCCTTTCGACGCCGGAATTCGCGCCGCTGCCGGTCGAAATCTTCTTTTATCTGCAATGGCAATTCGAACCGCTGATCGCCGCGGTTTCGACCATCACCATCCTGTTTTCGATCCTGCTGATCTTCGCCGTGGAGCGGATGGTCGGCCTGTCAGCGTTCACGAGATAAGGCTCAAGAAGGAAAGTCGCGATGCGCGAGTTTATGAAATCCCTCCAAGCCCAAGGCCAGCTTCTGAAGGTGGAGCGCGAGGTGCAGGCCAAGCACCAGCTCGCCGCCATCACGGACCTCGTGCAGAAGAAGCACGACAAGCCGCTGCTGTTTGAAAAGGTCACGGGCTCGCGCTTTCCGGTTTTGACGTCGATCTACAGCAATCGTACGCGGCTGGCGCAGATCCTGGGCATCAAGCCGACGGATTTCTGCCGCAAATGGCATCAACTCACCATGCTCGGCACCAAGCTGAAGGAGCCGCCGATCCGCCAGGTGCCGCTGCCCAAGGATTTGGAGGACGTGAAGGTCAGCGATCTGCCGCTCATCACCTATTCCGAGCGCGACGCGGGTCCCTATTTCACCTCGGCGATCTTCCTGGCCGAGGAGCCGGAAACCAAGGTGCGCAACCTGTCCTTCCATCGCTCGATGTATGTGAGCGACGAGGAACTGCGCGTACGCCTCGCCCCGCGCCATCATTTGACGATGTATCACGAGAAGGCGGAGAAGATGGGCAAGCCGCTAGAAGCGGCGATGCTGATCGGCCCGCCGCCCCAATTGTTCCTGACGGCGGCCACGCCGCTGCCCTACGACGCCGACGAGGTCGAGGTTGCCGCACAGTTGCGCGGCGAGCCGATCGAGATGCGCCCCTGCAAGCATATCGATCTGAAAGTTCCCGCGAATACCGAGATCGTGATCGAAGGCCGCTTCCTGCCCAACGAACGCCGCCCCGAAGGCCCGTTCGGCGAGTTCATGGGTTATTACGTGCCGGTCGACAACAACGCGGTGTTCGAAGTGCTGGGCGTGACCGCCCGGCCGAATGCGGTGTTCCACAGCATCCTGTGCGGCTCGCCCGAGGAAGTGCTGACGCTGGAAATCACAATCGCGGCGAACATCTTCCAGCGCATCAACGCGATCCTGCCCGGCATCATCGACGTAATCTGCCTGCCCTTCGCCTTCCATGCGGTGGTGCAGATCCGCCAGCAATACGAAGGCCACGCGCGCCAAGTGCTACAGGCGGTGCTGGGGGCGGAGCCGACCTGGGCGAAATACGTCACGGTCGTCGACGAAGACGTCGATCTTTACGATTTCAACGACGTTTTCTGGGCGATCTTGACCCGTGCGCGTCCCGATCGCGACACGATCATCGTGCCTGAAACGCCGACCTTCTATCGCGATCCGCACAAGGACCATTGGGGCCGCATGGGCATCGACGCTTGCGTGCCCTTCGCGCGCCGCGCGGAGTTCGAGCGCAAGCGGCTGGTCGGCGCCGACGAGATCAATCTCGAACAATGGCTGTCGCAGGCCTAAGCGGAGAACGTCATGGACAAGCAAACGATCGCCAAACAGGTCGCCGATCACGTCGAGAAGAACCGCGACGCCATGGTCGAGTTCCTGCGCCAGGTCGTCTCGGTGCCGTCGATCTGGGGCGACGTACCGCAGCTCGCGCGCATGGCGAACGTGCTTCACGACAAACTTGCGGCGTCGGGCGTGCGCGCTTCGTTACCCGATTCCGGAACGCCCGGCGCCCCCAACGTGCTTGGCCGCGTCGGCGATCCATCGAGTGGGCGGCGCATGTTGCTCTGCGGCCATTTCGACGTCTATCCGCCCTCACGTTCATGGAGCTTCGATCCGTTCAGCGTGCCAGTGCGCGACGGCAAGGTTTACGGTCCCGGCTCGACCGACATGAAGGGCGGCACGACGGCGATGATCGTCGCTGCGACCGTGCTGGCCGAGCTTGGCTTGCCCAAGGGCGGCGAAATCGTCGTGCTGGGCGTGCCCAACCATTTCGAAGGCGGCGAGGGCACGCGCCGCTATCTCGACGCCGGGGAGAAGCACGAGGCGGGTATCGTCTGCGAACCCACCGATCTCGATATCTGCTCGTCCCAGCGCGGCATTCTCTACATGACCGTCCATATCAAGGGCGTGTCGGCGCATTCGACGGCCGCGCATATGGGCGTCAACGCGATCGAGAAGATCGTGCCGCTGATCGCCGAGTTGAAGAAGGATTCCTTCACAAAGCCCGGCCATGACAGCTACGGACCGGAGAAGATCGTCAACGTCTCGATGGTCAAGGGCGGCTTGCGCCGCTGCCTGATCCCCGAGACCTGCGACGTGACCGTGGATGTGCGCTTCAGCCCGTCGGCGAGTGCGGCCTCGGTTTTGGCCGACGTCCAGGCGATCCTCGACAAACTGCACGCGGCCGATCCGGCCTTCAACGCGACGGTGGAGCCGGAGGAAACCTGTATCCGCAATCCGCGTAGCGCCATGGATTGGGTGCGCCATCCGATCGTCGACGCGGTCAGCGCATCCCACGCCGCCTTCGCGGGCAAGGAAGCCGCGCGCGCCTGCCATCCCGCCTGGCCCGATACGCCGGTGATGATCGAAGCGGGTATTCCGTCGATCACCTACGGGCCGGGTTCGAAGTTCTGCTACTGGGACGACGAATACGTCTCGATCGAGGAATATCTTCAAGCCATCCGCGTCTACGCGACCACGGCGGCGACCTGGTTCGAGGAAAGCCGTCGATGACCGATCTAATCAACGAACCGATCGAGCTGGGCCGTGGGCCCGAATTGCGCTGCAAGGGTTGGCGGCAGGAAGGCCTGCTGCGCATGCTCGAAAACACGCTGACCAACGGCGAGAAACCGCAGCAGCTGATCGTCTATGGCGGGTCGGGGCGCGTAGCGCGCGACTGGAATTGCTATCGCCGGATCGTCGAGACGCTGAAGAACCTCGCCGACGACGAAACGCTGCTGATCCAGTCGGGCAAGCCGGTCGCGGTGTTCCGCACCGCGTCGACTGCACCGCGCGTCATCACGGCGAACACCAATCTCGTTGGCAAATGGGCGACTTGGGAGCACTACCGCGAGCTTGAGCGGCGCGGTCTGATGATGTACGGCCAATACACCGCCGGTACCTGGGCCTATATCGGCACGCAAGGCATTCTGCAGGGCACTTACGAAACCTTCGCCGCTTGCGGCAAGCGCTTCGGCGCGCAAGGGCTGAAAGGCAAAATTCTCGTCACCGCCGGTTTGGGCGGCATGGGCGGAGCGCAGCCGCTGGCCGTCAAGATGGCGGGCGGCGTGTGCATCGCGATTGAGATCGACCCCGCGCGCATCGATCGACGCATCGCCACCGGCTATTGCGACGTGAAAGCTGGGTCGCTCGAAGAAGCCAAACGTCTGGCGGAAGACGCGGCCGCACGCGGTGAAACGCTGGGGATCGGCGTCGTCGGCCATGCGGCCACGTCGCTCGAAACATTGTTGAAGCTCGGCCTCGTCCCCGCCGCCGTCACCGACCAGACCTCGGCGCATGATCCGCTCAACGGCTATATCCCCGACGGCTACGATGTCGCTGCTGCGATCGAATTCCGCAATCGCGATCCCAAGGCGTATATCGCCGCCAGCATGGCAGCGATGGGTCGGCATATGCGAGCACTGTTGGCCTTCAAAGCGAAAGGCGCCACGATTTTCGAATACGGCAACAATTTGCGCGGCCACGCCAAGGAAGCGGGCGTGGACGATGCCTTCGACATGCAAGGCTTCGTGCCGCTTTATATCCGCGACAGTTTCAGCGCCGGGCGCGGGCCCTTCCGCTGGGTCTGCCTGTCGGGCGATCCCGAAGATCTGAAAGCGACCGATGCCGCCGCGCGCGCCGCCTTCCCGGCCGACGAACAGCTCAATACCTGGTTCGATATCGCCGAAACCCGTGTGCCGATCCAGGGCCTGCCGTCGCGCACCTGCTGGCTGGGCTTGGGCGAACGCGACAAGTTCGGCCTGATCCTCAATGACATGGTGCGGACCGGCAAGTTGAAGGGCCCGGTTGCGATGTCGCGCGACCATCTGGACACCGGATCGGTCGCCCAGCCCACGCGCGAAACCGAAGGCATGCTCGACGGCAGCGACGCCGTTGCCGATTGGCCGCTGCTCAACGCGCTTGCCAATGTCGCCAATGGCGCCGATCTCGTGACGATCCATCAAGGCGGGGGCAGCGGCATGGGCGGCTCGATCTCCGCCGGCATGACGATCGTCGCCGACGGCAGCGATTCCGCAGCAGACCGCATCTCGCGCTGCCTCTACGCCGATCCGGCGATCGGCGTGGTGCGCCACGCCGATGCGGGTTATCCGATCGCACGCGAAACCGCGCGCCGCGCCGGGCTGCGCACGCCGATGCTGAACGGGTGATTCGATGGGCGTTGCCGACGATCCGCGATTGATCGCGTTATCCCCGCGCGACAATGTTTGCGTCGCCTGCGCCGATCTGGCGGCGGGCGAAAGGCTGATCATCGACGGCACGCCGCTGGGTCTCGATGCGAACGTGTCGCTGGGCCACAAGATCGCGCGCCACGACATCGCGGCGGGCGCCGACATCGTCAAATACGGTGCCCGCATCGGCATCGCCACGCGCGCGATCGGCCGCGGCCAACATGTTCATGTCCACAACATGAAAAGCGGCTATCTGCCGACCTATACGCTCGATGCCGCGCACCGCTATCTGGGGAGGACGGAATGATCGGCTATTTGCGTCCCGACGGCCGTAAAGGCGTGCGCGATACGATCCTCGTCGTCTATCTGGTCGAATGCGCGCATTTCGTCGCGCGGGAAATCGCGTCGGCCTTCGCACCCCAGAAGGTGCAGGTGATCGGTTTCCCCGGCTGCTACCCCAACGACTACGCCTTCGCAATGATGCGCGCTTTGTGCACCCATCCGAATGTGGGAGCGGTTGCGCTGGTCTCGCTCGGCTGCGAAGGCTTCGATCGCGGCGAACTCGGATCGGCGATCGCCGCATCGGGCCGACCGACCACGACGTTGACGATCCAAGAAACCGGCGGCACGAGGCGAACGATCGAGACGGGGCGGCGCTGGGTCGCCGCGACGCTCGAGTCGCTCAAAGCCACACCCCGAGTCCCCCTCGCCTGGACCGACTTGATCGTCGGAACGATTTGCGGCGGGTCCGACGGAACCAGCGGAATCACGGCGAATCCGGCGATCGGCCGTTGCTTCGACACGCTTGTCCGCGACGGTGCGGCATGTATTTTTACCGAAGCGGGAGAACTCGTCGGTTGCGAGGATTTCATGGCGTCACGCTCGCCTGATCCGGTCGTGGCCGACGAGGTTTATCGCTGCCTGTCGAAGGCGGCGACCTACGATCACGCAATGGGACATGGCAGCTTCGCGCCGGGCAACGCCGAAGGCGGCCTGACGACGCAGGAGGAGAAATCGATGGGCGCCTACGCGAAATCGGGCGATTCCGCGATCATGGGCGTGCTGCGCCCGTGCGAACGTCCGGCGCGTGGCGGGCTGTTCCTGGTCGACGATATCCCCGAAGGCGCGCCCGTTTTCGGTTATCCCAACGTCAACGACAACGCCAAGCTCGCCGAACTGATCGCCTGCGGCGCGCAGATCCTGCTGTTCTCCACCGGGCGCGGCTCGGTCGTCGGTTCGGCCATCGCGCCGGTCGTGAAGATCTGCGCCAATCCCGACACGTTCGAACGGCTGGGCGACGATATGGATATCAACGCCGGCGCCATTCTATCCGGTGCCGCGACGCTCGATCAGGTCGGCGCGCAGATCCGCGACGCGATCGCGGATATCTGCCGGGGTGCGGAAACGAAATCGGAAGCGCTCGGCCACCAGGAATTCATCCTTTCCTACAAAACCTACGGCGCGCTGGGCCCTTCCTGTCTGGCGCGGACATGATCGACACGAGGCGATAATGAACGAGTACGACGACGCGATGCCCGCCTACGAACAGGTGAAGCGCTTCATCACCGACCATATCCAATCCGGCAAATGGGAAGCCGGGCGGCGTGTGCCGTCGGAGATCGAGCTCGTCGAGCAGCTTGGCGTCTCAAAAATGACCGTCAACCGCGCGATGCGCGAATTGACCGCGGCCGGGATCATCGTGCGCCGGCAAGGCGTCGGCTCCTTCGTGTCGAAGACGAAGCCCCAATCCGCCCTGCTCGAGATGCGCGATATCGCCGAGGAAATTGAGGCGCGCGGCAATCGGCACAGCGCCGAGATGAAAGTGCTGGAAACGATCACGCTGGAAAAATCCGATGCCGAAGCCATCGGAATGCGCGCGGGCCTGCGCGTGTTCCACTCGCTGATCGTCCATCGCGAGAACGACACGCCCGTCCAGCTCGAGGAACGGTGGATTGATCCCGCGGTGTTCCCGAATTATATCAGCGTCGATTTCTCCAAAGTGACGCCCTACCGCTATCTTCGCGGCAGCGTCGAGGCGACGGAGATCGAGCATATCATCCACGCGATTTTGCCGAACCCGCAGGCGCGCGAACTTCTGGAAGTGCCCGACGGCGAGCCGTGCCTGCTGCTGTTCCGGCGCACATGGGCCGGCGATACGCTGGCGACCAGCAGCCAATTCCTGTTCCCGGGTTCGAGCTACGCGCTCGGCAGCCGCTATCGCCTCGACAGTCTGGGTCAGCGCCCCAATTCCCTGCCCTTGTCGAGCCGTATCGCCGACGATGCGGCGTCGCAGGCCTTCGCCGGTCCCCGCCCCACCGGCGGCAAAAAACGGCGTGGCGCATGATCCAAACGCTTCAACTTTCCGCCGGTGCAGTACCGATCGCGACATTGCGCGCGATCGCCCAAGCGCCTTGCGCGCTCCAGTTCACCGACAATGATTGGGAACGCATCGCCGAATCGGCCGACGCGCTGACCCGCCGCTTGGGCGAAGGCAAGCCGATCTACGGCGTCAACACCGGCTTCGGAAAATTCTCCCAAAAGCGTATCGACGACGCGAGCCTGGATGAGCTGCAGCTCAATCTCGTGCTGTCGCATTGCACGGGATCCGGGCCGCTGCTGGATGATTCCGTCATGCGCCTCGTTCTGGCGTTGAAGGCGATCGGCCTCGCGCGCGGCCATTCGGCGGTACGCGCGAATATCGTGCGCGCGCTGCTCGCCCTGCTCGCGACCCAAGCCTATCCTTGCGTGCCCGCGAAAGGTTCGGTGGGCGCCTCGGGCGATCTCACGCCGCTCGCGCATATGTCGGCCGTGTTGATCGGTCGCGGCACGGCGCGTGTCGACGGAAAGACCGTCGCGGGCGAAGCCGCGCTGACGGCCGCCGGTATCAAGCCACTGCGCCTGGGCCCAAAGGAAGGGCTCGCCCTTCTCAACGGCACGCAAGTTACCACCGCGCTGGCCCTTTCCGGACTGTTCGCCGCCGAGAATGTATTCGCCGCCGCCATCGTCACCGGCATGTTGTCGCTGGAAGCGTGCAAGGGCATTTCCACGCCCTTCGATCCACGCATCCACGCGGCGCGCGGCCATCGCGGGCAGATGGATGTCGCCGCCGCCTATCGCCGCTTGCTCGACGGCAGCGGTATTTGGGCGTCGCATCGCAACGAGCATCGCGTACAGGATCCGTATTCACTGCGCTGTCAGCCGCAGGTGATGGGGGCGTGCCTCGACCTTATCCGCAACGCCGCCACGACATTGACGATCGAAGCCAACGCCGTATCCGATAATCCGATCGTATTCGCCGATACGGGCGAGATTCTGTCCGGCGGCAATTTTCACGCCGAACCGGTCGGCTTCGCCGCCGATACGTTGGCGCTGGCGATCGCGGAGATCGGCGGCATGTCCGAACGGCGAACCGCCCTGCTGATGGACAGCACGTTGAGCGGCCTGCCCGCGTTCCTGACCGACAATCCCGGCCTTAATTCGGGCTTCATGGTCGCGCAAATCTCGGCCGCCGCTTTGGCGTCGGAGAATAAATGCCTGTCGCATCCCGGAACGGTCGACAGCATTCCAACCGCCGCGGGCCAGGAGGACCACGTCTCGATGGCGACCTACGCGGCGCGGCGTTTGGGTGAAATGGCATCGAACGCGGCGGGGATCGTGGCCATCGAGTTGCTGGCCGCGTGCCAGGGGCTCGATTATCTCGCCCCGCTGAAGACCTCGCCCGTTCTGCTGAAGGCCCATGAAGCAGTGCGCGCGAAAGTGCCGCATCTCGATCGTGATCGGGAATTCGCACCCGATATCGCCGCCGCGACGCGATTGATCGAGAGCGGATTTTTCCGCGATCTCGTGCCCGAATTGACGCTGGGCTAGACATGCTCGCGGCAAGTCCGACTTCCGAAGCGCGCGCGCTGGCAAAAAGCGGGAATATTACGGACGCCGAACGCGCGATCGCGCGGTTGGTCGCGGAGAATTTCGCGATCGGCGTGCGCGACGCCAAATTGAACTACGACTGGACCAGCCTCAATTCGCTGAACGGCCGGGTGCGCACCGACGACGGCGAGTTCTTCTTCAAACTCCATCAGGAGGAAGGCGAGGAAGAAACGGTTGCCGAGTATTACCGGGGCGAATTGCTGAAGCGCCACGGCTACGACGTCGATGTGCCGGTTCGCATCTGCCGCGATCCCGGACGCCAAATCTTGCTCTATCGCATCCGGCACGAGAAAACGCTTGCCGCCTCGTTGCTGGCGATCGAGCGCGGAGAAGCCGGCGCGCCGGACCCGGCCCTGTTGATCGCGGCGCAACGCGAATTCGACACGCGGGTCGCGGAAATCTATCTGCGCACGTTGCACACCGCCGACCCCGCCAAAGTCGCCGACGAACCGATCCATCGCCTGTTCCATGCGCGGCTGTGCGAACCCGAAGCGCCAACGCTTATCGGCGGGCGCGTGCGCCGTTTCCACGAAGGGCGCGCCGTCCAGATCGCGGGTGCAAGCGTTCCTTGGCGGAGTTTCGCCGCCGCGCGCTGGATCATCAACGGCGTGGAATATGCCGATGCGCTGGATGGCGTGTTCGCCCGGGCCTTGCACCTGCTTGAGCCGCGCCGCTTGGCGCGGTTCGGCGGCGTTGTCGCGCATGGCGACGCGCATAACGCGAATGTTTGGGTCGAACGCGAAGGCGATGCCGCGCGGCTGGTAATGTTCGATCCCGCATTCGCGGGCACGGAAATTCCCGCTTTGCTGGCCGAGGTAAAGGCGACCGTCCACAACATCTTTGCTCATCCGTTTTGGCTTTATCACCCCGCCGAGGCGAGCGGCCGTTTCGGTGTCGGCGCACGCTACGGCGACAGCAAGATCGTGATCGAGCATGATTGGCGCCTGGATGGGATGCGGGCGGCCTTTCTGGATTCGAAACGCGACTTGCTGTGGCGCCCGCTTTTGAAGGCGATGAAGGCGCAAGGACTGCTACCCGACGATTGGCGCGAGACTTTGCGTGCCGCCCTATTTGCTTGCCCCACGCTGGTCCTGAATCTGCTGGGCGACACGGCCAATCCGCGCCCAGCCGATGTGGTTCTGCTCTCTTTCGCGTTATCGCTGGCGATGGGCAGCGCACCGCTCCAGGGCCGCGACATCTTCGCCGATTTCCTCGACGGGATCGCACCATGACCGCGCAATGGGATCTGCTCTATACGAATTGCCGTGCGGCGACGATGGCGCCGGGCGTGCCCTACGGCCTGATTGACGACGCTGCGATCGCCGTCGCGGACGGCAAGATCGCCTATATCGGCCCCCGCGCGGCCTTACCCGCCGGAATAGCGGCCCTCGCGCGCGATCTAGGCGGGGTTTGCGTCACACCGGGATTGATCGACTGTCACACCCATTTGGTCTTCGGCGGCGATCGCGCCGACGAATTCGAATTGCGCTTGACCGGCACAACCTATCAGGAAATCCAACGCGCGGGCGGCGGCATTCGCGCCACGGTCCGCAAGACGCGCGCCGCCGACGAAGACACATTGTTCGCTGCCGCGTTATGGCGCGTGCGGCGCCTGATGACCGAAGGCGTTACGACCATCGAGATCAAGTCGGGTTACGGTCTCGATCTCGACAGCGAGGCGCGCATGCTGCGCGTCGCACGCCGCCTGGGCCGTGAATTGCCGGTGACGATCAAGACGACGGCGTTGTGCGCGCATACCGTGCCGCCCGAATTCGCCGGCAAAGCCGACGATTACGTCGCCGAGATCGCGGATCGGATGTTGCCCGCCCTCGCGCGCGAAGGCCTGGTCGATGCGGTCGACGGGTTCTGCGACAGTATCGGCTTCACCCATGCGCAAACCGCACGCGTTTTCGACGCGGCTCGCGCGCTGGGTTTACCCGTGAAGCTGCATGCCGATCAGGTTTCCGCCTTCGGCGGCACGGAAGTCGCAGCGCGCTATGGCGCGCTGTCCGCCGAGCATCTTGAATACGCCTCCGAAACCGGGATCGCCGCAATGGCCGAATCCGGTACCGTCGCGGTCATTCTGCCCGGTGCCTATTACTATCTGCGCGAAACGACCAAGCCGCCCATCGACCTGTTCCGCAAGCACGGCGTCGCGATGGCGGTTTCGACCGATTTCAATCCCGGCTCCAGCCCGCTCGCCTCGTTGCTGATCGCGATGAACATGGCGTGCACCTTTTTCATGATGACGCCCGAGGAAACGCTCGCCGGCGTCACGCGGCATGCGGCGGCGGCCTTGGGCATGGCGCGGACACATGGCACGCTCGAAACCGGCAAAGCCGCCGATCTCGTCGTTTGGCCGACCGCCAATCCCGGCGAACTCAGCTACTGGGTCGGCGCATTGACGCCCGCACGCATTGTTCAGAACGGCAAGGAACGCGCGCCTGATTAATCGGCTTCTATACGCCAATGCCCAAAGCTGGTTACCCCGGCGAATGTTTTCGGTTTCGATGATAGTGGGGCCGACAGAACTCAAGGCCTGAACGGAGCGGTTAGAACGTCGTCAATGTTGGCACGCCGAGTTTCGCGGCAACTGAATTAAGCCGTGCCAATCCGCCCTGAGACAGTGGAATGCCTTCCTTCAGCCGCGCGGCGCGAATCCGTCGCTCTTTATCGCCCGGTATAAGGACTTCATCGTGGCCCTGTGCGGGTTTGGCACTTCGCACATAGGCCGCGTAATCGAGCGCCTCGCGTTCGAAATAGTCGCGGCCCGCAAATCGCTCGGGATCGAGATAGATCGACAACATCCCATTGCGGAACGGCTGTTCGGTTTGGTCGCGAAAAGTGCGATTCACGCCGCCGCCGGTCAAAGCGCCGGCCAGCATCTCGATCATGAAATTGAGGCCCGAGCCCTTATGCCCGCCGAACACCGCAAGGGCTCCGGCCCCTCGCGAAGCATTGGGCACCAGCGCGCCGGCCGTTTCGCCATAGAGCGCCGCGGGATCGGCGGATGGCCGTCCTTGCGCATCGACCAACACGCCGTCAGGCAGCTTCGCCCCACCGGTCGCCGCCACCATCACCTTGCCTTCCGCGACCGCCGACGTCGCGAAGTCGAGTATGATTGGAGCACTTCCCGCGATCGGTACCCCGACCGACATCGGCGAAGTTGCCATCCGCCTGTCGATCCCGCCATAAGGCGCGACGAGGCTGCGGCCGCGTACATTGACGAAGTGGACGGACACATATCCTGCCGCCGCCGCCCGTTCGGCCCACGCTCCGATACGGCCCAGGTGGCTCGCGTTACGCAACGCGACGACACAAGCGCCGTTCGCCGTAGCGCGTTCGCAACCGAGATCGACCGCTTGCGCGCCGATCACAGCGCCGAAACCGGACGCGCCATCGACGGTAATGAATCCGCCCCCGTCCCGCTCCACCGCGATCCGCCGACCCGGCACAACCAAACCTTCGCGGATCATTTCGACATAACGTGGTGCGCGCCCCACGCCGTGGCTATCGTGACCCGCGAGATTGGCGTCGACCAGGTTGGCGGCGACCGCCTGCGCTTCGGCCGGCGGACAGCCCGCTGCGCCGAGAAGGGCGGCGGCGAATGCCGTCAGCGCGGGCGCTTCGACGCGGGTTTCGTCGTTCACGTGTTCGGTCCCCTTCCGAAGCCGCGCAACAACGGCTTTTGGATTAGCCAAATGAAGATAAGGATCGGCCCCAACTGCACGCAACTTGCGGCGAAGATGGTACCCCATGTCGCCCCGCCTTCGCCGACCGAGCCGAGCATCTCCGCGATCATTACGGGCGCGGTCTTGGCGCTCGTACCAGTCAGCAGGAAAGCGAAAAGGAAATCATTCCATGCGAACAGCGTCACGAAAATCACCGCAGCCGCAATTCCGGGGAATATCTGCGGCAGCGTGATCAGGAAGAAGGTTTGCAGCCGCGTGGCGCCGTCGAGCATCGCGGCCTCGTCGATGTCGCGCGGCACACCGTCGAGAAAGACCTTCAACAACAGCACGCTCATCGACACTTGAAACGCTGCGTAAACAAGCACAATCGAGAACGGCGTATCGACAAGGCCGATCCCCGTGAACAAGGGGAACAACGGGATCGTTATGATGATCGGCGGGAACATGCGTACCGCGATCAAGAATAGCGCGGTAAGCGCGATCGCCGGTCGGGCCAACCGCGAATAGGCGTAGGCCGCCGGCAGACTGACGACGACGACCAGCGCCGCGGCCCCCAAGGTGGTGACGGTACTGATCGCCAAGCTGCGCCAGAATCCGCCCCAGTTATCGATCAGGGCGCGGTAGTTCTCGAGTGTGGGCGAGAATATCAGCGTGGGAACATAGGTGAAGATGTCGCGCTGATGTTTGAACGACGACACGAAGGCCACCAGGATGGGGCCGAAGCTCCACACCACGATCGCGGCCAGAACAAGCGCCGAAACGAGATTGGCAGCGCGCCGGCGTGCGGGCGTGCGGCGGCGGGGCGGTCGCGTATTCATCGCGCATCCTCCGGCCGAACGAACGCGTTCCGATACATGCGCCAGATCAACAGCGACGCGCACAACATCGTGAACAGAAGCATCGCCCACGCGATCGCCGCCGCCGAGCCGAAGCGCCAGTTCTCGAAACCTTCCTTAAACATGTAGATGGCGAGCAGCTCCGTCTCGCGGAAGGGTCCGCCTTTGGTCAATAGCCACACGACGCCGAATGCGCGGATCGTGATGATCAAACGGAAGACGAGCGCGAGGAACAACGCGGGCGCCAACAACGGAAGAGTGATAAAGAGGAACTTCTGCCACGCGCTGGCGCCATCGACGTCCGCCGCGTCGTATAATTCCTGCGGAAACGTGATACGCGCGGGATAGATGAAAAGTATGACATGCGGAATCGCGAGCCATACTTCGACGACGATCACCGACCAAATCGCAACCCGCGGGTTCGTTAGCCAGTCGATGCGGGCGAGCCCGAGCATCTCCAGCCCGTAATTGATCGGTCCAATATTGAGATCGAGCAGATAGCGCCAAATTACGCTCGATACCGAAGGGCTTACGGCCATTGGGGCAAGGACGAGCGCGATCCAGAAATAGCGCGCCTTGAAGCTCCGCGTTGCCAAGAACAGAGCGATCGCCACACCGATGACCATCTGCAGAACGACCGCGCCGGCGACAAACTTTATATTGACCCAGAGCGCATTCCAAAAATTCGGATCGTTGAGGAAATAGTCGAAATTCGCCAGACCGATGAAACGTGCATCTTCTCCCAGCCGATAATTGGTGAAGCTGATGCCCAGCGCCCACAATTCCGGAATGAAGACGACGAATAGCAGCAGCAGAAAAACCGGTGCGAGCAGCAAAATCGCCCAGCGATCGCGGGATCGCACGGCGGCTTGCCGGCGTTGCTGGCGAGAATCGCCCGCGAGAGCGGCGGCGCTCAATTGAGCCTCGCGCCGCTCGCGGCGTCGAAGAGATGCACATGAGCTGGCGCCGGCACGAGGCGCACTTTCGCGCCCGGCTTCAGAGCCAATCGGTCGGTCGTCTGCAGACAGATTTCGCCAGCCGGGCTGTCGCAATAGACGAAGGTCTCAAATCCCGTCGGCTCGACCACCGTGACTTCGGCCGACAATCCATCCGCATCCGGGGATGCCGCGACGAGATGCTCCGGCCGTACGCCATAGACGATGCGCTGACCGTCCTTGACTGGGACATCGGCGGGCAATGGCAAATTGCCACCGCCAGGAACAGCGGCGCGCGGCGTAACGGCAGCGCGGTCGATGACCGCATCAATCAGGTTCATCGCGGGCGACCCGATAAAACCCGCAACGAACGGCGTCGCCGGTCGGTCGTAAAGGGCCAGCGGATCGCCCGCTTGTTCGACCTTGCCCCCGTTCATGACCACGATGCGATCGGCCAGGGTCATCGCTTCGACCTGATCGTGCGTGACGAACACCGACGTCACCTTGAGACGCTGGTGAAGCTGCTTGATCTCCTTGCGCATCTGCACGCGCAGCTTGGCATCGAGATTCGACAGCGGTTCGTCAAACAGAAACACTTTCGGACTGCGCACGATCGCCCGCCCCATCGCGACACGCTGGCGCTGGCCGCCCGACAATTGGCGCGGCAAGCGCTTGAGCATCGGCGCGAGGCCGAGAATACCGGCGGCGCGCTCGACTTTCTCCACCATCGCGGCACGCGGCGATTTGGCGATGCGCATGCTGAACGACATATTGTCGAACACGTCCAGATGGGGATAGAGCGCGTAGCTTTGAAACACCATCGCGATGTCGCGATCCTTCGGCGGTAAGTCGGTCACGACTTGGCCGCCGATACGGATCTCACCGTCGGTCACGTCCTCCAGACCGCAGATCGCGCGCAGCAACGTTGTTTTTCCGCACCCCGATGGTCCAACCAGCGCGACGAAAGCGCCGTCGGCAATCGAGATCGACACGCCCTTCAACGCGACGAAGCCGCCGAAATCCTTGACCACTTGATCGATCTCGATGCCCGCCATTGCCCCCCCGATCACCGTATAGGAAAAGTTTCCCAGCGGCATATTGCATATGTTAAGTATGCCCTTATCATATCTGTCATAACTGATACAATCACTTTGGGCATCAGCACCGAGAATGAAATTAGTCGAGCGCAGGTGATTGATTTCGACACGCAAGTGGGGAATGAAGGCGAATGCTGCTATCCGCGTCGATCCTTCCTGAAAACGAACCCAGCGATGGTGGTGGATCGGTCCGTCGCCTCGCTTACGACAGATTCCAACGTCTGTTGCTTTCCGGACGTTTGCGGCCTGGGCATGTGATTTCGCAACGCGAGTTGGTTGCGATGCTCGATATATCGTTGGGCGCCCTACGCGAGCTTTTGCCGCGGCTAGAGGCCGAGGGCCTGCTCACCGTCATGCCGCAACGCGGCATTCAAATTACCGCGGTCGATCTCAAATCGATTCGCAACGCCTATCAGATGCGCATGGCGTTCGAGCGCGAGGCGGTATCCTCCGCTATCCAGATCGTAAGTGACGAAGAACTACGGCATCAGAAGGCTTTGCACCTGGATGTCCTCGAGCGCGCCGCCCGCGGAGCGGACCAGGCACTTCTTGAGGAAGCGCAATCGGTCGACGCGGGCATGCATGCCTTCCTGATCGAGGCGACCGGCAACGATATGCTGATTCAAGCTTATGGAATCGTCAGCATCCGCGTGCGTTTGATCAATGTCGATCGCATGCGCCTGACGCCCGAAGTACTGCCGGCAGCGCTGGGCGAACATATTCGCATCCTCGACGCGCTTCTCGCGCGCGACGAAACCGCAGCACTCGCCACGATGCGCGAACACATCGAAAGCGCGCGCGCACGCGCGGTTTCGTTCTAGATCTCCGTCCGCACGGATCGCGCCTTCAAGCCAGCCCCATTACGCGGCGCATGGTGTTGTCGATATGCAGCGCCATCGCATCGACGGCCGCATGGCGGTCCCGCCGTTCGCATGCGGCAAGGATCGCCAAGTGCTCGTCGATGGTCTGCGCCATGAACTGATCGGGGCGGACTTGTGTCCTGCGGATCAGGCGGATCTTTACTGCATTGACGCGATAAACGTTCTCAATCAGCGGATTTTTAAGCGAAGCGATGATGGCTTCGTGCAACTCGCGATCGACGGCGTAATAGCGCTCTCGGAATTCCGCGTCGGGCTTCGGCGTCACTTCGGGGATCAACGCTTCGTGCTTCGCACGATACGCGGCCAGCGCGGCCATGTCCGCGCGCGCGCAGAATTCCATGACAGCGCCGCACTCGATGAAGCGGCGAAGCTGGAACGCATTGCGAATCAATGAAATGTCAACGCCTGCCACGCGAAAGCCGCGTTGACGCGCGGTTTCCAGCAAACCGTCGCTCAGCAGATGAACGATCAACTCCCGCACCGCGCGCTCCGGCAGGCCGGTCAGCACGCCGATCTCGCGCTGCGACAGGAATTGGCCGGGCTGGATCGCTCCTTCCATCAGGCCGGAATGGAAGGCGTCGTATCCACGCTCTCGCTGCAGTAGCGCGCGCTGTTCGGTGTCCACAACGTCGTTCATGCCATCGAATCTCCTGACGCGTCGTACACCGGTTGGCGGCGCGCGGCCACACAGAGATCACCTCGCGTCGACGGGCGCTCGGTCCGCGCGCGCCACGAAAGCCCGACGGATAATGGCTTGCCGCGAGCCGAATCCGCGCTTCCATCGACCGGGTTTGGCCGACCGCAGCGATACATCGCACATTATGTGTCATGACTGATTGTATCAATGATGTTTTTTATTGTTTACTTGGCCTTAGATCGCGTCATAATCCTCCGCACATGATTTTCGGGCACCCGTTCCGGTTCCAGAAATGCAAAAAAACAGGCTCAATCGCCACATGCAGGAGGACTCGCCGATGAGGATCAATCCGTTCGGGAAACTGGGGCGCGCGGCAGTGACGCTCGCGCTTGGTCTGCAAATAGGTACGGCCGCCGCACAGGCCCCGGAAATCACGCTGTGGTCGCACATCGTCCACCAGCAGGTGATCGAGGGCAAACGTGGCGGCGGGGCGGTGAACATTGGCGAGGCTTTCGAGAAAGCCGCCAACGTAAAGCTTTCCTGGACGACGATCCCGCTCGACCAGATGCAGGACAAGATTCTGCGCGAGCTCAATATCTCGCGCACCAAGACCGATATCGTCTTCCTGTTGAACACCTGGGCGACACCCAGCTTGCTCGCGCGCCTCGTCCCGATGGACGCAATGCTGAAATCCGACCCGATCCGCGATATGGCCGACGTGTCGCCCGCGATGGTGAAGGCATTCAGCGACAAAAGCGGCATCAAGGCGATCCCGATCCGCCATAACCCGCAGCTTCTTTTCTACAACAAGGAAGTGTTCGCCACCCGCGGCGTCGCCAGCGAACCCGCGACGTTCGAGGATTTCGTGGAAGCGGCGAAGAAGGCCACGTTCAAACGCGCGGACGGCGCCCAGGTTTACGGCTTCGCGTTCGAAACGAATCAGGCCGAGGACATGGTTGTCGTTCTTCGCGCTTTCGGCGCGGATGTCATCACGCCCGACTTCAAAATTAAGATCAACGATCCCGCAGCGATCAAAGCCGTCACCGCGTTGAACGAACTTTTTGTCGCGGGTGCGCTGCCGCCCAATCTCGGAATTCTCACGCCCGCCGACTTACAGAACTTGATGAGTCAGGGGCTGATTTCGATGGGGATATTCGGCGACAATTACTTCGAGCGCTTCAACGCGCCCGATCAGTCGCAGGTCGCCGGAAAAGTGTGGTTCGCCCCCTTCCCCACGTCGAAGGATGTTTCCGGCGTCAGATACGCATCGTCGGCCGGTTTCTGGGCGATGGGAATCCCGGCCAACGGCGATCCGGCCGCGCGGGAACGCGCCTACAAACTGATCGCCCATTTGAGCCAACCCGACGTGCAATTGACGCTGGCGCTCAACAACAACAGCCCGATCCGCGCATCGATCTACGCCAACCCGGCTTATGCCGCGACGGTGCCTTACGCCGACGTCGTTCAGAAGGTGCTGCCTATCGCGGCGCCGCCCTTCCCGGCCTTCGCCGGCGCCAAGGAGGCCGAGCGTATCTTCCTTGAGGAAACGGTCGCTGCCATCGTTGGCCGTAAGCCCGTGAAAGCCGCACTCGACGCCGCCGCGGCGGGGATCGAGCGCGTCATGAAGCGTGAAGGATTGATGTAAGGGAACCGCACGCGCGATGTCGATCGACAGCAACGCGGCAATCGATGTCGCGCGTACCTTTCCCGAGATCGGTGTTACGCCGATTGATCCCGCGCGTCATACGCCGTGGGGCGGACCAGCCGGCCCCGCCCCGCTGGCGTTGTTGGAGCCGCGCAATGTCGATGAAGTCGTGCGGATCGTGCGCTTCGCCGGCGAACGGCGCATCGCCCTCGTTCCCCAGGGCGGGCTGACGGGGCTTGCGGGCGGCGCTACGCCATCTCGCGCGGGCGCCGAGATCGCCGTTTCGCTGCGCCGCATGGCACGCATCCGCGAACTCGACCCGGAAAACGCCAGTATCGTCGTCGAAGCTGGGGCGACACTCGATGCGGTCGATCAAGCCGCCGCGCGTCACGGTCTCGGCTTTCCGCTGCGTATTGGATCGTCCGGCAGCGCGCAAATCGGCGGCGCTTTGTCGACGAACGCCGGCGGTCTGCGTTCTTGGCGCCGGGGCGGCATGCGCAAACTCACGCTCGGCATCGAAGCCGTACTCCCCGACGGTTCGATCTGGTCAAGCTTGCGCGGTGTGCGCAAGGGCAATACCGGCATCGATGTCGGTAGCCTTCTGATCGGCGCGGAAGGCGTGCTCGGTTTCATCACCGCGGCGGCATTGGAGCTAGATCGACGCGCCACCGCGCGCGAAACGGCCTTCTTTGCTTTGCCCGACGTTCCGCGCGCGATCGCGTTGTTTCGCCGTCTGGCAGCGAACGAGACGCTCGAAGTTTTCGAACTGATCTCGCGCGAAGGACTGACGCATTTGGCGACGGCGGAGGCCGCGTTGCGAGCGCCCTTTCCGGACCTGCCCGCCTGGGGCGTACTCGCCGAATGGAACGCGCGCGGCGATCCTGGCGAACTGCGCGCCCAGGTCGAGGCAGATCTGGAGATGGCATCGGCGGTCGATGCGTTCGACGACGCCATTCTGGCGTCGAGCGAGCGCGAACGCGACGGCCTTTGGGCTTTGCGCGAGCGGCATGGCGCCGCGTGCCGGCGCTTTGGAAAGCCGATCCAACATGACATCGCCGTTCCCGTTTCGCGGATCGACGAGTTTATCTCGATCGCGACCGAACTCGCGCATATCCATGCACCAGGCCTTCCGCAGGTCCCGATTTGTCATGTCGGCGACGGTAACGTACATTTCGATGTCCTCGCGCCGTTGCACGCTCCCGATCCGGATCCGAAATCGCTCGCGGCATTGCGCGCGGCGATACACGACCTCGCCCAACGACTTGGCGGGGTGTTCAGCGCCGAGCATGGAATTGGCATCGCGCGCCGCGACGAACTGCGCCGGATATCGTCACCGGAAAATCACGCGGCGATGCGCGCGATCAAGGCGCTCCTCGATCCGCACGGAATGATGAATCCAGGAAAAGTACTCTGACTCCACTTCGCGAGAATGCCGACGCCCGCCGCTGGTTTCCCAGGACGGGCTTCTTCGTTTCTTACGTGATGGACGGAGTGGCGGGAGTCGAATCCCGTGACGCATCGCGTCGTGCCCAGCCCCCCAGACCGTACTGAATATAATTATATCAATGCTGTTTTCCGACATATCGAGGCATTTTGAGGCCTTTTGTGGAAAACAAAGTCATCGGATTTAACTAAACCAGCGATCGGCGATTAAGCGTCCTAATAGCCAACGCGAAGCGCTGTTTACACTCATTGACGCTATTCAGATTCGGCCCCGCTGGCCATGGCACGCCTGAAGCGCTGCGGCGCGCGCCACGTCGGGCGTCGGCTTCATCCTCACTTTCCTAAATTGTTGCGAGCAGCCAAAAACGAAACTTCGCGAAGACTGATCAAACTTCCCCATGAACATTTCATTGAAACAAAATCATGAACGCGCCGGAGAAATCATTGATTTCAGTGCCGGCGCTCCGTAAGCGCGCAAACGACGTATTCATATTCGGTTCAGCTTCGAGCACACGTCGATACCGATCCCGCGTTTCGAGCGGACTTGTCATTGCCGGATCTTTGCCGCTTCATTAATGAACAACGAACAGCCGAACCGGCAAAGCGAGGCCGCGAATCCAAATGCGAGTTCTTGTCGTCGAAGACGATGCGGTCCTGCTGACCCAAATCGGCGAAGCCCTCGAGATCATCGGGTACACCGTCGAACGCGCCGACGATGGAGAGAAGGCTCAGCGTCTGGGTGATAGCGAGCCATTCGACGCCATCATCCTCGATCTGGGCCTACCAAAAATCGATGGGCTAACGGTATTGAAACGGTGGCGAAGCAACGGCATCGCCACTCCGGTCATCATCCTAACCGTCCGTAGCCGTTGGAACGAGAAGGTCGATGGGATCGACGCCGGCGCAGACGACTATCTCACCAAACCCTTTCATATGGCCGAGCTTTCGGCCCGGGTTCGAGCGCTTATTAGACGCAGCGCAGGAGTTTCGGGGCCCGAAATAATTTGCGACGACATTCGCATCGATCTTAAGAATCAAACGGTCTTCCATGGCGGGGCGCTTGTCCCGCTCACGGCGCACGAGTTTAAGGTGATCAGCTATCTGGCGCTGTCCGTCGTCAGAACAATCGGGACGCTTTGAGGCTGCTGCTAACGGAGGCTTCG